>ENA-UOJJ01000005-UOJJ01000005.1-human-gut-metagenome-genome-assembly--contig:-CS66-NODE-5-length-436130-cov-129.476505_pt1 | contig 436130 bp, 367 predicted proteins | sample MGYA00242343_ERZ723890 | MGnify/ENA metagenome assembly ERZ723890
TGTGTTCAGCCTAGTTCATAAATATGTGTCCAGGATTCTGGGTACATATCATTTAAAATTGTATCTTTCTGCCGCTTTTTTGCTGTTTAGCGATAATTTTGTGATATTTTGAACATCCAGCTACTCTTCAGATAAAAACAGTGCGTTATCTCTTCTCCTTATACATCATGAGATGTGCCACCATAAGAAGTGCACTGGATATCCAGATCGACTTGAACCCCAGATGCAGCGTGCACACGCCGCCAGCTCCGGCGCCAAGTGCGAATATGATGATGATTCCATAATAGTGCATGGCCTTTCTGAGTGCCCCAGGCTCTTTGTCCCTGAGGTATACCGACAGACTCTCCGTTCCGCTTCGGAGATTTCCTATACACATCGTGCTGGCATAGCCGTAGCCATTTACCTTTCTGAAAGTCTGAACCTGCATGGAACAGGCAAATGACACAAGCATCGTGGCGAGCAGATTGAACCTCACCGGTATGAATCCAACCGCAAACAATATCACGATCTCCACCAGCACAACTATCTGTCTCCAATGTATGCGGGATGCATTCTTGTATCTATGGCTTATCCTCTCCGCCACCAGCACGCCAAGTGCAAATGCGATCAACGGAAAAAGGTATCTCAATGCAATCTTAAAATCTCCCATCATAAGATGCTGGCTCATGAGAACCACATTTCCTGTCTGGGCGTTGGAGAACACCTCATCTCTGGCATTGTATGTATATGCATCCTGAAAACCTCCTGACAGTGCAAGTATGGCACTTAACAGAAATGTCTCGGATGTCTGTCTGAGTTCATGTTTCTTTCTTAGCATGGTATTTGTCTCTTTTCTCTCCTTATTGAATCGATAGGGCACACTCAGCCCAATAAATCGCAATTCATTTAAATAAGATAGCACAAAATTCTTTTTTTACAAGTGGACATACAGCAGAATGATTCCAGCGAAACAAATCAATTATCTAGAATTGATATGATTGTTTAAATATTATAGAATTGGAAGAAATTTGCAAACGCTATAATTCGCAAACATAAAAACCGCCAGGATACACTCTCGCATGTCCTGGCGATTCATCAATATTTTAAATTATTTTATCTACATTGCCTTCTTATATATCTCAGCGATCTCCTCCTGTGTGAATACCACAGGGTTGTTAGCTATGCTGGCTGCCGAAACCTTCATACAGTTCTCAGCCATCCAAGGAATATCCTTCTCCTCGATTCCGAGATCTGAAAGCTTGACATCCAGATCAAGATTCTTCAGAAGAGTTCTGATCTTCGGTGCCAGATCATCCGCCGTGATACCACCAAATATTCTGGCGATCTTCGCAAACTTGAAATGATCTCCCTTGTAGGATGCCTCGATGATAACCGGTGTCAGAGCTGCGAGATCTTTGATGTGTATGCCTCCATGCAGTGGCACAGTGCATCAAATCCAACTGCCGCAAGCACATGCTTTGGCATGGTCTTCATGCAATCCGGATCCACGATGGATACCTTTGCCACGATGGCATTGCATCTGAGTGACTTCTTGTCGCCATTTTCCGGATTGGTGAGAACCGCAAATCCATTTCCCTCTGAACCTGTTCCACAGGTTGTAGGAATAGGAAGTGCCGTATCGCTGACCCAAGCGAAAATACAACCTCAACCTGATATCCGGCGGAAAGGGAATGGAGAACATCGTAAGCTGGGTATACATATCAGAGGATATATCCACATCCACATTCTTGAACGGAGGGGAACCTGCGGACTTATTCTGAATACCGGCAGATATATATTTGAGGAGGACATAACCGATGAGATCGTCAGGCTGTGTCACCTATATTCGTTCCCGCTGTTCACCATGCCATGGGACACAAGGATATTTGATATAACCCACGACTACTACAACAGGATATTTGAAGACTCCAGGGATGACGGCAACATGACCGCAGCATTCCAGAATATCCTCATGGGGAATTCTCTGACCGACGAGCAGACTGACACAATAAAAGGCTCCGGATTCAACAACGGCTGCTACAACGTTCTGTCCATCGGTACAGAAGCAACAGATGAGTTCATGTATATCCTGCAGAAGGTCTGCAACAATACAGATCTTGTCTTCCATGCATTTGTATATGATGGCAATCCGACAGTTATCCTGAGATGCCCTTCCTCCGGATCCATCGCAGACAAATGCAGTGACATCGCAGAGCAGCTCGGTGGTGTCATAGAGTACGACAAAACCCATCACTCAGCTCTGACGGACACTCTGTACGAATATCTTAAGTGCAGCGGCAGTGTTCAGCACATCTCTGAGAAAATGTTCTGCCACAGGAATACGATAAATTACAGGCTCCGGATAATAAAAGAAGAGCTGGAATATGATCTCTCCAATGCGGAGGTCAGATTCCAGCTCATGGCTGCATATAAGCTCAGAGAGATACGAAAAGTATAACTCTCTCCAATTATATCCATTACATAAAATGTGCATACACCGACGCGAGTATGACCGTGAGTATTCCTGTAACTGCAATCGACAGACTGCTCATGGCTCCTTCAACCTCGCCGATCTCCATAGCCTTGGCAGTTCCGATGGCATGGGCTGATGATCCCAGGGCAAGTCCCTTTGATATAGGTTCTTTGATACGGAATATCTTGAACACGATCTCTCCGATTATATTGCCGATCACTCCGGTCACAACTATGACTGCAACCGTGATGGTCACATATCCGCCAAGTTCTTCCGAAACACCCATTCCGATAGCTGTGGTTATGGACTTCGGAAGAAGTGTCACATAATCTTTATGGGAAAGCCCCATGACCTTACACAACACAAGGACTGTAGTCAGACTCGTTATAACTCCGGCAACTATACCGCCGAGCACAGCCTTATAATTGTGCTTTAAAAGCTCCCACTGCTCATAGAGTGGGATTGCAAGACACACTGTAGCCGGTGTGAGGAACCAGCTCAGATACTTTGCGCCTTCATTGTACACGTCATAATCCACGTCAGCCACAACCAGCACCACTATAGTCACTATGATGGACACCAGCAGTGGGTTAAGTATAGCTATCTTAAGTTTCTTTTTAAGTACACTTCCAAACATATATGCCAGAAGGCTTATAGTCACCCCTGCAAATATGGACGATTCAAACATATCACTCATTTTCAGTCTCCTTCTTCCTGTCTCTCCTTATTATAAGCTGTGATACCCAGCCTGAAGCAAGCATGACCGTTATGATAACGACCACCGTTATAACGCTGACTGGCACAAGCACAGGCTTAAGCGTTCCCCACGACGACATAAGGCCCACACCGGCTGGTATGAACATAACCGGCATGATCTCTATGAGAAACTTGCCCACACTCTTCACATCGTCCAGCTTGAGGATCTTGGTCTGTAGGCAGATAAACATGATAACCATACCATATATACTCGCCGGAATCGGTAGTGGAACTATGTACTTAAGTATCTCACCGATAAAGGATATGGCGAGGATTATAAGAAACTGCTTCAAATATTTCATCTTTTTTGTCTTCCTTCTATATATTTATCATGCACATATGGAGCAACAATTCATAACTTTGGTATACATGCCTGTATACAGCCTCCGCATGTCGGGCCTTTTTCACAAAAAAGGAGGTTCGATACACAGATATAATTACTCTGTATATTCAAACCACCCTTTAACCCTTTGATTATTATATTCTCACTCTGATTTTATTCAATAGAATATTCTGCTTTTTCTAATTTTTGATAAATATAACAAATTTTTTAGTACAATCCTAGAATTTTTCGTAAATGTTTCTATCCGCTATTATACTTGCAATAATCTCATCCTACGAATTTTTCATGATCACGGTGTTCACAATATCCGCCGCATGCTCGCACACATCCATACAGTTCTCTATGCAGGCATATATGTTTTTCCACACGACCACAGTCCTAAGGTCACTCTCACCGTACAGTCTGTGCATATTCTCCACATACAATCTGTCTCCCTGCTCCTCAAGATCATTTACCCTGATTATGCTCTGCCCAATGGTCTTTGAACTCTTGAATCTCTTCAATTCTCCGATCACATCCTGCAGTGCCTTGATGCACTCGAGGAGCAGTTCTACCATCTGGGGTACATCCTCTCTGATAGTATCCACATTGCACATATAAATCTGTAGGAACACATCCTCAACAGCATCGGTAATATCATCCAGATAGTTAGACAGGGCAACCAGATCCTCCCGTTCAATCGGTGTTATGAACGCCTGACTGAGCACAGTCATCATCTTATGTTTCTTGCCATCGGCCTTCTGCTCAAGCTCATGCATACGATCAAGATTTTCCCTGATGGTGTCCACCGAAAAATCCACGACTACGTTCTTCAGAAACTCCGCAGCCTGATACGAGATCTCCACACATATATTCAGATTCTTAAAATAAAACTCGTCCTTTTTCTTCTTCATAGTTTTTCTCCTTATAATCAAAACTCTATGTTTGTAGGTGGTTGAAAAACTCATACGCTGCAATCGTGTAAGTGATTTTTGCATTACCAAATCAGGGGAATACGCAGCCGCCGGTCCTTAGGTGGCGCCTCAAGCGGCACCTTAGTACCGCTGCAGGCTAAGTTAAGTGGGAACGACCCCTGATTGGTATGTCAAAATATCACTTGCACTTCTCAGCCTGCATTTGCAACCACCTACAAACTACCCCAGCCACACGATCAGCAGCTTTGCCATGCCATATCCTATGACACCACAGCCCGGGAATGTGAGCACCCAGGCAAGCACCATATCGCGCACCACCTTGAGGTTGATCGCAGATGCCCTCTTCTCAGCACCCACGCCCATGATGGCTGTCGTCTTCACATGGGTGGTGCTGACCGGGATTCCACATACCGTCGAGAGCAGGATACAGAGTGCTGCCGACAAATCAGCCGCAAATCCCTGGTATTTCTCAAGCTTTACCATATCCATTCCAACAGACTTGATGATCTTCTTTCCTCCAATTGATGTTCCAAGCCCCATGACAACTGAGCAAAGTATCATCATCCATATTGGTATCGTTACATTTTCTGCACTGCTCTGTCCATTTACGAGAAACAGCCCAAGCAGGAGAACTCCCAGAAACTTCTGGCCATCCTGGGCTCCGTGCATGAACGCCACCGCCGCCGAGCCGGCCACCTGTGCTTTTGAGAAGAAAGCATTTGTCTTTCTTCTGTCAAGTCGGTAACAGATCACCGTGAGCAGCTTGCACACCACGAATCCGACTGCGAATCCGAGAACAGTCGACAGTACGAGACCATATATGACTTTTATCCACTCTGAAGGATTTACACCGTCCAGTCCTCCCTGAAGTGCTATGGCTGCCCCCGTAAGTCCGGCTATCAGTGCATGGCTCTCACTTGTCGGTATGCCAAATGCCCATGCACCGATTGCCCATATTACGATCGCCGTCATTGCCGCACACAGAGCGATCATAGCTGAGTCTGTGTCACCGCCGAAATTCACCATGTTCTTGATAGTCATGGCTACCTTTGAATTGACAAGCGACATGATAAGCACCCCAAGGAAATTGCAGGCAGCCGCCATAATTATCGCCTTATCCACATCTATACATCTGGTAGACACACACGTCGCTATGGCATTTGGTGCATCCGTCCATCCATTTACCAGAATTACTCCAAGTGTCAGCAGGACGGCGATCAAAAGCGCCGGATGGCTCACAACCTGCTCTGCAAAATATGAAAATGTAATATTCTCCAGCATGTCTATCTCCTATTATCCTGTATGGCCTTAATGATCTGTATTATCGCAGTTGGTGCAAATGCAAGTCCCGCTATCTTCAGCACATCCGCTGCTCCAAGACTTACCACGCTGAACAGACTGTGAAGTCCCGGTATGAACAGGACCGCAGCCAGAAATGCCACTCCGGCTAAAAATGCATATACGCTGTATTTATTTGATCTAAATCCAAGCTTAAACATCGACTCCTCACTTCTGCAGTTAAAACCATGGAACAGTCTGGCAAGTGTCAGTGTTGCAAATGCCATGGTAGTGGCTTTTGCCGGACTTACCGGCAGTCCAAGATGGAATGCTGTCATGGTCGCTACAGCGATGAGAAGGCCCTCCGAGAGCATCTTTGCCATAAAGTCAGATGTCAGGATTCCCTTCTTAGGATCCCTCGGTTTTTCTGATAGCAGCGATGGGTCAGCCGGCTCCATTCCTATCGCGAGCGCAGGAAGAGAATCTGTGAGTAGGTTGATGAACAACAGATGTACCGGTGCAAACGGAACAGGCAGGGCGGCTATCGAGGTGTAAAGCACCGCCAGTATTCCAGCTGTGTTTCCTGACAGCAGGAACAGTATCGCATTCTTTATGTTCCTGTATACATTTCGTCCATTTGACACAGCCTTGATGATGGTTGCAAAGTTGTCATCTGAGAGGATCATGGCCGCCGCGTCCTTGGACACCTCCGTGCCGGTTATTCCCATGGCAACACCTATGTCTGCCTTCTTGAGTGCAGGGGCATCATTGACACCATCGCCTGTCATGGCTACTATATTGCCGTTCTTCTGCCATGCATCGACTATCCTTATCTTATTCTCCGGTGACACCCTGGCATATACAGATATCTTTGTTATGTCACGTGCAAGCTCCTCATCAGACAGAGCGTCAAGCTCCTCTCCCGTGAGTGCCATGTCCCCATCTTCGTATATTCCGATCTGCTTCGCTATGGCAACCGCTGTGATCTTGTGGTCTCCGGTTATCATGACCGGCTTTATGCCCGCACGCCTTGCATCGGCAACCGCTGCCATAGACTCCGGGCGTGGCGGATCCACCATGGACACAAGTCCAAGGAATGTAAATCCATACTCAGTATCAACTCCCAGTACCTCATCACTTTCCTTATATGCAAATGACAGTACACGGAGGCCATTCTCTGAGAATGCCTTGTTCTGAGCCTTGATCTTCGCTTTTTCTTCATCTGTCATAGGCTTTACGCCATCGCTGTATCTCACGCTCACGCATCTGTCAAGCAGCACATCCACAGCACCCTTGGTGAGTATGGTCGGAACCCCATGAAGCAGATACTTTGTACTCATAAGCTTTCTGTCCGAGTCGAACGGAACCTCCTCCATTCTGTCCATGCAGTCCCTGAGTACATCCTCCTTCAGACTCCATTTTACAGCCTCCGCAGGAACAGAGATACCTGTACCATCCGTCTCCATGCCTGGCATCATGTGGACCTGACGGAACATCTCAAGCAATGCATATTCCGTCGGATCTCCTATTCCTTTTCCATCCACTATGCTGGAATCATTGGTGAGAACCGCATCATATAGCAGATACCTGTGGAGCTGGTTATGGGAATCAAGCTCCTCCGGCTTGTAAAGTTTTCCATCCAGATATATCTCCTGCACGGTCATCTTGTTCTGTGTAAGTGTTCCGGTCTTGTCTGAGCAGATGACTGACACACATCCAAGGCTTTCAACCGCCTTGAGGTTCTTGATGATCGCATTCTCCTTCGCCATCTTCTGGGTGCCAAATGCCTGCACGATGGTAACTATCGAACCAAGAGCCTCTGGTATAGCTGCAACTGCAAGGGCGACTGCGAACATCATGGAATCAAGCACCGCCATCCTCCTGTATATACAGAGGACAAATACCAGCGCGCACACGATCATAATGAATGCCGCAAGCCTTGCACTGAACTTGTCAAGGCTCTCCTGAAGCGGAGTCTTTCTCTCCTTTGCCGCATTCATAAGTCCTGCGATCTTACCAAGCTCCGTATCCATTCCTGTTCCGGTCACAAGCACCTCTGCTCGTCCGTATGTAACAAGACTTCCTGAATACACCATATTTGTCCTGTCTGCAAGAGGCACGGAACCTTCTATTATTGCATCATTCTTTTCCACATTTGTAGATTCTCCGGTGAGTGAACTCTCATTTACCTGGAGTGAGAAGTTCCTGAGTATCCTTCCATCGGCAACTATCATATCGCCCGCCTCGAGCAGCACGATATCACCCGGAACTATCTCGCGGGACGGAAGCTCCTGCTTCACACCATCTCTCATAACTTTTGCATTTGGGGATGAAAGCTGTTTCAAACTGTCAAGCGAACGCTCAGCTTTCACATGCTGCACCGTTCCAAGCACAGCATTCATAACGAGTACCGCCAAGATTACTATGGTACTCTCGATATTGTCAGAAAACATAGAAATGACCGCTGCTATGATCAGTATAATCACAAGCAGGTCACAAAACTGGCTGAGGAACACCTGTAATGTGCTCTTTCTCTTGCCTTCCTGGAGAACATTTTCTCCCTTTTCACTGCGGATCTCCTCTGCCCGCTCCGTCGACAGTCCGCGGCTGTCTGTCTTGAATTCTTTCAGTAATTCATCACCGGAACAGTTCCAAAAATTTTTCTCTGTCATACACACCAGACTCCTTTTCTTCTTAATCTCTGTAAACAGGTTGTGTGTGTCATGCAAAGAAAAAGGAACGAGACCTTCATTGCATGATAAACACACAATAAAAGTCTCGTTCCTTCCAAGTTCTATATACACTACTATGTATACTCCGAAAGCGTGCGTCCCGGTTCCCTGCACAGGTATGTCCCAGCCAGAAAACGTGATGACGAGATCGCACAACATCTTATAACCGATGTGAACTACTCCCTGATATTTCCGACATAATAACACGGGAACCCTTTGATTGTCAAAGGATTCCCGGCTAGTATTTGGTAAAGAATTTATAAACTTTTAATTCAGCGCATCATATCCGCTCTCCTTTGTACGGATCTTAGTTGCAGTGCGGATCTCGTAGCTGAATATCTTGCCGTCTCCAACCTCGCCTGTATATGCCGCCTTCTGGATAGCCTCGATGGTCTTCTTCTCCCATTCCTCAGATGACACAACTATCTCAAACTTGATCTTTGGCTGCATCACCACATCTACCTCCGTACCACGGACAAGTTTCTTATATCCTCTCTGTGCCCCGCATCCCATAACCTGAGATACTGTAATTCCATTTACATCTATGGCATTCAACGCTTCCTTGACGTCCTCAAAGACCTCCTCGCGCACGATAGCCTCAACCTTTATCATCATATCAGATCTCTCCTTCCTATATCATATGCCGTCCTATGAATCAAGTCCATTGAATGTTGGATATGCACTCTCACCATGCTCTGAGATATCCAGACCTACCTTCTCTTCTCTGTCTGTTACACGGAGTGGTGTGAAGAGTCTCACGATTCCAAGACAGATAAGTGTTCCGACTACGGCTACCGCGATCGTAACCACAATGCCAACAAGCTGCATCAGAAACAAATGTGCATCTCCGAATACCAGACCATCCCAACGAGCTACACTGTTGATCGAGCTCTTTGCAAATAAACCTGTTGCGATACCTCCCCAGACACCTCCGATACCATGACATCCAAATGCATCAAGTGCATCGTCTATCTTCAGCTTACCCTTCAGGAATGATATTGTAAAGCAGCAGATCGGGCTGACAAGTGCACCGATGATGAATGATGACCAGATTGGTACGAATCCTGCACCAGGTGTTATGGCCACAAGACCGACTACAAGGCCTGTCGATGCACCGACCAGGGTAGGCTTTCCATCCTTTATAACATCTATTATCATCCATGAGAGCATTGCGCTAGCACTGGCAATTGCTGTTGTCATGAACGCATGTGCTGCAAGACCATTTGCGCCAAGGGCACTTCCGGCATTGAAACCGAACCATCCAAACCACAGTATAAATGCACCGAGTGCTACAAATGGAATGTTGTGAACTCTGTATGCTGTGTTCTCATATCCCTTTCTTCTTCCAAGGATGATAGAGAATACAAGGGCGCTCACACCTGAGCTTATATGTACTACATTTCCTCCCGCGAAATCAACTGATCCGATCTCTCCGAGGAAACCACCCTGGCCCCATACCATGTGAGCCATTGGGTAATAAACGATGATCGACCAGAGCATGATGAAGAAGAACAATGCCTTGAACTTCACACGTCCGACCAGTGAGCCGGTGATAAGCGCCGGTGTGATCATGGCGAACATCATCTGAAATGCAACGTATACAAGGTGAGGTATATTGTCCGCATAAGGGCCAGCCTCATCCATCTTTATCCCGTTGAGTGCAAACCACTTGAGATCTCCTATAACACCTCCGTGGTTCGTGCCAAATGAGAGCGAGTAACCGAACAGCACCCACATGACAACTGAAAGTCCCATGATGGCCGTACATGCCATGATGGTATTTACAACATTTTTCCTCCTGACGAGGCCTCCGTAGAAAAATGCAAGTCCGGGTGTCATGAAGAACACCAGAGCCGCACAGATCATAATAAAACCAGTATCTCCCGTATTCATAGTTTCTTCCTCCTTAACCTTTATTCACCCGAAGGATGCGATATCTCATTCTCCCGGTACTACATACGCGAAAAGGCGCCAAACGAATCTTTTCGATTCATTTGACGCCTTTGTCGTGATTTATAATAGCAGACTTCAGAAAATAATGCAAGAGGTAATTTTAAATTGTTTTTCTCAAGCTGTTTTGTTGTTTTTATGAAGTTTCTTAACCAAGTCTTTGTTGTCGGCTCAATTTCGATATACTGGACTTTTTTACGGCGTGCTATCCTACGCCACCCCTGTAGACTCCATTCCAGTCTTGCCAGCTGCTGCCATACTTGCATTTGCCGTAACCGGGATATGTTCCTTATATGCAATTACAACATCCCGCATGGATGGCACTGACACACTCTCTGTCTGCCAGAACCGCTCTGTAACCACGGATATTGCATGTGTGATATGTCTGTAATCATTCTCGCATCCCAGAACCTCACTGACATACCTGTCATGCATTTCTCTGAGATATTCCACTATGTCTCGCCCATCATCTATGCTTTCCATATTGACACCTACTGAAGATATCGTCTTATTCACATAGTCATGCAGCTCTGTCTCGTACTGGCAGTGTTCTCTAAGATTCCCAGGAAATATACTGTTGTGCGGATATGTGAATGAATCTGCCACGTAGTGAACAAGCTTTCCGAGAAGAAAGCTCTGTCTTATAGTTCCCATTCCGCCTTTTTCAAGTTTCTTTGTGAGTTTATTTGTAAGTTTTTCCATATACTTTTGGACATTTTCATAGTTGTGTCCTCTAAGCTTCTCCTCGCCATGGATGCTGCCCCTGAAATAAGTCAACATATTGATATCCGGCTCTATGCTGCCAAATATGAACGCCGCCTTCTGCAGCTTAGATGTGCCGGCATTCATGTGATCCATAATATATCTGCTCAGATTCATGTGGTCTGCTGTTCTCATATTTAACGTCTCTTGCCTGTTCTGCCATCAAGCACAGCTTGATAAGCTTCTCATGTACAAATGTATCCTCTATATCTTTTTCGTTGTATATAGTGTAAACGATAGATATAAAATCCACAGGAAGAAACTATAAATACTTTCTAAATAGACCGTAAAATATTCAGAAATTCATGGCAAGTAAGAGAGTTCCAGCAGTGATGCATACCACGCCAACAGCCGCTTTCTTGGTCAGCTTTTCGTGGAACACGATTCCTGAAAATGCAATGGTGATGAGCATGCTCAGCTTGTCTATCGGGACGACCACGCTTGCCGGTCCGTCATGAAGTGCCCTGTAATAACACAGCCAGGATGCTCCCGTGGCTATTCCGGAGAGCGCAATAAACAGCAGCTCCTTCTTCTCTATGCCCTTTATCTCATGCTGTTTTCCTGACACAAACACCATAAGCCAAGCCATGACAAGAACCACCGTTGTCCTGATCGCCGTGCCCAGATTTGAGTTGATATCCGATATCCCTACCTTGCCGAGTATCGCTGTCAGACTGGCAAAAACAGCTGAGAGCACGGCGTACAACAGCCAGCTGCCATGCAAAAGTCCCATTCCCCGCTGTTTCTGTGCCACACTGCCACCGTCTGTTGACATATGTTTGCCATCTTTTCCTGACAGTTCCTGATCATCTGCAGTTTTCTTTTTGGTGATCATAAGCATGGTGCCCACACCTATCATAACTATTGAGATACCCTTAACCCAGGTGATCCCCTCATGTAGGAATATAAGGGCAAGCAGAATCGTGAGCACGGTGCTTGATTTGTCTATGGGAACGACCTTGTTGATATCCCCTTTCTGCAGCGCCCTGAAATAACACAGCCAGGATGCGCCGGTTGCAAGGCCGGAGAGAACCAGAAAAGGCAAAGTCTTGCCGCTGATATATGTGTCTGCAGTCCAGGCTCCTGTGACAAGAACCATCAGCCAAGCAAACAGCAGAACCACAACTGTCCTTATGGCCGTCGCCACAACAGAATCCGTCTTTCTTATACCGCATTTTGCAAGTATCGCCGTGATTCCCGCAAAGAACGAAGAACCAACAGCAAATAATATCCACATTTTACGCGCCTCCCATTTATATGTGACCGTAAGCCACATTTACATTTATCATTTTGTATCATCTTTATAGCTAACAGGAAAATGATTAGAAAAAATTTTGATCTTTGATTAAGGTTGCGGGCGTAACAGTTACTGCAAAGTGATTTATTCTACAACGGCGGCGTCCGTCAGTCTGGAATAGTGAGCAGTGTATTTCCGTAAAAACAGTGAAGCCGCCCGGTTTCGGACGGCAAATTGGCACAGGCTGTGTTTATACTCCCCAAAGCAAAGCCAAGCACTTTTCTATTGCATATCGGTTCAAATCCTTGTTTTCTCGCTTTTCTCAGTCTACCCGCAGCATACGGTAACCGACGCCGATATGCGTCTGAATGTATTGCGGACTGTCCTTTTGCGACTCCAGCTTTTTGCGCAGGGTCGCCATAAACACCCGCAGAGAAGCAATATCTTTTTCCCAGCTGCTGCCCCAAATCTGCTGCGTGATATAGGTGTGCGTCAGCACCTTTCCGACATTATGAGAGAGCAGACACAAAAGCTTGTATTCAATCGGGGTCAGGTGCAATTCCTCCCCATTTAGATAAGCGCAGCCGGCAGCATAATCAATTTTAAGCTTGCCGTTTTGGAAAACGGGTGAGTCGGCGTCGCCGCTTGCCTGAAGCAGCAGCAGCCGTCTTTGCGTGACCCGAAGGCGTGCCAAAAGCTCCTCTATGGAAAAGGGCTTTGTCAGATAGTCGTCCGCCCCGGCATCCAGCGCCGTGATTTTGTCTTTATCCTCGCTGCGCGCACTGATCACAATAATGGGCATATTTGACCATGAGCGGATGCTTTCGATCACCTGTGTGCCGTCGATATCCGGCAGCCCCAGATCCAGCAGAACGATATCCGGGTTATGGGAGGTCGCTTCTATAATAGCGCTGTGTCCGTTCTCCGCGGTCAGGTAGCGGTAATCGTGCGCCTTTAATGTTGTTACGATCAGATTGCGGACGGGACGGTCGTCCTCCACAACGAGAACAAGGGGTTTATTCATTCAGAGTCACCTCGCTGAGCGGTAAAGTAAAGGTAAATATGCAGCCGTGCGGTACGTTATCCGTAAGCGTCAGCGTTCCGCCGTGCAGCTCTACGATAGATTTACACAGGGTAAGCCCGATCCCGAAGCTTCTGCGGCTGTCTGCGACGGTATTTTTTCCGGTGTAAAACATCTCAAAAATATGCGGCTTCATATCGTCTGCAATTCCGTTTCCGTTATCGGTAACTCGGATCACGGCATCCCCACCCTGTTTTTCGGCACTTACGCAGATCTCGGAGCCTTGTTCGGTATATTTCAAAGCATTATCAATAAGGTTGACAATGACCTGCACGATAAGCTGTGCGTCCATACGGGCAAGGATCAAATCGTCGCACCTTACCGTCACCTTGTGTCCGACGGATTTTTTCTTCAAGTGCGAAACGGCTTCGTTGACCACTTCGTCTACAAGCTGGTCGGTGAGCTCCAGCTTCAGGCGTCCGTCATTCAGCCGTGTAACATACAGCAGATTTTCCACCACGCCGATCAGCCATTCGGAATCGTCATAAATATCTTTATAGATCTGCTGCTTGGTTGCTTCGTCCAGGCAGTTTCCGTTATGCAAAAGCGTGTCCGCATTACCCGAAACGGAGCAAAGCGGCGTGCGCAGATCGTGTGAGATTGACCGCAAAAGGTCGGCGCGCAGCTGCTCGCTTTTTGCAAGATCTGCCGCCCGTTCCTTTTCGGCGGCGTTGTGAGCATTATCCATTGCCAGCGCACATTCGTTCACAACCGACAGTACAATGCTGCTCTCAAATGAATCGGGCTTTTCGGGTTTCATCGGTATCCCGATTACACCGTAGACTCTGCCACCTGCACGGATCGCAAGATAAAGACATTCGGATTTGCCAAACTGTGCTGTCGCTGCTCCTGCACGGCGACCGTTTTGAAGCACCCATTCTGCGGTCTGCCGCTCTGCATCGCTTAGCAGCTTTTCAGCGTGTGTATCCTTTTTTTCGGCATACAGCCGCCCGGACAACATTCCGTTTTCGCCTTTCGTATAGGCAACAATACTGCGGTCAAGCAGCCGCGAGAGCTGCATACAGGTCACGCTTAAAACATCATCGTTGCTTTTTGCTTTTTGCAGCAGACGGTCAGTATCAAACAGCACCTGCACACGGAACGCGGAGCGAGCCGAGAGCCTTGCATGATCTTTCAGCTTCGAAGCAAGCGTGCCGGTGAGAACGGAAGACGCCAGCATGACTGCAAAGGTAACGGGATAGCCTACGGCATAGGTCTGAAAGGACAACCTGGGTTCGGTAAGGAAAAATCCGAACAATACAACACTTAGAAGTGAGCCTGCCATACTGCAAAGGTATCCTTTGGTCAAAACGGAGATCATCAGCACACCTAGGATGTATACCGTAACGATATTGGTATCGGGAAAGCCGAGATGGCCGAACAGAAACCCGATCGCCGTACATACGGCAAGCGCCAGGACGGTCACGGCAATATCCCGCAGCGACGGTATCTCTGCACCTAAAAACAGACGGCGTCTGTGCGGCTTTGTGTAGTTCAGTGTGTCGGGAATAATATGAATGTCAACATCGGGGGCGGAGGAGATCAGCTTTTCGGTGAGAGTCGGTCTTCCGAACAGCCCTCTGCGTCTGGCACTGCTTTGCCCGATCACGATTTTTGTGACATCGGAAAGCCTGACATATTCCGAGATCTGCAGCGGTACATCCTCGCCGTGCGTCATAACGATCTCGGCGCCGAGCCTTTGCGCGAGCTGTATGTTCTGCGAAAGTCGGGACTGATCCTCATCATTTATGACTGTATCCGTCTGCACATAGATGGCGGTAAATCTTGCATGAAGGGTCTTAGCCATCTTTGCGGCGGTGTATATGATCCTTGCATTGGATGGCGAAGAGGATAGGCAGACAAGGATATGCTCGTCTGTATCGAATTTTGACTGTTCGTTTTGTACTTTCATCGGTTTCACCGCCATTTTTATTTTATTATTATACAGTAAAACTGTAAAAAAATCTACCGCAGTCTAAAAATCATTCTTCTGCCCATCGGAAAGAATAATATCGACATTTCCGTGCGTTTCACGAAAACGGCGGATCTCACATAATATTTCACTTTCGGACAGCCCCTGCGGCAGCAGAATTTCGGAAGGCTCACGGGATTCGTTTTCCTTTAACAATGCTTTTCTGTTTTCTTCAAGAAATCGATCCAGCCTGCTCATAAGATAAAATCCGAAAGCAAATATGCCAAGCAGGCTGACGATCAGCAATAGTTCAGCCATCCTCACTCACCTCTGTTAAATGCGAAAACACTTTTGCAGTTCTTTGTAAGCACCGAGAACCAAAAGAGTGGTCTTGTTCGTAAGAACGGTTTCCGGTGAAACTGCCATATTGATTTTTCCGTTCTCCTTGGTCGCCATGATATTGATGCTGTATTTTCTGCGGATATCCAGCTCTCCGACGGTTTTTCCGATCCACCCCTCCGGAACCTCTACCTCAAAAATGGCATGAGCCTCATCGACCTCGATGTAATCCCGTATGTGATCGGCGGTGTACCGAATAGCAGCCCAATTTGCTACCTGTTTTTCTGGGTAAACGACCTCGTCCGCTCCGTTACGCAGAAGAAATTTCTCCTGCACATCACGCTCGGCACGGGATACAACTAATTTTGCGCCGAGTTCTTTCAGCAAAGAAGTGGTTTCCAGCGAATTTTGAAAATTTCCTCCTATGGTGACTATGCACACATCAAAGTTTCCGATTCCGAGCGACTTTAAAAATTCCGTGTTTGTGCTGTCACCTATCTGTGCGTTAGTAACGATCGGCAGAATTTTATTGACCCTTTCTTCGTTGCTGTCTACCGCCATCACCTCATGCCCGAGCTTATTCAGCTGCAAAGCGATATGCCTACCGAATCTGCCGAGACCTATCAACAATATGTTTTTCATAATATAGTAACTCCTTTATCCAACTGTGATATTTTCGAGCGGCAGCTTTGCACCGCTCTGATTTTTATTGGAGATCGCCGCGTAAATCAGGGTAAGTCCGCCGACTCTGCCGAGATACATCAAGACGATCAAAATAAGCTGAGAAAGAACACCGAGCTGCGGTGTGATCCCAAGGGTAAGCCCGACCGTTCCGACAGCGGACGCCGTTTCGTAAAGGCAGGTGCTAAGCGGCAGACCTTCTGCCGCGCTGATAACAATGCCGCCGACAAAAAACAGCAGGAAATACATTACGGCAACGGCTGCGGCGTTTTTCACTGCCGAACCGTCAATGCGCCTGCCGCAGACTTCGACATCGTCCTTTTTGCAACAGACGGAGAATGCACTCAGAATCAGAACGGCAAGCGTGGTCGTTTTCATACCGCCTGCCGTAGAGCCGGGCGATCCGCCGACGAGCATCAGCAGAATCATAATTGCCTTGGAGGAACCGGTCATAGCGGGAAGATCGGCGGTATTGAAACCGGCGGTTCTCGGTGTGACAGACTGAAAAAGCGACGCAAGAATCCTTTCGGCGAGCGGCAGCCCCGTAAAATCACAGAAGAAAAAGAATACTGCGGGAGCGATAATGAGGATTGCCGTTGTTACCAATATGACCTTACTTTGCATACGGTATTTTTTGAAATGCCACTTGTTTGTGCAAATATCGTCCCAGGTCAAAAATCCAATACCGCCCACAATAATTAAAAGCATAATTGCAATGTTTATTGTAGGCTCTCCGATGTATCCCGTAAGAGACGGGTATTTGTTTTCTGCGGTGCCGAGTATGTCAAAGCCGGCGTTGCAAAAGGCGGAAATCGAATGAAATGCCGCCATCCAAATTCCCTTGATACCGAAGTTTCCGCAAAATGTCGGCAGCATGACGATCATTCCGATAAGCTCGATCAAAAAAGTTCCCCGTACAATAAAGCGGGTCAGGCGGACGATCCCGCCGACCTTCGGGGCAGAGATGGCGTCCTGCATGGTACTGCGCTGCATCAGCGATATTTTTCTGCCAGACAGCATGGCGAAAAATGCCGCAACTGTCACAACACCGAGCCCGCCTATCTGGATCATCAGCAGTATTACCGTCTGCCCGAAAGCGGACCAATAACTGCACGTATCCTGCACGACCAGCCCCGTAACGCAAACGGCCGAGGTCGATGTGAACAGCGCCTCGTGAAACGGCGTAACAACTCCGGCAGTCGATGAAAACGGCAGCATCAATATCAGTGCTCCGATCAGAATAACCCCGGCAAAGCCCAAAACGATCAGCTTAAAGGATGACAGTCGCTTTTTTCTATGTGTAATTTCAGACATATATACTTCTCCTGTTTTTGTTTGTTTATAAAGAGTATATTATGAAATATAAAAAAACGGTGTAATGATCCGGTGTGCTGTATTAAGATTGCATTAAGATGCTCATTCTTTGAAAAAACAGTGCAGAGTATAGCAAACGCCGAAGGAGCCATATCAATTCTGACAGAACTCGGCATCATATCATGATCAGACATTCGAATAAAATATCCCCATATAATTTCTGGGAATAAATAATTTCAGAATTATATGGGGCATTTTATGTCTGTTCTATATTTCTACTAATAAATTATTCACACAAACATATATATCATAGATAATCATACACTTTACAAAAGTCCCTTAACGTCCTCCGCGATCATCTCTGCATCAAGACGATTATCCTTAAGAACCTCTTCGACATCGTACCTGTCAAGGAATTCCTTCTTAAGACCATAATTCAGCACCTTCATATCTGAATCGCCATAGAATCTTGCAATCTTCTCACCGAATCCGCCGTCCAGTATACCATCCTCGATGGTGACGACAACTGAGTGGTCTGCCTTGAGGCTTTCAAGAAGTTCCTCATCGAGACCTGTGATATAGTAAGGATTGATGACAGTGGCATCTATACCAAGCTCACTCTTCATCTCGTCTGCTGCAGCATTTGCCATACTGTAGAAGGTTCCAAGGCCGAGTATGGCAACCTTGCTTCCCTTCTGTGTCACCTCATATTTATTCAGATCTCCAAAGTTCTTCGTCACAGGGCTTCCACTTACCATTGCACCGCCTGGGAGCTTGATGGCCACAGGATGCTCATTCTGCTCTATGCTCCAGTCAAGCATAGCAATATACTCTTCCTTTGTTGTCGGAGCAAGATATACAAGATTCGGGATATTTGAAAGCATAGGGATATCCTGAAATCCCAGATGTGTCACATCATTCATTCCATATACAGATCCTGCAAATGTCACTATAGTGGCTGCATTGTTGTTGATACAGAGATCCTGGGATATCTGGTCAAATGTTCTCTGCACAAATGAGCTGTACACACCGAACACCGGCTTTCCGCCGCCTGCTGCAATTCCCGACGCAAGTGCCACCGCTGTCTCCTCTGCGATTCCCACGTCGACAAACTGCTTTCCGGCCTCACGTCTCTTATCCTCTGTAAATCCTATAACCGTCGGTGTTCCCGCTGTGATGGCAACGACCTTTGGATCCTTCTTCATCTTGTCAAGCAGGTAATCACAGGACACGCTTGAGTAGTCCTCCTCGTCACCTTCAAATAATGATCTTCCTGTCTCTATGTCAAATGGTCCGCTGTAGTGCCACTGCTCCTTGTGCTCCTCAGCTGGGGCATAACCCTTTCCCTTGAGGGTTCTGATGTGGACCACAACAGGCTTCTTTGAATCTTTTACCTTCTGGAATGTGTCTATGAGTGCTGCCACATCATTGCCTTCATGCACGTAATAATAATCAAGTCCCATGGCGCGGAACAGATTGCACTCTGCTGTTCCATTAGTGTCTCTGAGTAATTTGAGATTTGTATAGAGTCCTCCGTGGTTCTCGGCTATGGACATATCGTTGTCATTTACAACTATGATAAGGTTGCCATCCAGTTCTTTAGCGTAGTCCAAGCCTTCAAGGGCCTCTCCTCCTGACAGGGAGCCATCGCCTATCACCGCTATCACATTGCCCTCTGCCCCCTGGAGATCCCTTGCCTTTGCAAGGCCTGCAGCCAGACTGATGGATGTTGAGGTATGTCCAACCGTGAAGAAATCGTGCTCGCTCTCATGCGGGTTGCTGTAACCAGTCACATCATCATAGTGCTCCTCATAGAGGTATGCATCCTTTCTTCCAGTAAGCATCTTGTGCGGATAGCTCTGGTGTGACACGTCATACACAATCTTATCCTTAGGTGACTCAAATACATAGTGAAGTGCTATGGTTGCCTCAACCATACCAAAGTTCGGTCCAAAATGTCCACCGTGCTTGCTGGCTCTGATGAGAAGTGCATGTCTCATCTCGTCTGCAAGTGTTCCCATCTCGTCTACTGTCAGTTTCTTTACATCCTGTGGTCCGTTGATATTTTCAATATACATTTTTTTCTTTATCCTCCTGTTTTTACATAGTGCATTCGCCATCGGTAATTTTCCCGTCCCATACAAGCTTGCCGGTCTTCACGGCCTCCTCATATTTGGATATCTTGTAATGTAATCTATCCATGGTGGCTTCAATCTGTTTTCTCTGCTCCTCAAGTTTCTCATACTGCTCCTTAAGGAGATCCAGCCTCGCGCCAAATGTAGAATCTCCCATCTGGAAGAGTTTTACATATTCAATAAGCGCCTCTATCGGAACACCAGCATTTCTCATGCATACAGTGTGTTCAACCCAATCGACATCTTTTTCCTGATAATCCCTGTTGCCACTAGCATTTCTAGCGACAGGAGGGATAAGCCCGACTCTCTCGTAATACCTGAGCGTATCAGCGGTGATATCAAACTTTTCACTTACTTCTTTGATAGTCATATTGCCACCTCTTTCCTAATTTCAAGAAAACCTTTCTATTTATAGCTATATGCACTCACACAATACCTATATGTTACATTGAATATATCACTTGGAGCTCACTCCAAGTCAACCCCCAATTTTCTCCCCCCTGGGGACGGAGGTACCTGCCCCATACAGTGTCCCCCTGGGGACGGAGGTGCCTGACCCCATACAGGAATATAAAAGAGGCGGGCAACGTAGTTACCGCTGTCCGCCTTTATATACATTAATATGTAAATTATTATGCTACGCACTGATTCCAACTGTCGAGCAGATGTTTACTGCAATGATATCATCTACCGTTACGCCAAAGATGGCGGCCAGAATGATCAGGTTGTCTACGGTTGGCATAGCCATACCCTTCTGCCACTTGTATATCGCATTTGGAGTGGCAAATCCAAATATATCCTGCAGATCCTTTACAGAAAAACCTGCATTCTGTCTAAGCTTCACAATATTTCTGCCTGTTCCTGTCATGTCAATTGTTGGTACATTACACATAATACTTCCCTCCCAAAATTCTCATCTCATCTGCATTGCTACAATTGTGACAGATTTCTTCTTCACAAAGACGAGTTAAAAAACACGCAAAAAACGCCCATCCACATGAATACTTCTACAATACTCACATAGATGGACGTTTTTTCGCACATCATGATTCCAATCTATAAATGCTGATAGATCTGGCTGATCTCAGTCTATCGAAACCTATTTGATCTGTTATGTATTTGCTCAGATCATTCAGGTCAGCATATTTGTATGATCATGTTCCGTACGCTCTCGCCCTGTACCATATGAGTATATATGTTCACGCAGCTTATCATCTGTATGCAAAATATTCCCTGCCACATCACTATTAAACTCTCGTGTTGTGTATTTAGCGAAAAATATACTTAACATGATTCTTTCCTTTCCTGACTATCCCTTCCGGGTTCCTTCTCCTAAGTCATTTTTTATTGGTGTGTCCTGATTTTCTTCTTTTATTTGACCACCTAAGCTGTACTCTACCACAAATATAAGCATTTGTCATTACACTACTGGTAGAAAACATACATTCTTATGGCATTTTTATATCATTTGACATCACTTTTTTGGCCTGCAACGTCACCGCCTCATCTGCCATCACTTTTCCAGTCTGCGATGTCACTGCATCTTCTGCCACTTTTTCTTCCGCAGCAGCCAGTTCCCTCTCTATCCAGGTCATGATAACATCCACCAGATACTCCTGCTGTCTTGGGCCAAGCTCCACTCCCGGAGCAAATGTATGCCACTTACGTATGCATTCCCGGCAGCATGCAGCCGTGGCATGCTGTGCCACAAACACCGGATGTCCCCGCATGGGAGTCTGCTTTCCGTCATTTGGTATGAATGCCGGAGCTTCCCTCTGCGCTATGAAATCCCGTGCATGCTGTCTTATGGTATCCAGCCCCTTTTCATGTATATAGTCGATATCTTTCTGTGTCAAATGAAATCCACTGCGAAATTTCGACCTTCCCAGACGCTCAAAAAGCCGGGCGTACCATTCTTCCTTTGTCAACCCTATCATCTCCATTTATAAGTGCCATCGTATTTCCTCCGTATGAAAACTGATTATAGAAGCTGATTAAGCCTCTGTGTCTAATATATCTCTAATCCGTACATTTTCCAAGTTCATTGTTCACTGCCTCACGAATCTTATAAAAAAAATTTTTTAAAGACCATAAAAAAACTCTTGATACTCGTATATATATTGAGAGTTAATGATATACCAGTTACAATAAATCATCGGGACGATACGATGGGCTTTACAATAAGGAGGTTTCAACTATGAAAAAACGAATGACAGCTTTACTACTCAGCGCCTGTATGTGTGCAGGTCTTGCCGGCTGCGGCACAAATACGCCGGGGAATAATCCCGGTCACACCAAAACTGATTCGTCGGTCACTTCCCTCACTGACAACATCACTGTGACTTCGGTCAAAACGGATATAACATCATTTGACCAGCTAAAGAACGGAATCAATGAATTCTCTATGAATATGTATTCTGCACTTCCAGCTGACAAGAACATATTTTACTCGCCTTACAGCATTGCAAGTGCACTGTCCATGCTGGATGTAGGTGCCGGCGGTACAACAAAAAATGAGCTAGAAAACGCTCTCGGCATAACAGACCTTGATGAGTGGAACGATGAGATGAAGGCATATCTGTCAAAAGACTGGTCTCAGAATACATTTGTCAACACAGCAAATTCAGTATGGATGAACAAGGGAACGACTTGGGCGGCCAATATAAATTCCGACTTTCTTACACCTGCCAAGGATTATTACTCCGGTGAAATCTACGAGGCCGACTTCGATGGTCAGGCAGACAAGGTCGTTCAAAATGTCAACAACTGGGTGAGTGACAACACCAACAAGATGATCCCTGAAATCTTAAAGGAGATTCCTGGTGGAACCGTGATGATGCTCATAAACGCAGTTTATTTCGAAGGAAAATGGGATACTCCTTTTACCGAGGATAAAACTTTTCAGAGCAGTTTCTACGGAACCGATAAGGAAAGCGTTGTTGATATGATGCATCTCTACGGTGAGCACTTCGCATACATGGACAACGGCGAGATCAAGGGAATCACACTTCCATACGACGGCGACAATGTTGTCATGAAGGTGTTCATGCCAACCGCCGATAACGGAGACATAAATAAACTCTTTGACAAACTAAGCAACGAAGAAAAACAGAAACTCATCGACTCTCTGGATGATGCCAGCAACGTAGAGATCGATACCCTCCAGCTCCCAAAATTCACAGATGAGCAGAGTATCGACGGTCTTGACGACATTCTGAAAAACATGGGAATCCAGTCGGCATATTCGGAGAGTGCTGACTTCTCCAAGATCGCCGATGGCATAGCCGTTTCATCAGTCAACCACAAAGCAAAGGTGATCGTGGACGAGAACGGAACCAAGGCCGCAGCAGAGACAGACATCATGATCAAGGAAACAGCAATGATGCCAAGTGAGGAAACATATAACTTTATTGTGGACAAGCCATTTGTGTATGTGATTGAAGATCAGAGCACTGGCATGATCCTGTTCATGGGCAGGGTGAATTCGCTGTAATTTTTGATTATCGACACATACTAGGACTTGCTTCAGCAGCTTTTACTCGCAAAGGAATGGAACATTTTCACTTTTCTTTGCGAATATCAAAAAAGCACACAAGATCTCAAAATCTTGTGTGCTTTTTTCTATAGACCCACTATTCCGACTTTCTCTCAGAAGACTCACTGTCTTCTGTCGTGTCACCTGTTTCTCTGAGATTCTTCTCCCGTATATACTGGATCGCCTCTTTTATAGCTGCTTCCTCCTCATCCTTTGCTATCTTTCTTGCATAGGATACAGTCTTTACTAGGTTGGCTATGAGTATAATGGCAAGCGGAACAAGAATTATGGGTACAAATATAAGTGGGTTAGACACAAGTCTCACTATCTTGCCAAGTATGAGTGATGACCACATCACCTTGCCAAGCAGATCTCTTGAGTCCACATCATAACGATCCACCACATTATTGGCATCGCCCTTTGTAATATACCTGTAATTATTACCATCCGTCTCTATCGAGACAACTCTATGTGTATTTACCGCACCTGAAAGAGCAGGATCCGAGGAATAAAATGATATGACATCATTCTCATGTATGGATGCCGGATCTGTCTGCTTAACAATTGTCTGGTCTCCCCCATTTTTCAAATAATACGATATTATATATCATAATAACGTATTATTATATGGGAAAATGTCAAGTATTCATGTATTAGTAATCTGTTTTTGTGCATATTGCAATATTGCATATGTGCACTATGTTCTACATTCTATCGTCTTGTGAAAATATCGGACCTACTGAGCGGTTGTCACACGGCACCAGTCAAGTACAGCCGAGTAAGAAGCCATCACACTCTCATGCATCTTGCAGATCATATCCACATCAAGTTCTTTAACCGCATTCTCCAGCTCCTGCGCCTCATCGCCCAGCTCCATGGCTCCGATCGTTCTGGATGTACTTTTTACCGTATGTATCAATATCCTGTAGCCGTCCCAATCTTTTTCATCATAAGCCTTCTGTATCTCTGCGCGCTTGTCGTCAGCTGCATACATTGATATGATTTCTTTCAAAAAGTCTTCACTGCCCCCGCAGTATGTAAGACCCTTCTCATGGTCAATGTTAACTTCCTTACAGGATGTGTCTGAATCCTGTTTTCCCATAACGTCTAAATCCAACACATCCCTCACCAGCTTCTTTTCCAAAGTCGTCCCCCCCATCTGTATTTAACCGATAACTCCGTACAAGGTCTCAAGGAAAACTATTGGAAGGAACGGCTTCGTAATATAATCCTCAACCCCCATCTGTCTCGCTCTCTCTATCAGCTTATAATCCTTATAAGCTGTTACGAATATGACCGGTACGTCTGTGATCTTGCGTATCTCTTCCAGCGTCTGGAATCCATCCATGTCTGGCATCTCGATGTCGAGCAATATCAGGTCTATCTGCTGATTTCCCACTATGTCTATGGCCTGCTTTCCGCTCTCTGCCGCAATAACCTTGTAGAGAGGCTCATTTTTGCAGATATTCTCTATAAGTCTGATATTTATCTTCTCGTCATCTACAACAAGGATATTGCTTACCATCTTCTCGGCTTGTCTCATGTGGTAGTCTTCATCCTCGTCTATCATCCTGAGCATGACTTCTGCAATGTCCGGATCGAACTGACTGCCCTTGCCCTTCTCCATCTCATCGCGCACTATCTTCTGCGGCAGGGCGTATCTGTAACTTCGGTTGGATGTCATGGCATCATAGCTGTCTGCCACCGCTATAATCCTTGCACACCTTGGTATATTTTCTCCCTTGAGCCCACTTGGATATCCTGTTCCATCGTATCTCTCGTGGTGATACTTCGCGCCCACCGCCAGGTCCGGAAATGCATTTATATTCTTGAGAATATGGTATCCATTTACACAGTGAAGCTTTATCATGGAGAATTCTTCATCTGTAAGTCTTCCCGGCTTGTTGATTATGTTGTCAGGAATACGTATCTTGCCCATGTCATGGAGCAGTGCTATCTGATATATATCGTCCTGCTCCTTGATCGTGCCGCCCATCCGTTTCACCAGCTCACGGCTGTATCTGGCGACTCGCACAGAATGACCTTTTGTGTATTTGTCCTTTGCATCTATCGTCTTGGCAAATGCCTGCATGACCATATTATTCAGGTCTGTGAGTTCGTTATTTGTCTCATCGAGCCGGCTCATGATCGCATCCGTACTATTCTTGGATCTGGTACAGAAGAACACTATAATTATGTATAGAACTATTCCAACGCCTATATCGTGGCCTATCAGTTTTCTTATTCCATGGTACAGCTTCTCATTCGTAATAACCATAACCACATACCACTCATCTACTATGGAATAGCTGAAAACTGTCACCTTCTTATCATTAACAACTGTTTGAAACGGTTCGCCGTCATTGTTCGCTATCCCCTTCATGAGTACAGACATTTCTCCCTGAGTGTAGTTCTGGCCTACCTCTTTCTTGTCCGAGTGGGTTATCACCAATCCTGACTTGTCGCAGACGAATGCATATCCCTGACCATTTAATTTGATATTTTCCGTCTCTGACTGTATTGGATCCAGTGTTACATCCAGAGATATTACACTCTCGCCATCGTAGAGTAACTGGCTGACTGACATCAAAATATCTCCTGTCTGCGCATCGATGTACGGCTGGCCCAGGGTTGGCTGGCCGTCTGCCGCCACTGCTGCCTTATACCATGCGCGCTCCTGAGGCACATAATCATCGCCGGGAACCCAGCCTATGCCATCCAGGTATTCGCCGTTTATAACGCCATATACACCTGTGAACGCCGCATCTATATCCTGGAGATAATAATCCGATTCATTCGTGAGAAAGTTCAGTATATCCTGCCCCGACCGGCCTTCTCTCATCATATGCTCCACAGTGATCTTCGTAACTTCCACCGCATCCACGGCTCGGTTCAGGTAGGAATTCACATATTCCTGCTCCTGCTTAACTGTCTCTGCCGCCAAAGACAGGGTATCATTCACCGATTTTCTATAAAATGTCATGATCGTACACAACGACAGTACCACAATCGCCACAAAACTCACTATCAGTGTCAGTATATAGTGCCTCTTGCTTACATTCTTCATACCGAATCCCCCCATTTCACGCACATTATTCCGGTCCCAGATCAGCTAAAGTTTATACTTACATATAGATATAATTGTAACACACTACCAACATTAATCAAATATTTAATGGGGACGGAGGTGCCCGCCACCTCCATCCCCAGAGATAAATGACGCCCGTTAGAGCGCGCCCATGGCGCGCAAACAAAAACAACCTCCTGGCGGTTTCCCACCAGAAGGTCGTCAATTCCTACCCCGAATAGGCAGGCCATTGCATACATGTTGTCAAATGTAGGAAGGCATTCGCCCCTCTGCCACTTGTAGATCGATACAGGTTCATTGAACCCGAGAAATGCCTGCAATGCTTTTACGGTGATTCCTTTCTGCTCTCTCACTTCTTTGATCCTCTTGCCTGTTGCGCAAAGATCGATCATTGGAAAATTGTTCTGTGTCATAAATGATACCTCCCATTGTAAATGCTATAAACTATCTGACTACCAATATCTCCAATAGTCTTATAACTGGGTCAATATCCCGAACACTAATAATAAAATATGTCAGAAGGAATCTACAGATACTATAACACAAATAAACCACAGGTTGAAAGTAAACCTGTGGTATAAAGTTATATTTTTCCTTCGCTATATCAAAGTGTATCAAAATGGCTTAAATACACACTTTCTCAAGTGTCTTTTATCCAGGACTGTATCAAACCTTTTCAAAATTTTGCCCCTTTTTTGCCCCTACGATATCATCACGACCTCTATTCTCGTATCGGCATTCAGGGTGTTGTTAAACACTATCTTATATCCGCTATCAGTGTCTTCTGTAAGTTCGATAGTGTAATCATCTACATCTGCAAGTACACCGTTAATGTATATCTGCAAATTAGTGTCAAAGGTGTATCCATAGTGATCTGGTACAGGTATCTCTGTCACCTTAGATGTATGATTATACTTGTATCGCCTATAGTTCACTTTTGCCGTCGCAGGAATAAATGTCACATACGATCGTCTATCGATAATATCGTCATCTGTGATGCCGTCTGTGCCAGCCTTAACCAATACATCTGCAATTACAAGATCATATATGTCTGTTGTCTGCGTTGCTTCAGGTGGCTCTGGCGACTCATCCGGTTCGCCATCAATTGCAGCAAGTTCTATTGATCTTGCTGTGCGATCATATCTGATAACCACTCTTGTATATCTATTCTTAACCGGATGCGCTGCAGATATGTTCAAGTATTCAAATGCATCAGACTTGATCCAGTGTCCAGCCACAATGGCTTTGCCTGACTCAATGATAATCTGCATATTTGCATCTGTATTTTGTGTTGCTCTGAAAGCGTTGCCATATCTTTCAAATACACCTTCGGATAATACCCCATCAAAGAAGCTGTTAACATCGTCACTTGAATATATCCTGTCTGGCTGTCCGTTGTCTGCTATCACCGCATCAAAAAATCCGTATTTTATCATCCTGTCCTAATCTCCTATCCATGTGCTCAATGTAGGTACTATAGTTACTCCGTCATCGCTTACACTTTCTATCACCTCTGTTATTCTTGGATTTGCTGATATGCCATACTTGTTTATTACAGTAACTACGTCTCCTAACCCATAATCACTGCCATATTCATATATGCTACCGGTCTCTATGCTTCCTTCATATTTCTCTACAAATCCTGATTCTGCAATCAGCTTTGCGCCGGCAGCTTGCAGCATATTCTGATACTCTGAATCCGATACGTCTCCGTTGTTTGATGACACATCCCTTGCATCCTTATACGTTTCGTACCGGTCCAGCCCTTTAGCCTTTCCTGACACAGCCCGCCGACGTGCTGTACCTTCTCCCTCTCCCGCTACAAGTACAACATTTGTATACTTTGTATAATCAATCGAATACGTATCATCAATGATATTTTCGTTCTTAGCGCTGAACACGACATGTGGGATATCGTCCTGCTCTATAGATCTATCCTTGCCTTTGTATAAGGTCATTGTGTAATACCCCTGTGAATCTATGTATATATCCCAGCCCGTGTTATATTCGGTTAAAATAGTCGTGACTGCGGTAAGCAAATTGTCACCAGTGAGCTGTTGCTGCAACACATCATTACATACATCTTTAAAATCAAGTCTGAAGTTGGATATCTTTCGATCAGAGTCCGCTGGAGAAATTACATTCTCATTCAGCAGCTTCTTAATACCGTTATCAACTGTTCCAGAAAGTACAGTCTGATTCCATATAATTCTTTGGCCGATTATAGACTTCAGGTCATAGCCGGTAACAATAAGGTAATCACCATCCTCATCATCTGTAGAGAGGTTAACTTTCTGGACGAGCATTACATGATGCAAAGATCCATCTGCAGATATATCTACATCCCTCACAAGTCTATTTCCTTTTCTGAGTAGTTGTATCATATAATCATCCGCAGCTATATAGAGCTCAAACTCACCCGCATCATAATATTTCAAGTGCCATATTGCACTCTGGTACGTGTCTATTATATCAAGCCTCTCGTTGTCCTGATTTAATACGTATATGTCCATTTATACTCCTTCATATTCGTTCGTATAGATTATATTAGTACAAATATGCTCACGCCCCGCATTTGCAGTCTGGCCAACATGATTAATTCCAGGGCGCAGGCTTAACCAGCTTGATGACGCCGTCATCTTATTGATAAGATTTCGTGTTTTATTATGATATATTCCTTTGATCGACTTACGCCCCGTGTGTGAATCTATCTCAATGACCTCGCCTTTGTTATAGCTTCCTTTAATTTCGATATATTCACCTGTCTCTATCATATATATTTTAGGGTCGACTACAGTAGCATCGAACTGCATTCTGCATATAAAGCCTATCTCATCATCTGACTCGTTATATATAGATGCCTCCATATTTTGATCATATATTCCAAATACAATATACTTTGTCAAAGATGCATTATCATAATCGCACACTATGTCTCCAGCGTTTACTACAAGATGATATATCCTGTATGTGCCGCTCGTGAGGCCAATATTAACCGAACACCTATTACTTGCATCAAAAGCAAGTTTCACTTTGTTCCAGCCTTTCCGGAGCTCTATCTTTTTTATAAACTGACCCACCGTTACAGACGTAAATTTATCCGTATCTGACCAGACCCAGCCACACATTACATATGATCCTTTTACCTTTATTACATCATATATTCTTAATACAGCATCTGAAGAGAGTGATATTTCGCACATTGTATCAATCTCACCAAGGGGATTTTCCTTCATGCAAGTGTATTTTTTGTTCATTTTCCCTCTCAATTCTTGATTTTATTACTGTTCTGAATTTGATAGCTCTATTGCTATTCGCCACATTGATGATGTATTACCTGGAATAAAATATTCTTGATTGTTTATAACAAAACTTTCACCAGACGCACCTGATGCAACATCTGGCCCAGCCATTAGATAATATGCTGATGGAATAGCGAGATACCCTGCAGGATACACATATTGAGCAAGACTTACCACGTCATGTATGTTGCTATCTTGACTCCATGCCTGAGCATAATGAGATGCCTCATCCACATCAGAATAAATGATATATCTTGCAGAAGTGAATGATATATAAGCCACTCTATCTGTGTCAGTTCTTAAATCTTTTGCAGGCAATACGATGTGCAACAGATCAGTAATATTAGCCGCCTCGCCGAAACTTCCAATTCCGAATACCACTCCTTCTTTGCATGATACAAAATGCAAAAATGCATTAGCCGCACCACTATTGGCTGATCTAGTCAAACCCATGCTATACGAATAATAATATCCAGATGTGGACGGAGTAGCCCCTTGAATCACAGTCTCCATATATAAGGTAGGTGGGGAAAAGCGGAATCTAAAACCTGTTGTATTGTGTTCATCGTCTCCCATGTATAATATCCACGTAGTGTTAGACTCTACAATATTTAGTTTCATGCCAAGGGCTGCCGCAATCTCCTGCATTTTTACGTCATTCACGTCCGCATTGTAAAACGTTGAATCCGCCTCTTTTTTTCCCAGTCTTATTCTTTGTACAGTATATCCCATCAACTAACCTCCGTTTCTGTTGGCAATAATCCATATATGCCGCATACATACCCATATGGTTTTGTATATAAAGATGTATTAATAATCATCCCATACGCTCCTGTACTAATTTTTTTTGCATTAGCAATCATATCATCAAAAGATTCATTGCTTGCGGTCGGCACTCCCTTCTCAGTGATGACGTCCGCAAGCCTTTCTTTGACATCACTGCCATGTTTTTTTACATCTTCAAGTGTCTCAATAACATTTTTTTCTATCTCAACAAGTCCATTTTCTATGTGGTCCATCTGCGCAGCCGATAGCACTTCCCCAGGCTGAAAGTTCTGCTTCTTGTACATAGTCATACCTCCATTTTCAGTTGCACCGGTGCAACTTACCCTAATGTACTCTCTTCGAGTTTGTCTGAATTAAGTATCAATGTCGTATCTGTCATATTTATAAGTTCACATCTGATGTCATCAAGCCCCGCTCCTCCTGGCACGAGATTTGATGCGATCAGTGTATAGAATGGGAACGAAAATTTGGGTGTGGAAACAGAATTGACAACTGTCATCTCCTGCGCATCAATGAACGCTGGAGCCGGACACAGGATACTAACCTGCGCTACCTGTGTCCGGGCAAATAGATCTGTTTCAAATGATTCCACATATCCATCTATATATACATTTCTTGTACCATTCTTAAAGAACACCCTGATCCATGCACCTGTAGATATGTACTTATACAGATTGATTCTGCTTGTCTCTATATCACGCTGTGGATATATCATAAGGACTATATTTCTCTTTTGCTTTTTCGAACTTATGTACTTTGCACCGGGCATATTTGCCACTGTTGCAGTGACAATGTTTGCATTTTCCGGAGACAATCCCGATGCGGTAACTATATAGTCCTTATTCTCCGTCAGCTCTAACCTGTCACCTGTCGCATTCTGTATAGCAATCTGATACATCTATGACACCTCCGGCTTTTTTGGATCGATAAGATTCTTTGTTTGTCTGTATATTTCAAGGCGGTTCAGTGGTTTTGGTGAGGTATTGTTCTGCACAAAGTTGTATGTAGTGGTATTATTCGTGGTTGATCCACCTTCTCCTCCACCTCCTGACTTTGGTCTCGGCATATGTTTCTTTACATCGTCAAGGTTAAAGCCTTCATCTGTGACACTCTTTGCCTCGTCAACTATTCGCCTCAAAGATTCATACACTTTATGCTTGTACAGATCCACACCATCCGCCACACCAAGATCAAGGAATTTTCCAATTTCGTCTCTGGCTCTTCTCGATGGTGAATGTATGCCAAAGAAGTTCTTGAGTTTGTCCATGACGCCATCGGCAAATCCTTCAAGCTTATCTGTCAGCCAGCCAAATTTGTCTGTTATTCCATCCCAAAAGCCTTCGATGAAATGCCCTCCAATGTCCTTGATATCGTCAGGCAGCCCTTTTATCGCATCCTTTATAGTATCAACAAATTTTCTTCCTGCATCCTTGGCCTTCTCCTTGAGGTTTCCGCCAAATTCAACAACCTTTTGTATTCCCTTATCGAATATACCCCTGAGTTGGTCTGGGATGCTTTCTATTTTTTCAGCAAGTTCATTGACAAATTTCAGTCCATACTCAGCAGCCTTAGCAACCATGTTGCCAAACCAAGCTATTACTTTTGCAAGTATCTCCCCGCCAAATGTGGCCAATCTTGGTCCTAATTTAGCAAGGGACTGCATGATAGATGCTATTATCTGAGGGACAGACTTTCTAAGCTCTAATATGATCTGTGGAATGGCCTGGACAAGTGTCATGAACAGTTCGACCGCACAGTCTAAGAGCAAAGGTATGTTCTCGATCAGCACCTCTATGATGGTCGTTATGATCTGAGGCAGCGCATCTATGATGGCAACTGTGATCTGAGGCAGCGCATCTATGATGGCCATCCAGAACGATATGCAAGCCTCCAGGAGCTGTGGTATAGCGCCAAGAAGTCCAGATATCACTGAATCTATGATCTGAGGCAGCGCAGCGACCAGCGAATCTATGATCTGAGGCACCGCCGAAACTATCGCCATTAAGAGGGATATAGCCCCATCGGTCAAAGCCTGATAGCCAGATAAAAGCCCGTCTATCAGCGCCTGGATAATCTGAGGAGTCGCAGCGACCAGTGAATCTATGATCTGAGGAAGAGCTGACACCAGCCCTTGCACAAGCGTTATGCCTGCAGCTATGAGGTCAGGCAGCTTGGCCAGGATAGCAGTAATGATCTGAGGCACCACATCTGCTGCCTTGGTTGCTATTTTCGGAAGCTGTTTTGACAGTCCGGATAATATCTCGGATGCCATGTCTATTGCCGCATCTGCTATATCAGGTAAGGAATCAAGCACTCCTTGTATAAGACTGCCTGCAATGGATATACCGAGATTTGCAGCCCTTGGCAGCATTGATGTTACTTCGTCAAGTGCCATAAGTATCAGATTGCTGACAGCCTCTCCAAGCGCTTCGTCCGCGCCTTCCACACCAGTAATAGAATCTTTGATGGCTGGCATAAGATCATTAGTAACTTCCTTCACAAACTCTCGCATTGAGCCTGTAGCAGATTCATATATAGTAATACCAAGATCTTCGTAAGCACTGTTCAGAGCCTTCAGGTCGCCTTCAAGGTTGTCATTCATGACATTTGCCATGTTCTCAGCGGAGCCGCTGCATTTTCTCAGTTGCTTCTCGAAGTCTTCTGCATTGCTTACCCCTGCATTAAGGATAAGGTTCAGGCCCTTAATTGAATCTGAGGTAAACGTTGACGCAAGAGCTGTGGCCTTCTGAGCATCACCCATGCCATCCGTGGCTTTCTCGACGTCTTTCAAAATATCAGTAAGATCTCTGTAGTTTCCCTCAGCGTCCATGACCTGGACATTTGTATCACCGATGGCAATAGCTCCATCTTTCATTTTAGCAGTCATATCTCGCATGACTGCTGTAAGAGCTGTTCCACCTTCGGAGCCCTTAAGTCCCTGATTTGCCATCATTGCAAGAAGGCTTGTAGTTGTCTCAATGTCCTGTCCGGCAGCATTGAGATTGGCAGCACAATTCTTATAGGCTTCGCCAAGCTGTTCGGCTGATGTATTTGAATTACTCTGCGAATAAGCAAGCAGGTCGGCAAAATACGCACTGTCTTTTGCCTGCATACCAAATGCAGACAGGTAGTCCGTCACCATGTCAGATGCCTTGGCCAAATCCATGCCTGATGCCGCCGCAAGGTTAAGTACACCTCCCAGTGCATCTGTACTCTGGTGTGCATCCCAGCCGGCGAGAGCCATGTACTTTAATGCGTCCGCTGACTCGCTTGCGCTAAATACCGTAGATGCTCCAAATTCTTTTGCTGTGTCCGACAGGAGTTTCAGGTCTTCACCTGTTGCCCCGGATATAGCCTGGACTTCGCTCATAGAAGATTCAAAAGTTCTTCCGGTCTCAAGTGCATCTGCAGCAAGATCCTTAAGTCCGTCAAGCGCCTTGCGAATTCCTTCAGCAACAAGATTTGCCAACACACCTTTCATCACAGTGAATCCTTCGCTGGATTCCTCTGCCGCTGCTCCTGCATCTCTGGCACCATCTTCAAGATCATCATAACTGTTGTCGAGTGCGTCTGCCGCATCATTAGCATCTTTTAATGCTTTCTTGTTGTCTGACAGATCTGTTGACAGATCATCTATCTGCTTTGCAAGATTCTTTGCCGCTTCCGAATTCTTACCCTGTGTCAATACTACAGATGCATATTCTTTCTTGATATCAGTAAGGCTCTTCTCCTGAGCGTTGATTGTATCTGAGAGATGATCTGTTGCAGATACAGTCTTGTTCTGCTCCTGCGTAAGCTCGGCAAGCACATTATTGTACTTATCAATACTTTTTTCAGTAGTCTTAATCGCTGCTTCCTGATTCTCGATCTTGATCTTGAGATCGACTGCAGCCTTTGAGTTCTCTCCGTACTGATTTTTAGTGAGCTCATACTGCTTACGATAGTCCGTTAATATACTTCTCTGTGACTGCAGATTCTTGCCGAGCTGGGTCAGCTTACTGCTCACCCCATCAGCACTTTTAGACCAGTTGTCCAGTCCCGCTGTAGAGTTCTTGAATTCTGCAGATGCCAGAGCCATCTGCTTCTTTGCTGCCGTGATATTTTTAGTCAGATCACTGATGTCTACTTTAAATTTAGTTGTCGCTTCGTCTGTCTTCTTCGCCAATCATTGCATTACCACCAGCCTGCATCATCACTCGCTCTGCGTCGTCTCGGCTTGTCCTTTGTCTGTGCCTCCCGGATCTGCATCCGCCTCACGTCTGCATACATCACAAGTACATCGTGATATGATGTTTTAGTGAGCGTCAGCGGATTAAGCCCTGGATATAATACGCACAAATTATTTATGATCAAAAAAAGTGTCTCATCAAGGGGGATATCTTCCCCCTCATCTAGTTTTTTGGGTCTGTCGGGATACTGAGCATATCCTTTATAGCAACTACAGCTATATTCTTAATAACTGCAAGGAGCTCCTTCATCTTGACATGATCCCAGTCGTCATTTTTCATGCCTGGAAATGCTTCAGAAAGGATCGATACAAGATCATTCCATTCTTCAAATATTATTGAGAGCAGCGTGGCATTATCGAGATTCTTGTAATCAAGCAGAGCCATGAGTCTCCTGACAGTGCCAAACTCCAGATCAATAGTATCTGCTTTACACTCCTTCTTTACCGTTTTTTTATCTTTCTCATACACTTTAATGGTTATATCCATCTTGTCCTCCTTGTATCAATAAGCGTGAAGAGTGTACCCCTCCACGCCGTTTGTTAATATGACTTACTGATGTGAATCCGTCTGATCTGCTGTCGCCTGAGAAGCCTCAATCCAACTGTCCGGGGTATGTACTTTCTTGAAGAACTCATCCTCGTCAACATCCTTGTACCGGTCATCGATAACTATTCCCTTGACAGAGCACTTCTTCCACTTACCATCCTCAAGCTTTCCATGGTCAAACCTATGTTTCGTCCTAATTGCGGTAAATGTAAGTGACTGATTATTTGACGTAGTGCCATTGTCCTCTGTCTGGGATGTCTCGTCAGGGATTGCAAATGTGCCTTTATGTCTTACTACATACCTATACTTACCATCTGTACCCTTTGTCCTGTAGCCAAGCGCATAATATGTGGTATCTCTATCACCTTCTACAAGCATCCCTGACCCCTTGTCAAAGGACTTACCTGTAATCTTTGCATACATATCAAGCTCAGGAACTGAAGTAGTCAAAGTGATCGTATCAGGCCCCTCAGAGCTGATGACAAGCATAGGCTGATTGTCATAATACTTTGACTCGGAGCTCGTCTCCACCGTCTTGCTGACTTCTGCCACCGGAGCAAGCGGCTCCCAGTCACCTGTCACATATCCATGTTCCGCCTCTGTGCTGTTGTCGTCACACTTAACCTCCGCTATGCAGAGCATGTCAACGCCACGGAATTCTATTACCTTATCGTTCATTGCTTAATCCTCCATGTATAAGACTCCGATACCTCTTCCTGTGTGTGTCGGCCTGTCACTGCCCACATCATGCCCGGAGTCATAAATTATAAAACCCTTTTCTTTAAGTTTTCTCTTCGCTTCACGCAGGACTGAGTAGGTTATTTCAGGGTCAACCGAGTAAAAATTTACATCAAAGTCCTGTACTTCCTTCGTTGCCGTGTTGTCATAATAGCCTGACTCTTCTGACGAATTATTCCAGAATGTGAAAAAATGCTCCGGATAATCATCACCATCAGTGAAGCTTCCCTGCCTGTATGACTCATACCCCATGCTTCCGAGAATGCTTATCAATGTATCTTCCATGTATCAGCCTTCCATTCTCTTATGTATGGCTTCTGAAAAGATTTTTTTCTGCTCCTCAGCTATCATATTCTTTGTTTTTCTGCCATACACAGCATTTTTTAGGCCCAGCACCGGGCGCATCGTCGGTGTACCATACATCAAAAATATTGATGCAAGCCCGCCTTCCACAAAATCAAATCCTACCTTAGTTGAAGCTGTTAACCCCTCCCATTCAATCGGATAATTATCACGGATCGAGCCAATGGTTCTACCGGTCTGCTTATGTTTTTCCATGATGGGTGTAAGCCTTTCAGCTACTATCTGATTAGCCACCTTGAGACTTCCCTCCGTGGCCTTCTTAACATCGCCTTCAAGACTGTCAAGCTGGGCCACTATATCCTCAAAGCCTTCAAACTCAAGACCTATCCGGTTTCTGCTCTTTGCCATCACGCACCGCCTTTCACAGCCTTAACCTTGACCTTTATGTAAGTATTCGCCATGTTGATATTTTCAGGTGTGCCAAGGACTTCATAATCCTTGCCATATACCCTTATCCTTGATGCAGATGTAATGTCGGGCCTGTACCATGTTTCTACCGTGGCCGTATCCTCTACAGCAATAACTCCATTGTCCTGTGTCTCGGTGCCGCCAAAAGTTTTAAAGCTGATATAGAGATCATCAGCTTTTGTGAATATCTTCTTGTTAGTTCCTTTTACTTTCTCATATGATGCTGTCATAAGTTCTGCCGGCACGGCATACGGCAGATTTGGTGTATATGCTTTCATGTCTCCGCCTTTCTGCATGTCTTTCTACAGCCAAGATTCACTATACGCATATGCGTATATTCACTCAGTTTTTTATAGTTAAACAGATCATCAACAGCGCAGCATATTGTTCCTATCGCCTCATCCGAATTAACAAGTTCCTCCGACGCACCAGCGTCAACCAGCATCTGCTTGACTTCATCAAGGAGTCTGCCTATGCGGGCGTCTTGATATGAACCTGTTATATTCATTGATTCTTTACAAGCGGTAAGCTGGTCTTCTCTGGTCATTGCTACTCTTTACTCTCCCTTATTCTCTGTTGGCTCTGTTGATGATGCCGGCTCCTCGCCCTTCTTGATGATAAGTACACCATTCGGATCAGTGAGCTTTCCATCAACAATCATGATACACTTGTTCTTAATTTCGTTGGTGTCATGATCAACCCACTTGACTGTGGTCATCTGCATGTTTGTGTTGATTACATAGTCTGTTCCCTTGAAAAATACTGCAACAACATCACCCTTAGCCGCATCATCCCACGATGATATGAGATCATCCTCGACAGTCTCAACATCCTTTCCCAGGAAGCGGTATGATTCCTCGCCATTAATGCCGTAGTTAGTCCTTCCGATAGGCTGTCCGTTCTTATCAACCATGCCGTCTATATATCCGTCAAAGGTTGACTGATTCATGAAGAACGCACCATTCCTATATGCTTTCTTCATCTTTGCCTTAACCTTTTTATGCCAACCTTCCCAGGATGCGAATTCTGATGGTGTCATTGTTATAATATTTGCCTTTGGAATCCTAGTATCTGTAAGGATTCCAAGAGGCTTTGATGTTCCGTTACCCTTAAAGACTGATATCTCTATAGCCTTAACTATAGCCTCTGTAGCAAGTGGTACGAACAGCGCCTGAAATGCCTCCAGTGTAACTACGTTAGCAAGCAGCGTCTGAGCGATCTTACACTCTATGCCATGGTATGAGAATGTAATCTTCTCATCAGCCTTGATCTTCTGTGAATCAGACTTTCCTTCTCCAACCCACGTAGCCTCTGGCTTAAGAGAAAGAACAGGTATCGCAATGCCTCCCTGAACATTCAGCTTACGGATGATCTTGTATACGTTTCCATAGGTATCCATCTTCGTAATGATCTCGTGCATGAGTGATGTTGGTATCACTGCGCTGACATCTGCCACGCCTGTCACCGCATCAGCTCTGAGTTCATGTGGGATTTCTACACCCCTACACACATATTCCATGAACGCATGACGATACTCTGGGGTATCATGGCGATCTACATTATCATCAGATCTCTTATTAGTTGCAAATGCGGCAAATGGTGTGCCCCCACGGAATTCAGCATTAGCAGGCACCTGTGCTCTAGAATTGTCGCCGTCATCTCCAGAGTTACCATCGTCTCCTTCGTCATCAAGCTCTGCAAGCTGTGCCTTTGCATCCTCAAGCTCTGTAAGTACTTCATCTAAAGTATCTCCAAGGCTACGGACTTCATCAGCTGTAGTAGCTGTCTTGATGCGATCCTTGAGTTCTGTGGCTCTCTTGTTCTTCGCATCAATAGTCTTTTGTAAGTAAATCCTTAATTCTTTCTTCATCTTTTCTTTGCCTCCTTATTTGTAAAGAATCTCTGCTTTCAGCAGTGCAAGCTCCAAATCCGTGTCGGACTCCTCCGACTTAGCCCTCACGCTGTCCAGCGTGGATTTGACACTATCCAGTGTTTCCTTCGCTCTTGCCGAGATTTCGGTAGCCTCGTACGCTGGGAAGGTTACCGCAGATACTTCATACACACTGCTCACCTTCCTGATGTGTCTGAGGGGATGGTCACTTTCAAGATCCTCCCACTCCTCATCATCTATGGTAAACATAAACGACATGCCGCTTATGTCTCCTCTCTCAACTGCACTGTACAGATTTGCTGCATCAGTATTTCTCTCCGCATCGAGATTAACCCTGATGTGCATTCCTTTATCGTCAACACTCATCTGCATTGTCGAATTCTTGTTATTCCGCCTCGACCTGGCCAAAGGGATCATGTTCGTGTTGTGATTCACAAGAAATCTGACGTCTCTAAGATCAGCCCCATCCAACGCACCAGGTTCTATGATCTCATCAAAGTAGCCAAGGTCTGTTCTGCTGCCATATATGATCGGACGACCTTCCAGATAATATCCGTGCTCGTCATCGTGTTTAGCCCTGACTTCAAAATCATATGCCCTTGTTACAGTCATTTTTTCTGTATCACTTTTTCTCATCGTTCTGCCCTCCAAGTTTCTTCTGCTGATATATCCACGCCTTGTTGACGTCAATATAATTAAGCGACTGCATTCTCTTACCTTCGAGCTCTGCAAGTGGTTCAAAGCCAAATGCATTTCTCTTTTCATTTGCGTAAAGGTCGCCCGAATCACCCAATATCCGCACCATCTCGATCACCTGGTCAGTCGTCATGAACTCAAGAGTTTTTGTATAGAACCGGATCTCATGGCCTCTTGCTTTCTCCCCAGGAGTGAAAATGGTTTTAGTGAACGCCCGCCCTACTTTTACAACAATAGGTTCTATAGCTTTCTGAAAAAAAGCCTCATACTGAGCCTTTGTATAATCACCTGTAAGGATCGGGATAGATGTGCCATAATTTCTCAGGATCTTCTCGTCGACAAATTTCAAGGTATCTGGATCAATGAGCTTAATGTCCGGGGTAATAGGCGTATATTCTGTCTTCAGATCGAGAGGAAGAAATCCGCTCAAACTCTGATTGATCTTCTTCTCAAAATTCTTCAGCGCCGTCTCTGTCGCATTGTCATCATCCATGTATGTGTTGAACTTAACTATTCCTGTTATGTTCATCCCTCTCTTGGCTGCCCTGCTCACACTTTCAAGAAGGTCCTGATTGATCTGCAGAGTCTTCAGCAAGCTTTGATTATCCGGTTGACCAGCTTCATTTCCGCCCATGAGTTCATTGACACTATATCTATATCTGATATGTATCACTTCACTGTATGGCAATGTCATTTCATAGCCATTTGCAAATCCAAGCTTGACATACAGGGTGTTGTCCTTGTCCTGCTGCCATTCAACACTGGTCGGAAGCACCGGATATAAACCGGTGTACTTCCTCTGCTCCTTTCCGTTCGCATCCTTCCAGGTGTAGAATGTCGGGATTATCCAACTGTTATAATTCAGCATCAGATTCCACATAAATTTTTCTATGAAATCCGCAGTAGTCATCAATTCGTTTGGCTGCCTTAACAATCGCTGTATGTCACTGTTTACCGGGATGATATCTGATCCCTTGGTCTTTATGTGCTTGGGAATCAGTTTAATGCATTCCTGGACGATGCAGCTCACAGCCTGCTGTACTACATCACTTGCGTATATATCCTGTCCAAACTGGCTATATATAGGTGCATATCCATTCAGCATATCTGCAAGATATGTATTTGTTTTTTTCTTTCTAATCAGGTTATTAAACCAGCCCATTCTACTTACCTTTCTTATTCACCCTTGACAGGAATTCACTCTTATGCCGGCGAAACATCTCATATACACCTATGAGTGTTACCGAGCCATCTATCTTATTTTCATCGTTTGTCTTGATACACATTGCCTGACGCTTATCATCCATCTTCAGGCATGAGTTTTTGAAGTTCCATCTATCTACAGGATTCTCGTTATAGTTGATCAGACGGCTCTTCAGGTCAGCCTCGACAAGTCTCAGTGCATTGTTCAGTGTCGCCGCATTCTGCAGCACCATCTCAAGCTCTTTGCCTTCTCTCGTCCAGCCATACATGGACATTCTTTCTATCCAGTCTCTTGAAAACTTCTGATCGTAACCGCAATATAGGGTCCTGATCTTATAGTCCTTGTACAACTGATAGAACCAATCTGCCACAACTGCAAGATCTATCTCGTTATCCTGGCATACTGCAATATATCCGGCGTCCGCCCATTCCTTATAGCGGGCACCCGCTTTATGATCGTCCTTATCTGCGTCCAGTTTTTGCCGTGGGATGAAATACTTTGTATATATATACTTTGTGTCATCGCCCGGTCTCATCATGAGCACCTTTGCGCAGCACAGATCTGTTGTCTCCGCAAGATCGACCATTCCAATGGCAATAGCTCCTCGCATATCTTCAATGTCATATACCGCCTTATATGTATAGTCCTCAATATTGAGCCAGCTCTCTGTGCCGTTCTGCTTGATATTAAAATCTTTCGACAAAACGAATATACGGTCTGCCTTTGACATCTTTGCAAGTTCAACCTGTTCCTCAAGATATTCAAGTTTCTTCACGACGCCGAGCGTAGGGTTCGACTTGTACCAACTCTTTGGATTTGTCCAGATCTCCATTTCCGAATCTTGTGTGTATAGCCAGTCAAGTCTTCGCTTGCTTGCTATCGAATCATCCTCACGGTATATAGCTGCATGAGCTTTCTTCAGCTCATCATCGAGAAATCCCTCAAATATAAATCCCTCTGTCGTGATCAGCCACAGCTTCGGGCTGTCCTTTATGCTTTGAGATTGTTCGATTGATTTCACAATGACGTTCTGTTTCATCTCGTGCACTTCGTCAACAACGGCAAAATCGATGTTTCGACCCTCTTTATTTCTCGTTCGGTCCGTGAGCTTTGTCATCTTGGATCCGTTATTCAGATTGGATATTCCAATCTGGTTCTTCCATGTGTCCTGGCTCTTTGGATCGACAAGCAGCCTCATGACATTCACGGCATTATATGTGATGTTTGCCTGAGCGTCATCGTTTGAGGATGCAACTATATCTGATCCGGGATTTCCAACTATAAGTTCCGCAAATGCCAAGCCTGCACATGTCTCTGTTTTGCCGTTTTTTCTTGCTATCTCAAGTAGCACTCGCTTAAACCGGTCAAAACCAGTATCGGGCATCTTGAAGCTGTAGGCTGCTTCTATGAGTGCCTTCTGCCAGTCCATAAGGACCATGGGCTGATTATAAAATGGTGATTTTGTAAGCCTGACGCAATGCTCCATGAAATTTATTCTAAGTAGAGCAGCTTCTGTATCATATATGTACTCACCAGTCTTCAGGTCTTCAGACAGATTCACAAGCTGTGTCTTCAGATCCTCGCCGATGATGTATGTTCCAATCTCACAAAGTTCTTTGTACCGAAGCATATTACTATTGTCCGGTGTCCATATCGTTTTATTCTGTATCAGCATTTATCAAGGAACTTCCTCGCCCACGCTCTAAGAGGCGACTCTTCATCGTCAGCATCAAATCCAGCACATTTTGCTATGATCTTGATGCAGTTTGTATACTGCTGCATTGTCTCCTTATAGAGCTTCGCCGCTGGAGTCGCGCGCTGTCTCTCAGGTCGTTCCTTATCGACCCGAATCTGTGGCAACGATCTGTAATATTTAAGCTGAGTTTCCATGTACAATATCTCATCAACAAGCTGTTCCATGAGCTCACTGCTATTACCTGTCAGTTTTATCAACTCTTCTTTTCTACCCAAATTAATCACATTCCCCTACTATCAAAACATCGCAGTCATGAGATATAGTTGTTTTTGCTGATCCAGCATTGTAAGCATATGCAGTGACACTATACTTGCCACTTATATCCATCGTTACACCCGAGCAAAAATTGACCGATGCTGCTTCTAAATCCGGTGTATTACACTTTCCTGATACAAGTACCGTTACTGAAAGAGGGTTGACAAATAATTCTCCTATCTTGCCAATCCCTATAGCGTTTGCGGTTCCCGTTTTCCCTGGCTCAATTCCTTTTGCAACCGAAAGGGATGTTTTTATTATTCGAATGTTGTGAGGTTTACAAGGCACTACACAGCCATACGCTGAGTCATCTCCAAAATCCTTCTCCGTGAGTACCTCCACCTTGTTTAAAGCCTCATCAAAACCATATACAGCCACTTTTGCTCTCCTTTCTGCTATCTTCATGCATTTTCAAAACCGAAAATCTCATTTTTCGGTTTTCGGTGAAAATTACCACCCCCCAACAGTCCCCATCAGGGGGCCAATCACAGCTCAGGTGGGGGGGAGTATTTTTCCCACCAATCGCTTATATATTTCTGCCACAACTCCGTATTTCTGTTACCATCTGAATACAAGCGTGACAAGCATTCATCCTTGCCTGTGTCTATAAATATTTCCTGGGCTCCAAGCTCACGGCACAGGCGGTCTCGCTCGCTTATAAGCGGATATCCTCCAACTATATACGCATTCTGCCATTTGCCTGTCCTGTACTTAACGCAGTCAAGCAGATAGTCTCTCACACCAAACACAACAGCGTTAAGTCTTGCCGGCTTAACATATGGCTCACATCCCGAAACGCACAACCAGATGCGGTCCATGTCTATGATAAGATCACCAGCAGACTTAACACTATCGACGTATGAGGTCTTGCCCGAAAGCGGCGAGCCGTACACCAGATATACAGCGCGCCTGCTGGCAAGTTTATCGTGAATCACATTATGGCATCTGTGATGCACAAGCATTATGTTGTCAGGATTCAGAGATATCGACACATCCCTAAAGTTATCCTCAGTGAGGTAAACCTTGTGGTGGCAGATACAGTCGTAGGCTTTCACGATTGGCTTGTGACAGTACTCACAGATGTTCTGTCCCTTATCGTCCAGCCTGTCGTTCCTGATTATGTATGTAAGTTTCTGCCATTCTTTTGAATGATAGAAGTCTGCCAATGTCTTAGAATGTATCATCGAATGCTCCTATGCTCTTGCCTAATAGCTCTGAGGCTCTCAGCCTGTCTTTAATATCAAACTTGTTCGACTGCATTACATTAGTCCAAAATCCCTGAATCTCATTGATGGTTGCTATATGCAAGATGGGTGACGCAGGATTAACACTCTGCAGGTATCTGAGATATGCTATATATTTCTGCACATCATCTCTTGCTATAAGCTTGTACGCATTGCCTCGTGCGTACTTCTTGGAGTAGCCGGCGCGGACAGCGGACTGTTCAGCATTGCCGGCACACTCACCAATGTAGTATGTGGCCATCAACTTGAGCTGTGGCTTGAGCTTTGGCTCGTCCATGGCCTCACCCCTTTAAATCTTCCGTGTATAATCAAGGGATATCCAGCCCGCCTTGCTCTTAAGCTGTCCCCACTTCTTCGCTCCTTTTCCATTTTTTTCGGCGACGATCGTATACACGCCCATATCTGTAATCATTCCATTCACCTTGTAATTTGTCCCGGCACCGGCACGGATATTAAGAGCAGGATCCGTAACCTTTACCTTGTACGCTTTAAACGATGATGTCGGCTTTGCTGCCGGTTTAGCCGTGGCTGGTTTTGTCGTGGTTGATGTGCCTTTCTTCACCTGCTGCCGGAACCAGTTCATATCCTTTCCGAACTTTGCAAGCCAGTGGTCACAGTCAACGTGATCTGAGGCATATCCTCTTGCATGTGCCTCCTTGTGCGATATAACGTTGTTAATGCTGATGTTGTACTGTTTCATCAAATATCTTGTGACTTCCATGGCAACTGCAAAAGCCCTCTCAAAATACTTCTCGTCTGTGAGATCATCCTCACATACCTCGATCTGTATATATCCTCTGTTGTAGCTGCCCTTCCAGCCGCTACTACAACCCCAGCACTGAAAGTTCCAGGGCAATGTCTGAACAAATCTAACGTCACCCTTTAACGTCTTGCCTACAAATCCATGTACACACACATCGGCCTCAGGATGATTCCAGTCGTTCTGATATATGTTGTATCCGATGATGCCATCATCCGGCTGCACATATCTTCTGAGGTTTGGATTGTTACACCCTGTAGAATGTATGATGATTCCCACAGGAGTCATTCTCTTCGCCTCTTTATAGCATCCGTTATTTGTTAATAAGCACTTAAGCATGTTCATTCTTATTCTCCTCATGTCTTTCAAGGTCGTGTATTCGCTTGTTAGCAACCTCTATCTTTTCCTCGAGGACTGGGATGCGCTCTGCAAAGTTATTATGCTTATCAACTTTCTTTTCAAGCTGCTCTATCCGATAGCTTGTCATCCTCTGTCCGCCAAGTGATCCTATACATGTACCAGCCAGACTGAGCAGGCCGACGATGATTGTATCTGTCATCCCTACTCCTTATTCTGCTTTACAAGCTGATTCACATATACTGCTGCCCCCGCTACAAGTATTCCCTGCGTTATTGCCGTAAACACGCTCATGAGACATATGCCGCTGACTGCTGCCACATATATTGCACTGAGCACTATGCCTATAATTCCGAGCATCACCGGGATATACTTGTCATTAATCTTCTCTGTCTTCTTGAGCATCAAACCTAAGATATAAAGCACCGGTATCAGTACCAGAAGCTCCGGCTTGATGTAATCCTGTAACTTATCCATCTAACCACCTCCGCATAGTGTGGACATGCACCTGATACTTGTCAGGTGTCATGCCCCTTTTTCCTCATTTTCAGATATTTTCATGTAAAACACCAGTGCGCCCATAGGCATATAAAAAGAGCCGGTAATAATACCGACTCTGTAAAATGTTGCACCGGTGCAACTGCATGGGCTGTCATCCCAACTCAATCATATCTGGATACTTGTTGTAAAACTCAAGACAAAGCTTTCTCTTGTTGCGACGGACTGTGCTTACATCAACATTATATTTTTCAGCGATGACTTCCAGTGTCATATGATCTCGGTAATACATTGCCAAGATATCGCTGTAGGTATAATCACTCAGCTTATCAAGAGTGTCCTTGATTGCTATATCCTTCATGTCGCTATCATAGTATCTTGTGAGAATATTCCCAACCGAGGATAGTATAACGTTATCATTATAGCGTAGCATATTCTTCCGCAGCATAGAATCGATTGTAGCATTTACCACTTTCTTGATATCCGCATCTGTCACCTGACACACCTCCTACATATCGTCTACATGACTTGCAAGCATATCTGCCATGTGAGTAAGTAGCACTCCAGAGCACTCACGAACAGCATTACCATAATAACTCCATTCCTTTTTATCCGTGTACGCTCCCATGTGGTATCTTATACACATTTTTTCTTCCTCCGTAAGATCCGCATGCCCCATGAGTATTATGAGGCTCTTATCGCCATGTCCCAAATACCTTGTTTCGTCGTTCCTTTCGTACCCTTCTTTTGTTGCCTTATATTCGTCACACTTGCACACATCATGCAGTAACCCTATGATAAAAGGTGACTGCCATCTGTCCCACTTGTATCCCAGGGCACTTGATATTTCACTGAGATATTCAGCCACACGCCACGAATGCTCATACAAACCGCCCTCATGGGATCCATGATACTGTGCAGATGCTGGCGCATTAAAATATCCTATTGACTCAAGCCAGGGTACTATCTCTGGCATATTTATTGAGTCAAATATTCTTTTCCGATCCTTTAACACCATATCTTTTATAACGTCCATGCTTACGTAGTTACTCATATTTATCTTCTTCACTTGTACCGCCTCTTTCCTTGTCTTTTTTTCTGTAGATATTCTCCGTATTCCTTAGGAGTTTTCTTTTTCATAACAGCCAGCAGGCCGTTATAGATCTCCAGTGCTTTACCACAATCCTGCGATGCTTTATTCACTACTTTTGACATCTCCTCTAGTGCATGCTCTATCTCATCATATTCGGTGACTGCTGCCCTGGCTGTCCCGGTAGGCATTATCTATCTCCTCCCTTGTTATATTTTGCCTTGCAGCTCTATTTTGCAGCGCACTTATTTTTCATATATCTAGCCGCAAATCTGCTGCTCTCTTTCTCAAACTCTCTCTGTCCCAGGCATATAAGATCTGCAACATACTGTTCAGCCTCTCTGTAACTGACCGGTTCGGTGAAGTCTATGTATACTGATACCTTATGTGTACTCATACAGTCCTCACACTCTACGGCCAGGCTATTCATTTCAATGTCCTTTGTCTCTCTCATTTATTGCTCCTTATCTATTTCTTTGATGTGTAATATATAATATTTCTTCCCTGGTTCAGCTCCCCACTCTGGCTTGCCTGTGCCTATGCTGAGCGTGCACATTGCCTTTACCTGAGGGGCCGCTTTTGAATATCCATTACGAAATATCACTGGTACTGGCCATTCCACCCGATCAGCCTCTGGTAAAGCATTGTGCAATACCTCATCACCTACACATATTGCACCGAAGGCATTCAGAAGTCTGCTGTCGTAATATTCTTTTATCTCTCTGTACTCCTCTTTCTTCTCGCCGGATGCAATCATATCAAACCACATACGTTTGATTGGTAATGTCAACATTCGCTTTATCCTCCAATAACCATACATGGAGCTACAGCAAGCGAACTATTCCCGGTCTGTCTGCGGTAGTAACCACCGCCGCAGCACCAAGTACCGGTTTCCGCCCAGGCTGACGGACACCTCAGCCAATATGCCTTGTATTCTCCATCTCCGTTTGTTTTGATCGTTCTCTCCTGCATTCTGTAGTATTCGTACCCGTTTACCATCTCATCAACAGATGGCACGAACGCCCTATCAAGAGTATCATTGCCTATTGTATTTGTGCTTTGCCGTACCATGAGCAGCTTCTTGAAACTTTCATCCAGTCCTGGAAGGAAAACCTTGTGCAGATACTTGCGTATATCTGACCTTTCCCATGCAAGAGTCCCCTGCTCGCTATATTTCATGATATCATCAAGCACATAATGAGTCTGGATCGTCACCGTTCCCTCTCCATCCTTGTTCAAGTCTATTACATCAAGCAGCAGCATCTTATCCCTGTATCCAACTGTAAGCTGATCTCCTACGCTGAGTAATTTTGTTAATCTGCCTTTGTGGACCAGATCAGTAAAATCTTCCACTGACAAATCTGATTCCCTTTTTGCTATTATTTTCAATTACGCCTCTCCTTTCTTGACAAGCATATCTTTCTCAAGCAGACTTGTATCCTCTATCAATGACAACAGTTCTGTTTCAAGCTCTGTCTGTCCGTGATAATAGTTGCAGTATAAGGTCATCACATTATTTGTGATATAGATCAACCCATTCTGGCCAGTCGTCCATTTCTGAGGCTGAATCTCCCCTCTCTCTGTTTCGACATTCATCGCATCAATAAGCCCTGTAAACACAGAGTTTATGTACAACTTGCTCTTGTCATCGCTTTCATATATCTGATACAGGCTCTCAAAAGTCCTTACATATACATCCGTCTTGCTGTATCTCTTGCCAGGCTTATACATAAAGTATCCTTCAATAGTCTCCAGGAGTTCTTCCTGTTTTTCCATATTTTTTCCATTTTTTATATAGCTCCATGCCTCTCCCTGCGGTGGCAGCTCCCCAATAAACTCGGCAAGTGCAGCCATCACCTTGTTGTGAAGGAAGCTCCGCCGCACACTTATGCCCCATTTGGCGCTCTGTATTATTACAAGATCCGATGTGCAGGCTACTGTAAGGGCATGATGCTCATATGCCATCTTTATCATTTTCTTAAGTATTGAATAATTAACAAACATAAATTACCTCCATTTTCTGTAATACAATTCTTCTTCGTCCCAGTTATCATAGTGATTCTGTAAGTACCCTTTAAACATCTCAAGCATTTCTGCCCGCCTACCCTGATTACCATTGTCCAGCATTGAGTGATGATATTGGCAGCCCAGAGCTCCGTTCTGTTCTATTCCAAGGCCACCCTTTGACCTTGGAATGTAATGCATTATCGACATAAGCTGTGAATCAAACCAGTTTATCTTCTCCATCTGATAATTCATCCGGCAGAATATACAGCCTCCGTCCCTCCTCTTAATAACTTCTCTGACCTTTGGTGAAAACTCCTTTGCCCTTGCCTGCTTACTCGCCATTTTCCGACTCCTTACCGACTAATGTCTCTACAGGTGTTGTCATCTTTTTAAGTGTAATAAGCACTTTTGACCAGTTTCCTCTATCTATGGCTATCTGCAGATCAAACATTAAAGCACTAAGATGTGTCTTCAGTCTGTTTTCATCCTCCGAACCTGCTGCCGTATGCAGTTCTGTCTGTGTTTCCGCCTGCTCTGGAGATGTCATTATTTCGCCACTGACAGGTGTCTCGGTTTTCTGTGTTTCATTGCTATCTAAAACAGGTCCCACCGTAGCAGTTACTTTGACTGATGCCTTTTCCGGTTGTACCGGTGCAACTGCCTTTTTTTCAGTTTTCTGCACTCTGCTGACTGCTTTCTGAGTAGTCTTCGATGGTTTCTGAGCACTTTGGGGCTTTTTCTGCTCATTTTTCGCCGAAGATGTATTGCCTGATCTCTTTTTGTATGGCTTCACAACTTCCAAAAACGTTGAATTTACTTCGGCTGACGGGTATCTCCAGAATTCACCTGTTCTGATATTCGTCAGAGTTACCTCGTCCTTGCCATCCATTATCGTCATGCCAAGTTTGCCTACGCCGGGAACTCTTGCAGACACATATCCATCGCCCTGTGGAGCAAGAAGCTCTATTGCCGTGTAATTCTCATCATCCCATTTATCTGGCATGTCAATAGCTTTCAGAAATGCAAGGAGGCGGTCGTCTGTCTGTGGGTGTTCCATCTCGTCAATCATGACTTCAATGTCGCTCACCTGTTTCTCTGTATCAACATCATCCTTGATCTGCTGTATGTCTGCCTTGCTGTAGGCCGGTGTAAGAGTCTCGTTTATTGCATCCGGGATCTGCAGCATGAGTGATAGCTTTGCATAACCAAAACCCCTGTACTGCTCAAGGAGCTGGTCGCTGTACCCTCCTTCCGAGAATTTATCATTGATACGCATCCACCTGCTGACGGTGGTCTTATCGATGCCGTATTCGGCCTGTGCAAATTCCGTCACACTCGAATATCGTCCTGCAAGCACGTCTGTATCTCTCGCCAGTTTCAGCAAGTATCCTATCCGGACAAATCCCTCAGCGCTCTTGCTAAGTTCCGTGTCAAGCTCGGTCTTGAACTCTTCATAAGTCGTGCTCGGTGTTGCCCTTGTCACATTTGTTATATCTAACATATTTCCTCCAGTCCTAAGAAGTCAGCCTCAAGCACATCTGCAAGTAGCTGCCCCTGCAGTTTTCCATGCCATACCTTCTTTTTTTCTTCCCTGATCTTCTTATAATTTTCTTTTCTCTTCTTCTCACTGATCTTTGCAAGTTTCTTATCTTCTTCGCTGAGGATCTTCTGAAGCCATTTCTGCCACTCATGTAAAAACGGAACTGCTGCCTTCAGGTCATTGTTTTGGTTATCGCCAACCGTTCGCTTCTGGCGGATATTGCCCGACGGCTCAACCTCAAGCGTATACCACGGCTTACTCGGATTGTCGTTTTTCCGGAGGAAAAGAATGAATGTCTCCCTGGTTTCATACCTCGAAAAATAGAAATCACAGGTATGGATGCAGTGCCTGAGCAGAGATCCTTCACGTACGATATCCGCCACCGTCCGTGGTGCCACTATTTGGTAGGCAGAGCCCTTATACTCATACTTCAAGAATCGTGGCAACTCTTTATCAACTTTTGGAAACTTTTTCATGATTTCCTGAGCTGACTTATCCCACGACTCCTGACTCAACAGATCAATCACTTTTGCATGGCTTTTTTTCAAATTTTTGGGTTTATATATCTGTTCTGCAGACGTATCCATCTGCAGCCTCACCGCCATGTTCATTTAGTCGTTATATGTTGTAAGTGCTTGGCTCATCGGATTTTCGTCAGATGGATCACTCTGCCTGACAAGATAGTTGTATGCCTTGACCAGAGTCATATGATCAAGCATTGTTTTCAAGTATGGTAAAGTAATATGTTTTTCTGCCAAATCAAGCAAAATATCATCTGGATATATTGTATTGTCTACCTTCTCTCTCTGCAGATATGACAGATATAACGAGCCTCCGTCATGTGCCACTAATCTTGACAGTCTCATGCGGTCTATTCCAAGAGCCTTTGTGAGCTCTGTAGCTCTCCTGTCTTTTACCAGCCCACTGTTCTTCGTAAGTTCGCCGGCAAGCCTGTATAACCCGGCTTTTGCACACCTTTCTATGTTTGGATCATACCTTTCAGCGTCAAGCCAATCTCCTACCGCATTTGTTAGCTTTTTATTATGATTAAGCACTACAGGAAGTGAGCTATGTGCCAGCCCAGTCTTACTCAGGTGGTACATGTTGCCGGGATATATACTGCCACCTTTCCAGTTTCCATAGTTGCTATAATTTGACCGGCACCACCTATGCTCTATATTCTTGTATAGCTCCCAGGAATACTGCCATTCAGTGCCGTCCATAATGAGTGTTCTTGTGTCTTCCTGCAGATACAACTCCGCCTTTATTGTTCCTTTCCAGTATTTTCTTGCTTTAAAGAGTCTAACTACGATGCCACCATCTATGTTCTGTACAAGCTGTACCCTGTATGAGTCTGTTGCAAGTGTAGTTATTTTGCCCGAGGACTTGTAGGTTATCTCTCGTTTGCACCGAGGGCATATTCCAGTCTTGCCATGCAGGGGTTTTTCTTTAAGCTGGACCGTTTTCTCGCAGTATGTACACCAGCCTTCTTTCGCACCTGTTTTGCTGTATGTATATATCATGTAATTCTCAGATACAGCCTCATGGAACACCCAGCGTCTAAACGCCTTGGGTTCTTCTGGCACTCTTGCCATATCGTCATCCCAAGGTGCTGTCTCCCGGCGGCGCATTTCTGCAAGATCCTGCTGCCGGCATTTACGCTGATACTCAACGATAGCCGCATACCCGCTCTTATTCGTCTGCAACGTTTTCTTGATATACGCAGCCTGGTGCTCGTCCATCCATGGATCTTCAGCTCCACTTCCTGTCATAAGATTGTCATACCAATATTTCGCAAGTTTCACGTCTTCGACATTCTTCAGGTTATCGACCATCGCATTCGTCCAGCCTGTCTCTGTATAATTTTTATCAAGCCTTCTTGTTATGAACTGTTCATTTTCATAGTCGATAAATATCTCATAGCACGGTGTACATATCCCCTTACGCATCCATTCAGTTGCGTATACCGCAACTTTAAGAAATCCTTTCAGATGCTGTGCCCTAAGATATACTCCGTACTTGTAAGGGAATTTAACATCAGACCCCCACCACTTGTTATTGGCCGTTGGCTTGTCTGCTTCTGCCTTCTGCATCATTTCCTTTGTTGCATTTAGCTGTCTAAGGGCTCTAAGTGTCTTTTTAATCATCACTCCACCGCCCTTCTGTCAATGTCGTAGTACACCATCGGTACATACTTCTTGCCATCAATGTGGATTAACTGCAGTGCCTGTATCTCTTTCGAGTCTGCTGCCTCCTGGAGCAGTACCACACAGTCGCCTTTTTTACCTGCTCCGCATGGATTTTTGCCACGTACAAAAACAAATGATTCCCGGCCTGTAGTGCTGCTCCTGTCCTCATGCACTCTATGACAAGCTACCTTCGGATGTTTTAATAGATACTGTGCAGATGCAAGGATAAAGCTCTGCAGATCAAGCTGTTTAAGCAAGCGTATTTTTGTACAACATATTCTGCTCGCACCATCTTCATCTACATCACCAGCAACTTCCACCGCATAGAACACATTATTGTTATTCCAGCTATAGAAAGTCAGACATTCAAGTGGGTTCTCACAGCAATGAAAGCCCATACTTGCTGTCTGTGCACCTTTAGTCTCATACCACTTACCCACTTCGTATGTCATCGTGCCGGATCCAAGTATTGCCTCAGGGCCTGTCTTTCCTTTTTTGAAACCCTTGTATGCAATCATCACTTGCCACCTCCATAGTATTTATGTACTATCTTCTGCAGCTCAGCACGGCTTGGCACCCCAAGATATAACGGTCCACGAAGTTTCTCTTTCTTTCCGTTGTGCATAATCATCGTTACGTCTACTATCTTGCTATCCACCTGTGCTTTATTCTCGAATGAAAAACTGATAATCTCTGCGAGGCAGTGAGTGAGGTCCTTATCATCATGCTCTATGATATTGTTCGCAAGGGCCGTGTCATTCTGTGCCATCTGAGTGATAGTCTGTACCCAGTCCTTTACCACTCCCTTGCATGCAAGAGATTTTCCCTGAGTCTCTATAATGGATCCGGCCAGATATGTAGCTGTCGCCAGCTCTTCGACCATTCCGTCAATATAGTCCTCTGCATCATCTTCTGTGAGCCCGATCTTCTTTGCGTATTCACAAAGTTCATTTGTCTTGCCGGCAGCTTTAAGCTCTGCTGCCCTGGTGTTAATCTCGCTTAATTTCATTTCTTTCTCTTCTCCTTCCGTGCAAGTTCGTTCGCCATCCAGCGGCTATATTCATGTGATATATCAAAAACTACTGTGCATTGATGCCCTGAAAGTAAATACATGAGTTGCTGCCATAATTCTTTATTAGCAACTTCCTTGTTCTTCCTTGTTCGCCAGTCGTTCTTCATCCAGTCGCCCACATAGTTCTTAGAAATAGCAGTTGCAACATACGGCTCTGATACATGCATAGTCAGCTCACAAGGCTCTGTAATCCTTTCGAGTGCCTTGATTGCTGTGGTAAGGGTTGCACTCCTGGCATTGCACTCTGTCAGCTCTACCATATCTGTGAGCGTTGCCTTTCCCCTGGGGCTTATCCACTCTATGCAGTAAACTCCATATCCTGATACCGGCGTCACCGCCCTGACATCAGTCATCATGTATATGTCCATCTTCTTCATGTTGCAATCCCCCATTCTTTCCAGTTTGGTGCGCTCCTCGTCCCGGCTCTTATCTCTGTGTACTTGATATAGCTCAAGCCATTGTAAGGGTTCACGCCCATTCTCACCGAGTCCTTATCTATGTAATATCCCGCCGCCGGCTTCGGCCCTTCATCGATGATCTTTCTCACTGTCCTGCGGGTGTAGATCTTCGTCTCCGGTTCCGGTCTGATTAGATTCCGGCTTGATGAATAATTTGTAAGCACTTTCTGATCCTCGGCATCGAACATTGATAGCTGTGTATCTGTCTCATAGTCCTTGACAAGATACTCTGCCAACTTGTCATAGTCCTCATCCTTATAGAGCTGCGTGTAGTTCACCTTGTGAGGTTTCCATTTTTCCCTTATGAGCTTGTCCGTGGGTGGTCCTTCCCTGATCCTGTTTATGACCATGTGTATATGTACACCACCTCGCTTGCCAATCTCTATGCGGCGCACCCACTTGTACTGCTCTCCGTACTTCTCATATTGATACCTCATGCGGTCGTTGAAGTTCTTCAGGTCTTTCTTGACCTGATCTATACACGGTCTTGCTCCTGCCGGATATTTAAGGGTAACCCAGTAGTCGTCATCGGTGAAATTCGCCTTGAGAAGCCGCCGAACCTTGATCGCCTTGTTTGTCCGGTTCTGTCTCCTGATAGTCTCCGGGGATGCCTTGTTCCTCTTCGCCCTCTTCTCTCCCTTGGCTCCGTATTTACCCATGTATTTGATCTCCACTTCATTACTCTGTGGAAATCTGTATATATATTCCTTGTATGCCATGACCTTATCTCCTGTCCGTCTATGTTTAATATAGTTAAGAGTGTTTTCTTCCGCCCTTCCGGGCGGTTCAAATTGACATATATAAGGCCTTATGCTATACTAAATATGGTGTTAATAAAGCTTAAGGCTTAAGCGGCTCTGTTCTTTACAGAGTCGCTATTTTTATGCCATGAGCGGCATCTTTCGACCGCTATCTTCTCCATCTTGTCCGATAGTTCACCGCACAAGATTGCAAGGAGGATATAAACGATCATGAGTGTCCACTTTGCAGGACTCGGATTCATGATGATTAGCAACATCACTGCAACGCCAAGCATGCCTCCTGTCATGAAAAGTGAGACATTGTACACCAGTCTCAGATCCCTATTTCTTTTATCTTTAAGTTCTCTTCTCATTTCATCCTTTCTGGTGGTCCTCTTGTAATGATCTCCACCTCCACACATCACTGCATCTCCTGTGTCATTGATCCCCACGCTATCGCCTCGGCCACTTTCATCGGGTTATAAGGCGGCACTCTCCGGCCAGCCTGGAGTTTGTCCTTGTATTTCAAAAAGTCAACGAATGCCAGATAGTTGATGTATATTGCTCCACCACCATCAAGTATCGTGTATTCGTTATATCGTCCTTTCTGAACCATCTCGTCCAGCTCATCAACTCGTCTGTTGATCGTTGACCTTGAACAGCCAAGTTTCTGTGCCAGTTCTGATTTTGACAGGTACGGAGTTGCAGCCACGTATCTGATGCTTGTTATTTCCATTGTTTTTGCCATGATTATCCCCCTTTCTGTTACTTGTCGTATTCCGCAAGAATCCGTTTAATATCGTCAATAAACGGCTGTATACTCTCTCCATCAAGACTGCAGGTAAGCATTTCCATATCCAAAGTCGCCTTAAGTGTCTTAAGAAACGACTTTCGTGCATCCGCTTTTATTTCGTCTGGATCCAGATTTATACTTTCAGATTCTTTGTACACATATGTACTTGGCGACAATGTGTATGAATTCTGCACTATCTCTTCCAGGGGAACAGGGCGGCTCATTTCATCGTTCTCTATCACTATGTCTGTAGTCGTGCGGTTCTTTCTCAGCACTATCAGGCATGTGGCTATTGCTGTGTCCTCAAATGTATTTCCGGGGACGTTTACAACTCTATCTATGTAGTTGTTCTCTATGAACCACTGCCGGATCTTGCCTTCTCTCTGCCCTCTGTACAGTATTCCAGGGAACTCCAGGACAACAGCCACTCCCTCATCTGAGAGATGATATAGTATGTGCTGCATAAATGCCCAATCCGCTTTCGACGGCGGTGCCATCACCGGCGCAACGCTGAATCTTGGATCATCATCCAGCTTGTCCGGTTCCCACTTGACTGAGAACGGCGGATTTGCCACGATGCAATCAAACTTCATGTCTGGGAACGCATCGCACATTAGTGTGTTACCTGCTGCCCCATGGAAGTTCGGAATATTTATTCCGTGGAGCTGCTCAGCATCGATCTCCTGACCGTATTTGTCCACTTCGTCATCAAATACCCGTAAAAGATTTCCTGCGCCGCAAGTTGGGTCATATACATTCTTAGGTTTTATATCCACATATTCTTTTAACTTTTCAGCAAGCTCTGGAGGGGTGTAGAATACTCCACCTTTGCGGAATTCCTGCCTTATGCTCTTGATGCTTTTCTGTTTCATGAGCCACCATACCCCTTCGTTTTCTTGCCTGTGGGATGGTGGTATACCGTAGCTTTTATAAGAAGATCCTTGTCACTCGGCATAACAAACACTCCATTATTCTGTCTAAGACCATTTATCAGCATGCTATATGCAAGCTGTGTATCGTCATAGTTGTTGTATTTACCAAGGACTCCTCCTCGTGTAGCCGTTCCAGCACAAACCTTTATTGTGCACTCATCCTGATATATGTTCACAATGTGATCCGTGTTGTACACATCGTTGCAGTCTTTATTAAGTATGAACATTTTTCTTACACCTCGCTTTTCTGATTGCTGCCTTCACTCTGTACATCAACTCAGCTACTGCCCAAGTGACTATACACATGATTACTGCTATAGTACTGATTGACATAAAAAGGATTTTTAAAGTTGCATATACCTCTACTGAATTATCCATATTCTTATTACCCTCTATTTCTCTGAATCTTTGGGCTCATATGTAAAATATGCCACCTGAGAATCAACATAATCTGATACGATCTGCTTGAGCTGTTTTGCTTTTTCTTCAAAAAGATGTTTTCTATGGTTGTTCTGTTCTGATCTGAGAGCTGTCTGCACAGCTATACAGTTTTCACCGCCAAGCCAATAGTCCCTATACTCCGTGTGTTCCACCTGGCAGTTATCATCTAGTGCCAAAAACGCCTCGCATATGCTCAACCTGATGTCGTTGTATACTATTTCATCAAACCTTTTCTCTTCAGTTGGCAGAATTCCGCTTTCAAAATCGTATCTCTTTTTCACCAGTTCACTCCTTTCAGCTATTTCTTATTTGTTACATTGTGTTATACTCCCCTTACAGGCTCCCGCCAGAGCCGAGTATGTATGAAAGGAGTAATCACATGAAAATAGAGCTTACATTCACTATTACCGCTATCATTGCCTTATGCTCAACAATTTCACCAATTCTAACCGCAATCATAAACAACCGATATTTAAGAAAGATGAAAGAACTTGAATTAAAACACGAGGCATATAAAGAAGCATTATTTTACAAGCGTGAAATCTATGAGGAATATCTTCGCCAAGCCAGCAGCATGATCGCTACCCACGAAGAAACCGTCATGCTAGCATATTCAAAGGTATATCCATTGGTCTTAGCGTATTCCCCAGAGGAAATGCACAATGATTTAATAAACCTCAATAATTTCCTTATGCATATAAACAATTCAAGTCGGGACGAAGCAATGGCTCTCCTCAACAACATCACACCTAAAATTAAGAAGATAATTGAAGCAATGTAATATTCTGATAATGCCGTGCCTTTTGGTGTGGCATTATTTTTTATCTACTGATTACCTGTATAAGCATTATTGATATCAACATGCTCACAACCATTTCATATATGGAATACCACCACAATTCATGATCAAGCCTCTCCATCACTCTTGATCCGACTGCAAAACCCAAATTTATGAAAATCATCAAGCCATTACTACTCAGGTTGTATTCATTTATGGTTGTACAGTCCAAAGTCACAAATACAGACATAATACCGCACATGGCTATAACAACTGTGGAGTACCATTCCACCAACGGATCCAGAACATAAACCGCTATTATACTGACTATTCCCAAACTATATATAATCATCAGCCCAATAATTACTGATGACACTGTCTCACCTCCATTATTCTAGTCCATGTGTTTAACATGTTAGACACCACGATTAAAAAAATAACTCGCTTACACTTTTGCCAAGTGCATCCGCTATTTTTCTAAGTGTTCGTGTCGATGTTTCCTTTATTGTTCCGCTCTCAAGACCCGATATGATCGTTCTGGATACCCCTGACTTCATAGCTAAGTCTTCCTGTGTTATTCCAGCACTTTCTCGGATCTCCTTGACTCTATATTCCACTTTTCAGCCTCCTTTCTTTTTTGTCTAATTTGTTTGACATTGTGTAGTTTAACATGTTGAACATTCAAAGTCAACAACTTTTGTTCAAAATGTTTGACATTATTTTACTGTCGTTGTACAATATACTAAACAACGGAGGTGATCGAATGACACTTGGTGACATTATAAAAAGATATAGAAACGACCATGCTCTCAGTATGGATGCATTCTCTGAGCGTAGTGGAATAAGTAAGGCCTATATTTCTTTATTAGAGAAAAATAGACATCCAAAAACAGGGAAAGAGATATCCCCATCCATTCAATGTATTCGGCAAGCTGCCCAAGGTATGAATATGGATTTTGATGATTTGTTTGCTCTATTAGATGGAAAGGTTGAAGTTAACACTCCCCAACAATCGCAAGCAATACAGGCTCGGAAAATCCCAGTTCTTGGGCGTGTTGCCGCTGGTATCCCAATAAATGCAATCACTGAAATTATAGATACTGAAGAAATATCAGAGGACATGGCAAAGACTGGTGACTTCTTTGCTCTGCAGATCCAGGGTGACAGTATGGAGCCTAAGATCAGCAATGGTGATGTTGTAATTGTAAGGCAACAGGATGACGCTGAGACTGGCGATACTGTTATCGCTCTGATAAACGGAGACGATGCAGTCTGCAAACGTCTCCGTAAATATAAAGAAGGTCTGGAACTTATCTCTACAAACCCAAGCTATGCCCCACTCTATTTTGACGAGGAAACTATAAAGAATAAACCCGTCAAGATTATCGGCAAGGTCGTGGAGCTGAGGGCAAAATTTTAGTAATACCATGGTGGAGGGGATTTTATATGAGAAAATTTATATTTGAGCATTTGATAACCAATGGTGAGGAAAAACTATTTGATACTGAGAAATCTGCAATTAAATATGCGATGATCAAACACTCTAATGAATCTGGAGATATGGTTATTGTAGAGGTTGATATCACCCCAAAGCAATTGCACGACTATCTTAATGATAATATTGAAATTCCCTGCACCGCATGGCGCAGGGATGTTTGGAAGTCTTAACAGTAAGCAACAATTTTAAATTAAATACAAATGAAGGGAGAAAGCCTATGAGTAAAAAGAATACAAAATCAGATGTCATTAGAAATAAAAAATACAGCATCAAATTGCTCAACAATTTACTTGAAAAATATATTACTGATGAATCTACTCTACGAAAAGCCGACTTAATGTCTAAATGGATCGTTGATTATGTACGATATATCGACTTCGAGGGAACATTTGATCCGCGAAAAAACATTTCATATAGTCGTGGCGATATTGTTAAGGTCAATTTTGGGTTTAACATCGGCTCCGAACTTGGCGGTGTTCATTATGCAGTTGTAATTGATAATAAAAACAATCAATCTAGTGATTCCATAACCGTAGTTCCTATGAGCTCCATAAAAGAAGATACAGTCATCAAAACATATGATTTAAACATTGGCAACGAATTCTATAATATTATGAATGCCAAATATAACAACTTGCTTAAGGAACATACAACACATCGTGATGAACTTACTCAAATACTTACAGAAATACGTGATTTAATTTTTAATGCACCTTGTGAGAATGATGATTTGGAATCATCCTCAACTCCAGAAAACACGACTGACATAACAATCGGTTCATTAACTAAAAAAATAGAAAAAATGAATGACGAAATTGACATATTAAAAAAGAACAAAGCTGAAATCGATCTTATGAAAACAGGAAGTCTATTAAAACCATGTCAAATTCGAACAATAAGCAAAATACGAATATGGTACCCAAAAACTCCAAGAGATCCTCTCTATGGCGTTAAGCTATCAGATGCTACAATGGATAAACTTACAAAAAAACTTATAGAATATTTTATAAAATAGAATATTTTCCTTGACTGCGAATACAATATAGTATAAAATTCAGTTATATTTGAATTACGCCTATAGGGCACTAATTATTATTATTTACGAATTTGGACCTCGCAGAAATGCGAGGTCTTTTACGTTTTACATATTCATATAGCTATCAATGGCAGAATTGATATATTCATTAACACTTTGACCTGCTGCCTTGGCGGCGGCTTTGATCTTCTCCTTTTTGCCCTTCGGCACTGTGAGATTAACACGATCATATTTTTGTTTGATGAATTCATTCTGATATTTTATTTGATTGAACTTCTCTTCTTCCATTGTTGTTTTACCTCCGTATAAAGGAGAACCCGGTTGACCTTAGCCATCATCTATGATAAATTGTAATCAAGCAAGAGGTGGTTTACTGGTTGCTTATCGGGTATGTCTTAGGGGGCTACCCGATTTTTTATTTTAAGCTCTTAATAATATATATGATGATGATTGTTATAAGTATTATCTTGATGATTATTGTAGCTATTGTCATTTGGGTTCTCCTTTCAATGAACCCCTTGCTTGATTACATTATTAGTATACTTCATATTACGCAATATGTCAACACATATTACGCAATATATTAAAATATTTTTGTTGAACCAGTGCAACTATCCCACTTTTGTTCTGCAAGGCATTTGTGGGATAAAAAAAGAACCTGAGTGCTGCAACACCCAGGTTCCTAAATACCAAATACACCGCCATCAGAGGGACAACGGCATACAATAGAAATAACATTACAAGTATACCATCCATCCCTCTTTTTGGCAAACCATTAAGGAGGGATTTTTTTATGTGGTCAGAAATACAAAAAAATGGAACTGTTAAATATTGTGAAAGATACACGGATCCGCTTACAGAAAAGATTAAAAAGGTCACTGTGACAATGCAAAAGGCATCACCGCAGAACAGAAATAAGGCGGCAAGGATCCTTGCCGGGAAGATCGCGAAAGCCGAGACTTCCTCTCCTGTCCGATCTGATACAACGCTAGGGGAACTGGCAGACGATTACATCGATTCTCTTAGATTGAGAAAGAGGAAGGAAAGCACTGTGAGCACTGAATCTAATGTAATTTATTCTTGCGTTTCGATCGTAGGCGAAGATGTTCTTGTTGACAAGCTTTCCGCCAAATATGTATATGATGCATTGCTTGGCAGTGGCAAGAACATAAAAACTGTCAACATGTATATTAAGTTTCTTAAATTCGCAATAAAATGGGGAATCAAGAACGATTACCACAGAAACAATGATATTCTTATTAAGCTCGATTATGTTCACGAGGAGAGCTCGGGGACAATAGCGGAAAGATCTGATATAGCTGCTCTGTATCTTGAGCGAAGTGAGATAACAGAATTGCTGGAGTATTTTTCTAATAATGGCAAGTGGCAGGATTATTACATCACTTATTTTCTTATCCTCACCGGATTGCGGATAGGTGAACTTATCGCATTGGCTGATTCTGATGTCGATATTGTAGGAAATGTCATTCATGTATCTAAGACATTTTACCCAGAGACCGGATATGCAACGTCCGCAAAAACTAAAGATTCTATAAGGGATATTCATATTCAACCGGAGTTAATTACTCTTATCAGGAAGATTCGGTTATGGCGCAGAGAAGCACTCTTTGAACATGGTGCTATGAGTGAGCTTTTTATTCCTAATGTGCGCACAGGTGGATATTTATCATATCAGACAATCCTGCGTCATATTAAAGAGGCATCCTGCACTGCCTTACACAAAGAGATTACACCGCACAAGCTAAGGCATACACACGCCTCGCTTCTGGCCGAGACAATGACGCCTGAACAGATCTCCCGCAGGCTTGGACACCATGATGATGAGATTACCAAGAAGATATATATTCATATTACTCAGAGGATGAAGGAGAAGGATAATGCGGATGTAGATTCTATATCTTTTATTTCATAAACCAAAAGAGAAGGTGCCAAGATTACTCGAACACCTTCTCTTATTTTTTGCCCCTAAGCTGCCCCTAAACGGATTTCCAAGGCTTTCAAAAGTGGCTTAAACCCTTGATTTTCTTGCATTCTTTCAAAATGCAACAGTAAACCTGTGGTTTAAAATTTTTTATTCAGTTTTCCCGTTCTGCTTCGCAAGCTTGTACTGGGTCATCTTCCTCTTGGAAGCTATGCGCTTATGCTTCTTTGCCTCAGCCCGCTCCGCAGACCGGTCAGGAAGAATGCCACAGGCCTCAAGGGCTCTCGGCCATGGCCCAAGGTAGGATTTTATCCAGCCAACCTGCTCCGGTGTAAAGTCTGACTTTTTCGGATATCTTCCAAGTGAAATATATGCGTCCAGAAGCATCTGACAACACTCTTCACGTGTATAGCCAGCTCTCTTGTTCTCCATACCTCTTTCCTCCGGATCATCTCTGCGTTTCTATGGCCTGAGAATTATTTTACTTTGACAGACTTCACTGAGCTGCCAAGTCCCATGTATCTCTTGCCATTTATTGTCTTGTAAGCTCTTACTCTCACATAGTATCTCTTGTTCTTTGCTAGATTCTTGATAGTTGCACTGCCATACTTTGCGCTCACATACTTTGTCTTTGCAGACTTAAAGTTCTTGTTTGTAGCATATGTTATCTGATATCCGGTAGCACCGCTTACCTTCTTGTAGGTCACCTTAAGACTTCTGCTGCTGTTTGATGCAAGCTTTGTTATTGATGACTTTGCAGGGGTAACTATCAGAGTTACTATTCCGCTTGCCTTGTTGTAATTGCTGTTTCCTGAGACAGTGATCTTTATCTGTACTCTGCCTGGCTTCTTGGTTCTCACAAGACCTGACTTGCTGTTCACTATCGCAATATTCTTGTTTGTTGATGAGTAAGTTACAGTTCCCTTACCGGCAGCCTTAACGGTTATATATCTGTTGTATACATATAATGTGTTGCCTGTCACTGTCTGGTCTGCCTTATTGATCTTGAAGGTCTGCTCAACACTGCCTGTATAATCGTTCTTACCTGTTATAGTTACCTTGGCTGTTCCGGCGTTCACGTTATTTGCATACGATGCTGTATAATCAGCCGCCTCAAGTTTCTTACCGTCAACTGTTACTGTAACCTCAGGCTTCTGTGCCTTGCCTGTATATGTCACATCTGCAACTTCTATAACTGTGTTGTCCTTTGTGAGTGTAACCTTTGTATCCGGCTCCTCTGGCTCTACAGGAACCTCCTTGACTTTTATCTTGATAACGATCTTTCCAGCCTCGTAGTTCTCTGTTCCCTCAGATGAAACTGTGATCTCAGTCTCACCGACAGCCTTGACTGTCACACGTCCTGTCTCAGGATCTACCTCTGCCACCTCTGGTGCAGATGATGCAAATGTAAGTGTACCCTGTCCTGTAACCTTGAGATCAAATGGCTCTGCATTTTCAAGAACCTCGATCTCAGTCTTTTCTGTAGTTATCGTCTTTGTAGACTTCTTTATCTCGAACTCGCCCTGAATAGTACCAGAGAACTTACCAGTTCCCTTTACTGTACAAGTACCCTTTCCGGCATTTACGTTATCACTGTATGTAACCTCATAGCTGCTTGGATCAAGCTTCTTGTCATTTACATATACGGTAACTTCCGGTGTGAGCTCCTCTCCAGTGTACTCTGCGTCTGCTATCTCAAGCTTTGTATTGTCCTCAGTGAGTGCTGTCACTGCCATGATCTTGTACCATGCAGTCCTTCCACCTCTTGATGTGATCCTGCACACAACATCATTTGTCAGGTTGATCTTGGCTGAAAGTCCGTCAACCACAACATAATGGCCATCCGCAGTTGTCTTGTATGTCATGTCAAGCTTTACAAGATCTGCGCTCTCCGGCAATACAACACCGACCTCAAATGGATCAGCCTTTGTTCCTGTTCCATTCAGAACTTCTCCATTTGCCTTGTATGTGTAGATAGAATTCCAATTCTCATCGTATTCTGTCTCTGTGGTAAATGTTATCTCTGTTCCATCTATTGTCATGGACTCAAATGTAGGAAGTCCTGAGAATGATGCTGCTACATCTGCTCCTGTGAGCTCATAGTGAAGCTCGATAGTGTCGTTATCCTTTGCATCCAGTGAACCAAGCCCACCGTTGTCAAAGTCGTCTCCGTTGTATGACAGCATCCATCCTGACATTGAGTAGTCAGCAACTGATGCAAGTCCGTTTACAGATACGATATATGGGCCATAAGCTGACTCTTGAATATCGTAGGCTATTCCGGCATTATCCAGTGCACGCTTTACAGCGTCAACCGCTGAAGCTGCCTCAACCTTTGTGTTCTCAAGGATAACTCCATCCTTTGATGCACCATTTATTCCGGCTGCACTTGCTGTGTAGTCATATACACCTATGTTGAAGATAGTAACTCCGTCAATTACAGTTCTTACCTTCTTGTATGTCTCTACAAATTCTCCATCTTCTGCTGTCAGAGGAACATTTGCCATGATCTCTGCTGCAGGTGCCACGTTCAAGATGGCCTCTCCGTCATTGATCTTGGTAACTGTGTCAACTGTGAGCTTCTTGACTGCCTCTATATTAGCAGCCGATACATATGAAGCCTGATTCTCTGTGATGCTCTCATCTGCTGCGGCTGTGCATGAATATGCAGATCCTGATATTGTCAGATCCTCTGAATAACCTGCAAATACGCCTGTTGTGGCTGCGTCACTGCCATTTACAGTTCCTGCGCTGTAGCAGTCTGTGATCTCCACGCCTGCGTCATTTGACGTATTACCCTTGAAAACACCTGCAATACCGCCTGCATTTGTCTGGCCTGTGATCGTTCCTGCATTGTAGCATGAAATGATCTTGCATCCAGGATCCTGTGGATAGTATTCATTGTGGCTTCCGAGTATTCCACCAACATTTGTCTTGGCTGTGATGTCACCATAGTTTGTCGAATTCTGTACGCAGATATTTCGGCTGCTCATAGATCCTATGATTCCGCCGACGGTACCACCGTTTTCTGCCTTAATAGTTCCATGATTTACACAGTTCTCAATCACTGTGTTGCTTATTTTGTTCGTGTTACAGTATCCTACCAGACCACCTATCGAAGCTGATGTATTTGTGCCTGTGTAAGTGATATTTACTTTAGATGTACAACCTGCTACTCTTGCCGGTGCATCTGTGGTTCCCTGATACAGGTATCCCACAACCGCTCCTGCTGCAGTCTTGGTGCTCATGATGATAGTTCCCTCTACTGTGAGGCCGCTGATCCTTGCACCCGCCTGTCCAAATATTCCTGAGTAGCCTATATCATTCTGATACAGATTGCTGATAGTATGTCCCTGGCCGTCAAATGAACCCATGTATATGGCACCCGATGTACCTATTGGTGTCCAGCTATATCCTGCAAGGTTGATATCCGCTGTGAGCACTGCATTTATGTCGACCTTCTTATTGACATTTACCTCATTTTCAAACCAGTACAGCTCTGCACCTGTGCTGATCTGGTATACTCCGTCAACCTGTTCGGGCTCGGTCTTGCTCTCGCCATCCCAAGCAGTTGCACTTGACGCTGTGAGGCTGATGGTCTGTGACATCTCGCCGGAAGTATCCTCCGGGATCTCAAATGTTCCCTCGGCATACATGTATCCGGCACACTTCATAGTGTAATTGTACTGTCTGCCTGCAAGACCATTGAAGCTGCCGTCCTTTACTGTTACGGCATTTCCTTCAGTATCCTTTATGCTTACCTTATATCCTTCTACTGCTTCGTTTGTAGCACCATCCACTACATCAAGCTTTACCTGGACAAAGTCTGTCTTTGCCAGCTTAAATGACATATCCGGGAGACTTCCAAGGTATGCCACACGTACGCTTGCTGCCATCTGTACAGGCTTTCCTGTTGCATGGCGGACCTCTCTGTGTGAACCGTATGGCGAACCAAATCCGCCCTCATACAGAACTCCGCTCAGCGTGTACTCGTCACCTGCAAAATACTGAGGTATCTTGACTGTAACTGTCTGGGCAGCAGGAGTCGATGCAAATGCATACTGGTTGCTTGCTCCTGAGAATTCATTTCCTTCACCATCTGACAGTTTTATAGTTCCGGCCATGTTGTAAATTCCTGCAAGCTTGTTGGCCGGAATATACAGACCGTCGTATGCCTTCTTGCCATCCTCTGTACGCTTACCATATGAAACCTCTATGGTATCACCGGCTCTGAGTTCATCTGCTGAGATCTCGTCACCATCAGCGTTCTTATATGTGTATGATACCGGGACTTCCTTTGCACGTACTACCTGATATGTGCTAACTCCGTCCTTTGTCACCTTTATTATGTTTGATCCCTCTGTGAGACCGCTTACAGTGTAGCTTCCATCATCATTCTTCTTGACATCTGCTGTTGTAAATCCACTGTATGTAAGCTTGTTTCCCGTGATCTGTGGATGAAGAACTGATACTGCCACTCCATCCTCCGGTGTAAATGTGTACTCTGCACCGGCTGCTCCCTCAAGATAATACAGAACATCGATCTGTGCATCCAGATTGTCTACAGCAGTCTTAGCAGTCTCTGTGTTGCGTCCTGCATTTAATGTCATATTTGTCTGAATGTCTGAGCCGTCATTTCCTACAGTGAATACGACTACACCTGTGTTCTCAGGCCAGATCGCACTGAAGAATGAACCGCCCATACCAGGCTTGTTGATCTCGGCGTCATAGGTTACGAGAAGTATCGCTGTACCCTCTGATTTCGCCTGGATCTCAGCAACCTCTGAGTGATCTCCCGGAACTACGCTGATGACATCATCAGATACGTTTCCATTCTCATCAATGACTGTATAGTGGTAATCAGGCTCTGCTGACTTGGCATTCATGATTCCCTCTATAGCCTGCCAGTTACGGAAGCACTCAAGGCTGTATGTCTCACCCTTCTGCATTGACACATAGCCCTTCTCATTGGATGTCATGTAGATATCTGCGACATCTGAGCTGTTGGCTGACATGTCATGTACAACTGTGCCAGGGCCATATGTGCTGTCGCCAATGTACATATCATCGGCTGTTACCTTGTACTCAGCATCTGTGGTTGTGGAGAACCAGTTCCAGTATGTAACTCCCTCTCCACCAGTTACACGGTAGTAATATGTGATACCACTTCCAAGCTTATACTTGTATGTGTCATATCCGGCATCCTTGCTGTCTATCTTGATGCCAGCCTCATCCTTATATATATAGTATGTTGAAAGTGTACCAACTCTGAGCTCAGTTCCCTCTGGAACTGTGAACTCTACTGTCTTTGCCGCTGCAAGAGCTACTGAATAACCGTAGCTTCTGTTGGATGTAAGTGTGTTTGACACAGTCTTAGAGATATAGTCATCTGCTCTATCTCCAACCGGATCATATGTCACTGACACCATATCAGCATAGTAGAACAGTCCTGCATACTTTGCCCAGGAGTCATCTGACCCCTCCCTGGTCTTTACAAACTCTGCATGTCTGTCCACATTGTCAGGAGACATAACCTTACCTGTGACGGTATAATCAACGTCTTCCTTCCAATATTTTTTGTTGCCATCTACAGTGTCATAACCTGTACATGCTATATCTGTGATGCTGTATATGCTGTATGACTGCTGTGGATCGTCTGTGACTACGAGATCTATAGATCCCATATCTGTCTTCTCGTCACCGCTCTTCTGATATGCTGACAGACGGTATGTACCCGGCTCAAGCTCAAGGGTATACTTGCTGCCATCAGGCTCTCCAACTTCAATCTCATTGCCCTCTGAATCAGCCAGAGTCATGTAAGGAGCAGAATAATTCATGGTTACAGATACTGTATTTCTCTTGTCACCCCTGATCTTCTTCTCAACTGCCTGAACCTCATCTGCAGTTGCAGTGAGATCTGTCATGACCGCCTGAACCTCTTCACGTAGAGCCTCGTCCTTAGCTATCTCATCTGCATGCTCTGCATAGAGCACATAGAGCTCTGTCTTGTCCTGAGTCTCATAGTATGCATACTCAGAGTCAAATGTATTCTTATCCGGATTGTAGCCATATCCCAGATCTGCGCCATAATCTGCGAGCGTGAACTGCCAACGGATAACGTGTGTATTGTCTACTCCGGCTGCAGAATCTACCTGATATTCTCCTGCGCCGACATTTCCCAGTATATTGTCAACTGTGTTCATCCAGCCAGACATGCTGAAATAATCAAACTGGCCAAGATCTTTTCCTGTCTTGTCCTTAAGCTCAAGTGCCTTTCCATTCTTCTTCTGATAAGCATCCTTAAGCTCCTGTGGAACATTTGCAGCTCCCTTATCAATGCCCTTTATGTTGGCAAGATAATAATCGGAACTATTGTATTTGTCTGATCCTGAAGGTTCTGTTTCAAGTCCCTCTTTCTTGAAAAACGCGTAAGTAGCCTGTGATACGGTAAGCTTAGACAGGTCGATGTCTATGCCTTCCTCTTTCCAGACTTCACCGATCTCTTTGTAGGACATTCTCTCCGGCTCGATATAGAAGCCCTGACCAAGAGTAAATCCCTCAAGAGACAGCACAACGTACTCAGTGCTGTAATCAACTTCGCCATCACTCTCTGCGGCGGCAGCCTGAACATAGCCCCAGCTTGCATTTGAAGCAAATGGTGTCACTAAAACTGCGCATGCCAATAAGAATGAAAGCATCAATGTCCTGATTCGTTTCATCTCCTATTTTCCTTTCTTTATTTAATTGTAGGTTATAAAGCAGGGAATATGTATTCTGCTTTTCCCACGCCCAAAAGCTAACAGATGAACTGTCGTGTCATCCGCATCCGGGTACTCCGCATATCCCGGCTGTCTGTGTCTGTCAGACGCCGTCACGCGGCCGGAAATCTCATAAAATCTGCGGGCATTCTGACTGAAAGACACAAGTCTTAACACAGTAATGGCGGTTGCACCGGAATCTCACCGAATTTCCCCCTGATCGGATGCTTTTTCAGGACGGCATCCGAGCAGATTTTCACTATGAAATCACAGGGTTTATAGTAATTGTGAATCGGGGAATTGTCAACTCCAAGTACCACTTAATGTACTTTTTTGTCATATTTTATTAGTAAGGTGAGATATGTGTTTTATCCATATCACACATTTCTGCATAATATGTAAGTAGAGAGAAATTACTGAGAATACCTTTGGATTTCATTCTGCTGTCCACAGCATACATTTGGTTTACAAAAGCCGGGTATCCCTATTTTATAGAGATATCCGGCTTTTCTTCTGGCTCTTATTCTGATTACTTTTTAGTTACGGAAGCCAGCTTATTCTGACCTCTTTGAGCTGTCCTGTTGTATCGTCAAACTCAAATGTATAGCCGCTGCTTCCCATATAAACCTCAGAATCTACACTGTACTTGACTATCTTGCCATCTACTTCTGCATTCTCGCTGCACTTTTCAAGCAACTGATCCTTGGTGATAGTTGTAGGGAATGAGAAGTTCACCTGCTTTGCACCGTCAAGCATCATCTCACTGATCTCTGCATTCATGCTGGCATCATAATCCGGGTTTGGCACAAAAAGGTGTGAATACCTTACATATGAGAGAACGCAATCCTCCGCCTTCTGCTCACTGTCAGTAAAGTTGCCAAACATAAACTGCATCGTTACGTAGTCATTGATTTCTGCTGTGTATCTGTCAGTTTCGTAATTTTTATTTACATTGTTGCCACTGTTATTGAGAGAATTCTGCTCAAATGGTATTCCACCGTCTATAAGATCCTTCAAGGTGGACTCACCTAAAGTGAATTTCTTTCCATTATATACAAATGACCTATTGTCAAGATCTGCGTAATTCTCGCTGAGTCCCGATGCCAATGTGAAATCCTCATATACAGGCATCTTAAATTCTGTGGATTTCTCACTGTAATCGGTTTCATCTGCATATGAATCATCAGATTCAGTATCACCTGTATCCTCAGCCTCAGATTCCTCCTCCGTTGCCATTTCCGTTTCGGTTACCTGCTCTGTTGACTCCGTCTCTCTGGTGGATTTGCCATCATTTCCACATCCAACTATAGAAATTCCCATCACCACCGTGATAAGTCCTGCAATCAGCATTTTCTTGTTCCTCATATAATAATCCTCCTTAAAACCTAGTGGCTTTATTATTAAGAATGTCACTATATTTTATCAAGCCGTAATCGGTTGCAACGGGGCAACTATGGGTAGCGAACCGAAATCATAGGTGTTTTCGTCACTTTTTTGTAATCTATAGTGCTTATTTCTCCGTAATGTTCATGAAACTATAATAAGTGTCTCTGTCCATGGCATCCGGGTTATCATTGGCAAATCCACTGACTGTATATATGTTTCCTTCCTTCAGATCAGCATATGCATTAAAATAGTATGTGATATTTCTCTTGCCGTCCTTTATATATAAGGTCGAATATGTGTAGTAATAAAATGTCACACCATTTACCTCGCACTGACCTTCCTCTGTTACCTTTGATATTCCAGCCCCGGTCTTTCTGTCTGCCATATCAGATGCTGTCATCCAGCTATATGGTACGATCGAAGTCACAACCGTGATCTTATCACCGTCTGAATAGTATGTCTTACCTGACAAATCCTCATTCTGAAGGCTGTAATTTTCAGGGATTTCATATGACACGGTAGTATCTCCATTCACGACACTGTCCACTACTCCCGTCTCCATAGCTTCGTCCTCCTGCCAGTATGAGCCTGTCATATCATTTGTCTCATCTGTGGGAACGGCCCCCGCAACAATGGCCACAGCTTCATCGGCAGCCTTCTCATATACCTCAGCTCTCTCCGACCCGCTCAGCGCATCTATATCTATCTCATCAAATCTTATCGAAGTAAAGAAACGCTGCCCTTCCCCGGCATCACATATAAGCTGATAAAAATATGATCTGTCGAACTTCGCACCTCGTTCATTTGCAAGACTCGCTATGTATCTGATATATTCCTTCCCCTGTATCTCGAACTTCTCAGGCTCCAGCTCCATCACATAACCTGCGTCCTCAATATTTTTCTTGCGCTGCTCTCTGTTGTCCCAGAAATCCGCCATCGTCTTATCCTCCACATCGATCTGTATCAGATAATCATCACAGCTTCTTATATTAAGGCAGCCACTCTCATGTATGATTGCCAGTCCTACCGGCTTCACAGAGAAGGCATATCCCTTGAACACTATATGCCAAGGCTCTGTCTCATCGTCAGCTATTTTATTTCCATCCTGTTCAGTTTCACTTTTTTCTTCCGTCTTCTGCGCACTGTTCAGATCAATAACGCCCATAAACTCAAGAGCGACAAATGCAGCTCCCGCCAGTATGCATGCTATTACGATCGCGCAGACAATTTTTTTACATTTTTTCATCGGCTGTCTTATCCTCAAGTATGATCTGAAGTGTATCTTCTTTCTTCATCCTTCTTATCTCAAGCCCAATGAGGGTCAGAAGAATAATAAACACCAGCATGACAAATGCTGCGGCAACTATGGTTGATGTCTTGTAATTCAGAAACAGTCCATTACCGTCCGCCCCTGTGTACAACTGTATGTAATCTCCATCTCGTACCCCCGGTACATCAAGCCACACAGTATCCATGATCTTTCGGCCATTGTCATCCAAATATGCCAGATCAGCTTTTGTATACTGCTGATACACCTTCTCCACGCGCACATTTCCGTTCTTATCTGAATGGCTGATCCACTCGTTCCTCACAAACAGCACCGCCACCACAATTACACAGAAAACGCATATGGCTGCCATCACGCAAAATAATATTTTCAATCTGGCAAGCCTGCCTTTTCCCCTGAGATTCTTCAGATGGACAGCATTATTCGCTGAAGTCCCATCCCCGGGCACCTCTTCCGGCGCCTCCGGCTCATCACCATTTCCATATATAAGTTCTCCAACCTGTACATCCAGAATCTCACATATACACACAAGCCTGTCCAAATCAGGATACGCCTTATCCCTCTCCCACTTGGACACAGCCTGTCTGCTGACTCCCATCTTTTCCGCAAATTCCTCCTGATTCAGCCCGGCTTTCTTCCGGTACTCCTGAATCCTGGATCCTATAAGCAGCATTTGTTTTCCTCCTTTTCCCGAATATTAGGATTGACATTCATATTGTTAATAAGTTCTTTTAGAGAATTGGCAATTGGCTTATCTTCCACTTCTCCATCTATATCCATATTTTCCAGAAAAATATTATGACTACTCACTTCATAGAGAACGTATCCACCAGAATAACCAAGCCATCCTATAGGAATAAATTTTTTAATATCACCCATCTTCATATTCTTTCCTATTTGGCATCTCTTCCGGAAACCACGTCAAACCTTCTGTCCGGTACATTTTATGCATCCTTGATCGCCTTTTCCTTCTCCGCCGGACATTGAGGCTGTCTGCTATCCTCCGACTTCGGTAAATTATAGTTCTCTCCAACCTCTATTCCACATTTTCTTTTTACCTGTGAAATATACAGATTAGAGACCTTTAACCCATTCTCTTTCAGCACATACTCCGCTTTCCGTTGGGACAGAAGAACTACCGTCTCTACATGGCACGATGCCTTCTGATTGATGTCAGGTTTTGTGCCCGTTCGTGGAAACATATCCTGTCAAAAAGGAAACAGGTCCACACCTCTGATATCGTGCATTCACAGATGCAAACAGATGCAATCTGTGGCAAAATTGACATTCATATCACGGCCTTGACCACCCCAGTCTATGGGAACAAATCGGTATAAGTCCTTTACTACCTATATAATGCAAGCCGATTTTACATTGCTGCTCTCTGCCACTGTCTCGACCTGGAATCAGATCCTTATTTCTTTGCGCTTTCTTCTAATTCCAGCATATACTTATCAAAATCAGACATGAACAATCTATCCTGGATGACACGGTATTTTTCAAATTCTGTCTCAGCATGAAGCTTTGCAATTTCTGCGGACACCTTACCTGCGTCCTGTAAAATACCATAGTCAAACATTTCAATAAAGCTGTTGAGTCTCTTTTCCCAATCCTGCATCGTAAGCGGGATATGGCGTAAAGTCATGTTTTCAGCAAAATCCAGATATGCCGTCACCATACGATTCAGCTGCTTCATTTCATCCTGGCTCAGATAATTCTTCGCAACCGTAACATCGCTCTTCCTGATCTTTCCTTCCGGTGCATCTGCCCAAGTAGTTAATCCCATATGCTCTTTTGTATGATCAGCTCTTTCCACGATCAGCTCAGCTGCCGTATGTCCATGAACTGCGTAATGTATCTTATTCTGAACGGTCGCGTAGAATCTTCTCGTCGTTGCAGAATTTTTGTCATAGTCAATGGCTGTCGCATACAGGTCGGTGATCTTCTGATAGAACTTTCTTTCGCTGGCACGGATCTCACGGATGCGCTCTAACTGCTCATCGAAATACTTCTCCGTCAGATACGTTCCGCGTTTCAGCCGCTCATCATCCATCACCCAACCTTTGATGGTGTAATCTTTTGCAATCTGATTTACCCATTTACGGAACTGTACCGCGCGCTCGGAATTGACCTTGAAGCCTACAGCAATGATCATTTGGAGGTTATAGTGCTTGGTATCGCGTGTGACCTGACGAGAACCTTCGGTTTGAACTATTCGGAAATTCCGAATAGTTGCGGCCTCTTCCAATTCACTATCCGCGTATATTTTTTTAATATGTTCATTTATCGTCGGTAAACCAACATCATACAATGTGGCCATCATCTTCTGTGTCAGCCATATATTTTCATCCTCATAGCGCATTTCTATGCTGTCCTGCTGATCACCTACAGAGGCAACATAGGTCAGGTATTCCGCTGCGCTGGAGCGGATGGTTATCTCAGCTTTTTTCTTTACCAAATAAAGCGCCTCCCTTTTTCTTATCACTAGATCCAGCAATTCTTCTTAAATTTCTCAATCTGAGCTAATTCTTCCTCAGAAGGTTCTTCTGCCTTATAATCTATCAATGATCTGATAGCTCTCTATTCATTTTCATATTCAAGATTCTTTGTGTTCCCCGTCCCGAGGTCTAACGCAACAACAACGATTACTTTCTTCACAAGGCTCTTTTCTTTGTGATTTTCACCTATTTTTCTGAAACTGAAAAACCTCTCAAAGTGCCTAAAATCAAGGATTTTTACATATCGGTCCGATGTAGTGCAACTATTGTTTCCACATGAACAGTACCCGGAAACTGATCGACGGCACAAGCCTTGGTCACAAAATATCCATGCTCCTGCAAAGTCACCAGATCCCTGGCAAGTGATGTAGGCTTGCAGCTTATGTACACAAGCTCCTTCACGCCATAGTTAATGATCTTTGTCAGAGCCTTCGGATTGATTCCGTCACGAGGTGGATCAAGAACTATGAAATCCGGCTTCTCCTCTATGTCATCTATGACCTTCAGCACATCCCCCGCGATGAACTCGCAGTTGTCAAGGCCGTTGAGCCCGGCATTCACACGGGCAGCCTCCACGGCTTCCTCAACGATCTCCACACCGATGACCTTCTTTGCGACAGGCGCAAGAAGCTGGGCTATGGTTCCGGTTCCGCTGTAAAGGTCGAATATGACGGCATCCTTTGTATCACCCACATAAGAGCGTGCCTTGTCATAGAGTCTCTCCGCGCTCTTGGTATTTGTCTGGAAGAAAGAGAACGGTGATATCTTGAACTGAAGCCCAAGAACCGTCTCGTATATATACTCTGTTCCGTAGAGCAGATTTGTCCTGTCGCTGATGACCGCATCCGCCATGGAATCATTCTCCGTGTGGAGGATTCCTGCAATTTTGCCCTCAAGTGGCAGTTCCAGCAGACCCTTCACATATGCGTCAAGATCGAGAGCCTCCAGATTCTGGGTAGTCGTCACCAGATTCACCAGCAGATCGCCATTGGTAGCAGAACGTCTTATAACCAAATGGCGCAGAAGTCCCTCGTGCTGCATCTTTTTATAATATGGCAGTCCTGCCTCCTTGCAGAACTGGACAGTGTATTTCACTATCTTGTTCAGATCATCATTCACTATATAGCAATCATCCATCTGTACAATGTCGTATGTGCTGTTCTTCTTGTGAAGTCCCAGTGCAAGAGGACCATCCTTATACTCATCGCCAAATGAGAACTCCATCTTGTTCCTGTATCCCTTTGTCACAGGAGATGCAAGTATCCCCTGCCACTCATAAGGGTGAGCCTCGCTATCTATCACACCGTCAAGCAGACCTTTGACAAGCTCCTCCTTCACCTTGAGCTGGTTCTCGTAGCTGAGCGTCTGGTAACTGCAGCCACCGCACATACCAAAATGCGAACATACCGGCGAAGCATCCTCAAGCTCAGACTTCTCAAGAACCTCAAGGAGTCTTCCGTCAGCCTTGCCCTTCTTCAGCTTCGTTATGCGGCAGCTCACCTTCTGGCCTTTTATCGCACCCTTAACTGTTACTTTTCTGTCATCCATATGGAAGCTGCCCTTGTTCGGGAACTCATATGTATCTATCACACCTTCAACTATATCGTGTTTCTTCATATCATTTTACCTGCCATTATCATATTCGTTAGTCTCTAGAAGACATATACTCTTGATTCTCCGTCCCCAAAGGCCGACTTCTGCTCTATCCCCACAGATCCTCAAAAAACTTCTTTCTCTTCTTCTCCTCCGGTATGGAACATCAGCCATTTAAAGCTACCTTCGGCAGGGCTGATGCTACATGTCAAATTTTCTTCGAAAACTTGACACATTCGACTCTACCCTCGGCAGCTCATTCTGCGCAAAAAACGGCGTTCCGTGCTGGTCAAAATCAAGCAGCATATACGTTCCAATCCGGTTGTCCCTCGGCAGAGCCAGACTTCCCGGATTCACTATATATGAACCCTTGTAACTCGTAAGGTCACGACGGTGGGTGTGTCCATACATTACGAAGTCATATCCTTCCGTGTCGATAAGCTCCTCCAGATATGAAATACCGCTGTTCACACCATACCTGTGTCCATGCGTTATAAATGCCCTCTTATCTCCGATGTTGAATTCGTCATATATCGGGAGCTCCGGGTTGTAATCGCAGTTGCCCCTCACCATGTGGATCTCACAGTCAAACAGGTCATGTATCAGCTTTTCATCTCCCTCAACATCTCCGAGATGTATCAGCATGTCCACGTCGCCAACTATATCGTGTATCTGTTTTAAGCAGCTACTCTTGCCATGAGTGTCACTTATTATCAGTACTTTCATCTATTCCTCCTAACGAGAATCCATCGATCCCACTGATCATTAACTGATTTATTCCTGATTCTCACTTACTCTCCCTGTGCGCTCTGATGACGTTCTTCATCAGTCTCAGTGCATTTCCCCTGTGACTGATCTTGTTCTTCTCCTCAGGATCAAGCTCCGCAGTGGTCTTGCCCAGCTCTGGAAGGTAAAATATAGGGTCATACCCGAAACCGTTCTCGCCGCGCTCCTCGTAGCCTATGATTCCCTCTATGGTTCCCCGCTCTGTGTACTCGCTTCCATCCGGGAACACTGCTGCTATAGCGCACACGAATCTTGCTGTCCTCTCAGGATCTGGAACCCCGGCCAGCTTGTCTATTATGTACTGGTTCTTTATCCTGTACGATGTGTCCTCACCAAGGAATCTCGCGCTGTATATTCCAGGCGCCTTGTCCATGTAATCGACCTCAAGTCCTGAGTCATCCGCAAGCACCAGACATCCGCTCTCCTTGCTGATGGCTCTCGCCTTGATCAGAGCATTCTCCTCAAATGTCTGTCCGTCCTCCACTATGTCTATATCGATCCCAGCCTCTTTCATGGACTGTATCTCAAATCCGAGGTCAGCAAGTATCATTCGGACCTCCTTCATCTTTCCTTCATTTCCCGTTGCAAATATCAGCTTATCCATAATAGTTCTCCTTTCCCACAGCTTACATACACTTCCTGTTTATTCTGTCTTATCCGTAAATGCCTTGAGGCAGACGTTACATTTTCTCTCTTTTTCCGCACTGTACCACTGATTTCCATACAGACTTATATAGCCTTCTCCATCGGAGATGTCAAAGCTGTCGGTCATGGAATCCGCATCATACTCTATGGCTATCGGGTATTTGCTGCCCGGCGTGGTTATATGTACTATGACCGCAAATTTCTTTTCATCCGGGAGCTTGACCACATCATCCAGGTTGACCGTGTAGTATCCTGCGTACTCCATCTCGCCTGACGCGACAAGCTTCTTATTTGCCAGATCGTCAGTGTCCTCAAAATTTGTAGCCACATATACTTCATATGTCGTCTTTGCATCAGTAGCATAGAATGACACAGCCTTGAGCTCCTCGCTCTTGCCTGCCGTGTAAACATTTGCAAAGTAGGCATCCTCCTGGTCAAATCCAAGGACTCCGACCCAGCCCAGCTTGTCCGACTGGTATATCTTATCGTAGTTGTCTGCACCCTCAAGTCTGGTGTACACAACACTGGTCTCGCAAATATGCGCATCATAGTAGGATATATAGAAATATCCATCCTCGCCAAATTCGGTTCCCCAACTGTTCTTACAGATAAAAGCACCATCTTTCTTCGGCGCCTTGTTAAAGTTGTTCTTGCTGTAATTGTCATCCCATCCTACTATTACCACATCGTGGTTGATTCCCTCTGAACCATCATAATAGTACGCATGAGTCTCCTCGTTGTAATACTCCGAGCTGCTGTCGGCATCTATCATATCGCTGTATATCGCAGTCTCCACACCGCCCTTGGTGTACACTGCCTCTTTCACAGCCTTCAGATTCTTGTCGTCAATTATCTCCGCCTCCTGCAAATGCTTCACGGCCTTAAGCTTGGAGTTCGTCTTGTCATCCCCGTACGGATCATCCTTCTCGAGAACCGGTCCCTTCCAGGATGCAAGATATGCAATACTCATCCTGTACTGGCCACCCTCAAACTGTTCAACGCCAAATCCGTTGTTCATGGTCATGTTATCCACAGAGAACTGCAGCTTTTCATCCGGCATAAGAGTTGTCTCAAGCGCAGCCAGCGACGCAAATGCCCAGCATGTTCCCGAGTCTCCCTGGTCTCTGACCTCTGTGACCCTGCCCTCTTTTCTCATGTCGTAGGCGGCCGGCAGCTTACTGTCCTCACCGACCTTCTGCAGGGATACACGGCCTGTGTCATAATTGTACTCACATGTATAGTCAAGCGTGTCCGCTATATACTCTATAGGGACAAATGTCTCGTCATCCTTCTTTATCGGCGCATCCGCGATCTTCACGTCCTTGCCGTCCAGCTCTGCATCCTGGGAATCAAGCACCAGTCTGGCGACTCCTTCATTCCTCTTGATCACGATACTGCCATTCACATACTCTATGTATGTGCACTTCATCTTATCCTTGAGCATCTTCAGCGGCATCATAAGGTGAAGATTATTGCTTACATACGGCTTGTACTCGTCCTCTTCCACCTCACTGCCATTTACATACAGTGTGAGTCCCGCTTCATTGTAATCGCCCGCAAGCTTCTCAGACAAGCCGGAAACTGCGTGCTGATCCTCCTCGTTCTTCTCCAGACGTCCCGACGGCTCCTTTGTTCCGTAATACGCCAGAGCACCTATGGCAAGGATCAGAATTATATATACAAATTTCTTCAAGCTTCTTCTCTCCTTCGTTTAGGCGGCTTCGGTCCCATAAACTGATAGAAATATGATTTTATCATTCCGTTGTATATCTTGCGGTTTCTGTCGGCCTTTCTGCCGATATACTTCTCCGCATCCGTATACGATGTGATCAGGAACATTGACCAGTCATCAAGACTCCTATAGCTCTCGCCGATGGTCCTGTACAGCTCAGGCAGAGCCTCCTTCTCCTCAAGTCTCTCTCCGTAAGGTGGATTTGTGATTATAAATCCATACTTCTTCGGATTTCTCAGATCCTTCACATCCCTCTGCTGAAAATGGATGTGCTGCTCCACTCCTGCTGCCCTGGCATTCTCCATGGCACACTTCACCATATCGCCATCCAGATCATATCCCTGTATGTTCATCTTCACATCGCGGTCTATGAGATCATGAGCCTCATCCACCGCATTGTACCATATCTTCTTGTCACAGATCTTGGACCACTCCTGGGCCGTGAACTCCCTGTCCATTCCCGGTGCGATGTGTGCGCCTATCATGGCCGCCTCTATCGGAAATGTTCCACTTCCGCAGAACGGATCTACAAGGACTCTGTCGCTGTGCCACGGCGTGAGCATGATCAGCGCGGACGCCAGCGTCTCCGATATAGGAGCCTTTCCAACCAGCTTTCTGTATCCCCTCTTGTGAAGTGACACACCTGACGTGTCAAGTGCTATGGTCACTATATCCTTGAATATAAATACTCTCACCGGATAGCTTGCGCCATCCTCCGTGAACCATGACACTCTGTATGTCTGCTTCAATCTCTCAACCATAGCCTTCTTGACTATGGACTGTATATCCGATGGACTGAAGAGTGCACTCTTGTTTGATGTCGCCTTGGACACCCAGAATTTTGCATCCCTTGTCAGATACTTCTCCCAGGCGATGGCCTTTGTTCCCTCGAACAGCTCGTCAAATGTGGCGGCCTTGAAGCTGCCACATTTAAGCATGATACGCTCGGCTGTCCTTATAAAAATATTTGCCCTTGCAATCGCACTCTCGTCTCCGGCAAATGTGATCCTTCCGTCCTCCACCTGGACTATCTCGTATCCAAGATCAAGTATTTCTTTTTTCAGTACCGACTCCAGTCCAAAATGACATGGAGCTATAAGTTCTACTCTACTCATTTCCTGCCCTTTCTGTGGGTTGTATATTTGTTCTATCTCTGTCTTGTGAGCGGGCCTCTGTACTGCGCCAGGCCTCCCACCGTGTTGATAACTCTGTATCCATCCTCGCTCATGATGAGCGCAGCCTTCATGCTGCTCACCCCATGAGCACAGTATACCAGCAGATATTTGCTTTTGGGAAGAGTATACTCCCTCGCTTCTATCAACTCAAATGGAATATTTACCGCCATGGGTATGTGTCCCTCCAGAAATTCATCGCGGTCCCTGACATCCACTATTATGCCGCCCCTTGCAACAGCTTCACGTATGATGTTGCGTATGGGAATACTTGTGAATCCCATTTCTCCACCTCCTTCATACCGACAGAAAAACCTCTTCTGTTATATGATATGAAGGAAATGTCTCATCGACACAATAAAAACGAAGATCCCGGCAGGCGAAAAGCCAATTCCGTCTGTCGGGACCTTATAATTACTTCTTAAGTTGTGCAAGACGCTCGGCAACCTGCTCAGACATCTCAGTGTACTTGGCAAGCTTTGCCTTCTCCTCCTCAACCTTTGCGGCTGGGGCCTTGTCAACGAACTTTGGATTTGCAAGCATTCCTGATGCACGCTTGATCTCTCCGGCAAGCTTAGCAGCCTCCTTCTCAAGTCGCTCGATCTCCTTGTCGATATCCACAAGCTCCTCAAGAGGAATGTATACAGCGGCATCGTGGATCAGTGTTGATACTGCATTCTCATCGATTCCTGTCTTGTCCTCCTGAACGTGTACCTCGCTGGCATAACCCAGTGTGGCAAAGAAGCTCTTTGATGACTCAAATATATGTCTCACGTCCTCCTTTGCAGATACGACATATACCTTTGCCTTTCTGCTAGGTGGTACGTTCATTCCTGTACGAAGGTTTCTGATGGCACGGACTGCTGCCTTGATAGTGTCAACAGCGGCCTCGTCAGCCTCAAAGTTCCACTCGTCTGTGTACTCAGGCCACTTGGAGATCATGATCGACTCCTCCTCGTCCTGAATGTTGCAGAAGATCTCCTCTGTGATGAATGGCATGTATGGATGAAGAAGCTTAAGTGCCTGAATCAGAACTGTCTTAAGTGTCCAGAGTGCTGCTGCCTTTGTCTCATCCTCATCGTTGTAGAGACGAGGCTTAACCATCTCGATATACCAGTCACAGAACTCCTCCCAGATGAAGTCGTACACCTTGGATACAGCGATACCAAGCTCGAACTTCTCCATGTTGTCTGTCATCTCTTTTGCAAGTGTGTTGACCTTGGACAGGATCCAGCGGTCAGCTATTGTCAGGTCAGACAGCTTCACATTTGTGAAATCTGCCTTCTCCATGTTCATCATGATGAAACGTGTTGCGTTCCAGATCTTATTTGCAAAGTTTCTGGAATTCTCAACTCTCTCCCAGTAGAAACGCATGTCGTTTCCAGGAGCATTTCCTGTTATAAGTGTCAGACGAAGGGCGTCTGCACCGTACTTATCTATAACCTCAAGCGGGTCAATACCATTTCCAAGTGACTTACTCATCTTACGTCCCTGGTCGTCTCTTACAAGACCGTGGATCAGCACATGCTTGAATGGGCTCTTGCCTGTCTGCTCAAGTGCTGAGAATACCATACGGATTACCCAGAAGAATATGATGTCGTATCCGGTTACAAGCACGCTTGTAGGATAGAAGTATTCATACTCAGGTGTCTTATCCGGCCAGCCAAGTGTTGAAAATGGCCACAGTGCAGATGAGAACCATGTATCGAGCGTATCCTCATCCTGTGTGAGATGTGTACATCCGCACTTTGGACATACTGTAGGTGTCTCACGGCTGACGATGGTCTCGCCGCACTCGTCACAGTACCATGCAGGGATTCTGTGTCCCCACCAGAGCTGTCTTGATATACACCAGTCACGAATGTTCTCAAGCCAGTGGATGTATGTCTTGTCAAACTGCTCAGGCACAAATGAGAGCTCATCGGTCTTGATGATGTCAAGTGCTGCCTGTCCCATCTCCTTCATGCGGACAAACCACTGAGGCTTGATCATTGGCTCTACTGTTGTCTTACATCTGTCATGTGTTCCTACGTTGTGGCTGTGCGGAACTACCTTTACGAGAAGTCCCAGTGCGTCAAGGTCTGCCACCATCTGCTTTCTTGCCTCGTAGCGGTCCATGCCTGCATACTTGCCTCCGAGCTCATTTATGGTTGCATCATCGTTCAGTATATTTATCTCCTCGAGGCCATGACGCTTTCCAACCTCGAAATCGTTAGGGTCGTGGGCAGGTGTGATCTTTACACAGCCTGTTCCGAACTCCTTGTCAACATATGGATCTGCGATAACCGGGATCTGTCTGTCTGTGAGTGGCAGCTCCAGCATCTTTCCAACTATATCTGTATATCTCTCATCGTCAGGATTTACAGCAACAGCTGTATCTCCGAGAAGTGTCTCCGGTCTTGTGGTTGCTATCTCGACAAATCTTCCAGGCTCTCCAACTACAGGATAGTTGATATGCCAGAAGAATCCGTCCTGCTCCTCATGTATAACCTCAGCATCTGATATGGAAGTCTTACATACAGGACACCAGTTGATGATCCTTGAGCCCTTGTAGATGTAGCCCTTCTCGTACAGTCTTACAAATACTTCCTTGACTGCCTTGGAACATCCCTCGTCCATGGTGAATCTCTCTCTGTCCCAGTCAGCGGATGAACCCATCTTCTTGAGCTGGCTCACGATACGGTTGCCGTACTCTTCCTTCCATGCCCATGCATGCTTTAAGAACTCCTCACGGCCGATCTCTTTCTTATCTATTCCCTGCTCCTTCAGCTTCTCTGTAACCTTGACCTCGGTTGCGATGGCTGCGTGGTCTGTACCAGGCTGCCACAGTGCTGAGTAGCCCTGCATTCTCTTGAATCTGATAAGTATATCCTGCATTGTATTGTCCAGGGCATGTCCCATGTGGAGCTGTCCTGTTACATTTGGAGGTGGCATTACGATCGTAAATGGCTTCTTGCTCCTGTCAACCTCTGCGTGGAAATACTTCTTCTCCTCCCACTTTCTGTAGAGTCTGTCCTCTATCTGGGAAGGATCATATGTCTTCTCTAACTCTTTCATCTCATTCTTCCTTTCTATTCTTCCTGATCTCTTACATGTTGATATATACTTTTACAAAATTTTTCACAAAAAAACCCGCTCTCCGGACATTCTGTCAGAAGGGCGAGTAAATATTCGCGTTACCACCTTGTTTTGTATCTCATCTTATCCTATAACGGGAACGCCCCGGCATGGCCTATCCTTATCATGATCTTTCAGCCATGCAGCTCAGAAGCTACCTTCACAAATCTCTGTCAGGAACGGTCTCACAGCCCACGAACCATTCTCTCTGTCTGACTCCACATGCTACTCCTCTTCGTCACAGCATTTGCATATATCTTCTTTATTCATTGTGATAGTACAACATAGGCTGGCTGTACGTCAAGCACAAAGTCATCCTATCTGGTTTCTGAACTGATCCTTGAGTGCACTCAGGATGGAATTCATACGCCTGTCATAGTCCTCTATGTCGCCGTGCATTCTGTTGTACACAGCCTTCTGGACTTTGTTGTATATGGACATCTCATGTACATCCTCCTTTGAATCAGCGATCTCGTTCATCAGATCGTCCAGGAATCCGGCCGGCATACCGCGCTTTCTTATCTCCCTCTGGAGTGTCGCCGTGTCCACCGTCACCGCCATTACACAGAAGTATTCTATCAATGACTCATTGTTCTTATTCAGCGCAAATGCTCTGATGAAAGCATCCTTTGCCTCCTCAAGCTGAAGATTGCCCGCCAGCGCAACGCCTTTGTTGTGATATATATTTCCAAGGAACTCATCGTACTCACCATGTGACTCCTTGTACTCTATGATGTCATCGTATATGGCGTCAGCCTTGATGTAATGCTTGTACATCATGTAGCTGTCAGCTCTCTTCTTGTCCAGCTCATACGGCTTGAGAGTCCTGATCCTCTTGCACTCGTCCATGAATTCCTTCACTTCATCCTTGCTGTAGAACTCACCAAATGTAAGTATCTCCACCATGATATCCTGGATATACGCATTCTTGGCATTGAGCGCGTCTATCTTGTCCGCAAGATCCTCCATGTCTATGGCCGTTCTCAGCCAGTTGCTGAGTCTGTCCGCAAGGTCGTCTTTACCTATGAGCACCATATTGTTGAATATGTAGTAGCACAGCTCCTCATATGAATATATGGTTATCTTCGTATTGAGGAATGTGTACGGATTGTCCGCTGTCTTTGTCTTACAAATAATAATTCCACTCATATGTGTATCACTCTCCCGGATCAAAATGCTGTCCTCTGAGGTATGACGGGATGCTGAACGCACTCTGCTCATACTCATCGGAATCTTCGTCATCCAGATCCTCTTCATCTATGGTTTCTTCATCGTCCGGCTCTGACTCGTCGATCTCAGTCTCGCTGTCATCTGCATCGTCTGTAATGTCATCTGATTCTGATTCGTCATCATCTACCTCATATGCAACATCCACTGATTCCGTTTCGTCATCATCTACCTCATATGCAGCATCCACTGATTCCGTTTCGTCATCATCAATTTCATCTGAAATGTTCTCAGGATCAGAGACCGCATCATCTTCTAACTCTTCAGCCTCCGTCATATCCGCCGCATCGTCATCAATCTCTTCCACAACATCCTCTGCTTCCGTTCCGAAATCGTCCGGCTCTTCCACAGTCTCCGGCTCCACAGGTGACGCTGTTCCGTAATATACCACAGGCTCTTCATGTACCTCCTGCTCGGCTTCCACCGTCTTTGCATTACCATGCTCCACCGCCGGATCTTCGCCTCTCAGTTCCTCGGTGTCACCCATGCGTATCCTGAGCTCCTCTTCCCTTCGCGCTGCCTCAAGCTTCTCCGCATGCTTTCTCCTGATGGCTTCTATGTCAAATTCTTTTCTGTATATCTTATTTGTGGTAGGATACAAACTTCCAAATCCAAGATCACGGATGACTATCGCGCCCTTATCCGCACCATAATACTCCACGGATATCGACAGCTTTGTCGTCTTCTTTGGTCTCGCCGGAAGCCCGTATATCTCCACAGTCTCCCGCCATTCTTCCTCAGTCAGTATATCCTGGTATACGATCTGTATCCTTCTTGTGTTGTCGAGGAATACCTCTATGCTTCCGCGGGTGTTGAACCACTCAAGCCCGCCGTATGCTATCGGCCAGAACGTCTTCTTCTCATCCATGAGATTTATTCCGATATTTGTCTTGACCGTCTGCTCCGTATCTATAAAATATCTGCTGAGCGCCTCCGTGTACACACCGCCAAGCGATCTGTAACATGCACCCTTTGTATATATATTCTGTCCAACAAATACCCTTCTGCCCTGACACAGGACCGCCGCCGACTGCTTCATCCAGTTGTCAGCAAATCCTATTCCCGTGAGGAATACAGAGGATATAAACACCTGTGACATACATTCCTTAACTATATCCGCAAATGCCTCATCCATATCCTCATGGTATTTTCCAAATCTTTTCATGTTCATCCTGTCATGGAAGTTCACATGCTCAACGGTCACTATCAAAGGATATTTCCTTGTCATATCTATCCTGTAAAAATCCAGCCCGCTCCTGCCGAAATCAAACAGTCCCACGCTGTTATTCCTGAGCGGCTCAGGCTGTGCAAATATATAGCACAGGCCACTGTCCAGATGGCTCACTATATTAAACTGGTCATGGGTCAGACGGAGTGCCGACTTAAGTCCTCTGACTGCAGCTATGATGCGCGGATCTGTGTCAGCCACTGTGACTGTCAGTTTCTTTATCACAAAACCCTCAAACTGCTCGGTAAACTGTCTTATATGCAGTATCATCATCTTCACAAGAAGATCTCCCGCCTTATAATTACGCCCCGCAACTTCTATATTCTCATTTCTCAGGGTACGCTCATACACCTGATCCACAACCGTTCCATTTTCCTCGAACCTGCAGGCTGAAGCCTTCGCCCCTGCACACCAGCCAGCCAGATCTATGAACTTGTAAGCTTCACTCTGTCCGTCATCCGTCTTTTTGTTGTACGCGCTGTAGAACATGATGTTAGGGAGCATATATGTATCCCTCGCCTCCTTGTGGTACACCGATTCCGGCTCCCGCGTGTCAACATTATAATAACTAAGCTGTGCATATTCCGGGCCAAGATCCAGACCCAGATATAACTGTGTGTCAGACATAAATTATGCCCCTCCTTGTGAAAAATCAAAAAGTTAAAGCAACATCAAATTGGCGTCGAAGAAATGGCTGTTGTACAGATATGTGTCCATTGCCTGTATGAGCTCATGGTCATTTCTTGTCTCCTGGCTAACCAGCATGCTATTGATAAGTTCAAAGCTGCTGCTTCCATCCTTATGGAATGTCTCATTTTTGAGTATGTCGCTCTCAACCACGACTGAAGTTCCAACCACTCCATCGATGGAGTAGACAAGCGACTCTCCGTGGAATACGACAACTTCCTTAACATACACTCCCGGAATTATCTCATTCATCCTCTCGGATTTGTAGTTTGCCATACTGCTGCTCTCCTGGCCAAAGCTGTAGCTGACCCATACCTGCTTTCCGCTTTCTCCCTTGAATATGACATATGTCTTGAATCTCATATCCCCTGGCAGCTTTACGATTGACTCAAATTTTCTGAAGAACGGAAGTATCTTGCTGTATTCTATAAACTGTTTTACATTTGCCTTGATCCATTCCCGCTGCTCCTCAGTGTATCGTCCACTTCGGTTGCTAAAATAATACAGCAGGCTCATTCTGGATATCTCGTCCTTTATATTGCCCTTGGCGATCTCCTTGTACAGATCCTCCATTATATATGAAGGGATCTTCTGATCCTTTATAAAATACTGGTGCGCGCAATATCTGAGGAAAGCTTTCACCACCATGCCTCGGCTGCGGCCGCGATAGTACACCTCAAATATATCGTATATGGACTCTATATATCCGTCCGCGAACATCATCTGTGCGAGTATGTTCTCAGACAGCATATCAATATTTCTGTAATTTGAATTGACCGACTTGAAGAGATTTGCCATCTCCTCGAGTGATCCGTTGTAATTGTTGATGAGATATGACAGTATCTTCTGTCCGGCGTACCCTCTCCTGTATATATACACGCATATGGATATGAGCAGCCTGCTCTCATCGTATCTCTTGTCATCGATTCCAAACTCGGCTATCTTGATCAGCTCATCTATATCCACATCCACATAGCCAAATCTGTACATTCCCTCAAATGCATTCTCATACATATCCAGAGCTATATAATATGTATTTATCCTGGAAGCATATGAAGGATCCACGTAATCCAGATCTATCTTGGACAAATATTTTCCGAGAATGTCCGCATCGAAATTCTCATGATAATACTCAACCATATGGGTAAGCGCTTCCTGTCTCACCCTGTAGCTCACCTCAGGGCAGAGTGCGATATCTCTGGCAAGATTTATCTCCTTTGCATCCCTGTGTGTAAATATATCTATATCGTTGTAGAGGAACAACAGGTATCTGTAATCCCTTGGACTGTACTCGTGACAAATGTCCAGATAGCTCCTCTCGTCTACGATTCTCTCCATTCTGTACTGTACGGTGCTCACATATCTGCCGCCGTTGTCATCCAGAAGTGTGACTATGGCAGACGGCGATATTATCTCTACATATGCCTCACCATTAACCACCGGAACCTTGACCTCTCCGCCAAGCTCACTGTGGGATACCAGTATGTGTGTTATATTCTCATTATCACACACGAACTTTCTCTTGAATATTATGTTGATGAGCTTTGTGGCAAATTCCGGTTTCACCGTATCAGGATCAAGGAATTCATCGTATATGACTGTCAGGTCATCGCTCACATTTCCCTGAAGTATCATCTTCTCCATGAAACGCTCAATGGCAGGGACAAAATCCCTGTACACCGACTTCTGGTTCTCCTTGTTCATGATGACATTTGCATATATATATGCCAGCTCCTCGTCCGTCAAAACGTTCTTGTAACTGAAATATCTGAGTATAGCCTCCGGTATCTCATCGTAGTGGTTTTTGTCCATGCTCCTGATAAAGCATTCATTCAGACCAACATACTTGAGATCCTTGTCCGATGCGTCACTGTAATATCTGTGATAACACGGATCGTACATCTTATTCTTGATCAGTATTCCACAAATGGCATCCAGAGTCGTCCTGTCATGCCTCATATCGTATATCTGCTCAAGCATCTTAAATGCCTGCTCGTCAAAATCCTTCTGTCTCGAAGCAGTCTTGACAAACTCCACGATGACATCCTCTGAGACAAATTCATTTCTCATGCCCCATCTGAGGGCTGCGATCTCAAGCGGTGCGATCTTCTTCATCATGAGAGGCTGCTTGTTGAACATGTCGCATATCTCAAAGTATATTACCGGACTGTTTACACCTGAGTTAAACAGCTTCTGTATATCCTCGTAGAGAACCCATTTGTCCTCTGTATAATTCACATCCACAAATAACAGTATCCAGAAATAGAACAGCCTGTTCTTGTCATTTGCCTCAAATCTTTCTCTGACCATGGCAGCAGTTCTGTCTATGATGAACTTCTCCCTGCGCAGAAGCGACTTCAGGTAACTGAGATAACACTTCTCCATGTCCTCCATGCTGGTGAAATTGGCGTCCGCATCTATTCTCAGGAATTCCTGCTCGACAAATTCTGTGTGTCCCTCCAGAATCTGCATATGAAGCAGTCCCAGCCTGTACATTCCATACTCCGGTCTGTATTTTATAAGGGTATTCAGGGCATCCCTGGTCTCCCCTATGTACTTCTTCAGATCGATCTTGTCCGTTCTGAAGTCAATATATGCACGGATCAGAGCCTCCTCCGCCCTCTTGATGGTGAATCTCGTCTGCCTGCTCTTTGGAGTCATCTTGATGACCTCAGGCTTTCTGATGCTCACCTGTATTCTCATATTCTGATAAGTGTTCCATATATAAATGTAACCCGATGACTCCCCGTCGTGGATCTTCTGCGGATCTATGAGGAAACTGAGGTCAAATGTGTTGCCATCGAAGCTGTTCCACTTCAGCACGCTGGTCTCCGGTATGAGGAAATCGCAGTCCGATGCTATCTTGGTATTCGTGTAGCCCCAGGTGTTCTTGGTGATCGTAACCGATGCCCTGACCAATTCGGATGGCATCTCAACCAGCAGATCGTTCTGAGCCACGGACAGTGTGAGTGCCCTCTTCTTGTGTGTATACACAAGGAATTCCTCCATGGCCTGTCCTATGGACAGTGACATTCCCAGTGTGTCATACACCCTCTGAAGCTTTTCATCCCTGCCTATAAAAGTGCGCACAAAATCCTCGCTTCCGAATATCCTTATGGCATCCTCCCAGTTCTCCTCTGCATATGCTGCAAACTGGAACAGATCCTCGAGCTTCTTACCCTCGACCTGAATATATGGAGCGACTATAGCTATATGATAAGGGATGATAAACTCTCCCCCATCAGTGATTATATTTATATGACCCTTGAAGGATTTGCCTTGCTCGATTCCTCGGGCGTCAAATGAATAGCTGACTCTGTTCTTCCTGCCCACAAATGTGTGACTCTTGAAATCCAGTATATAGCGGCTGTCGTATACCATCAGTTTCACTGCACAACTGTTTGAAGAATCCACTGTAAACTCTCCATCATACACAGTTCCCGCCTCGATATTCAATTCTATCTTGCTGACTGATATGGCTACCGCTGGTCTGTCAACCTTAAACTCACCACGAGCATACTGTTCAACTATTCCCTTCATCGTCTGGTCTCCTGTATCTATTTCTATTGTCTTTTTGTCAAAAATCACTCATAGTGGTTGTATTTGAAGCTTCCAATCGGTATAATTGACAAAAAGACATATATTCAGATTATAACAAAATATTGTCTCTTTTTAAACAATATATACAGAAAAATAACTTAAAACAACTGAAAAAGGGGTTTTTTTATGAAAAATGGGGTTATCAATCTAAAAACAGAGAATCTCCTCAGTCAGGTCGAAACTGTTCGTGCAGATCTTAACATGAATCCACTGGGAGTTCCCGAATCTGTTACTAAAGCTATTGCGGACAACATGAGTCAGTTATCAGTATACCCTGATCACAACACAAAGAAATTAAAGGAGGCCATATCCGCATACTCCGGAGCAAAGACAGACGACATAATCGTCGGTGGCAGCTCCTATGAATTTGTCAAGATACTGTGCGAATTTACCTCGCCTAAGAAAGCTATCCTGATAACACCTGGAGCACAGAATTACGAAAAGCTGCTCTCTATGAACGGCTGTGAGATAATCTACTACTCCACACCTGAGGAGGAGGATTTCACCCTCGACATCGCAGATTTTATATCGAAGTTGTCAGAGGACATCGATATTATATTTATATCGAATCCTAATGGTACAACATCACAGATAATCGATGCAGAGTCTTTGGAATTTATAGCCAAGATATGCGATGGTAATAACATAACCATGGTCGTTGACGAGGAATACATGGATTTTGTTGATGATCTGGAGAGTAATTCTGCCATTCCTCTCACATCGGAATACGAGAATGTTATCGTGCTGCGAAACACAACGAAATTTTTTGCAGTTCCCGGACTCAGGCTGGCATATATGATCACATCGAATCCTGTTCTCAAGAAAACACTTGAGATCACCGGACTGCCATTTGCGATAGGCAAGCTTGTGGAGGCCGCCGGAGTCGCCATGTTCACCGACGAAAAATACATTGCCGAATCAAGAGAGCTCATCAGAACCGAGCGCAACCTTGTGTACTCGGCACTGTCCACCCACAAGTCGATCAAGCTGTACAAACCGGCCGCCAACTTCATACTGATCCGTATCCTGAGGGATGCTATTTCCGCGGGTGATGTGGTGGATTACTGCATGCCAAAGGGTCTTTATATACGAAGCTGTGCTGATATAGGCGGACTTGACAACAAATACATAAGATTCTGTTTTATGAATCCAAAACAGGATGACCTGCTGGTCAACACCGTGCTGGAAATAGTCTAGGAAATTACTGTTTTATTTACAGACAACATAATAATAGAAAAGGAGAATTTAAACTATGGAAAACATGACAACCAAGATCACATCGTCTTATAACAATGCACTGGACATCAAAGTAGTTGACGGACATTTTGCAACTAACCATTCCCACATCAACAGATACATCGATATGACAACCATCAAAAGCAGAAGAAAGATGGCTCTCGCTGCTGCCAAATCCATGGCTACAGAGTATGTTGCAACAACGATCGTTGACACCATCGTCTGCATGGACGGAACAGAGGTTATCGGTGCTTACCTTGCAAATGCCCTCACAGAGAACGGTATCGTGTCCATGAACCAGCACCAGACCATATACATCATGACACCTGAGGTTCATTCTTCAGGCCAGCTCATATTCCGTGATAACCTTCAGCCAATGATCAAGAACAAGAACGTTCTCCTTCTCCTTGCATCGGCAACCACCGGCAAGACAATCAAGCAGAGCATCGAATGTATTGAATACTACGGTGGAAGCATCTCAGGAATATCAGCTATCTTCTCAGCTACAGACGAGGTTGCAGGCCACGAGGTTCACTCTCTGTTCAGCAAGAAGGATATCGACGACTATGCTTCTTATTCCGTTGACGAGTGCCCTATGTGTAAGGCCGGCAAGAAGATAGAAGCCATTGTCAACAGCTATGGTTATTCGATGCTGTAATACCACAGAAACAACACAACCTTTCCCTCGCCGCTCACATAAAATAAAACGGCTGCCTCGATGGCATATGGCCTTTCTTACCGAAAACCACACACCATCAAGGCAGCCGCTTATTTTATATTATTCTATTTTCCAAGATAAAATTTCTTTGACCTTTTATGATATACGATCACTCCGGCCAGTGCACCGATCACCGCTGCCACAATAAACCATGCCCATATCGGCACATCTTTGATATTGTAGCATCTGATGTTGATCCACATCTGGTTGATATCCTTGGTGGCATCCTCATCGAAATACTCCATGACCGCACTTCTCTCTATGGCGTCCTGTGACGGATACTGAGCCCCAAGCTGTCTGTTGACCTGTTCCGCAGGAGCTCTGAGAACGTAGTCAGGATCTGAGTTGTCCCCTGTGAAGAAATATCCAAGTGGATAATCAACAACATCCTCCTCGTCATCCTCTGCACCATAAGTGTAATCCAGATAAGAATATACCGTATCGTCATCCCCACCTGCTATGACTGAGGTATAACCAATGTAATACATGTTGCGGACTGCATTGTCAGGTCTTGACACAAAGTTGATAAACGCCTCGGCCGCCTGCTTTCTGTCAGCGTCACCGTCTATTCCATTTTTCAGCATGACCCATCCGTCAAAGTACAGATTTGTGCACTCCTCAGGGACCGCAAAGTCAAGCTTCACACCATCCTCCTCAGCCTGATCCATGGCATAAACTGCATCACCTGACCACTGGTAATTCGCAACAACCTTTCCTGTTATCATGTCTGCCTTGCCACTGTCAGTCTCAAATGAATACACATTGTCCTTTATATCCTGAAGAAGGTCCTGTGACTTTGCTATAGTCTCAGGACTGACATCGTTCATGATATCCTTGAGCTGCTCTGAGTAATCCTCCTGAGCCCTGAATTCAGGGTCCATCAGCTTATCCCTCTGCAGTGCTCCGACTGCGGCGAAGTAGGAATCTCTGACATTGTCTTTTATGGTGATCTGTTTTGAAAACTTAGGGTTGTTGAGGACTGTCCATGTTCCCGCCTCATCAGCAGTCATCTTCTCCGGATTGTACAGAATTCCCGTAATTCCAAACATGAAGCCAGCTGCATATTTGCTCCAGGTCTCTCCATTTATCTCATGCGTCTCAAATGTATCTCGAATATATGGCGACACACCATTTATATAATAATTCTTGTCGTTGTTCTCATCGAAAAAGCCATCAGACAAAGGCTCAAGCTTGTTCTCAGACATAAGCTTCATGATCATGTACTCCGAAGGACATACAAGATCATACACATCGCCGAGAGTCAGCATATTATAGAGATCCTCATTGGTGCCGAAGCATGAATATTGAACATTCACCTTCACACCATAATTCTCGTAATACCAGTTCTCGAAATCCTCCACCATGGAATTCTCACCAAATATAGTTGTTCCATTGTCCAGTTCCAGGGCTTCGTCTTCATCCCAGCCACCCTCGTCAATGTACTCTTCCCAGCTGCACACCCTGAGAGTGACCTCTTTTTCAGTAGCAGATGCGCCGTCACTCTTGACAGAAGCAGCATCTCCTATATCCTCCGCTGCCATTACCGGCAGCATCTGTCCGGCAAGCAATGAAACAGCCATGACTGCTGCCGCCAGCTTTCTGGAAATCGAACGTCCAAAACATCTATGTCTTATCATCGCTCCACCCTCTCTATAATGTATCGCCCCTCTCTGCTTCGCGAGCGGGGCAGATCGGTGGAGCGCATTAGAATTATTCACTTCGTTCATAAGCGCTCCACCTCCTTCTTTTTTCCGGCCACATTCATAGCCACAACGATTATGACAACCAGTGCAAATATGACTGTTGAGAGCGCCCACAGGGCTGTCTTAACTTCCGTCTGTGAACCCTTTGTCGCATTTACAACGTAAGTACTTATGGTGTCAAATGTCGCAGGCTTGGTGTATGTCGCGATGAAGTAATCATCCAGTGACAGTGTAACAGCCAGCGCAAATCCCGAAATAATACCCGGAAGTATCTGAGGTATCACTACCTTTGTGAGTCCCTGGAAAGGTGTAGCTCCCAGATCTAACGCAGCCTCATACAGACTGCTGTCCATCTGCTTGAGCTTTGGCACCACTGACAGATATACGAAAGGTGCCGACAAAACCACATGGCCGATGACAAGTGGAACATAGCTGTCCTTGCTCATGCCAAATGCAACTATGAGCAGTATACATATAGAGAAACCTGTCACAACATCTGCATTTACAACAGGCACCTCATTCATGGCATTTATCGATGCTGAAGCCCATTTTTTTGAATAAAAAGCACCTATGGCACCGAGTGTTCCGAGTATGGTTGCTATCAGTGCTGAACCGGCAGCCAGAAGCACAGTTCCAACGATCATTGACCTCAGCTCATCTTTGGTGAACAGAGTCACATAATTGTGAAGCGACCATCCGTGAATGCTTCCGATATTTGCCGATGTTGTGAAGCTGTACACAGCCAGTATCAGTATAGGCATATATATGAGAAGCAGCATAATGCATATAAATATAATCTTAGACCATTTCTTCATTATAACAACGCACCTCCTCTGCTTTCGCCGTCGTCATCCGTGTACTTGTTTGTCACAAGTGTGAATACAAGTATTATCACAAGAAGGACGAGTGCTATCATGGAACCGCCGTTCCAGTTGTATGCTGAGAAGTAGCTTCCTATCAGACTACCCATGATGTATGTGCTGTTGTAAAGCATGTCAAGCACAACATAGTTAGTCATAGATGGCAAAAATACCATAACTATTCCGCTGACGATTCCCGGAACGGTGAGCGGAAGTGTGACCTTGACAAATGTCTGGAAGCTATTTGCCCCAAGATCCACAGCGGCCTCCATAAGGCTGCCGTCAAGCTTCAATATGGTTGTGTATATAGGAAGTATCATAAATGGCAGAAAATCATATGTCATTCCTATAACCGAATTGAGAAACGGGTGGAATGCCAGATTGCCCTCTATAACCGTGAGTACCTCCTTGAGTGCTGTGATCCTCAGTGTGAAGTTGATCCACATCGGGAGCACGAACATCATGACAATTACCGATTTCCTTTTCATCTCACTTCTCGCAAGTATATATGCGATCGGATATGCCAGCAGCAGACACACCAGAGTAGTCACTATGGCAAGCAAAAAGCTGTATGCCAGAGTACCTATGGTGTTCGGGCTGGTAAAGAATCCCGTCAGATTGTCAAATGTAAACCTGCCCTCGCCGTTGGTGAAGGCATAATAAATAATTACAAACAGTGGTGCAACTACAAAGCATATGAGAAATAATGCGTATGGGATGCCCAGCTGTTTTCTTGAAAAACGTAAGCCGTTCATGTTCATCCCTCCATCTATTTCTTAAGTGAAAACTTCATCTTATCCTCTGGAATTATCAGGCTGACTCTGTCCTCCATGTTCCACAGGTACTCGTCATCCACGATAAAGTCCTCCTCATTGTCAGTTCTCACCACATAGCTGTAGTGGTCTCCCTTATATATAAGATTGATGATATGTCCGCAGATTATACCAGCTTCCTCGTCATCACTCATGTCGATATCCTCTGGAAGTATAGATACTATTACCTTGATCTTCTCACGGTCTATCGCCTCACCATTTGCATCCACCAGCACGCCATCCTTCATGGCTGAACCCGGAACGATCTCCGTGAGGTCGCATGATACCTTACCGTCAAATACGCCGAGGGCATAATTTCTATTGACTGAGCTCTCAATCTTGTTGATTGCAGTCTCCGATATCATGATGTGTATTCCATCAGGTTCAACATTGAGGCCAACCTTGTCTCCAACCTTGGCGGACTTTGTGGTCTGAATAACTATCTCATTTCTTCCGGACTCAACGGTGATCTCATAGTGTACACCCTTGAACACAACAGATGTCACAACTCCCTTTACAGCGCCCTGTTCAGGTGTAGTGATCATAACATCCTCGGGTCTTACTACGGCGTCCACCTTTGTTCCAATCTCCACGTCATCCAGACAGACAAATTCTGCACCACAGAATCTTACCTTTAACTTGCCCGTCATGATTCCGTTAAAGATGTTACTCTCGCCTATGAAATCCGCAACAAATGCGTTCTTTGGCTCATTATATATATCTTCAGGAGTTCCTATCTGCTGTATCTCACCCTCGCTCATGACAACTATCTTGTCTGACATGGTGAGTGCTTCCTCCTGGTCATGTGTTACATAGATAAAAGTGATTCCCAGCCTGTCATGCATTCCCTTGAGCTCTATCTGCATCTCTTTTCTCATCTTGAGATCCAGTGCGCCAAGAGGCTCATCCAGAAGAAGTATCTCTGGCTCATTGACAAGAGCTCTCGCTATAGCTATTCTCTGCTGCTGTCCACCCGAAAGCGTGGCGACTTTTCTGTCCTCAAAGCCCTCAAGGTCAACCATCTCAAGGACCTTCTTGACCTTCTTCACGATCTCTGCCTTAGGAAGCTTCTTGAGCTTGAGGCCAAATGCTATGTTGTCAAAGATATTCAGATGTGGGAACAGCGCATACCTCTGAAAGACCGTGTTGATAGGTCTCTTATTTGGTGGAAGCTTGCTGATATCCTGTCCATCCAGTAATATCTCTCCTGAAGTAGGAATCTCGAATCCTGCTATCATTCTAAGTGTCGTGGTTTTTCCGCAGCCTGAAGGGCCTAAGAACGTGACGAACTCGCCTCTCTTCACTTCGAGGTTAAAGCCGTCAACTGCTGTGAATCCATTGTCATAGGTCTTGACAATGTTTTTCAATTCAATGATATTGTTGGAATTATTGTTGTTTTTTTCCATTTATTTCCTCCTTAAGTATCGTGACATACTCCGTCACTTACTTACAGTGCCCCAACAAAGCGCATTTGTCATCTGCCATTCCAAATGGACGACAAGAGCGACCGCCCCGCCGTCAGCGGACAACAAATCCACGCTCCATGTATCACTGCTGTATATCTCACCAGCCCGGGGAGCAAATAACGAAAAGCCTATCTGATAGCTCTCCTCGCATGAGCACAACTTTATCTTGCCCTCATACTGTCGGGGAATCAAAAACATGTTAAGAAAAAACCCCTTTATGATACCGGGTGATGGCATGGATCACGGTTAGTAGCCCTATCCACCTGCCTCTCCATGTCGAGATACATTTTAAGGCACGATATCCAGGGTAAAATAGCTAACAGACTTCCTATTTTTCCCAAAATCCACGAAGATCATCCTGCATTTTATGCAGAAAAATCGACCCTGTCTCCAAACATTCCGCATATTCGCGGCTGCATCCCTGCAATTTGAAACAAAGTCGATTTATTCTAACATATAATCATTGGTAATGATATATATTTTCATTTAATTCTTTAACAAAACAGGTCGTTACCTGTTATTTCATTCTGAACAATTCCGGAATGACTCAAGAGGCAGTCACATTTTACTGAATCCATCAAATCCGAATCGCTATTCAGATAACAGTTAATAAATTCTAGATCAGAAGTACCGCCAGCTGCACCAGTGCTGACAGCCATATGAGAACCACCAGATATATCTTTGCCGCTTTTGTCATGTCGAACCTCCACACACAATAATCCATCACTCTTCAGGACATGCTATGCAAAACCTCAGAATATTCTGCAACACATTCTATATTTATTTTGTTCAATAAGAGTATTTTTATGCCTGAGTTCGGAAGTTTCCACAGTATCATCTGATAATCCTTCTTTCCGTTTTCCCATATTTCCATGTATATACATACGTAAGCTTCATCTGCCCGTGCTCTGACTGCCATTCAAGATGTCCGTCTTTCATCCGAAAATCTATGCCCAGCTTGTCCGTGTCTATCTCTCCTGGCTGGTATGTTCCATCTTGACCGTCACGAGATACATCGCCGATACCAGCGACCTCGTATCTCACCTTCTCAACATCCGCCTCCACCTGCGCTTTGGCCATGTAACCAGCCGCAGAAAACATAGCCAGATCAAAAATCACGGATACAAAGCCAGCCAAAAGTACAGTCATTATCTTCTTAAACAGATAGGTTCTTACCTTTCTGTCATCGACTGGTTCAAGCCTTCCTCTATATCTTCTATTGTCAGACTGTCTATAATATACAACTGCCCCAGCCACCCAGAATACAGCAACAATACACAGGCATATTCCAGGAAGCGACACTCCGGGGAGCCAACGCCACCACCCTACATAATACTTTATGACCACCACCGCAAAACAGAGTGCACATGCAGCCGTGATACATGCTGATATCACGCTATCCCTGTCCCTTCCATCAACGATGCAATAATCTTCTCGTTCTCTCGGCAGATTTTCTAGCACACAATTATATTTCCTTCTGTCATCTGGGACCTCATATCCGGCCTTGCCCAGTTCTCTCAGGTACAGCCATGCGTCCAGGCAGGCAAGCCACAAACCAGCCATAGGGCAAAATGTTATAACGCCCGTAACCATCATAACATCGCAAAATGTACTGACAACATCATCAAAAAACACACCACAGATCATTCCTGCAAGTGTAGGAACAGATACCACCACCGCGGTGGTCAGAATTATACGCATTACGCGTCTGTCATATTTTATCTTCATACGACTTTACCCCATTTTTGAACATCAAATAACTTACTATCTCTTACATGCACTACATCAATGCCAGCCCCACAAACATCTTAACTGCTGTCTCTATGATCTCATCCGGGAACTCGAATCCCGCCGTGTGGAGCTGGGCATGATCCTCACCATCTCCTATGCCGAAGAATGCTCCCTTTGTCTCCTGCAGATAGTATCCGAAGTCCTCCGACCATCTCATCGGCTCAGCAAGTTCTGTGACCACAATATTCTGGTCAGCAGCACATTTTCTAAGTTTGTCCACATTCACAGCATGATTTTCCGTTGCCGGAAACCGCTCTATCTCCTGTATATCAAGGGTGAAGCCCCCATCGTCCGCAGTATTTTGTGCAATCTGCTTTATCTCATCCACATACCCGGCAAATATCTTTTCTCTCTCAGCCCTCACCGTCATGCGCAGCGTTCCTTCTGATGCAGCCACACCGTAATTGGCACTTCCAATATCCATTCCGATGAGCGTCATCCTGACAAATCCCCTGCTGCGGTTGTACTCCTCCGTAAGCTTCTCTACCTCCAGCAGCAGCCTGGCAAGCGCAGGTCCCGGATTCTTTCCCGCCTCAGGATATGCCGCATGGCTGGCTGTCCCTATCATATGTATCTCAAGCCCCGTTGATGCGCATGCAAATGTTCCATCTATCGTCAGCACATGATTTCTCGGATATCCTGGTATGTTATGAAGTCCATAAATCTCACCTATATTCTTCTCAATTATAAGATCTCTGCACAGCCTTGCCCCGGCACCAATCTCCTCGCCGGGCTGGAAAATGAAATAGACGTCCCTGTGCGTATTTCCGCATTTTTCCATTGCACGGGACAGCCAGGCCGCAGCCCCACATAATATACTGCTATGTCCATCATGCCCGCAGTAATGTCCCGGCTTTCCATCCTGCCCACACACTGCATCCATGTCTGCCCTGAACGCGATCGGCGGTCTTTCTTCATCCCCTATTCTGTCATAAGAAGATTTCAGCACCGCATAAAACCAAGCACCTCTATCCACGATCTCAAGGTCAGTATTCTCCCTGAGAAACGACATGAGCATCGCCTTAGTCCGCATCTCATGCATCGAAGCCTCAGGAATACTGTGAAGCCTGCGCCTGAGGTCATATATCTTTATCATCAGCTCTTTGTCAATTTCCATAATGCCTCCGTGCTCCTTCTCATCTATCACAGCCCAAGACACATCCTTATAATACCGAGTATCAGCATATGCACTGGATAGAACAGGTAATTCACCAGCTTATTCTGCCTGCCGCGCTTGCCATTGTATGTCAAAGTCAGTCCAAACCCCAACAGTGCCCACGGTTCCTTGAACATCGCCAGGTAGCAGAACGGTATTGCAATTGCGGACTTTTCATGAAATATATACAGGAAATATCCTATAAGTATGGCATGGTAGTCATAATCAACCGCAAGATTCATCGATATAAGACACACTATGGCAACTATCGGTATCGTTGCTATAAACCATACTGCCTTGGGAAGCTTCTCCATTTTTTTCCTCAGCACATCAATGATCCATATCATTGCCAGCACCATCGCCAATGTAAACATAATATTATTTGCATTCCATTCAAAGAATACGCCACTGGAGAACATGTCATAAGGGATCTCAGATATCACGCCAAATATAAGCAGCATTCCAAGATACTTCCACTTGTTTCTCGTATGAAAATATCCTTCCACCAACATATATATGAATATCGGGAAAGCTATCCGCCCCAGTACATCAAATACATCACTTACAGCCGATATTATTCCACCATCCAGATATGGATACAGCAATGTCTTATTCGTATGATCTATAAGCATTGAAATGAACGCTATATACTTAAGCTGTGCTCCGGAAAGCAGACCTATTCCGTTCAATGTTATTTTTCTGCACGTTTCACAAGTTGCACCCTCTGCCTGCTCAAAGTTATTTTTTATTTTATAATTATGAACTTTCATGCAATTTCTCCTTTGTTTTCCCAACATTTACTGATGTTTTAGTCCTAATAAGTACAGTAGTCGTTTTTAGGCCCCCGCACTTATGCACTACCACACTTTTCAACAGTGTTTTCACTATAAGTATAACATAACTGCATTGAATAACAGAGCTTAACTTTTTTTCAATACGCTTAAATTTATGACATTGCGCATTTACATGTAGTCAGCATATTTGCTGGATAAATAAACAAAATACCAGTCTGCAAAATCAGATGTTTTTCTAATCTTTGCAAGCTGGTATTCGATCACCCTCTGTGTCAATCAGAGCATATGACCTATATGTTCAGATCGTATTTCTCCACCTCAAGTTCCACACATCCGTCAGTTTCAAATACAATATCCTGAGCATTGCGCGGTGTATATATAACTGTAGACAGCACCTGTTCTCCATCATTTACAAATATCTCTATGGAATTCCAATCCATCACTATTCTCATTTTTGAAAGTCCATTGCCATTCTTGATTTTGACCTTGCGCACACAGTTTGTATCACGTATCCATCCCGCAAATGTTCTGTCTATCTCAAGCATTTGTGCTCCCGGGGTATAGCTGACATTGGTTTCATGAATCTCATTCTTTGCAAAGTGCATTGTAAAATGTCCGCATTCAGCTTTCTTTATATCAACTGTCATATCGATAACTCTGCCGTTAATGCCTTCATATGTCTTCTCACCACGCAAAGTATCATTAACTACCAGCTTGTTCTGCCTGTATCCACAAAACTCTCTGACCGGAGTCTGAATCAGCTTGCCGTCAGAGATCATTAGTTCTCTTGGAACTGACATCATACATGCCCACTTCTGTCCACGTGGCAGCGTATTTACGCTGTCCCAAGACTGCATCCAGCCAATCATCACTCTTCGTCCATCAGGTGTTCTTATAGTCTGTGGTGCATAAAAATCAAATCCACTGTCCACAGATACTGCTTTTTCATACTTGAAAATATGTTTCTCTTCATCCACATCGCCTGTGAAGAATACCACGTTATTTCCATTGTGAAACTCTCCATCTGCTGACATGTCCTGTGGGGATACTATAAGCACCTTATGTCCATTCATCTCAAAATAGTCTGGGCACTCCCACACTGCGCCAAATCTGCCTGTTTCATCCTTTGCAAATACTGATTCAAATTTCCAGTTGTACATATCATCTGAAGAGAACAATACAACCTGGGGGATTCCATCATATGTCCGGTTTCCAGCCAGCATATAGTACCTACCGTCCGCATCCTTCCAGACCTTCGGATCTCTGAAATCAGCACGGCTGCAGTCCTCCGGCATGATCTTCCCATCAACAACAGGATTGCTGGATATTTTTTCATAACTAATTCCATCGCCTACAGCCATACACTGGTTTTGTATAACATTCTTAGTTCCATCAGCCAGTTTTTCCTCAACTACTCCTGTATAGAACAATACATGCTTCCCGTCATTCTCTATTGCAGTTCCTGAAAAGCAGCCAAATGCATCATAATCCGAGTCAGGTGCCAGTGCTGTTGGAAGCTCCTCCCATCTTATAAAATCATCTGAGGTGGAATGTCCCCAGTGCATAGGTCCCCACTCCGTGCTGTATGGATGGAACTGATAAAACAAATGCACCTTTCCTTTATATATGGAAAATCCATTAGGGTCGTTTAACCAGCCCACCGGAGTTGTAAGATGGAACTCCGGCTTGTCTGCTCTGTCTACTCTGTTCTTTTCTATATATTCATCTGCCTTCTGGCATGTATACATACTGTGACCTCCTTCTGTTTGATTAGATTGTTTTTTCGGTTGTGCTGTCAAAGAAGTGCAGCTTATGTGGCATGAATACGAACGAAACCTTGTCGCCTATCTGGCTTATCTCATACTTTGATACTCTTGCAACAGTCTTGCTTCCCGCAAACTGGAAATACAGATTATTTTCATTTCCCGTCCACAAGAAGATCAAACCGCCCACACCCCTTTATTTATCTGAGGTGTGGGCGGTTTTTATCAAAACTTTTGTCCTATAAGTTTAAATATCATTCTGTCTACTGCGCATGCTCGAACTGATGCTCTTTGTAGTGATGAGCCTCCTCCAGCATCATGTCCTTGACCTTCATAAGTCTGACCTGGGTGCTTCGCTCATTCTCATCAAGCTTCATGCTTATATACTTTATTCCCTCCCGAGTCTCCGGGATGATAACATGCTCAAGAGCATTTACACGCCTTCTGGTCTTCTCTATCTCCGCTGCGAGCATCTGGCAAGACTTCTCCACCTCCGCCAATCTCAGCATATCAGGAAGTATATCCGAAAGGGACTTCACTGCATCGTCCAGCTCTCCAGATGTAAATGCAAATCCATACGAATAGATGTCATTTGAATTTGCGCTTTTCGTCTTATAGTCGTACACAGGAATATCAACACTCATTACATTCCTGTCGCCAAGGGCGATCCGCACCTCCTGCTTCGGAGCCATGAGCGCCGTACTCAATGTCTGCTCATTCATACCCGCCTTCGCTATTACAAAGCCTGTGTTGGCAGCTTTGATGCCGGCCTCAACCTTCTTTCTCAGTTCCATATTCTCTCTTGCCATGTCAAGGAACTGCCTCATCAGCTCATCTCTTTTATCTTTCAGGAGCTTATGGCCTCTGGATGCCGTGACCAGCTTCTTCTTAAGCCTTGTCAGCTCCATTCTGGTTGGATTAACCACAACATTAGCCATCTGTCTTCTCCTTTCTTCCAAATATATTTTCAAGCTACTTGACATGTATTACAAAGACAACGTGTATATGACAATTTTGCACGAATGCTTTAAATATATAGCAATCCACTGCATTACCATGAGCAGGACATTTGAGCCCGCCGGTACTCAGCGAGCATGCGAGCGCTAGTACCGCTGCAGGGTGAAACGAGCGAAAGCGCTCCTGCTCAGGTATGCAGTCGAATGCTATATTCCACAATCTTCCCACAAAATTGCCTACCCACTACTTTCCGTAATACATGTCAAGCCACTTGTCGTCGATACGTTTCAGCTCGGCTCTAGGAAGAATGGAGAGAAGCTTCCAGCCTATGGCAAGTGTCTCCTCAATACTTCTGTCGGTGCCGTACCCCTGGGATACATACTCCTTCTCAAATGCCTCTGCAAACTTTGCATATATGATATCTATATCCGAAAGTGCCGACTCACCCAGGATAGTCATGAGCTCCTTGGCATCCTTTCCTCTTGAATAAGCAGCAAATAACTGGTTCATGGTGCTGGCATGATCTCCTCTGGTCTTGCCCTCACCTGTTCCCTTATCCTTAAGTCTGGACAATGATGGAAGTACATCGATAGGCGGTGTGACTCCCTTTCTGTACAGCTCTCTTGAGAGAATGATCTGTCCCTCTGTGATATATCCCGTGAGGTCTGGTATAGGATGAGTCTTGTCATCCTCAGGCATGGTCAGGATCGGTATCATTGTTATACTTCCATTCTTGCCCTTCTGTCTTCCTGCTCTCTCGTACAGAGTTGCCAGGTCAGTGTACATGTATCCAGGATAACCACGGCGTCCCGGAACCTCTTTTCTTGCGGCTGATACCTCACGAAGTGCATCCGCATAGTTCGTGATATCCGTGAGGATTACCAGAACGTGCATGTTCTTCTCAAATGCAAGATACTCAGCGGCGGTAAGTGCCATTCTAGGTGTGGCGATACGCTCAACCGCAGGATCATTTGCCAGGTTGATGAAGAGGACTGTTCTGTCTATGGCACCAGTCTCCTTGAAGCTCTCTGTGAAGAAGTTTGCCTCCTCAAATGTGATACCCATAGCCGCAAATACAACGGCAAATGGCTCATCTGTTCCGCGCACCTTCGCCTGTCTTGCTATCTGTGCTGCAAGCTGGCTGTGCGGAAGTCCTGAAGCCGAGAATATCGGCAGCTTCTGTCCTCTTACCAGTGTGTTCAGTCCGTCTATGGCTGATATACCTGTCTGAATGAACTCAGACGGATAGTTCCTGGCAGCCGGATTCATCGGCAGACCATTGATATCTCTTCTCTCATCAGGAAGTATCTCAGGGCCGCCATCTATAGGTCTTCCAAGTCCGTCAAATACACGGCCAAGCATATCTTCTGATACGCCGAGCTCCATACTCCTTCCAAGGAATCTTACCTTGCTGTTTGAAAGATTGATACCTGTCGAGTTCTCAAAGAGCTGTACCAGGGCATCCTCACCATTTATCTCAAGGACCTTGCATCGTCTGATCTCGCCGTCCGCCAGCTCAATCTCACCCAGCTCATCATAAGCTACATTCTCAACTCCGTGCACCAGCATCAGAGGACCCGCAACTTCCTGTATAGTTCTATATTCCTTTGGCATAGTCTTAGTCCTCCTTCTCTATAGCTTCCTGAAGCTCCTTGTCAAGCTCCCTGGATATCTTCTCGTACTCTTCATCCACATTCTCAGGAAGCACATATTTGAATCGTCCGATCTTTTCTCTGATCGGCATGTTCAGAATATTTCTTATGCTTGCTCCACCGGCAAGAGCCTGCGCCGACTCCTCATAAAATGCCATGATGAGCTCCATCATCAAAAACTGCTTGTGAAGCGGTGTGTATGTGTCCACATCATGGAATGAGTTCTGGTGAAGAAAATCCTCTCTGATGGATCTCGCCGCCTCCATCTTCAATCGGTCTCCCGCTGAAAGGGCATCCATACCTACCATTTTAACGATCTCATCAAGCTCTGCCTCCTCCTGAAGCAGTGTCATCATCTTCTGTCTGTCGACCATGAACTTTTCATTTACATTTTCCTCGAACCATTTGCCCATATTGTCCACATACAGAGAGTATGATGTCAGCCAGTTGATGGCAGGGAAATGTCTCTTGTACGCAAGCGATGAATCCAGTCCCCAGAATACCTTGACGATTCGAAGTGTTGCCTGTGAAACCGGCTCGGAAATATCACCACCCGGAGGAGAAACCGCACCGATAACCGACAGTGCACCGGTTCTGCCCTCGCTGCCGAGAGTCTTGACCATTCCGGCTCTCTCGTAGAACTGTGCAAGTCTTGAACCGAGGTAAGCAGGGTAACCCTCCTCACCAGGCATCTCCTGCAGACGTCCTGACATCTCTCTGAGTGCCTCAGCCCAACGCGATGTGGAATCCGCCATGAGTGCCACCGAGTAACCCATATCACGGAAATACTCAGCTATAGTTATACCCGTATATATAGATGCCTCTCTGGCCGCAACCGGCATATCCGATGTGTTGGCTATGAGGACTGTTCTCTGCATGAGTGAATGTCCGGTCTTCGGATCCTTCAGCTCTGGGAACTCGTTCAGAACATCTGTCATCTCATTTCCACGCTCTCCGCATCCGATGTAGACAACGATATCCGCCTCAGCCCACTTTGCAAGCTGATGCTGGATGACTGTCTTACCGCTTCCGAAAGGTCCGGGAACCGCAGCCACTCCTCCCTTTGCTATAGGGAAGAATGTATCTACAACTCTCTGTCCTGTGATAAGGGGCATGATCGGTGGTATCTTTTCCTGATATGGACGGCCCTTACGAACCGGCCACTTCTGCATGAGTGTCAGCTCCCTGTCACCCTTGTCTGTCTCAACCACACACACAGTCTCCTCAACTGTGAATTCTCCTGCCTTTATCTCTTTGATGGTTCCTGTCACACCATAAGGCACCATAATCTTCTGTGTGACGACCACAGTCTCCTGAACTGTTCCTATCACATCGCCTGCCGACACTTTATCACCCACCTTGGCAGTCGGCACAAATGTCCACTTGATATCTCTCTTCAGCGATGGGACTTCAACTCCTCGCTTCAGGTTGTTACCACATATCTTCATGATATCATCCAGCGGTCTCTGGATTCCATCGTATATACTGCTTATAAGTCCCGGTCCCAGCTCAACCGACAGAGGCATTCCCGTTGACTCCACCGGTGCTCCCGGTGCAAGTCCCGATGTCTCCTCGTATACCTGAACTGATGCCTGATCTCCATGCATCTCTATGATCTCGCCGATAAGTCTGCTCTCACTTACACGCACCACGTCGTACATATTTGCATCACGCATGCCCTCTGCGATGACCAGTGGTCCGGCGACCTTCTTAATCTTTCCTGTAGCCACTTAACAGCTCACGCTCCCTTCTATTTGTATGCTCCACTACTCTTCATTAAATAAAATATCCGAGCCTACGGCCTGCTCAACGGATTTCTTTACTCCCGCTATTCCGGCCCCTGTATTGCCTGATATCCCCGGTATGAGAATGATCGCAGGCTTCATAACCTCTCTGTATCTGTCTATCTCTTTATTGAGATCCGAAGCCAGTGCCTCGGTCATATATATGACTGCATAATTGTCCTCCGCCAGCCTTTTCAGCAACGTGACCCCATAATCCAGATTATCTACAGGGAATGTATCCAGGCCCAGAGTTGCAAATCCGTATATACTGTCATAATCGCCCATAACAGCTATCTTATACATACATCTCCCTTACCCTTTCCCTGATAGCCTCCTCCGGAAGCTGGTTCAGCTTGCATGTCAATATGATCCTGACTGTCTTTATCTCGTTGAGCCTCGCCAGAATGTACGCCACTATCGGTCCCACCGTAAATGGGTTGTACTTCTGAGGCTTTATCGTTTCTATGATACGGTTGTCACACCATCTCTCAAATGCCGATGCCGACTCAGAAAGTGCCTCTGCCCCACCAGCGTATGCTGTATCTGCAAGGTATCTCTCTATCTCCTCCATGCCAGCCACCGCAGCCGTCGCCAGCCTGTCAATATCCAGAGTGTTGCACTCCGCCATGGCTCTCTTCATGAAATCCTTGTTTTTGCCTGTCTTCATGGATCTCACCGCTATCTTGATATCTGCAACAGCCACCGTCGTCTCTGCATAATCCCTGAGCAGGCTGTCATCTGCCTTCTTTGCAGCCTGCATGATCGCCAGCAGTGTTCCTCGATCTATCACAGCATCGCACATCTGTCCATCTCCAGCCTGTGCCATACAGTCCCAAGCCTCCCTCGCGCAGTCTCTCATGTGTTCTGGAAGTCTGTCCCACGCCTTGTCCCTGACAATGGACAGCATCTTCTGACCGTCTATCTCGGCATTGTCGAAGAACACATGGGCAGGAGTCTCCCCAGCAACCACAGTCTTGATCGCCGCCTTGAGGTTGTGATACAGATCTGGAAGTCTTATGACATCGAACACGGACATATCATCCACCATCTCAGCCACAGCAGCCCACGTCTTGTCAGTCTCCGCCCTAAGTATGTCATTTTCATCCATACTGGCTTTATCACTATCGCCCCAGCCCTTCTCTATGATGAACTGAACCGCCTTCTTGTAGGAATCCGTGGCCACGAGCTGTTCTATGACTGCCTGACTCATAAGCGTCATCTCAAGTGCCCTGATCCTGGCAACTGCATATATATATTTGTCTGCCATCTGCCTACCTCCAGCTATCTGTTATCAACAAATAATAATTCATTTACCTTGTCTGCCAAATGTTCTCTGTTCGCGTCCAGCATTGCCCTGAATGAACAGTTTTCCTCGATTCCTCCGTAGATCAGGATAAATCCTCCATCTATATCACAGTTCCCATTGGACACCTTAAGGCTTCCTCCATGAGCTGCAGCTATCTGCTCTATCTGCTTCTCAGTCTGTGGTGTAAGTCGTTTTCTGTCTTTCCCGGAGAAACATATCTCTCCGCTTTTCGGCTGTACCGACTTCTCCAGACATTTGACGATCACCTGGAAATACTCCTCATCCGGGAGCGCCACCATTGCGTCATATGCCTTATCCAGCATATTCCCAATTATGGACTGCTTTGCCGCAAGTATCGCCTGTCTCTTCTTAAGCTCTGATGAGGACTTTGCCCTGAATGATCCGGACTTTTCTGCCTGGGCAACCTTCTCTATGGTCTCCTCATTCATCTTATCCACAGTCTTTTTGGCATTTGCAATGATGGAATCCGCGTTTCTGGCAGCCTGAGCTTTGATCTCTTCAGCTTCCTTCTGCGCTTCCTGAAGGATCTGTTCTACGATTGTTTCCAATCCCGTCATAAAGTACATCCTCCTTACAAAAAGTTATAATTTGATTCCATTTACCGCAAGAATTGATACCAGAAGTGCAAGGATCGCATATGTCTCAACCATGGCTGGGAAAAGCATCGCCTTACCAAACTGATCAGGCTTCTTTACAACTATTCCAACTGCTGCAACTGCTGTCTTGCCCTGATGCATTGCTGATACAAGACCAACTACCGCTATTGGAAGACATGCTGCAAGCATCATAAGTCCCTGTGCTACTGTGAGCTCCTTCGGTGTTCCTGAAAGGATTCCTATGTTGGACAATGCTATGAATCCAACAAGAAGTCCGTAGATACCCTGTGTACCCGGAAGAAGCTGGATGATAAGAACCTTTGCGAATTTGCTTGGATCCTCACTTACTACACCTGCTGCCGCCTGACCGGCAACTCCTACTCCATATGCAGATCCCATGCCTGCAAGAATTACTGCCAGCGCAGCTCCTATTAATGCCAAAACTGTTCCCATTGTCATAATATTTTCTCCTCCTAAAATTGGTTTCTTATTTCTGTGTTTCTGTACCACTTACTATATCAACGTACTTCGTATTCTCCCTGAACGGCCTGAATGGATTGCCGCCGCCCTCGTAGAATTTGCCGAAGAACTCTACATACTGGAGACGGCATGTGTGCACGTATGCTCCCAGCATGTTGATCGCAAGGTTGAACAGATGTCCTACTATAAATACGATGACGAACACTATGGCTCCGAATATTCCATCGCCAGCCATGCTTCCCATCTGGTTTATTACCTGTGCTATAACTCCCGTCGCAAGTCCCAGAGCAAGAAGCCTTGAGTACGACAGCAGATCTGACAGCCAGCCTGTCAGGTTGTATATGTCATACAGTCCAAGTGCAAGTCTGAGCACCGGATTCTTGTGGTCTCTTCCCGACATGAGCACGATGATCGCAGCTCCCACAATCGCCAGTCCGTAGCTTGTATTCTTAAGCCAGCCAGGGAAATTGAACTGCATCTGTGCTATGGATGCGAACAGCTCCGTCGGCATGAGCATCAGCACAAGTCCTGTGATGAGCATGAACCACGACAGCACGTCGCATATGAATGATTTCGCATCTCCCTTCTTCAGGCACATATATCCCTTGAGTGCCAGTCCGCCGAACAAATGTATAAGTCCGAACAGCAAAGAGAATAACAAAAGCTTCATCGGGTCATCCAGCGGTGCAAACCATACCGGCTTGAACGTCACCTCGTGGTGGAAAAACGTCCTCGATACCACCGTTATCAGGTCTCCGAAAAAACCACCAAATAATATTCCCCATATCAGTGTGGATATACCACAGTACATGAACAGACGCAGGGACTTTTGAAGTCCGTTCTCCATCCTCGGGAATTTCCTGATCAAAATAAAACATGCCAGGAATATGATGAGTCCATACGCCGCATCGGACAACATGAGTCCGAACAGGAATATATAGAATATCGCCATCGGTGTGGTTGGATCCATCTCACCTTTTCCCGGAAGTCCAAATGACTCCAGTACGCCCTCCGCCGATGCGAACATCTTCGGATTCTGAAGCTGTATAGGTGCCGCTTCATCCTCAGGAACATCATATACATCAGCCATAAGGCTAAATTTCTCATTGAGTACAGCCACTACCCTGTCTACGTCTCTCTCCAGCACATATCCCGATATGACAAATGTGCTCTTTGATTGGAGAATACTTCCAAGGACCTTATATTTATCCGCCCTTATGCGGTAATAGTCAGCCAGAAGTCTCAGCTTGTCTCTGTCATCAGCCATGGATACTAGTTCATTCTTCTTGTCCTCTATCCACTGTTCGAACTCCCTTATATCCGCCCTGTACTTATCCGTCTTCTGTTCAGGTGTTCTTTTGGAGAAATACGAAATTCTTGTAAATCCATGGGATCTCAATATCTCCTCCACCCTCTGTGATACAGTTTTAATGGCTATTGCCACCATACAAGTCTGGTCCTTATCAGATCCTACAACAGTGACTGTGTATCCCGCTATCTCCGGTTCCGCAGAGCTTATATACCCCTGAATATCCGTCTCCGTGAGCCCCGGTGGCATAGTTCCGATCATCACATCCGTCTTCTCGGTCCCTGTGGTATTGATCGGTATGTCCATATTCAGCCACGGCGCCAATCCGTCTATAGCCACCTGACATTTGATTATCCCCGCCTCGCAGCCGGCTATGTCCTTGCTGATCTCCTGGATCTTTTTAACCTCACGGTTATAATCCCATCTTCCAGCTATGATCTCCTGAATGTCAGCCTCTGACGCCTCCTGCCGTCCTTCCAGGCTGGCAAATATGGATTTCTCCTCCGGAGCATATTTATCAATTATCTGTAAGGCTTCATCTGTATTCTGTACTCTCTTCTCGTACTTTGCTCTCTGGCTTGTGGTACTCATCTTCCTGAAGTCATCAGTCTCTTCGTTATCAGTCTGTATCTCAACCATTCCCAGCGACTGGAGCTTCTCAAGAATTGCTTTTCTGTCCCTCTTCATGGCACAGATCTCAATCTTCTTCATAGGAAGTACCGCCATACATTTACCCCCTTTCTTAAAATGCCTGCAGGACTTTTCATCCCACCAGCTCTGCGATGATCATGGAAGTAACCTCGCCTTCCATGGACGCTGCACGTTCCCTGAGATGTGCAATCTCAGCGGTGGCAATATCCATCGCCTTCACCGTGAGCTTCTCCTCCTCAGATCTGCCGGCTCCCTCGGCACTCTTCATGCTTTCTCTCGAAGCTGATCCTGCGGCCGTGATCATATCCGCAGCCTCATTCTTTGCAGCAGCTACTGTATAGTCGGCTTCTTCCTTGGCCTTGCGAATGATCTCGTCAGCTTCAGACTCTGCATCGGTTATCTTCTTCATAGTCTCCTGCAGCATAACATTCCTCCCTTATAAAAATTTATGAGCAGACTCAATTCCATAAACACTTCATCAAAGCATCACTTTAGATTATTATGTCAAAACTCAAGTAATATTATTTTATAATGAGTTGGCTATATTGTAAATAAACATTTTGTAAAGTTTGTACAACCCCCTTGATATTTTTTTATTGTTAATGTACAATGTGACTATGTTGATAATACTTATGTTTATCCATTAATCATTTTTCTTCCTTTTAACGCGGTTATATGTCGAACAAATGATGCAGTTTGACGAAAACCGCATAAAAAAGATCCCATGACAGTCTTGACCATACTGTCATGGGATTCTTTTTTGAGTATGAACGGGGTCCCCCTTACGGCATAACTTATGATACTACTCAATCATTCCGATTCTTCTTACGTGACGCTCATCATTTGAGAATGGTGTGTCGAGGAATATGTCAACTATCTTAAGTGCAAGTCCAGGTCCTATGACTCTGGCACCCATAGCCAGCATATTTGCATCGTTGTGCTCTCTTGTCGCCTGTGCCGAGAAGCAGTCGTGGCAGAGTGCAGCTCTGATTCCCTTTATCTTATTCGCTGAGATCGATATTCCTATTCCTGTTCCGCAGATGATGATTCCCTTATCACACTCACCTGAGGCTACTGCCTTTGCTGCTGCCTGTCCATATACCGGGTAGTCAACTGACTCTGTGCTGTAACAGCCAAAGTTCTTGTACTCAAGGCCTCTCTCCTCAAGATGCTTTATAACCTCCTGCATAAGCTCATATCCGCCGTGGTCACATCCAAGTGCTATCATGTTCTGATTCTCCTTTTTATATAATATTTTTTTCGAAATTAACTAACAGCTTATTATCCTGTGTCCTGCAGCCTTGATGAGACGGTTCATGATGGCGTAGCCCATGTCCCCCTCCTCAAATGACTCGCTGTATATATACTGTGCACCTATGTCATCACAGGTTCTGAGCAGGCTGTACAGTCCGGCAGACACAGTTATCTCGTTCTTCTTGCTTCCGGCATCGTATACGTTCTCGCATACTCCGTCATCATAAAGACTGACATTGTCAGTGTCACACAGTATCGCAGTCTTGTATCCCTGTGCCTTTTTCTCCGCAACAAGACTTCTTATCTTCTCAGCCGCAGCCAGTCTATCGCCCTCTACTATGCTGAGTTCTCCCTTTGGAGCATAGTGTGTGTACTTCATCCCCGGAGCCTTAGGTCTCAGAGCATTGTTCATACCTGTTATCGCCGGATCTATAGTCACATCGCCAACGATATCCCTTATCATCTCCGGAGTGATATATCCAGGCCGCAATATAGTCGGTCTGTCTCCGGTCATGTCCACTATCGTCGACTCTATACCGATTCCGACTGCCCCACCGTCGATGATCATATCTATCCTGCCGTCCATATCCTGCTGCACATGCTGCGCAGTGGTCGGGGATGGTCGTCCGGACAGATTGGCACTTGGAGCTGCGATATACACTCCCGAATCCTTTATGAGCCTCATGGCAACCGGATGTGATGGCATCCTGATGGCAACCGTATCAAGTCCTCCAGTGGTCGTGTGCGGAACGACCTCTTTCTTGTTGAGTATGATGGTGAGTGGTCCCGGCCAGAATGCTTCCATGAGCTTCTTCGTGTCGTCACTCACTGTCTCCGCCAGTTCATACACGCTTGATGTCTCTGCTATATGGACTATGAGCGGATTGTCCGATGGCCGGCCCTTTGCCGCATATATCCGATGTGACGCATCCGGATTCAGCGCGTTTCCTCCAAGGCCATACACTGTCTCTGTCGGAAATGCTACAAGACCACCTCTCTTAAGTATCTCCGCCGCCTGCTCATACATGCGGTCGTCATCCACTCCTGCTTTTGCAATTATAGTGTTCATCACTTTACCTTCTTCTATAATAAATTGTTATCGCTTCTATATTATTGCATATACGCCCATATTTTAGCCCAGCACTGCATGTGTGTCAAATGTTTAGGCTATATTTGGGTAACATATATCATATAACGTCCGCCGCCGTCATATAAAATAGTAATTACACTTCCCGGGTATCACCGATGCGTACTTCCACCAAATTATACATACTTGTATTTGCCATAATATTTGCAGTAATACTTCCTCCAATCCTCTGCTACATATTTATAGTCCGTCCCGCAGACCATACAGCCGGGCAGGATACTTCCACCAATACAGGAAATGAGCACACATCCACCGAAGGTTTGGACACCACAGATGCGGCCAAATCATTTACGATCCTCATCGATCCGGGACACGGCGGATTTGACCCGGGTAAGGTCAGCCCGGATGGGATCATGGAAAAGGATATAAATCTGGCCATCGCCTCAAAACTGGCATCGGCACTTACGGATCAGGGATTTTCCGTGTATCTGACCAGAGACTCCGACAAGTCCCTGAACAGTGAAAATGCATCCAGCAAGAAGACTTCAGATCTGAAAGCCCGCACCAACCTCGCCACAAATGTAAACGCTGATCTCTACATCAGCATCCACCAGAACAGCTATTCAGCCGAGTATGTCCACGGAGCGCAGGTATTTTATTACTCCACTTCCTCCGGTGGTAAAGCCTTGGCGGAGTGCATCCAGGAGCATCTCATCTCCGAAGCCGATCCATCCAACACACGGACGGCAAAGGGCAATTCCGAATACCTTGTTTTGCGGGAAAGTCCATGCACCGCCGTCATCGTTGAGTGCGGCTTTCTGAGCAACACAAAGGAATGTTCCGATCTGTGCAATGATGAATACCAGACCGCCCTAGCAAACGCCATCTGCAATGCAGTCTGTACATGGCATGAACAGCACGCCAAATAAAACCAGGAGCTCTGCTGTGACAGCGGCAGAGCCCCCAAATAGATGTTAAGTGTAATTCTGTGCATATAATTATGTTCTATATGCTACTGCTGCCTTTTAACCCCCTATAGGCATCACCCCCAAATAGTTTATTTTTCCATCCCTGCCATGCAATGTATAAAGACAGATGTGTTGTGATGTATTATTCTCCTTTTATGTGCCATGTGTCAGTTATGGAAATGTGTGAGCACTGTCATATCACTATCTCTGGGAATTGTATCTGAGACGATAAGAATCAGACAGAATTTGTAGAAAAATAAAGAAATGAGCTCATCTAAATATCCTGAGCACGTCCCGCTCACAACTCCACAATAACGCATAAAAAGCCATTTTCCAACCCCATTTGAGCATATTTTATGAAATTTTCATAAAAGTATACATAACGTAGAATTAGGGATATTTTTTCACGGAAAATTCCAATATTTTCTCCATATATCCTATTTACTTGCTTGACAAATGTGGTAAACTATAATACACATTTTAATACCATTAAATTATTGAAGGGGGTCGATTCTATGAAGATTGAACGTCTAAGTGAAAATCAGATAAGATGCACACTCAACAAAGCCGATCTCACCGAAAAGCAGCTCAAGATCTCCGAGCTTGCCTATGGCACACCGAAGGCAAAAGAGCTCTTCAAGGATATGATGCAGCAGGCATCTGTAGAATTAGGCTTTGAGGCTGACGACACTCCACTTATGATCGAAGCCATACCGGTATCACCAGATTGTCTCATACTCATTGTGACAAAGGTTGAAGATCCGGAAGAACTGGATACCCGCTTTTCCAGATTCTCAAAGACCAGCGAATATGATATTGATGACGATGACGAATACATGGATGATGATGACATAGATGACGATCTTGACGACAACGATGAGTCCAGGGATAACAACGGAACCATCGCAAGACTTGAGATCAGTGGATCCGGTTCCGTTCCACAGGGCGTAAGAGAGGCACTTGAGGGCATTTTCAACACCATATCCGGACTTGCCGGAACCGCAGGAGATTTTGCCGCTGCGGCAAATGGCAGCAATACATCATCTGATGACAGCACCACAGGCACTGCCGCCAGTACAACAGGCAGCACAAAGGAATCAGGTTCAGCAAGGGAGAGCATGTGCTCACTGTACATCTTTGACTCACTTGCAACCATCATAAGTGCAGCAAAACAGGTTGCTTCTTTCTACTTCAGCGAGAACTGCCTGTACAAGAATCCTTCCAACGGAAGATATTATCTGGTTCTCACGAACAGCAATAACACAAGCCAGGAATTTGTGAGAGTCTGCAATATCCTTGCAGAATACGGAACAGCACAGAAGCTCACATATGCCATGCCGGCACATTTCAAGGAGCACTTCACCGCTATTATGCCGGAGGAAGCACTTCAGACACTGTCAGCATTATAAGTAATAGCCAGAGATTCCGGCGCAGCAAAAAAGACGTACCGCACAAGCGATACGTCTTTTTGTTTTATATGTCAATATCATCATTCTCGATAACTGCTTTTGGATTGGTGTAGAAGAGCTCCGTCATGTAATCCTCTCCATACTTTCGCTCTATGTACTCAGCACACTCCCTGAGGTATGGTGCTTTATCCTCTGAATCCAATGCATCACTTGCCACAAAGTGAACAAGCTCTCCCTTGAGAAGCTTTCTCGAAAAATTCTTGATGTCATGTCCAAGATCTCCAACCACAGCCGATGCACTTATCTGTACATATGCACCAAACTGAATGAGCTCCTCGACCTTGTCCTCGTCTTCCCCAAGACATTCATACTGTTCTACATTGGCAACTATCGGTATATATCCGTCCATATTGATGTCTCTTATAGCTTCAGATATCGTCTCAAAATCCACATCGTAAGGGAATCTGATCATAACATACTTGCTGTCTGCCATGGAATCCAACTGACCAGATATGATCTTCTGGTGGTTCTCATCGTTATACTCTATCTCTCTTCCAAGATAGACTCTGTAATCCGGATCTATCTTCCCAGCTTCAACGTTGAGCTGTTCCACAAGTCTGTCCAGTTTGTCTCCATCCATTATCGGATTCTTCTTGTTGTATGGCGGGGTGGCAACTATCGTCCTTATTCCCTCATCATACGCTATTCTGAGCATCTCTGCCGCTTCCCGGAAATTATCCGGTCCATCCTCTGTTCCCGGTAAAATATGACAATTAATATCTATCAGTCCAAATATTCCCTGCCCGGGAGGATTTGTTCCGTCTGTCTTCATATATCTCTCCATCCTTTATAGTACACCTGGTTACTTTGGCAAGTATACTACTCAGCCTCCTTTTTTGCAAGATAATCATTGATCTCCTGCTCAAGCTCCTCTGCATCAAGTCCGTGAACGGCTGCTGCCTCCTCAAGACTCTCTCCTGCTGCTGCAAGGCATCCTATGCAATGCATACCTGCTGCCATCAGTATTGCTGCATTTCCTGCATCAACTGCAAGAATGTCATTTATAAGCATGTCTTTACTTATCTTTACCATTATTTATATCCTCCTTAGATTGCGCTCTTACTCAGCATTCACATTATATTATACCCAATTTTAAATGTCTATCCCTTTTATTGTTACTTATTGATAAAACCCGTTGTTGATAAATATTATTATCACTTGCTAATTAATGAGTTTTGTTTTACAATAAGCGTGTGATTATTTTTACTTTATAAGGAGGAAACAATTATGGCATTCGTTATTGGCGATTCATGTATCGGTTGTGGTTCATGTGCTGGTGCTTGTCCAGTAGGTGCTATCAGCGATAATGGCGGCGTATTTGTTATCGATGGTTCACAGTGTATCTCATGTGGTGCTTGTGCTGGTTCTTGTCCAGTAGGAACAATCGCAGAGGAGTAATCTACATGATCCGTAACATTCGGACCCATGCTAAGTAACTTATACTACAACTATTATAAAGAAAACGGAGCGGTAACTCGCTCCGTTTTCTTTTTATCTTTATTCCTCAACATAAGTGTAGGATTCATTGTGCCACTGGAGCATCATATCCGTATACTCATCTCTTGACACAACTATCTCCTTGTCCTCGACAGGATCATAATATCTTATGTCTGCCTCATTATAGCTCACTATGAGAACATATCTGCCATCGCTTATCCTCGATATTACCGGTATTCCCGAACTCACATAACCGAGGAGCATATCCAGCGAAAGACCTGTAACATCTATGCCCTGTCTCTTTCCAAGAGAGTTAAGAGCCTCGACAGGATCTGTATACTGTGCTATATCATCCTCTGTCACCTGTACTCCCTGATACGTCAAAACCATGTACAGACAGTCGCCGAGTGACGCATCCACACTTCCCGTACTGCGATGGAATATTCCAGAGGCAATGGTGTTGTATTCCTGGCTCTCAGCCTGCCTGTATATTACCTCGCCTTCGCTTGACACCACTATACCTGATACAGACACTGCATAATTTATCGCATCACCCGCCACGTCATATATCTTTGAAAGTCCAAGATTGTCGTACACATGATAGGTCACCTTATCACGCACTACTGTCATTATCATACTTGCAGCATCAGGATCTATCTTTTCCTTTGTTATGTTCAGCGCCGGTATATAGCTCAGATACATATTTGACGGAACCGTAAAATACAGCCTGTCATATCCGGTTATGGATGACAGATGGGTAGTTCCTATCGTCTCCTTTGTATCGTCCTCCTTGAAGGTTATGAAATCATCGTCCACAGACTTGAATCCACTGTCGGATTTCTCTCCTCTTGTCAGATACAGCAGATTCGTATCCACATCAACCTGCATCAGATAATACCCGCTCTTTGCGTATTCCTTTATCTGCTCGCCATCGCTGTTTACTATATACAATCTGGATGCAGGTATGTTATCTCTGGACTCCTCGCTGTACCTCGTACCAACAAATGACTCGGCATCCACATCAACCTGCGCATCAGATATGCTCGACACTCCGTATACCATATCTGAGTCCTTAAAGCCATAGCATATCAGACATTCCCCTGCTCCGGCGGTGATCTCATAACTCTTTCCGGTATGCATATTCATCAGAGTCAGCTTTGTATTGCTGCTCTGGTCCTCGCTCTCTCCATACGCCATAACTTCCATGTTCACCGACACCTTGACATCGCTGGCTGACAGTCCCTCCGCAATATAAGACTGCTGTCTCGTCTTCATGTCCACGGCGTTCACCTTTCCGCCGAGCATGTAATAAAACTTATCTCCGTCGTAATATGTCAGTCTGGAGGTCTCGCTCTTCATAGCCTCATAAGGCACATTGCACTCGACGAACAGAAGCTCGTCCACCTCCAGAGTCGTATAATCAAATGTATACAGCGCAACTCCGAGCTTTCCCTCATGATCTCCGCTGTTCATATATCCATACACCGCAAATGTCATATTTCCATCTTTGTCAAAGCTTATGATGTTCATGTCATGGTCGGAGTAAGTGTTTGAGTCATTTGCATGGTCATCCATTCCTGATCCGTATACCAGAGTTATCTGTCCATCGCCGTAGTCATACATCCAGAGCTGCCCATTTCTCACAAATGCGATCTTCTTGTTATCCTCTGTGTAGCGGTATTCCAGATCATCCGATGACACGATACCTATCTCATACACATTGTTTATGGCATCTATGCCGTCTTTGTCAAAATACTCGTCCACATATCTGTCATAGCTGAGCATGGTGATCTTCGGCTCAGTCTCCGTAACAGTATCTGCATCCTGTTCATCCGAATAGGCCTCATCATACGAAGCTGTTTCGTCAAAATATATTCCATCAGTGCCGGCTCCGTCCGCCTCATCAGTCTGGCTGGCAACAGGCACATCCTTGTAGCTGATCTTATAGAACTCCTTAACTGTATAATAGCTCATGACATCCTGCGATGTGATGGACATGGCTTTATATTCCATCTCGATCACCGCATAGTTGACATCTATCTCCTTTATATATGTGTTTACATCGCTTATAACCGTAGGCTTAAGTCCATCCCAGAGGAGATCCGAGTATGCATTTGCAAGGTTCACATGTCCCAGTCCGTAGGAATCTCCCGTTCCGCCGCCCGTGTATTCCTGCTTGTAGGTCCCTATGACCGATTCCGACTCCAGCTTGTCAAATGCAAATGTCGCATCGTGGAAATCCTTTGCGGCATTCAGCAGTTGAGACTCATGATAATTGTCATTTACGACCACTCTGGTATAGTATGAAGCACTCCTGCCATCACCGCTCTTAAGCTTGACAACCAGCATATACTCCATATCCTGCTTGAGATCCATTCTCGCACTTATATCAAGCACATCGTAGCCATCAGTTCCCGAGGCCGCCTCCAGATCACCCTTCTCTATAAGGGAATCTCCGGATATCGACCTGATCTCATACGAATACGACGCATCCTTAAATGCATCGTTCTCCACCATTATCTCAAGATTCTTATTCTCATCTATCGGCGTCACAGAGTCCCTGAGAAGTGTGAGGTCGACCTCCCCTGTATAACCATGCATACAATTGAGAAGCGAATCGCCATAGCACACATAAGCTAATGGCAACTCTGCATCCTTCATCTCCGCAGCCAGATTCTTGTAACTTCTATTCTGAAATATATTGACCAAATATATTGTGATCACAAATATTGCTGCCATCACAAGTATTCTTACAAGTACATTTATTTTCTTCTTCACTTAATAAAACCTTCTTCTACGTCTTCTATGCCTGTCGCGTCTCATACAGAATTCATTGCACACAAGCAGTTCGATTATATTTCTCATAACACAATTGGCGCATCCGGGTCCCTCTGGGACATATGGCGGTTCCTCGTACGAAGCTTCACCTGCCGAAGCCATTCCTGCATAACAATCCTCCGATATCTGTCCACTTTCGCTCAGATCATCGTACACCCTTCGCGCAACACGGCGCATCTCTTCTCTGTCAGGATATTGAACAAGCATCGGACTGCCCTCATACTCGAGCTTGTCACACTCCTCCTCCACGGCCATGCTGACCTTTCGGAGTTCTTCCGGGTACATCTCCTTCATGTACTCAATATCCCTCATCATTTCATCTGTCCCATCATCACAGTCAGGAAGCATGATTCCTGTAGAACTCATACTGTATCCACCAGTCTCACCCATACCGGGTATCACAGGTGTCTTGATATTATAGACATTTCCATCCCTTATAAGCCCCCTGAGGTTTTCATCGTCCGGGCTGTAAGGAATATACTTAAATTCTTCACTCATACAAATCTCCCTATCTGCATTGTTGTGTGTCTATTACATAGATATGCAGATGGGGAGAATGTGTGAATATCTCTGTTACTTTTTTCAGAGCTTACTTTATCTGTCTCCGAATGAGATGCCAAGTGTTCTTGCCTCGCTGATGATGTCGTCATCAGGAGATACGTATTTGAGCTTTCCTGCACTCTCTGAGAGTGGGATAGCTGTAACCTTGTTGTCAAGGAATACAACAAGCTTTCCAAAATCCTTTGCCTTTATGAGCTCTGCTGCCTTTGCTCCAAATCTTGATGATATGACTCTGTCATATGCATCCGGACTTCCACCTCTCTGGGTATGTCCAGGTATTGCTATTCTTATATCCTGTGTTGTGTACGCCTTGAGCTTATCAGCCAGCTCATACGCAACTGATGGATATGGATTGTTGGCTATCGCTTCTTTTCTCTTCTTCTTTGGAAGCTCTGCGATCTCCTTCGGAATAGCACCTTCGGCAACTGCAACTATCGTGAAGCCCTTGTTGTCCTTTGTTCTCTTGTCTATAGCCTTATATACCTTATCGATATCGTATGGGATCTCCGGGAGCAGGATCACATCTGCGCCACCGGCGATTCCGGCGTGGAGAGTTATCCAGCCAACCTTGTGGCCCATAATCTCAACGATAAAGATTCTGTTATGCGATGCAGCGGTTGTGTGGATACAGTCTATTGTCTGGGTCGCTATATCAACAGCACTCTGGAAACCAAATGTCATGTCAGTTCCCCACAGATCATTGTCTATGGTCTTTGGCAGACCGATGACATTGAGTCCCTCCTCACTGAGGAGATTTGCGGTCTTCTGTGAACCATTTCCACCTAAAACGCACAGGCAGTCCAGCTTCAGCTTCTTATAGGTATCCTTCATGGACTTTACCTTGTCCAGACCATCCTCAGTTGGCTCTCCCATGAGCTTGAATGGCTGTCTTGAACTGCCGAGGATCGTTCCACCCTTGTTGATAATACCTGAGAAATCAGCCGGCTTCATCTTGATATAGTTGCCTCTTATGAGTCCCTTGTAACCCTCAAGGAATCCATAGATCTCAACCTCGTCAAACAATTCATACAAACCCTTTGCGATTCCGCGCATAGTTGCATTTAATGCCTGACAGTCACCACCACTAGTCAAAAAACCTACTCTTAACATACTCTGCACCTCTTTCTTTTATTTTTCTTATGTACACAGACTGTCTGTATACATTATAAGTATACTCTTCCCTCAAGAGCCCTCAGAAGCGTAACCTCATCTATACACTCCAGATCTCCGCCTACAGGCACACCGCTTGCTATACGGCTGACCTTGATACCGGCCGGCTTCACAAGCTTTGATATATACATCGCAGTCGCCTCACCCTCCGGGCCTGAACCTGTAGCGATTATGAGCTCATCCACATCTTCATTCTGAAGCCTTCTCATGAGCTCGGATATCCTGATATCCGCCGGGCCGATACCCAAGGCAGGATTTATAACTCCGTGGAGCACATGATAAACGCCATCAAACTGTCCTGTTCTCTCATATGCCGCCAGATCCCTCGGGGTCTCCACCACCATTATCACCTTGTGATTCCTGTTTGGTGAACTGCATATAGGACATATCTCCCTGTCAGTTATCGTGTAGCAACAACTGCAGTATTTTATGTTCTTCTTTGCATTCACAATGGCATCGGATAACGCCAGCGCCCTCTCCTCAGGCATACTGATTATGTGAAACGCCAGTCTCTGAGCCGTCTTGGAGCCTATTCCCGGGAGTCTTCCCAGCTCTTCTATAAGTCTGTTTACTTCTCCTCCATAAACTTCCATTAGAACGGCAATCCTCCAAGTCCCATTCCACCTGAGATCTTGCCCATACTGCTATTGTAGTCATCCTCCTGTGCTCTCAGTGCCTCGTTCACAGCCGATATGATAAGATCCTCAAGTGTCTCTATATCATCAGGATCAACAACCTCAGGATCAAGCTTGATCTCCATGAGTTCCTTCTTACCTGACACCTTTGCAGTGACAACTCCTCCACCTACAGATGACTCATACACCTTATCCTCAAGTGTCTTAGTTGTCTCCTCCATCTGCTTCTGCATCTTCTGTGCCTGCTTCATAAGATTGTTCATATTACCAGGCATCATACCTCCTGGGAAACCGCCTCTCTTAGCCATTACAATAGTCCTCCTTATTCTGATTAAATAATTTATAATATGATATCATCATTTCTTATCTATTGGAAAGTTGATCTTGTTCAGGTTCAGTATATTCTCCGTCTCAAGCCTTCCATTATCACTGTGGGAATTCCTTGTACAAAGTATCTCAAATTCAATCTCTCTTCCAAGATATTCCTCGATCACACTCTTCACATGCTCCACATTCTCAGGCTTGTCAAAGTATAACTTCGGCATATCGTCATCCGTCAGCGGGATCATGAGCAGAAGTCTTCTGTGATCATCGGACAGTATGAGCTTCGTCCTTATGGCCGGATCAGCATCATTTCTCTTGAGATATCTTCTCGCAGGAACCGACAGCTTCTCCAGTATATCATTCCAGTTCTCCGCAGCTCTCTGCAAATCCTCGAACTCTGCCTTTGGAAGCTCCATTGCCAGCTTGTCCTGATATTCCTTCATGCCCTTCTGATCTATCACATCGTCAGCCGGGCTTACGGGGGCAGCACTTTGAACCGGCGCAGCCTGTATGCCATTTGCCTCAAGGTCATCAAGCTTCTTCTCAAGCATCCTTACCCTCTCAATCAGACTTGTGGTATCAACCTCCATCTGTGGTCTGCACAGCTTTATGACAGCCATCTCAAGCACTATCCTCTTCTGTGAGGAATACTTGATGCTGGCGGCTGTATCCGAGAACACGTTTATATATCTTACTATGGTGCTCTCCTCCATATGACCGGATATCTCTCTTATGCGTTCCAAATTCTCCTTGGTCATATCCAATCTGTCGCCCTCCGCCGAGGACAGCTTGACAACGAGTATGTTCCTGAGAAACCATGTAAATTCATTTACGAAACGGCCAAGCTCACGTCCCTGCCACACAACTTCGTCAACCACATCTATTGCATGTTCAACATCAGATTCCAGCACGCACTCCAGAAGTCTTGCAAATGTATCTATGTCCACAGCTCCTATGGTCTCAAGCACATTATCATATGTAAGCTTCTGTCCGAGATTGAATGCAACGCACTGATCCAGAATAGACAAGGCATCTCTCATGGAACCATCACCGGACTTTGCGATATAATCTATCGCCTTCTTATCCGCATCAAGTCCCTCCCTGTTCATAAGCTCCTCCAGTCGATCCGAGATGACATCCACCGGGATACGTCTGAAGTCGTACTTCTGACACCTTGACGATATGGTTATAGGTATCTTGTGGGACTCCGTGGTAGCCAGTATGAATATTACATATGATGGCGGCTCCTCGAGAGTCTTTAACAGAGCGTTGAACGCTCCCGGGGACAACATATGAACCTCATCTATGATGTATACCTTATACTTGCCCTCAGTAGGAGGATATGCTACCTCCTCCCTTATCTGCCTTATATTGTCAACACCATTGTTGGAGGCCGCATCTATCTCAATGACATTAAGCGATGATCCATCCGATATGGCTCTGCAGCTTGCACATTCATTACATGGGCTTCCGTCCACCGGATGCTCGCAGTTACATGCCTTGGCAAATATCTTGGCGATCGAAGTCTTACCTGTTCCTCTCGTACCGCAAAATAAAAAGGCATGACCAAGTCTATCATTCTTAATCTGGTTTCTAAGAGTGGTAACTATATGATCCTGCCCCTTTACCTCGTCAAAAGTATCAGGTCTCCATTTTCTATATAAAGCTACATACGACATCACCAATACCTACCTTTGTATCATAAAACTCACACAGACTATTATATCTGAATTTACATTTTATATCAATCAGATAAGCAATATTTGAATATGGTATTGCCTGGTGCCTATACACAGAACATCTCTGTCCGCAAGCTGCCAGCTCCTGCCCGCCGGAAGCCTGATCCCATTTATGACAGTTCCATTTGTGGAATCAAGATCTTCGACATAGATCTTCTCTGCATCCTCGTATATCCTTATGTGCCTTCTACTGACGCTGATATCCTCTATAACCTGATCCGCCTGTCGTCTGTCCCGCCCCAATACAACTCCCTCCGGCGTCACCGGAAATTCAGTAGCCACAATGCCTCCGTCTTCGATCAGTCTCACAGACAGTCTCTGCTCCTGTGCGGACGCTCTGCCATCGAGATTATTCTGTGTAAGTAGGGTTGTACAGTCATCCTCCGAGCCAAGCACCGTGGTATCGCCAGGTATTTCGTCAGCCAGACTTACATGTTCCAATGCATCAACATTCTGTTTTTTAGGTCTTCTGTTTTCATCTTCCTCCGCATATCGCAGCTCTGAGCACTCCACGCCCTCCTGTCCCCGCCGTTCATCCTCAGCAGCAGACAGCTTCCTCTTCATCTCCACATAGACAAATAACTCCACGGACAGCACGATGAGTGCCAGCATTATAAATCTCACATCCGCCGCATGCCCCTGTATATAAAATTGAACAGCCGCTATTCCCGTAAATGCCGCCACAGTAAATCCTATGAGTATGAAAAATATCCTATCATATTTGTTTTTCTCCGTTGTCGGTATCGTCAACGCCGCCGCACTGCTTTGATCCGTTCCGAACACCTCATCCATCAAAAGCTCCTGCTCACGGGCTGCAGCCAAAGATTCCACATTTCTTTTTCTATTGCCGGAGCAGCATTTTCCCTGCTCACGGGCAGAGACCTCATCCACATATTTCTGCATCCGCTCCATGTCATAATTTGCCGACACCACCATGTCATATATCTCATACATAAAATCCACAAGCTCAGTGTCCCTGTGATCTACCCTCTTTATGATCTTCTCCACAAGATTCTTTATTCCCATTCTGACATCCGTTCCCTGTCCCGGCACATACACGTATCTGAAACTCTTCTCTGCATCCGAGTAAAATATCTTGTCGGATTCTATCAGAAGATTGTCCGGCTCAAGCATGTATTCTCCCGTCTCCATGACCACACTGCACAACGATCTCATGAGAGCAACAGCCTGCTCCATGGACATTATCCCCCTGTCAGATATATCATCCAGGCTCTTCATGCCATTTATTTTGCAGTATATGAACATATCTCCGTTGATGGCCCTGAATTCCGGCTGTATTATTCCCTCGACAAAATTATTGTACAGCATGTCCGTCTCATAGGAATTTATGGCTGCTGCACTGACCTCCACCACAAAAAAAGTGTTAATTCCCTCTACCTGGCAATAACTTACCATATTCCTGCCACCTCCTAAGTTCATTTCCTACATCCCTTATCTCCTGTCTGGCCGCAGTCTTTCTGTCACATCTGCCGTCATCTATCAATATCTGTATCCCCGGAAATGACTCTCTGTAAGTTATCTCCGCAACCAGATTCTTCCCATTCATGGCCATTTCCGCATTCACACCATCGGCACATATCACGGTCTCGGATACATTTGTGGACATCGCTTTCTCTGCACTGTCCGTATCCCCCTCACCACTCTCATTGATCCTGTATTCCTCTCGGTTGTACAGTACCAGATATGCCTCCCCCGATGCCGCCGCATGGTTAAACGCTATAAACAACATGTTCATCACCACAAACACGGCACACACAAGTATCGGTGTTATCAGGCACATCTCCAGAACTATAGATCCATTGTCATCCATATATCTGACTCCTCCTGTCTTTTCTTCTCTTCTCCTATCTTTTCCCGCACTCAGAGCACTGAGGAAGTCCCCCGCACTCTGACTTTTTCTTTCTGTATATCGTCCGCTTCAAGCCGGAGCAGCCCAGCGAATAGTGATATTTGTCTCCCTGTTCAGTGACATAAATCACACCATTGCTTTTATATCTTCCACAGATCCTGCACGCCGAAAGCCCGGAATATCTGTCATCCAGAACCTCCCCACTCACGCTTCTCACAGATATCCTGATATGGTAACAGCTCCGCGAGTTGTGGTACACCGAACCATTCTCAGCCACATACACATACTCATCATCATCGTCATCATCCTGCGACCTGTCATATCCCAGGTACGCCCTCTGTCTTATCCTGTCCACGCACCCCACGGTGGATCCTCCGGCAAATGGCAGATTGATCTTCAGCATATATCTGACCTTGAGGCACACAAATCCGTCATCCGACAGCCCTGCATTTATCACCTTAACCCCGGACATTCCGCCGTCGACATATGTGTTCACCGTGCCTTTGTCATCTATGTACTCCCTGATCTTCCTGTTCGCCAGCACGAGCGACACACCATCTGCCATACCTTCAGCATACGGCCCCATGTCCACGCCCTTTTCGGCTAGCTCATACGCATAGCTGTATTCCGCAAGATACGCAGCCGTCTCATGTAAGCCCTCATATATCACAGTCCGTGTCCGTATACATCCGGCCATGGCAAACACAGTCAGCATGGCAAATATAAACACTGGCAGCACCAGCGATGCCTCCACACTGGCACTACCACGGTCACATCCCAAAGGAGCTGTCTTATATATTCTCCTGCCATACCTGATCCGAACAAAATCTATAGTAATATGCGCTTGGAGAGGCGATTTATCTTTCATATATTTACTTTTCAACATACAACAAGAGAACATATAACACCCCCCTTCAGGATATTTTCATATCTCAATAACTCACACACTGCCTGAAGCTGTACCTGTACAGTCCGTCATCTATCTTCGATACGCCCTCGTGATCTTCTATAAACGATGCAAATTTCCTGTCCTGACTGACCTCAACATCAAATGTCAGAGAATACATCATATTCTTCATCTCAAACGACTCATCCGTCTGTCTGAAATTAAGCTGTATAAGATCCGCCATCCTGTAATACATGCCTCCTTTATTCTCTATCAGAAGTATCGCCAGATAATCCCTGTAGCTCACAGCATCCACGCCTTCATAGTCCACGGAATCCAGATTCATCAGCTTGTCAAGATTGTTGATGTCCGTCACCCAGTATTCATCTGTCTTCATAAACTGAACGCTTTTGCCGTCAAGCAGCAGCCTTATATCAACAATTGTCTCAGCATAAGCCCAGCATCCGAGCAGCAGATATTTCGCCGCCCCATAGGTGACCCCCGGCACAAGAGCCAGCACCGCAGCTATGGATGACACCTCGGCCATCTTTGCGCTGTCTGAGAGCAGATATGCCAGATTGAGCGGCAGTCTGTGAAGCACTATCCTGTTCACGACCCCCTGCAGATTGTCATGGTCATTATCCTTTCCGGCGATAATGTATTCCACCTCACACTCAAATGGTCTGTCCTGTTTCCTGTCGGTAAATGTATTGAAATTCGCCAGTGCATACCCGACACCATATATGTCATCCACTATTCCGGTCTGTGATCTCTCTCCATCCGACATGAGCTGCCTCTGGAATTTATCCAGATCGTCAAATTCTATGTCCTCCCACTGTCTCGTATCCTCCGCCTGTCCGTCTGACGGAAAGCCATCCAGATCGTATGCCTGATCTGACACCACCCGCCCGGATGGCGTGACAACATTCAGAAGTCCGCCTGTCAGGATGCTTTTCAGCGCTTTTCTAGGATCCGTACCGCTCCAACTGCTCTCATCCTGATTCGACTCATTCTTACCATTTTCCACAGCTCCAGAAGCATCCTCCATGGCCTTATCCCCGGATGTTATCATCTCAAGAATGTCTTCTATTCCCTTCTCCTCCATGTACACCTTCATATGGTCGGTTATCTGCAGCTTCATATTCTCGCAGTCATTCTCCAGAAGTCCCTTGCACTCTGCCAGCGCCACATCTTCAACGCTCATATTGTCGCCCTGACCATTTTCCAGAGTATATTCCAGATAATCCTGCGCCATCTGCTCAAGCTTTCCCTCACCGTGTCCGCCAAATGTGCTGTCGACCGCCAGCAGATGATACTCCTCAAACAACTCCTTGTCGTACGCCGCCTTCACATCACAGGCTGCGCCCTCGGCCGCCATTGCGGCCTTGGCACTGCCCATTCTTATCCGCGCCATCTCAAGCACGGAGAGCCCCAGAAGCAGCATGGAGATCAGGATTATACTCAGAAAAACCGTTACATGTCCCTGATTTCTCATACAGCTCCCCCTTAATATATCTTCTTTGCACTCTTGTTGATCGAGTTCCATATGTTGTTCACCAGAGAAGTTATCTGCTGCTTGAATATGACGCACATCGCGATCAAGACCACCATTATAAGGATTATTTCGACCACTCCCATACCTGACTCATCTTCCATAAAATCTTCCCATCTCTTCATACATTTTTCCTCCTTAAAAACTTATTATCTTAAAAATTTATTATTGCGGGCAGCATGACTATTACCATGACCACTCCCAGCAGAACCACCATCGGAAGAAGCAGCTTTGTCCCGGCTTCCTCCCCCTTTCTCTTCGCCATCTCCTTTCTGGTCTGCATTGCGTTCTGCTCCTCGCCCGCCATCATGATCAATATATCTCTCGTGCCTTTCTTCACATTCTGTGACAAAAGCGACATGAGCTTTATATACACCGGCAGATTTATCCTGTGCCCCATGTTGTAGTAAGCCTCACTCTCGGATACTCCTGCCTGGATCTCATTTAGCGTATAAATCAGTTCCCTGGTCAGGACACTCCCGCTCTGATCCGTACCGGCACAATCTTCCCTGCCACTCTTCACTATCCTTGCAAATGCACCTCTGACCGTGACTCCTGCTCCAAGATAGAGCGTCAGCTTATCCACAAGCTCCGGGTACTCCGACATGAGCTCGTCGGATCTCTTTTTTTCCACTCCCCGGATCTTCGACCTGTTTCCACCCCATATACAAATGGTTGCGAAACCACCGAGAAACAGTATCATAAGACCGCTTCCGCCTCCCGAGGTGGGCCTGACCGCATATCCGTTTATCTGCTCCGGCAGCGCCACCTCGCTCGAATCTCCACTTCCCGCCTGTATCTCCCTGATGCCTTCCCTTATATCCTTCAGAGCCTTTTCCCTGCCTGTCTCTTCCCTTCCGCACACGCGTATCTGATATGTTCTCTCCGCGCTCAGCTCCCTGTATGTAATAACAGCCGTGATGGACACTATTCTGTCTTCTCCCTCCGCTATATCGCCGATACGTCCATCGGACGACACCAGCTCGTTGTCCTCGCTTATCCACTGCACATCGAGTCCGAGCGCATCCAGGTGATCCACAAGCTCCAGATCATATATCACTTCGTCGGGGGATTCATTTTCCCCAAGATACAGGTCTTCAATCTCACCAAATCCCTGCTCAAACACAGCTTCCATATCGTCAGGATCATATTCCAGCGGCATGACATCCACATCAAAATCAGTCTTTTCTCCATCTATGTCAGTCTCCAGAGTGACGGTGGACACATCCCCTCCGTACCCATCTCTGGTGAGCACCACCTGATGAGACGCAAATGCTTCCTTTGCCACAAGGATCACCGCAAGAATACATGTCACCAAAAGCGCCAGCAGGATCTTCGCAATAATGTCTGTGTACATCTCCGCACATTTATCCCTCGCCGCGGCATCCGTACATATGTATACCCTCTTTATCTTCGTGAGCATCTTGTCATTGTCCATATGCGGTTCTATCCAGCCGTATATTTTTCCCGCAGCTCTTTTCAGCATATCCATCATCCTTTCACATATGTATATCTGTGATCTTTCTGCCCCATATCACCGTCGCCGCCGTGATCACCAGACACGCACTCATGGCAGCTATCCCCAGAGCATTGCCATACAGCGCATCCATATATCCAGGATTACACACCCTCAGATACAGAATGATGACAAATGGCATGGCAGACATGATATTCTGCTCCAGCCGTTTTGACGTTATCATCGTGTCTATCTCTTCCTCCACTTCCAGACGCCTGTCAATATTTTCAACCATCTTCTTCATCATCCTGATGAGATTTCCCCCGGAGCCCTTTGCAACTGCGACCACATGAGCAAATTCCTTCACATCCTGAAGTCCTGACCTGTCCGCCATATCCCTCAAAAGACTTTCAACATCAGAGCTCATCTCAAGGCCGTTTATTATGAGCAGCATTTCCTGTCTGATATAAGATTTCCCCTGATACATTCCGTCCAGCTCGTGACAAGCTGGAACAAACGCTTTTTCCAATGAATATCCCGCCGCCATATTTGCGGACAGGGACAGTAGCATTTCCTTAAATTCATTATTAAGTTTATTCTTTCTCTGCCGGCATTTACCATCGGCAATTTTCCTGAGAAATACCAGAATCCCCGGCGTGAACACCAGGCACGGTATAAGACTGTCAAAGAAGAGCACCGACACCATCACCGCTATGACTGAATACACAGCGACACCGGTTACGATTTCCCTGACACTTAGTTTATAAGAATCATAATCTATACCCTGTCTCAGCACACATCCCTCCTTGAATCACTGCTCTCATTAACGCTTATAAGTCCAGCCGCCACGAGCTTTGATGTGTTGTGAAGATCATTTATCTTTCTAAGCATTCCTTCCACTCGCCCCCTGTCCTTTCCCATATTGCTCTCATGAAATTCATACAATTTATTCATGACAAATTCACCTCCTTCCAGCCCTGTGACCTCGCTTATCTCTATACATCTTCGGGATCTGTCCCTCAGTCTTCCAAGCTGGACAACTATGTCCACCGCCGACGCTATCTGCTGCCTTATCGCCAGAACAGGCATATCCGCACCCATCAGAACCATGGTCTCAAGCCTCGTCAGCATGTCCCGGGCAGAGTTTGCATGTCCTGTTGACAGGCTTCCATCGTGTCCTGTGTTCATGGCAGTAAGCATATCTATCGCCGCCGCATCCCTGACCTCACCCACTATTATCCGTGAAGGTCTCATTCTGAGGCTCGTCTTGATAAGATCCCTTATGCTCACCGCATTTTCGCCCTCGACATTTGCACTTCTCGCCTCAAGGCTTACCAGATTGTCGATGCCCGCAAGCTGAAGCTCCGCCGAATCCTCTATCGTGACAATTCTCTCATACGCCGGTATATACCCTGACAGGGCATTCAGAAATGTCGTCTTGCCCGCGCCGGTTCCTCCCGAGATGATTATGTTGTAGCCCGCCACGACCAGATTCTTCAGGAAATCAGCAACCTCCATGGTGACTGATCCGATCTCCACCAGCTTGTCCATGGTCATCTTGTCCTTCGGAAACTTTCTTATGGTCATCACGCTGCCGCTCAGGCTCACCGGCGGCAGCACCACATTCACTCTCGAACCATCCTTAAGCCTTGCATCCACTATCGGCGACGCCTCATTTACTATCCTGTTGCACTCCGCTACGATGCTCTGGATTATGGTCTTGAGCCGTTCCTCGCTCTCAAATGCCTTGTCATATCTGTACATCCTTCCTGCCCGCTCGACAAATATATTGCTGTAGCCGTTTATCATTATCTCAGTCACCGCTTCATCATCGAGAAGCTCGGACAATATATCAAGCCTCCTCAAACTGTTGAACAGTTCCTTCTTCAGCGCAAGCTTATCCCTCACGCTCAGCACATTCCCGGACTCAGATTCGAGAATACACCTGTCGATCATATCGCTGACCTGCTCATCTCCTATGTCACCCGACATATCTATACTCTGCATGACCTTGCTTCGTATCAACTGTCTGTCATCCTGTTTCATCTTCTGCTTCCTATTTCACTTTCTATAAATCTCAGCATCTCCGCACTTCCCGGAACCGCCAGCGGCACGTTCAACCTGTGCAGCCTCCGAGCAATCTTGCCGAGCTCCCTTCTCTCCAGAACCCTCTCGAACATCCCAAGCTTGTCCTGGGACAATTCATCCTTAAGCTCCGGAACCATTATCTCGTCAAATGCCCCAAGTATCGCCAGATCCTTGAGAACCGCCTGTCCCATATCAAACACAACCGTTGTATATCTGCCCCATCTGCGGAACTCGTCGATGAGCCACACCATATCCTCCGTGTCCAGCTCCAGTGCATCTATGTACGATCCCAGATATCCAAGCACGCTGTATTCCTCAAGCTCCACGATATTTTGCTCCATATATCCGGTCAGATCCGGTGACCTCTGTTTCAACAGATATATCACATTCGCCAGAACGTCCTCATGGTCGTGAAATGCACTGTACTCCTCCATGCCCACATACAGGCCGCCCCGCACCTCATCATTCATGCACAGGCTGACCGCAAGGTTTGTCTTACCACACCTCCCTATGGGTGATATAACTGCATACGACCTGAACAGCTTTCTTCTGCGGTCCGTATCGTCTATATTCATATATCTGAGGATCTCTGAAGAAATGTTCCGTACCCTGGAATATTTGAATATCCTGTTATGGCTGATCTCTTCTGATCCATCGACTCTATCCCTCGTCATAAATATCATCCGGCAGGCCACCGGCACTTTGCTCTCATCCAGAGGAATATTCTCATCCATCAGCAGAACATCCAGAGTCTTAGTCTCAAGATACCCATACAGTTCTCCCTCCGATGAAAATGCAAGCGCAAACAGCGGATTGTCCCTGTCCGAATTGATATGGTTCATAAGACTTATCATGTAAGCCCTGTCACCATCCAGTATTCCAATCTTGTACTGCTGAATTTTGTCACCTCCACTCTGTAGTGCACACGTAATACATGACTCCGCCCATTATGGCAGCAGAGAAATGTACCCTGGACTTCATCAGATTCCTATAAAATTGTTTTGTTGAAATTTCTTTACGATTCGTAACTGACATTAAAACTTCTTTTAAAAGAAAAAATAAAGATATAACTCCTCCGGCCAAAAAGGAGTAAACAATCACCCGGATCACATCGGTTCCTACAAATGTGCCAGCCGTCGCCAGCAGCTTGATATCACCTGCCCCCAAGGCTTTTTTATGAAATAATACAAACAAGATCACCATAGGAATAACACAGCCTGCCACACTGCTCAGAAGTCCATCACACGGTCCTCTGACAACTGCCGACATCAGGAATCCCTGTATCATGCCAACTGCGATAAGCCTGTTCGGAATCCTCCAGTCTCTGAAGTCCGATACCACCGCCATGCTCACAGTTGCGATCAATGGTATTACATAATATATGATCTCTGTCCTCCCTTCTCTCTGAGTTGTAAGCACACCTTACACCCTCTCTCAGCCTTTGTAAAGGGGGGATTTCATAAAGAAAATTTTATAAATTGCGGCTATATACAGGCTGTATATTGCCCAATTTCAATATACAAAAAGCCCGTCCTGTTACGAACGGGCTTCTGATTTTACAGCATGTATATATAATTTTTTTTACTAAAATTGTCCATTTCCCATGTTCTGATTGTTATTTGGGTTCTGGTTATAGTTCTGGTTAGGACTCTGATTAGGATTCATATCAGCCTGCTTCCTTGCCGCCATGGCATTATCAATGTTCTGTATCTCGCTCCTGCTTATGGCTATACTGTCCTGAAGAACCTTTACATTGTTGAAATACTGGAGCAGCTCCTGAGGTGGATTCTCCTTGTTCCGCTCGTAGAAATACTTGCCAATCTCAACCATGTTCCTGTCGATCATCTGCACCTCATTTGATATCTTGTTGTTGAGCTTTGCCTTCTGCGCTGCGTCCTTCGTCTCATCCACCGCATTATTTGCAAACTTCTTGGTCTTGTTGAACACATCCTGGAAAAAATCTGACATATCATATACCTCCATGTAATATAGATCTTTCTTTATCTGCCTTAATATATCCATGTAAAACTAAAAAAACCGGGAATATGGGTGTTGATTCCATAATCCCCGATTTTTTATTTGACTTTGTTTCTCACTATGTCATGTATACTTATGGCCTTTCACATCAGTCGTCTATGTACTTATTCAGTGTATCAACCACATCATTGAGATTATAAGGCTTTGCGATATAATCATCAAGCTGGTTCTCAAGGATCCTCTCCTTGTCACCGAACATGGCTCTCGCCGTAACCGCAATGATCGGAAGTCTCTTTCTCTTCTCCTTGCGCTCTATCTCCCTGATCTCCTGTGTAGCTGCTATACCGTCCATAACTGGCATCTGTACGTCAAACAGTGCCGCATCATATATCTTGGTCTTGAACAGCTCAACAGCCTTCTGGCCATTCTCAGCTATATCGTATGAGAATCCTGCCATACCAAGAAGCTTACCGATAACCTGCTGGTTGACCGGCTCATCCTCTGCAACAAGTATCCTTGCCTTGCTGTGTGCATTGATGGAGAATACCGCTGGCTCCTCCTTCTCTTTGAGGAACTCATCTGCTGCATCTGCCGCTTTGATAACCTTGAGTGGTATCTCGACGATGAATGTTGAACCTATATCTTCCTTACTCTGAACTGTTATGTTACCACCCATCAGCTCAACAATCTGCTTGGTGATGACAAGTCCCAGACCTGAACCACCGTACTTTCTTGTATCTGATGCATCTACCTGACTGAATCTTATGAACAGCTTGCTCATGTTAGCCTCTGAGATACCTATACCGGTATCTGCAACTGCCATTCTGATCTTAATCTTGTTGTCCCCATCATCCATGGATGCTATCTTGACTCTTACGCTTCCCTCGGATGTAAACTTGATAGCATTTGAAAGCAGGCAGTTGAGAACCTGCTGGATTCTCTGTCCATCACCGCGGACAAGCTTTGGAATATTGCTTCCAAATGAACAGTCGAGCTGCAGTCCCTTGTTGGTTGCGATCGGAACCTGTGCAGCAACTGTGTCCTCAATGGCAGTCCTGATGTCAAATGTCTCTTCCTTGATCTTGTACTTACCAGCCTCAAGCTTGCTTATATCAAGAATATCATTGATAAGTCTGAGCAGTGTGTCTGCACAGTTCTTAGCTGTGATAAGGTTATCTCTGTAATCAGCCTGAAGATCCTCAGCCATAAGTGTGAGCTGGAGCATACCGAGAATACCGTTTATAGGTGTTCTTATCTCGTGGCTCATGTTTGCAAGGAACTCGGCCTGTGTCTTGTATGCTGCATTCGCATCCACGATGGCCTTGCTGAGCTTCTCCTCAGTCTCCTTCTGCTTGGTCACATCTATGACTACCATGTTGATGTAATCAGCCTCAGACTTATACATAACCGTGTTGAACACCTTCTGAAGTGACTCCATGGTGATCTCAACATCCATCAGATCTCCCTCTTTGGTGCCGGAGTTGTTATAAGCTGTGAACCATGCATTGATATCCTGAAGTACCTCTATCTTGCTCTCCTTCAGTATCTTGTCCTTGTAGTCAGACACATCGAGCTTGAAATACTCCCCAAATATCTCATTGGCGTCTACTATCTCGTAGTTTGTTCCGTTGACAGGATCATTAACGATCCTCGCCTGTGCAAATCCTATAGGAAGGTTCATGAAAAGCTTCTTATACTTATCAGACTTTCCTGCTGATCCCATGTTGCCATCTCCGAATACCAGTAATACCAGAACAGCAACGACCGCTGCCAGGACGCCACATATAATAGCTCCCACACCTATACCGGCGACTCCCAGCACTCCCGCCAGCAAAGCCAGAACAGCCATGGCCAGTGCAAGCGGCTTAATCCCAATTTCCTTAATTTTGTCCATTAATGCACCTCTGTTTCTATAAATATTGCGTTTGCCACATAGACACTCCTATGCATATCCACATGGATACATTATATTATAAATAATTATTAAGGTCAACGCTCATATAGTTTTTTATGCTGAATAATGTACAAATTTTCTCTGTTATTTTGTACATATTGGACTACTTTTTATGGTCTCCCAGCCATTCTACCTCGTTATTATGCATATTTTATCTATCAACAGATCTGCATTACTCTATCGCTGCTTCATCATCTGTCCGATCCTCATCCTCTGGCTTCCCCTTTTTGCTGCCGCGCTTCTCCTTGATGGTCTTCGCATTCATAAGCAGTGCAAACACAAGCCATCCGGCAAATGTGAATATCAGGCCGCTCTTGAGTCCTCTAGGGAAATACTTGAACTCTATCACATGGTCTCCCTTCTCGAGATCCAGTGCGATAAATGCTCCCGCAACAGTCTGTATATCGGTCTTTCTGCCATCAACATAGGCAGTCCAGCCCGAATCATATGGTATGGATGTGAACATCAGGCCAGCCTCATCGACTGATATATGTCCCTTCACATATCCATCCTCAAATTTGTTGATATTTAACTGATTGTCAGCCCAGCTCTCATACGCCTGGTCAAATGCAGCACCGTTGAGAGTGGCTATAGTAAGTCTTGCAGATGTATTGTCAGGTACACCCGCAGAGAAATAATACTCGACCTCCACGTTGGTTCCCTTTGTCAGATGTCCCACATGGTATGTCTGGTACTGAAGTCTCTCGTAATTCTGCTCCTCACCGTTCACATATATCCTTATCTTGGTGATTCCATTGCAGTTCGCTATGATGTACAGGTCATTCTGTTCCTCTGTTATGTCAAAGCTGAGTCCAAAGCTCACGATACCCGGTGTGATATCGGAAAGTCCAAAGTATTCACTGTACGGATTGTCATGTGTTATCGTGATGTCATTTGAAGAGCCAGTTACCTCCGGATATATCTGGCTGAACGTACCAGCCACCCCAGTCGACTTTTCCACGAAATTATTTATACTGTCAAACATATTCGATGCATCAGAAGTCCAGTCTTTCAGCTCGTTATTCACCATGAAGCCCAGCTTGAGCGCCCGGCTGTTCTGGTATACATCAACGCCATCCACTGTATCCACATAGTCCATATCGTAGGACATATGCTCATCCTGTCTCCTGAACAAATATCTTATGCCCAGAACCGAACTTGACACGGGATTTGCTCCGTCAAACAGGAACTCATTGGCACCTGTGTAGAAACCAAGTCCGTGCATGGCATTCACAAGGTCATTTGAAACCGTCGAACCAAACAGGCTGACTCCCTGCATATTGTAATAGGTAGATTCATCCACCACCTTGGTGTTGTTGAGCTCCGTCCTATATGGAAAATGGCCTGTCTTAACAGAATCTATAGCGGCCTGCACACTAGCAGCATCGCCATAGTAATCCGGTATGTTCACCGTTCCGTTGCTCTCGTATCCCTTTGCCGCACTGAACACTATCTCAGTCAGACACAACACTGAAAGTATAGCTGCCACTGCGAATCTGCCTTTGCCGCGGACAAGTCCCAGCACCAGGATTCCCGCCGAGTACACAACAAACAGCACCCATGTGAGGATAATTACCGTCCTGTCCATATCAATATTCTTGTCTGCATAAACCAGGAAACCGAACGACACGATAATTCCCAGGACTATTCCCGGTATCTGCTTCTTTTCTGTATTTGCAAGGGCCTCGTATCCCATGCTCAGCAGAATGAAGATGAACAGGAATGAAAATCTGTTCGGGATTCCGTACTGATCATGGAAGCCGTGCCATATATAGTTGAGCAGCGTATTGTTAAAGCTCATCATGAGAAATACGATCAGTATCACATTCTTAAGCTTCTCGTACCATTTGATCTTTGTATTGAAAATATATATTCCTATCAGCAGTATGGCAAATGTACCGCAGTACAGGTTCACACCGCCGTCAAACTGCTGGCTCTTTATCGGCTCAGTCAGGACAAACATCTGCTTTATCATATCCCATATGCTTCCGTACCACTCCCATTTAGGGAAATGTCTGGTGGCAGATGCCGTGGTGTTAAGCCCGATATAAGCCGGGATCAGCAGAAACGCAGACATAGCCGCAGCCATGACAGATGTTCCCGCAAATCTCAAAGTGTCCTCTGCGCCCTTGTATATGTTCTTGTGATTGGTGAGTATAAACTGGAGAACCAGGAACACACATATCATGAAACATATATAGTAGTTACACAGAAGTCCGTAGAACAGACTGAGCGTATACAGTCTGTAGTTGCTGCCGTCCTCCATCATCTGCTCGAAGCCCTGCATGATAAGCGGAAGTATCAGTATACAGTCCATCCACATGAGATTCCATGAATATCCTATGACATAGTTGCTGAGTGCATATGCCACAGCAAATGGAATGATGAGCAGGTTGTTCTTGTTCCTGCACTTGTATCCAAGATAGCTCGCCATGGTCATACCGGACAGAGCTATCTTGATACTTATGAGCACGCACATCGCTATGTACAGATGCTCCCTACTGAACAGCACGATTATAAAGTTCAGAGGACAAGCCATATAGTAGGCGATTATGTCAAGCAGATTGCTTCCCATGCCTATGTCCCATGTATAGAACAGGCTTCCCTCGTTCACCAGTTTGTCATGATAATCAGAGAAGAATGGCAGATACTGGTGAAGACTGTCCACCATGGTAAGGCTGTGTCCGCCAAATGGCCCTATCTCCGCCACCACCCACAGCACGAACATAAATATAGCCGGGATGATAAAAGCGATTATCATGATATAGTTGTCAGCCAATATATCCTTTACAGGCTTTTTATCCTTCTTAAATACGAAGCATTTGCTGAATATATAGTTTATTACAAGTACAACTACCTGAATTATTATCTTTGATATAAACTCATTGTATCTGAAGGAGTCGCACAGCAGGTTGGTTCCAACGACCTCCACCACCATGGCAAACAGACGCATGCCCACAAATGATATGAACTCCCTTATGATCCGGCCTACACTCTTCCTCTGCTCCGACCTGAACACGTAAAATCCATTTGCAAAGTAGGCAAATAATATGGCAAGCATTATCGCTATGATATTCGCCGCACTTCGCGACAGATCCGTCACAAGTCTCAACACAAAGAATGATACAAGATTCACAGCCGTGGTCATTCCTCCGGCTATAACATATCTGACCATCTCTTTCTCCATAAGCTTTTTTATTTTGTCTAAATATTCATTCATATTTCCATACCGATTCCTTACATGATATTCAATAGTTATATCAAATATGATGTACTAATTATAGTTACATATTCTTAAATATTTGCTACTTGAAGTTCGCAAGAAGATATACAAGAGGTGAATTCCAGTAGATCGTTACCTCATTACATGAATAACTCTGTGCGTTGTCGACATAGCATCTCTCCTTTGGAATCTTTGCAAGAACAGCCTTCGCATATGGATCCTCAAGGTTTCCATCGGCACCGCCCACAAGCATTCCAGGCATTGCCTTGCCCAGTGCCTCTGAAGGTCTGTGGTGTGGATTCTCAGGAGTCTGTGAACCATATCCTGTCACATAACAGTAGCTGACTGCATTTCTTCCAAGTATATAGTTGAGCTGGTCTGCCGCATAGTCCACATATGAATCGTCGCCCAGAACCTTTGATGCCATGAGCAGAAGGATTCCGTTATCCGCAACGACCATGTTGCTTCCCCATACATAAGAGCCTCCTGTTGTTGAACCGAAGCCGCTGCCGGCATAGTTATCTACAAGCTTGTCAGCACCCTTCTTAAGTATCTCCTTCTCTGCTGCGCAGTCCTTTACATTTACACAGTAGTCATATATTCCATAATATCCGACATCCGCCCATCCAAGGCCGTACTTAACGCTTCCCTCGATGGCTGTCTTCACATAATCATTGTAGCTCTCATCACCTGTTGCGATATACAGCTCCGCTGCTGCCCACAGGTACTCATCGCTGTCATTGCTGTCAGGATACTCACCTGTAACTATGCTTCCAACGTTCTTAAAGCCTGCATCTCCCTGATGCTGCTCAAGATACTTCCATGCCTTCTGAGCTGCAGCAAGACATGAATCTGCAAATGCTGCATCGTACTTTCTGTATACAACTGAAGCCTTTGCCATAACAGCCGCAAAATCGCCTGTTGCTGTGTTGGATATAGGTGAGAGTATCATCTGTGCAGTCTCCTCAACAGCAGCCACCATCTCAGGGAACACCTCTCCGGTAACCTTGTGATAAACTCCGCCGCTGGTCTCATCCTGCATCTTGAGCATCCAGTCAAGCTCGTATCTGACCTCATCCAGAACGTCAGGAACACCGTTGCCGCTCTCAGGTATTCCGATAGCGTCGTCCTTTGCCGCATACTCTGAATCCTCATATGTAAGGAGCAGATCCTGTACCGCCTTTGCGCCCGGAACAACATATCTTCCGTAGTCTCCGGCATCATGCCATCCGCCGGTCACATCCTTTGCAACATCTGAGCCGTACACTATGGCAGTTCCCGTGTGACATGCAGCGTGTGCAAAATCACCGGCTATGGCTGAATCAAGCTCTGTTCCACATCTCTGGTCATAGAACATGAGCACTGACGCCTTGTATATATCGTCATACACGCCATCCCCAACAGGGAACTCGTATGATTCTGCTCCGGTGTCGAGAACTATCTTGTATGTACCCTGATCCTTGACATCAGAGAAATCTATAACCGCACATTTGTCGCCCACAGCAGGATCGTAATCCCAGCCAGATACGTCACCCTTGCTGACTACCTTGTCATCAGCGACGCTCTTTACCTCGTAGCTCTTGGCGTCTCTGTCAGTCACTGTGGCAAGCTTCTTCGCATCCTTGCCGTAACCCATCTGGTTGATGCCAACCAGCTTTGGATCAGGAATACCCTCAACGCTCTGTGCGCTTGAGGCGTCAACTACAGTGAGCTTGATATTGTCAAAGTATACCTTGTGAGGCACGCTGTCATCACCAACGCCCTCGAAATGTCCCAGATTCATACACATTCTAGGTGCCGGATCCGATGCCTCGCTCATGGTGAACTGGTTGGATATGTGCTGTGTCTCAGTGCCTATCGTTATGTCATCCATCACATAAGCGTGGTAATCACCGCCATTTATCTGAAGTCTGTACTGAATTCCTCTCTCAATGGTGCTGTGCACGTCAAATGACAGCTCATACACACAGTCCTGGTTGAGCTCAAATCCGTCATAGTATATCTGGTTCGCATAATCCAGGCTTCCTGTTCCGGTTATATCCAGACACAGTTCTCCGTTCTCTGCTCCGAGTACGGCCTGTCCGCCATTTGAATATGTATGGCACTCGTCCGTGTCATTGTCATCAAAGTTCAGGTCTATCAGGACATCCCCTGCCTTGACCTCTGTCTTCTCCTGTTCAGCCGCCTCCGAAGCAGCCTCCTCTGTCTTCTCCTCCGAGGTCGCAGCCTCGCTGGTCTCCGCCTGGCTTGTCGCCTCTGTCACATCGTCCTTGCCCTGACCTCCGCAGCCAGCCAGCATGGACATACCCATAGCCGCAGCCATCGCAATGGCCAGTACCTTCTTCATCTTTGCCATGTTAACCCTCCATAAACCTTATAATCTCCTGAAACGCCATATGTCCCCCAAAGATATCCAGTGCACTCCCTATGGTCACGTCTATCCTGTTCCTTCCGAGACTTCTGAGCCGTTCCAGATCGTCAAATGATGCCACACCTCCGGCATATGTCATCGGCAGCTTTCCCCATCTTCCAAGCATGTCCGCAACATGGGTCTCTATGCCTGACGCCTTGCCCTCCACATCCACCGCATGAACGAGATACTCGTCGCAGTATTCTGAGAGCCGGTCAAGCGTTGCCTCCTCCACCTTTACATTTGTAAATTTCTGCCATCTGTCAGTGACAATATAATACTCTCCGTCCCTCTTCCGGCAGGACAGATCCAGCACCAGATGTTCTCTGCCCACAGCCTTCTCAAGTGCCTTCAGGTTGTCGTAGTTGATCTCTCCATCCCTGAACACAAATGATGTGGCTATGACATGTGACGCACCCATATCTATGAACCGCTGTGCATTGTCAGCATTTATTCCCCCGCCTATCTGCAGTCCTCCCGGATATGCAGCCAGAGCGAGCTGTGTCTGTCTTACATCGGCGTCATAGTATTCGCTGGACGCAGGATTGAGAAGTATGATATGACCACCCTTAAGTCCATAGCTTTTGTACAGTTCAGCAAAGAAGTCTCCGTCCTTCTGTGATACAAAGTTTTCATCTGCTCTGTCACCCTCATCACAGAGACTGCCTCCAACTATCTGCTTTACCTGTCCATTGTGTATGTCTATGCATGGTCTGAATTTCATATCGTCTGTCTCCTGTCGCGTTTGTCACCTTTTGGTGTAAATTTTGCTCATATAACTGCTATTTTATCATACAAAATACAAATATGACACAATAAATGGATTAACCAGGCAAAACTTTATTTGATTACATGGGCCAAAGGCTTTACAATAGATACAATTATGTGCTTTATGGAAAGGATGGGGAACAACTTATGAATTACTCACTAAAAGCCGAACTGGACAACTGCTATTCCTATGCCGATTCGCTGGACAACGACGGCTACGGTGCGCGCCAGAAGACAGGACTCAAGACAAGAGAGATGCTTCAGTTTGACCTGCTTCAGTTTCTTGCATATCTGTCCAGCTCCGACCAGGCAGAACTTACCCTGGAGATAAAATTTGTCCGCGAATACCTGAACCAGCACTTTACAACAGACAAATTCCGCACATTCAAATATGAGAGAACAACCAGGGATTTTGCCGTGACACCACCTAGATCCCTTACATATTTTGTACAGGGCGATCTGGCCCGGGCAAAGGTAAATCCCAAATCAGTATACCGTTCCAGAGATTACGTCAGAATGTTCAAGCTCATGGGGCAGGAATTCATCGCCTGCAACAACATGACTGACGACAACGAGATAGCAAGGCTCACAGGCTACTGCCTCATGCTCGACAAATATCTCAAGTCCATGAACCTATACGCCATAGATCCAAGCCCACTGCTCGACAAGTACAACGCACTCCCAAAGAGTGCTTCCCCAGTCTCACAGACTCCGGCTAAGTCGACAGCTTCCGAAAGGGCTGAACCCGTCAAGGATGTGGACACTCTTCTCGAGGAACTGAATTCCATGACCGGTCTCGAGAGCGTGAAGAAGGACATCACCAACCTCGTAAACCTTCTGAAGATCAAGAAGCTCCGCGAGGAAAACGGCATGAAACAACCGTCCGTATCTCTCCACCTTGTATTCTCCGGCAATCCGGGAACAGGAAAGACCACGGTGGCAAGACTTCTTGCAAATATCTATAAGGGTCTGGGCATACTATCAAGAGGACAGCTTGTCGAGGTCGACAGAGGCGGACTTGTTGTGGGATATATTGGTCAGACAGCCGTCAAGACAACCGAGGTCATAGAATCAGCCCTCGGCGGGATCTTATTTATAGATGAGGCTTATACTCTCACCGCAGGCAAAGGTGAGAATGATTTCGGCCAGGAGGCAGTGGACACGCTGCTCAAAGCTATGGAGGATCACAGAGATGATCTCATAGTCATAGTTGCCGGCTACCCGGATCTCATGGAACGGTTCCTGAGCTCCAACCCGGGACTTCGTTCCAGATTCAACAAATTCATCACATTTGAGGATTACACCGGGGACGAGCTTATGTCCATCTTCGAGAGCATGTGTTCCAAGCAGGAATACAAGCTGGACGATGATGCCCGCGCATACGCCTCAGAATACTGGCACGACAAAGCCGCACATCACGACGATACATTTGCCAACGCCCGTGAAGTCCGTAACTTTATGGAATCCGCCATATCCAGGCAGGCCACCAGAATAGTTTCCATGGACAACATTGACGTAGCCACACTTGAGACCCTTACAAAGGAAGATCTGATGGCTTAGGCTTGTAATATTTTTTGGATAAAGAAAGAGAGGTATTTTATTTTGAACAGATCATTATCGACAGATAATCCTATCATGTATTTTCTAACCATAGTGTGCGATATAGTAATATTGCATTTTCTGTGGCTGCTGACTTCCTTGCCAATCCTCACGATAGGTGCATCGACCACAGCACTCTACTACACCACCATGAAATGCATCAGAAACGGTCAGGGCGGCGTGGTCAAGCTGTTCTTCAAGAGCTTCAGGGAGAATTTCAAACAGGCTACAGGGATAGGAGTTCTGGCTCTGCTTGCCGGTGTCCTGTGTGCATTTGACATGTGGTTCGCCGTGAGCAGGAACATCAAGAGTATGCTGGTCATATTCACCATCATGTCACTTATCTATCTGTTCACTGTCCTGTATGTATTCCCACTTCAGGCGCAGTTTGAGAACACAGTCAAAGCGACCATCAAGAACGCATTCCTCATGTCCATCAAGAATCTTCCATGGACACTTCTCATGGTTGCGATAACGGCAGCGATCGCAGCGGGATGCTATTTCAGCTCCACCGTGCTCGGTCTTATGCTCATATGTGTCGCAGGACTTCACGCTTATCTGTGCTCACTGGTATTTGTACACATCTTCAACGAGTACATGCCGGAGGAGGAAGAGAAGAGCGACGAGGACTTCCATATAGCTGACGATACAGACGAGGACTAACACCCCTTGCCAACACATACAGATGAATAATATACATGGCGTGCGCCGGCTTTCTTCAGAAGGCCGGCGCACACGTCTATGGTGACACCGGTTGTATATATGTCATCCACAAGCAGGATATTTCTGTACTCCGGGTACAATCTGCCTATGTCCATGGATGTCTTTATGTTGTTTGCCCTCTCCAGGTTGTCCAGTTTCTTCTGCGGTGTGGTGTACTTTCTTCTCACCAGCATATCCTCACAGAATGGAAGCCCCAGTTCATCAGCGACAACCTTCGCCAGTACAGCCGCCTGATTGTAGCCGCGCTGTCTCTGCTTTCTCCTGTGCAAAGGTACACAGGTGACCGCATCTATTCCATACCTTCTGACATACGGGCGCACCTTCTCCGCCATCTTAGCTCCGTAGAAATCACAATATTCTTTTTTGTTATGGTATTTTATCGCCAGAACACTAGCTTTGACGGGTTCCATGTAATTAAATACGGGGAAACCTCTTTCGAAATTTCTTGAATGTTTTTCACAGTCCAGACAGAGCTCCCGCTCTTCACTGTCGACCTCCTTGCCGCACACCATACATGACGGATCCTTCACATATGGAAGGCTGTTATGCCCTCTGCATATCAGCCCTTCTCCCATCGGAAGCACCTCGTCACATATCGCACACCGGCGGGGATACAGGAGATCCGTGAGCAGTCGTCCGAATCCGAACTTATCTGCGCATCGTTTCATCTTCTCTCCATCTCCCTGAGTCTCAGTGCAAATGAGGTGTATCTCTTCTGTTCATCCTCATTGTCTATCATCGTATTTACCAGTCCTATATTGCCCACTATGACCACGCTTCTTCTGGCTCTCGTCACCGCCGTGTACAGCAGGTTTCTGTTCAAAAGCTTAGGTGGGCATCTGAGAAGCGGGATCACAACCACGGGATACTCACTTCCCTGCGACTTATGTATGGTTATCGCAAATGCATGCTCAAGCTCCTCAAGCTGGTTGTATGGATACTCAGTCTGTCTTCCATCGTCAAATTCCACCACGATCCTCTGCTCGTAGTCGTCAACAGCCTTTACAAATCCAATATCGCCGTTGAACACTCCGACTCCTTCCTCCTTGGCAAATCTGCCCGACGGATCCAGTATCTTCCACTCCTGCTTGTAATTGTTCTTGACCTGCATGACCTTATCGCCCTGTCTGAACACCACATCGCCCCGGTCATGCTCGGGCTTTCCGTGTCCCTCCGGATTGAGGACATCCTGAAGCTGCTTGTTGAGGTTCTCAACACCCATATCATACTTACGCATAGGTGTCAGCACCTGTATATCCGATTTATCCACACCAAAATATGATGGAAGCTGCTTTGTCAGAAGCACCTTGAGCTCTGCCACGATCTCATTGTAGCCATTCCTTGGAACAAAGAAGAAATCCCTGCTCTTGTTCTTGATCTCCACATGCTCTCCATCCTTTATCCTGTGGGCATTGCCTATGATATCGCTGTCCTCGCCCTGTCTATATATCCTGTCCAGCACCGACACGCTGAACACACTGGACGCTATGATATCCTTGAGCACATTTCCCGGGCCAACTGACGGAAGCTGATCCGAATCACCCACAAGCACAAGTCTTGTGCCCGGAGCCACAGCCTTGAGCAGACTGTAGAAAATGCTGCTGTCAACCATGGACATCTCATCTATTATGATAACATCGGCCTCAAGTGGATTGCTCTCATTCCGCATAAATGTATACGCAGAAGTCTCTTCTCCTTCCACTCCGCCCGTAAGCTCGAGCATTCTGTGTATGGTCTGTGCTCCGTATCCTGTGGCCTCGGTTATCCTCTTGGCTGCACGTCCTGTAGGCGCAGCGAGGACTATCTTCATCCTGAAGCTCTCGTATATCTTGATAAGTACATTTATGATCGTTGTCTTTCCGGTTCCGGGGCCTCCGGTTATGACCGCAACGCCGTGATCCACGGCATTTCTTATGGCAAGTCTCTGGGCATCAGCCAGCTTCATATTCTCTGACTTTTCTACCGTCTCAACAACCTTGTCTATCTTGAGCTTTGCCTTTGAGAAATCTATGTTGAGCTCACACAGAAGTCTTGCCGAATTGAGCTCCATATAATAATTAGGTGCTGCATACACGGCATTTGTCACGTTTGACTCTGACTCCGTATCCAGCAAATCCATGTCTATGTCAGCCACCGGATCATCAAGGCTCACATCTGGAAGCTCCCCTGAATCTGGATCGTCCTTCAGCTCCTTTATGATTATCTTGCCGGCAACGCTGAGCTCAAGTATCTGATTGCATATGGACATCTCAAGCTCCGGATCATATGGCATGTACTCATTCATCAGCAATGAATATGTCTTGTCTACCAGCATCTTCTGGGGAATATACATATGGCCAAGTCCATTTGCACCGGATAGGGCATACATAATAGCAGCTCTTACCCTGAAATCCGAATCTCTTCCGATACCAAGTCTGTCCGCAATCTCGTCCGCTGTCCTGAATCCAACGCCCGTTATATCCTCTGCTATCTTATAGGGATTTGTCCTCACTATGTCGTACACTTCGTCACCGTATTCATTGTAGATCTTTACAGCGAGGTTCACCGGGATATTGAGACCGGTCAGGAACATGAGCGCATCCTGCATCTCTTTCTTCTCGTTGTATGACACGGCAATGTCTCTGGCCTTCCTCTCTGATATTCCACGTATCTCCGCAAGGCGCTCCGGCTCTTCCTCGATTATCCTGAGTGAGTCCATGCGGAACTTCTTCACTATACGTTTTGCCAGAGCCTCTCCGACACCCTTTATGATGCCCGAACCGAGGTACTTCTCAATACTGAGCACATCATCCGGCATCTTGATCTCACATGAGGTGAATTTGAACTGCAAATCATAAGTTGGATGCTCTACATAATCCCCCTCCGCCGATACATAGATCCCCTCTGCAACGCCGTGAAGATTCCCCACAAAAATATCTTCGCCGTCCTCGCCCTCAACGGCGAAGACGGCGTACCCATTGTCTTCATTCTTATATATAACTTTCTCTACGTAACCTTCTCTTACCAAGTTTTCTCTCCTCTGAAGACTGAGTCCTCAGCTCCTGTCTTAATTGTTCTTCTCGCTGAGAAGCTCGATGTACTTTCCTGTACCAATGGCCACCGCTCTGAGTGGATCCTCCGCTGTCATGGTGGTTATTCCTGTCTTCTCCTCAAGCAGCTCCTCAAGTCCGTGGAGCAGCGCACCACCACCGGTCAGAACTATACCACGATCTGCAATATCAGCAGCAAGCTCAGGAGGAGTTCTCTCCAGAACTGAATGAACAGCTTCACATATCTGGGACGCAGGCTCACGAAGTGCCTCCTCCGTCTCATCCGATGTGACCGTAACAGTCTTCGGAAGACCGGTTACAAGGTTTCTGCCTCGTATATCCAACGTTATATTCTCAGGTCTTCTGTAACATGTACCTATCTTGATCTTGATCTCCTCGGCGGTTCTCTCTCCTATGAGAAGGTTATGCTTCTTTCTCATGAATCTGACAACTGCCTCATCAAAATCATCTCCGGCCACCTTAATGGATGCACTGACAACAGGACCTCCGAGAGAGATGACTGCTATATCGGCAGTTCCACCACCTATATCAACTATCATGTTACCACATGGTCTGTATATATCTATTCCTGCGCCAATGGCTGCTGCCACAGGCTCCTCAATTATGGACACATCCCTGGCACCGGCCGCATAAGTTGCATCCTCAACTGCCTTCTTCTCAACCTCTGTAACCTGAGAAGGTACACATACGCTGATCCTAGGTCGTCTTCCAAAATAACTCCTTCCGACAGCCTTCTGTATGAAATACTTGAGCATCTTCTCTGTTATCGTATAATCAGAGATTACGCCCTGCCTGAGAGGTCTGATGGCCACTATATTACCCGGAGTTCTTCCAAGCATAAGTCTCGCCTCTTCACCAATAGCCACTATCTTATTAGTATCCCTGTCGTATGCAACTACTGAAGGCTCCTTGAGTACGACTCCTTTGCCTTTCACATACACCAGTATACTGGCTGTACCTAAATCTATACCAATATCTGCGCTTGCCATCACAAGTCTCCCTTCTATTCGTTCACGTCCCTTAATATTACAAGAGATGCATTGCTGCCGTCAAGCCATTTCATGCTAACTTCAGTCAAATCCATGATCTTGTCGAGACTTCTTATATAGCTTCTCCAGTGGACCTCCTTGCTGTCCGTAGCCAGATGCTGATCCGGACCTCCCATGAGCTTGTACTTATCTCTGAGATTCTCTATAAGGAGCTTACTGTCCTTGTCTGTAAAATCATATCCAAGCATATCGTTCAGAGTCCTGTTCGAGAACAGCACTCTTCCAGTATCAACTTCTCTAATAAATATACCCTCATCAATATAGTTATATGTATCGAGGAGAACACTGTTTATGCGTTTAACGCTGTCATCGCTCTCTATCTTCTCAATGGCACTTCTGAGTACATCACCTGTCTGCTTTACAAATTCAATCTCCTCTGTGGTCCACAATTTGTTGATAGAGGTATTCGCCAACACAAATACCGCTCCATAATTGCCATTGACATACACAGGAACTGCGGTAAAGCTCTTAACAGGCCCCCCTGACATGATCTTCTTAGCTGCTTCATCCATATGCTTTGCATCTATCACAAGGTATCCCTTGTCCACCAGCTTGCCCGAGCCCTGACCATTCTGCCATGATCTGAACTTCATGTTGGCGCGCTGCCACTCTGTCACATACTCCTCCGCAGACATGCTCTGATTCTTGGACCAGATATACTGGCAATCCAGATCTCCCTGCTTGTCCTTCACATACAGGGCTGCCACGTCAGCATTTAAGACCTCGCCCACCTGTGCTATCACGTCATTGATAACCTGCTGGGAGCTCTTATCTGAAGTGTTCAGGGCATCAAGCAGAATCTTCTGCCACTGCAGCTTGTTCTCCATTATGACCTCCTCTGACTTGGCACGGATCGCCTCCTTTGCCAGGATCTGAGAGCTGAATGCGTATTCGGAGAAAATGCGTCCAAGCTGCCACTGCACCTTGTATACGCTCTCCATTTTCTTCGCATCCTCGTCATCATATGAGCAGCATATCCATGTTGCCACATGCTTGCCATCTATCATGATCGGTGCACCACAGATCATACTTCCCGTGATGTCATCGTCCATTTCCATCATAACCGGAACATTGTTCCTGAGAACTACCTCATTTAACTTCATATATATCTGCTTATACTGAGGCTTCTCAAACATATCATAGAAATAACCCATATGCTTCTGAGGGCCGGCCGGCTCAACCATCTTCTTGCCCACAGGATCTATGATAGTTGTATAAAGTCCTGTGAGTGCAGAGAACGCCTTCGTTATCAGAGTCCACTTCTCGGTATCTATCTGATTCCTTTCCTCATCCGACTGGGTATTTGTCTTCATAATGTATGAGAGCTTGTCATCGAACTCCTTCTTAGCGCGCTCAACACTGTTCTCAAGAGCCTTCTTGTCCGTAATATCAGATATAAAATACTCAACCGTGTATGTGTTATCAGCCGCCTGTGTCACAGAGCTCTGGGACTTCACCCAAATAACCTCGCCTCTGTCGTTGACTATCCTGAACTCTTCCTCGTAGTCCTTGTCCTCGCGCTTCGTGGCGTTTCTGACATTCGCCATAACCCTGCTTCTGTCCTTCGGATGGATATAATCCTCTATGAGTCTGTCACCAAGCTTGATGGCATCCACATTTATTCCCATCTGCTTGGCGTTCGGGGTTATATACTTGAAGATCGGTCTGCCATTCTCGTACTGCTGTACCATGACAAAGCTCTTGATCTTAGACATGGCAGATAATATATACGCCGCCTGATCCTCATTGTATCCGGTCTCCTTGTCCTTTATGAACAGGAGCTCTATTCCATCCATGTCGCCATCTGTGGTTCTCACGATGTGACACTTAAGTCTCATCTTATTTATATCTCTGTGAGCTGATACGATCCTAGTCTCCATCTCAAAATCATCCACTCCGGTATTCTGAACCTTGTAGAGCTGTCCGATCAGAAGGTCATAATCACTCTTAGGGAGCAGGTCGCTGAGTCCCACCAGCCCACTGTAGAAATTGCCATCTGTATATCCATACTCAGATATGTTCTTAGATACGTATCTCGTTCTCCATACACCCTCCGGCTTATACAGATACAGAGCTATAACGCCTATATGGTTTATGATCCTCTCAAGACTCACGCTTCCTATCGTAACGTCTGATCGAAGCTCAAACAATACCATATACGCCTTCTTGTCACCATATTCAAACTGGTTGACAAATCCACTGACTACATATCTGTCCTTGTCGTTAACTATAAGTCCAAGTCTGTGCCATATGATAGCCTTCTTGTCGTCAAGTGTCGGCCAGAACTCATCGCTGACCATAAACTTATCCGGCTCCATGGCAATGGATTCAACATCCGAACCCACGATCTTAACTGCGGCATTGTTTATGCTGAGGACTTCACCATCCTCGCAGAACACAACCGCAGGATATTCAACTATTCCCAGAAAATCTGAATAACCACTAAGTCTGTTTATCTCCATAAATATCTCTCCATATATCCACTGCACAAGTGCAGTTTTATCCCATTATTATACACCCCGTATATTATTTACCCCTTAATGCACATAAAACTTTCCTATGTCCCATCACATAGAAAAGTTTCATGTTACCATATATCATATATTACTACTGTGCATCCTCAGCATCACTAACCATAGCAGTTGCCTCGCTCTTCAGTCCGGTAAATGCCTTGTCGGCAACATCCTTTGTTGAAGCACATGCAGAAATAACATTGTCCAGTGATGACAGAAGATCTGACATATATCTGCTTACGCTCTCGCACTCCTTCTTCACATTGTTGCGAAGTCTGGTTGCATCATCTGTGGCTGCATTTCTTGTATTGGCAGCATCCTTCTGAGCTTCCTCTCTCATAACCTTGCACTCGTAATCTGTCTTTGCCGACAGAGCCTCTGCATCTGCGTGAGATTTATTTCTTGTCTTCTCTGCCTCTGAGTATGCCTCATCCTTCATGCTGTTGCACTTTGCCTCGGTCTGATCATACATCTGCTGGCACTGTATCTCTGTATCTGTCTGGAGCTTTGTGCATCTCTCCTTGACATCTGTCTCGTATGCCTCGAGCTCTGCAGTTATAGTATTCTTCTTGTCTGTGCACTCCTTCTCAGTCTGTGCGATCAGTGCGTCTGCGCTCTCACGGGCCTCAAGAAGTGTTCTTGATATTGACTCGTATCTTCCTGCATTCTCAAGCTCTCTCTGCTTGTATGCATTGATCTGCTCCTTGAGTGACTCTATCTCGCTCTCCTGCTCTGAATTGGTCTTCTTGAGAGTCTCTATGGTCTTGGAAGACTCTGTCATATTGACCTCTCTCATGGTCTTGAGACTCAGAACAGCCTCGCTGAGCTTGTTGACGTTCGCCTTAAGCTCCTCTACTTCTTTATTGTGCTTTTCCTTAAGTTCATCAATATAGTAATCAACGGATGCCTTATCATATCCACCAAACTTCACTGTCTTCAGTGATTCTACTCTATCGTCAGTTACAACATCTTCTACCTGTTTTGCCATGACCTTACCTCCGAAAAACTAATCCTATTGTAGATACTCCGTAATTATAGCACACATAATTCTGTAAGCAAAGTATTTTTACCTTTTATGATTACAAACCACTTTTTTTATGCTATATTGTAACTGCTCATTGAATTTAAATTTTACGGAGGATCATATAGATGAAACACCATTCAAAACTTGTCATATTAGGTCTCGCGGCAACCCTCGTGATGACATCACTCACAGGCTGTCTTCACCGCAAGAAGACCACCTATCAGACATACATGCAGAACATTCTCGACGTCAACTACAAAGGAAGCTTTGACGGATACGTGAAGGACAACGACGGCTCCGAGGAGGACGCCTCAGCCATGTACAGCGACAGCATAGATTATCTGGCCGGCCAGCTCATCAATCATTACTCACTGAACAACGCAGAGACAGACGAGGTGGATGCTATATTTGACGAGACCGCAAAGGTCATCTACTCCAAGGCCAAATACGAGGTGTCAAGAGCCTATAAGAGCGGAAGCGACTACTATGTGGACGTGACCGTATATCCTATGGACATTCTCAATCAGGCATTTGACGATGTGTTCGCATATATCGATGACTATAACAAGAAGATCAGCGCCGGCGATTTCAACAACACCACAAAGGAAGATTACGAGAAAGAATTTGCCCAGGGCGTGTCGGATATCCTTCAGAATAAAGCCGCAGACATGGATTACCGCAGTCCTGTTGTGGTCTCTGTGAAGATAACCGATGACGGCGACTATTACTGTGCTGACCCGGCGGGGCTGTCCCAGGTTGATGCATCCATGCTTGCAATAGAGGGTTCCCAGCAGAGCTCAGGCTCTGACAGCTCTGACAGCTCAAGCGAGGACAGTTCAGACGAAGGCGATATCTCCTCGGGTGGCGAGACCGCCGAGTAACTATATACATTAAGAATGTGTCTTAAGAATATACATTAAGAAAAGCTCAGCCTGTGTGATTTCTACTGAATCCATCACACAGGCTGAGCTTTATATATATGTTATCTCCGGCTACTTTCTCACCCTGACTGACTTTGTCTTGCTCCATGCTGAGTAGCATCTTGTGCCAAACTTGTTCGAAAAGCTTCTAACCCTTACATAATATGTTTTTCCGCCTTTAATCCGCTGCTTTGCTCCAAGACTCGCAGTCGTCTTGCTTCCACCGCTTAACACCGTGAATGCATATGTACCCTTTTTAAAGTTTGATGTTGTTGAATACTGGATCTGATAGCCATCTGCGCAGCTTATCTTTCCCCACTTTAATCTTACAGACTTAGCCGATGGGCTCTTTATCTGGCTTATACCTGGTATCTTCGGGCTGACAGTAACAGGTATTATCTTCTTCACCTTCACATGATTCGAATCTCCAGCATATACGGTGATGTTTGCCTTGCCTATATACCGGGCTGCGATCGTTATTGTTCCAGCAGAGTCTACCTTTACAGCTTTGTTATCCGAGCTGTAGCTGAGCTTTCCGGCACGTGCGCTCACGCTCTGTGAAATAGATATTCTCTTCGAGCTGGTTGACATCTCTATTCTGTAGCTGCGCTTTTTCAGCGTTATGCTGTTCGGCGCCTTTTTGATCGTAAAATTGATCGTCTTCTGTCCCTGATATGTGCCAGCGCCTATAATTACAGCCTCTGCTGTTCCGGCTGCTTTGTTCTTATTGTATGAAACCGTATAATCTGTATCCTTCTCCAGCGTTTTGTCGCCAAGCTTTACTGTTACAGCCGGCTTCTTCGAATTACCATCATATGTATATTCTGTCTTGTTAAGTGTAACCTTTGCTGACGATATGCTCTTACGCGTGAGCTTTGAGCCATACGCATAGCTAGTCTCACCCTTTTCTCCACAGTATACACATGCATAGTAATACTCTGCCGGAGAATCATAATCTGCTGCCTTCTTCAGATATCGTGCAGTTGTTTTCTTTGCTGTGTAGCTGTGATCGACTGGATCTGTTGCTGTACCGGTTTCAAAAACCTCACCACACATGCTGCAGACAACATCTCCTGTATATCCGCCGCCCATACAGGTAGCTTTCTTCTCTCCTACAAGCGTTCTATCATGGTCTGTCTTTGGAAGAATCTCAGTAGTCCTGCTGAGTTCTGCCTTGCACACGGTGCAGTATATAACCTTGTCTCGGCTGCCTTCAGCCTGACATGTAGCCAGATTTACATTCTCATACACAGCCTTTCCCTGGGTATGTCCGAGTGGCTCTGTCTTCTCATCCTTTGTCTTTTTGCATCGCTCACATGTGTATCTGATCAGACCTTCTGCTGCACACAAAGCTTTTTTCTTAACCACGCCAGAATCCCATCTATGTCCCAATGCACCAATGGCTATCTTCTTGGTACTCTGATAACTCTTGCCATTCAGCGTGCATTTTGCTGTACACACCTTTGCACCATCGTTCTCGCAGGATGCCTGCGTTATCTTGCTTGTTACAGTCATCGGTTCACTGATCACATGACTCGAATCTCTGGTACAGGTGAGAACCAGCTTGCAAGTGTTGCCATTTGCTGACCACTCATACTTTGGGGCGTAATCATGTCTCAGGCTATCCCCATGTGTAAATGTCTTTTTGCGATTCACTCTTCCACAGTTATCACAGGAATAATAATATTTCGCAGCAGTTGTACAGGTCGCAGCCTGTGCAAGAGTTTCATCATTTACTATTTCCGCAGTGTATGAATGTCCGCCTATCTCTGTTATATCAAGTTCATACTCAGCCTTCACCCACGGATTATATTTACTGGCAACCGTAATCGTTACAACGCCGTTGCCGATTGCCGAAAGTGATGCCGCAGTCCTAGACACTTCATTCACCTTTACAACAGTCTCATCCGACGATGTAACCGCATACTCATGTATGTCCGCTCTCGTTGGCCAATCCATTATATTTATACTCAGTTCCGCTCCAATTTCATACTCACTTGGTGAAGTAGTCCTGTTATCGCTGTCCTTCTCCTGCCAATACACATATCTGATACTGGTAGGAAGTGACACGATCTTCTCATATCCGCACTTTGAACACGTCTCTACTGTCTGGCTTTCACCCTCATCTGCCTCTGATATGACATACTCATGTCCCCCCTGATCTGCCACATTGAACGTGTATTCCTGACAAATTGAGCTGTCATATTTATGAACTATTCTTATGGTTACATCACCTGTTCCGACCGCCGTAAGCTTAGCATCATATCTTCTATAAGAAGATTCCGGATCACTCACTTTTACAATACCTTCATCCGATGATGTAACTATAAACTCAGAGTTGTCGACCTTCGTTGGTGCATAATCTACTTCCAGATTGATCTCATCACCTACTTCCACATCAGCAGGCTTGTAATATCCATTACTATCACTCCACCATACAGTACGTGTTATTGCCGTCGGGATTGTCACCGTTTTTGTCGTCCCGCACTTTGAACAAATTTTTTCTGTCTCTCCAGATCCCGGTTCTGCCTGACTTATTACATAGTCATGACCACCCACATCTGTTACCGACACAGTGATTACCCTCTTCATATCCGGATTCACGACCGGATATACAGTAACCGTCGTCTCACCTATCTTATTCATATGGAATGTTCCAGCATAGTTAGACGAAGGGGTATACGAAATAATAGACGGGTCTGCTATATCAAACACGAATTTGTCATCGGATTTGCTATCTGATGCCGTCGAGAAAGATATGTATGTCTCTATATCCTTTCCTACTTCGAACTCCTGATCATATGTGGCTGATGAAGCAGTTTCCGATAATCTCCAGTACACGTACATCGTCTTTGGTCCTGTTACTTTACATCTCGTACATACGCCATCTGTAAAGCTATGCCCAAGAGCCGGAACCTCATCCTCTATCTTTTTGTAGCCACATTTAGCGCATGTGTATACTGTTCCACCTGTCTCTGTACATGTGGCCTCTTTTTTCACACCTTCACCATACACATGCTCCGTGCATGCATCATACCGCTGTCCAAGCAGCTTATCCAGCTTGGCCTGCGCTGCATCCACCTTTTTCTGCCACTTCTCCGGATCTACAGTCTCATAATATTCATCAAACAGCTTCTCAAATTCAGCTATTGTGTACACCTCATATTGGCTAGTATAGTTTGAAAGCTTGCTTGCATTGAAGCATGAAGTATTGCCATACCTGCCATAGAGTGTGAATCCGACTCCCATCACCTGATCTGCTGCCCAGAACATATTGGTATAATGTCCAACCGTGACTCCCTCCGAATCCGCCTTTTGTTCAACAGCTGTAAGCTGACTCTGCGAAGTTATGGATGAATATCCCAGCTCATCCCTTATCTTGTTAAAAGATGCCTTCTCACTGTTCCATCCTGCCGCCGGATCAGTATATCCAAACGCCAGATTCTCACATGACACCTGAAGAAGTGAATGATTTGTGAGTCCTGCACCTCTGTCCGCGCCTGACTGTGCCACCGCCATGAAATAGAAATTAGTCTTAGCCGCATTCCTCTTCATTGCCCCGACATAGTTTTCGTCTGTGTCCCTTAACGAATTAATTTTATTCAATACCGCAAATGTCGCCTTTGTGTTTTCAAGCGATATGGCGTCTTTCTTATCTCCGGTAACAACAACCTTGTTATTTCTCGATTCCGGAAGACCTGTATTATTTCCTCCCGCCCACTTGGAGAAATCTTCCTCACATGCCTCCTGCAGGACAGCCTTGGCCCGATTCAGATCATATTTCTGTTTTGTTGTCAGGTTGCTTTTCGCAAGCATCCAGTCTACAAAACCTATAGAGCCCTGATCATATACGGTCATCACTTCACTCTGATCTTTCTTCACCTGTTCCAACTCACTCTGAGCCTCTTCTATCTGCTGGTCAAGGGTACTGGCCTTAACAGTCTGAATACCTGTCGTCTGAATACCTGCCGTCAGCATCAGCACTGCACACATTACCACTGTTGCTGCTTTTTTACACAGTGTCCTTCCCGATAAGCTTCCTTTTCTTTTCATAATCTTTGATACTCCCCTTTTTTCACATTCTATTTATATTACCCCTTTACCCACATGTACTCCGGCGCGCCCATGCAGGGGATTTATTATAAAATAAGGAGACTCATTATAATAATAAACAAGTCTCCTTATCCAGTATAATATACTATTTTATTTCTCCTTGAAGGTGAACTCCTCGTTCGCAAGCTTGAATCTGATACCATCTATGAGCATCATATCCGTTCCGCTGCTTATGATCTTGCCACCAAGGTAAGTGTGGTTGGTCGACTTGTTATCTCTCAGATAGTACACGCCGTTGACATTGATAATGTAAGCATGGCGGCGACTGACTGAATTGTTGTCAGTTACCTGATAGTCAACTCCCTGTGTAGACTTACCGATACAGAATATCGGCTTGTCGATCCTTATCCTCTCACCTGTTCTGGTTCTTATGATGACAGGGCCGCTCTTGCCACGGTTGTTGGCTGTGAGAACTGTTGTCGAACCGTCATCGTTGTCATCAAATCCAATATCATTTGATGAGAAATCCTTAACTTCCTTTGCAAGCTTGAATGAAGAAGTTGTAACATGAGGAGTCTCAGGAACCTCTACCTTAGCCACATTGACCGGGCTGACTCCCGCTGACTTCATAAGCTCCTGCTCATCCTCAGGATGTGCTATATTGTCATTCTTCAGGTCTGTTATAAACTTATAAAATTCTGACAGATAAAATGTAGGATTGTGATCAAAGTATTTGATAAGCTCATATCCGGCATCGGATGCCTTCTTATTCGCAAACTTCATATTGCCCATAAGATCCCTTATAAACTTCTCCATATTACATCTGTCCATAGGCTTATCTATAGGCAGGAATATGAGCTGAACAGCCATATTCTGGAAGTCTATATACATATATCCCTTATTCAGTATAACCTTTCCAATGGACAGATCATTCGCCTTGAGATACATGAGCTGATCTGCAATACTGAATATCAGATCAACCAGCTCATCCTTGTGTATCTTCTTCTCAAGGAACTGATTCATGGTAGTCATGGCTGGAATAGAATATGTCAGAGCTCTCTGACCATCTATATATTCCTCATGGCAGAACGCATTATTGCCCACAAACTGAGCATTGTACAGCTCTACCTCATTGTGAAGAACCTCTACATCGTCTTCAATCTTAAAGTACAATTTGTACTCATCACACAAATACATCTTATCACTCATATAAAACCCTCCGATATTTATCGCACGATATCCATGTAAGTCCCGGAGTCAATTATTCTACTGTAACTGACTTTGCCAGATTACGTGGCTTATCTACGTCCAACCCCTTTGCATCGGACGTGTAATACGCTATAAGCTGCAGGATGACAGCAGCCGAAAATACCGTGAACAATCCATCCTGCTTTGGTATGGATATGTGTTTGTCACATACATCTTTATCATTGTACTCTTCATCCATGCTGACAAGAATGACGTATGCGCCTCTTGCCTTAACCTCGCGTATATTGGAAATCATCTTTCCGTATACAGATTCCTGTGTAGCCAAAGCTATGACCGGAACGTTCTCAGTTATGAGTGCTATCGTTCCATGTTTTAACTCCCCTGCCGCATAAGCCTCAGCGTGAACATAAGAAATCTCTTTCAGCTTCAGTGCACCTTCCAGTGACAGTGTATAATCCAGTCCTCTTCCTATGAAGAATGCATCCGGAGCCATCTTTATATAGTTTGCAACTGTCTTTACTTCATCTGCCTGCTTGAGTGTCTCCTCTATCACCGGGATAACGCCCTGAAGCTGTCTGATGAATGCCTTTGCCCTGTCCTCAGAGTATATACCCTTGACATAGCCAAGTCTGCATCCAATGAGATACATTGCAGCCATCTGTACCGAATATGCCTTGGTACTTGCAACTGCGATCTCAGGACCGGCATGTGTATAAAGGACGTAATCGCTCTCTCTGGCGATGGTCGATCCCTTTACATTGACTATGGACAGAACCTTTGATCCACATCTCTTGGCAAGTCTGAGTGCCTCGAGTGTGTCAATAGTCTCTCCTGACTGTGATGTAACTATTACGAGAGTCTTTTCATTTATGAGTGGTTCCTTGTATCTGAATTCTGATGCTATCTCAACATTAACAGGAATCTTTAACTCCTTCTCAATCATGGCCTTGCCGACTATTCCGGCGTGCATAGCTGTTCCGCATGCAACCACTGTGATGTTCTCAAGATTCTTAAACACCTCATCATCGATGCCGTCCTCAGTGAAATCAGGAAGCTCATTCACTATACGAGGAGTTATCGTGTTTCTCAGTGCCTCTGGCTGCTCATAGATCTCCTTCAGCATAAAGTGCGGATATCCACCCTTCTGAGCTGCCGTTATGTCCCATGTTATCTTGAGCATCTCCGGCTCTACCATGTTCCCCTTCATGTCTTCTACTCTGATGCCTGTGCTTGAGAGTGTCAGTATATGATACTCCGGCACAACAAAGTATTCCTTTGAAAATGATATTATCGCTGTGAGGTCTGATGCAATGATCGATCCCTCATCTGTGTATGAAGCGATCATCGGACTTACATTTCTCACTGCGTATATCTTGCCCGGTCTGTCTGCAAACATAATGCAGAGTGCAAATGAACCGGCTATAGCCTTAACAGCCTTTCTGATAGTCTCGATGGGATTGCCATCGTACAGTGTGTCCAGAAGTGCTGCTACTACCTCTGTGTCCGTCTCGGATACCAACCTGTCGGCCAGTCCGTATTCTCTCACAATGTCGTTATAGTTCTCTATAATTCCATTATGTATAAGTGCCACATCTCCGCACCTATGTGGATGTGCATTCACATCCGTAACTCCGCCGTGAGTAGCCCATCTCGTATGGCCTATTCCACAGGTTGATCTGTACACAGGACTGTCGTCGCTGCACATCTCCCTGAGGTCTTCCACTCTGCCGGCTTTCTTCTTGATCGTCAGTGTATCATCATCATTAAGCAGTGCTATTCCCGCACTGTCATATCCCCTGTACTCGAGCTTTGCCAGTCCGTCAATAAGAATGTCCTTGGCTGGTTTCTTTCCTACATATCCTATGATTCCACACATATTAAATTAATCTCCTTTCGGCTTATAACCACGCTGTATACTGATAATATTATAATATGGCGCACTTAAAAAAGGTGAAACCACCATACATAACAGCTATGGGTGTCTGGTCATGATTCTTTGTTTTGGAGTTACCCCCATATTTGGATATCATGTGCGCATCCAGACTCTGCGTGAAGGCATCCGCCGAATATTCGATAACCTTCAACCTCGTTATCCCTGAAAGCCAAAGCCCAGGGGTCATGGCGCTAAGATTTCTAAATCTTTCCAAAGGCACACTCCTCCTGTCCGTGCACCTAACAAAATTCTATCATGAAACATCTAATAAATCAATGCAGAAAGGCCTCTGCGTATAATCTTTGTAACATAAAATTTACTTCAGCTTTATAAATAAAAACAGGGAAACACCACGGATCCCGGCCGTGTGCCCGGCCTGTGATGCTTCCCTCATTATATCCACTATTTTATATCTTAGCTTATAAAGCATCCACCTGGGAAGTCCTTCTCGGTGGTCAGGAGTGACAGATTGCCCTCAGGATCCTCTGCGCACAGAAGCATACCCTCTGATACGACTCCGGCAAGCTTACATGGCTTAAGATTTACTATAGCCACAACCTTCTTACCTACCATATCCTCTGCTGAGTATGTACCCTTGATTCCTGATACTATCTGCTTTACATTGTTCTTGCCAAAGCTTACCTGTGAGCAGAGAAGCTTTCTTGAATTAGGAACCTCCTCACATGCAACAATCTCGCCGATCATGAGCTGCATCTTCTGGAACTCCTCAATGCTTATCTCCTGCTTGTCAACTACATCAGGATTGGCCTTGAGTGCCTGGACCTTCGCCTCAGCTATCTTGATCTTCTTGGTCTCAGCAGAATTCTCCTTCTCTTCCTTCTGCTTCTTGGCCTGCTCGTACATGGACTCCTTCTCCACTGGAGCGAACTCGGCAACCTTAGCCATAACTTCCTTCACGTCAAGACGTGCGAATAGGATCTCAGGCTGCTCTGTTACCTTTGTTCCTGACTTGTACAGACCAAACTTTCCAAGCTCTGTGACCTTTCTCTTCTCGGTATTGAGCTGTGCCATGATCTTCTCAGTTGTCTCAGGCATATATGGCTCAAGGAGTGTTGCACCTATAACGATGCTCTCGACAAGGTTGTACAGAACTGTGTTCAGTCTGTCCTTCTTGTCCTCCTCCTTTGCGAGTGCCCAAGGCATTGTCTCATCTATGTACTTGTTGCATCTCTTGAACAGTGCAAATATCTCTGTGATCGCATCTGCAACCTTGAGCTTATCCATGCACTCTGCAACCTTGTATCTGCAGTCCATAACGACCTTCTTAAGATCCTCATCGACAGGCTCTGTGACGTTGGTATTTGTCACAATGCCACCGAAATACTTGTTTGACATCGATATGGTTCTATTGACCAGATTTCCAAGTGTATTTGCAAGCTCTGAGTTGAGTCTCTCAACCATGAGCTCCCATGAGATAACTCCATCATTCTCAAATGGCATCTCGTGAAGAACAAAGAATCTGACAGCATCCACGCCAAATATATTGACCATATCGTCAGCGTACATTACGTTGCCCTTCGACTTACTCATCTTGCCATCACTCTGGAGGAGCCAAGGATGACCGAATACCTGCTTTGGAAGCGGAAGTCCGAGTGCCATCAGCATGATAGGCCAGTAAATGGTATGGAATCTCAGGATATCCTTGCCGATCAAGTGAAGATCTGCCGGCCAGTATTTATAAAACTTCTCATCGCTCTTTCCATCTACGTCATATCCAAGTCCAGTTATGTAGTTTGAAAGTGCGTCAACCCACACATATACAACGTGCTTTGGATCAAAGTCCACTGGGATTCCCCACTTGAATGATGTTCTTGATACACACAGGTCCTGAAGTCCCGGCTTAAGGAAGTTGTTAACCATCTCGTTACGTCTTGACTCAGGCTGTATAAACTCAGGATGCTGCTCTATATGCTTCATGAGCTTGTCCTGATACTTGCTCATCTTGAAGAAGTATGCCTCCTCCTTGGCCTCCTGAACAGGTCTTCCACAGTCCGGACACTTGCCATCTATGAGCTGTCCATCTGTGAAGAACGACTCACATGGTGTACAGTATTTTCCTACATAATGTCCCTTATATATATCACCCTGATCGTACAGCTTCTTAAATATCTTCTGTACCTGCTTCTCATGGTAATCATCTGTTGTACGGATAAACTTGTCATATGAAGTATTCATGAGATCCCATATTCTCTTGATCTCACCTGATGTCTCATCAACGAATTCCTTTGGGGTCTGCATGTTCTCAAAAGCCTTGTTCTCGATCTTCTGTCCATGCTCATCTGTTCCTGTCATGAATCTTACATCATAACCTGCGAATCTCTTGTACCTTGCAATGCTGTCAGCCAACACGATCTCGTAGGTGTTGCCTATATGAGGTTTACCTGATGCATATGCAATGGCGGTTGTAATATAATACGGTTTTTTTGCCATTTCAAAAACCCTCCCTGAAAAAATACTACAAGCACAAATGAAATGCTTGTGCAACTTTACCGAAAAACTCCTCGGTAATTGTAAATTATATGCCTTTTTATTATTTATTGTCAAGAAGATGGGATATTAAATAAGTCTGTTACGATGGTCATTCTATAACACTGCCAATAAACTTGTCATCGTCTCTCTCTCAAAAGCGCATCACATTCCTGAGAACGGCAAACATCACCGCCCCGGCAATACATATAAATATAAGTATATTGTCAAATCGCGATAACTTTCTGTTTCCATATCTTACGAATACATAATCGTTTTTTACAATTATGTATGCCAACGCCGGAAGAGCTATAAACATAAATTGATTATAAGCAAATGCCTTTGCAAGATCCAGCCTTACGGCCGCAAGGATAGCCCGTGTTATCCCGCATCCTGGGCATAAAAATCCGGTTATCTTTCTGAATATACATGGTATGGCAAGTCCTGTCACTCTTATGAATATATAATAGAGGATGCCTATCCCCACGAGGATGGCATCCCTTTTAATTATCGCATTTCTTCTTGATTTCTGTATCTGATCCATGCTCTGTATTTCTTTGTCTCCGCCGACTACTGCTGGCTGTTATCACTGCCTGAAGCATCTGCTGATGTGTTAATATTCTGATCTGACTGCTGGCCAAATGTATTCTGGTCTAAACCGGCCTGCTGGCCATATCCCTGCTGATTGTATGCATTCTGATCATATCCCTGCTGGCTGTATGGCTGCTGTCCGTATGCCTGCTGGTTATATGCATTCTGGTCATATCCCTGCTGACCATATGGCTGCTGTCCGTATGTATTCTGATTATACTGCTGCTGACCATACGCATTCTGGTTGTATGCGTTCTGATCATATCCCTGCTGACCATACGCATTCTGGTTGTATGTGTTCTGATTATAACCCTGCTGACCATATCCTGTATTCATCTGAGGTATAGCCTCTGCATATTTGTTTGCAGTGTCCTGCATAAGCGCATATGCAATAATTCCAAGTCCAAATACCTGAAGAAGGACGTATAAGATGCCTGAGTTGCTTGATGGTACACCGTTCTTATTCTTTATGATATCAACTTTCTCGCCCATCTTGTATGCCCAGAACCATCCATAGATATTACATGTAACGATAGTAAGCAACAATGCTACCCCACCGCTTGTTGCATCTGTCTGTCCAGATTCCTGATTAGCATCATTTGTAAGGCAAACGAACCAATACAGTGCATATATTCCAAATGTAATGATTGAAAATACTATGCACAAAGCAATGTTTCTCTGCTCGATCATAAAATGTCCTCCCTTTGATTTAATTATAAATTTTTTATAAAAATTTTATAAAATAATAAAACCATATATGCACATCTTTGTCAATAAAAATCAAAAAATTAAGCTGTTTTTTGCTTTATTATCTATATTTTTTTATAATCAGGCATAAATCTTCAAATATTTACATTCATAATTTATGTGATGTCGTAAACTGTTTTACTTTTGAAACCATGTGCTATATAATAAAATTTCAGGCAGACATATATCAACACCCGTATCCTAAATATATTGCCAGGATCCACAGATTATGTTTGTCCGTATTGCAAGTAATTTATAATTATAGAGAAAAGAGGACATTTGTTATGAAAAACATGCTTAACTTCAAGAATTTCACAGCTGATGAGCTGATGGATATTCTCAATCTGGCACTTGATATGAAGAAGAACCCTGAGAAGTACGCTCATGCTCTTGATGGCAAGAAGCTCTACACTCTTTTTGAGAAAACTTCCACAAGAACATTCCTTTCATTCACAACAGGTATAACTGAGCTCGGCGGTACATATTACAACCAGCTCTGGAAGGATTCCAACTTTACACTCGGTGAGCCTGTATCAGAGATTAAGTATGTCTGCAGAAATGTAGATATCATCATGGCTCGTCTTGTAAAGAACGAGACTGTTGAGCTGTTTGGTGACAATGTTACTGTTCCATTTATCAACGGATGTGACAGTTCTTATCATCCATGCCAGATTCTGGCAGATGCCCTCACTATCATAGAGAAGTTTGGCAGCCTCGATGTAAAGCTTATGTACATCGGTGCCAAGAACAACGTATTTAACTCACTTGTTGAGTTCTTTGCAAAGATGAAGAAGGGAACTATCTACGGACTCACGCCACTTGTGAACAACACCGTATGCGGCGATGACTTCTTTGAGGCAGCAAAGGCTACAGGTCACTATGTTGAGCTCGATCCTACCATGAGCATGGAGGAGGCCAAGAAGTACGCCAAGGACATGGATATCCTCTACACAGATACATGGGTAGACATGGAGTTCTTCAACAACCCTGCATACAAGCAGCAGAAGGAGGAGACTCTCGCAAAGATGATGCCTTACCAGCTCAACGAGGAGTTCACAGAGGGAAGCAAGGCTATAGTATTCCACGACATGCCTATGCACCAGGGATTTGAGATCTCACAGGGCGTTATCGACAAGAACCTCAACCACATTTTGGATGAGGCTGAGAACAGACGTCACGCTGAGAAGGCTGTTATGTATACACTTCTCAATTCATGATAATATTTACCCGATCATCTAAGGAGGATTATGTCAAATGAGACATTTAATAGACCCGATGGATCTGTCAGTTGAGGAGATCGATCATCTGCTCACTCTGGCGCAGGACATCATCGATAACAAAGAAAAATACAGTGAGGTGTGCAAAGGCAAGAAGCTTGCAACTCTGTTCTTTGAACCAAGCACACGCACAAGACTTAGCTTCGAGGCTGCCATGATGGAACTTGGCGGAAACGTTCTCGGATTTTCATCTGCGAGCTCCTCATCTTCAACAAAAGGTGAGAGTGTGGGCGATACCGTCAAGATCGTCAGCTGTTATGCCGATATTATAGCTATGAGACATTATAAAGAGGGTGCCCCGATGCTGGCTTCCATGAAATCAGATGTTCCTATTATTAATGCTGGTGACGGCGGTCACAATCACCCTACGCAGACATTGGCCGATCTTCTCACAATAAAGAGAGAGAAGGGCAGACTAAACAATATGACCATAGGTTTCTGCGGGGATCTTATGTTTGGTCGTACGGTTCATTCACTTATAAAGGCCATGTCACGATACGAAGGCATAAAATTTATTCTCATATCACCGGATGAATTAAAATTACCTGATTATATAAGAACAGAAGTCATCGAAAAGAATAATATACCATATGAGGAGATCTCTTCTCTTGAGGATGCTATCGGATCTCTGGACGTTCTCTATATGACAAGAGTCCAGAAAGAACGTTTCTTCAACGAGGCGGACTACATAAGACTGAAAGATACCTATATTCTTGACAAGTCAAAGCTGGCTCTCGCTAGGCCTGACCTGTCGATCCTTCACCCGCTTCCTCGTGTAAATGAGATATCTGTTGAGGTGGATGACGATCCGAGAGCATGTTATTTCCGACAAGCACTCAACGGCAAATATGTCCGAATGGCACTCATCATGGACCTTCTCGGACTCGACAAGGATTTTAAGGCATAGGAGGAATGATCATGAATATTGACAGTATTCAGAATGGTATTGTACTTGACCATATAACAGCAGGCAAAGCCCTGCAGATATACAACGATCTTCATCTTGATAAGCTGGATTGCTCCGTTGCTATAATCAAGAATGTTAAAAGCGAGAAGATGGGAAGAAAGGACATTCTTAAGATAGATCAGGATATCGACATAAACCTTGATGTTCTGGGGTATATCGACCCGGATATATCCGTCAACATCATCAAGGACGGCAAGCTCGTTGAAAAACGTAAGATCGAACTGCCTGAGAGACTGGTTGGAATAAAGAAATGTACCAATCCAAGATGCATTACGACCACAGAGCAGGGAATAACCCATATATTCAAACTCACAGACAGAGAAAAGCGAATTTACAGATGTATATACTGTGAAGCAGACAAGTAACTGTTTACTTTTCAGTTTTATGTGCTATAATCTATAAAGTTGCGATAATCCGAGAATTATCTAAGAGGTGAAATATGGAACAGTATGTTATCAAGGGAGGTCGTCCTCTGGAGGGCGAAGTTACCATTGCGGGTGCTAAGAATGCCGCACTTGGAATACTTGCCGCTGCAGTCATGACCGACCAGGAAGTCACAATAGAAAACGTACCGAACGTCAGAGATACAAGAGTCCTTCTTCAGGCCATTCAGGGTATCGGCGCAAGGGTCCGTTACATAGACGAGCACACGGTTGCTATATGTGGTGGAACCATCAATCCGAATACCAATCTCTGTGTCGACGACGAATATATCAGAAAGATCAGAGCATCCTACTATCTGCTCGGCGCACTGCTTGGCAAATATAACCATTCACAGGTCGCTCTTCCAGGCGGATGCGACATCGGAGCCCGTCCGATAGATCTGCACATAAAAGGTTTTGAAGCACTTGGAGCCCACGTTGATATAGCAAACGGTATGATATCCGTTGAGGCTGATGAGCTGATCGGAAGCCACATTTACATGGATGTGATCTCAGTAGGTGCCACCATCAATGTCATGATGGCCGCCGTAATGGCAAACGGCAAGACTACCATAGAGAACGCAGCCAAGGAGCCACATATCGTTGATGTTGCCAATTTCCTCAACAGTATGGGTGCTAACATCAAGGGTGCCGGAACTGATGTCATCCGTATCCGTGGCGTAAAGTCACTTCACGGAACTACATATTCCATCATTCCGGATCAGATCGAGGCAGGAACCTTCATGGTTGCAGCAGCAGCCACCAGAGGCAACGTCCTCATCAAGAACGTAATTCCTAAGCATCTTGAGGCTATAACCTCAAAGCTTACAGATATAGGTGCCACTGTCATCGAGTACGATGATTCAGTGAGAGTAATGTGCAACAAGAGACTCAAGGCTACCAACATCAAGACTCTGCCATATCCGGGATTCCCGACAGATATGCAGCCACAGATGGCGGTTACACTTGCACTGTCCAACGGAACAAGCATCGTCACCGAGAGCATATTTGAGAACAGATTCAAGTATGTCGCAGAGCTTTCAAGAATGGGCGCACACATCAGAGTCGAGGGCAACACCGCTATTCTCGATGGTGTGGAGACATTCACCGGTGCAAATGTTGCAGCACCTGACCTGAGAGCAGGCGCAGCACTTGTAATTGCGGCACTTGTGGCCAACGACTTCTCTACTGTATGTGATATCAAGTATATCCAGAGAGGCTACGAGAAGTTCGACGAAAAGCTTCGCGGACTTGGTGCTCTCATCGAGAAGGTAGAGACGGACAAAGAGATTCAGAAATTCAAGCTCAAAGTAGGTTAATATATACGACATAAGGCGAAAAGCTTTTGCCGGTCAGCACTTGTCTGACCGGCAAAAGCTTTTTTGTTGCAATTTTATTACTTTTTTATAACTTTTTTCACAAAAATGGTGCTCATTTGCAATAATTATGGTAAACTTAGACTGATGTAATTTTGTCATAAATACTATTTTATATATAGATTTGTTTTATGAAAAATGGAGGTTACTATGGATATCAATACTAAACGAACCCGGACTACTATTTCTATCGTAATGCTTATTTGGGCGGTCGTCTGCATCGCGGTGACCGGACTGTATGTGGGAAACAATCACGCAGAAGCCGCGACCACGGGAACTCTCACGTCTGACTACGTGTATTTCCGCAAATCGCCAAACGGCACGCCTATAAAATATAACGGCTCGGCCATACTCCTCAGGAAGGGTCAGAAGATGACCGTACTGAGCACTTCCAACAAGACATGGTACAAGGTCAAGCTTACATACAAGAAGAAGAGCTACACCGGTTATGTGTACTCCGCATTTATCAAGGTGACAAGGACAACCTCCAAGAAGGCTCACCTTCGAAAAAATGAAAACTATGTATATTTCCGAAAAACGCCAAACGGCACGCCGCTGAAGTATAACGGATCGCCGATCATGCTCATGGGCGGTCAGAGCATGACCGTACTGAGCACTTCCAACAAGACATGGTACAAGGTCAAGCTTACATATAAGAAGAAGCGCTACACCGGTTATGTATATTCCAAGTTCATCGTGATCGACTCCACTTCAGCCACAACAAAGGCCACGACCAAGGCTACTACGCAGCAGCCTACCACAGCGGCTCAGGCAGCCAAGAGCGGTTATGTGAATGAAGACTATGTATACTTCCGCAAGACGGCAGCGGGTACACCTATAACCTACAACGGAAGCGCGATCATGCTCATGAAGGGACAGGCACTCTCCGTGACTGATACATCCAACAAGTCATGGTACAAGGTCAACCTCACATACAGCAGCAAGAAGTATACAGGATTTATCTCCTCATCGCTCATCACAATGGGAACATACAAGGAACCTGACGGTAACCAGACATCGGATGCAGCATTTGAAAAACAATTATCCGCCCAGAACTTCCCTGAAAGCTACAAGGTGCTTCTCAGAAAGCTCCATGCGGAGCACCCAAACTGGATATTCAAGGCGGTACACACCAACCTTAACTGGAACGACGTGGTCAAGAACGAGGTCAACGTACAGGGACGTGTCAACAACCTTGTAAACTGTACATCTTCCAGTCCTAACTACGGCTGGAGATCACAGACCGTTGGATACAACTACAAGACAGACTCCTACTCATCATATGATGGCTCAACATGGTTTGCAGCCTCGGACGATCTTGTAAAGTATTACCTCGATCCGAGAACATATATGTCATCCGCAAGCTCCATGTTCGCATTTGAAAAGCTGTCATACGACTCATCACAGACAAAGTCAGGAGTTGAGGCTATATTATCTGGTTCGTTTATGCACAATGCGCACCCAACCGGTTCGACCACCACATATTCGTCCATGATAATCACCGCAGCACAGAAATCCGGCGTCAGCCCTTACCACATTGCTTCACGTATCAAGCAGGAGGTCGGAGGCTCGATAACCTCGGGAACAAACGGTAAGAATGCCACATATCCCGGCATATATAACTTCTACAATATCGGTGCATTTGAGAGTGCATCAGGCAACGCTATAACAAACGGTCTGAGATGGGCTTCATCGGGCACATCGTACAACAGGCCATGGACAACACCTGCCAAATCAATAATCGGCGGTGCGATGTATATCGGAGAGTCCTACATCAACAAGGGTCAGAACACTCTGTATACTCAGAAGTTCAACGTAACCTACACAGACTGCCTGTACTGGCATCAGTACATGGGAAATGTACAGGCCCCTACAACAGAGGCATGGAAGGTATATGATGCCTACAAGTCTTCAGGAGCACTCAACAAGGCCATAACATTTGCCATACCTGTTTACAAGAATATGCCAAGCACAGCAATGAAGATGCCTGCGGCTAATCCGGGCAACCAGAACAACTACCTGAAAACACTCTCTGTAAGCGGCCAGAAGCTGTCACCTACATTTGCAATAAACAGCACTACACAGTACACGGTAAATGTGCGCTCATCTGTATCAAGTGCGACAATAAACGCTTCACCTGTAAGCAGCTACTCCACAGTGAGAGGAACGGGAACAAAAACCCTGAAATCAGGAAAGAATACATTTAAGATAGTATGTAAATCCCAGAGTAAAGCTACACGTACTTACACCATAATAATTAACAGAGGATAAGGAGGACTCGGTGGATAACCGTATATGAATATTATGAGGACTACAAGATTTAGCTTTAGAACGTTTATGACAGAAGTTGCATGTGTGTTGACTATGATGCTTTTCATGCTTCATACCACTTATGCCGCTACAGTCGCATTTAGTGTTGAGGTTCCATCCACCACGGTCGTTGTTGGCGATACCGTGGAGATCAAGGTAAGTATAAACGCAGCCGATCAGGCTTTATCAAGCTACAGCTACAATATCACATATGATTCCACATTGCTCAAGGCTGTGAGCGGCGGCACCGTGGAATCTGAGGGCACCGTAAGCTACTCCCAGGCAAATGTAAAGCCTGGAGATGCAATGACAGCAACATTTACATTTACCGCCATTGCGAGCGGAACTGCCAGCATAGAGACATCAGCAGTTGAGGTCATCTCCGACACAGAAGAGTCGATAGACATGACACCGTCATACAACTCGGTAACCATCAGCGACAAGTCAGCCGCCGCTTCCACCGAAGCAGCTTCATCTACTGTCAGCGATACCGGTTCAGAAGCCGAGCCTGCAACACCTCTTGCATTGATCGACAGCGAGACCAAGCCTGTTGTTACTGAGGATGAGGTAGGAACACTCACAGAGGCAGATCAGAACGCATCCGCACCTGCAGATACCCTTGTAAGCGTTCACTCAAACAACAACACTTATAACATCATTCCAAAGCCTAATTCAGTCTCAGTGCCAACCGGATATCTTCCAGTGAAGATCAACCTGAACGACACGGACATCAGAGCTTATATGAAGGGAAGCAGTTCCAACACCGTTCTCCTCTACGCAGCAACAAACGACGGACACCAGGGCTGGTATTTCTTCAATCCAAATGAAGGAACTTTCCTTGACGCAACGGATCTCATCGAGGAGACGGATTCGCTGTCCAGCTTCATAGACAAGCACAAGTTCGTAATAATGCTCATAGCCATCATAGTTCTTGTGATACTGGTCGTTGTCATCATCATCCTTGCTGTCTCACTCAAGGGTCTCATCGCTGATTACGAGGCTCAGATAGACAAGCTGAAGAAGGACAACGAGGAGAAGGAAAGCACAGCAAATGAAACATCAGAAGCTGCCGAGCCTTCCGCAAAAGCCGCTGAACACGTCAGAATGCCTCACCACGACAATAGCGAGGTGCCCACCATCAACAACAAGGCGCTCTTCCCTGGGGACGACGAGGTTATCCACGAGAGTTACGCAGACTCCGATTACGACAATCAGGTATCTCCTGATGAGGACGATGTCATCCACACTGACGACTATGACGACACTGCATTTGAGGATGTCGCCGATGACAGCGAGCCTATAGATTCAGCATTTGACGTCAAAGAGGATACGGAGAGCAAGATCCAGGCATCCCTCGACGAGATAGATGCGGCACTTGAATCCGCAAAGAAATACAAAGATTAATACTCACGGAATAACGTGATATACAAAAAGCACATGTATCAGTTTCAATCTGATACATGTGCTTTTATATTTGTCTGAATTTTTTTAATCTGCTTATAAGTATGCTATCAGCACATCCACCTTGTCCAGCTTCTCCCATGGGAGATCAAGATCTGTTCTTCCGAAGTGTCCGTAAGCTGCTGTCTGCTTGTAGATAGGTCTTCTGAGGTCAAGCATCTTGATGATACCTGCTGGTCTTAAGTCAAAGTGCTCTCTAATGATCTCAACAAGCTTCTCATCTGAAAGCTTTCCTGTGCCAAATGTGTCTACCATGATGGATGTAGGTCTTGCAACACCGATAGCGTATGAGAGCTGTATCTCACACTTGTCAGCCAGACCTGCTGCAACTATGTTTTTAGCCACGTAGCGGGCCGCATAAGCCGCTGAACGGTCTACCTTGGTACAATCCTTGCCTGAGAAGGCTCCGCCGCCGTGACGGGCATATCCGCCGTATGTGTCAACGATGATCTTACGTCCTGTGAGACCACTGTCACCATTTGGTCCACCTATTACGAATCTTCCTGTTGGATTGATGAAGAACTTGGTATTCTCATCGATGAGCTCCTGTGGAAGAACCTCGTCGAATATATACTTCTTAACGTCAGCGTGGATCTGCTCCTGGCTGACTTCCTCTCCGTGCTGTGTTGAGAGAACGACTGCATCAAGTCTTACAGGCTTGTCATTCTCATCGTACTCAACTGTTACCTGTGTCTTACCGTCCGGTCTTAAGTATGGGAGTGTTCCGTTCTTTCTTACCTCTGTGAGCTTTCTTGCAAGCTTGTGGGCAAGTGCTATTGGATATGGCATGTACTCAGGTGTCTCATTTGTTGCAAATCCGAACATCATACCCTGATCTCCGGCACCGATCGCCTCGATATCATCCTCGCTCATGAGATGCTCCTTTGCCTCGAGTGCCTTGTCAACTCCCATGGCAATATCTGATGACTGCTCGTCTATGGCTGTGATAACGCCGCATGTATCGCAGTCAAATCCGTACTTTGCTCTGTCGTATCCGATCTCTCTGATCGTCTCACGAACGATCTTCTGAATATCCACATAAGCGTTGGTTGTGATCTCTCCCATGACAAGCACAAGACCTGTCGTGATGGATGTCTCACATGCCACACGGCTCATTGGATCCTGCTCCATCAGCGCGTCAAGCACTGCATCTGATATCTGGTCACAGATTTTGTCAGGATGTCCTTCTGTTACTGATTCCGATGTAAATAATCTTCTTTCCATACTACTTCCTTTCCTTTTTGTACATAAGAAAAACCGCTTCGTATGAGCGGTTTGATCGTGTCTGTCAAGCCTCTCATTGTTCGAGCACAGATCTTGTATCACCTACATATCTGCGTCGCTCAGGTCGGCACCTTCCGAATCTGACATCGGGGTTGCCATGGCTTCTTCGTCCCTTCTGACTCCACCATTCTGAATAAGAGCGTTTTTCTAATATCTATAAATGCAATCATTACTCTATATCATTGAGAGTTATTAGTCAACATATTTTTGGGGGAAATGATGCTTAATGAATTATTTTCCATATAAACCATATAAGCAGCAAATGCAGGGGATAAAACAGGTAGAAAAAATACTTGAGCTTCATCCTTCCTCTCTCTCCGCTGTACATATTCACAGGTATCATCGCCAGCAGAGCGTATAGCTGATTCATGCCCAGGCAGAGAATGTATACCAGCGAACTGAGCACTACGATCTCAATGTTCTGCTTCTTATTGAAATATGCCAGAGTATAAGCATCCGCTCCACTCCGCTCCTTCTCGATCAGATAGAACATGACTATGATTCCCACTCCCGCCATGCCGTAGTCGAATCTCAGGAACTCCGCCAGAAGTGCTGCGGCCAGTACGATCTCGACCTTCCATCTTCCGATTGGCCCCCGGCTATCCATGGCGTATATGGCAAACAGTCCGGCTGTCAGGGTGAAGAATATGTTCTGAGCCCCCGGATACCAGATCGTATCGTGCATTGCCAGATCAAATGGTATCTCTGACACCACCGCAAATATTCCAAGTCTCAGAAGATACCTCCTCACGTCGGATGTACGCAGAAGCCCCTGTACAAGCAGGAATGCAAATACAGGAAATGCCAGACGCCCCACAGCGCGCATGAACAGATTGTTGTCCACAAATACGATTCCTATATGATCAATCAGCATACTTACGCAGGCTATGATCTTCAGCGCATTGGAGGAAAATATCCTGATATTCCTTTTTTGTTTTTTTATATCATTCAGTCTATTTTCTCCCATTTATTTATCCTTTCCTCATCGTTGATCACCAGCCATACGACTGCCTTCAAGTGCTTATCCAGACTCTATATCTGTATTTGCAGACATTGTATACAGAAAAAAACAGCACATGACTTATGTTCATCATGTGCTGCTCTTCTCACAAAACCTTATATATCTATCTTCTATCGTCTAGATTCTCTTTCTGAGAGCCTTAGACAATGCTGACAGCTCCTCTGTATCAGCCTTACCCGGTATCCAGGTCATAGTCACGTTGTCCTTGATGTATCTTGGAACAAGATGCATATGGAAGTGGAATACAGTCTGGCCTGCTGCCTCGCCGTTGTTCTGAAGGATATTCAGTCCGTCCGGATTCAGCTCAGCCTTCTGTGCCTTTGCCACCTCTGTAGCTATAGTAAATATCTTGGCTGCTGTCTCAGCATCCATGCTGTATATATTGTCAAAATGTTCTTTCGGGATAATAAGCGCATGGCCCTTGTTAGCAGGATTCACATCAAGTATTACTCTGCAGATACTATCCTCATAAACTGTCGCTGATGGAATCTCACCGTTGGCTATCTTACAAAAAATGCAATCGTCCTTATTCATATAAGTTTTACCTCCTCATTGCCTCTATCCATTGTAAACCATCTGACAAAATATTACAAGCACCAAAGAGAACACCAGTTTTATACACCAGTCAAATAATTCTATAATATTGACATGTAAAATTCATTTTTCCTGTCCCTGCCCTGCGGAAATGTCTTTCTGGCACCGGCTATGACCGCAGGATCCAGCTCCGCAACGAGCAGTCTGTCGCTCTCCCTCTCAGCCAGTTCATTTCCAAATATATCATATATATGTGAGCTAGGAACATATCTTTCCCTTTTTCCCATGCCCACTCTGTTCACGCCTATCACGTATGCCTGATTCTCAATGGCCCTCGCCCTGAGCAGTGCTTCCCACTGGGCGACTCTCTCCTCAGGCCAGTTAGCTATCACAAGTATGGCATCGTAAGAATCCCTGGCCGCCGAAAATATCTCCGGGAATCTGAGATCATAGCATATGTATCCGCCCAGCCTCAGATCCTTGACATTCGCCTGACAAATGCGGCTGCCTGCCCGGTACACCCTGTCCTCACCGCTGAACGAAAAAGGATGTATCTTGGTATAATCCATGATCACCCGATCTCCACTGACAATCGCCAGCTTATTTTCAAATACCTTCCTTCTGCTCTCATCAAACTCACCGCTTCCATCAGCCATAAAAGCTTCTATATAACCAAATGCCATGGCCATATCGTATTTCCTGCTGTTCTCCACGAAAAACGAAACGCTCTCCGGTATCTCACCATCCCTGTACGCCTCCCACATGCGCGCGGGCATCATGGTAAATCCCGTCAGCGTCATCTCAGGAAACACCAAGAGCTCAACGCCATTCTCATATGCCTCCTGCATGACCTCAAGACAGTGCTCCCTGGCATACTCCTTATCCTCGTATCCAATATCGATCTCCGTGATTCCGACCTTTATCATATCCCGCCTCCTGTGTATACACTCTGTATATTGTTCGAATTCTATATTAAGTATTTTACACAATAACGTGTGTTTTGCAAATGTTAACCTGCGCTCAAAATTTATGGTTGACATTTCTCCCGTGTGTATATATAATGTCAACCATAGCCCTTGTGTATAGGTTAACAAATCCAGGCAGTATTCGTCATCAGCCCGTCGAAGCTACCTGGATTTGTTGTGAATAAGCTGTACACGGGCATTACAATCACTGGAGGATTATTACAAATGAAAAAAGCATTTACCACTGTAGAGCTGGTCATGATGGCCATGTTCACTGCAATTCTGTGTGCATCCGCTTACCTGAGCATTCCAACACCGCTCCCTAACGCAGCACACATCACATTACTCAACTTTATGATAATTCTGATAGCTCTCGTATTTGAGCTCAGAGACTCAACGATCATAATAGCACTTTGGATGATCATGGGTGCCATCGGCGTTCCTGTATTCATCGGCGGAGGCGCAGGCCTTGGATATCTGTTCGGAGTATTCGGTGGATACACCTTCTCATTCATCATTGCATCAATCGTAGTCGGTCTCATCAAAGGCAAAAAGTACAAGAGACTTAAGTATACCATCGTTGCGATCATAGGAGTCGTGATCATTGATATCGTGGGAATGATCTGGTGGAAGTTCAACGGTAACCTCACATGGAAGGTTGCATTCTTATCAGGTTTCGTGGCATTCATTCCACTCGACCTCGTTAAGGCTGTCATCGCCGCACAGCTCGTTCCACTGTTCAAGAGACTTCTCCCTGAGAAGGACGACAAAGAGGCCAATGAACAGGCAAAATAAGCCTGATTAATGGAAATACACAAACTTAAGTGCAATTATAGCTGTCGGCTATGATTGCACTTTTTTGTTACCATCTCGTTTAGTAAACATATTTACTAAAATTAAAGGGGTCACAAACCCGTATGTTATCATTTTTGCGGGTGATCGAATGCAGTATATGGAATTTAGCAAGGATAAAAAGTATATAGAAAGAATCCGGGGACTGCGGGAAGATCATGACTTTACACAACAATATGTTGCCCGCTATCTGAACACCTCACAGACCATGTACGCACGTTATGAAAGGGGCGCAAGCGCGCTGCCAATCCATCACCTTATATATCTCACCGAGTTATATAACGTGTCATCCGATTACATTCTTGGAATCACCAACAACCCTGTTCCATACAAAGAATATTACAGAGAAGCCGCTGTCACCGACCAGGATCCCAGATCACCGGGAAAATACGATATACACTGGAAGGGCAACAGCTAATTCTTTCCCGCACATTTGACCACTATCAACCTGTCACCGGCTTTCACGTCATCCCCCTCAAGTCTGTTGAGCTTTCTTATGGAATCAAGACTGGAATAATACTGTTTTGCGATCGACCATATGCTGTCACCGTCACGCACAACATAGCCCACTATACCTGGCGCCACCGCTTTCTTCTTCATATCGACCGGAGCCACCGTCATGTCATCGATAAGCTCTATCTCTTTCCGGGTAAATATGGTCATTCCCATATCCACTATGGCTTTTATCTCCACCTCGTCATTGCCCGGCAGCGCCGCCGTGATCTGATTGAGTGCAGGGGTAATCCTGATGGAATCCTGAGTTCTGAGCGGAACAGTCTCCACCCTGTATGAAAATGGAGCTACCACCTCCATCTGACACAGAGGTCTGCTGTCATCCGATGACACATAAAGAACTGCCGCCTTCACAGCACCCTCGACGACCACGGCGTCATCCGCCGGCCTGACATCGTCTATATCCACACTGCCCGTCACATTTACGATCTGGAGAATGGACGGCTGGCTGCTCTTGAGCCTCTCCTTCTTCACGACCCTCGTCTTTGCATTGTTTCTCATGAGAAGGTTCTCATAGCTGAATCTGCTCCTGACGGGATCGACCTGCGCAGAATATGAGAACATATCCTTGAGAAGGTCTGCCTCCACGTCCTCGTACACCTTGATGTCCACATTGAGGCTGCTCTCCACCTGGAGTATCCTGTCCTCACCGCCGTCATTTGCACGCACGGACACCGAACCGCGGGATGCGGTTATCATATCGTCCAGTATCATATCCTCGTCTATTCCATCGCAGTTCACAGTGTCCTGGAACTCCCTCGTGGCGCTGACATACTGCACCGGAGCCACCTCGTCATCCGGCTTGTATATGACAAATATGTCCATCTTGCCGCTTATATGTACCCCCACGTCCGTGGCACGGCTCTCTATCTCCGAGAAGTTCACCTGATCCCACAGCACACGTCCGATATTCGGCTTATTTGCCGGGATCTCTATGTCCTCCTTTATCTTCATTATGTCTCTGGAAGACGCCGCAAGATTTGTAAAGCTTACCTTCTCCGTCATGCACTCTATACCAGAGCCGTTTGCTATGCCCACGGCGCCCTCCGCGGTGATCTGCTGGCACGCCCAGAGCTTCACGCCCACAAGCCCTCTCACCTCGTATTTTCTGGAATTTATCACGGTCACGTACAGATCCTCCAGCACACCCTGTACGGAAACCTTATCTCCCAGCGACAGTTCATCCGCATTTATCGTCTCCTCAAATGGCAGCTCTCCGTCATGGCTCTCAAATGAATACCCCTCCCGGTCCGTCTGGTATAGGATGGCGTAGCTCACAGTTCCTGTGATGCGCGCCTTGCCCTCCATGACGTCTATGTTTTCTATCGTCACCTGTCCTTTGCTGGCTATCTGTCTGTCTATATCCCCCTTCACATCAGGGACATTGAAATCGTCATCCACGGTAAACTCAACATATTTTGCCGCCTTAAGATTCGTCGTTGTGATCCTGTTCTTAGTAAGCTCCATATTTTCCCCACCTTATTTTTTATGATATACCGTTCTACTTGAATACAACCGGAAGATCCATCTTCACTATCCTGACCACCATATAAGGAAATGATACATTGTCTCCCTTCACGCCATCCGTCGGAGTCGCCACCTGCCTTAAAACTCCCTTGATGTAAATGGCATTGTCGTCCTTGTACATCTCCTCCAGAGTCACCCCAACGTCATCCCTCTCCTGCATGCCCGCAGCGATGACTATATATGTATATGTGCTGTTTGAATATACGAGATTAAATGGGTTTTCCTTCTTTTTGTCTATGATGGTAACCAGTTCATCCGGCAGCATGGTCTCATCGCACACGTCATAGAGCAGCGGCTCACCACTGTCCGACACCTCAAACCTTGCACATCCAACGCAGAATATCATGAGCTCCAGTGCAACCACCAGCAGGAAGGTAAGTCTGCCCCACATTCTCCCTCTTAGAAACTCTTTTTCATTTTCCACATGTATCACCTCCGCCATTTGCTTTTTAAGGTGTCTGGCTGTCATTTTAAGCCACTTAACACACTTTGGTATAGTATATGTACCCCATTTGCTCTTTATGTCTGTAAACGCAAAAAAGAGGCGGGATATCCTGTTTGATATCCCGCCTCCGTATCAGAAGCTCGTCCTTCTGTATATTATTCTGTCATTCTACTCTGCGTCTGCAGGTGCGCTCTTCTCAGCCTCGATCTCGGCCTCAGCCTCTGGTGTGACCTCGATTCCAAGCTCAGCGAGCTGTTTGTCGTCTACATAGTCAGGCGCATTTGTCATGAGACATGATGCATCCTTTACCTTAGGGAATGCGATTACGTCACGGATAGAATCCTGCTTTGCCATGAGCATGACCAGACGGTCAAGACCATAGGCAAGTCCTGCGTGAGGTGGTACTCCGTACTTGAACGCATCCAGAAGGAATCCGAATCTCTCGTGAGCCTCAGCCTTTGTAAAGCCAAGGCACTCGAACATCTTCTCCTGAATGTCATCCTGATGGATTCTGACTGAACCTCCACCGATCTCATTTCCGTTTAATACTATATCATAAGCCTTTGCACGAACCCTGCCCGGATCAGAATCGATGTACTGAAGATCCTCCTCCATAGGCATGGTAAATGGATGGTGCATAGCTGTGAATCTGTTCTCCTCGTCTGACCACTCAAGAAGTGGGAACTCTGTGATCCACACGAATCTGTATACATTCTTGTCCACAAGTCCCATGAGCTCTGCCAGATGGCATCTCAGTGCGCCGAGGACTGTCCATACGATCTTTGTCTTGTCCGCTGCGAACAGAAGCAGGTCGCCAGGCTTTCCATCCATGGCTGCCACAAGGGCGTTCATCTGCTCCTCTGTCATGAACTTGGCAAATGATGACTTGTAGCTTCCATCCTCGTTAATAACTATATATGCAAGTCCCTTTGCGCCGTATGTCTTTGCATACTCGATAAGGGCATCTATCTTCTTTCTAGGCATGCTTCCCTGTCCCTCGGCATTGATACCGCGGACTGTTCCGCCATTTGCAAGGGCACCTGTGAATACTCCGAACTCACAGTCCTTGACAACATCGCTGACATCCTTGAGCTCGAGTCCAAATCTGAGGTCAGGCTTATCTGAACCAAATCTGTCCATTGCCTCCTGCCATGTCATTCTCTGAATTGGAAGCTGGATGTCGAGATCAAGTATCTCCTTGAAGAGCTTTGCAAGAAGACGCTCATTTACATCGATTACATCGTCAACGTCAACAAATGAGAGCTCCATATCCATCTGGGTGAACTCCGGCTGTCTGTCTGCACGGAGATCCTCGTCACGGAAGCATCTTGCGATCTGGAAATATCTGTCGTAACCAGAGCACATAAGAAGCTGCTTGAAGAGCTGTGGTGACTGTGGCAGAGCGTAGAATGTACCAGGGTGTACACGGCTTGGCACAAGGTAATCTCTTGCTCCCTCTGGTGTTGACTTAGTCAGCATAGGTGTCTCTATCTCAAGGAATCCCTCATCTGCCATGAACTGTCTGGCGATGGTGGCTACCTTACTCTTCATGATAAGATTTCTCTGGAGGTCAGGACGTCTGAGGTCGAGATATCTGTACTTGAGCCTTATCTCCTCCTTGGTCTTGCTGTTCTCCTCTATAGGGAATGGAGGTGTCTCTGCCTCTGACAGTATACGGAGGCTGCTTGCAACGACCTCGATGTCTCCTGTTGCAAGGTTCTCATTCACTGCACCCGCACGCTTGCACACTGTTCCCTCGATGGCTGCAACGAACTCTGAACGGAGCTTTCCTGCCTTCTCGAAGCACTCTGCGCCACACTGTGACTCCTCAAATATAACCTGTAATATTCCACTTCTATCTCGAAGATCTACAAAGATTATTCCACCTTTATTTCTGCTCTTCTGAACCCAGCCCATCACGGTAACTTTCTCACCTATGTTGGCACTGCTAACCTCTGTACATCTGTGGCTTCTCTTAAGCCCCTGCATAGATTCTGCCATCTTACGCTATCCTCCTAAAATTAAAAACTTTCCTTATGTCACTATACACTTTTTTCATTTTTCGTCAAGACCTGGAATATCGCCGTGAAGCACCTGATCCACCCTGCTCATGATGTCTGTGGTGTTGATCAGCCGCTGGAACGCCAGGAACGCCCTCATGTCGAAGTGTCTCACCTCATCTATCACCATTCCAAATGCCGTATCCGCGTCAAATGCCTTCCTGTATGGTCTGTCGCTGACCAGTGCACTGAACACATCGCACACTCTGATAAGTCTTGCGCCGAGTGGTATCTCCTCGCCCCGCATCCTGTACGGATATCCCGAGCCGTCATAGTTCTCATGGTGATAGTGCACCATATCCACTATGTCCTGATCGTAGCCCTCACGCTTAAGTATCTCCGCGCCAAGCTTGGCATGCAGCCTGACGTATCTCATCTCCTCGATCTTCATCGCACCCTGCCGCCGTCCATATATGTAGGGACTCACCTGCAGCTTGCCCACATCGTGCAGCATTCCCGCCACGGCAACCTTGTGTATGAATTCCTCATCGCAGCCCAGCTCCCTCGCCAGCTCAGATGCCAGTATACTCACACACATTCCATGGCGCACCGCATCATTCATATCAACTGAATAGCATTCTTCTGCATCCTTCTCCAATGCTAATCCCATATAAATCCCGCTTTCTTACGCTCGATCATCTCATCTATTCGAGCTATATAATCGTCTACACTCTTACAATTCTCTATTCTGTCTATACGTGTCCCCTCTGTCACTCCGTCATGTCCTGGTCTCACCACAAGCTTCGATGAGCTTCCGGCACCGAGACCGATGATGTCAGTCCTCTCCTCCATGATGAGTATATTGTACAGGCACTCAAGCCCCGGCTTCGAGTAACCCACGTTCTCCAGATTGCCGGTCATGTTCTTCTGTCTGTACAGATAGTATGGATCAAGCCCCATCTCAGCCGCCGCCCTCGTAACAGCACCAAGCTGGCTGTCTATATCCGACTTCAGGGTGTCACGGTATTTGTCCATCTCTATGTTCAGATTCGCCGCCCTCTTGATGGCAAGGGTGTGAACCGTCAGACTTTCAGGGGAAAGCTCCTTCACCTGTCTCAGCGTGTTCTCCACACTGTCCGTGTCCTCTCCCGGAAGTCCCACTATCAGATCCATGTTGATGTTGTCAAAGCCCGCTCTCCGGGCATTCTCCATGGCTATGACCGTCTGCTCCGGCGTATGTGCCCTGCCTATGGTCCTTAATGTCTCCTCGTTCATGGTCTGTGGATTTATGCTTATACGCGTCACTCCGTGGCGCTTCATGACCTCAAGCTTGTCAAATGTGGTACTGTCCGGTCTGCCCGCTTCTATGGTGAATTCCCTCACCTGTGACAGGTCAAATGACTTCTCTATCATGCTGCAGAGTCTGTCCATATGCTCCGCAGATATGGATGACGGCGTTCCGCCTCCCACATATATTGATATGAGCCGTTTTCCGGAATATGCCTCCGCAACGTATGCCATCTCTTTCTCGACTGCGTCCAGATATGCATCCACCTTATTCTTATATACCGCGATCGGATATGAGGTAAATGAACAGTACAAACATCTTGTCGGACAGAACGGTATGCCTATATACAGACAGTATTCGTCCTCCTCCGCCACAGAGTCTATGATTTTTTTCTCCCTGTCAGCCACCGCCACTGCCAGCTCGGCTTTCTCACGGGAGGTTCCATATATCTCCTGGTAGTTTCCTATTATATCCTCTGAGGTCATACCGGCTTCCATATAAGACACAGCTATCTTCGTAGGTCTGATACCCGTCAGGGAGCCCCACGGAAGTCTGCGGCCTGTATACTCCGAAAGCATGTTGTATATCGCCAGCTTTAACGGATTCCTCACGGCACTCTTATCCCGGCAGTCGCCATCCACAGGAATCTGTGTGCTGCATGCCAAAGTCCGCTCTCCTCCGTCTGCTACAGAATACAGCTCTATATTTATTCTATTGTCATCTATATCCGCCACAAGCTCCTTGTCTATCTCCGCCTTAAGCTCCGGCTTTTTGTCAAATATCTCCGGGACCACTATTCTTTCACCGCCGTAGAAGGCCTGGAGACTCACCCGGAGATCATTGTTGTAATCTTCTATATTCTGTATCAGTAATATCATATTTCCACCATGATCCGCCCATCAGAAGAACGGATTCATCTTCTTCTCTTTTCTTATAAGTGTTGTCTCCCCGTGTCCAGGGTACACCACGGTATCATCAGGAAGCACAAACAGCTTCTCTCTTATGTTCTCGAGCAGCGCATGCTCATCACCTGTAGGGAAATCCGATCTTCCCACACTGTATTTGAACAGCGTATCCCCTGAGAACAGTATATTCTCTGACTCGAAGTAATAGCACATTCCGCCTCTGGTATGTCCCGACACACTGATGCATCTCATCTCAGTGCCAAGCAGCTTCTTCACACTGCCGTCGCTCAGATAGTGATCCGTCTCAGTCTCTATCACCTTTTCAAATACACTGGTCATCATCGCCGACAGGTTCACCCTGCTGTTGCCGAGAACTTCCTTCTCGTCCTCCGAAGCATATGTATCCGCGCCTGTGAGCTTCTTCAGATCTCCCATCGCCGCCATGTGATCCACATGACCGTGGGTGAGATAAATGCCAACGCAGGTATACTCATTCTTCGTCAGTGTGTTGTATATATAATTCGCATTCCATGAAGGATCAATGACTATCGCCTCCCCGGTCTGCTCATTTGCCACTATATAACAATTCGTCTGGAATCCTCCCAGCTCACTTCTGATAACTTTTAATTCCGCCATATAAACCTTTCCGGCCATCAGCCCGTAGTTCTCTCTATATCAATTATATTATCAACATTCCTTATCTTGGCAATTATCGTATTCAACTGTTCCTTCGACTTGATCGCAAATGAGATCGTGATCGTAGCCTTGCCCTGCTTGCTTGTACGGCTGTTGATACTGTTTACGTTTATATTTGCCTCGCTGAGGATCTTGGTTATGTCAAATAATATGCCGTTTCTGTCATCTGCATATATATTTATCTCGGTCATGTATGTGTTCGATGCAACAGCGTCATCCTTCCACTCTGCCTCGATGACTCTGGCTCTGTCCGCCTCGCTCATGCACAACACATTTACACAGTCGGTACGGTGTATGGACACACCTCGTCCTCTGGTGATAAATCCTATGATCTCATCCCCCGGAACAGGTGAACAGCACTTGGAGAATCTCACAGCAACGTCATCTATGCCGTTTACGATTATTCCACCCTTGCCGGTATGGTTGCCATGGTTCTTCTTCACCGAATACTCGTCCAGAACCTCAGCGTTCGTGGCAGTCTGTGGCTTGTGCTCCTTGTTGTACTCATCAATCAGACGGTTTACTATCTGACCTTCCTTGATTCCGCCATGTCCAACGGCGGCAACTATGGAATCCCAATCCTGGAAATTGTACTTCTTGTAAATCTTCTCCTGATACTCAGGCTTTGAGTACATGGAGTAGTCTATTCCCTTTGATTTGCAGTAGTTCAGTATGAGCTCTCTTCCGCGGCTGATATTCTCATCCTTGAGCTGATGCTTAAACCACTGGTTGATCTTTGTCCTCGCCTGTGTACTCTTGACTATATTCAGCCAGTCACGGCTTGGTCCTGTGGAGTTCTGTGAGGTTATGATCTCCACACGATCTCCGTTGTTGAGCTTGGTATCTATAGGAACCTGTCGTCCGTTGATCCTTGCACCGACCATCTTGTTGCCCACCGCCGTGTGAATGGCATAAGCAAAATCTATAGGTGTGGATCCGCTAGGAAGGTTCTTAACATCTCCGGCAGGAGTAAAGCAGTATACCTGTTCAGCAAAGAGATCAAGGTCAGTCTTGACAAAGCTCATGAACTCCTTGTTGTCATCGGTATCCCTCTGCCACTCAAGGATCTGACGGAGCCAGGAGAGCTTTTCCTCCTCCTTCTGCATGACCGTACCGGTTATGTTCTCCTTGTACTTCCAGTGCGCAGCGATACCATACTCAGCCGTTCTGTGCATCTCGTAGGTTCTTATCTGTATCTCAAATGGCTGTCCCTCAGGTCCGATCAGTGTGGTGTGAAGGGACTGGTACATGTTGGACTTAGGCATGGCTATGTAGTCCTTGAATCTTCCCGGAATAGGCTTGTACATCTCATGAATGATACCCAGTGCTGAGTAACAGTCCCTGACCGTATTCACCTTGATACGTACCGCAAATATATCGTATATCTGATCCAGAGTCTTGTTCTGGTTCTTCATCTTCTTATATATACTGAAGAAATGCTTTACTCTTCCGTCTATCTCAGCCTCAAGTCCGGCATTATCAATATGCTTCTTGACATCGGCAACGACCCTCTTGATATAAGCATCCCTCTCGGTAAGCTTCTCATCTATCTGCGCCTTGAGATCCTTGTACACATCCGGCATGAGGTACATCATGGACAGGTCATCCAGCTCGACCTTGATCTTGCTGATACCAAGTCTGTGTGCGATAGGCGCATATATATCCATGGTCTCTCTGGCCTTCTCTATCTGCTTCTCCGGTGACTGATACTGGAGGGTTCTCAGATTGTGGAGTCTGTCCGCCAGCTTTATCAGTATGACTCTGATATCCTTCGCCATGGAGAGGAACATCTTACGCAGATTCTCCGCCTGAACCTCTATCTTGTCCGTGGTCATCTTGAGCTGTGTCAGCTTCGTAACTCCATCCACAAGGAAAGCAACCTCCTCGGAGAACTCCGCTGCTATCTCCTCAGATGTCATGACTGTATCCTCAACGACATCGTGGAGTATCCCTGCCACTATCGTCTCCTTGTCGAGCTCAAGCTCTGCCAGGATTATGGCCACATTCAGAGGGTGCATGATATAAGGCTCCCCGGACTTTCTGAGCTGTCCCTTGTGGGCAGCGTCCGCCACCTTATATGCCTTCTCTATCATAGTGATGTCGGCAGATGGGTGATATGTGAGTATCCTTGAGATAAGCTCCTTATACAATTCCTCCGGCGGTGTAAAATCTGCCGGTGTGGACAGATCTATCTCTCTCTTCGCCTTCATCTGCTTATTCGCCTGCTCCTCCAGCTTTATAAGTTCATTCTGAGGAACATTCTTGCCAGACGCAAGAGCCTTCTCGATGGCTGCTATTCCATCCTTCGTGGCCTGCTCCGAGGTGATAACACCTGCTTCCGCAGCCCTCTTTGTCTCCTGAGCTATTATATTGTCCTGTGTCTTATCCAATGTCTCTCCCATATGCTCACCACACTTCCTGTTTTATTCTGCCCTGATCATTCGCCCTCAAACTGTACTACTGAAGCCACGTCATATTTGGAAAGTCTCTCTCTTCCCTTCAAGTCTGTCAGCTCTATGAGGAATACCATCTTGACTACTATTCCGCCAAGGCTCTCTATAAGCTTAGCCGCAGCCTCTATGGTTCCACCTGTTGCAATAAGATCATCCACCAGCACAACCTTCTCACCCGGCTTGATGGAATCCTTATGTATCTCTATAGTAGCCTGTCCATACTCAAGATCGTAAGACATCTCCACGGTCTCTCTCGGAAGCTTGCCCTTCTTTCTCACGAGAACAAGTCCCTTGCCGTTCTTGTATGCCAGCGGTGCTCCAAATATAAATCCTCTGGACTCTGCTCCGGCGATTACATCGTAATCTACTCCCTCCAGCAGCTTGTCCATCTCATCGATGGCCAGCTTCATGCCCTCAGGATCCTCAGTTACACTTGTCACATCCCTGAATATGATTCCCGGCTGTGGAAAATCAGGAATACTCTTGATATACTTTTCTACCTCACTCATCTTACGTCCTCCTGTATGATATATATTACAAATGTACTTAATAATATTCTCATCAAAGTCAGCTTATATTCCCTTGTTATAGGCCTCCATCTTCATCTGGAGTGAACGTCTTCCCATATATTCATTGATGGTCGGATAGTATGCTACATCTATCACTACGGCGTTCGGCTGACCATTTAACATTTTAACACATTCATCCTCTCCAAACCACTGTTTTATGTTATTCACAAATGTATCCGGATCAAAATCTATGGCATCCACGCACCTTCCGTACCCAGTATCAAGCTGGAGCTTCAGAAGATTTTTGTTTCTTCCAAGTATCTGCGCCCTTCGCACCGGTACTGCCGCCTGTGCAAACAGCGGTTTCCTGTTGCCCTTTCCGTATGGCTCAAGCCTCTCGATCTGTTCCGTCAGCTCTATGCTGTTGTACGCCAGCGGCATGGCCACATCTATCATCAGCTTAGGTGTTATATCTTCATCCGTCAGCACCGCCGCTTCATTGAGCTTCCGCCTCAGCTCGTCAAGCCTCTCCTTCTCTATGGAAAAGCCCGCCGCCATGGCATGTCCGCCAAATGCAGTGAACATCTCCCGGAACCGGTTCAGCTCCTCGAACATGTTGTAGCTGTCTATGGATCTTCCCGATCCTTTCAGTATCCCCGGCGTCTCTGCGTCCGTGAACACCATCACAGGTCTTGTGTATGCCTCCTTGAGCCTGCTGGCGATTATTCCCACAACGCTCTCATGTACAGCCGGTATATACACCACAAGTACCTTGTCCGCAAGGGTAGCCGCCTGTCCGAACTCTCCGTTCACAGTGGCTGTCTCAAGCATATCTGTGATATGCCGGGCTCCGGCCTCCGTCATGCTCTTTCTCTCATTGTTGACAGCCAGCAGTTCCCTAGCCCTTGCCTCGGCGACATTTGGATCTCTCTCAAGCAAGAACTCAAGGCTCTGTTTCGCATCCCCCAGTCTTCCCGCCGCATTGATGCACGGCCCTATCAGAAATCCCAGATCATACGTTGATATCTTCTTCTCATTTCTGCCGCTGAGCATCATGAGGGCATTCAGACCCGGATTGCGGCTGTCCTTCAGACTTTCAAGGGCATATTTTACATAGAGTCTATTCTCATCCACCAGATCCATCATGTCACAGTTGGTAGCCAGCCCCAGGATCTCCATGAATTCATTTACCTCGCTCTCGGCTATCCCGCATATCCTGTACATGTACTGGATGAGCTTGAACGCAACGCCGGCCCCGCATAGCCCCTTGAATGGATATTCACAGTCCTGCCTCTGATTGTCTATGACCGCATCCGCCTGGGGCAGCATATATACCCGCTCGCCGCCATCACTCCCCTCAAATGGGATCTGATGGTGATCCGTGACGATGACCGTAAGCCCACGCTCCTTCGCATATCTCACCTGTTCTATCGCCGCTATTCCATTGTCGCAGGTTATGATAGTATCAACACCATCCGATATGGCGGCATCTAAAAGTCTTTTATTTATTCCGTATCCATCATGCACTCGATGTGGAATGTCGTAATCCACCACGGTGCAATCATCAGCGCAGCTTCCGTGCAGCGCCGCCCATGTTCTCCGAAGACCGAGAAGCAATATATAATTGGAGGTAACTCCGTCCACGTCGTAGTCCGAGATTATCCTTATTCTCCTGTTATCGCTGAGCTTTTCCTTTATTATCTCACCGGCTTCCACCATATCCTTCATCAGTGCCGGATCGTGCATGGAATCCCAGCCGCCATCAAGGTACATAGCTATGGCTTTCTCCCCGGTGACTCCTCTGTTCGTGATAACCCTCGCCACAACAGGACTCACACCGAACCTCTCGCCTATGGCATTAAAGTCCGCTCTTTTGCCCGCCACTCTCCACTCTGGCTTCTTCACATATTTATCTATTATATCCTTCTGCTCCGGTGTCAATGTCATCTTCTGTTCTCCGTATCATTTTATCGCAGGGACATATCCGCATCCCTGCTGTATCCATCCACATATTTTAGCAGACGCATTATGGTATTACCAGTGTAAATGCCGCCATTTTGCCTGTAAATGTTGACATTTCACCTGTTATGTCTATTTGCTTTTTATTGTATAAATGTTATAATAAATATACATTTTGAATATATCTTTTGTGCATTTTGATGGCAGTATCTGAAAGTTCTATCACAAATGCGCAGTGCAAAGGAGGAGATATTTTTATGGCAAACAGATTCGTACTCAATGAAACCTCTTACCACGGAGCGGGTGCCATCGCTGAGATCGCCACAGAGGCAGTCGGCAGAGGCTTCGCCAAGGCTCTTGTGTGCTCAGATCCTGATCTGATCAAGTTCGGTGTGACCAAGAAGGTCACCGATGTTCTGGACGGTGCAGGACTTGCATACGAGATCTATTCCAACATCAAGCCAAACCCTACTATAGAGAACGTGCAGCAGGGTGTGGCCGCATTTAAGGCTGCTGAGGCAGATTACATCATCGCCATAGGCGGCGGATCATCCATGGACACTGCCAAGGGTATCGGCATAGTTATTGCCAACCCTGATTTTGCAGACATCAGAAGCCTGGAGGGTGTTGCACCTACAAAGAATAAATCAGTTCCTATATTTGCAGTTCCAACTACAGCCGGAACCGCAGCAGAGGTAACTATCAACTACGTCATCACAGATGTTGAGAAGAACCGCAAGATGGTATGTGTTGATCCTAAGGACATTCCTGTTGTGGCATTTGTCGATCCTGAGATGATGAGCTCCATGCCAAAGGGACTCACAGCAGCCACAGGTATGGATGCACTGACACACGCAATCGAGGGTTACATCACCGCAGCCGCATGGGAGCTGTCAGACATGTTCCACCTCAAGGCAATCGAGATCATCAGCCGTTCACTCAGAGGGGCTGTTGCCAATACGCCTGAGGGCCGTGCTGATATGGCGCTGGGCCAGTATGTTGCAGGCATGGGCTTCTCAAATGTAGGTCTTGGAATCGTTCATTCCATGGCTCATCCACTGGGAGCTCTGTATGACACACCTCACGGTGTTGCCAACGCGATTATCCTGCCTACTGTAATGGAATACAATGCAGAAGCAACAGGAGAAAAGTATCGTGAGATAGCAAGAGCCATGGGCGTCAAGGGCGTAGACGACATGACCCAGGAAGAATACAGAAAGGCTGCTGTCGACGCAGTACGCCAGTTGTCCATCGATGTGGGAATCCCTACAAACCTTAAAGACATTGTAAAGCCAGAGGATATTCCATTCCTGGCACAGTCAGCCTACGATGACGCATGTCGTCCGGGCAATCCAAAAGAGACTAGCGTGGAGGATATCACCAAGCTCTACGAGTCATTGATCTAACTGACCCATTAGATCAAAATATGTCAGTCCTTTGCCGGGACTTACATATTATATATGGGACCTCACCAGTCCCCTTAAACCCCTAAAAACTAACTAAAAGAACTCCTGTTACAGAGATTTTGCTCTCTCTGCATCAGGAGTTCTTTTTTTATTCGTCGGATCCATCTGTCATGCTCTGATGGACTCAAGAATATACTCTTGAAACTCATTCATATTCTTAAATATAAAATCTGCCTTATCCCTCATCTCATCATCCGGCTGCACGAGGTCCGGGATCATGGCAATCTTCATCCCTGCCGCATATGCTGCTCTGACTCCGTTGTATGAGTCCTCCACCGCCCATGCACTCTCCGACTCAACTCCAAGCCCTTCACAGGCCTTCAGGAATATATCCGGTGCGGGTTTGCTCCGATCTACCATGTCTCCACATACAAGCTTGTCGAAGTAATCTATCACCCCGAGGTTGATGAGCTCCATGGTGACTACCTCTTTTCTGGTGGATGTGGCAAGGGCACATGGTATGCAATTATCCCTGAGCATCTTCAGCATGTCCGTAACTCCCGGCTTCAGCACAAGCTCTCCCTCTGCCGCTGCCCGGTGGAATTCCGCCGCCATCTCACCCTTGAGGCTCTCATATCTCTCCTCATCCAATGTATCCTGTCCTTCACCACATCTTCCTTTGTACATCTGCACGAACAGCTTCTTCGCCGCCTCACGGTTGAGTCCAAGGGCAGCCATACAGAAGCTCTCTATGTCCTCTATGCCATATTTGTCCGCTGTCTTCTGCCAGCTCTTGACAACCAATTGTTCTGAATCGAGGATGACTCCATCCATATCAAACACCACTGCTTTACAATTCATATCTCTTCCATCTCCCAATAATACAACAGGCTTCCACAGCATCTCTGCCATGGAAGCCTGTTATCATCTGTCATCTGACATCCGTCCGATAACTTTATTCTATTAAGCATCTTTTTCTGTCTTACCAAGCTTTGTCTTCATGTAGTACCAGAGTGGTCCTGTGATACATACTGAAGAGTAAGCACCGATAACTACACCAGCCATAAGTGTGAGAGCGAACTCCTTGATGGATGCCACTCCCATGATATACAGAACGAATATTGTAACAAATGTTGTGAGTGATGTATATATTGTTCTGCTGAAAGTCTGGTTGATACTCAGGTTGACTATATCCTTGTATGTGGCCTTCTTAGGCTTCATAACACCTATATTCTCTCTTACACGGTCGAATATGATGATCGTCGCATTGATCGAGTAACCCACTATGGTAAGCAGACATGCGATACATGTGTTACCAACTGTAAGTCTCAGTATAATATACAGACAGAATACCATCGCAACATCGTGGAGAAGTGCGATAACTGCACTTGCACCAAACTTCACATCATGGAATCTGATAGCAATGTATATAAGCATCAGAATAGCTGCAAGGATAACTGAGAATATAGCGTTCTTGGACATCTCGCTGCTGACCGATCCACTTATTACATTTGCCTCCTTGACATCTGCGCCAAGCTTGTCTGTGAGTGCGTTGCGCACCTTGGACATCTGTGAATCATCTGTTCCGTCATCTGAAAGTTCTGGCATCTTGAACACGATCTCATTTGTTCCGGATACTGTCTGAACTGATATTCCTGCCTCACCGATACCGGCAGCCTCTGCAATGACAGGAACTATATCTTTCTCAGCCTCGCTAAGTGAGTACTCTTTGTCAAAACCTACTGTAAGGCTTGTACCGCCTGCAAACTCAACACTGAAGTTAAGTGGTGAACCCTTTGACTTATTATTAACAGGCATCATACAGAAGCATGCGATGATCACAATGAGTGATCCGAGCATACAGAACTTACCTGCCTTCACGAAGTTTGTCTTCTTTGGCTCTCTTGCAACGCCGAAATACTTGGCATCTGTAACGCCGAGATTTACAAGCGCTGTGAGCAGTGACTGGCTGACTGCCAGAGCTGTAAATACTGAAAGAACAACACCGATAGCCAGTGTGATCGCAAATCCCTTGATAGTACCTGTTCCGAATATTCCAAGTACAAGAGCTGCTATAAGTGTTGTAACGTTACCATCTATTATGGCTGACAGGGCATTGTGGAAACCACCCTTTACAGCCTGCTTTACGGACTTGCCATCCGCCAGCTCCTCTTTGATACGCGTGAATATGATTACGTTGGCATCGACCGCCATACCTACTGACAGGATAACACCAGCTATACCAGGAAGTGTCAGTGTTACGTTGAACAGATTGAGTACCAGCAGATCAAGTATTGTGTAGAATGCCAGAGCAAATGATGCCACAAGACCTGGGATCCTGAATACTATGATCATGATAAGAAATACAAGTGCAATACCGATCGCACCTGCCTTAAGGCTTGTGCTGATGGCATCTGATCCAAGTGTAGCACCTACTATATTGGAACGAACCTGCTTAAGTGTAAGAGGAAGTGCACCGATACGGATAGTAGTAGCAAGCTGCTCGGCCTCCTCGTAGCTTCCGATCTTGTTGATTTCTGCGCTTCCGCCTGTTATGGCTGACTGTACTGTTGGTGCACTTACGACCTTGTTGTCATATATAATGTATACTATATTCCCAACATTTGCCGCGGTAACATCAGCGAACTTCTGAGCTCCCTCATCGGTGAATGCAAGCTGTACCACATTGTCATTACCGTTATCTGAGTCAATTCCGGCTGTGGCATTCTTGATGTCATCTCCTGTAAGAGCAGCCTCATACTCCTGTCCCTGTGACCACTTTGTATAATTGTCCGGATCAAGAAACTCAAGCTTTCCCTCTATATTCAGAGCATTAAGTATCTCATCTGCATTTGTTACACCCGGGATCTCTGCTGTGATCTTCTTGTCTCCATCTTCATAGACTGAGTACTCATTGGTGTAGGCCTCTACACGCTGCTCAATCTTATACTTGGTATCCTCGAGATCCTTGTCGCTGTAATCATCCTCCTGAATCTCGTAAGTTACACTCAGACCACCCTTAAGGTCAAGTCCAAGCTTGATGTACTCGACTTTACCTCTGTCTGCAACACCGAATATTGCTGTATATATAGCAACACCCAGTATAAGCAGAAAGGCAATGATGACGAGCACAGCGTTTCTCTTTGTCTTCTTCATCGTCTTCTCCTTTTACCCTTTTTATTCCTCTTCTGCCTCATCGGCCATAGCCGCCTTCAGCATGATTGCACATTCTATACGCTTCTTCTGAAGCTCACAACCTATGTCATATGCATCAAGTATATTGCCGTGGAACTTGTATGAGTTGGCCGCACAGCCACCGCTGCAATAGAATCTTGCAAAGCAGTCCTTACACTTATCCTTGGCATATACATTGCACAGCTTGAATTCATTGACTATATCCTGATTCTTGATTCCATCAAATACATTTCCTATACAGAAATCGTCCTCACCAACAAACTGATGGCAAGGATAAAGGTCTCCCCAAGGAGTGACCGCCATGTACTCTGTACCTGAACCACAACCGGAAAGTCTCTTGGCTACGCAAGGTCCACCCTCAAGATCTATCATGAAGTGGAAGAAATTGAAGCCTCTTCCCTCCTTATGTCTCTTGATCATCTCCTTAGCCAGGATATCGTACTGCTCAAGCAGTACCGGTATATCCTCTTCCTTTATAGCATATGGCTCGTCCGGAAGTGATACAACAGGCTCAACGGATATCTGGTCAAATCCCAGATCCGCCATATGAAGCACGTCCTGTGAGAAATCAAGATTGTTATGAGTGTAAGTGCCTCTTACGTAGTAGCTCTTGCCTGCTCTCTTCTTGGCAAATTCCTGGAACTTGGATAGTATGACATCATAACTTCCCTTGCCATTCCTGGTAGGTCTCATGTAGTCGTGGACTTCCTTCCTTCCATCTATGCTGAGCACCACGTTCGCCATCTCTCTGTTGGCAAATTCCATGATCTCGTCATTCAGAAGCACTCCGTTGGTAGTAAGTGTGAATCTGAACTTCTTGTCATACTTCTCCTCAAGGCTTCTTCCGTATTCCACGGTCTTCCTGACTACATCCCAGTTCATAAGCGGCTCACCGCCGAAGAAATCCACCTCGAGATTTCTTCTTAAACCGGAATTCGCAACCAGAAAATCCAGGGATTTCTTTGCCACCTCAAGTGACATAAGCGCCCTGTCTCCCTTATATTCTCCCTCACCGGCAAAGCAGTATCTGCAGGCAAGGTTACAGTCATGGGCGATATGCAGACACAACGCCTTGACAACTGTCTTTCTCTTCTTGAAATCTATAATATAATCTTTGTATACGTCATCTGTAAATAATGTTCCGTCCTCTACCAGTTGGGCTACCTCGTCATAAGCCTCGGAAACATCTGCGCTGTCATACTGTGACAGTGCCTTTATAATCTGCTCTTTATCATTCTCCTCATATAAAGAAATAATATCATAGACAAGATCGTCTACGACATGTACAGAACCACTACAGACATCAAGCACTATATTATAACCATTGTTCTTGTACTGATGAACCATAATTCTCCTTCAATATATTTCATCGGATCTATCCGTGAAATTCTAATTCAAGGCGCCACACACGGCACCCTTATACACGCACTAAAGAGGACTGTCATCATAAACGACGGTCCCCTTTAGCTGATCAAATACAAACCTGTTACAAATTACTTGTTGTTAACATTCTCACAGCTCTGATTACCAACTGTGCATGATGTCTTACAAGCTGACTGGCATGATGTCTGGCACTCGCCACATCCACCCTTGACCATTGTATTCTTCATAGTCCTGTTTGTGAGTGTTTTAATTCTCTTCATTCTGGATACACCTCTCTTTTTATGTCATATATCGGGATTATAACACAAAGATATATAAAGTAAAAGTTTTTTTTAACTGAGCATAGCCCCCAGCATCCCGCCTGCAACGCACATAATACACTTGGTTATAACTGCTATTCCCTCTCTGTCGCCTGAACCTGTAAACAGCACCGACACGGTCAATGCGACCGATATGTAAGTCAGGCCATACACCATCCCCCACAGGAAACGCTTCTCCCTGACTTTTCTGCCCGTAACAAAGCCCCCGGCAAATGTGGCCACTATGTATATCACAACAACCAGTATACCGAGCACCTTATCGCTTATCCCCACTTTGTATACGACCACCGCCGTTATAAACAGCATGATTATCGTGAGCAGATAGGACAGGATCAATCCCTTTACAACTCCCATAAATTTCTGACTTGCAGACATACTACCACCATATTCTTTACTCTTTACATTATTATGATGTTCCTCCTCATTTTATTAATAAAAATACAGCCTGTTTACTCAAACAGGCTGCATATATCTTCTATATCATAAAAGGTTTTGTATGCACGCTCGCGCGTGATACCATTTGGTTTTATCAGATCCACCACCATGACCGTACATAGCCCTGCCCGGCTGGCAGATATGATACCATTCACAGAGTCCTCAACGGCCACCGCTTCGTCCGGGTTTACGCCCAGCTTCCCGCAGGCCTTCAGATATATATCAGGCTCCGGCTTTCCGTGGGTGATCTCGTCTCCACATACCTTTTCATCGAAGTATCCGGCTATTCCAACGCTATCAAGTCTCTGCTGCGCCCTCGTCCTCGCAGTGGAGGTTGCAAGTGCCATCTTCACGCCGTGTTCTTTTAAGAATCTCAGCGTGTCCTCGACATGTGGCTTTATGTCTATTCCATACTTTTCCACATGTTCATCGAACAGATCCATTGTTCTCTGTCTGAACGCAAGATAATCAAAATCTTCGCCCATTATTTCCTTAAACACCCGGGCGTTGGAGGTCTTGTTGCCTCCAGCCACCCGGTCACATACATTTTCCATCTGTGCCTCAGGAATCCCTATGCTCATGCCGTTTTCCTTCCAGCACTTCCTGTATATCTTCTCCGTGTCTACCAACACGCCATCCATATCAAATACAACTGCCCTGTACATAGCACTTTCTCCTACATTAAGCAGCGGCGTTTTTCTTTCTTCTTCTGCCAGCTATGATGATGAATGCAAGCAATGCAAGAAGCAGGATCGCTGCGATTATTATTATGATCAGCACAACCGGTGACATCTTTTCGCTGAGCTTGAAGGTGAATACCTCTCCGGTCTCTCTGTCATATGTTGTCGCTATATTACCGGCCTTATCCTGGGCTGTTACCTCAACCGTGTATGTATCATACTGGTCTACCTGCATCTCATACTTGTTATCTGCCTGATAGCTTGCAGGATCTATGGTATTGCCATTTATAACGATGGATGTGATCTCGTCTTCCTCATTCTCAAGACCTATCGTCATGTTGAATGGCTCTCTGAGAGTCTCTCCATCCTCAACACCTGTTATGATGATTCGTGGTGCAGTACCATCATACGTATAATCAAATTCCTGTGTTGCCGTGTGTCCAACCTTGTCAGTTACTGTAAGTGTTATCTTGTGATATCCGTCTGTCATATCTGAGAAATCGATAAGATTTACTCCGTCTATCTTGGCGTCAACCGAGAAGTCTGAAGTATCACTTACATCCCACAGTGCTTCGTAGCCCTTGTCTCGTATATCAGCAAAATCTGATGCATTGAGAAGCAGTGTTCCGTCATCGCTTGCAATGCTCTTGCTCATGAATCCGGCAAGTGTCGATGTAGCCTTGAGCTCAGGTGGTGTGTTATCGACTGTGAATACCAGGCTGTAATCATCAGCCTTATTTCCCAGTTCATCCTGCGCTGTTATTGACACCTCGTATACACCATCCTCAGAGAATCTCTGGCTTCCTGTGCTGAGTTCTGAAGAATTGCTGTAATTTGTAAAGTATGATGATGACACATCCTTGCTGTCCTTCTTCACGGTTATCTTCACATCATCTGTCGAGAAGAATGACTCCTGAACGCTCAGTGACATATCAACATAGTTCGGTGCGGAAGAATCCATACTTCCTATTGGGTCGTAATTCTTTACTTCCTTGTTGTCCTTATCCACTGCGCTCACCTTTACAACAGGTGCCTTTGAGTCAACCTTGAAGGTCTTGGTCTGGCTGGCTGCCACATTTCCTGCAAGATCTCTTGCATTTGCTGTGATCGTGTACTCGCCATCCTCTGTAAAGTTGTAAGTTGCGGTATGTGGATTGCTTCCTGAGAAGCTGCTTGTTCCCAGCGTAGCGATATTCGATGCCGCTGTTCCGTCCGTCTTTCTGGTTATTGTCACGTTAAATGCATCTGCGGCAAGATTGTTGTTCTCATATGCAAATGAGAATGCCTCATCTATGCTGATGGTTGCATTTACCGCCGTTGTCTGTCTGTCGTTCATTCCTGAAATCGATATAACCGGTGCAGTCTTATCGATTCTGAACTTCACTGTTCTGGTCACAGCCTTGTTGCCCGCCTTATCCTCTGCGGACACGGTGACTGTGTAATCGCCCTGGGCGTCAAATGTCACACCACTGAGTACCTCTCTGACTGTGCTGACTCCATCGCCCTTTGTTCCCCAGGTAACATTCTTTCTGATATCTCTGTTCTCTACAACAGATCCACCCTCATTTGTTCTGACTACATGAATGGTGTACTTTCCACCTCTCATGTTATCTGTAAGTGTTACAGGGACTGTCACATCGCTGTTGTTTATAGTGTTGACATTTCCAAGCTGTATCTCAGGCTTGTGCTTGTCTATGTAGAAATGGGTTCCTGTTGTTCCTTCATTTCCACACTTGTCGGTAACGGTCATGGTGAGATCATACTCACCTTCCTTATCATATGTGTACTTCTTGCCCCATGTTCCGCCGTTACTCTTTATATAGAAGTATTGCGGATTCTCATCCACTGCTGCATTTCCATCATTCTCTGTGATAATGGTGTTCTGAAGCGACTTGAACTGTTCCTCCACACCAACTCTGAATGATATTGAAGTCTTGAAGTAATTGTTATTATCCAGTCTGTACTCAGGATCATCGTCCACATACACAAGTGGCTCTGTGGTGTCGACGTAATAATTCTTTGTATTGAGAGCACTTGTGCCCTCCTGAACACTGAACGCCTCGTCTGCTGCCGGCTTCAGTGCATTGCCGGAATTATCGGCTCCCTCAACTGTGAAATAATATACAGTTGCCTTGCCGCCCTTAGCTGTCATCTTATATGCTGCAGTGGTCTTGCCATCTGCTGTCTGGAACGGAACCGTTGTCTCTGACCAGTTCGAATCACTGTAGGTCTTGTAGTGTACCTTAAGCGTTGCATTCTGTGCATCCATTCCATAATCGTCTTCTATGCCAAATGTAATAGTTCTGCTCCTGTTAAGGAATCTGCTGCTTCCACCGGACACAACTGATATCTCAGGGCTCTTCTTATCTATTACAAATGAAGTTGTTGCCTTACCCGACTCATTGCCAACCTCATCGACAGCAACGATCGTGATATTATAAAGTCCAGGCTCTCTGAATGTTGTGGACTTTGCTGCATTTGCAGTGTAATCCGCATCCAGCTCATACTTGCTTATGCTCCTGCCATCGCGTGTTCCTGTCACAACGAACTTCTCCACGAAGTAATTGTCAGTTCCCCTTGCTGTTATGGTCACATTGCTGTTATTCCAGTAATTTATCAGCTTTCCGCCGGCAGTTCCGTCTATTGACACTGATGGCTTGACGGTATCAACTATCAGGTGTATCTCCTGACTGGCCTTGCTCTCGTTTCCTGCTCTGTCCTTCAGCTTAACAGTCATCGTGTACTCTGTATTTTCATCTGTTATGCCAAGGGCCTTTGCATCCAGTGTCTTTTCTATATCATTTCCTGATACATTAATGCTTCCTGTAATGTCCTGTGATCCGGCTGCGCTGCTTCTGCCTACTGTATATGTAACTTTGCCATTGCTGTCATCGTTATCGGAACCAGAGACCTTGATCTTCACGTCACTCTTTGATCTGTAATAGAATGTCGATCCTGATTTGTATTTCTGGTTTGCACACTCCAGCTTCACATTTGCCGGTGCAGTCTTATCATAGTAAACCTTTATGCTCTGTACTTCTTTGAACTTCGTGTCAGCATTGTTCGGATCGTGTATTCTCGCCATGAGTGAGATCTCGTACACACCCTCATCTGGAAGCTCGTAGGATATGTTGACCGTATTCTTGTCATATGCAGCGGCAACTGTACCCTTTACCTCAACTGCCTTATCCTTCTTTCCTGCAAATGATGTTCTGGTGATCACCAGCTTTGCGTCATCTGCTGCAAGCTGGAAGCCTGATACTGCACCCTCTACAGTCAGAGTATCATCATTTCTCCAGAATATAGCGCCGTTGTCAGCATCTGTACCGTTCGCAGATAACTTCTCTCCTGAAAGGCCATCCACATTGACATACACATATGTGTTCGTCTCTGTCTTATTTCCAGCCTCGTCAGTTACCACAACTGTCAGGACATAACTTCCTGAACCATCTATGCTTATCTCTTTTCCGCTCTGCAGGCCATTGTCACCTGTAGATGTTGAATACCAGTTCTTGACTGATGTATATGATCCATTTGCATCTGCCTTCTTGAGTGAAGCGACCGCCGATGCAACACCTGATGTGGCATCGCTGTACTTTATATTAAGAACAGCTTCCTTTGCGTCTGTGACCGTGTACTGCTGATCATTGTTTGTCCTGTCTGTTCCGGCGTTGTCCGTAACCTTTACAACAGGTGCTGTATTATCCACCTTGACTACAGTCTCTATCCTGCCATCTATTCCGGCGAAGTCCTTTGCCGCAAATGTGATGGTATGCTCTCCATCAGCCAGATATATGTCTGACTTTGTTGAATCCTGTACATCTCCACCGCTCACACGGACATCGCTGCTGTATGTGAACTTGTTTCCTTTTTCAAGGATCGTTTCCTTCTTGCCATCCACGCTGTATGACACGGTGTCTATGTAAGAATACTCTCCAGTTGCCTTCACTGTCAGCTTTGTGGATTTCACATAGCTTGTGGAACCGCCTGTAACTGTGAGTTCAGGCTTTCCTTCCTTTACAAATACAATGTCGCCATCCTCATCTGCGCCGACTGAGTTATTGCCAAACTCGTTCTCCTTGGCGTAAATGACAAGCTTCTTTGCATTGTCTGCATTGTCCTTCTTGAACCACTGTGCACTTATCTCGAATTCATATTCATATCCGCCGGACACAGCCTTTTTGCCTGTGCACTCCACTGCTGAAGCTGCACCCGTAAGCTCGTAGTACAGGCTCACGTCATCTATCTCAGTGTTATCACTGCCGACTGTAACCTTCTTCACCTGTACAGTGAACTTATAAGCATCATCTACCTTGAGCTGAGGGAATCTGTAATCCACTCCGTTCTTCTGTATGATCTCAGGGGTAACACTTGTTATGACAGGAGCTCCGTTGAGCTTCTTGACGATAACACTGGTCTCCTCTGACTTGTTTCCTGCAACATCGACCGCTCTGAACTTGTATGTTCCACTCTTATCAGGTGCAACAAACTGGGATGTGCTCTCAGTCTTGCTCCAGGTCTTTCCATTGTCTGATGAATACTCCACATAGTCTATTCCTGTGGCATTTTCCTCTGCTGCATCTGTGGTATCCTTGGCGTCTATCACAAATGTTCTGTCGGCATCACTGCTTGTGAGGTTCAGGAGATAATAGCCATCGCTCACCTTGTTGTGAAGGTTGTAGTTATCATCAGCCTCAACCGATATTGTAGGTGCCTGCTTATCCACGGCAACCTTTATGGTTCCAAGCAGCTCGAAATCACCGCTCTCATCAGTACCTGTATAATAGTAAATAGCTATCTTCTGTACTGCTGTGTCATTCTTCAGCTCATACACATTATCAAATGTGACAAGCTTTCCTGCTGCATCTGTGGCTGTAGCGATCTTATCGTCCGCTGTAGCTCCTTTGTAAACAGCCACTCCTAACTTGCTACTGTCGATTCCGTCAACTTTGTCGGACTTGATCTTGAACTTTATTGCCTTGTCAAAATCCTTGAAGCCATACACCATATCCGCCTTATCGCCCTTTACAATGGCCGTTACATCTATGGTCTGTATATCTTCCTCCTCCGCAAACAAATGAAAATGTGAATCGATCGCCACAAGAGTGAGTGTCATAACTACCGCCATCGTAAGCGCGATCAGTCGATGCAAAAGTGATTTATTCTGCATAACCTTTTTCATGTCCCTCTCCTCCTATATCTCTTCATCGGAATGTACTATAATTACATTCTTTATCATTCTTACCGAGCTCGCTGCGCGTCCTCCCTGAAGAACGGCTGTGGAATCATCTGCGTCATCGCTTCTAAGTACATCCGTTGCTTCCTCGTCCGCCTCATCACTTCTGAGTATGTCCGTTGCTTCCTCGTCCGCCTCATCACTTCTGAGTATGTCCGTTGCTTCCTCGTCCGCCTCATCACTTCTGAGTATGTCTGTTGCTTCCTCGTCTGCCTCGTCATTTATGAGTACATCCGTTGCTTCCTCATCCGCATCTTCTCTGAGGATGTCTGTCGCCTCCTCAAAGCTGCTGCCATTGATGTCAAGATTCTCTTCGTCTTCCCTCAGAATATCTGTTGCCTCCTCGGCATCATCGCGGAGAATATCAGTTGCAGTCTCGCCTTCATCCTCCAGTCTCTTTTTCCCGAGATCAGCTATCGCTTTCTCGTAATTTGCCATTCCCTTTTCAGAATGTTTTTCGGCTGCAGTTGACTTTACATCCCTTACCGAAATTCTGGATGTATGGTTCTTGATCGCCTCCTGTTTGGAGGCACCGCCTCCCTGTACACTCTCATAGCCCTTCTCCTTGATCTCATCGATCTTCTTACGGGCTGTTGAGCCTGTGGCAATTCCCACCGCCTTCGGTATCTTTAACACAAAGAACAGTACCACCGCCACAATAGCGAATACGATCGCAAGTGCCAGGCCGCCATATAACATTACATTATAAACTGTTGCCATAACCTTTCACTCCTCCCTTACTCGCTCGTTGACCTTGAACTGCCATTTACTATGCTCTTAACTGTCAGGTCATTGGATAACGACTGCCATCCCTGCTTAAGACCATTTGCAAGTGCCGGAACTTTGTTACCGTTCTCGTACACTTTCCTCACAGCCCTTGTGGCACTGGCATTCCATGATGCCGAATCGCTTCCAAATTTATTCGAATATCTATCGACCAGATAGCTCAGATGGCTTACGTACACGACCGCTGCGTTGTCATCGGTTCCAAGTGTAGTCTCAGCGTTGCCATATATTCTCTCTGCCTCATCATAGTAGCTGTCATCGCCGCTGTTCTCTGCCATCTTGATATAAGTCTCAGCCTCGTTCACCGAGTATTCTGAATATGCTTTCTTGGATGTCTCTGTCGCATTCTCGCCCTCTATATCCAGACTGTTCAGATAAAGCGCTGCACTGTTCGCCGCAGAGTTGTAATAATGTAACTGCTGGCCCGCATCATCCGCATTCTCGGCAAGTTCTGTATATACCGAGTACATAACTCCTGAATACTGGCCATTGTAGTATTTTACGCCTCTGTCCGCCGGGAACTGGCTGTTCAGCACCTCTGCGTTGTCGTCCAGGTTCTTCATCGCCTCATCCATCAGCACCTCTATTCTGTTCGCAAGCTCCGGATCATTGGATATCTCGCCAAGATATATGTAAGCTATGTTGAGGTAATTGGTGTATTTGTCAGGATTGGTGTCATCTATGTTGTCACTGTTGTAATCCTGGAATGCAAATATATTTTCCTTGTTCGTATCAAAGCTTGCAGACTTGTTTATCTTGCTGTCACATATCGCAGCGTAATACTTTGCCTGCTTTGCCTGATCCGGGAAGTCCTTGCTCTCATCAACCATATTGAAATATTTCTTGGCCGCACTGTAGTCCTTGACCTCGTCGTAATACAACATGGCTATCTTGAACTTTACGTCGTCCTTTATCTCGTCCTTGTTCTTAAGCGCAAGTCTTATTCCCTTTTCTGCCGCCGTCTCGGTGTTGGCCGAAGTGTTTCCATCGTCCTCTGTATAATAGTAAGCATATGTCTCCATGTAGCCTATATAGGCATCCGATGCGGTTGGGTCTATGTCGACAGCCGCCTTATAGCACTCAAATGCCTTGTTGTAATCGCCCTCGTCGACTGCATCCCTCGCCTCGTTGACCTTGTTGTTGTAATCAAGATCCTTGAGCTGGCCTTTCTTTACTCCGCCTATCACAGCACAGCACGCTGAGAGTATCGATAATCCCGCAACCACTGAGAACGCTGCTATCTTATGCTTTGCCTTTGCCTTGTATGCATCGTCGAGCTCGTTGTAGTGATCCAGCGCATACAGCAGTTCTGAACAAGACTGATATCTGTCCTCAGGACTCGGCTGACAGCACGTCTGTATAATTCTCTCAAATCCTGATGAGAGCATCGGATTCCACTGTCTGATAGGCTTTATCTCGTAAGGAGGCTCACATGGATTCTTGCCGGTAACAAGGTGATAGAGCGTTGCTCCCAGATTGTAAATATCTGTTCTTGCATCCGTGTTGTAGATTCCATGTCCCTGCGCATCACCGAACTGCTCCGGTGCCGCATAGCCTCTTGTTCCAAGAGCCGTGGTATCCGCATTGTTCTCCACTATGTATTCCTTAGCCGTTCCAAAGTCGATAAGCTTTACCGAGCCATCCGGCTTCAGCATGACATTTGAAGGCTTCATATCTCTGTATATGATCGGCGGATTCATGGAATGCAGGTAGTCAAGCGCACTGGCAAGCGCCCTGCCCCATTCGATTACCTTTTCCTGTGGTTGTGCTCCCTCCGCCTTGAGCACATCGCTGAGTGGACGTCCTTCTACGAAGTCCATGACAACGTAGATCGTGCCATTCTCATTGATGATATCAACGATTCGTGGCAGTACCGGATGATCCACATCCTTGAGGATATTTGCTTCTCGCTCCAATCCCTTTAAGAGTGTGGCTGTACTCTTGGAGCCATCATTCTTGATCTCCTTTACAGCCCACTGTTTATTAAGTCGGTTATCCATGGCAAGATAAACTATTGACATACCACCCTGGCCGACTTTTTTAAGTATTTCGTATTTTCCGTCTAATACCGTTCCTAACTCTGTCATATATCGATCCCCATTACTCCGATTTAATAAGCACTACTGTTACATTATCCGTTTCTTTTCTGTACTTCACAAGCTCTGTGAGGAACTCACAGCCCTCCTTCATCTTCGCCTCGTCGACGCATGTTCCCGGGCCAAGTCTCTCTATCATCTCCTGAGGCGTTATCTTATGTCTGAATCCATCAGAACACAGCATGTAATGCGCTCCGGGAGCTGCCTGCCCAACTACGAAATCCGGTTCCACCACAGGTGAAGCTCCGATACACTGGAGAAGCACGCTTCGTCTGCTGTCCGTCTCCGCCTGCTCCGGTGTAAGTCTTCCCGCTGCGATCTCCCTTGCAACAAGCGTCTGATCTGCGGTGAGCTGTCTTATCCCTGAAGTGATCTCATACACTCGGCTGTCTCCAACATGGAGAATGTAGTACATTTCTCTGTATATGAGGATCGCAGAAATGGTCGTACCAAGCATAAATCCATTCTGCTCGCCATACGCCTTGATCTTCTCATTCTGCTCCACGGCAAGTCTTATCCACTGGTATCTCAGCAGCTCTTCACTAAAGCTGTTGTTGTCAACCATCTCAACAAACTGTGTGTCAAACCAGTTGCAGAAAGCTGTTATGACTTCCTTGCTGGCAACCTCTCCCTTTTCCAGACCTCCCATGCCATCACATACGAGGGAGAACACGACCTGTCCATTTGGAGTATCCGCTATCTTGATCGCCAGCGAATCCTGATTTGTCTTTTTCTTTATTCCTACGTCTGTATTGTATACTGCGCTAAACCCCATATACATTCCTCCCAATATTTATGTCTCAACTCTCGTTGCGGATATTCTATCTAATGTGATAGACAAGCTCCTCGTCCCCGAGTATAACGATCGCATTGTTCGTCAGGAACTTTTCTTCGCCCGCCTTCAATTCCTCTCCGTTCACAAATGTACCATTTGTAGACTTGTTATCGCTGATGAAGCACACGCCATTTCTCTTGGTGATAACACAATGAACTCTGCTTATAGCTGAATTGTCAGTAATCGCATAGTCCACAAGTCTTGCCTTATGTCCGATCTTGAACTCTGCCTTGTCCAAGCTTATTCTCTCGCCCGTCTTCACCCTAAGGAAATATGGTGCCGGTGCTCCATCAAATGGATTGCCCTGCACTGGCTGTGCCTGTGGCATCGGCGGTGTCTGTGGCATTGGTGGTACCGGCTGCATCTGTGGCATTGGTGGTACCGGCTGCATCTGCGGCATTGGTGGCACCGGCTGCATCTGTGGCATTGGTGGCACCGGCTGCATCTGCGGCATTGGCTGCGCCTGTGGCATTGGTGGAATCGGGTTTCCTCCAAATGGGTTGCCCTGCATTGGAGGTATTGGCTTTATCTCCTGTGGCTGTGTTTCAACCGGCTCTGCTGGCTCAGGCTTGACATCCTGCGGCTCTGTCACAACAGGCTCTACAACCTCCGGCTTGGCATCCTGTGCTTCTGCTTCAACCGCCTCATCATTCTCCGTTTTATCACTCTGCGGCTGTGCTCCAGCCACCTCAGGCTTAATTGGCTCCTCCATCGGTGGCACGCCTACCGGTGGCATTCCATTTGGTCCCATTGGGCCGTTTGGTATTGGGTCATTCGGTCCCATTGGCGGCATGCCCATCGGTGGCATTCCGTTTGGCACCTGGCCATTCGGTCCCATTGGCGGCATGCCCATCGGTGGCATTCCGTTCGGTGCCTGTCCATTCGGTCCCATTGGGCCGTTTGGCACCTGTCCATTCGGCCCCATTGGCGGCATGCCCATCGGTGGCATTCCGTTTGGCACCTGGCCATTTGGTCCCATTGAGCCGTTTGGCATCGGACCGTTTGGTTCCATCGGCATCATGCCCATTGGCGGCATTCCGTTCGGAACCTTGCCATTCGGCATCTGACCATTTGATCCCATCGGGCCGTTCGGTCCCATCGGTGGCATTCCCATCGGTGGCATTCCGTTTGGCATCTGGCCGTTTGGTCCCATCGGCTGTGCATATCCATTCATTCTCGCATTATTTCTCATAACCTCGAGTCTGCTCACCTTAGGTGACTCACCTCGAAGTATGTGGCTGTTGCCACCCTTTGGAGCATTTGTGGAAAGCTCCTTCATTCTGTCTATCTCAGCAGCGTCTATGCCTGCTTCTGCAAGCATCGCCTTAACCTCGTTCTTCATGTCCGAGTTTGAAAATGTACCTCTCATATTCGCACAGTTTATAAGGCGTGCTACGTAATTGTCATTGTCATTCTCTGAGTATCTCGCATCAACTATCACCGACTTCACAAATGCTCTGACCTCATTGAGATCTGTCACTTCCTTCTGTACCGGAGCGACAATAAAGCAGACATCGTATGTCTCAGGCGATACAAATACACACTGCTCGTCCCTTGCAACATAGCTGAGCGAAACCATATTCTTACCAAACATCTCCAGTGCATGCAGAATGTTGTACAGAAGTGTGAGTATCTCCTTCTTGTTCATCTCCTGTCTCAGTATCTCCGCAAGAGGCTTCTTGTCATCGATCTGATAATTGAACACCCTGACTCCGGCATTCTCCTGCATGTCACACGGTGCCATCTCAGGCATAGATCCGCTTCTGCTCATATCATACACTTTAGCATCTATCACATCACTGATATCCAGACTGTAACTCACTCTGTAAGTTTCCCCCGCCGGAACTACAACAACCTTTTCTCTGTTCATTTTTTCAATCCCTTTCGTCTAAATCCGCATATTTTCCGTCAAAAATTATTTCTTCATTCAAACACCAAAAGCAGGTATTGCTACCTGCTCTTGTCCCACATCGTGGGTGGTGTATATTAACTTAATTTGAAGATAAAGTCCTCTCCACCGATGCTTATCATGGCATCGTTTGAAAGCTTCTGCTCTGCATTCTCATCCAGGCGCGCTCCGTTGAGATATGTGCCATTTGTCGCCTTGTTATCCTTCAGATAACATCCATCCTCTCTCTGGTAGATGATGACATGTACCTTGCTGATGGCACCATTACCACCGACATGGTAATCAACACCTCTTGCCGCCTTTCCTATCTTGAACACAGCCTTGTTGACCATAACTCGCTCGCCTGTGTTGACACGGACTATATATGGCATAGCCTTTGGAGCGTTCCTGTTAACCGCTGCCTTCTCAGGTTCGGTATCCTTAACTACGTTCATTCCTCCGGTCAGCTCAACAGTGCTTCCTGTGCCCTTCTGCTCAGGCTCCTCTGCCTTCTCCTTCACCGGATCCATATTCGTCTCAGGCTCCGGCTGGTCACCGTCCATGAACTGTGGTGCAACTATCTGTTCTGTAGGGTTATCTATCTGAGCTTCCTCTGTCTCAGCAACCGCCTTCTGTATGATCTTCGCACGGTTGATCTTGATATTCTTAACAACAGGTGGATTATCCATAAGCTCGTCCGTAGATATCAGAACCGGCTTCTGCTCATCCTTCTTGTCAAGCTCAACCTCCGTAACTCCATCGGCAGCCTTTGCAACCTCTGTAAGTCCTGATGGCTCATGTACTGCCATATCTGATGTGAGAGCCTCTGTCATGCCCTCCTCGTCATCCTCTTCTTCCTCATCAAGGCTCTCATCTAACTCGAGCTCCTCAAGAACGCTGTCATCAAATACCGACATATCTATCTCGCTTGATACATTCTCTTTCTTCGTCTCATCCGAATCAAGATCAAGATCCTTGAATATCGCATTCGCTGCGGCCGCCTCGTCACTGATCTCCTCTACCTCATCAAGCTCGTCTTCCTCATCATCGCCAAATGACACGTCCTCAAACTCAGGCAGATCATCCATACTTGTATCAGATGCCGCCGTGTCAACCGAAGACTGTGAAACCGACATATCTGAGCCTATATCAACGAAGTTCTCCTCCACCTGCATTCCTGCAGACTCCATAAGCTCTGTGAGCTGTGCATAGAAGTTTCTCACTGTGAACTTATCCGCATTCAACAGATTGAGAAGCTTTGCCACATAGTTGCAATCCTCACTGTCATCATAAATAACGCTCGTCAGCAAGTCCTTTGCGAACATCCTGAATTCGGCATTGATATTGGCTTCTGACTCAACTGGAACACATAACATTCCAACATCGTATGTAACCGGATTAACATATGTAAACTCCTTGTGAAGAACCACATATGATGCCGGTATTCCAAGATCACGTAAATTAACTATACCAGAAGCTACCCCTCTGATTATCCCCAATATCTTCTCAGCATTTACCGTATTCGAAAGGAGTGCGTCAACCGTTGTCCTGCCTGTAACGTTATATGTAAGATAATCGTTCTCATCATCCTCTTCATAAATGATATCAATGAGCTCAGGAATCCGGTTCTCCTCCAGATAATCCAATAACTCCTCGTCAAACTCACAATCATCATTCAGAATATATGACAAATATTTCTCAGAGCCGATATTTCTTACCTTGAAACTTATTTTCCTCATCAAATATTCCTCCTATCGCACCTCCATAAGCGCATAACTAGATGCATAAAAACCCAAAAGGGTACATACTCCTTTATTATATATAAAAAGTCTATATATCGCAAGCAGTTTATACCCTTTTAGATAATTTTCGCTATATAATTTTGTCTATATTTTTTTACTCTGAATCAGTGCTTTCATCGGAGCCATCTTCTGATCCATCACCCTCTGCAGCTTCCTTTTCCGCCTTGGCTGCATCAGCCTTTTCTATGTCAGCAAGATGTCCCTCGTATGTCTTATTAAAGATACATGCTCCCTGGCTCTCATCTGATGTCAGGTAGTAGTAGTAATCATGCTTAACCGCATTCAGGACACCCTCTATGGATGCCTCGCCCGGATTACATATAGGGCCGACAGGAAGTCCTGTGTACTTGTAGGTATTGTACGGTGAATCAACCTCCAGATCATCATATGACAGTTCTGCCTGATTGTACTGACCGTCAGTCACAACATAGAGAACAGATGGATCTACCTGAAGAGGCATGTCATCATTCAATCTGTTGATAAATACTCCCGCAACCATCGCTCTGTCTGAATCCAGCTTACACTCCTTCTCAACTATGGAAGCCATGGTGAGAACCTCAAAATCTGTATATCCAAGCTCCTCTGCCTTCTTCCTGAAGTCATCTGTGTAAATGCTGTTAAACTTGTCTATCATGTCCTGTATGAGCTCCTTTGGAGTCATATCTGCATATATGTCGTAAGTAGCAGGGAACAGGAAGCCCTGTAATGCGTACTTGACTTCCGATGAAGGTATCTCAAACGGATACTCAAACTCTCCCGACTTGCACGCCTCAAGAAACTCCTTTGCAGAGCAGAAGCCCAGCTCCTCGCATCTGTCAGCGATCTGTTCAACCGTAAATCCCTCAGGAACTGTCAGTGTATATTTTACCTCTCTGGTCGACTCCACGTAACACAGAGTCTTTATCATATCCAATGTCGACATACCTGTTGTGAGTGTGTAAGTACCCGGCTGAAGACTGTGGCTGTACTGCGAGCCGGTCATTCTGAGCTGGAATGCAAGCTTATACTTTATAAGCCCCGCATCTTTAAGTATAGATGCTGCCTCCTTGACAGATGTATCCTCAGGTATGGTAACCTCGATCTTCTCTCCGCCGCCGGCACTGTAGGTGCCCTCATATTCCTGCATAAATCCGGTATACGTCTCCTTAACCTTGTATACCCCGAACAGCACCAGACATACCGCCAGCGCTATTATAATAACGGGTCTTGCTATGTTTCTCCAATCCATCTCTTTCTCCTTCTGTATCTGCAAATTTCATTTGCCTGTTCTGTTAACTGATGTTATCATTACCCTATCTTATACCAAGAAAGGAATGATATACATGGCAAATCCAATAGTTACTATCACTATGGAAAATGGCGATGTCATGAAAGCAGAACTCTATCCTGACATTGCTCCAAACACTGTAAACAACTTCATCTCACTGATCAAGAAAGGCTTCTATGACGGAATAATCTTCCATCGTGTAATAAAAGGCTTCATGATACAGGGTGGAGACCCTCAGGGAATCGGCATCGGCGGTCCTGGATACTCAATCAAAGGTGAATTCTCACAGAACGGATTCAAGAACGATCTGGCCCACACTCCCGGAGTGCTGTCAATGGCCCGTTCCATGATGCCTGACTCAGCAGGTTCACAGTTCTTTATCATGCATAAGACATCTCCTCATCTGGACGGTGCTTACGCTGCCTTCGGTAAGGTTATCGAGGGACTTGACATCGTAGACAAGATTGCAAATGTGCCAACTGACTACAATGACAAGCCTCGTCAGGAACAGAAGATGAAGACTGTAACAGTCGAGACCTTCGGTGTTGATTATCCTGAACCTGTAAAGGCTTAATCGAAAGTATTATAACCCATATAGCAGTTTTTGAAAACACTTATAATTCTTCTTACAAAAAAATAAACATCTGCCCTGCGATCCCAGGTATACAGGAGTTCGCAGCAGATGTTTTTTTATGTTCATTTATTGTACTATCCTTCCATCCTTCATCTCATATATCTCATCGCACAGATATTCCAGCTCCTCCCTGTCGTGGCAGGCAGTGATTATAAGACTTCCTCCATCACGCAGCTTCAGCAGCTCCTTCTTTATGTTCTCTACAGACTCTTCATCAAGTGCGTTGATAGGTTCATCCAGCACTATGACATCCGGCTCTCCCATGATTGCATTTGCTATGCCAAGCTTCTGCTTCATTCCAAGGGAATACTTTCTGTATACCCTCTTATCATCCGGATCAAGACCTGTCCTCTCTATGGCATATCTGACATCGTCATCACTGATCCCTCCCATGAGCTTTGCCAGAAGCCTGAGGTTCCTGAAGCCTGTGTACTGAGGCAGAAATGACGGATTCTCTATCAGAGCACCTATACTCCGTGGAAACTTTATGTCCCTGTGGAGCTCCTCATCATCTATATATATGTGTCCTCCATCAGGTATGAGCAGACCACATATAGCTCTCATAAGCATTGTCTTGCCACAGCCATTCTTTCCACGGAGTCCATATATCCTGCCCGGAGTCATGGTCAGACTGATATCATCAAGTATGACTGAACCCTTTATCTTCTTATTCAGATTTTCTATCCTTATCTCGCTCATATGTATTCTCCTATCAGATTATATCCTTATTATCAAAATACACGATTCCTCCTGCAAATGCAGTGATCAGCATACCAGCCGCAAGCACCACTCCACTCATGGGATTAACCCCATCTGCCACTACATATGACACTCTCTGCCACATCGTATAATTTCCCGACAGATACCATACAGTATAGTATGCCGACAGAACATACACTCCACACACCGCTGCAAAGCTGATGACCGGCGTGATTATAAAACCCGCCAGTACCTGAAGCTGGCTTATCCCCAGCGTTACCAGCATCGGTATAAATAATGTTATCAGAAGCAGATCTGCGGCACTAAGATTGTATGTCTGCGGAGGATACAGCCGTGTTGTCAGCGCCGCCGTCATATCCATGGTCATATCTGCCCCATATGCCGCCGCCATTAAATATATCGTCAGCACACATACAGCAAAATACATTACCACAGCCACCGTACAGTATATGAGCTTGCTGACCCACCAGCTTCTTCTGCTTCCGGACGCAAGGCACACCACTCTCGCATTTGCGGCGAAATCATCACTGGAATAATATGCCAGGAAATAGGCCAGGCCTATCTGGAACGCAAACCAGTATATCGGTATGTAAAATACGCTCCTTGGATCAAAGTAATACACCTCCATCCCCTTCATCGCAAACAGAAGATAGTCCGCAAATGTTCCGTTGGTCAACAGGATATTCCCATCTGCAAGCTCGATAAGATATGCGTGGAGCTCACGTGTCTGCGACACCGCAAACAGTAACGGCAGTATAAAAAGAACACATCTCCTTAATATTCCATTTTCCATATCTCTTCCGAGAAGTCTCAGAGTCCTCATTCCCGCATCACCTCATATCTGTCCACCACATACATTCCTTTTTTATCTGTATTTCCTTCTTTCATAGAATATCCCTTCTTCTGTGCCATATGTATATAAGAACGAGTGCCGCTGCACTCACCGCAGCATACATCGTCACCATCTGGTACCTGTATGTAACCACATTCTGCAGTGGATTGACCATCTGCATGGCTGACCAGGTTCCAATCCCACGTCCCTCAAACATCACACCGGTAAATACATACAATGCGAACGGAGCCATTATCGTTGAAAATCTGCTCCCGCACCACCTCGCAAAGCACATAGCCACAAGACCTGTTATCCCTCCAAACACTGCATCGAGCAGCGTAAACAGCAGCGCATAGCACACAGGATGCTCTGCAAATATTCTCGGGAACATGTGGCAGTCTATAATTCCTGCATACAAAAATGTCAGTTTTTCCGGTCTTTTATCCGGATATATCCCCGCAGCAATGAACATGGCTATGAGCAGCGGGCACGCCACGGCTGCCGCTCCCGAAGCCGCCACAGCCGCTTCCTTTGCAATCATATAGCTTAAGCGGGACGTCTTAATACATATACTGCTTTCATATCCGGTTTTTTGATCCTGATAACACGACCCCGCATACGGAAAACACGCAATCAGTGGCAGCAGTACGTAAAACAAGCTGTTGTATGCAAACTGATAGTCTGTCCCGATCCATGTCTGGATCAAAGCCCTGCCTCTGTTAAATCCATACTGGCTGACATTAAGCCATATGTCCGCCAGCCCAATCAACGTTCCCAGAGCTACGCTTACTGCAAGCCACTTATTTCTGAACGCTCTGGTCATTTCAAATCTTAATACTCTCATATCTCAACATCACTTCATTCAATATCCAGTCTGATCATCAGCTTATCAGGTTCAAGGGTGAGTACATAATAGAAGCTCTCCCGCTCCAGGTTATCCCACGTATCCCTGCTAAATGACACCCGCGCCAGACTTGTCACATACCATATATCCTGATTCATTCCGGGCTCCAGATCATTACTTGTAAACGTATTCAGTTCCCGGCCAGAATACAAATTCACCGAACTGCACCATGTCTGTGACTCAAAGCCACACTCAGTCGCCGCCATCACAGTATCCCAATCGATCGGTTCTTCAGTTGTATTATCTACATTCAGGCGTGTACAGATAAACCGATCCTCCGGGCTCAGCACATCCACACTGTCCACATTAAAACGTGCTTTATACTCATCTATACTGTATATGCGGGTCTCCCTGCATTTTATAAGCAATCCATCCACCGATACATTCTCAGCCGCTTCTACAACTCTGGTGTCATCACTGTACGCCCTGTTAACGCTGAATATTCTTCCGCACCACAAGGTGACTGCACACAAGCTCACAACACCCAATGCCATCAGAACACCTCTCCTCATGCATATACCTCCACAAAATCTGATTCCCACCTCATGGCTTGTCATCCGCTTCCGGCTTTGGGAGTGCATCCAGATCCACAAAATCCGGAAGATCCGCCGGATTGTACGTAAAATATCCTGTGATCACCTGTCCATAATAATATTTCACGCCATCCTCCGGCTCCTGTGGCACAACAAGTCCAATCGTACATTCCATTGTCTCGTGTCCTTCCAGTCTGTATAGATAGTACCAACTGGCTCTGTCATCGCCCTCTGTGTGGACTGATTTGTCAAAGTATACCATTCCTTCTACGAACGAAACCTCACTCTCACCGGGAATCCTCTCCACAATGTCGTATGGGAACACATTCTTCACAACCGCATCCCCGGTATTCGTCAGTCTGCACTTAATAAAATACAGCTTATTGGTCTTTACCACAGTCTGCGTATGCTTATCTATCACATCCTGATACTGTGCAGTTATCTCCTCACACTCCTCAGGAGTATACGCATCCCCTGCCGACTCCTGAAATTCCTTGTATCCCGGAGCCTCCTCATACAGAGCATCCCAGTCTGTTATCTCCTCCTCCGACTCAGGCTCCGGCAGAGTCTCACTGCGAAAATATTCAACCGGATATTTATCCTCTGTTGTTATCTCGTCACCTGTGTATACATCAGCCGACAGCAGCTCTATCTTCACCGCTCCTGACATCAGCACGTTATCACCCACACCTTCTTTTTCACTTATTTTCTCTCCGGTCTTGTTTCCCGAAGCTTCGCTGTCTGTCTCTTCAGATGCCGCCTCAGACGACTTCCTTAACGCTCTGTCCTCTGGGGTTTCCCGTTTTTTCTGGAGCACATACGCCGAAGCTGCCACTGCTGCCATGATCAGCACTGCTGCCACTGTCATCACAAGATATCTTTTCTTCTTCACTTCTACTCCTCCCAACTCTGCCTTTGCCATCCGTCTTATGTCACTGCTTTAATCAGTCATAAATAGTGTAATTTCTTGTGGAATCCGGACTCCACCAGCCCTTTGAATCAGTCTGTGCTTTGACTGTCCTGTGCATCCTCAAGCCTGCATAGGCATAGCCTTTCTCGTTTACCATGTTTGTGATACTCGCCTCAATTCCAAGCGGAATAATATGCGTATCAGATTTTACTATTGGGTTTGTCCCTTTTGATGAATGCGAGCCCATTACTGTGTAACTGAGCTTTGGTCCTACTGTTGGATATACATAAACCTTTGTCTTATTATATTTACGTCTGTACGAACTATAACCATATCCGCTGTTATTGTTGCTAAAAGTAAACAGCTCGTTATCTGTATTAGAATATGATTCTTTGCATGTAACCACTGTACCTGCATTATTTGTATGTACATTCTCAGCCTTAGCAGGTGCAGCAATTCCCGCTGCTCCTGACACTGCCATCGCTCCTGCAACAGCGAACATCGCAAGCTTTGATTTCATTGACTTCTTCATAACCTTTTGTCCCTCCTAATTAATTATCTGCGGTCTTTACTCCAATTTTGCCACTTTTAACAATTTTGCTATTGTACTTTTCTGTGTCTGATAGTACAATCCGTTTATCAAGATTTTTCCAGCAAATGATTGTCTTGATATTTCTAATATCCTGAAGCTCAACTCTTCAGGATATTTTACTTTGTCTCTTTCTGTGAATCGATATTCCTGAGACACTCTGGGAGTTCTATCTCTCCCCATGCACCGAAACATCCTGTCAGTCTAATCACATCTTCTGCCATATTCTCAAGTATGTCCGACAGCATATTTCTAACCCTCTTCTGCGTCACGCATTGTCACCCCCTTTTTATTTCTTTTTATCAGAGATGATAATTTTAATATCATCACTTCTATAATCTGCAACAACCATATCCATACAATATAGTTATTGTAAGATTTCACCCCAAGACTCACCGCTCCAATTATCAGCACACCTGCTATACCACGAGCCTTTATCATATTTTTTCTATGTTGATTATATTTAGGTCTCTGTTTTGATGGTATAGGCGCAAATAATGCTATAACTACTATCTCCGATACCCACAATGAATTCTGCAGTTTGCTTGACAATATAATATTTTCTCCGCATGCTAACACCACGATATAAAACAATACAGTCACCGCTGTACAGCCATACCATGTTTTCATATGTATACCGCCAAGATAATTTCTTGTAAGTTCTATTGTCAATCCTGTTATTATTGCTATATCAACGTGTCCCAATATTGAAAAGAGGCCCAAAATAATTAAATATTTCTCTACCTTGTCAATAAGAAGCAGTATAGAATATTGTATTTTTACATCACGATCCTCATCGCTTCTGTATTTTCTGCCCAGCAGGATCTGTGTTAATAATATTCCCAGCTTATTGTTTAGATTATCTATTTGACCACCTCCACTTTTCTTTTATCATACAACTACTTAGATTGCAATATATTTTGCTTAATTTGTCATGAACGGTATCTATCATGTCATAAACGACAATTGACGCGGTATAAATCGTCTTTGTATAATGTTATATTATCTTTATGGAGGTTGCCATGATACATCATATCGTAGACTCTTTTTGTTATATTATTGAAATTTTATATGATCTCATCATGCTCTCATCCATTGCCGGAGTACATATAAAAGAAATGCGACATCCTGTGATAAGTGCAATTTTATACTTTTGTTTGGGAACCTTTTTTTCATCCCTGTTTCCAGGTGCGCTTGGGTGGATCATCTTATGTTCACTAGCCTATTTAACGACTCTTTTTATCTTAAATACGACTATATTTAATTCTCTAATTGCCTTCGTCATATCACACACTTTTATCCTTCTTATTCAAAATTCTATAATTCTGTTATTTTACAGAGTGAATTTTAATAATCAGATAGCCTCCTCCATCGCAGGCTCCCTGATTACTTTTTCTATTGCTTGTGCTATATGCAGGCTACTTCCATTCCATAGCTTCTACTCTCAGTTGATTAATGGCAGATTTTTATCCAAGTACCTTGTAATACATGTTTTTCTGATAATCATGCTTGAGCTGGGACTGCGTAAATACAGCACATTTAACACAATCATATATATCCCCCTCATCTCATTTTTCACCGTGATAGTCCTCATCACCGACATAGTAATCCTCAGCCAGCAACAGATCATCAGCAAGCAGCAGCACGATCTGGCAAATTACAACGTCTATCAGCCTATGATGGATGATCTGATTGAGGACGTCACGGGAAGGCAGCATGACTTTGACAATATATTGACCGGTATTCGAATGCTTCCATATACACACACCGACTACAGTTCATTAAAGGAGGCTCTTATCAGCAGTTCAGATGAGGTTATATCCGAATACAGAACCACCGAGCTTCTAAAAATCAACATGTTCGTGATCGCCGGGTTTATATACAGCAAACAAAAGCAGGCAGAAAAGGCGCACAAAAAGCTGAATATTGTCGTTCACAGCTATCTGCTCGAGAGCCGGATGCCTGAATATGAGCTGGTCAGGGTTCTGGGAATACTCATCGACAATGCACTGGAGGCCATATCTGAGCACGATAGTATGACTCTGCACCTGGATAGCCGGGACGGCAGAATCATCATCACCACTCTGAACAAAGGTCCTCTGCTAACACCCGAGATCAGAGCAAAGCTTTTCACAGCAGGCTATACCACCAAGACCTGTGATCGTCAGAAGCACGGCCTTGGTCTTTACAATCTCAGGCGTCTGGTATTTAAATATAATGGAAAAATATATCTGGAAAACGATTATCTTCTGGATGATACTCTGGTGCGTTTTGAAGTAATGGTTTAAAATACAACACATAGAAGGAAGGAGTCTTTTATAATGAGAGCTTTGGTAGTTGAAGACAATGTGGCACAATTAAATGGTCTGGCAGAGATAATAGAAGAAAGCTTCCCCGACATAGAATGTCTGAAGGCCGCCTGTTATGATGATGCTCTGGCTCTGGCAGATTCGCACAGCATCCAGCTTTTTCTGCTGGATATACAGCTTGGCGCCGACCCGGATAAGGACGGAATAAAGCTGGGAGAACAATTGCGAAGAAATCCGCGTTATCAGACAACTCCTATTTTGTACGTGACAGCTCTTGTAAACGAAGCTCCCAGAGCGATCCACAAGACCAACTGCTACGATTATCTGGTCAAGCCCTACTCACAGCAGGATCTGATAGAATCTGTCTCCAAGCTTCTGAACTTTTCTCTGATCAGGGAGGAACCAATAGAGCTTACCGACAGAGATGGTGTACTTGCCAGGATCAGACCAGACAATATACTATACATTAAATCCGAGCTGCGAAACATGCATGTCCACACAACCACCGGACTATTTATATCCACAGGAACAAGACTCTCTGTATTTGCGGACTCTCTTCCATCGTATTTTGCACGCTGCCACAAGAGCTTTGTCGTAAACCTTCACCATGTGGATACCTACGACAAGGTTACCGCCATGGTATCGCTTGACACACCGGACTATCAATGGATACCGGTTGGCCGCAAATACGCCACAGAGTTTGGTCACAGACTTAAAGCTTCCACGGCTGCGCGCAAACACGTTGAACAGGCTTAACAATGATAAGGGGTATTTGAAATGCTGAATTCTATAATAGATCTCCTATGCTTTACATTGGAAACAATGAAGGATGTTATTTTTATATCTGCCCTCATCGGAAGAAAATTCCGGGATATGCGCCACCCAATTATCGGAACGGCTGCTTACCTTATACTCGGGAATACGGTATCCTTAATTTTCCCAAATGCATTTGGATGGCTGGCATTATGCCTGCTATCCTATCTCATGCTGTTGTATATTATGAAGACCAGATATTTTTATGTATTGATGGCGTATATTCTTGAATATCTGTATGCGGCTTTTCTTGAGGACATTATCATCATGGGTATGACACGTCTGGGTGCGAACAATGAGACATACTTGTCCATTTCCTGTGCTGTATTTTCATTTCTGATTTCAGTGGCTCTGTGCAGATATGCGCCTATGAACCATGTGTTCCAAACCTTCATGGGCGGCAGTGGAATTATCAAATTCCTGTCTATTCATTTGTACGTTGTGTTTATGATCGAGACCGGGCTGTACAAATTCAGTACCATCGACACCTCGGTGTATATACCTGTGATATCATGCTTTGCAGTTGTGGTCATTCTCTCGGATATCATCATTCTGGGACAGCAGCGAACCATAGGAAAGCAGCAGCACGACCTGGAATGCTTTAAAACCTATCAGCCTATGATGGCTGATCTGATAAAGGATCTGCGAAGCAAACAACATGACTTTGACAACCATCTGACTGCAGTCAGAATGCTTCCATACACCTATAGGGATTATGAGTCTCTGAAAAATGCCCTGATAAACTATTCGGACAATATGGTATCTGAATACCGTGAGTCTGAGCTGCTTCGCATCAATCTGTCTGTTGTCGCCGGTTTTATATATAGCAAGATGATCAATGCCGAAAAGAACGGAAAGACTCTGAATGTGATAGTCAGACAGCATACGTTGAAAAGCTGTATGCCCGAATATGAGATCATACGTATACTTGGAATATTAATAGACAATGCTCTGGAGGCTGTAGATGCTCCGGGATCTGCCACCCTGTCTCTTGACAGCAGTCAGAACCAGATCATCATAAGCACCATGAACAAAGGTCCTGTGTTGAGCTCTGATCTTAGAAGAAATATGTTTACCTACGGCTACACAACCAAGACCATCGACAAGCAGCATCACGGATATGGTCTTCCGAACATGAAAAAGCTTGTGGATGAATATGAGGGAAAGATATGTCTGGATAACCGAACCATATCCGGACAGAATTATATTTGCTTCGAGGTGACAGTGTAACGCAGCTCATGCACATAGAAAACCGGCAGTATACAGTTGGACTTCAACTCATATACTGCCGGTTTTCTATGCTTATCTATGGTCTGCCTGTTACAGCTCTACATCCCAGAAATCCTTGATGGTTGCAAAGTAATCCTCCGGTGTCTCTGCACGGCGGATAAGTTTGAATGATCCGTCCGGTCTGAGCAGAACCTCTGCGGACTTAAGCTTTCCATTGTAGTTGTAACCCATGGCAAATCCATGAGCACCTGTGTCGTGGATGACAAGGATGTCTCCCATGTCGATCTTTGGAAGCATTCTGTCTATAGCGAACTTGTCATTGTTCTCACACAGTGAACCTGTCACATCATACTTGTGATCACATGGCTCATTCTCTTTGCCAAGGACTGTGATGTGATGGTATGCACCATACATAGCAGGTCTCATGAGGTTGACTGCACATGCGTCCACTCCGATGTACTCCTTGTGTGTGTGCTTCTCATGGATAGCTGTTGTAACCAGGTGTCCGTAAGGTGCCAGCATGAAACGTCCGAGCTCTGTGAAGATAGCAACATCACCCATTCCTGCTGGTACGAGAACCTCCTCGTATACCTTTCTTACACCCTCGCCGATGACCATGATGTCATTTGGCTCCTTGTCAGGTGTGTATGGGATTCCTACTCCGCCTGACAGGTTGATGAAGTCAAGCTTCACTCCGGTCTTCTCCTTGATCTCAACTGCTGTCTCAAACAGAATCTTTGCAAGTGTTGGATAGTATTCATTTGTCACTGTATTGCTGGCAAGGAATGCATGCATTCCGAATCTCTTCACGCCCTTTGCCTTGAGGATCTTGTATGCCTCGATGATCTGATCCTTTGTCATACCATACTTTGCATCACCAGGGTTGTCCATGATGGTTGTTGATATAGAGAACTTTCCACCCGGATTGAATCTGCAGCAGATCTTCTCTGGGATTCCTGCTGACTTCTCCAGAAAATCAATGTGTGTGAAATCGTCAAGATTGATGGTTGCGTTCAGCTTCTTTGCAAGCACGAATTCTTCGGCAGGGGTGTCATTGGACGAGAACATGATCTCATCGCCCTTAAATCCCATCTTGTCTGACATCATAAGCTCTGTCAGTGATGAACAGTCTGTTCCGCAGCCCTCTTCCTTGAGGATCTTGAGTATTGTTGGGTTCGGAGTAGCCTTTACAGCGAAATACTCCTTGAATCCTTTATTCCATGAAAACGCCTTGTAAAGCTTTCGCGCATTCTCTCTGATTCCTTCTTCATCGTAAATGTGAAATGGTGTAGGGATCTCCTTGATGATCTCTTCTGCCTTTGCCTTTGTAATAAATGGTGTCTTCATCTTTTTTGTCCTTTCTGTGCTGTATTACGGCAAGTATCTCACTATGCGTTGTTTTCTGCCGCTACCAGGTTCTCACTATTGTGCATCTTACGGAGAAGTGGCTTTTCTATCTTACCTGTAGCATTTCTCGGAACGTGCTCAAATATGATCTTCCTTGGTCTCTTATATCTTGGAAGTTCTTTACAGAACTCGTTGATCTCTTCCTCTGTACAGGTCATGCCATCCTTTACCTCTATGATAGCCGCTGTGATCTCTCCGAGACGGGCATCTGCGATACCGATGACCGCAACGTCCTTGATCTTCTCGTATTTGCTGAGGAAGTTCTCTATCTGTACAGGGTAGATATTCTCTCCACCACTGATTATAACATCTTTCTTTCTATCTACAAGATAAATAAATCCATCTTCGTCCTGCATAGCCATATCTCCTGTGTACAGCCAGCCGTCCTTCAGGCACTCCTCTGTCGCCTTCGGATTCTTGTAGTAGCAGGTCATGACACCAGGTCCCTTGAGGATAAGCTCGCCGACTGCGCCTTGCTCAACCTCTGTTCCGTCCTCATTCACGATCTTTGCCTGCCAGCCGTAGCCCGGCACACCGATGGCTCCGACCTTATGTATGTTCTCTACTCCCAGATGTACAGCGCCCGGTCCGATAGACTCTGAAAGTCCATAGTTCGTGTCGTACTGATGGTTAGGGAATATCTCTTTCCATTTCTTTATAAGACTCTGTGGCACTGGCTGTGCTCCGATGTGCATCAGTCTCCACTGTGACAGCTCATAATCCTCCAGATGTACATCGCCGTTCTCTATGGCAAGCAGTATATCCTGAGCCCATGGCACAAGAAGCCATACTATAGTACACTTCTCATCACTTACAGTCTGAAGTATAGTCTTGGCGCTTACTCCCTTGAGCAGAACTGCCTTGCCGCCCACTATCAGACTTCCAAACCAGTGCATCTTGGCACCCGTGTGGTACAGCGGAGGAATACACAAGAATACATCATCCTTTGTCTGTCCGTGATGTACATTCTCGACCTTTGCCGCATGCATCAGGCTCTCATGGTTGTGCAGAATAGCCTTTGGGAATCCTGTTGTTCCAGATGAGAAATATATAGCCGCATCATCACTGTCCTTGATGTCTCTCTTCTCGAACACGCTTGAGCAGTTGGATGTCAGCTTGTCATAGTCCTCTGCAAATGTAGGACAATTTCCGCCCACATAGAAGAGGATTCTCTTCTCAGCTATCTCGTCAACGACAGCCTCTATACGTCCGATGAACTCAGGGCCAAATACAAGCACGTCAACATCTGCAAGCTCTACACAGTATTTGATCTCCTCCGCATCGTATCTGAAGTTGAACGGAACCACTATGGCTCCCGTCTTCAACACTCCGAAATATATTGGAAGCCACTCAAGGCAGTTCATCATGAGGATACCTACCTTGTCTCCCTTCTGGATTCCACGTGACACCAGAAGATTGGCAAATCTGTTTGCCTTCTCGTTGAACACGCTCCATGTTATCTCTCTTCTGTACTGACATGTAGGATTAGACTCTATGAGTTCATACTCTCTCCATGTAACCCTTCTCGTCTCCTGCACATCAGGATTTATCTCTACCAGAGCGACATCATTTCCATATTCTCTGGCATTTCTCTCTAAGTAATCTGTGATTGGCATAATCGTAACTCCTAACCTCTCTTAATAATTGCTCTTCTTTCTCAATTAAAAGCTTTAACGCGTTAAATTGCACGCTCTTTACAGTATATCCCTCACATGGAAAATATACAATAGGCAATTACATTTGAATACTATCATAAAAAATAGTGCTGATGTATAAGTTTTTTATCACTTATACACCAGCACTATTTCTTTTTCATGGATTCATCACTCTACGCGTAGAATGATGCCTTGATCATATTGATATAGCTGTTCATCATCTGTGATCCCACAAATGTCGCAATCATCAGGCCAACGCTGAGCGCCGGGCCAAATGCGAAATGATCGTCCTTGCCTTTCTTACGCCTTGCAAGAAGTATCACGCCCTGGCATCCACCAATGATAAGTCCGATGAAGAATGCTATGACGGTTGCCTTCCAGCCAAGGAAGAATCCTGCGGCAAACATGAGCTTGATATCTCCTCCGCCAAATCCATCCGGTATAACCAGCACTATCAGGAACAGAGGAAGACTCACGCAAAGCATTCCAATAAGTCTGCTCACAAGAGAGAGATCTCCGCCTGTCAGTGAAAATCCACCTCTCGTGAATATGGATATAACTCCAAGCACCAGTATACACACATTCAGCACAAATGGTATCTCCATGGTATCAGCGTCTATGAATGTGATGATAGTCAGCAGTCCAAAGAACAGGAATACCGTGACCGCCTCAAGGCTCACATCAAACTGCCACACCATAAGCACTCCGAACACCCCACCAAGGATCTGTATGAACAGACATCTCGGAGAAAACTTCTCAAAGCTCTTCGGCTTTCCCTTAAAAATATTCTCATTGTTCGGCAGCTTGAGTATGATCTCATTCGCCAGAGTGAAAAGCACCACCCCAAGTAAAAACGCAACTATACAAGCTGCTATATTGATTGAATTCATAAATATAATATCCCTTCTAAAAATATCACTGCTCACGATGGTCGATGACACGCTGTGTCTTCTTCTCACTTCTAGGCAGTGTTCCAACAGGGACAACAGTGATCTTCGGTGTAACTCCGATCCTTGACTTGAACAGATCTCTGATCTGACGTCCTGTCTGCTCAAAATCTACACGTCCCTCGGCCTCAACTGTAACCAGCATGATATCCTTATTGGCAGGCTCATCATGGGCTATATTTATGGTGTACTCACTTGGAACTCCATCCACGAGTGCAAGCAGCTCCTCAACCTGACTTGGGAACATATTTACGCCGTGTACCTTGAACATATCGTCACTTCTGCCCTTGATGATATCCAGTCTGGGATGCTTTCTTCCGCATGGACACTCACCCGGAATGATCCTTGATATATCGTGTGTCCTGAAACGGATGAGCGGAGCCCCCTCCTTAACCAGAGTAGTGATAACTATCTCTCCCTCCTCTCCGTCAGGGAGAGTCTTTCCGGTCTTCGGATCTATTATCTCTATATAAACATAATCATCCCAATAGTGCATTCCATTCTGGGCATCGCAGCTTATTCCGATACCAGGTCCATAGATCTCTGTAAGTCCATATATATCATACAGCTCTATTCCAAGCTTCTCTTTTATATACTCTCTCTTCTTCTCACTCCAGCGTTCTGAGCCAAATACGCCCTTCTTCAAATGTATCTTATCCTTAAGCCCTCTCTTATCTATCTCTTCGGCAAGAAGAAGTGCGTATGATGATGTTGCTGTGAGAACTGTACTTTCAAGATCGATCATCATCTGTAACTGTTTGTCAGTATTTCCAGGGCCCATAGGAATTACCATGGCACCAAGCTTCTCCGCGCCTGCCTGAAATCCTATTCCGGCTGTCCACAGACCATATCCCGGTGTGATATGTACTCGGTCTTTCTTTGTCACTCCGGCTGTCTCGTAGCATCTTGCGAACATGATTGCCCAATCATCGACATCCTTTGCTGTGTAAGGTATGATGACCGGCTTTCCTGTTGTTCCTGAAGATGAATGGATACGTACCACTTCCTCATCCGGAACAGCCTGTATTCCCAGCGGGTAAGCATTTCTCAGGTCATCCTTGCTTGAAAACGGAAGCTCCTCAAATGCCTCCTGACTTGTCACATCTGTTATACCAAGCTCTCTGTACTTCTTACCATAATAGCTGTCAGTCTTTACAAGTCTTTTTATCTGAGCGTCCACCTGACTGAGCTGTGTGTCATTTAACTTCATAATTTTTACTCTCCTTTTCCCTTTTGTCAGCCCATCGCCAACTACATCTTCATCGCATATTCAAATACTTTCTTGTTCACCTCTACAAACTTCGGATTCACTCCATTCTCAATGGCTGATATGATATCCGCCTCGTCAAGTCCCAGTCTGCCGCTGGCTGCTGCAACCCCGAGGAGTGCTATGTTGTAGAACTTTGCCGAACCAAATTCACGGCTTATCGCCGCGCCATCCATGACTATGCAATCGCATTTGTCCTTCAGGTAGTCAAGCATCGGCTGTGCCTCGTAGCCTGAATTCATGAGCGAGTCAGTCGCCGGTTTCACCGGGACGTTGTTGGTGATGACGATTCCTCCCTTTTTCAGATAAGCCAGATTGCGCACCGCCTCTGCAGGCTCAAACGCAAGTATAATGTCAGCACCGCCCTGGGCTATGAGTGGCGAATACGCCTCACCGATCCTCACATGGCTCGTGACACTTCCGCCTCTCTGCGCCATTCCTATGGTCTCCGCCGAATGTACCGTCTCGCCCTTTGCCATATAAGCCGATGCGATGAGCTTGGACGCAAGAACCGTTCCCTGTCCGCCTACTCCGCAGACCAGAATATCTTTATTCATTGCAAGCACCTCCTATCGCCCCCACCGGACAGATCTGTGAACAAAGACCGCATCCCGTACACAGGCTTTCATCTATCGCCACCTTACCATCCTTCAGGATTATCGCAGGGCAGCCTATCTCTCTGATACATTTCTTACACTGTATACACTTTTCGGATATCTCCATCTTGCCAGACGGCTTGGTGATGGCTATACATGGCGACTTGAAAATGATCGCTTTGACACCTCTGATATCCGCGCACTCCTTGACTGCTGCCACGCTCGCCTCAAGATCAAGCGGATCAACAGTGACTATCTTCTTCACTCCGATTCCTTCAAGAACCTTCTGTATACTCACCTTGTCCACGAACTGACCCATCATGTTGCGTCCTGTTCCCGGATGTGGCTGGTGTCCCGTCATGGCTGTGGTCGAATTGTCCAGCACACACAGGATCATATTTGCATCATTGTACACTGCATTTACCACGCCGGTCATACCAGACGCGAAGAATGTGGAATCTCCCACAAATGCAAAGCACACGCCATCTTCATCCACCCAGTGGAAGCCCTGCGCCATAGTGATTCCGGCTCCCATGCACAGACAGGTATCCACCATGTCAAGCGGCATGGCATTTCCAAGTGTATAGCATCCGATATCTCCGCAGAAATAACTCTTTCTGCCGGCCATCGCCTTCTTTACCGCATAGAATGACGCTCTGTGAGGGCATCCCGCACACAGCACAGGCGGCCTTACAGGAAGTGCCGGTGCATCTGACACATCCACCTGGGAAGTCTTCTCAAGTCCCAGAAAATCGCACAGGATGTCTGCAGCCTTGTTTGTGCTGAGTTCTCCGCTTGTCGGCACATCACCGGTCTGCTTTCCTCTGACATTTATATCCATATGATATTTGCCCGCAAGGCGTAATATCTGATTCTCTATGTATGGGCTGAGCTCCTCAAGACACATGACCTCCGTCACTCCGTCCAGCGCATTCTTCACAAACTGCTCCGGGAAAGGATGTGGGGTCGCTATACGGATCAGCTTCACATCAGGCACATTCTTAAGTGTCTCTTTTGCATAGCAGTAGCTGATTCCCGATGCGAATACCGCCTTGCTGCCGCTTCCCTCCACCGTGTTCATGGAGTAGTCGCCAAAGTCATCCCCGATCTCTACATTTCTCTTCTCTATCATGGCATGGTTGGCAAATGACAATCTCGGGAAGATGACCCATTTCTTTGAATCCTTTACAAATCCCTCATATTCCTTTGCCTTCCACTCGTCTTTTACCTCTATGGATGCGTATGCATGACACACTCTTGTTGTCGGTCTGAACAGAACCGGTGTCTTGTATTTCTCCGAGTAGTCAAATGCATCCTGTATCATCTGATATGCCTCCTCAGGAGTCGACGGGTCAAATACCGGGATCCTGCAGAAGTCTGCAAACATCCTCGTATCCTGCTCTGTCTGTGATGATATAGGGCCCGGATCGTCCGCTGACACGATGACCATTCCGCCTTTTATTCCAACATATGCCAGTGACATAAGCGGATCCGATGCCACGTTTAGACCCACCTGTTTCATGGTCACAAGCGTTCTCGCTCCACTGTATGATGCACTGGCGGCAACCTCCATAGCCGCTTTCTCATTTACCGACCACTCCACATGGACTCCGTCGTGCGGGTATTTTGCTACTGTCTCAAGTATCTCTGAGGATGGAGTGCCCGGGTATCCGGCAACCAGATTGATTCCGGCTGCAAGAGCGCCAAGGGCGATCGCTCCATTTCCCATTACATATTCTTTCTTCATCTTAATTCCCTTCCAATCCTGTTTTAGAGCTTATATTCTGATATTATACCCTCTGCGGGTTTTAATGACAATAATTATTCGGAGTGGCAATTAAAACGGGGCTTTTTGCCAAAATAAAATAATAAAAAACGGGGCAAAATAATCTCATAGCAATTGAAAAAACGGGGCAAATATACCAAGTTTGAAGTCAACTTCATTGATCAACCGGATATGGTATCTTATCTAAATGCAGAAATGAGTGCAGAAGAATTTCTGGTTAAACTGAAAATGATCATGCCCGAAGATTGTAAGAAGCACGAAACGGTTGTTTTTTTTGATGAAATTCAAAAATGCCCAGAAATAGTAACAAAAATAAAATTTCTGGTAGACGAGGGCAGTTATAAATATGTCATGAGCGGCTCACTATTGGGTGTGGAACTTAAAGGAATTGCATCTGCCCCAGTCGGGTATCTGACAGTTTTAAGAATGTATCCCATGGATTTTGAAGAATTTATGGTGGCAAATAATGTCTCAGCAACAACCTTGAATATGTTAGAGGATAAATTTAAAACAGCCAGCCCGGTTGATGAATTTATACACAAAAAGCTTCTGTCAATGTTCTTTGTGTATCTTATTGTCGGTGGAATGCCGGATGCTGTCAAAGCTTATATAAATACCAAAGATATTCGGGAAGTCGATAAAGTTCAACGGGATATTACAACTCTTTACAAGGAAGATTTTTCACAATATGAGCTTGAAGACAAAAAGTTAAAGGTGAAATCTATATATGAGATTATTCCGGCTGAGCTGAACAAGCAAAATAAGAAGTTTGTATTTACCATGTTGGATAAAGAATTGAAATTTAATCGATATGAAAACAGCTTTTTATGGTTAAAAGATGCAGGCGTGGCGTTGCCTGTTTACAATGTAGATGCGCCGGTAATCCCACTTCTGGCGAGCAAGAGCAGTAATGTGTTCAGACTTTTCTCGAGTGACATCGGTCTGCTGACCAGCGCTTATCCGGCAGAAACTAAAGTTGAGCTGATAAATAAAAACGGAGAGGTCAACAATGGTGCTCATTTTGAAAATGCAGTCGCACAGCAATTGGTTGCCAATGGTTTCGAACCTTATTTCTGTAAAAAGCAGAAAATCGGAGAGATGGATTTCGCAATAGAAATGAATGGTCAGGTTGTTCCAATTGAAGTTAAATCGGGAAAGGCTTATAAATCGCACAAAGCGTTGGATAATTTTATGAAAGTTCCGGATTATCATCTTGAAAAAGCATATGTTTTATCAATTGGAAACGTGGAGACAGATGGTGCTATAACATATCTTCCAATCTATATGTGCTATTTATTAAGAGAGCAAAAACTGGAACAGATGATCATAGAGTTAGATACAACGGGATTGTAAAATATATATTCTGCGTGGCTTTTGACAACATCATAACACACATGTTGACTCATTCAACAAATAAAAATATAATTACATGGTTACTATAATTTGACAGTTGTAAAACAGGAGAATGACTATGAATAACAGACCATTTGCAGGAAGAACTGCAGCCGTTATAGATCTGGCAAAGCTCAGGAGCAATATTGCCAACATAAAATCAAGACTGAAACCGGGTGTTGAATTTATCGCAGTCATGAAGGGCGATGGATACCGCCACGGCATTGCAGGACTTTACCCGACACTCAAGGAATGTGGCATAGACAGCTACGCCGTTGCCATCTGGGAAGAGGGAAAGATGCTCAGGGACGCGGGGGCCACAGAGTCTATCCTTATCCTCGGCGATACAGCAGATGACATGCTGGACGAGGCCGCAAAGTACGACCTTGATCTCACTGTCTTTTCAATGGAGGGTGCTGAGAACATGGCTGCCGCTGCAAGAAGAGCCGGCAAGAAACAGAATGTCCAGATAAAGCTGAACACCGGTATGAACCGAATAGGATTCCCGGTATGTCAGGAATCATTTGACACTATAAAGAAAATCTGCGAGATGGACGACCTGAACGTAACAGGTATATTTACACATTTTGCAAGGGCAGATGAGGGGGATCACACAAGTGCAAGAAAGCAGCTTGATCTATATCTCCACGCCGTAAATGAACTTGAGAAGATGGGGGTTGTCATACCAAAACACCACGTAGCCAACAGCCCTGCCATACTGATGCTGCCTGAGGCACAGCTCGACGCAGTCAGATGCGGTGATATCCTCTATGGTCTCACTCCTTCTGATGATTTTGACTGGAAGAATTCAGGACTTCAGGAGATCCTCAGCTGGTACACATACGTTGCCATGGTGAAGGAGGTTCCTACCGGATCTGAGATTGGATACGGCGGAACTTTTGTCACTGAAAGACCTACAAAGATCGCCACACTTCCGGTAGGATTTGCAGACGGCTACAGCCGTTACCTGTCCAACAAGGGCAAGGTCATCATAAATGGTCATGAGGCGCCGATCATCGGACGCGTATGTATGGATCAGTGCATGGCGGACGTCACAGACATCCCGGATGTACAGCGCGGCGACACTGTAACCCTTCTCGGTGAGGGCATGTCCATCGAGGACATGGCAAATATGCTTGACACGAATGTGGATGTGATCGTGTGCAACATATCGGTAAGGGTTCCGAGGGTGTATATAAATGGGGATATCTGATCGGCAGTATTGGGGAAAGGGAGATTTGTAAATGTTTCATTTGAACGACATATTAATATTTTTATTTTTCGGTATAGTCGCATTTGTTATACCCGGAACTTTAACAGTCTGGAATATTTACAATTGTTTTTCTGCCAAACCAAAAAAGGAAAAGCTTATCTCAACCGTAACCGTTCTGGTTGGCGGCCTGTTATATCTGATGCTGTTTGCGATAACGTATGATACAGCCGGCGACTGGTATGAACAGGTTAATACTATGCAATTTCACTATGTGATTTCTTCCGGGTATTGGGGAATTTCCTGGGTTGCTTTATTAGGATTTGCTGCATATTTTGTGTTGTTATACATAAATGCAGACCGACTGCCGCCATTAGTATCCGCGGCTGCAATTTCCTTTATTATCCTGCTTAATATATTGCAGATTACGTTTGCTGTTCAGTTATCTAAAAATATCAATAATCCCTTAGAATTGTCATTTTATGTTTATCATTTCAACATATTGCTGTTATCTGCAAGAGCAATTCAGAGGCATATGCTGCAACAGGTAGAAATCTTTAAAAACAGAGCAGCAGCACAGGATAACAATATACGTTTCAAGAAATTTTACGATATCATTAACAGCTTATCCAGGTACACCTTTGTAATTTTTGTTGCACTGTTTCTGGTTGTGGCAATTATCGAGATTATATTTGTCCTAATTGGTCAGGGACTGGATGCTCCGATTAAGGCATTTACAGATACTGCAGATTGGACATTTTCAAAGCAGACACCACCACCGCCATCAGATTACGAAGGACATTATCTTTGTACGGTAGCCGCCGGTGGGCACAAAAAAGTTGTGAAACCGCTTAGATTTGGAAGCAGGAGAGGTGCAACGATCATTGTAAACAGGCAATTATGTATTGCCAACGCATTTGAAGAAGTGATTCAGATAAAATTTCCAAGTTTTCACAGGATGGTTCGCCACATATATGATACATACGGCTATCCACTGTCGAAACTCATAACAAATCCTCTTAGAGCAGATGTTGTTTATATTATAATGAAACCATTGGAATGGATATTTTTATTATTCTTATATCTGGTTGATGTCAGACCGGAACAGAGAATAAGAAACCAGTATGTTTTACAATTCAAAAGATAAGGTGTGAATATGGGGAGTGTTATTTCCATCATGTCTATTATTATCTCCATCATTTATTGATAAAATGATGGAGATAAATCTGAAATGAAGGAGATTTTTAAGCAAGAAGTGTCAGGTACAGATAATCTTTTGTTCATCCGTACCTGACACCAATTTTCGACATGTGCACCCCCTCTTTTCTGTTCAACCTACTCTTCCTTCGAGCTGGATGTCGATCCTTTATCTATTCTCTTTATTGCGTTTCTTATAATCTCTTTTGCTTTATCCTCATTGTTCGTTTCAAGTAGTGCGAGGATACTATCAAGTAAAATACATAACTCCTGATTTTGCATTTCTTCCATCCTTTCCACCGCCTTTCTTTATCTGAAGTATAGTGGCTTTATTTGTTGTTTTCAAGCTCTTTTCCATCCTTTATTCCCTGTTCCATCCTGATCTTGTACTCCATCAGACGCAAGAGATAATCCGGCATCTTGCGGTTTCCAAGTTCCCAATCCTGAACTGTCCTATATGGTATCTCGAAATACTCACAAAACTCCTTTCTGGTCATACCAGTGCTTTCTCTAAGCTCTACTAGATAGTCTTTACTGTCCATATCGCACTCTCCTTTGACTACATATCTCCCGTTAGCATGTTACTTTTGTGCCCGCGTTGCGTATATTGCACATTTATATTATCATACGCATTGTGTATATGCAACTTGTTTTTCGCCATATTACATAAAAATTAAAAAGTGTCAGGTACAGATAAACTTTTGTTTATCCGCACCTGACACCAATCTACCTCCGTTTTCTATTTCATCACCGCATTATACACATCCCTCTTAGGGACTCCGCGGTCTACAGCTGCCTGCTTGATCGCATCCTTCTTGGACATACCCTGATCAACGTACATCTGGACATGTTCCTCCACGGACATAGCCTCGAACGAGTTCTTCTTCTCCTCCTCAAGTTTCTTCACATCAAGCCCCTCTATCACGATAACGAATTCTCCTCTTGGATCTTCCTCCTCGTAGCGGGCTATCGCCTGTGAAAGCATCATTGGTTCTATCGTCTCATGTTTCTTGGTGATCTCTCTGGCAAGTGTTATATGCCTGTCACCGAGAGCCTCCATGAGTTCCGCCAAAGTCTTCTTCAGCTTGTGTGGAGCCTCATACATCACCATAGTCCTCGTCTCTCGCTTCATCTCCTCAAGCACTCTTGTTCTATCCTTCTTGTCATACGGCAGAAACGCCTCAAATGCAAATCTTCTGGTCGAAAGTCCTGAGCTGATGAGCGCCGATATACATGCACACGCCCCCGGCACCGGTGTAACCTCAAGCCCTGCGGCAAGAGCCTGTCTCACAAGCTCCTCCCCGGGATCAGATATACCCGGAGTTCCGGCATCAGTGATAACTGCAACGCTTTGTCCCTGCTGCATCTTCTCAACGAGAACCTTCGCCTTGTCGTATTTATTGTATTCATGATAACTCGTCATGGGAGTCTTGATCTCGAAATGATTGAGCAGCTTGATACTGTTCCTCGTATCCTCCGCCGCTATCACATCCACCTCGGAAAGAACCCTGACGGCTCTATATGTCATATCCTCAAGATTTCCTATGGGTGTTGCCACCAGATATAATTTGCCTGCCATATATAAACCTCACTATCTGTAATATGTACATTAGGGTGTTTACAACATTTTTCACTTTCATGCTGCAGCCGTTGCCTGTTACCGCTTTGCACTGCCTTCATACGTCGCCAGCAGCTGCTCCGTGTACACTCCCGGAGCTTTGTAGACTATCATAGGCGGATCAATCTTGATCATGGAGTTGCCACCCTTAACGGCCTCCACTATGACCATGTTTGGCTCCTTATCTATGTATGGATGTACAAGCTGCATCCTCTTTGGCTCAAGCCTGTGCTCATGCAGGCATTCAAATATCTCAGCCAGCCTGAACGGCTTATGTATCATATAAAAACTTCCGCCGGGTTTAAGGGCATGCTCTGCCGCTGCCACCACCTGATCCAACGTCACATGCACCTCATGTCTCGCTATGTTCTTCGGAGCATCCGGATTCTCCAGACCGTGACTGCCCTTTATGTATGGCGGATTTGAGGTCACTATGTCAAAGGAGGCCTTCTTGTAGTTACAAGAGACCTCCTTTATATCTCCGTTATCTATTCGCACTAAACCGTCAAGCCCATTGAGGCTCACGCTCCTTGCCGCCATGTCCGCACATGCAGGCTGAAGCTCTATGCCTATAAACCGTGCTCCATCTGCCATTTTACCGCTAGGCTGCTGATTCACCCCTGCATCCGAATTAGTAACTCCATCTACGGCAATACAATCATGTGATGATCTATAATCATCGGCATTCAAACCAGCAAGTCTCTCCTCTCTGGTAAGAGCTTCATCCCCATACTCCTTTGCAGCAAGAAGTATAGGTATGATACCTGTTCCCGTTCCGAGATCCAGATATCTGCCACCGCGCTTAAATCTCACATAGTTTGCCAGCAGCACAGCATCCATCCCAAAGCAGAACATTCCGCTGTTCTGTATGATCTGATAACCCTTGCACTGCAGGTCATCTATCCTCTCACAGGATTTTATAACCACTTCCGGTCTAATCGTCAAATTTGGACTTTCCACCCTTGTCCTCCAATGCCTCAAGTGCCTTGTACTCCTCAGCGCTGAGTCTCTCTGAATTCTTTCTTCTCTTAGGCTTGAACTTGAGTTCAGCCACAGGATACTCCATAACTTCCTTGTTATCATCCTTGTCTGTCACCACGATCTTAACCTTCTGCCGGAGAACGTTCACTGACATGACCTCGCCCTTGTTGCCATCTATGGTCCTGACGAAATCTCCTACATTCGGAAGCTTCTCATTCAGATACTCGTAAGTGTCCTGCTCATGCTTCAGACAGCACATAAGTCTTCCGCACACACCGGATATCTTAGTAGGATTCAGTGACAGGTTCTGCTCCTTTGCCATCTTGATTGATACTGGAACGAACTCCGACAAATGCTTGTTACAGCAGAGCTCCCTTCCACATATGCCGATTCCGCCAACCATCTTGGTCTCATCGCGGACACCGATCTGTCTGAGCTCTATTCTTGTCTTGAACACAGATGCCAGATCCTTTACTAGCTCTCGGAAATCGATTCTCCTGTCTGCTGTGAAGTAGAACAGCACCTTATTGTTGTCAAATGTATACTCAGCCTCGATGAGCTTCATGTCCAGCTTATGCTTTGCGATCTTCTCAAGACATATGCCAAATGCTCTCTTGCTCTTCTTCTTGTTATCCTCGTATCTTCTGGTGTCATCCTCTGTGGCAATTCTTATGATCGGCTTGAGTGACGCCGTTATCTTGCCCTCTTCTACCTCTCGTCTTCCCAGAACCACTTTGCCGTACTCCACACCCCTTGCGGTCTCGACAATGACAAAACTGCCGGCCTCGACCTCAAAGTTCTGTGGATCAAAATAATATATCTTACCGTTTGGTCTGAAACGAACTCCTATAATCTCTTTCATTAACAATTCTCCTTCATGGTTAGGAGCATAAGCTCCATGACAATGTCAAAGCTGACATTCGCCTCAAGTCTGACCTTGGCCTTGTCCATAGACTTGAGTACCTTTTCTATACCCTCATAGCTGATGTGTGAGGACTGCTTTCTTATATCAGAATAATACTCCTTGAACATCAACCGGCCCGGGTTATTGGACACCTTAAGCATAAGAATGTCCCTGTACCACATCATCATCAAATCGATGTAGTCACTTACCTTGAGCTTGTACAGCTCCATATTCTTAATGGCAAATATCATGTCATCAACCGACATATCACTTATATGTCTCATGAACTTCACCACATTTTCCTTGATCTCCTTGTACTCATCACTAGTTGCAAGCCTGATGGCCTTTCCCAGATTGCCCTGGGCAAAATCCATACAGAAGTCAGCCTTCTGCTTGTCCAGCTTCAGCTCATTCATGAGATAATCAAGTATATCATGTTCCCTGACAGGCTTCACATTCAGCACTATACATCTGGACTGTATAGTCTGAAGCATCTTATCAAGATTGTTGGTGAGCAGTATGATTATTGCATAGGACGGAGCTTCCTCGATTGTCTTTAACAAAGCGTTCTGTGCATTCACATTCAGAAGCTGTGCATCCTCTATAACATATATCTTATATCTGCTGCTATAAGGCTTGATATCAATATCAGAATTCACCTGATCACGTATCTCTTCAACCGAGATCACATTTGGCTTGTCGTGGGTCACCCACACGATATCAGGCTGATTTCCCGTCTCACACTGAAGACATGACTTACAATGATTACATGGCTCTGTACCGCCCTCCTCACACTGGAGAGTCTTGACCAACGCCCTGGTAAGGGTCTTTTTTCCACTTCCTGTCTCGCCATTGATGATGTAGCCCTGGGATATCTTACCCAGCTCAATGCTGCTCTTGAAGTGGCGTATTATGTCCTCATGTCCGATTATGTCTGTGAAATCTATCATATATACCAACCCCCTTACAATTATTTTTTTCTGTATGTCTATTCTGACCTTCTCCAAAATCAAAATATATTAAAGATTAAGTTTCTTCTCTACATACCCTACTATTATACCATGAATCTCATCAATAGGTAAAGTAGCGTCTATCTTCACTATTCTCTCAGTGTGCATATCCGCAAGCATGCGGTATCCATCCACGACCTTCTGATGGAACTCCATTTTTTCATTCTCCATTCTGTCAAGTTCAGCCTGGTTCTTCTTTCTGGATATTCCCTCCTGGGCGTCAAGATCCATGAGGAATGTCATATCCGGCATGATTCCCTGAAGTGCAAATTCATTTACCTTATACACCGTGTCAACTCCGAGTCCTCTTCCGATTCCCTGATACACAGCGGATGAGTCCACAAATCTGTCTGCAATCACCGCCTGACCGGCATCCAGTGCAGGCTTGATATTCTCTTTCACAAGCTGGGCTCTCGCCGAAGCATACAGAAGCAGCTCAGTCATATATCCCATCTCTGTAAAATCCTTGTTCAATATAACCTCGCGGATCGCCTCACTTATGGGATTTCCCCCCGGATCTCTGGTTATCAGCACGTCATAGCCTTTCTTCTCCAGATATTCCTTAAGCAGCTCCCTCTGTGTGGTCTTGCCCGCTCCGTCCGGGCCCTCTATAGTTATAAATATTCCTTTCATATCCTAACCCTGCCATATGCTGTTCCTGCACATGTACACCTTTCATATTTATATTGTGATTCTTATCAAACCTTCCAGATCATAATGCTACATATCATTCTCCGCACAGCACTTTGATATAACCGTCATTGACTCCTGCCACATTAAGTCCGCTGTCTATCATGGACTTTATTCCGTTCACCGCCTGCCGGTCAACGACCTCTCCCGGCGCCAGCACAGGTATTCCCGGCGGATATGCATATACAAATGCCCCCGACACCTTTCCAGCCGCACCCTCAATCGGCACGCTCTCCACTGGTCTGTCCCACGCGGTTCCCGGCGGCATAGCTGACCTTCTGCCGGATATGATATCCAGCTCCTGCCGGTCTGTTTTATCCGGCTCATAGCCAAGGTTCCCGTCTATCTCAGCCACCGCATTAAATAGTATATCATAACTGTCTGCACTGTCCACAACAGATGATATACAAATGACATAACTCACCGATGCCATCTCAACAATCAACCCATACCTGTCCGCCAGAATTTCAGCAAGCATAACCCCTGTAAATTTCTGTCCCGACTCGTCTACAGTTCCCGGTCTCACGACAAATACCAGCCTGCCCTCATCACGGTCGAACACTTTACACGCATTACAGATCTCATCATTTTTCACTGAGGAAGCATCAGGTCTGAACAGCCGTATATTTCTGAGCCCATCACATTTCCCGGCAAATGCCTCAAGCCTCCGCCCATACCTGGCAAATTCATCTCTGTTATTTGCGCCAAATGCAACTGCCTTCTCCATGCTCTGCATAAATATATATGAAGGCGAAGATGTCTGGAATATCTGCAGATATCTTCTAACCCTCTCATCAAGCTCAGGATTCATCACATGAAGAAGTGATGTCTGTGTGAGTGCCGGCATGGTCTTGTGCAGGCTCTCGATGACAATATCTGCCCCCTGCTTCATGGCAGTCTCATGTCCTTCCATGAAGTTCAGATGTGCTCCCTGTGCTTCATCGACTATAAGATATATTCCATACCTGTGTACTACCTCTGCTATGCCCCGTATATCTGATATAACACCCTCGTATGTCGGCGATGTGATTATCACCGCTCTTGGCTTTCTGCCATCTGCTACCAATTCCTTAAGAGCAAGCTCCAACTTATCCGGTGATATGTCACCCAGTATGTCTGTCCTCTCTGACATTTCACGATCATCTTCATCGCCTGGAGCCATCATTTCCGATATTTCGCAGTCATCTTCTCCATCATCTGACATTCCATTCGATATTGCTCCGACTTCATTCTGACCCACACCGTCAGGCCAGCTCATACTCACATAATCCGGCACTATATACTCGGGCTCAAGCTCCAACATACAGATAGCGTTGTACACCGCCTTATGGCAGTTTCTTGCCGCAAGTATCACGTCTCCCCTGTGACAGGTGGCGTGTATAGCTGTCATAAGTCCGGATGTGGAACCGTTCACCAGCATATATGTTGCAAATGTTCCATACACCTTCTTCATCTCGGCAATACTATCCGCTATGAACATCTCCGGCTCATGCATGTCATCAAGATCTTTAGCCTCAGTGAAATCATGTGCATACACCCCGTTCCAGAAGTTTTCCCGGGATTTTGAAATGTTATCAACATTTTGGACGGCTTCTATCGGCTGTCTCTTGTGCCCAGGCATGTGCCACGGGTATGTACCCTTCTCTATATATTTTTCAAGTGCTTCATTTATATATTCCTTCACCAGTTTTTCTCCGTAACATAGATTCTGTGTGATATAATACCATACTTTTATGTATTTGTAACAGCACAGACTTCTCCCAACGTCTGCACAGATATAAAAAACAGGAGAAGCTCTATCCGGCTTCTCCTGCGAGGGGGTATAAAAAAAGTTTTGCCTATTTTATGATCTTTCAAATGCTGCAACGGCATCCTCGATCTTCTGTAATTCGTCATCGGTCATGACTGTATGTGCCTGCTTTTCAACAGCCTTGAGATTGCTGATGATCTGCTCAGGCTTTGAAGCACCGATCAGCACTGTTGTGACCTCCGGCTTGTTCAGCAGCCATGCGATGGCAAGCTCTGATAGCTTCATATCATATCCGGCTGCGATCTCATTTAACTGGTTGAGGAGAGGTCTAGTTTCAAGCACCTGATCCTCATGAAGGAATCTTCCGTCCTTCACTGCCCTGCTGTCCGCCGGCATATCCTTCAGATATCTGTCTGTCAGCATTCCCTGTGCCAGAGGCGAGAAGCATATGAGTCCCTTGCCTGATGCGTATGTCTGCTTCAGAAGCCCATTGTTCTCGACAGATCTGTCCAGTATGCTGTATCTGTTCTGATTTATCACAAATGGCACATGAAGCTCATCAAGTATGCGCTCCGCCTTTGCCATGGTAGGTCCGTCATAGTTGGAGAGTCCGACATAAAGTGCCTTTCCACTCTTCACTATCTGCGCCAATGCTCCCATGGTCTCCTCGAGTGGAGTGTTCGGATCCATTCTGTGATGATAGAATATATCCACATATGGGATGCCAAGTCTTTTAAGGCTCTGGTCAAGACTTGCTATGAGATATTTTCTGCTGCCCCAGTTGCCGTAAGGGCCTTCCCACATATCGAATCCGGCCTTAGTGCTGATTATCAGCTCATCCCTGTACGCACCCAGTTCCTCTCTGAGTATCTTTCCAAAGTTCTCCTCTGCACTTCCATACACCGGGCCATAGTTGTTTGCTATATCAAAATGTGTTATTCCGTTGTCAAATGCGGTAAAGCACATCTTCTTCATATTCTCGTAATCGTCATTTGTTCCAAAGTTGTGCCAGAGTCCAAGTGCCAGAGGCGGCATCATAAGACCGCTCTTGCCGCAATGTCTGTAAAATCCTGTACCTTCAACATTCTTATATCTATTCTCTGCTGCCTTATAATCTCCCATATTAATACCTCTCTTAAAATTAACCTTACGATGGTTTCTTCGTATATATGCAAGTTATCACTACATTTTGAAGTATATCATACCGATTACATCAAAAAAATATGAATATTTTTGTATTATATATGAAAATTTTATTATGATTTCTATAAATGTTCTGCCTAAATTATCCTGGACATTTTTACTATCCTCTATATGCCTGTTACACATTTACCGGGAGCTTATCAACACCGAAAAAAAGATCATACTGATTCTCATAGAGCATTTCCTCTGCCTGTATGCCATCACAGGCGCAGCTCACATTCATCTCACTTGCCTCAACTCCTGTGAAATAGTCAGCCACAATACATCTGAAACATATGTCCAAAAGGCGACATCCCCTGTCATCATATTAACATGATATACAGACGATGTCGCCTTTCTGTGTCCTTTATTCTGCTTTTACAGCCCATCTCATCTTCGTCGATCTTGCCCTCGGATTGCGGGCGCACTCCTCCGCTGACGGTCTGATGACATCCTTGCTGACTTCGCTGTAAACACCAGCCTTCACCCCAGCCTTGAACGCCCTCTTCACCAGTCTGTCCTCACCTGAATGGAATGTCAGTATCGCCACTTTTCCACCAGGTCTGAGCGCATCCGGCAGCTTGTCAAGGAAATCATACAAAACCTCAAACTCACTGTTCACATCTATTCGCAGAGCCTGAAAACACCTCTGACAGGATTTCTTCACAGCCTCTTTTCTGTCCTTCTCCGGCACAAATGCCAATGCCTCCTCGATGGCATCCTTCATCTGCGTGGTGGTCTCCACATAATTCTTAGTTCGGTTTCTCTTCATGATGACCGTGGCGATCTCCTCCGCATAAGGCTCGTCCGAGTTCTCCTGGAACATCCCAACGAGTTCCTCATACGAAACCTCTCGTAGACGCTCCGCCGCCGACTCACCCTTCTCCGGATCAAGCCTCAGATCAAGTGGTCCATCAAACTTGTATGTGAATCCCCTGTCTGGATTGTCTATCTGCATGGAAGACACTCCAAGATCCGCAAGGATAAAATCAAATCCCCCGGCCTCCTCTGCCACCTGGTCGATATTCCTGAAATTTGTCTGCTTTATCGTGAGTATATCCTCTCCGTATCCAGCTTCAGACAGTCTATGCTTCGTCTTCACTATCTCTATAGGATCAACATCCAGTGCATACATATGACCTTTTCCCTGAAGCTTCTCAAGCATACGCCTTGTGTGACCACCATAGCCCAATGTCGCATCAAGCCCCTGCTGTCCCGGCTGTATCTGAAGGAAATCCAGTATCTCATTTACACATATTGAAATGTGCATCCCTGCCGGGGTACTTCCCTTGCTTATGACTTTCTCTATCGTATCCGCATATTTTTCAGGATCGTGCTCCTTGTATTTCTCCTCAAACCTCTTCGGATGGGTGCCACTGTAGTGCACTCTCCTCTTGTGTATCTTTTCTTCCATATATTCTTATCTCCTTAGCCGCCGTCTGCCATACAAGGCCCCGGAACATTTATGTCATAATACCATATATCTGCGAAACAAGCCACACAACACTAAAAAAATGGAAGCCACGGCATTCATCCGTGACTTCCAGAATAATAGCATCATATAATTATTATTATTTACCAGCTATAATGTGATGTATCATGGTGAGCTGGCTCCTGAGTGCATCCACAGATATCTGTCCAGGGGCGGAAGGTATGCCCGCTGTGGCAAATGATATCGTATTGCCATACATCTCTCCTGTGGTTCTTGTCTCCACACCAAGTTCACCCATGGATATAACTATGAGAGGGGTCTGATTTCCACTATCCTGCAGTTCCTTTGCAGCCTGCATCATATCTACGACCTGCGATCCCTCCTCAGGCATCATGGCTATCTTGGCTATATCTGCACCTGTGAATATGATGGACTTAAATCTGTCAACTATCTGTTCCATAGGTATAGTAGTCTTGAAATCGTGATTGGACACTATGACATACACACCCTTGGAATGAGCCTCCGCTATGACTTCATCCACAATCTCCATGTCGGAGAAATATTCTATATCCACGATGTCTATATATCCACTGTCTATAGCGTCAATAAGAAGGTCGTGATACTGGCTGAGTGTTGCCTCCATGCAGCCACCCTCGCCCTTTGTTCGGAATGTAAATATAATAGGGAACTGCCCCAGCTTATCATGGATCTTCGCCAGAGTCTTCATAAGTGCCTCTCTGTCAAAGCACTTCTCGTACATATCCGCTCTGAATTCCACCATGTCTGGTTCCGACTTCGCTATGATCCTCAACTGATAGTCCACATCATAATCCGTCGGAGCTACCAGAGGTACACAGATCTTAGTCATTCCCTCTCCTATCGCCACATTCTTCACATTAACGACCTTCATCACTGCCTCCTGCCTTTTTCACATTTTCCCTGCACGCTGTACAGCTATTACTTTATCTCAATTGCATCCATGAATGTCTCACACAGCTTCTGCGCGTCAACCTTGTCGACCTTATCCCAGTAGCTGATAGAACATGTAACTACATCCTCGCCTGTAGGATATACCAACAGCACCTCTGTTCTGTCCATATCATATGATGTGAGCTGTATCACAAGATATGTTACCTCTGTGCCATCCTTTGCCTTCACTGTGCCATCTGTCATCTCGTTGACCTTGGAGTTCTCATCGTTGTAATACTCTGTGTAAGTATCCTTCATGTTCTTCACAAGATCACTTGCTGAATAGTGTGTATATGTAGAATAGCTTGCATATACATCGCCCTTCTCATCATTATAAGATATGGTATACTCTGAAGCATAGCTTCTCTCGTATCCCTTTGGATCATTGATCTTTACTGACTTATCGCCAAGGCTTAATGTAACCTTTGAAAGGTCTTCCTCCTCTGTGCTGTCATTTGACTTCTCTGTGGTTGCTTCCTCTGTTGTAGCTGCCTCTGTTGTCTCAGGCTCTTCCTCCTCAGTATCCTTTGAGTCGGTGCCGAACTTTCCATCAAGTCTGCTGTCAACACTTACTGAGTCAAATATCTCGCTCCATGCTGATACGATCTTTTCCATCTTATCCATGTTGATGTACTGATCTACATCATCACTGTTGAGAACTGAGTAATCAACCACATCTCCTGCTGCAGGAGCCTCTATCTTGTTGTCCTTCTCTGCTACCTTGAGATTTCCTGAGCACTGAAGAACATCCTCGCCTGATACTGTAACTGTGAGCTTTGCATCATTTATGCTGAATGACTCGCCCTTCTTGACATCTGCAAGGACACCCTCAAATGCAGCCTGAGCAGTCTCACCCTGTACATCAACAGATATGCTTCCACTCATCTTACCGCTGTTCTTGTCATAGTCTGATGTCACATTTCCTGTGAACTCCTGGCTCTCTCCGCCGCTCATTGCTGATAATGTGTACTTCTTGTCAGTTGATATCTTATCTCCTGATGTGTCAGTCTTTGACTCACTCTTGAGCTCTATATTTACATCTGAACCGTATGTAAGTGCTATCTTTGTTACAGCATCTGATGTGACATTTCCGTCACCCATGTAATCTGCTGTGAATGAAATCTTAACGCCTGCTGCTGCAAGATCATAATCCCAGTCAACACGGATCACCTTGTCGTTTTCTACGTATACATTTGCAACGGCATCCTTTGTCATTACTGCGCTGACCAGAGATGGAATAGTGCCGATGGACTGCTTGAGCTGATCCTTTGTAACACCCATCTGATCCATCATATCATCTGACAGATTGCTGTCCATGTACTTGTTCAGACAGTCAACCAGTGCCTGTGAGAACTCATCTATAGCGTCTGTTGTGATTGTCACTGTGTAGTGGTCTGCCTTGATAGTCTTGCCATTTGCATTTGTAAACTCATCCTTGCCGACCTTCTCATATGTTATGGACTCTGCAAGCTTATCTGCAGCCGGCTTGAGATCCTCATCTATGATCTTCTGAAGAGCCTCGCTGTCAACTGAACCGCCGGCTCCCGCATCCTTGCTGTCGAGCTCTGCCATAACACTGTTCATGTCAAATGAAAATGTCTTGGTAAAGAGATCAGGACATGACATATAGAGCGTCTGACCGATCATTACAACATCCGCACTGACTGTCTCGCCTGCCAGTGTCATGGAAGAATCAAGCTTGAAGCTGTTCTGTCCGTCGCTCTTGGCTGTGCTTGCGTCAAATGTAAATGTTGAACCGTCGAGCTTACCATCTCCGGCAACCTTGTCGATGGTAAAATCTGACTGAACGTCCAGCTTGTCGACATCTATGTCATCTGCTCCGACGATACCCACAATATTATTGTTCTCAAGTTCCTTTGCTGTGTTCTCCATCGCGTCCTTAACCGCATCCTTAGGACTCTTCTTGATGAACACGAAGAATACAACAACAAATGCTGCTATGATAACAAGCGCTGCCACAACTGCTATTATGGCTATCTTGATACCCTTTCTCTTCTTTGGAGACTCAGGCTTGTGCGCCTGATCACCATACATGTTCACGGTCTGATCATATACACTCTGCTGTGCATTCATCTGCTGACCGTATTGATCTGCAAACTGCTGATTTGCATCGTACTGCTGCTGGCCATACTGTCCTGCATACTGCTGCTGGCCGTACTGTCCTGCGTACTGCTGGTTTGCTCCATACTGCTGCTGGCCGTACTGTCCTGCGTACTGCTGGTTTGCTCCATACTGCTGCTGGCCGTACTGTCCTGCATACTGCTGATTCGCTGCGTACTGCTGGTTTGCTCCGTACTGCTGCTGGCCGTACTGTCCTGCATACTGCTGATTCGCTGCGTACTGCTGGTTTGCTCCGTACTGCTGCTGACCATACTGTCCTGCATACTGCTGGTCTGCGCTATACTGCTGACCCGCATCACCCTGCTGATTCTGTGATGGCTGTGGACCATCGGCGCCGTTAGGATTCATTCCGTCCGGCATCTGATTCATGTTATTATCACTCATAATATCTCCCTTTCTGTGTGAATAACCATTATCCTTCCTCTGTAAATTTACACAAATACTTATAAAATGTAAACATTTTTTATTATCTCTTCATATTATGTAAGCAATGTGAAATGGCACGTTAACGCCTGATACGCCACATTGCTGGCACTAAAAATCAGCTTCATCGTCGAAACTGAGTCCAAGTTTTCCAAGTATTGACTTTGGAACATAAGCTTCTATAAATATGCCATCGTCCAGATATTCCTCTGTCTGGATCTCACCGTATTTGTGTATAAGTCCTGTGAGCCCTGCTTCAGAATATGCAAATGTATGCCTTATATATGACTTCTGATTTCTAAGTATTTCCTCTATCGCAATGGCAAGCTCCGGGAGTCCCTGTCCCGTGGCAGCCGAGATATACAGAGTCTTGTCCGCTCTCAGATCGCGCACACCCACCAGATCATCCTTTGATATTCTGTCTATCTTGTTGAATACAGTTATCACAGGTTTTCCCGAATTCTCATCTATCTTGAGCTGCTTTAATGTGCCGTACACCGTCTCTATGTTCTTATCCCAGTTTTCATCCGATGCGTCCACAACATGAAGGATGACATCACAGTATTTTGCCTCCTCCAAAGTGGAGCCAAAGGCCTCGACCAGATGATGCGGCAGCTTCCTTATAAAACCGACCGTATCGGTGAGCAGTATGTTCTGTCCCCCCGGCAGCTTGTATCCTCTTGTCGTAGGATCAAGGGTCGCAAATAATTTGTCTTCCTGTAATACTCCTGCCCCCGTGAGTGCATTCAGCAGGGTCGACTTGCCCGCATTTGTGTATCCGACTATGCCAACAACCGGCACAGCGCTCCTCTGTCTCTGCTTTCTCTGCTGGCTTCTCTGGGATTCAACGTTCCTGAGCTCCGCCTTCAGTCTGGAGATCCTGTCCCTTATGACTCGTCTGTCTATCTCCAGCTTCTTCTCTCCCGGTCCTCTCGTTCCGATTCCACCGCCAAGTCTCGACAATGAATCTCTCATACCAACGAGTCTGGTGGCTCTGAACTTAAGCTGTGCAAGTTCCACCTGCAGCTTGCCCTCGTAGCTTCCAGCATGTGCTGCAAATATATCGAGAATGACCATTGTCCTGTCCATAACCTTTATGTCCAGTGCGTCCTGAAGGTTCATCAACTGTGCCGGTGACAGCTCGTCATCACAGCACACTCCTGTGGCGCCCAGCTCATATATCATCTCCCTGAGCTCCTCAACCTTTCCTCTTCCCAGATACAAGTCATTTGCAATGCGGTCCCTGTTCTGCACCAGCCGTCCCACGACCTCGGCTCCGGCTGTGTCTATGAGCTCCGTGAGCTCGTCCAGGGATGCCTGAATCTCCAAGGAGACCTCTTTCTGTGTATATCCACCTGTATCGGCGGCAAATATGATTATCTTTTCTTTTATCTTCTCTGCTTCGAGATCATAAATTGTACTTTTCCTGTCTGCCATGATCCACCTCTACTTTTCAACGGTGACTGTGACTGTGTGATAGGATGATCTGTTGCCGCTGCTGTCCTGCGCACAGCACACAACTGTATAGCTGCCCGCCTTGGACTCCATTTTGTTAACAGCCACACATATAACGTCCTGTCCAAGACTTGTGAGTGCCTGTCCATCCAGAGTCTTGCCATTGCCATCTGTGGCCACTCCTGTCCTTATCAGTGTATCACCATCCTGTGCGTTCACATAAGATGCAACAAGATCTGCAAGCTCATCAGCCTGTCCATTGTAACTCTCCAGCTTTATCTCCACAGGAACCCTTGTTATAACGGGAGCTTCATCATCCTCCACTGTTATCTCGATACTCTTACATATCTCACTGCCCTGATCTGTAAAGCTGTACTTTACTGTATATTTTCCCAGCTTCATATTGTCCACGGTTCCCTCAACCTTCAACTGATCCGTTACATCCTCACGCCGTGAATTGAAGGCCCATATTCCCGCCATTGTGTCATAGTTCTCGCCCTGGTTTATGCTGTGGCTCTCCGCACCGTATATCACGGCTGTTCCTGCGGTCGGATTCTCCTCAACCATGTCTGTCGGATCCCATCCGGTCTCATCAGTGTTATCCAGTCTGGTCACCGGCACAGGTCTTCCCAGCGGGCCATAATAGTCACTGTCAAATATATCAACATATGTTCCAGACTCGCAGTTCTCATATATCCATTTGGTATCTGCAACGCACAGTCTGACGCATCCCAGTGATGCCCCGGTTCCAAGCTTGTTGAATTCCCATGTCTCAAGCGAATCCTTTGTGGTGTCCAGATAAGGCACGGAATGGAACAGGGTGTCGCCATCTATCTGTGACACATACTGGCCATAACAGTTGTCAAACAGTGCAAGCCAGTCCCACTTGAGCTGTATGTTGAACAGTCCGACAGGAGTCTCTCCCACCGGTGATACCGAACAGCGCATTGCCTTTACCGGAACAGTGTAATATCCAGCAGCGTCCAGCTTGTATATAGTAACTATATTTTCCTGTCTGTTTATCTTGATGGCGTATGGACAGCCATTGTCCGCCAGATCCTCGCCATTATAATTCTCTTCCTGCTCAGTCGCCGGAACCGCTATGTCCGTACATTCCACAGTTCCCTGAACCTTGAGTTCCGCAACCTTTTCTGTTGTTGCTGCTGAGGCATCGCCATTCGTATTATCACTGTCCGCCGATGTTCCTGTGGCAACCGAGTCCTTTTCATTATGATTATCCAGTTTGCTCTTAAGTCTATAGTTTTTCACAGCAAGGCCTATGACCAGTCCAAGCAGAATGACTCCCACTGCGTATAACGCAATTCTCTCGAGCTCCGCATGTCTCTTCCTGTTACGCTTATTTTTTTGTCTGTTATTCTTTTCCATATTTTCCATTTCTTTCTATAAATATATGTCAAATGTTAGTATGCACAATCAAGCCATTTTTAATCGTTACACTTTAACATAACATTTTATATAACAAAATAAAACATTTTTCTTTAAAATTAAGCAAAAACCACATTGACTTTATCGCGAACTGTTGTACAATCGAATATCAGGCGAAAAAAATTAAGGAGGTTTATTATATATGAAAGATCTGACAGTCGGAAAGCCAATGAAAGTCATATGGTTATTTGCTGTTCCTATGATACTGGGACAGATCGCACAGCAGTTATACAGTTTTACAGACTCAGCCATCGTGGGCAACTACGTAAGCTCACAGGCACTCGCCGCGGTTGGCGCAACCTCAGTCATTTCGAATATGATAATAGGCTTCCTCAACAGCGGAACCATGGGACTTGCCATCCCTATAGCCAAATACTATGGTGCAAAGGACTATCACAATATGAGAAGATGTATCGGTGCATCGGCCATCATGACACTGCTGGCATCCATTGTCCTGACCGTTCTGAGTCTAATATTTATAAGGCCTATCCTGGTACTTCTCAAAACACCAGACGACATATTGGATATGGCAGCAAGCTACGTTATAATCATAATCGTTGGAATCATATTCTGTTCATTATATAATCTGTGCGCCAACATACTGCGTGCAGTCGGAGACAGCAAGACGCCTCTTATATTCCTCGGTATATCAGTTGTACTCAATATCGTTCTGGATCTTATGTTTATAAGGGCATTTGACATGGGAGTACGGGGTGCAGCCATCGCCACCGATATATCACAGGCGCTGGCGGGCATACTTGCCTTGATCTATATACTTGTGAAGGCAAAGCATCTGATTCCGGAGAAGGATGAATACTCCGTAGAGAAGAGTGACCGGTCAGACCTCATACAGTCCGCACTTGCCATGGGATTTATGAGCTGTATAGTGAACATCGGAACGGTCATACTCCAGAGAGCCATCAATGGACTCGGAACTGATATAGTAACCGCCCACACAGCGGCAAGAAAGATATTTGATATCCTCATGTTCATGTTATATATAGTAGGAAATGCCGTGACGACATATGTAAGCCAGAATATGGGCGCAGGCAGGTACGACCGGGTACATCAGGGTGTGAGGGCTGCGATCATCATAAACACGATCATAACCACTGTCATGATAATATTCGGCTGGCTGCTCAGCCCGGCACTTATAAAGCTGGTTGCAGGTACATCTGCCAGTGCCATCATAGATCCGGCCGTGAGATATGTAAGGATCGGCGTGACGTGCTTCTATGTACTTGGTCCTCTGTTCGTCCTGAGATGTGCAATGCAGGGAATGGGCAGGAAGATCGTTCCGGTCATGTCATCCACTATAGAGCTGATCGGCAAGGTACTTGCGGTTATGATCCTCACTCCAAGACTTGGATATCTCGGAGTTACCATCACAGAGCCTATCATCTGGTTCTGCTGTACACTGATGCTCTCCATAATGTACCTCACAACCCCTGTGGAGAAGCTTGTTGAGAAGAGACGTGCTGCAAACTGATATTGCATACAAATATAAACCAACAAATAAAGCCCCACTGCCGATGGTCTTCATCACCGCCGACAGTGGGGCTCTTTGTATGGCTAAAATGAGTATTACTTCTTATCCTTTTTGATAACGATATAGCCTGCACCAGCCATGATAAGTGATGCTATCATTATCGCAAACATTACGTCTACAGGTGACTTATCTCCTGTATTTACCACGTTCTGTCCATTTCCACCTGTGCTTCCATCCGTTGTTGCTGCTGTGGTAGCCTCAGTTGTCTTGTCGTCATTGCTAGGCTTCTCAGTTGTTGGAGCCTCGGTAGTCTGATCCTCTGTGGTTGGATTCTCTGTGGTTGGAGCCTCTGTTGTTGGATCGGCCTTACCCGGATCTGCCTCATCCTTCTTAACCAGTGACTTATCTGTTATGATAAGTCCATTCTTGTCCACTGGATTCTTCTTGAGCATATCATCTGTGAGCTTCACTGCCTGGATTCCATCAAAGTAGATAGTTGAGTCAACTGTCCACTTGCCAGTGTGATCCTCCGGCACGATCGAGTTGCACCATACAGCAAATTTGACTATATCCGATGCATCGAGTGTACCACCCTTCTTACCCTTGAATGAGCTGAATGGAATAGTAACATACTGTGCCTTTGTTCCCTTTACGAAATCTGTGAGGTATACCTCAAATTCCTCGCCGCTTCCATCTGTGATCTGGATCACAAGCTTCTGTCCCATACCGTCCGGCTGTACCCACATCTCAAGCGCATTATACTTTGAGAAATCATTGTTTGTAAGCTCTGACTTAATCCTTCCTGTCCACACCTCTGATCCATTTGTCTCGAGCTTATACTTGAATGCTCCGCCGTATGTACCGCCGTTCTTGTGTGTCTTGTCAAGAACAAAGCTTGAGCTGCATCCTGCGGCTGAGTTAGATGTGTATGTGGAATCCAGAAGTCCGTCGCTTCCTGAATAGTACTCGAAGTCCTCGATAACATTTGCAGGAGCCTTATCCTTGGCCTTTCCAAGGCTTATGTGTGACAGCTGTGCGAGCTGCTCGCCATCTGCCAAGAGTGTGATGGTTGCTGTATCTGTCTTTCCAAGCTTGCTGAGATTCTTCTCTGTAAGATCAGCCGTGTAAAGTGTTGGCTCTGATCCTGCAGCGGCAATCTCGGCTCCAGCCTCAGCGTTGAGTGTAAGCTTAGCACCTGTATCAGGATTGTTGATAATGAACTGAACCTTTGATGCATTCTTAACACCAGCCTTGAGTGTTGTCGCCTTGAGGATGGTATCTCTGTCAAATGGATATACCATGTAACCCATCTGGCCCGTGTATGTATTTGCAGATACTCCTGCAAGAGTTCCCATGTTACTGTAGAATCCTGTGTCTCCACCAAATATTGATGAGTCGTCGTTATAATACTTTATGAAGTCATTGATAAGCTCCTGTCCATGTGTAGCATCATACTTGTATGGTACATAGAAGTTGCTGTCTCCGAAGTTTGCCCATACAAGGTAGTATGGCATGTTGTTCTTCTTCGCAATGTCGTTGACTTCCTGATACCAGTTCTTTCCTGAAGCCTCTGTTCCAACCGGATTACCCTTTACGAGAAGTCCCTCGTTGTCTGAACCGTCCTTCTTCATGACTCTGACACCGCACTCAGCGATGGCTGGTATCTTGCCTCTCTTTGCAGCTATTGATGACACGATATTACATGTTGTATCAAGACTGTCAAAGAAAGAGTTGTCTGCTGCTGCAGGGTACGAATTGTAATCGTTGTAATAGTCAAATGCAAGGATATCTACATACTCATCGCCTGGATAGTATGACACGTAAGCTGCCTCTGATGTGACAGGTCCGTTTGGCGAGTATACCCAGAGAAGGTTGTGTACACCGCTCTGCTCCATATAATCCTTGGTATATCTGTAGAGAGACTTGTATGTCTCAGCTGTGTTCATTGATCCCCACCAGAACCAGCTTCCTGTATTCTCGTGGAATGGTCTGATCAAGATAGGTATTCCGGCAGCCTGAAGCTGTAATGCGTAGTCTGCGATCACATCGAGGTAAGCTGTAAATACCTCATTGTACTCTCCACCTGGGAGAATCTGCTTTACTATGTCATTTGACAGATCCTTGGACTCTGAGAAATCACATCCGTAGAAACTGTATGTTCCATCCGAGTTCTTCACTATCTTGGAGCTGGAGAAGTTTGGCATATGCATTGACAATGACACGATCGCACCATTTGCCGCTGCAGTCTTGCTGTATGCCACTGAGTTTGCCAGTGCCGAAGCCGCGTCTGAACCGCCTGCCTCCGAGCCTGTAACTGCCAGTGAGTCGATTCCGAACACACCGCTGACCTGTCCAGTCACATCATATACATCACCGAGTGACGCCTGTGGATTTACGCTTCTGCTCACATCATTCTGATGTCCGAACAGAACCTGATCACTATTCATGAGCGTATTCAGGTATGCCGCAAGTGCCTTTGCACTGTCTGCTGCATTCGCATCGCTCACTCTAACTGATGATGGCATCTGTGAAAGATCCGCTGGTGAACCAGCACCAGGAGTCTCTGTTATCTCGACAAAATCCTTTGTTGTATCTGCCTGTGACAGAACAAGATTATCAAGATATACATTTCCCTTAAAGCTTGTGCTACTTCCTATGATTCCTATTGTCACATCTCTGAGTGGTTTATCTGTAGGAGTAAATCCCATAGTAACTGTAACCTTCTTTAATCCATCTCCGATATCCTCTGCATCATCGTCGATGGTTGTATCTTTATTTATTATTCCATCTGCAAAAAACTTGATCTTGCTTCCCTTGAGCTTTGCCGGGTAGATTATATCCACACTGAGCTGGTTGTACTGGCTCACATCCATAGCCTCTGTAGGAACACACTTAACCTTTGCCTCACTCCATGAGGAAGTTGAATCTGCTGAGTAGTCAACAGAAACCTTAAGTCTCTCATTTGCACTGTCATATGATATGTCAGGTGTGGCATTACCGGCCTTGTTGGCTGCATCGCCGTGCTTGTATGCATATCCGGCCTCTGTGCTCCACTTGTCATAATCCTCAGCCGATGAGAGATCTGAGATCACAGCAGGATCTCTCTGCTCAAGTCCGCCGCTGCTCTCCTTAACATCAAGTACCTTAACGTTGCTTATTGTGATCTTGCCAGCATATGCTGAGTTGGAATTGTACTGGAATACGATCTCCTGTACATTTCCCACCTCTGATACATCAAATGCAAATGATATATCGCACTTGCCATCGACAAAGTTCTCAGCCTTGATGAACGGATAGTCGCCTGACTTGGCGTAATCCCAGCTGTCGCCTGTCTTCATGGCACATGCAAGCTGGATCGCATTGTATGATCCGTCTGATGCCTCAGCACCGTCAAGGCCTGATATATCGCCATCAAGTGAAACCGTAGCTGTGAGCTTTGCCTTTGCTCCAACTTTGACATTGTCTACTGTAGGAAGATCTGTATAGCTTTCCGTATCATTGCTGGCAAATGCCTTGTCTGTCCACTTTGCATCGCTCGCTGTGTCAAATACAAGGCTTGCATCTGCGAAGTTTCCAGCCTCTGTCTCAGTTGTAGTCGGCTTCTTGCCACTCTCTACCTTGTCAACTGCAACGCCGCCGATGAGAACCTTTCCTGTAAATGCTGAGTTTGCATTGTACTGGAATACGATCTCCTGAACATCGCCTGCATCCACTCCGTTAAAGTTGAACTCTACGCTGCACTTGCCATCTGTAAAGTTCTCACTCTTTAAGAATGGATAGTCATCTGACTTGACATATGTCCAGCTGTCGCCTGCCTTGATAGCGCAAGCAAGCTGGATCGCATTATATGATCCGTCTGACGCCTCAGCACCGTCAAGGCCTGATATATCGCCATCAAGTGAAACCGTAGCTGTGAGTTTCGCCTTTTCACCTACAGTTGCACCCTCTATTCTCGCCATATCAGCATATGTATCGCTGTCATTGCTGGCGTACGCCTTATCCTTCCATGTCGTATCTGAAGCAGCGTCAAATGTGAGAACTGCATCTGAACTGCTCCATACTGTATTGTCTGTGATCGAAGGTGCTGCCACACCTGTCACATTTCCTGTTGCTGATGATCCGCCACCTGGCTCTTCTCCACCACCTGGCTCCTCTCCTGAATCATCACTCTGAATCTCTACATCAGATATTGATATTGTTCCAGTATATGCAGAGTTTGAATTGTACTGGAATATTATCTCGTTCGCAGCTCCTGTATCCTCCACATCAAATGCAAATGATACCTGTGTCTTGCCATCTGTAAAATTTTCCGCTTTAAGGAATGGATAATCATCAGACTTGGTGTATGTCCATCCATCGCCAGTCTTGATTGCACAGGAAAGCTGGATCGCATTATACGTTCCGTCAGCAGCCTCCGCACCATCCAATCCTGAAAAATCTCCATTAAGTGTTACATTTGCCGTGAGCACAGCCTTTTTACCCACAGACACATCATCGATCCTGCCTAACTCTGGGTATGTACCTTCATCATTGCTGGCATAAATTTTATCTGTCCACTTGGCATCTGCGCCAGTGTCAAATACCAGTTTGTCTGTAGTGATGCTCCACGCCATTTCCGCAGACGGATCTGCTGCATCAGCTGAGACTATTGCCCCTGCACTTCCCCAGAATGAGCCAACCATTGCAACTGCACATGTCACAGCAACAAGTCTTGTTCTAAATCTCACCATATTTCCTTACCCTTTCTTTTTTGTGATATTCCTCCACTTTACTCACCACGAACAGCCTAATTCGTGATTAATATTTATACATATACTTATATTAACTCATTTTTTAATTGTTGAACATGTCATTAATTACCGAATATTTAAGTTGTTTTTTATTGCTTTTGCACGCCATATTAGTCAATAATTTAAGTTATTTGCAATTAATATTAGTTTCTTGTTGCCGCACGGATTGTTATAGCTCGCAGAGCGGGCAATCAGTGGTTTAACACACGTTGTAATTAATACATAAAAAAGCCAGCTGGCATAATACCAACTGGCTTTATATTAGTTTATTCATTTTTCAAATATTGAAGTATCTAATCAAAATATCTGAATGCTTCCACACATGCCATTGATTCTTCCACTATATTATAAATATCTATGAAAAAATTCGTTGTGCCTAGAGATTAAACTTACCGGAATATAAACTATCAGGGTACGAATTGCATCTACTCATAACATGCACTGCATGAACTTGTATATGTACCAACCTCTTATAAGCACTGGTCTTGCGGTATGTGATATGACCTGATGCCCTTGAAACACCACTCATATCTTGTGTTTTGAACAATCACGATGGATCAAATCTGGTATCAAATACCTGCGTCCTGGCACTTCAATCATGCTATATACAGCATCTACATGTGGACTGATTCAAGATTTATCTTAAAGGCATCTCGTGTGGAAACAACTTCCCAGTTCTGAGTTACCATCATGATAAAAATGTTCTTCAATTGTCTCCAACGGAACCTCCTCCTTTCGTGAACTTGTACCACGGATCTCTGTTTCCTGCGCACCATGTGTAAAGTCTTTTTCACGATTCTATAAATCTCTGAGATAACTTCGTACATGTTACGTGTCACGGGTGACAATCTATGGTGTGCCATCTGTATCTTTTTCAAATGGCCGTTCTTTAATGTACCTTTATTATACATGATGCAAGGCAAATCGTCAACATATTTTTTGACAATTTATCAATTTTATTGTCATTGTTGTTGCGTTTTATCATCAAATTGTCTTTTATGTATATAATTGTGTGAATATTATACACATTTTATCTGTCCATCTTCTATCCTTACGATACGATCGGCCTGATCTGCTATATTTCCATCGTGAGTAACCATAATTATAGTCTGTCTATCTTCACTCTGCAGTTCTCTAAGCAGTCTCAGGACTTCTTTTCCTGATTGAGAGTCCAGATTTCCGGTAGGTTCATCGCAGAGCAACACTTTTGGTTTGTGTATGAGCGCTCTGGCTATCGCAACCCTCTGCTGCTGTCCACCGGACAACTGTGACGGATAATGTGTCAGTCTCTCTGAAATTCCAAGTTTTTCAGTAAGCTTATCAAAGTACTCCTCATCTACCTTAACCTTATCTATCATCATTGGCAGGAATATATTTTCCTTTGCTGTCAGCTCTGGCACCAGATTGAAGAACTGGAATACGAAACCTATATTTTTTCTGCGGAATTTTGCAAGCTGTGCATCTGAATATCTGAGTATATCTTCATCATCATAGAATATCTCTCCTTCTGCCTTTGTATCCAGTCCGCCCATCAGATGCAGCAATGTTGACTTTCCACTGCCTGATGTTCCTATAATCGCCGTAAATTTTCCATACTCAAATTCCACGTTACAGTTGCGAAGTGCATGAACAGCATTTGTTCCTTCACCATACGTCTTATTTAAATCCTTTATCTGAATCATATGCATCGTCCCCCTTACTCTTTTTCAGCCAGATCATCAATTATCTCTTCCGATTTCTTCTTATGAATGACCAGCACCGTAATAATCGTCGAAATCACAACAAGGAATGTTCCTATCAGTACCAACGCTCTTCCCACAGGGACAACAAATATCTCGCTGTCGAATAGAAATACATGCTGGAGTCTCGTTACCTCTTTTATAACATCTGCATCGACGTTCCATAAATCTGTCTCCGGCCAGTTGAACATGTTTAGCGCCTGTTCGTACTTGTAGCGCAAAAGCCATCTCATGCCATACACCATACCGGCTCCGACAGCACATGATACCAGGGCATTTCTTATGTTATACCATATAAACGTCATGTTCCATGAGTGCTTCTCCATTCCAAGAGCCCGCATGATCGCCACGTTCCGCCTGCCATTCTGGTAACGCATGGTGACAAGTTCCCAATATCCCCATGCCGCCATGATAAGAAGAATAAAGAACAGACATATTGTGCTCGCATACTGTGATATATATGCCTCACGATACTCCTTATCACACTCATCTATCGTTCGTATCCTGAGTTCCATTGAAGAGTCCAATATGTCAGCAAACCTGGATACAACTCTATCAATATCTCCCCTGTTGCTTAGAGATATATATGTAACGTCATAACATGTCTTAAACATCCCAATACTGACTGCTGTGTCCTGTGAGGCCACTATTGCATATCCATACTGTGAAGCTCTGCCAAGACCTGCATACAATATCGGATCGCTCTCCTTTGTGGTCTCCGGAATCACAATTATCGCATCCACGATTTCAACAGTCTCCTTGTATTCGCCTTTTCCGTTCACTGTCATTGTATGCATTACATCGCCTATCTTATATGGCGACTCCGCGGTCATTCCGTCATATTCATATTCAACACACGCCACACCATTTTCATGGGTACCTATTGACCCCTCTTTTACATATTTATCCAGCTTTCTCATTCCGTTATCATCCAGCCATATCGCTGGAACGTTGAAATAAAATCTATCGTCTGCATGATAGAATTCTTCTGTATCTTCCGGAAACTGGACCTCCGCCTGCCACAATCCATCCGGAATATCCTCGTCATTTCTATCATAAAATATATCAAAGCCATCGTTTGTGGAGAAACTCTCTATTGACTTTACTTCGTTCATATCCGCAATGCTCTTGCGCCCATCCTCAGTAAGTCCTGTATCTGTAAGCAATACTCCACCAGTAATCCCCGACCCCTGATCATAAAGGCATATATCTACATCACTGGTTTCCATATCCAATTGTCCATATGTATAATATGTGTCTCTGTCCAGATCATCATTGTGAAAATATCCTTTTCCCTTGCCGTCCATAGAGCAGAATGCGTAGCACATCACCGCCGCAAACAGGATCAGGGCAACAGACAACATCTGCATTATATTTGCAAATGGAATACCGGAAACCACCGATTTGATTCTCCCGAATGATCTCACACGATCTCTTCTTATAAGTCTTCTTGATTTTATATGAAGGTATATATAAAAAAGTAAATATCCAAGAGTAAATGTACCTGTTGCACACACAACAGAGATTACAAATGGATTTTCTGTAATCTGCTGTACACACCACTCCACTGTATAACCGCGCAATTTAGGCAGCCTCAGAAAACGACTTTGAATCTCGAGTATGACCTCATATACAGTGATTCCAACGACTCCACCGCATATCACTCCTGAAACCAGCAGGATTCCCCATTCCAATATATGTATCCAAGCCACTTTCATCCGGCTGGCTCCTATATCTCTCACGATATCCAGGGATTTCTGCCTCTCGCTCATAACAGTTATCATCACGCCAAACAGGGATATAGCCGACAAGATCACAGCAATAACACTGAAATATAGTATTCCCTGGACAGAGTCCGACAGATAACTTTCGCTGTTAAGCTTCTCGTTTCCAAGGGTAATGTTGCAGATATCTTCTGCAGCCGATCTGCTGCGGCCGGATCTTGGCCATATTCCAGTTTTGTCATAATAATCCTGCGCAAACTCTTCCATAGCGCTCTCCGACTGCTCTGTTATCTCGTCATCACCATACAGTGAGACAGCAGTATATACGAATGTATTCTCATCCAAATCACAGTCATCCCGCCACAGATATATAGTTGGCATCTGTACTTCCGAAAGGTCAGATCCCCAGTCTACTCTGTTCTCCTTAAGATCTCTTCTGCTGTCTGTACACAATACACCTGTGATAGTAAACGTAATCTGTCCCACATGTCTACCTGTTCTCAACAGATATGTATCATCCAAATCGTAACTGTCAAATGTTACTTCCTTTCCAACATACGAGTCAGGATCAACAGTAAAAAACATATCCTCCAACACATAATCGTACACTGCTGCCTCCCCGGTTTTTTCAGGGAATCTTCCCGACGAAAGCTTTACATACTCAAGCTCCTCTGCCGTATCGTCAATATATGTACCATATGTATACTGTGTTTTGTCATTTCCCAGCTTTCCACATATAGCCGTACGCCCGATCATGCTGACCCTTTTGTCTTGTGACATCTCCTCATATGCATCACTGCCAAGATTGCTATACAGGTAAAATGTCTTACTACTTCCCCGCAGCTTGTCATCATACTGCCGTCTACATTCTGTTCTCTCCATCAAAAGTGCAATCAACAGGAAAGCCGTTAATATCACTATCGAGGTAAGCATGCTCGCAAACTGCTTTTTATGATATCTCCAGTATTTTGTTATCAGAAATAAGTTTGTTTTCATATGTCCCCCCGCTATACACAATTAGCCCCGTCAAATTATGACGGAGTTATATTTCTATATTTTTAGCACATTCTTTATAATATCAGCATCTTACCCTAAACGATCCTGCAGTCCTATAATTTGCGCCAGTCGGTTCAGTATAAAAATAATATGTTTTTCCTTTGCTTACTCCAAAAGTTGTTGAAAGTGAAGTACCTGTGCTCCCTTCAGCAGGCGGATATATAATCTTTGCTATATTTCCCATTCCTATGCTTATACACAGTAGAGACAATATTGTTACAATTCTTTCGATCAATGTTATGCAGGCATATATATAATGTTCTCTTAATTGTGCAGTAATTATTTTTTCTTTTTCCAATGTATCAACTATACTCTCTGCAAGTTTTGCAACCATATTGCTCCCCCATATTTGTAATATAGTAACGAAATTACCCAATAGCAATATGTCTTGCAGAAAATGACATTATCTTGCAGAAAACAACAAAATTGCCCGGGAAATTGTTTGATTAAGAATTTCTCAGGCAATTTATCATAATACAATTGAAAAATAAAACTTATTATCTTCACATCCAATCGTATATGTTCCATTATATTTATCTATTATACTTACAACATTTTTTATACCTACTCCATGTTCATCGAATATATCTCTTTTATTTGTGACAATCTCCTTTCCCCGGTATGATAAATATTTTCTATTGTATGAGTTCTCAACAGACAAAACTGTCTCATTATCCTCTACGGTGAATCTAAACATAATAATTTTTTTACTATCACATTTTTCACAGGCTTCAATTGCATTATTAAGTAAATTTGCCAACAATACTACCAAGTCTTCATTTTCTATATTGAGATTTTTTAAATCATTCACTTTAACTACAAATAAGATCCCTTTTTCAGTCGCTTCATTATATTTTTCATTAAGTATTGAATTTACAATAACATGATTCGTGTCTATACATATTTCGTCAGACCTAATTTTGTTTTTCATCTTATTTATATAATTTTCCAAATCAATATACTGATGGTTATCTACCAATGCAGAAATACATAAAATATGATTTTTGAACTCATGTGAAATACGCTTCTGTCTCTGATAATTTTTTGATATCGAATCATACAGGTTCAATTGATTTTTTACTTGTATTTCAAGAACTTCTTTTTCGTGTTGCTCTATAGCGTTATCAATCACACTATTCAAAATTACATATACGATTAAATTCATTCCTATCATGCCAAATGCTATCATATAAGCAACCCCTATCTGTTTTGGACTATCTATATCAGAAAAAGCCGCTATCATTCCAGCTATAACCATAATAGTGAATATAGGAAATACAATAAACTTTAACCACTCTGAATCCCTAAGCATCTCTGTTTTTTTCCGATAAAAGAAACGCTTTATAAATAAGATAATCAGAAATAATACCATCTTGTCTATTACTATCAACAGCACCCCCTGCATCTCATATTTACTTTTTACATCTCCCGCTTGCGACAATATATGGGAATTTCCTACATAAACTACATAATCTATCCCCCACGCCATAGCCAAAAATAACATGGCTAAAATTACTGAACGCCATATACTTATTTGATAAGTCAAAAACATTATTGTTGAGATACTTATTATTGCAACTATCAGTTTTATTATTTGGACAGATGATAGTAATAATCCGCTGGCAAAAAAACATATTACCATAACAACAAATAGCGTAATTTTTTGCCATTCTTTTAATTTATCTCTTCTATATACAAAGCTCTGAAAAAATAAATTGCAACAAAACGTCTCAAATATAACAATAAATAAACTTCCAATATATTCAAACATCTACATTCTCCCCTTAAATGCAATATACTTTTCTTCCACCGCCCTATACCTTGCCCTTGGTATGGGTATCGACTCTCCTGTAAGTAGTAAAACACTATACCTGGAAACCTTTTTGACAAACATTAAATTAACCAAAAAACTCTGATGAACCCTGATAAATCTATTTTCTTTAAATTCTTCTTCTAATTCATCAAGTCGTCCATACATGTTTTTTACGCCGCTTTCTCCACTTATGTGAAACTCCAATCTATGAAGACTACTCTCGACATATATTATCTTTTCAACCATTATTTCTAGCGGACCCTCTGTGAATATAAATCGTCTTATCTCCCTTGAAGTATTGATCTTTTTGTCAATTGCATCCATACATTCTTCAATAGCAAATTGAAAATTCTCATTGTTTTTTAATAAATATCTAACCGCTCCAACCTTATATCCATCAATTGAATAGTCTATATATGCTGTGATAAATACTATAAATATTTTTTCACTATATAATCTTATCCTTTGCGCAACATCAACTCCATTCATGCCCTTCATATTGATATCTAAAAATACAATTAAATAATTTACGATCTTCTCACCTAACTCACACAATTCCTCTCCCGTCGTATATATATCTATCTCGTATTCTATATTTTTTCTTTTCAAATAGTCCTCAAGTCTCCTGTATATTTCATTCCTAAAATATCTTTCATCATCGCAAATTGCTATCTTATACATTTGTGCCCCCTGGTATAGTTTATCTATTATGTTAATTTTATAACATTTGTCATATTTTGGGAATAAAAAAATAATAGGCAGACTGAAATCTCAGCCTACCTATTATTTCCCATATATTTATCTTTTACTGGTGATAATAACTCAGGAAATCAGCCAGCTTTGCTGTTGCTGCCTTGAGTATCTCCATATTTGGAAGATATACTATCCTGAAGTGATCCGGATCCTTCCAGTTAAATCCCGTTCCGCATGTGACGAGGATGTGCTTATCTCTCAGAAGATCAAGAGCGAACTGTTCATCATTTGTGATGTTGAACTTATCCTTGTCAAGTTTAGGGAATATGTAGAACGCTGCCTCCGGCTTAACCACACTTATTCCCGGTATATCACAGAGTGCTTTATAAATATACTCTCTCTGATCATAGATCCTGCCTCCAGGCAGGAGCAGCTCATCTGCGCTCTGATATCCGCCAAGACAGGTCTGAACTATACTTTGGGCAGGAACATTTGAGCAAAGTCTCATGGATGACAGGAGGTTAAGTCCCTCTATGTATCCCTTCACATTGCTCTTGTTTCCACACAGACACATCCAGCCAACTCTGTAACCTGCAACTCGGTGGGACTTGCTCAGTCCGTTAAAGCTTATGGTGAAAAGATCTGGTGCCAGAGATGCAAGAGCTACATGCTCCTTATCGTCCATGACAAGTCTGTCATATATCTCATCAGCAAAAAGGATAAGCTCATTCTCCCTTGCAACCTGAACTATCTGCTCAAGAACCTCCTTTGGATAGAGAGCTCCTGTAGGGTTGTTAGGGTTGATGACTACGATTCCTTTTGTTCTTGAGGTTATCTTCTTCTTGATATCTTCTATATCCGGATACCAGTTGGACTGCTCATCGCAGAGATAATGAACCGCTGTTCCTCCTGCCAGGTTGACAGATGCTGTCCACAATGGATAGTCTGGCATTGGGACAAGTATCTCATCACCAGAATCCAGCAGCCCCTGCATGGACATGGTAATAAGCTCGCTGACTCCATTTCCTGTGTATATGTCATCGATTCCTACATTTGGAATATTCTTCAGCTGGCAGTACTGCATGATTGCCTTTCTTGCAGAAAAAAGTCCCTTTGAATCTGAATATCCCTCAGTATCTCTGAGATTATATGCCATATCCCTGACCACCTCATCAGGCGCCATAAGTCCGTGCGGTGCAGGATTTCCTATGTTCAGCTTGAGGACATTTACCCCTTCAGCCACCATTCTGTTTGCCTCGTCCATAACAGGACCTCTTATGTCGTAACACACATTGTCAAGCTTTGATGATTTTTCGAATTTTCTCATGATACACACTCCTTTATATCTCTTGATCCCTTGTTGTCTGTGTTTGCTGATTGTTGGTTTTAACCTGCGTTTTCTTCGAGATTACTCCGCATCTGCCGATGCTCCCGAGCAAGCTCGTGCATCGCAGCAGCTTGTCACCCTGAAAACGCAAAAAGCCCTAAGCATACTTATAATATGCTTAGGGCGAACTTTCTTGTCCGTGTTACCACCTAAATTCAGGAACTTATTCCTGCTCTCAGCCGACAGCCATCACTATCGTTGTTCCTATAACGTGGAACCTTCCGTTGACCACTACCCGGAAATCTTTCGCGGTCACAGCTCGGGGACTGCTTCCTTAAGGTGTCCTATAGGCTCGCACCAAACGCCTACTCTCTGAAGTGACAGTGACTTAAGTACTCCTTCCTGTCTTTGCCTTTTTCTGATTTTTAGGATAGCATTCTGATGTCGTGTTGTCAAACAGTTTTTTTATTTCATAAATGCACACTCATCCTCGTTACAGAGTATTCCCTCTGGATTGTACATATTCATATGGAATACATGACCACTGTCAGGATTGTTCTGTCCATACGCTTTTGTGATATGTGCAATTCCAACTTTGTTCAGCACCTCATCCAACACTTTTGTATGTGATGACAGATCATCATTTACACTGTACATGAGATACGCCTCCGGGAAATCAGCATTTACATAATCAAGCTGATCCTTAAACAGCTTGTACTGTTCCTCAGTCACAGCATTTTTCAGATACCATGCGGATACATTGTCATTTCTCTCTGCCATATTGTATGCACCACAGTTAAGGCAGACCTTCTTAGGCAGTAGATCATATGTGAAGAAATCAAGCTTTTCCCTGTAATCACTGTTTGATGCTATGATGCAATAATTTGCCGTGAGCTGTGCCCCCGCCGAATCACCGACCATATAGAAGTTATCCATATCTATTCCAAGTATCTGGGAATTTTCGTGAATGTATCTCACCATATACGCCACATCCTCTATAGCAGCAGGATATTTGTTCTGCGGTGACAATCTATAGTTGAAGTTCACCACCACATACCCGTGCTCCGCAAGAAGACAGCAATAGTGGCTGTACAGTTCCTTATCACCATAGAACCAGCCTCCGCCATGCACGCTCACTATCACCGGATATTTTCTGTTTTCATCTGTCATATACGATATTGGAACGCAGATATCCATGTAGCTGTTGGATGTATAGCTTGCAGAATCCACGTCTGCGGCATCCCCGGAATCGGCAAAGAATATAATGTTCCTCTCTACACCTTTGTCCCATGTTTCAATCAGCTCATTGAAACGGACCTCATCAAGCTCCTTTTTGTAATCCAGATTCTTTATCTGTACAACATTTGCCGGATATTCAAGCCCTCTGTCTCTCGCCGCATCACTTGCTTTCCAGGCGTGACGCATATTTACCCATGCCGGAAGATTCTTCTCCACCGCACCGCGGCTGAATATCTCTGCTACGTTCTTCATCATTCTTTCTCTGTCCATAATTTCCTCCATTATTTTAATCTCTGTGCTGTATCCTGAAATAGTCCAGGTACTTTTTAAACTTATCCTGCGCAGTAAGGCAGGTATCCCGCAGATATCCTCTTTCTCTATTCCATTCTGAAAGTCCTCTATAATAATACCATTTGAGATCTTCATCTATGATAAATGGAATTATATCATATTTCAGACACTCCTTGAACAATATCAGCCTGCCAACCCTGCCATTGCCATCTTGAAACGGATGAATACTTTCAAATTCATGGTGAAAATCCAGAATATCATCTAGTGTCTTTTCATTGAGCTTGCGGTATCTTGCAAGGAGATTTTTCATTTTCTCTGGAACTTCTTCCGGCAAAGCCGTATCATGACCGCCCACCTCATTCGGAACTTTCTTGTAATATCCCACCGCAAACCATTCTTTTCGTGAGTCCTGAGTTCCATTCTTGAGAATCAAATGCAGCTCCTTTATCATTTTCTCACTTAATAAGTTCTTTGCATCATCGATCACCAGATCTATACACCTGAAATGATTGGTCGTCTCGACTATATCGTCAACATTTATCGCCTGATCACTCACGCCTATAGTATTTGTCTCATATATATACCGTGTCTGATCATGACTGAGCCTGCTGCCCTCTATATGATTGGAATTGTAAGTTAGATCCACCTGTATCTTATGATAAATACCACCTTTAATTCCATTTTTTTTCTCTTCTCTCAGCACAGTCAGCAGATCCCGGTTCTCTTCTCCCGCAGATTGACGCATTGGTTTCTGCGCAGAATCCGGTATATTCCACGTCTTTCCCGTCAGAAAAGCCCCAGGAATCTTATCATGAGCGCAGTAATTTCTAACGGTTCGTTCTGACACATTCCATTTTTTTGCAGTCTCTGCAACTGAAATATAACCCATGAAAATCCCTCCTTTTACGCAATAGGCTTTTATCATCTGCACAGTGTTTTGTATATAGATAGTATATGCCGTTACCGGCAAAAAATCAACTTTTTCAAGATTTGAAACCGTTCATTTCTTGCCGATAGCGGCATATCTTACATTACTCATATATAGGTTCAAAGTCGTCTGCTCCGTGTCCACACAGAGGACATACATAATCTGCCGGAAGCTCACTTCCCTCATATACATAGTTACATATCTTGCAGCGCCATCCCACTATCTTCTTATCTGTCTTAGGAGGTTTGTCTGCCTTTGGCTTTACATGTGCCTGATAATCAGCATATGTGAGAGGCGCCTTGTCTGACAATGTCTTTGCGTCTACCACCTCCGCGATGAACAACGTGTGTGTTCCAAGGTCATGACGCTCAACCACCCTGCCACTGATGACCGCGCAGGCATACCAGCCCATGTATGGGATTCCGTTGATATCCTCCGGCATCTTTATTCCTTCGAATTTGTCCACGTCTCTTCCCGACTGGAAACCGAAGTGCTTTATCGAGTCAAATGTACACTGCTCGTCAAGTACACTAAGGGCAAACACACCACTCTCCTTGAGCAGATCACATGTGTAATTCGTGTTGAGAACCGATATCGCAACCCGCGTTGGATTGTTCGCCACCTGTATACAGGTGTTGATGATGCAGCCATTTGCCTTGTCGCCCAGCTTTGTGGACAACATGAAAATCCCGTATGATAAACTGTAGATCGCCTTTTTATCCATGATAATAACCTCCTTGTCAATCATAATTAATCAGTTATATAGATTTATTCTCAATAAGATATTTCTATAATACCACATTATCATGCAAAAAGCTCCCCCTGTTTATCACAGGGAGAGCTTTTATTTAGTGAATAAATCTATCTCTCAACAGATATTATGTCATTTATGCCGTTGTCTGATTCCTGATAAAATACTTTTATTTTATCCCCGCTCTGTATAAATATCAGTTCCTCGTTCTCTGAGAAATCCTGCTTGTATACATTGCCATTTTCATCCGTGATATACACATATGTCGTCTCATCCATGTTGATATATTTGATATCAGCTACCGTGATCTGTCTGTTTGGTATATCGTCCGTCATGCTCTGCGTACTCTTAAGTCCGTTCTCTGCCAGCAGCTTGTTGTATGCCGCAAGTGCGTCCTTCTGGGTAGTGCCTGTAGCTACAATATTGTACTTCTCCACATCGACAAGCGCATACATCTTTACCAGGCCACCGTTGTCCTTTAAGACCATGATGTAGGTTGGTATTCCGCTGATATTGATGAGTGATGGGAAGGATGCCTTATAACCAAGATGCTGTACCTGTCCCTCTGCCGATGACATGGCTGAGTATTCCTCTGCACCTGCCACCTTATAATATTTGCTCTCTCCTGTCCGGAGATTCATCAGAGCAAATCCTATGTTGGACTCGTCACCATTTACCGATGTGACACCTGTATATACCCACACATCGCCGTCCATAACCTTGTAACCATAATCATCCGTAGTCCTCTTGCAGCCCTTATTGCCAAATACGCTGTTCCAGTAGCCGCCTGAGAGTTCGCCGTACCAGTCGTATTTCTGGCACACCAGGTCGCCATCATATACACGGTCCACCCAGTGTGGAACATCACTGACTTCATGATACTCTGTATCGCCCGTACACGGATCGCATATAACCACGCCCTTTACATCCTTTGCACCGAAGAGTCCTGCATGCGACTCAAGAACCGGACAGATGTAATATGGATTGCCATCGTCACTGAGCTCCAGATAGAAACCTTCAAATATATATGTCGGATAAGCCATCTGGACATGTCTGTACAGGTTCTTGTTGAAATACGCTGAAGGTGAATACACTATAGGCTTTTCAGTCTGTATATAGTGTGCCTCATTCTTTACCGGATCGACAAGAACATAACCCGGGATTCCGTTCTTCCTGTTGTTCATATATTTGATGAAGCCCGCATAATTGAGTGCTGCGACTTTCATCGGCGCGCCATTATAATCTATAGTGCTGTAATTGCCGCTGACCTCGTACTGGCTGACCACATCCGAGAGTGAACCGACGGCTCTCTCACCTATGATCCTCGCTGTGCTTGTATCCATCAGCGCAATGTCATTTATCTGCCTGCTCTCCGGGATATCTGTCTGGAAATCTCCATCCTCTATATTGATGAGACTTGCATACTTTGATGCACAAAACAGTTTGGATGACGCCGCCACCATAATGAGTCCGACCGCTATCATTATTACTACTATCCATGCTGCCGGTTTCGTTGCTTTCGTTGCGACACTTCTGGTATCATTACTCTCCACCGTGAAATCAAGCGTACAAAAGCCAACAAGCGCAACTGAAATGACCATCCATACCCAGAAACTTGTACTCTGTATATTGATCGCCGGTGTTGCCGCATAATAGTATATAAGCTCTCCCACAACAAGCACTGCAAATGCTATCGCATTCCATTTGCCGAGCCTTCCTGGGGGCTTTGCAAATATCTCCTTTGCCGCTCCTGTGCTTTTCTTTTTCTTTGTCTGTTTACCCATGTTGCCCTTCTTTCCAGCTTACCACGATCTGATTTTTCGCTGCATATACTTACCGGATCGTGTCTGCCATTAATCTATCTACTCCATATGTCTGCCCCATATATTATCATCTATTCCGATAAAAATATATATCTATCCGGTATATGTTATGCCTCGTATCGTTCTGCCAGTGAACGATTGTATATATGTGCTCTCCTGTGCTTTTTGTTATCCTTTTGCCTTCTCTATCCACTTCACAGCCTTCGCCAGCCTCTTCCCGGAATCGGCAAAATGTCCGCCTGGATTTATCTCATATATCACATCGTTGTCCTTCTTCAGCAGACCGCAAATCTCCTTTGTCCGATCCGCCACAGTTGCCATAAGTCTGTCTGACGTTCTCGATTCCTTGCCGCCGAGGCTGATGTATATACGTTTATTCGCTAGTGTCGGCTGGCTGTTTACATATTCCACAAATCCCGGATACCACATTGAACCTGAACATGTGGCACACCCGGCAAATATATCAGTCTGATACATTGCCCAAAGTGCAAAAAGCCCGGCAAGCGAATATCCCATAATATAAAGAGGTCTGTTCGCCCGGCTTTGAATATCCAACTGCGGTATGACCTGATGTTCTATATAATCCAGTGTCCGTCCCGCCTCTCCGGCAAATGATACATCGACCTCATCTGATCTCCACGGTGAGAGATCCCTGTTCCAGTCATCTATCTGTATCGCAACAAGTGTAAACTGTTCTTCTCCCACCAGTTCTCTGATAGAATCCGCTGTGTGCTCCAGTTCATCTCCCCTGTGTGGGTACATGACCCAGAGGATGATCGGACCATTTTCCGAAGATATAAGTGAGTGTACCTGCATGTTTTTCATCTCCTATAGTGTGTCGGCTATCTTCTGGACTTCCTCCACTGATATGTTCAGTTTCTTCGCTATCTCTTCTATAGGAACCTTCACATCCAAATATGCCCTCACTGCACCCTTTAATTCTCCTCGCGCCTCGCCTATAGATATTCCTCTTTCTTCTCCTCTGGCTTCCGCCCTATCAAGTACTTCACACATATTTTTTAAACCTCCTTTATTTCCGTTAGCCTGCGCCTGTTCAAATCTTTCGTCCTGCGTCAATACGCTCATGAGCTTTAACACCTCGTCAACAATTGTTTTTCCACCGAACAACAATACATTTACTATATCTGCAAATACATCATTATAATCTGCCAGTATCTTTTCTGTTATATCCTTTTCTCCCATACAAACCTTCCTCCTCTTGTTTCTATGAAAAGTAAAGAAACCAATAGAGGATAGTTGCATGAATTTATAGCCATATTTTTTATAATTATACTATAGCAAAACCTGAGCGGCAACACACCTCTACCGTCTCCATATTAATTTGAATTATTTTGTGATAATCGCAGTGAAGTACTGCAAAGATCAATTTCGGAATTACACATAACATGATAAACCCATTTCAAATGAACGTTTATTGGAACTGCAAAAATCAGCTACACAAAAATAAAATTTAACAAGATATAAGGATCATCTGTGGGTAATCAACTTGCTCACGGATGATTTTTATTTATACGGCGATTTCTCATAGTTGACTTATTGCGGAATCTGTATTATATATTATAATACAGATAATACAAAAAGGAGGGCCACCACATGATCATAGAGCTTGACATGAGTAGTGACACACCCATATACGTACAGCTGCGCAATCAGATAGTAAAGGGAATCGGCAAAGGCGAGATACAGCCAGGTGAAAAGCTTCCCACTGTAAGACAGCTTGCGGCGGATGCCGGCGTAAACACAATGACTGTGAATAAGACATACCAGATACTCAAAAACGAGGGATATATCAGAACTGACAGAAGGCTTGGAGCATTTGTATCAGAAAATATCAATATGGACGCCGAGTTCCGTGACAAGCTGGAGTCAGAGTTGGAACTTCTATCCGCCGAGGCAAGCATAACCGGAATGAACCGGGATGATTTTCTCAAGTTGTGCGATGAAGTATATTCCAAAATGAAGTCTTCTCCAATCCAAATATCCACTTAAATTACTAGAAAGGAGCAACATATGAGCATAGCATTATTTATCATCTTCCTGTTTATGAACTTCTTCATACTGCTCATAATGAAGTTCGTATATACAAGTAATTATTCGTATACCGAAGGAATGCTCCTGGGTGTCCACATTCCAAAGGAACACATTGAAGACGAAACCGTCCTGAATATTGTTGCTGCTGCCAGACGTAAGATGAACCGGATTATCTGGATAAATCTCATCCTTGGAACAGCCCTGTGCTTTGTCGTATTCTGGGAGATCATTATATTCATACTGGCATACACTGTCTGGATGATCGCATTCTGTTTCCTTATAACATATGCAAACAACTCCGCGCACAGGAAAATGTATGCCCTAAAGATGAAAAATGATTGGGTGGTCCCTGATCAAAGAAGAAAACGTTACATTGATACAAATGTGTCAACCCAGATCGGCAAAAGTGAGATCAGTTTCAATTATCATGGAATAATAATCCTTGTAGAGCTCATTTGCCTGCTGCCATTTGTGATAGGGAAAAGTGCGGTCATATCAACCACAATGATAATAATGGGACTCTGCTCCGTCCTGATGTCACTTACATCCATGATATTCCACATATATGTAAACCGGCACGAGCGAACTGTGTACAGCTCGGATACCCAGCTCAACCAGACCGTCAACAGAACCATGAAGATATACAAGGGACTAGCAATGCTGATTCTTTCGGCAACAAATGCTGTCGCATGGGTATATATCACTATTGACACCCTGATTCATTGCATATCATCAGCCAGTAAGTCCCGGCAAATTTCGCTTTCTGATATCCTAAATTTCAAGGGTGCGCTTGTAGATGTCTCGCTGTGCAGCTCCGCACTCTATGTCTATATATTTGTCCAGACTCTTGCTGCCATCGGATTGTTTGCACCTCTCCTCATGGCTCAGAGCAGAAAACGTGAACTCTTGGCCGCCGACACCCAGCCTCTCTACGTGGATGACGACGAATACTGGAAAACCGGATATTACTACAATCCTTCCGACCCGCATGTGCTGGTTCAGAACAGATTGCAAAGTGGAAATTATACATTTAACTATGCCACCAGGAGCGCAAAGATTTTTACAGGACTTACATATATCCTTATCACCGCCTGCATTGTCTGGACGATAGGCGTGCTTGTGCCATTCATAAACGTGCATATTGACACTCATCTTGACTCCAACAAACTCACTGTGTCTGCTGCCATATACTCATCGGAGATATATTTTGATGACATCGAGGAGGTTCAGCTTCTGGATGAACTGCCAGACGATGATTTTGTCCGTATCAACGGAGGTGCCACCGATGAATACCTGATCGGCCATTTCAAGAGCAGCACCTACGGCAAATGTGAGCTGTATGTATACGCAGACAGTTATCCCATCATCATGATAAAGACAAGGGATGAAGTGATATTTATGAACACCAGGGATTCTGATGATACTTATTCTATCTTCGAATCCATACATTCATGAGATAACGCCAAAACAGGTACAATAGATACGTATGCTATCATTTTCTTAAGAAATGCTCCCTGTTCGGATACTCCTGCCTGAATGCCGCCAGTGCGGCACTCTGAAGTATGGCAAATTCCTTGTCCATGTGCAGCATGTGCGGCGCGTCAAATGCGATGGAGCTTATCTGATCTGCGATCTTCTTCGCCACGCCCTCATCCGAGAGCTGCCCCATACCAAATGCTATGGATGTGAAGCCTCTGCCGCCTCTGCTCACCTCGATGAACTTGAGGAACACATTCTTGAGTTCATATAGCAGTATCTCCTGTTCCTCGGCACTTCTCCTGTCTGCGTCGAACAGGCAGAGCTTGCTTATAATCTCCACTGCCTGTTTCTTTTTCTGACCTCCGATGTCAACAGAACCGCCCTCCGATATGTATTTGAGCTCCATAAGGCAGCCCACAAATGCATCATTCTTCGGCTTTCTCTTGCCATATCTCGCCGTCCACAATCTCTGACGGAAGGCAGTAGACGAACCGGCGCTGTCACCATCCATATCCGTGCTGTTATTTTCCAGCAGTTCAAGTCTCTTATCCGCATCCGTCTCTCCGTAAAATTCTTCTATCCAGCTATTTTCCATATGCATCCTTCCCGAATATTAAATTCACAATTTTTTATTCACGTATCAGTCAGTTACCTTTATCTGTGCAGGAAATCATCCACGCTGTCAACATCGACCTTCCAGTAAGGCGACACGTAATATTTGCCCTCGTCAAGATTATGACCATCAAGGCTGTTTCCCTTGAAGAGATCAACTGCCAACCGCGCTATCTCTCCCGCCTGGGCCTCCTTGTCATTGTAAACTGTTCCCTGCATGTTTCCCTGCTTTATCGCCTGGAGAGCATCATCAAGTCCGTCTATTCCAAAGATCACAGGCCATTTGTCCCGGCTTATACTTGAGTTATCGTACGCCTCAACTGCGCCCAGTGCCATCTCATCATTGTTGGATATGACAAGCTCTATCTGACTGCCATACTGACTTATAAGCTGAGTCATTCTGTTCTCCGCCTGACCTCTGTTCCAGTCTGCAAACTGATAACTGAGCTTCTCAAGATCCACTCCCTTATCCATGATGGTCTTCACCGAACAGTCGGTTCTGCTTATGGCATCCTGATGTCCGGCCTCCCCCTCCAGAAGAACATACTGTATCTTGCCATCACCGTTGCGATCCACTTCGCTGTGCTTCTTTATATAATTTGCCGCAATCTCCCCCTGCATATCACCGGATTCTTTTGCGTCACAGCCAACATAGTAGAGCTTTTCCCACTGCATCAGGTCATCACGCACCGGCTCTCTGTTGAAAAAGATCACTGGTATATCACTCTGCCTTGCTGACTTGATAATATTTGCCGGTGCGGTTCTGTCTACAAGATTTACACACAGCACATCGCAGCCTGCATCTATCATCTCATCAACTATCTCATCCTGCTCACGCTGATCATTATCACCACTTCTCACCGATACTATCACATTCATGTTTGTGGTCTCCATAGTCTTAAGCTGAGATTTCACCTTTTCAATCATGGCATTTATGAATGGATCATCTGCTGTATAAGTGACCACCCCGACTCTCATGGTTTTGTTTGATTTTTTATTGCTGCTGCCGCAGCCCATAAGCGAGACTATCATCGCAGCTGCCAGCAAAAGCACATATATTTTTCTTCGTTTCTGTCTACTCATATGAATATAAAAACCTCTCTACATCATCGGAGAACAAATCGTCACTGTATATTATCTTTATGCCCTCCTCCCGACTCTTCATCGTATACAATCTGCTATTCAGACCCTTTACTACCTCTGTCACACTGGCATAGCCAACACCGTATCCATCCGGAATAACAAGGCACTTTATCTTGCCCGCATCAAGCAGCGCCACAGATTTCACGCTGGTCCCCATTCCATATATCTGGGCGCCATTGTACATACCGTTATCCGCATTCTCTCCTATCTCATCAATCGCATATGTGTCCATCACAACCATGTAGTCCACCTTTCCCAGAATATCCACAATGTCACATATGTTCTGATTGCCACATCGGCTGTACACCCAGCTCACCTCGCATCCGGTTTCTTCTATCGCATCCATAAGTCCTGCTTTTCCGCTCACACTTCCCTCTGTCTGGGAATATCCGGTTATAATGCCTATGCTTTTGCCACGGAGTCCGTCCGCATCATTTGCCCTGATCTGTTCTCCAAGGGTATATCCTATCTTGTAGTTATCAGGTTTTATTGTGACAAATCCCGAGGCGCCATCTTCACTGTATGCATCCTGGGTTATAAGTACAAATGGTACATCGCCAAGCTGTCCCAGCATATCCGATGTATCCTCGCCCGGTGCAGGACAAATTATGAATGCATCTACATCATTTTCAAGCTGTTCATCTATGAGCTCCTTCTCATCCTGGGCTGACTCGATATCATCGGTGTTGCATATGATAAGATGGACATCATTGACATTTGCTGATTGTTTTAGTCCATTTATAAGTCCATCCCACCTCTTATCACCGGAATTTGAAAGTATGACCGCTACTCTTTTCTGAGGCACATTTTCCCGGAATATCTGATGTATAAAGAATCCGGCTATAACCACCAGAAACAGCTCCGCGATCAGAAAGGTTATCTTACTCTTCTTCATCTGTCACCATCCCCCTTCCAAAATCCTGCCTCTCAAGTCTCTCTCTGTTCTCCTCCGTATAAGGAATGGCTGGAATGTGAATGACAACCTTTGTTCCCTCGTCCGGCTCACTGTACACCTTTAATCCATATTCACTGCCAAACATCAGCTTTATCCTGGAGTGAACATTGATAACACCCACTCCGGAGCCATGCTTTGGCACCTTATTGTTGTCCACAAGGATGTTCCGGGCAACCTCCTCCGTCATACCCATGCCATTATCCTCAACTGAAATGTATATGTCGTCGCCCTTCTTCTCACCGCGGACAGTTATCTTGCCGCCATCGTCCTCATCCATGTTGCCCACACCGTAGTATATTGCATTTTCCAGGATTGGCTGCACGATAAGCTTAACTGTACAATAGTCATTTATCTCTTCGTCTATGATAAATTCTGTAGCAAATCTTTCTTTATATCTTACCTTCTGTATGTTCATGTAACTCGTGCTGTGCTGGATCTCATCCGCTATCCTTATGACGGTTCTGCCCTTTGACAGACTTATTCTGAGCAGCTTTGCAAGCTCAGATATCATAAATACTGCATCTGTATTTCTGTTCGCCTCCACCATCCATGTTATAGACTCCAGTGTATTATACAGAAAATGCGGATTGATCTGGCTCTGGAGAGCATCCATTTCACTCTTTCTCCGCTCATTCTGCTGTCTGATTATTTCCTGCATCAGAACCTCTATCTGCTCATAGGATTTCTTGACCGAATATCCCAGATGTCTTATCTCGGAGGATCCTCCAATATATATATCCGTGGTTCCACCTGTCTCATATGACTTTACTGATTCATTCAGCTTAAGTATAGGCTTTGAGATTTTCTTTGTTATGATCCTGTTCACCCACAAGAGCATCATAAGCAATATCACAACCGTAGTTATAATGTAATATCTGTACTGATTGATGCTGGCAGTCTGAACACTTTCCGGGACAACTCCTATGATCTTCCATCCAGTGTAGGCTATACTGCTGACAACAACATTTTCTTTGCCACCCGTCATCTTGATCTCATATGTACCGTCATCGTATACCGCTGCCTCTGTACTTTCCTCTGTGAAAAAGCCTCTGTCTATCTCTGCTCTTCGCGGATGGTATATGATATCTCCGTCACGGTTGCACAGATAATAATAAGTCTCACTTGAAGAATCATTGATCCTTGAAAGAGCCTCCTCGATCACGGAATACTTCATATCTATCAGAAGCACGCCGTTTACCGGCTTATCTCCATCATTGATATCAACAGAACGGCTGAGGGATATGACCCAATAATACCTGTTGGCGCCATCTTGAAACAGATCTTGTATATGAGGTGTAGAAAAGTGCATATTCTCTATATCTTCAGATGCATTCTTGTACCATTCCTGTTCCTCCACATTAACCTTATCCTTCTGCACCGCAACCGGCTCCGCAGCAACAAGCTTCCCGGAATTGTCGTACAACGCCATACTCTGCACTTTGTCAACATTCACCTCATATAAAAGGCTGAACTGTCTGCTGAACTCCTGACTGGAGATGTCATATTCCTGGATAATGTTATAATTCACTCCATTAGATATCTGTCTGATGCCTGCCAGGTCTGTATCCACTTTATCCACAGTACTCTCTATCATGCTTTCTGCATTCGAGACGGCAGTCTGCTTTATCGCAAGCTTGAATCTATTGTAAATAAGGAACCCCATAACAACAGTTGTGGTTATCGTCAGTCCTGTGAGCACCGCCATGATTATTGACTGTATGTCAAATCCTATAAATCTGCCATGATGAAACCAGCCTCGCAGCCTCGTGCGCAGAGAATATTTATTTTTCTGCTTTTTGCCCTGAGCACCCTTCTTTTTCTCTCTGATCTTCAAAACAATTCTACTCCCATTATTTTTTCTCTGCTCTACTTATTCCCCGTATGTTCAGTTCTGTACTTTGATGGCGACATTCCAAATCTCTTCTTGAACACGTAGCTGAAGTAATTTGCATCCTGATATCCCACCTGCTCTGCTATCTTATAGCTTTTCTCATTTGTCTCAAGTATGAGATTGGCTGCGTGATCCATCCTGTAATCCGTCAGATACGAGATAAATGACTTGCCTGTCTCCTTCTTGAACACCGATGAAAAATACGAATTGGACACACCAAGCTCTGAGCACACCGTATCCAGCGACAGATCGGGCTCCATATACCTGCCAACTATCATATTCTGGGCATCCGTTACCATTCTTCTAGATGTGTTATTTCTGGCATTTTTCAATTCCTCGCTGATCGCCATAGATGTGTCTATGAGCCATGCTGTGAGTGTGACTTCATCCATCTCCGGAACCTTCTCATATGGGTTACTGATTCCACCTGAAAAATTGTCAAAATCTATAAAATTATTTGCGCAGAATCTGTAGAATGTTCCTACCATCTCCATGAGCGTCAGCTTGTACCTGTTCATGGTCTGTGCAGATCTGTGCAGCTTCTCTATCTCATCATGTACTGCGCCCTCAATGGCATCTCTTTTGCCAAGATATATTGACTTGATAAGCTCATGCATATTTGCATCTTCATACTGTACTGCTGCCTTCTGCTCCTTCGGTGCGATCTCAGCAATATTTATAGCCCTCTGGGTTCCGTATAAGACCCTGTATGATACAGCTTCCCTGGCACCCTCATACGAATTGTTGATATTCAGAAGACTGTCGCACACTCTGCCAATACCGGCAGTCACCACGGCGCCCATGACTCGGTAAGCCCATCTGCAGAATCTGTCACAGGCATCCGTCAGCTCTGACATGGCATCCTCCGAGGCTATCTCGATGATTAGCACTGTGTTGCCCAAGTATGTAAACACCTGGCATGTCCATGTATCAGCAATTCTGTCCTTGATCTGCTGTTCCACCGACATTGACAACAGAAGTGGGTTCATTCCATCTGGAACGTGATGCTCCGATGTATGAAAAACCGCGCAGCAATAAAGCGGTCCCTTCATATCGATCTGGTATGCTGCAAGGAATTTCTCATAATCCGACTCGCTCACTCTGCCCTCTATCAGGGATACAAACAGATTTGTCTGAAGAACAGGCAGAGATGCATTGAAATAATTTGCAAGCTTTTCCACATTCAGCTTTTCCTCCCTCTCCTTGTCCAGAGAGTTCTTGACCCTCTTCAGGCAGTCTGAAAGTTCTAAGGCATTTATAGGCTTGAGCATGTACTCCTCTATCTCAAGGTGCACTGCCTCCTTGGCATACTCAAACTCATCAAATCCTGTAAATATGATGATGTGTATATTCTGATAATCATTGTTAAGTCTCCTGGACAGTTCGAGGCCGTCCATGTATGGCATCTTGATGTCCGTTATGACCACATCCGGCTGCAGCTTCTCCACCAGTTCAAGAGCCTTAACACCGTTGTTGGCACTGCCCACAACATCAAATCCGAGCATATCCCAGTGGATCTTTCTCTCTATAACATCTATAACCTCTTCCTCGTCATCGACAAGGATAACCTTGTATTTATCCATATAACAGAAATCCTTTCTATATATCAAATGCCACCCGGTTCACCGGTCTTTTCCAGCAGTGTAATTATATCAAATACCGCAAAGAATATCTGTACTTTTATTATTTTTTCATTATTTCTTCATCTATACCGTTAGGGAAATTTCTCACCTGCCCGTGACTCGAAACCTTGCCTGTTTCCAGCTGAGGATCCAGCTTGTTTACGGCTGCATGCATGGCTACATTTATATACTGCGACATCAATAGTGAACACGACTGAGCTTCAGCGCTTTTTGCCACTGCGGAGACCTCATTGCCCTTATCGCGGTCAAAGCAGAGTGCAGATAAAAGCAAGCTGAAGTGAGGAAAGGGGAACACTCATCCAAAAATTCACAATATATAAATATCTCCACAGGCCAGCCTTCCTTGCATGCGCCTGCCACTTTTATGCATGCCACCTAATCGATAGCTAGACGCGACTGAGCTTCAATGATTTTTGCTAAGGCAGAGCGCGCAAACGCCCTTATCGCGTGCGGCGCCGCATGCAGATAAAATCATTGGAGCGATGGAAGCGGCTGCGTGATTAGGTGGCATGCATAAAAAAGTGGCATAGATGCAGGAAGGCGTCCGCCAATCCACATGCCTTGCGTCATGCGTGCACTTCGTGCATTTCACAAGGAATCCTCCCGCTTATGCGGGCCCCTCCTTATGAAAAAAACCGCTCAATCCATCCTGTAGACGATCCGAGCGGCTTTTTATATAAAGGTTTTGTGAGAGTTAAATTTGTTGTTCCTTACTTCTTCTGTACATACTTGAGACAGTCAAGAGTTACAGCGGCAAGGATGATGATACCTTCGAATATGAACTGAAGGTTTGTATCAATACCAAGAATGGTAAGTGAGTAGGTAAGTGATGTGAAGATAAGAACACCAGTTACAACACCGGAGATCTTACCGATACCACCTGTGAATGAAACACCACCAACAACGCAGGCTGCTATGGCGTCCATATCCCAGCCCTGTCCATAAGCTGCACTACCTGAACCAACCATTCTGTTACACTCAAGCCATGATCCGAATCCGTAAAGGATACCGGCAAGGATGAATGCGCCAAGTGTTACCTTGAAAACTGATATACCTGAAACTGCTGCTGCCTCTGGGTTTCCACCTACAGCGTACAGATTCTTACCAAATGTAGTCTTGTTCCAGATGAACCATACTACTACGATTGCAACTACTGCCCAAATGATAATAGTTGGGAAGTTTCCTATTGTTGGGATGAACATATTTGGTATTGCTGAATCAATAGCACCAAATGAAACACCCTTTGTCGCATATGTTACAAGTCCGAAGATTATCAGCATGTTCGCCATTGTTGAAATGAACGGATGCATCTTGTACTTCGCCATGAAGAAACCTGCAATACTTGAGAATACTGTTGTGAGGATAATACATGCAACAAGTGCAAATAATGCTTTTCCTACAACCGGCATACTTGAGAAATCAAATATGTGTCCAAACACACCACCTGTATTTGCACCATTGTGCATGATAATGGTAGCTGTAACCATACCCATACCAACCATACGTCCAATCGAAAGATCGGTACCGGTCAGGAGGATAAGTCCCGCAACGCCGAGTGCCAAGAACATTCTAGGTGATGCCTGCTGAAGTATGTTCAGTATATTGGTAACTGTGAGGAGCTGTGTGTTCTTCACAATTGGAGTGATGATACAAAGTGCAATGAATATCAACACGATTACTATATACAGACCGTTCTTGTAAAGGAACTGTGTTGTATTGAATGTGTACTTGTAATTCTCAAATTTCTGTGCTCTGCTCTGCATGAATGTGTACTTGGACATTCTAAGAAGATCTATCAGATGATACTTGTGTGAAAATGCATCATGCTTTCTGTCCTTGATCTCCTGAAGTCTTGACTCATGTGTCATCTGTGCATCAAAGAGCTTGTTCTTGTATACATATTTCTCGTCCTTGATCTCTTCCGAATCAGAGAGCTTTGCAAGTGTCTGCTCATGCTCTGTCTTGAGTGTTGCCTTTACTCTCTCATAGGACTCATTTTCTGCTGCCTTCTCAGCCTCGCAGCTTGCCACTACCTTGCTGTAGTACTCGCTGTCATAGTGCTCCTTAAGGTATCCCTCTGCATCGGCGATGAGCTTTGCAACCTTATCTTTGTTGGCTGCCTCAACGGCCTTTGCCTTCTCTAGGGCTGCCTTATCCTTTGCGATTATGCTATCCTTTTCATCCTTTGATAAATTCTTATCTTCCTTTGCGATAGCTATATGGTTCTTCAAACTACGAACCTTGTCAGATCCATCAACTCGAAGTTCATCGATCTGAGCCTGTATCTTTCCAACATATTCATCAATCGGCTTAAGGAGTTTTTCCTCTGCATCAGCCGAAAGGATCATATTTTTATCTGCCATATCCATGCTCCTCTCTATTACAAATATTTAGCACTAAGTCTTAACAATTCTTCCTGATTAGTCTCCTTGGTATTTACAATTCCGGCAAGGTGTCCATTTGACATAACACCTATACGGTTTGTGATACCCAGGATCTCCGGCATCTCAGAGGAGACAACTATGATAGTCTTGCCCTGCTTTGCCATGTTGATTATAAGTTCATATATTTCATACTTGGCTCCTACGTCAATACCTCTTGTAGGATCATCCATCATGAATACATTTGGTGAACGCTCAAGCCATTTTCCGAAGATAACCTTCTGCTGATTACCACCGGACAGGTTGGCGATCATATCGTCAGGTCCCATACACTTGGTGTGCATGACCTTGATCTCCTCAGCTGTGGCACGAACCATGCTGTCATGTGACAGTGCCACGCCGCTCTTGTAGTGGTTCATATTTGCAATGGTGGTATTGAAGGTGATATCTGCCTTGAGGAAAAGGCCATTTGCCTTTCTCTCCTCAGTGATAAGGGCAAATCCGTGATCCATAGCATCCTTTGGACCGGTGAAGTTCATGATCTTGCCACCATACATTACATTTCCTGCTGCTCTTGTACGAATACCAAAAATTGTTTCCAGGAGCTCTGTACGGCCTGCACCAACCAGACCATAGAGACCGAATATCTCACCCTTCTTCACATCAAATGTGATGTTCTGGAGCTTCGGTGCATACTTTGTGGAGAGTCCCTGTACTGAGAGGATCGTCTCACCCGGCGTATTGTCGACCGGTGGGAATCTGTTATCAAGTGAACGACCAACCATGGCTGATATAAGCTCATTCATGTTGGTGTCCTTGCTGTCCTTTGTCATGACCAGACTACCGTCTCGGAGAACTGATATCTGATCACAGATCTCGAATATCTCATCCATCTTATGTGAGATGTAGATCAGGGAAATTCCCTGCTCCTTGAGCTGTCTCATCATCTTGAAAAGCTTTGCAACCTCAGGTGCTGTCAATGATGATGTAGGCTCATCAAGTACGATTACCTTGGAATTGTATGAGATAGCCTTTGCGATCTCACACATCTGTCTCTGGGAAACTGACATCCTCTTCATCGGCTGTGTAAGATTGACCGTTATACCCAGCTTTCTGAACAAGTCTGAAGCTTCCTTCTTCATACGGCCCTCATCGATGACTCCAAGAGAGTTCTTTGGATAACGTCCAAGGAACAGGTTGTCAACAACGCTTCTCTCAAGACACTGATTTAATTCCTGATGAACCATCGCAACTCCATTCTCGAGTGCATCCTTAGGGCCAGAGAAATTTACTTCTTTTCCATCTAATATTATTGTGCCTTCGTCCTTCTGATAGGTTCCGAAGAGACACTTCATCATTGTCGATTTACCGGCACCATTCTCACCCATAAGTCCCATGATCGAACCAGGTTTAACATTCAAATTAATATGGTTAAGGACCTTGTTTCTGCCGAATGATTTGCTCATGCCTTGAATCGATAAGATGTATTTATTCTTATCTTCTGCCATATCTCTACTTCCTTTCATTGAACATCAGCCCATTAATAGTCGCCTTCGGCGAGGGCTGATGCTACATATCAAGTTTTCATAGAAAACTTGATACATGCTCTTAGTAAAAGAAGGGTATCAAATGTTTAGTCTGACACCCCTCTGAGTTAAATCATTTCCTATTGATCAATCATCCAGGTAACTTATATTACTTAGAGAGAATTGATGTGTATGATGCTGCATTGTCTGTCTTAACCATGTTGATTGCAAATGCATCGTACTCGCCTGGGTTACCAAGACGGTTTGTGATGTTAGACTCTGTCTGTCCATCACCACCGATGTAATCTACATTCAGGTTAAGAAGGTCATCGTAGTTCTGAAGAAGTGGCTGGTATGTTGAGCTCAGGAAGTTATCTGAAGCGTTGTAGATATCAAGCCATACCTTCTTGCTTGGGCTCTTGCTTGAGTCAAGCTGCTTTGAAACCTTGTCATAAACCTTTGTTGAATCTGTGAAATCCTGATAGTTGTCTGCTGTTACTGCCACATTCAGTGCGTAGTATGATCTCTCGTCTGCGCTGTATCTGTAGTCAACACCTTCCTCAAGCTGGTTTCCAGCCTCGTCTGCTGTACCGATACCAGTATCAACATCTACACCATCAAGTGCGTTACGGAGAACTCTCAGTGTCAGGTAAGCCTGAACATCTGCATGCTGTGAAATTGTTCCGCCGTAGCCCTCTGCAATTGCTGCAACTGCATCGCTATTAGCATCGTATCCAAATGTAGGAACCTTGTTGTCCTTTGCCCAGGCATTGAACATTGACATTCCCATACCATCGTTATTTGAAACAACTACATCGATCTGATCACCAAATGATGCTGTCCATGTTCCTATTGCATTACCAGCTGTAGCTGCATCCCATGTAGCTCCTGCTGAGTTCTTCATCTCCTGTGATGCAAGCTCTCTGATCGTATATGTCTTGCCATCAACATCAAGCTTAGCATCCTGTACTACTGTTGCCTTACCATCTACGTTTGTTCCGGCTGGTGTTGAATCAACTGCTCCGCTTGCATCAACGCCTGTGCCAAGTGCTGAACGAACACCTCTTGTACGTGCGATTGAATCATTGTGTCCGATATCACCGATTGCAAGTACATATCCGATGACTCCATCACCGTTACGATCGATCGTTGCTGCATTTGCCTTGATGTAATCAAGAACCATCTGGCCCTGGAGCTCAGCACCCTGATTAGCATCAAATCCTACATAATATGTGTCCTTGTTGTAGCTAAGAGCGTCCTTGTCAAGCTCTCCTGTTGAACTGTTAGATGGCTGACGGTTGAACCAGCAAAGTGGCTTGTCCTTGTTGGCTACTCCACTGCTTGAGCTTCCGCCACTTGAGCTTCCGCCTGATCCACATCCTACCATTGATAAAGCAAGTGTTGCAGCTGCTGCTACAGCTAAAATTCTTCTTTTTCTCATATTACATTCCCTCCTGTTCTTTGAACATCAGCCCATTTGTAATTGCCTTCGGCAAGGGCTGATGCTGCATGTTAAGTTTTCTGAAACTTAACACATCCTTTGGCTTTGTGTGTTTTATTTTTTCGTCTTGCCTCATTGACTGTATTCATTATAATTTGACAGGGGTTTTGAAAGAATAGAATATTTTTGGATTAATTAGCAAAATTTTGCGATTTATTGATTTCTTTATAGATATTTTTACCAACTCACACTGGTTAATAGTTATATGTCAAGTGTATTTTTTGCTTAACACGGGTAAAATTGCATATTGAGTTGGGCAGTTTTGACTCATTCTCGGCATTTTAGTGGAATCTTCTATAACGGCTTGTTTTTATCTTTTTGTTGTTGTTTCGTAGGTTTGTGCATAAAATTATCTCCTTTTTGCTAGAGCGTGGGTTCGACTCACCCACGCTCTTTTTCAGGCTTACATATTCACATTCAAGTAATTTCCACAATAAGGACATTTGCTGGAATATCCAGTCGCTGCACGGAAACTCGAACCACAATTCGGGCATCTGACCGCCACAAGTCTCAGCTTATCCGGTGCCACCGGCTTGTCGTCCATGAGCTCTTCCTCACCAGGAAGCCTCTCATCCCTTACTGAATCCGGATCATAGCCGTATTTGCCGTTGTACTCAAATATATCTATCGTCAGACCTATCGGGTACATGCCGGCACCCCTTGTGAATCCCGTTGGTATTATAGCCTCCCGCTCAACATGGTAGCTGTCAAAATAATGCACGATTGTGTCCATCATATATGTATTGTTCACCCTGACAGAAGTATTCTCCGTGTATCCATATATCTTTGCAGGATACCTCACACCCTTTTTCACTATCATCTTCTTGTTGTGAACCAATATCGCCACCACTATATCCATTCCCCCACCGATCAGTAAGAAACTTCCCGGAAGGCTCAGCATAGCCAGGGGGAATTTGCCAGGCTCCGCCACAATTGCAAATATAATTCCCACGAAAACACCGACAGCAAGGAATATACTGCCAACCAAAACCACTATCTTATGAGCTGCATTCATCTTATTTCTCCTTTTCCCCAATATCTGCAAAAACCACCGATTCTCTGCTCATACAATGTCTACATCACCATCTGCCAGATTATGTACAATACAAGCAAGTGTCCCGGATAAAATGCATAACAGAAGTATTTAAACCACTTCTTATGGTATCCCAGTTTTCCATTGTATAGCCATATCACCGGCAATGCGATGAGCGCAAACGCCTGCTGCGGGAATTCAAAGCTATGTCCCGCTATACTAAATGTATAACAATATCCGCTAAGCAGCTGTGCATTGATATAATACATACACACGAGCTGTGCTATCAATTTCCATGGTTCCTTGCCCCGGAACAGATAGAACATTATAACCATGACAACTCCCGCTCCATAGAAATCAACCATGGTGATCGTTCCTATCACATATCCCACAAGAGTCACAACAATCGCAACCGGGATCCACAGCCATACCTTGCCCGTTTTCCTTACCTTGTCTATCAATGCTATCAGCAGTAATCCTATGAGAAATGTCCAAAGTACATTCTGATGAAACAGATACAGGACACTGTCTCCGGACACAAGATCAAATGGAACTTCAGATATCACCGCAAATATCAGCATTCTGCACAGATATCTGCGGAAATTACTGGTATGGTAAAATCCCTCAACTATCATGAACGCAAATATCGGAAATGCTATTCTTCCTATGCACGTAAGTATATCCACATACGGAAACAACGTTGCCCACATGTGATCACTGAGCATGCATGCCATCGCAATGATATGCAGCATACAGGAGCTGAATACTCCTGCCTTTATATTCCAGGACTTTTTCCCCGGATCAATCATTTTACCATTCTGTATATCCGTCATATTGGTTCCTCCTTTTTATATGACTTCGTCATATTGGTTCCTTCTCTTTATAATGTGCCGCCAACTCCTTCGCCCTTGTTAAATCCGAAGATGGCACAGCATATCAGATCTATGATAAACAATACCGACAATGTGATACATATAATGTTCTGCACTTTTTTGCTCTTGGAATTCAGAAATTCACTGAGCTTCGGTGCCGCTATATACACTCCAAACAGGCTGCCCAAACCAAATGCAAGAAGTCCCACCAGACATATTCTTCCATTTACATTAAGAAACTCGTTCTTGTAGTCCCAATACTGTGAATTAAAGAAGAAATCCAGTGCCCAGCTTGCTATGAATTCTATGATTCCACATACCACCATCGCCATAGCAAACAGCTTTGCCTTATCTGCCTTGAAGCGGTCAAGCAGGAATATGATAGCAACGCCGCCGACTCCGTACACAGGCAGCCACGGTCCATACATGGTTCCACGGTTTACAAGAACATGATCCATAACTATATAGAGTACGACCTCCCACAGCCATCCTATAAAACAGAACACAAAGAAGAAGAAAATGAAGTCCCTGAGACTGTATTCACTCTTCACCTTCATTCCCTCAGGCACCTCGACCGCGACATCCTGGAGAATATAGGCCGGTTTAGTCCATACCTCAGCAACTCCCGCGTCTCCTGCCGACTGATAAGCAGCCTCGATAGCCTTTTTGTTATATGGTGCAGCATTGAATGCTTCCTCGACAAAATTTTCCACACCTATATTCTGTCTGAACCAGAAGTACATCTCCACATCAAGCTCCATCTGAAACGGTAATGCTACCAGAAGTCCTGCAACCGGTATAGCCTTGATCATCCACACGTGGATGCACGACAGATCCGTCAGGAACATTTTCCACTTATAGCCTCTCGTCATCTCCCTTGACATGTTCTTCGCATCTCTCCACTTGAGTCTTGGATTCTCCGCCAGGAGATATGGAACCATCCTATACTGATAATACTTGTACACACCACCGATTATCGTGAGCCACCAGAGTGTCATAACAACATTGTAACAGAACATGACCCACATAAGTCTGAGTAAATAATGTCTGTGGAAAGGTGCAAACATCCGGTTGACGGACACCTTGTCACTGTATCTGCACTCCATGGCATAACGGCATTTGCCCACTATCGCCGCACTCTGTATAAAGAAATGGACAACAGCCATGATAAGAGCAGATATCAGGAGCATCACTATGACCTCGCCGGGATTTCTCTCCACATATGCCGTGTTGGCGCCTAAAAGCTTGATGATCCAGGTCTGCTTCGCCGTCACCGAGTCTATCGCACGGGCTACTGTCTCGGCTTTTTTCTCCGACATATGCTCAATCATCGGCATATTCTTTACATACTCCTTGAGTATGGTCACATTGTCAGCCTCATGCTCGGTCTCCTGTCCAAGCACCTGATCTATTCCCTTCACGAATTTTGTCTGGGAAGAATCATCTACCCCAAGATAAGAGAAAATAAAACACACAGCGACCATAGCCATCCAAGCCATAAGTCCACGTTTAAATACCGTGTTCCACGCTCCCTTTTTAAGCTGTTTCCTGTTCCAAGTCATTATAATACATTCTCCCTTATAGAATTTTAAATGTTATCATCTTACGTCTATATCCCGCATTTTTAATGTCACATCACTCAGGCAAACTGTGAAACTCATAACCTGGATCCCCCTAGATGAAGTCGAAGGTTGCCTGCTCATAGGAAAGTTCCTGATATTCCAGTTCTTCCTGATCCGTCTTACTGGTGTAGTCCACCACTACCGTCTGCTGCTTTCCGCCCACCATCTGCTGTCCCAGGATATAGTTCACATCAAAGCGTCCTGTGATGGCCGGTGTCGCGCCACGGGCAGGTACGATGAGCTGCACATGGTTGGCTGCCAGCATGGCAAATATAGGCTCCCATATGTATATATCCTTCGCCGCACCAAACGGGTTGTCAATAAATATTGTTTTAGACTGTACCGACTCCTCCGGTGCCAGGCTGTACATTCCTGCAATGTAGTTGATGACAGCAACCAGGAACTGGATGTAGATACCCTGGGACTGTCCTGTACTTCCAACAGCTTCCTCATACCTGAGATACCGGCTCTGCTCCTTTATCCTCTCCCTCTTGTAGAGATTGAGTCTGATGGCATTCATATCTGTGACCATGACACCGAACAGCTTCTTGAGGCCCAGACAGTCACGGATGTACTTGATCCTCTTTCGTTCATCCTCGTAGGAATCCGCACCCTTCACTATATCATCTATATAATCAGACATCCTCTGCTTTACAAATTCATCCTTCACGTAAGGTATGGTGAGATCGACCATCTTGATGACATCATCGCCCACCGTGATACGTGACAGCTTTGGAAGCTTCTCAAGCTCAGTCTTCACATCCATACATCTCTGTACACACTGATTCTCGAAGTTCTCCTTGATGGCAACCATATCCTCGATACCCTTCTCAACGCGCTCCTTCTCCAGCTTGATAAACTCAATAATCTGAAGAAGATTTGCCAGAAGTTCCTTTGTCTGACTGTAGGTATCCGGAACCTGCACATCCTGTCTGATCGTATTGGCCATCTCGAATACACCCATCTCCACTAGTGTATCCGCCGTCTGTCCCTTGAATCTCATGATTTCATTCTTCGCGCGGTCAAGGGCTTTCATGCTCCTGTCGTACTTCATGAGACTTGTCTCAAATAACTGTCTGAGGGTATCCATGTCTTCATCCAGTACATTTCCACCGGACACATCTATGTCATTTGTATCGACTATTCTCTTTACATCCTTGTACAGATCCACCATGAAACCATACTGCTTATAGTAATCGCTGTACGCCTTCTCAGCTTCTTTGAATATGCGGTTCATATCCGCAAGCACCGCATCTCCATTGGCTATGGCTGTATCTGCATCGGCTGCAGATATCTCCTCACGTACATAGCTGCCATCGCCGTATGTGCGGTTGATGTTCTCTATCGCATACTCTATGCTTCCCTCAAGCTTGCTATACGCCTTCTGGTCAGCCTTCTGCTGCTGCATCAGCGACGCCTCTATCAACGTGAGCCTTGCCAGCTCATCGTCCATCTCCCTGAGATTGTCCTCAGACGTCGGATAGAGCTCTCCTGCCCCGGCAAATACCGCCATGTCAAAGCCTCTCTTCTCTATGGTCTTCTGTATTCTGTCCATTGACTTCTTCAGCGCATCCATGAGCTTCTTCTTGTCCTCAAGATCCGGCGCATGCTCCTTTGAAACCGCCAGCATAGCCATAAATTCCTGTTCAAGCCGTTCATCTGAAATGTCCAAAGTCTCCTTGTATTCCTCCGGTATTCCGTCCTGCCATGCCGCAGCAGCCACGCCTGCACCATCTGTATTTTCAGCAACTCCCGCATTCTCAGACTTCGGCAGATACGGTTCGAAATACTCCGTCCACTTGTACTGGATATCCTCTATATTCCTTGTAAGCCCCGCAAGCTTTGACTCAGTCTCTCCAACCGTCGTCGACCACTTCAGCACATCGCTCTGAAGTCCTGACAGCTTTGCCACAAGGTCAGACTTCCTCTGCTTATACTCGGCAAGTCTCTGCTCCTCCGGTCTTGCAAGATCCGACAGCTGCTCTATCATGACAAATGTCTGTCTTCTGTCAGATCCCTTCTGCTGACTCTGCTGCAGGTCTCCATATCTCTCGGTGTTATTCTTAAGCTCCGTCTCTGTAACCTTGATCGATGTCTTAAGCTCCTCAAGCTCATCCTTCTTATCGAGCAGTGCCTGGTTCAGCTCTCTCTCCCTGTCCTCGGCACCTGTATATCTCGCATCCACAAGCCTTGTGACAAATGCAAGATCCTCCTGATAAGTCGCAAGCTTCTCATTTATCAGGCTGATCTCCTCCGTGAGACCTGCTATCTTATCAGCATTTGCCTTTCTGGCGTCCTCCATGGAGTCCTTAGACATGAAATATTTCCTGTCTCTTCCTATGATAAGCATGTTCTCGGCGGGAACTATCGCTGAGTCTGAAAGCTTATCCATATCGTACACCATTACACATTCGCTGCCGGTGTCTATCGAACCGAGATTTATATCATCCTCCAGACTATCAAATCCCTTTGTCACAACACTGTACGGCAGGTATGGATTTGCCTGAAGCAGCTCCTCCTTTGTATCACCCGGGAGTGCTGACAGATAATCCGCACCATGCATGGCCATGAGCCCATGTCTGGTGGAGATGTAGTTTATCACAGTCTCAGCCCCCTCCGACGGCGGAAATGGTCTGCCATCCTCATAGCATTTCGCAAGCTTTGTCAGTCTGTCGATCTCCTGCTGGCGCTTGATCGTCTCTGTTATGGTGCCCCTAATCCTGTCATTTATAACACCTGTTATATCCTGTGGATTCTCCACAGAGTATACTGCCATGATGCTGTCGAGCTGGCTTCCCGACTGCCTGTACGCCTCGGCGTCAAGCCTTGCATCCTCGCAGCTTCTCTCCAGCGCATCATACTCAGCCTGCACAGTCGTCAGTCTGTATCTGTCATCGTACAGCTTTGTCCTGCCATCTGCTATGGCTATCTCCAACTCTGTCATCTCAGCAAGTATCCTGTCAGACTCCTCCTGAGCCTTGTTCATCATATCCTTCACATCACCCACTACGAGCAGGTTGACCGATGCTGCCAGCTCACTTATGCGGGCACTTATCTCATCAATCTTGGCTGTGGCATCAGCGATATTGTTCTCCGCCACCGCCTGGGCGATCTCGCCCTCCCTCATGACCTTTCTGCAGTACTCCGCCTCCTCAAGTGCGTGATCATAGCTGGTCTGGGCCTCTTCCCTTGCCGCCATGAGCTCTGCAAGCTTCTTCTCATCACGGATGCGTCTGTTGTACGCATACACCGCCATCTTCTCACTGGATGATCCGATGTTGTTTCTTATATTGTCGACTATCAGTCTGCTCTCTTCGTACTGTCGCTTGTTCTCCCTGTATACAAGGTAGTCATTTACACTCTCCTTGTAGCCGATCTGGTTTTTCAGCTCCGCAAGCTTCTTCTCATTGTCCTCTATCTGCGTGACAGTGTCATCCATCTTGCGGTTCATGTCCTCAAGGCGCAGATAATCCCTGGTGACCCTGAGATTTGCCAGACGCTTGTTCTGCTGTTCCATCTGCTCCCCAGCGTCAGCCTTTGCCTTCGCCAGCTCCTCCATATGGGTGTCGCCCTCCTGTGTACACGCCCTTCCTGTGGCATACACATCGGCCAGGCCCTTACATATCCTGTCGTTGTCCTCGTAGAGACCTATGCATGAGTTCACCTTGCCCTCGAGCACATTTATCAATTCTATCTGGTGGTCATAGTTGGCTATGTCACGCTTTCTCTGTGCCAGAACGTTCAGCTTGTCCTTGATGTCGAGAAGAGTCTCTGCCATGGTGTCTTCCTCACCGTTTCGTCCTGTCTTTGTGGCAAATGCCTTCTCTATGATCTCCTCTATAAGCAGATCCTCCACGACCTTCCTTGTGGTCCTGTAATTTGTCTCAAAATACGTTCTTACATGCCCCTCTGTCTTGTTGATTCCACGTATGATTTCCCAGTGGCTCTCGTGGAGACCATAGCCACTTATAAATCTCTGGTACTCTCCCTTCTTGTCAAATACCCTGATCTCCAGGCTCATATCCCTGTGTCCGAGATCCTTGAGATATGTCTTTAAACCGTTGAATGTGATCCTCTCATTACCCTCCGACAAAGGAAGGTTCACTATGTCATTCTTGTTATATTCCCTGTAGAAAATGCAGTAATTAAAATATTCTATGGATGCAGTGTCCTTCTGTACCTCCCCGGCATCCGCCGTATCCTTTGCCTTTCTGGCACAGAATCCGGTGGTCATGTATCTGTAGCCATCCTTTATATCCGCCTCGTCAAGCTTCCACTCGATCAGCGAATGGATGACTGTGTTGCCGCCGCCCGCACGGAAAAGCTTCTCCACAGGCTGCTTCTCATCCAGAGTACAGTTCGGTATCAGGTTCTGAAGGAGCAGAAGCATGAGAATACTCTTTCCTCCTCCATTTGCCAGATCATACAGCGTGTTCTTTCCATACATTCTCATGGTGAAGTCATCGTACTGCTGTGTACCAAAGTTATATTTTACATTGTTGACCCTTATCCTGTTGATACTAGGCATCCTCTTCTTCACCTCCAAGCAGCTGATACAGCCGTCCTCTGTATTCCTCAAAATAGTTCTCCGACAAAGCTTTCATCCTGTCTGTCGGATAGTACCTGTCCGCATTCTCCACAAATAACCGCTGGGCCGACATGAAGTTGAACACCAGCTTCACATAACCCGCCCGGGATGCCTTGGACGCCCTGGCGCTGTCGCCCTCCTGATTGCCCGTCACCGCCGGGAGCTCATCCCACAGAAGCGCTATCGCCTTGAAGCTGTCCTGCTCCACCTCATCAGTTGACAGAACATCAAGCTTCTTCGTTATGTCCGCAAGATATTTGCTTGTCTCATCTATAATGTTCTCTGACTTCACATACTCCCTGAACTGATAGCTGGAGGAATCCTTGTAAAAATAGAGAAGTGTCATATACATAATGAAGTAACACAGATAGAGCTCCTTGTTCAGACGAAGTCCCAGAAGCTTCTTCATATCGTCATTCGTATAGCCAAATACCCTGTTGCCCTCTCCGGCTGTTATATACAAGCTGTCATTGTACTCGTACAGTGACAGGTTCATCTTCTTCATCATATTCATGACGATGTCGTACACCTCGGCATTGCCGTAGAATTCATCGTACAGCGGGCCGTTGTCGGGATGCTTCTTGCAGATCTCCTCACCTGATATTAACTTGGAATATATCTCTATCGCCTTGTCCAGATTCTTACTTTCCATCTTTTTCTCCTATTCTCCGTACAATCACTCTCAGCTGGTTTTGTTAAACTGAATTCCCGTAACATACATGTCCTCGCCAATCTGTATCTCTTCGTCTGGATGGAATTCCAGTGTAAATGTCATGCCTCTGAACGCATCCAGTGTGAGTTCCGGTGCATACATCTCACGGGAGAGACCGGATCTGCTGCCACCAGCCTGATCTCCAGATACAGATGCCGCCAGCGTTTTTTCGTCAACTTTCTTTATTCTCTCTATGTGATCTACCAACATTCCCTCCAGCATAGTGTCCGGCTTTGCCAGTATCTCATCCACGCTGTACCTGTCCTTCTGAGCCAGATGTGTGAGGAAGGAATAGTAATCTTTGTTGTCGTAGATTTCTTTTCCAAACTTAACTTCAAGTATTCCATTGAATTCCTTGAGACTCAGGTGCCCCCATTTGTTCAGCTGGTCAAGGAGTTCGTGGAACAGCTTTGTGAAGTTGGCACTTATCTGTTCATCGAGCAGTTCATCTTCGTAACGGAAGTTCGGATCAAGCTGATCCTTCTTCACCTTTGTGGTCTTCGCATTGTCCTCGGACTTCAGCGTGAGCATGTGATCTATGGATGTCATGCTGAACGTTTTCACGATCCTCGGAGCGAAGAGAGGCGCAAGTATGGTGAGTATCTTATCCGGTCTGTCCTCTTTTATGATACTCTGAAGCTGTCCTGCAAAGTCAAATGCAGGTCTAAGCTTCTGCAGCTTTGCCTTGTGTATGATATTGTCCGATATGTTCTGCAGCTCCATGGTGCTGCTTATCAGACTTCCGTGCTTGATGATGGTCCTCTTGAGTTCAAGCTCAAGCTGGCTTATCTCCTCCATAGCTTTCAGGTTGCCCTTGCCCATATTATCATAGCTCGCCTTAGTGATCGCTTTGTCCACCAGAGCTTTGTTCTTGGCAAAGAGCTTCTGCTCGTCAGCGAACCATTTGCCGACGGTCTTCATATAATTCTCGTACTCCTCCGCGCCCTTGAACACGTCGATGGACAGAAGATTTACTATCTCATCCTTCTCGCGGATCAGTCTGTTCACCTCGCTATTGATCCTGCGCACGACCTCGATACCGCCACGGAAGTTCTCTCCAACGATCATCTTTTCCAGAAGAAGCTGCTGCACGTTGATCTTGCTCTCGTCCTTGATCTCCTTGGTGTCCAGATAGAATTCGATTCCATCCGCAGTGATGAAATACAGGACCTTGCCATCCACTATATGGCTGTCTATCAGCTTCACTCGTCCCGTCTTGCGCTGCTTCTTTCCCGGATCATAGAACGTGAATTCAAATGCTCTTCCATCGTTCTTGATCTTGTCAAATATATACATTATCAGGTCAGCCCTGTCATCTCCCGCGATCTCCACATCGAAATCACGGTCAAGGAGCTGCCCCATGAATTCCTCATATTCATCGTATGACACTTCACGCTCATTGAAGCTGTTCTCCTGAATAAAAAAACGCAGAATCGCCATGGTTATATAACCCATGTCCAGCTGTGCATAACGACCTTCCTTATACTGCGCAAATGTGGTCTCAGCCAGAACAAAAAACGGGTAATATTTCCTCAGATTCTGCATTCTTGCATTATGTTCTTCAATTATGTCATTTATCATCACGTATTTGAGTGCCATGTTTTCTCTATCTCTGTACTTTCCTGATTATAATAGATCTTATACCATATACTTTTCCTGATATATCTGCCCATATTCTGAGACACATATCTTCTCTATCCGCATATGGATATACAGATTTAGTATACCATGACACTTTTGTTCACACAACGATATTTATCTTCCGTACTTCAGCTCATTTATCGATCTTCCACACACTGTCAACATGAATTCCGTGGCACTCTCACTGTTCTGTCCCACATCATTCAGCCCGACATATCCCGGCTGATAGCCCTCGCAGTCACCCTCTATCTGAAACTGGACTGTGACCGTCACCTGCTGCCCCTTATATGTGGCATTCCCTTCAAACTGCACTATCTGACTTCCGTCCGTCGCGACAAATGCCTGCCAGTGTTCATCGCTGCAATAGGCATCCAGACCATCCCCATAGGTTGTGTCTCCATCCGGGAATATCTTCTGTTCCTTTATATAATCTATCCTCTTATCCGGAATATCGGCTGCATCTTTGCCGATCCCCGCCTCACCGATACCTGTCACGCACATGGACAATGTGAGTATGACTGCCAAAAGCTTGCAGAATTTGTTCTCCCTAAACTTCTCCCACCGCTTGATATTCAGTGCAAATGCAAGGATTCCTCCCACGATCGCACCACCCACATGCGCATAGATATCTATATTCTTCTCATTTGTATACAGAGCATATATGACCACAACAACTATGGATATCATCATATCTTTTCTGCTTGCTTTCCTGTTGCCCATGAATGTCAGGAACACAGCAGCACATATGATTCCGAACACCGCCCCTGATGCTCCTATAGAGAAATGCATTCTGTCAGGATCAGTCATATGATACACATTCATGGATATGATCCCGGCAACAATTCCTGATACAAAGTATATGATAGTCGTCCTCAGGGAGCCAAGTTTTCTCTCCACCGTGGAGCCAAACATATATAGTGCAAACATATTGCCAAAGAGATGATCAAAGCCAGAATGCAGGAACATCGCCGATATAAGTCGTCCATACTCGCCATTCAGCTTCACGTACTGATAGTTGAGTCCACCGGTTCTGGAGTAATTGTCCACACCGATGCACATGATGCCAGCTATGACATTTGCCACTATCAATGCAATCGTAACTATAGGGATCGTCCTCTTTATCTGTGGCTGTGGGGAAGCTCCACCGCCCATCTGCTCAGGTCTGATCACATATGCTGTGTCCTGGTCAATATCCTGCTCAAATCTCCCATAGTCATCATGTTCAAAGCCATAGCCGAAATTGTTTTCTTCCATATAATACTCTCCTGACAATGCCCTCCACGGCTGGCATCCACATACTGTTCATTGTTTTACACGATACACTGTTTTTCCACCTTGCAGTACCATTCTTCACACCTTTTTTCTTAGTCGAATACTCTCTTAAGTACCTCGTCCTCATACAGAACCTTCTTGGCAAGTTCTCTGTAGTTCTCCTCGTGAAGGTATGTGTGTCTGTGAGGCTTGATCTGAGGAGCCATGTCTATCGCCTTTACAAAATCCTCTCTCTTGAGGTCAAGTGTGGCTACATAATCCCAGAAACCAGTCTTTTCAAATATTGCATTTACCCTGACATATCTGTGATCCTGGACAACAGCCATGATATATGTGGCAATTCCCACCTGGATTCCATGGAGCTGTGGCTGTTCAAGCATCTTGTCAAGTGCATGTGAGATCAGGTGTTCACTTCCGGATGTCGGTGTGCTTCCGCCTGCAATCTCATTAGCAACACCGCTCATGGCAAGGGAATCGAGAAGCTCCTTCAGGAAGAGGTCATCCTTGATCGTCTCAAATGGTGTTCTGACGAAACTGTTCACTGCCTTCTTCGCTATCATAACTGCAAAATCGTTCATCTCAGAGTATCCCAGTTCAGACTCGAAGAGCCAGTCATAGAGGGATGTGATCTTGGATACCATATCTCCGATTCCCGAGTAAAGGAATCTCTCTGGAGCAGACTTGATGATCTCCGTGTCAGCTATGATTCCATATGCCATTCTTGCCGGCACCGATGTACGCCGTCCATTTACCATAAGTGATGCGCTGGCGCTTGAGAAACCATCCGATGATGCCGATGTCGGAATACTTATAAAAGGAAGCTTTCTGAGATATGCCGCATACTTTGCCACATCAATAACCTTTCCTCCGCCGATACCCACGATCACCTGGGCCTTCGCATCTATATCAAATGCCAGCTTGATTATATCCTCTATATTGGTGGAATCCAGCTCTCTGTACTCCACAACTGTCACATTTTCTTTCTTCAGAGAATCCATGACCTGCTGTCCAAACATGTCTATGAGTCCATTTCCAAAATAAATAACAGCATTCTTCATCCCGGAAGCACTTATATATTTGCCCAGATCATTCAGGGTTCCCTTTCCGATCTTAAGAATGGTTGGTATTGCTATATGACTTCCTGCCATCTGTTTATCCTCCTAAATACATTTCTACCATTATACATTATATGATCAGCAAAAATAAACAGGACAATACACATTTTGTCTCATACCTTTACTTACCTTTCTAATTTCTAACCATGTCTGCCTTATGCTGTTTTCATATCCTTTAAATTTCTTACAGCATCTTCATATTTTTACCCGAAAAACACATTTTCTACACAACTTCTCCAAAATTAGAACACATTTTCTCGGTATATTATTAACTGTAAACAGCGAGAGCGTAAGCGAGTTGTTTACATCCCCTTTTTCATAAACGACTGCAACACCCTCCCCTCACATAATGTAGTTGCAGTCACTCCCTTTTAATACAAAAAGAAGAGGCTGCCAGAGATGGCAGCCTTTTCTTTTTGTATTCAGATAATTTATATTTACTCACTTCTGAGCGCTATAACAGGATCCTTCTTAGCTGCAAGTCTCGATGGGATAAGTCCTCCGATCAATGTCAGTATAACGCTGATAATTACCAGCATCACTCCACCCTTCCAAGGAAGCGCCGATACACCGGCAACGTTGATATAACTCTCTATCACCTTACTGATCGGTATATTGATCAGCACCGTCACGCCGATTCCTATGAGTCCTGAGAAGAGACCTATTATAAATGTCTCCGCATTGAACACTCTTGAGATATCCTTCTTTGAAGCTCCTATGCTTCGCAGAATACCAATCTCCTTTGTTCTCTCAAGAACTGAGATATATGTGATTATTCCGATCATGATGGATGAAACTATCAATGAAATTGCCACAAATGCAATGAGTACATAGGTTATCGCGTTGATGATCTTGGTCACCGATGACAGCATGATTCCGATGTAATCAGTGTATGTGATCTCCTTGTCAGGATAATCCTCGTTGTACTTGTCTATAAGCTTTGTTATCTCGTCCTTATCCGCAAATTCTGCACAGTAGAGGTTGATGGAAGCCGGCTTTGCAAGCTCTGCATATCCAAGCTTTGACATGTTATCCTCATAAGTAGATGTTGACTCCTGGAAGAAACCGTAACCCTTGAGCATATCGAAGAGCTGATCCTTGGTCATGGACGCCATCTGTGCCTGCATGTCCTCAGTAACCTGACCTGAAGCCATAAGCTGCTGCATAACAGAATCCATATCCACATCATCCGCTGTCAGTTCCTTGCCATCTGAAAATGGCATTCCTGTAAATATGTCAGTATCAGGATTATCCATCTGAGCCTTGAGTACATCTGTCTTCTCGTTCTCTGAAACTATGTAATTGGCAAGCTCCGATGTGTAACCTATATATCCCGGCTGCATGGTAGTTGCATACGCTTTATCCGAAGCCCTGATTACTGCCGACACCTTTACTTCAAGGCCCCCGGCCACTGCAGACTTCAGAAAATCAGCATCAGAACTCATATCTGTGTATGTTCCATCATCATTCTTCTTGTACAGATTGCCCGGAAGCACAACCTTAAACTTGAGATTAAGAAGGTCATCGTATGTAAACACCATCTGCTCAAGCTCCGGTGCCTCTCCGCCAGCAAGTATGGTTGAAACCATATCGCTCAGTTCCTTTGAATCCCTAAGTCCAAGAGTATACAGTGTAAAATCACTTATCTCATTGTTCTTGTCGACGACAAGTACAACCTCGTTCTTGTTCTCAGGCCAGTGTCCTGCCAGTACATCGTACTGCTGCTTGAGCAGAGTGTCATTGTCAAGCATCTGTGTCCACATGTCCATTGATGATGAGCCGTAACTAAACGCCGACATGAAATCTGCCGTTGACTCCTGTGCCTCCGCCATACCTCCAAATCCCATATCTGCCATTGTGGTGCTTGGATTTACCTGGGCAACACCGCCATTTGCACTGTTCTCGTTAAACACATATAATGGTGTATCATATGTGTATGTTATATCACTTGTATACTTGGTGAAGCCGTTTGCATCGTCTTCTATATAATTCTTAAATGACTCAAGGTCGTTCTCCTTCACATCTGACACCATGGACACGAGCATGTCTCCCATGATATCTCCCGAATATATCTTGTCCTCGCCAGCGTGATTGTGATCTGAATTCTCCTCGTTGTTACCTACCATCTTTGAGAGCAGCTCATTGTAATCCATCGCTTTCTTCGTTATCTGCACTGGATATGTGGCAAGTGTCTCCTCCTGTACATCGTTTATGTACTTCTGGAATCCAGACGATAGCGACAATATAAGTGCTATTCCTATGATTCCTATACTTCCGGCAAATGCTGTTAAGAATGTCCTTCCTTTCTTGGTCATGAGGTTGTTCAGACTCAGCGAGAACGCTGTGAACATACTCATGGATGTCTTTCTAGGTTCATAACTTCCGTCATCCTCCTTTGCTTCATCCTCATCTGAGAATGGATTGGAGTCATCTATTATATTTCCATCGAGGAGCTTTACGATTCTTGTTGAATACTGCTGTGCCAACTCCGGGTTGTGCGTGACCATAATAACCAGCTTGTCCTTGGCTATCTCCTTGAGCAGTTCCATGATCTGAACACTTGTCTCTGTGTCAAGTGCACCCGTTGGCTCATCCGCCAACAGAATATCCGGATCGTTTATGAGTGCTCTGGCGATGGCAACTCTCTGCATCTGTCCACCGGACATCTGGTTTGGTTTCTTGTGAATCTGATTTTCCAGACCGACCTTCTCCAGAACCTCCTTCGCTCTCTTTCTTCTCTCTGCCTTTGATACTCCTGACAAAGTGAGCGCAAGCTCTACATTTGACAGTACCGACTGATGCGGTATCAGATTGTAGCTCTGGAATACAAATCCGACTGAATTGTTTCTATATGAATCCCAGTCTCTTGACTTGAAATCCTTTGTCGACTTGCCATTGATAACCAGATCTCCACTGGTGTACTGATCCAGTCCGCCCACTATGTTCAGAAGCGTTGTCTTTCCACAACCCGACTGACCAAGTATGGACACAAACTCATTTCTCCTAAAGTTCACAGATACACCCTTAAGTGCCTGAACAACTTCATCACCAGTGTGATAATCCTTCACGATATTCTTAAGCTGAAGCATTCTGTCCTCCCTTTTTAAGATTATATTGTGCAAAAGCATAGTAAGGTGCTTTGCGCCACGTCTGTGTGCATACACATAACGTATTATGTTCTATATGCATTACTCTTTTATATATTTGTCAGTATTACTGGCAAATCATAGCATTTAATTTTTTTCAATGCAATTAAGGCGGACTATTCTTTATAAATGTTTTATTTTTTTCATTTCTATCGATAAGTTCAAACTAACTATATGTTGAACTTTTGGCTAAAAATTCTTTTATTTTCTTATTATATGGGGTATAATCAGCGTAAGTGGGTACATTGTATCCAAATATAATTTTACGGAGGATTTTACAAATGTTAGTTTCAGCAACAGAAATGTTAAAGAAAGCTAAGGCTGGTCACTACGCAGTAGGTCAGTTCAACATCAACAACCTTGAGTGGACAAAGGCTGTTCTCCTCACAGCTCAGGAGCTTCAGTCACCTGTTATCCTTGGTGTTTCAGAGGGCGCTGGAAAGTATATGACAGGATTTGAGACAGTTGCAGCAATGGTTAAGGCTATGGATGAGTCACTTGGAATCACAGTTCCTGTAGCTCTTCACCTTGATCACGGAACATACGAAGGATGCTACAAGTGTGTTAAGGCTGGATTTACTTCAATCATGTTCGATGGTTCACACTATCCATTCGAGGAGAACCTTGCTAAGTCAACAGAGCTCGTTAACGTAGCTCATCAGCTTGGCCTCTCAATCGAGTGTGAGGTTGGTTCTATCGGTGGTGAGGAAGACGGAGTTATTGGTATGGGCGAGTGCGCTGATCCAGCGGAGTGCAAGACTATCGCTGATCTCGGCGTTGATATGCTTGCTGCTGGTATCGGTAACATCCATGGTAAGTACCCAGCTAACTGGAAGGGACTTAGCTTTGAGACCCTTGATGCTATCCAGCAGAAGACAGGCGTTATGCCATTAGTTCTTCACGGTGGTACAGGTATCCCAGCTGACATGATCAAGAAGGCTATTTCACTTGGCGTTTCAAAGATCAACGTTAACACAGAGTGCCAGTTATCATTCGCAGATGCTACAAGAAAGTACATCGAGGCTGGTAAGGATCTTGAGGGCAAGGGATTTGATCCTAGAAAGCTTCTCGCTCCTGGTTTCGAGGCTATCAAGGCTACTGTTAAGGAGAAGATGGAACTCTTCGGATCAGTTGGTAAGGCTAACGACTAATTAACAGATCTTTAACAGAACAATTAACAAATGTAACGATAAACTGTTCGACAGCTTTCGGACAAGTATCGCTCACGTAAACTTAAAGGAACCCCATCACAGCTTGCACAAGCCATGATGGGGTTCTTATTCTTACTTATTTTTCTTTTATATTATTTTTTATCTTCACTAATATAAATTTCTAAATTCTAATCTTGCTTCTCTGCCTTATCCTTTTTTCTGCTGATTGTCCACCATATAGGAACTGATATTAGCATGAAAAGTGCCGCTGCCACGCTGATCCATGCACCGACTCCGAGTCTTGCATTTGCCGCTGCATCTAGCTTTCCAAGATCTATCAATGACAGAACAAATTCAAATATCAATATTCCGCCAACAACTATAGATATAACAAGGTCTGCTATATAACAGCCTGCCTTGTTGATAAATGCACAGATCACGTCTGCTATAATAACTACCGCCACAACAAGCATTGACAGTACATTTATCCCAAACACTCCAACTATACTTCTGGCATCTGTCCCCATATAAGCATAAGGAATAAATACTGATACAACAGCCATGATAATGCCGATCAGGTTTAACATATTAGGTACATGTGTGGATCCCTTCTTCACATCATCAGGTATGTTCTGCCTGTTCTCATATCCCATATAACCCATAGGGTTGTTGTATGGCGTTGGCTGTACCGGCTGGCCGTACTGCGACTGTGGCTGGTATGGCTGCTGGGTTGGCTGGCCATACTGCGACTGTGGCTGGTATGGCTGCTGGGTTGGCTGGCCATACTGCGGCATCTGCTGGTATGGTGTCTGCATTGGCTGTGCTCCCTGGATATACTGTGACTGTGGCTGATATGGCTGCTGGGCTGGCTGACCGTACTGCGACTGTGGCTGGTATGGATGCTGCACCGGCTGGCCATACTGTGGCATATGCTGATACAGTGACTGAGCTGGCTGTGCTACCTGACTATATGGTGCTTGAACTGACTGCACACCCTGACCATTCTGTGCCTGACTATTCTCAGCCATCATAGCCTTTTTCTGCTCAGAAGTCGACCTGCCATCAACTCTGTCAATATCTTCTACTCTATTCTGTTCATCCATGTTCGTCATCTACCTCCGATGTAATTATTCGACACATCCCTTACATATCGAGATACCTCTTCAGATACTGTCCTGTATAGGACTGAGGTATCTTCGCAACTTCCTCAGGAGTTCCTCTGGCAATGACCGTTCCACCGCCAGCGCCTCCTTCAGGTCCCATGTCAATAATATAATCTGCGGTCTTGATAACGTCAAGATTATGTTCGATAACCACAACTGTGTTGCCGCCCTCGCTGAGCCTTCTGAGTATATCCACAAGTCTGTGCACATCAGCAAAATGAAGTCCCGTGGTTGGCTCATCAAGCACATATATCGTCTTTCCTGTTCCTCGTCTCGAAAGCTCTGTTGCAAGCTTGATTCTCTGCGCCTCTCCGCCCGACAGAGTGGTGGATGGCTGACCCAGCTTGATATATCCGAGTCCAACATCGCGGAGAGTCTCTATCTTCCTCAGTATCCTTGGCACATTTGCAAAGAACTCACATGCCTCGTCAACTGTCATGTCAAGGACTTCATTGATACTCTTGCCCTTGTACTTGACCTCCAGAGTCTCCCTGTTATATCTCTTTCCTCCGCACACTTCACATGGCACATATATATCTGGCAGGAAGTGCATCTCTATCTTGATTATTCCATCTCCTCGACACGCCTCGCATCGTCCACCAGATACATTAAAGCTGAATCTTCCCTTGCCGTAACCTCTTGCCTTGGCATCCTTGGTTCCAGCAAACAAATCCCTTATCAGATCAAATGTACCTGTATAAGTAGCCGGATTGGATCTCGGCGTTCTACCTATAGGTGACTGGTCTATATTGATAATCTTATCCAAAGCATCATAACCGATGATATGGTCGTGCTTTCCTGCTTTAATCCTGCTCTTGTTGAGTCTTCTCGCCAGCTTCTTGTACAAGATCTCATTTACCAGAGAACTCTTTCCTGAACCAGACACACCCGTCACACATGTCATGATTCCAAGTGGTATGTCCACATCTATATGCTTGAGATTGTTCTCATAAGCATTCTTGACAGTGAGCCATCCGGTTGGCTTTCTCCTCACATCTGGAACCTCTATCTTCTTCCTGCCGCTTAAGTAGTCACCGGTGATAGAATTCTCACATTTCATAATGTCTTCAGCCGTACCCTCAGCTACCACATATCCACCATTTGCACCGGCTCCCGGTCCTATATCTATAATGTGATCCGCCGCCCTCATGGTATCCTCGTCGTGCTCTACAACGATAAGCGTATTTCCAAGGTCTCTCAGATTCTTGAGCGCTGCTATCAGCTTGTCATTGTCCCTCTGGTGAAGTCCGATACTTGGCTCATCCAGAATATATGCAACTCCGACCAGACCTGAACCTATCTGCGTGGCAAGTCTTATTCTCTGTGCCTCTCCACCTGAGAGCGTGCTTGTACCTCTACTCAGACACAGATAGTCAAGTCCCACATCAATAAGAAAATGCAGTCTCGACCTTATCTCCTTGAGTATGGCCGCACCTATCATCTTCTGTCTGTCAGTGAGCTCCAGATCTTTCATGAACTTTGCAAGTTCTGTGATAGGTAGTTCTGTAAGTTCAGCAATATTCTTATCTCCAACCGTCACCGCAAGGGCTGTAGGCTTAAGTCTCTTGCCACCACAGACCTCACAAGGAGTTATCGTCATGAATGTCTCATACTCAGCCTTTGTGGACTCCGCAGATGTCTCCCTGTATCTTCTGGCAACACTCTTTATGAGTCCCTCAAATGTTATATCATACACTCCCTCCCCGCGCTGTCCCTTATAGTACACCTTAACCGGGCGAGAGTTCTTTCCATATAATAAGAGATCCTTGATATCCTGTGGATAATCCTGAAATGGCGTATCAAGAGAGAATCCATACTCCGCACTGAGTGCCCTGAGTATTGCATTTGAATAGCTTTTGCCATCATTGCACGACTGCCATCCCAGAACCACTATGGCTCCATCATTTATCGACAAACTCTGATCGGGTATCATAAGATCCGGATCAAATTCCATCTTGAAGCCAAGACCTGCACATGTCGGGCATGCGCCAAATGGATTGTTGAACGAAAAGCTTCTCGGCTCTATCTCATCTATGCTGATTCCGCAATCCGGGCATGAAAAGCTGTCTGAGAAATTGATAATGGTATTCTCCTTCTGAACACCATTCTCATCCCTCTCCCCGATCACCTCAATCTTCATAAGCCCCTCTGCAAGCTGAAGTGCGGTCTCTATGGAATCTGTGAGTCGCCTCTCCACATCCTGTCTTACAACCAGACGATCGACAACTATATCTATACTGTGCTTCTTGTTCTTATCGAGCTTTATCTCCTCCGACAGCTCATACATGCTGCCATCGACAACCACTCTGACAAATCCGCTCTTCTTTGCCTTCTCCAGCAGCTTTACATGCTCTCCCTTTCGGCCTCTGACCACAGGCGCAAGCACCATGAACTTTGTCCTCTCAGGTAGTTTCATGATCTCATCCACCATCTGGTCAACCGTCTGTCTGCTTATGACCTTACCACAGTTCGGGCAGTGTGGTATTCCCACTCTGGCATAGAGAAGTCTGAAATAGTCGTATATCTCAGTGACAGTGCCAACTGTGGATCGAGGATTTCTGTTTGTTGACTTCTGATCTATGGAGATTGCAGGGGAAAGTCCCTCTATCTTGTCCACGTCCGGCTTCTCAGCCTGTCCAAGGAACTGTCTCGCATAGGAGGACAGCGACTCCATGTATCGTCTCTGTCCCTCCGCATATATCGTGTCAAATGCCAGTGAAGACTTACCTGATCCCGAAAGTCCTGTCACGACAACAAATTTGTCCCTTGGAATCTTAACATTGATATTCTTCAGATTATTTTCACGTGCGCCCTCAATAGTAATATACTTCCTGTCAATATTCCTGCTGGCGTTGAAATAATCATCATCTTTCATGCTCGCATCCGTTATATTCTCCAGATGCTCACCACGTTCATAATTCTTATTGTCTTCCATCTTGATCTAACCTTTTCTCTTTATCATTTATATTTGTTATATCTTAATTATCTACCCTGCATCCATCTATTCTTTATCATAATCTCTCAGTGCCGCCTTGTACACCTTGAGCTGATCTCTGATCTCCGCCGCCACCTCAAAGTTGAGGTCTGCCGCCGCCATATTCATCTTCTTGGTCAGCTTGGCGATAACCTTCTGAAGCTCCTTCTTCGTCATGGACTCAGCGTCCTTATCCTCATCTGGAAGTTCCTCCTTCTTCACCTCTATGGTTATGAGATCCCTTATGCTCTTCTCTATAGTCTTAGGGGTTATTCCATGTTCCTCATTATACTTCTGCTGTATCTCACGACGTCTGCTCGTCTCATCGAGGGCATACTTCATAGAACCCGTGATAGTATCCGCATACATGATGACATGTCCATCCACATTTCGGGCTGCTCTTCCTATGGTCTGGATGAGTGATGTCTCCGATCTCAGGAAACCTTCCTTATCAGCATCCAGTATTGCCACCAGAGTGATCTCCGGTATGTCAAGTCCCTCTCTCAGAAGGTTGATTCCAACAAGCACATCAAATACGCCAAGACGGAGATCTCTCACTATCTCAACCCTCTCCATAGTGTCTATATCCGAGTGCAGATATTTCACCTTTATATCATTATCCCTCATATAGCTGGTGAGATCTTCAGCCATACGCTTGGTAAGTGTTGTCACAAGTACCTTGTGTCCCTGCTCAGTCTCCTTGCGGACCTCTTTCAGCAGATCATCTATCTGTCCCTCAACCGGTCTGACCTCAACCGGCGGATCCAGAAGTCCCGTAGGTCTGATGATCTGTTCAGCCATGAGCATCTGGTGTTCCTCCTCGTATTTGCCCGGTGTGGCAGATACGAACATGACCTGATCCAGCTTCTGCTCAAATTCCGAGAAGTTGAGCGGCCTGTTGTCAAGTGCAGATGGAAGCCTGAATCCATAGTCAACCAGATTCATCTTACGGGATCGGTCTCCCGAATACATCGCGCCAACCTGAGGCACCGTCATATGTGACTCATCTATAATAAGAAGAAAGTCATCATCAAAGAAATCCAGCAGTGTGCTCGGCGTCTCTCCGGCTGATCTTCCAGCCAGCGGACCGGAATAGTTCTCTATACCAGAGCAAAATCCAGTCTCTCTCATCATCTCCATATCAAAGTTAGTTCTCTCCTCGATACGCTGTGCCTCGATGAGTTTATCCTTTGACTTGAAGTAAGCAACTCTGTCCTTGAGCTCCGCCTCTATCCTCTTCAACGCCTTCTCCATCTTCTCCTGTCCAACTACATAGTGGGATGCCGGAAACAGGCATGTATATGTCAGATCTCTCTTTCCCTCTCCGGTGAGCGGATCAAACTCTGTGATCCTGTCTATCTCATCCCCGAAGAATTCTATCCTTATTCCATCGTCAAATGTTGACACAGGAATTATCTCAAGTACATCCCCGCGCACTCTGAACGTGCCTCTCTGCAGATCCATGTCATTCCTATCATACTGTATATCTGTCAGCTCATCGATGACCTGATCCCTGTCCTTTATCATGCCCACTCTGAATGAGAGCATCTGATTCCTGTACTCGTCCGGATCACCGATACCATATATACACGACACAGATGCAACCACTATGACATCTTTTCTGTCTATGAGCGCAGCTGTGGCACTATGTCTCATCCGGTCAATATCGTCATTGATAGACGAATCCTTTGCAATATAGGTATCCGTGGAAGCCACATATGCTTCCGGCTGATAATAATCGTAGTATGATACAAAATACTCCACCGCATTGTTCGGAAAAAACTCCTTCATCTCCCCATAAAGCTGTGCCGCCAGAGTCTTGTTATGTGCAAGTATAAGCGTGGGCTTATTCAGCTGCTGTATGACATTCGCCATGGTAAAAGTCTTACCAGATCCGGTTACACCCAGCAGCGTCTCAAACTGATTACCTTCCTGAAAACCCTTTACCAATTTTTCTATTGCCTCCGGCTGATCTCCGGTGGGCTTGTATTCCGATACCAATTCAAAATGATCCATAAAAGTCTCCTACTCTAGGCTAAAGCCTGCATCTATTATATCGAACATTAGTTCCCATATCAAGTGAAAACACGGCAGTTGCTCAAGTTTATTTATCCCCCTGAACAACTGCCACTATACTTCATCTGTTTGCTCACAACACCTTCTATGCCGCTAGTTCATCCCTACCCAGGCTTATCTCATAGCAGCCTTTCTCATCGACAGTCACCACGACCCTCTCAAATCCTGTGTAAAATCTTAATATATACAGATCATCTGCCCTTAAGATAACCACCTCAGCATTCATCTCCGCCAGATCTGTCATATTGTCTTTCAGCACACCCTCGCTGACTCTGATGATCTGTCTCTCCTTCTCCACCTGTCTCTTCTCCTGAAGCTCCTTATAATAAAGGAAGAGATTCTCCTCCAACGCCTTTGATCTGCAGCTGCATCTGTGAAAATAGCTGCCGATGATCATGTAAAGCATGTATGCTGTCTCCTGCTGTCTGTGTGATGTCTTTTCTGTAAATGAATATCTCATAATCGTTACCTCCATAATGAAAAAATAAACCTAAAATAAATCTACAAAATGTTGTCAATGTGTTATCTGGAGCTTTACCAGCTCACACCTTATCAGTGCCCGCTCCCCGGTCTGTCATTTTTCAGCCGACGACAGTCGCTGTGTCCGTATTCTTTGCTGCCCCGGATACCGGGCAGATGCATATTCAGTTTTCATTTGAAATCTGCCCCATGCCCAAAAGGCAACAAAAAAAGAGTCATGATCGCAGACTTGTAGCACTTGCTACTTATCATGTTTTCAAACTCTTCTACTTAAAATATGATTTATTCAATTTTCATTATGGATATCAGCAATCGATGATGTATATGTTATATCAAAAACTAACTGAGGTGTCAACATATTTATAAATATATCTATAAAACACAAGAGAGCCAGATTTCTCCGACTCTCTTAAATATGCATCCACAAATGCATACCCCAATTAGTATCTATAATTTCCTACCTTATCGCATCCTTCATGCTCTTCACATAATCTCTCACATAAGGCACACAGTCCTTGCCGTACTGGGCGCACAGCTTGACGATGGCTGAACCGACGATGACACCATCTGACTTTTCCGCCATCTGCTTTGCCTGCTCAGGTGTGGATATTCCGAAACCTACAGCACAAGGGATGTCCTTCGCCTTCTTCACCAGATCGACCATTGCACCTATGTCTGTGGTGATCTTGGTTCTGGTTCCGGTTACGCCGAGTGATGACACGCAATATATAAATCCACTCGCATCATTTGCGATCATGGATATTCTCTCATGGGATGTAGGTGCGATGAGTGAAATGAGATCCACATCATACTGCTTGCATATCCCGTCAAACTCATTCTTCTCCTCGTAAGGAATGTCAGGAAGGATCAGACCATCTATGCCAATCTCCTTGCATGTGCTGATGAATCTCTCCGAACCATAGGAGAACACGACATTTGCATATGTCATGAACACCATAGGTATTGTCACTTTCTTGCGGAGCTTTCTCACAAGGTCAAATACCTTGTCTGTCGTCACACCGCCTGCCAGCGCTCTTATATTTGCGCCCTGGATGACCGGGCCCTCGGCTGTCGGGTCTGAGAATGGAATTCCCAACTCGATGAGGTCTGCACCGGCCTCCACCATTGCGTATACTACCTCCTCTGTCACATCCAGCGACGGATCGCCACATGTCACAAATGGTATAAATGCTTTTCCATGCTCAAATGCTTTTGATATATTACTCATGAAGATCCTCCCCTCTGTATCTTGCGATGGCTGCAACGTCCTTGTCGCCACGTCCTGATACATTGATCACTATTATTTTATCCTTATCCATTGTAGGTGCCAGCTTCATGGCGTAAGCCACAGCGTGGGCGCTCTCTATCGCAGGGATGATTCCCTCGATCCTTGACAGATACTCAAATGCATCAACTGCCTCGTCATCTGTGATCGCCACATACTCTGCACGTCCTATGTCGTGAAGGTACGCGTGCTCAGGTCCGATTCCCGGATAATCAAGTCCCGCTGAGATCGAATATACAGGTGCGATCTGGCCATATTCATCCTGACAGAAGTATGACTTCATGCCATGGAATATACCAAGCTTTCCAGTCGCAATAGTTGCCGCTGTCTCAAATGTATCAACACCTCTGCCTGCTGCCTCACAGCCGATCAATCTGACGCTCTCGTCAGGTATGAAATCATAGAAAGCTCCGATGGCATTTGAACCGCCGCCCACACATGCCATGACGACATCAGGAAGTCTTCCCTCCTTCTCCATGAGCTGTGCCTTGATCTCTTTACTGATCACAGCCTGGAAATCACGGACGATCTCAGGGAAAGGATATGGTCCCATGACTGAGCCGAGTACATAGTGTGTGTCATCGATCCTGCTTGTCCACTCACGGAATGCCTCAGATACAGCATCCTTCAGTGTGGCTGTTCCAGTCTTTACCGGATGAACCTTTGCTCCTAAGAGTCTCATTCTGTACACGTTGAGAGCCTGTCTGATCGTGTCCTCCTCACCCATGTATATCTCGCACTCCATGCCCATCATGGCTGCAACTGTAGCTGTTGCAACTCCATGCTGTCCGGCACCGGTCTCCGCGATAACTCTTGTCTTACCCATTCTCTTGGCAAGAAGCATCTGTCCAATTACGTTGTTGATCTTGTGCGCTCCTGTGTGGTTCAGATCCTCTCTCTTGAGGTATATCTTCGCTCCGCCCAGATCCTTTGTCATTCTCTCCGCATAGTAAAGTCTGCTAGGTCTTCCCGCATACTCGTTGAGCATCTCTGTGAGTTCTCTGTTGAACTCCGGATCATCTTTATATTTCTTGTAAGCCTCCTCCAGCTCCAGCATCGCATTCATCAGAGTCTCTGGAATGTACTGGCCGCCGTGAACGCCAAATCTGCCTTTTGACATATGTTTTTCCTCCTGTTTTTGTCTTCTCAGATATATTTTCAAATGTAATTTCTACACTTTTGTATTGTGTTTCTTCTATATAATATGTTACTCGCCCCTAAGTTCCGCAAACAACTTCTTCTTGTCGGGACTTCTCATAAATGTCTCACCTATGAGCACCGCATCAGTTCCATTTGCCTTGAGCCTGTCTATGTCCTCTTTTGCCTTGATTCCACTCTCAGACACATACACCATCTTCTGGGGTGCTAAAGTGTCAGCCGCAGCTCCTGTACCAGTGACAGGTACCTCCGTCCCCATATGGGTGGCTGGCACCGTATCCGGTATCAGCTTTCTAAGACGAACACTGTTCATGATGTCCACCGTAAATGTTCTGAGGTCTCTGTTGTTCACCCCGATGATGCCGGCTCCGCAGGCTATCGCCCGTCTGACCTCATCCTCATCGTGAGCCTCAACCAGAGCCGACATCCCAAGTTCATGCGCAAGCTGCAGGTATAATCCAAGCTGCTCGTCATCCAGTATTGCGCAAATCAAAAGCACCGCCGAGGCTCCTATGACCTTTGCCTCATATATCATATACTCGTCAACTGTAAAATCCTTCCTCAGCAGCGGTATATTTACCTCCTTCTTTATATCCATCAGGAACTGATTGCTTCCCTGGAAATAAAACGGCTCAGTGAGCACCGATATGGCTGAAGCACCAGCCGCCTCATATTCCTTTGCGATCTCAACATAGGGAAAGTCCGGTGCGATAAGCCCCTTGGAAGGCGATGCCTTCTTGACCTCACAAATAAACGATATTCCATCCGCTGCCAGATTATCCCTAAATGGGAACTTACTATATGGGCTGCTGCCGTTATCCGTCTCTCTGGCAACTATATCAAGTGCCTGTCTCTTCATCTCCTCAAGAGGATCTTTTTTCTTCTGCTCCGCCACACGTTCCTTTGTCTTTGCAGCTATCTCATCTAATATCATCTCTTACCTCTCTATACAACTTTCTATCATAGTCTGCGATAAAACTTATCTACTCATTTGTCAGTCTTACAAATGCATCAAGCGTCTCAGCAGCCTTGTCACTGTCGATCACGTCCTCTGCAACCTTGATTCCATCCGCTATGGAATCTGCCTTGCCTGCGATGTAGATACAAGCTGCTGCGTTCAGTACAACTGCATTTCTCTTGGCTCCAGTAATCTTACCTGACAGGATATCGCGGGTGATCTGTGCATTTTCCTCAGGATCGCCGCCCACCAGATCCTCCTTACTGCACCTCTCAAATCCGAAATCCTCTGGCTTGATCTCATACTTTGTGATCTCGCCATCTTTGATCTCTGCTACAGTTGTAGGTGCGCTCATGGAGATCTCATCCAGACAATCCTGTCCGTATACGACAAGTCCCCGTTTTACGCCAAGACCAACAAGTACAGGAGCCATCTGATCAACAAGCTCCTCCTTGTATACTCCCATGATCTGCATCTGAGCCTTTGCTGGGTTAGTGAGAGGTCCAAGGATATTGAATACTGTCGGTATTCCAAGTGCCTTTCTGACCGGGCCTGCATATTTCATCGCCTTGTGATATACCTGGGCAAACATAAAGCTCATGTTGCACTCAGCAAGAACCTTGCCCATCTTTTCAGGTGATATGGAGATATTTACACCAAGAGCCTCAAGTACATCCGCTGCTCCACTCTTGCTCGATACGCTTCTGTTGCCGTGCTTTGCGATCGGTACTCCGGCCGCCGCTGCAACTATACCACTCGTTGTCGATATGTTAAATGAATTCGCACAATCCCCACCTGTTCCCACGATCTCAAGAACATCTATTCCGTCATGTGGAAGAGACTCCGCATGGTCTCTCATTCCATTTGCACTGGCTGTTATCTCATCAAGTGTCTCGCCCTTCATGTGAAGCGCTGTGAGATATCCAGCCGTTGTCTCTCCCGGCACCTGGCCGCTGAATATTTCATCCATGCTGGCATATGCCTCATCGTATGTAAGATCCTGTCCTGTTACTACCTTCTTAAGAGTTTCCTGTATCATCGCCATATCCTCCTTATTTTATATCATTTTATATCTCTAAAAAATTCCTGAGCATTATCTTGCCCTTCGGTGTCAATATCGACTCCGGATGGAACTGAACTCCATATACCTCATAATTCCTGTGTTTTACTGCCATGATCTCTCCATCCTCCGTCCTGGCTGTGACCTCCAGGCATTCCGGAAAATTCTCATCGGCTGCTGCCAGTGAATGATATCTGGCAACCTGTATCTTGCTCTGAAGTCCTCTGAACAATCTGCAGTTCAGATCCACATCAACCAGCGACATCTTTCCATGCATAAGTTTCTTTGCATATGTGACTGTCGCACCATATGTCTCACAAATCGCCTGATGTCCGAGACACACGCCGAGGATTGGTACTTTTCCTGCAAAATATCTCACCGCTTCCTCACACATTCCCGCATCCGAAGGTCTTCCGGGTCCCGGTGAGATGATTATGTGATCCGGATTCATCGCCTCGATCTCCTCACAGGTGAACTCATCATTTCTTATAACCTTTATATCCGGATTTATTGCCCCCACAAGCTGATACAGGTTGTAGGAGAAGCTGTCATAATTATCTATAAGTATTGTCATTTGTTTTGTCCTCCTTGTATTTATTGTGCATGCGCATGAAAAGCGCTCATTGTGAGTGCTGTTGTAACTGCCTTTGCCTTGTTGATACATTCCTGGAACTCATTTGCCGGAACACTGTCCGCCACGATTCCCGCTCCGGATCTGACAAATACCTTGTCACCCTTTTTGTATGCGATCCTTATGGCTATACATGTATCAAGATTCCCTGTGAAATCTATGTATCCTATGGCTCCACCATATATTCCTCTCTTGTTGTTCTCCAGCTCGTTGATGATCTGACACGCTCTGATCTTCGGTGCTCCCGAGAGGGTTCCTGCTGGAAGTACCGCATCCACGGCTGACAGCTCATCATACCTGCTGTCATCGATCTCTCCTTTGACCGTTGACCCGATATGCATTACATGTGAGTACCTCTGAACCTTCATGTACTGCTCAACCTCAACAGTTCCGAACTTGCTTATCTTACCAAGATCATTTCTTCCGAGATCCACCAGCATGTTGTGCTCCGCCAGCTCCTTCTCATCCGCCATAAGTCCGGCCTCAAGTCTCATATCCTCTTCCTTTGTCTTTCCCCTCGGTCTCGTTCCAGCAAGAGGAAATGTGTGGAGCACGCCATTCTCAAGCTTTACCAGTGTCTCAGGTGATGCGCCCGCAACCTCTATCTGGTCGCCGCTGAAGTAGAACATATACGGAGAAGGATTTGTGCTTCTGAGAACCCTGTATGTATTGAACAGTGAACCCTCCATCTCAGCCTCAAGTCTGTTGGACAGAACCACCTGGAAGATATCTCCCTCGAATATGTACTTCTTTGCCCTCTCGACCATGCTGCAATATTTTTCTTTATTGAACAGAGGCTTGAAATCACTCTTCATCTTAACCGGCTCTATCTCAGCCATCTCTCCATCGAGGATTAGCTTCTTCATATCTTCTATGTCAGCAAGTGCCTTTGCATATCCGGTTTCTATATCGGACGTGTCAGCATTTGCAATGAGGATCAGCTTTGACTTGAAATTGTCAAATGCTATGACCTTGTCAAATAACATCAGATCCAGATCCTGAAATCCCTCATCGTCATCGGCATCGATCACAAGCTTCTTCTCACTGTACTTTATATAATCATATGAGAAGTAACCGACAAACCCGCCTGTAAATGTTGGAAGTCCTTCTATCTTCGGACTCTTGTAATCCTTAAGTATCTCTCTTATGAATCCCTCAGGATGAATGTCATCCGCTTTCTTTATCACATTTCCATCTATATCCTTGAGCTGTATGTGCCCATTCATGCATGTGACATCAAGCTTCGGATTGTAACCAAGAAATGTGTACCGTCCCCACACCTCCTGATTCTCCACGCTCTCAAGTATGTAACAGTGCTCATTTGCCGCTTTCAGCTTTCTGAGTAAGTTGATAGGTGTGATCACATCCGATAACATCTCGCAGCACACCGGAACCATCCTATATCCGTCTGCCGCATATTTCTTTGCCTCGCTAAGTTCTGGTCTTATCATGTCTCATCCTCCTTGCCAATTAATATAAAAAAACCACAGGACATAAAAAAATTCCTTATCCTACAAACATTAGGACAAGAAATCTAATCTCCTGCGGTGCCACCTAATTTCATCAATAAATAAAAAAAAATATATATAAATAATTTATATATATTTATATATATCGATGCCCTCGACCATATACAATCATATATGTACCTTCTATAACGGTAGGTCTCCGTCTCCCCTACTTGAATCTCAAATCTTTCGGTTTGCCCTCACAAGTCCATTCACCTGCACTCCCATCGCTGCAATCACACCACCTGCAACTCTCTGAACATGTTATATGCCGCTACTCCTCTTGATCAACGGTTTATCTTATATCTGTAACCATAATGCGCTTTCCTAGTAAATTTGTCAAGAATAATTTTTCAAGTTTTTGCTATATTTTCACTCGTTTTTTACTGTTTCCCGCATATTTGCTGGACTTTTTCCACTTATCATTTATTTTATACTTTCTTAATTATTTCCTGATTGACTACACCCCCCAACTGAAATATCCTATACATTAGACTTGAGGACGGAGGGGCATGTACCTCCATCCCCACGATTAACGATAAAGTTTTCAGCGGATTTTATAAAGTTATCAACATTAAGGAGTAGTTATGAACACAAGTACAATTTCTTCAAATTCTGAAGAGAGAATGGGCACGGCGCCGATATTTAAACTTATGCTCTCCATGGGCATTCCAACATTTGTGGCGCAGCTCATCAATCTCTTATACAACATAGTGGACAGAATATACATAGGACATATCCCGGAGGTAGGCGCAGCATCCCTCACCGGGATCGGACTGTGTCTCCCGATCATCACCCTTGTAAGTGCATTCAGCGTGTTTGTGGGTGCTGGCGGCTCACCTCTGGCATCCATCGCTCTCGGCAAAGGCGACAGGGACAAGGCACAGCGCATCCTGTCAAATGGCGTAACCCTGCTCATCATATTTACAGTTATTGTTATGGCTGTCATCTACTTATTGAAGAAACCTCTTCTGTATTTCTTCGGAGCAAGTGACGCCACCTATCCGCATGCCGATGATTATCTGAGTATCTACCTTATAGGCACGATATTTGTCATGATCACCACCGGACTGAACACATTTATCACTGCCCAGGGACAGTCAAAGACCGCCATGTTTTCTGTGCTCATAGGAGCCATATTCAACATCATCCTCGATCCGATATTCATATTTGCACTTAACCTCGGCATCAAGGGTGCCGCCATAGCAACCATCATATCTCAGGCGATAAGCGCGGCATGGGTTATCAGATTTCTGACATCCGACAAGGCTAGTCTTCGCATATCAGCGCAGATGATGCGCCCACAGGGCAAACTGATCCTGTCAATTGCAGCCCTCGGAGTGTCCCCATTTATCATGCAGGTCACAGAGAGCCTTATCACAATCATTTTCACACACGGACTTCAAAAGTACGGCGATGACCTGTATGTAGGTTCATTTACCATACTTCAGAGCATCATGCAGATGATCTTCATTCCTATGAGCGGCTTTTCACAGGGCGTACAGCCTATCATCAGCTACAACTACGGCAAGGGCAACGTAGCCAGAGTGAAGAAGACCTGCACCATACTGATAACCATGTCCATAGTCGTGTCATTTGTCCTGGCTGGGGCCGCATTCCTGTTTCCGTCCGTGGCAGCCGGAATATTTACCTCGGATGAATCCCTCAAAGCACTCTGTGCAAAGGTTCTTCCGATATACATATTCGGAATGATGTTCTTTGGCATACAGAACGGATGTCAGCAGTCCTTCATATCCATGGGACAGGCAGGCAAATCCCTTATATTTGCACTGCTGAGAAAGGTCATACTGATAATCCCACTCGCGATCATCCTGCCATACTGCACGCACTCAGTCATGAGTATTTACTACGCCGAGCCTATCAGCGACATAGTGTCCGCATTCTCATGCGGCGCAACATTCATGCTGACATTTAAGTCAATGATGAAAGGTGCAGGGAAGAAGTAACCCTCCTCATTTTCCTTCTCAGCAACACCATGCCCACCACGCACGACACGATCTCCGTGATCGGGAATGCCCACCATATCAGTGATACATCCGCCTGACCGCCTCTGACCAGAGCCGCAAATGCTCCGGCAAGCGGCAGGATGATTATCAACTGTCTGAGCAGCGATATCACAAGCGATTCCACACCGCCTTCAAGGGCCTGATATATTCCCTGAAATGCAACATTTACCCCGGCAAATACGAAACTTAGGGAGATTATCCTCATGGCGTCTATAAAATACACTCTGGACTGTCCCGCATTAAAAAGTCCGGCAAATGCAGCTGGAAACAGCTCTGTCACAGCCATTCCAAACACCATCAGCACTATTGTGTAGATTATTCCATACTTAATCGCATCATTTATCCTCTTTCTGTCATCCATTCCATAGCTGTATGCCGTGATCGGGGTGATCGCATCCCTGAGTCCAAATGCGAGAAACAGCACAAACTGCTGAACCTTGTAGAACAGACCATATGCAGTCTGCGCCGACTGGTTAAACTTGAGAATGAGATTCAGCGCGTATACCATGATGGACATAAGTGCCTGGGCTATGATGGCCGGGAGTCCTATGGCATATATTCCCCGGATGATTCTCCAGTCAGGCTTCATGTATGCACATCCATGTTCAAATTCCTTATTAAGTCTCAGATGGAACACGCACAGCAGAACCGCAGACGCTATCTGACCTATAATAGTCGCATAGGCGGCTCCTCTGACTCCCATCTCAGGAAATGGTCCCACTCCGTATATGAGAAGCGGATCAAGTATGATGTTTATGACAGCTCCCATCACCTGACCTATCGTTGAATACATGGATCTGCCAGTTGCCTGAAGCAGCTTCTCAAACAACGAGAAGAATATTATTCCAAATGAATACACACAGCATATTCTTAGATAATCCACAGCCATCTCTGTGACCTGCGTGTCCATAGTCTGTGAGACTATATAAGTCCTCACTCCCAATATTCCAAATAACAAACACACCACATATATTACAGCACCGAGAAACAGACTGTTGCCAGCCACCTTGGCAGCTCTTTCCTTATCACCCTGACCAAGGGTTCTGGCAATAAACGCATTTGTGCCGACTCCCGTGCCTATGCCCAGAGCAACCATGAGCATCTGCACCGGAAATACCAGCGTGAGGGCATTTAACGCAGCCTCACTTCCCACCTTCATATTTCCCACAAATGCGCTGTCTACGATGTTGTACACCGCCTGAAGCGCCATGGAAAGAATCATAGGAATACCCATCTGGATCATCAGCTTTCCAACTGGCATATCTTTCATCTTATTTCTCTCTCTGTTTTCCTCTTTGTTCTTATCTATTTCTTCCACTCTTCAAACTCCTTTCCCTGAACAAAAAAAGCAGATACCGCCTAAGTTAGTTGGACTTACGCTGAATAGCTACACACTAGAAAATTATTATATATACACATAAAAAGCGAGTGACAAAACTGGATTTACGCAATCTTTGCCACTCGCTTTCGATGTGTATTATACTTTTTGTTTTTGAAAAAGTAAAGTTGTAAAATTTATAATGGACTGAACATGTTATCCAGAATATCCTGATAATTTCTGTCACCAAGTGTCTCTATAGCTATTATCATCGTATACTTTCCGTCATCTGATCTTACTATTACATTTGTCAGAGAGTACTCAGTTCCAGACATATCAGCCGTTGCTGTACATATGTAGTGCTCTTCGCCAAATACTGTACACTTGGAATAATCAGTCTCAATATTGCTTGCTTCAGCGCCAATTCTACTTGCTGTAGATGTAATAACAGTATCCATCTGAGCAACAGTTGCCTTTGCTACTGTATTCTCATCAGCCCACACATCATAACCGTAATTTCCACCACCCTTAGGGGACTTTATTTTGAGCAGAATATAGTGTGTACCATCATTTGCACAGAATGCATAATCGTTTCCTACCGTAAAGCTATTGTCCAGATTATCCAATGCCCTCTGTACAGTCTCATCGCTATTGGAATCCTCCACAACCTCAGAGATATCGGTGGCAGTCAGTAATGAACCTCTTGTCTGAATTCCATAGCTTCCTTCAAGGTTGATCTTAAATCCAAAATACGAATTCTCATAACCATTCTTGGTGTATACACCTACTATTGAAGGATCAGCTTCTGCCTCTTCACTGTCCTCTGTATCTTCCTCTGTGTCCTCCTCATCAATGGCGACCGAACTGTCCTCAGTATCATCTGCAGTGTCCTGTGTTTCAGTATCCTGCTCCTCTGTTGCTGCTTCTGTCTCAGCTTCAGTTGTAGCCTTAGTTACAGAATTGTCATTGCCCCCACAGCCTGTCAGCATCAATCCCATCATCATTGCAGCCACTACAATATAACTTGTTCCCTTTTTCATATTGTTCATTTCCTCCTAAATGTATAAAATTAGCAACATCTCTATTATAAGGTAACTATTATATTATGCAAGATATTTATGATTGCAAACTATACAAACCTGACGGCTGTCCACTATAGCTATGAACTTTTCTTTATTATATACGTCCACCATATACAGGAAAACCACTGCTCGCTCCATAGCTCTCGATCTTCTTGAAATTCTTAAGAGCCTCCATATCCTCTGCACTTATCTCGAAATCGACCTCTGTATTGCTCTTCATGTGCTCTGGATTGGCCGTCTTTGGCAGTGAAATTGTTCCGAGCTGGATAGTATATCTGATGCAGAGCTGTGGAACAGTCACACCATACTTGTCCGCCATAGCCTTGATCTCAGGCTGATTGAGTATCTCACCATGTGCGATAGGTGAATAAGCCTCAACAAGTATATCGTTCTTCTGACAGTAATCCACCAGTTCTATCGGAGTATTGCTGATGTGAAGAAGTATCTGGTTGACCATAGGCTTGATCTCAGCAGTCTCCATAAGGCTCTCGATATCACCGATCTGGAAATTGGATATACCAATAGCCTTGAGCTTGCCTTCCTTGTATGCCTCCTCAAGTGCTCTCCATGCTGCTCTGTTGCCCTCCACGTATCTGTCATCGCTCTGATTTACCTTTACCCAAGGCTGTGGGCTGTGAATGATCATCATATCGAGATAGTCAAGTCCCATCTTCTCAAGCGTTCCATCGATTCCCGCCTTGGCCTCCTCATATGTCTTGTGCTCAGCCGCAACCTTTGAGACTACGAACAGTTCTTCTCTTGGAATACCACAGGTTCTAACTCCTTCGCCTACTCCGCGCTCATTGCCGTATGCCTGTGCAGTGTCAATATGTCTGTAACCTATCTTTACGGCCTCCCTCACGGCATCTGCTACCTTGTCATCGTCGATGAACCATGTTCCAAGTCCAAGCTTTGGAATTGCTACTCCATTGTTAAGTGTGTAAGTTTCTTTTAACATTTTTATATCCTCCTGTTTCTTTTTATTTCAATTTCAAATTATTTCCAGCTATGTTTATTACATCTGTTCAGTTACTTATCTGACACATTACTGTCCAAGGCCGAGCCCGCTTATCCAGTCGGCCACATCCTGCTGTGTCACACCCGACGAGAATCTCTGACCATCCTTCCAGTCTCCGCTTCCTGCCTCAGAAGCCAGATCATCTGCACTGCTTCCCAGTCCTGAGCTCGCCGATGTGCAGAACGGATATACAGTCTTGCCAGTGAAGTCATTTGCCTTGACAAATGAATCTACCGGCCATGCAGACGTTCCCCACCATATAGGATAACCTACAAATACCGTATCATACGATTCCCAGCCAGGAACTTCAGTGGTGGTAAGCTCCACATCCCTGAGGCTTTCGTCATTGTGTTCCTTTGATACCCTGCTGCTGTCATCATTGTAGTTCAGATCATCCGATGTATACTCCTGGGCCGGGGTGATCTCAAATATATCTGCTCCTGTCTCTGCCGCTATATATTCTGCAGCATCTTTTGTATTTCCAGTTGCTGAAAAATAGATCACCAGAGTCTTACCTGTCTCTGTGTCAACATTGTCTGTCTCATCAGCGCTGCTTTCCTCGCTGATCTGTTCCTCTGATACCGTAGAGTCAGCGTTGTCGTTGCTTGTATCGGCCTCATTGACCGCATCCGTAACAACCTCTGTCTGGGTTTCTGCCTGTGTGGTACTTTTACTTTCTGTGCTGTCACCACTTCCGCATCCAACAAGTCCAAAAGCCATAACAGCACACACTAAAAATGCTCCTAATTTCTTCATTAAAGCGTCCTCCTGTCTGTTTTAACTACCATATTTTCGAAAAACGTCAGGAACTGTTTCTCTGACATATCTAATAATACTCTTTGGAGTTCACTTCAAGGCAAGGACTTTTTTGTATTCTTGATTTTTCTATCGTCTGCTCATTTTTGCTGTATTTTCACTCCACAAATCAAGCACCATATATTTTGTATCTTTTTCCTTCTGAATCACCCATTTTAGGAAAATATTATCTCCTTTTCCATATAAAAAGGCCCGAAAGACACAAAATCTGTAAATTTGTATCTTTCGAGCCAATTTCAATCTTATTTGCGAAAATATTGTATCTTTTCTGTTGTAATCTGCCTGATGGAAACAATTTTGAGATAATTTTCTTCCACCGGATTTCAGCCAATCTTTATGATAAAGTCATATCTCCATCCTTAACCCAGCCGAGTTTTCTCACCACCATGTTGATGAGCGGGCAGAGAACTGCAGGAAGTACAAATGAGATTAGGATCAGACCAACCCAGTCCATAGCTGTGACCGCTGTCTTGCTTCCCGCCTCGATATCATTCATCCAGCCTGTGTATACTCCGATCTGTCCAACCAGACCACATGTACCCATACCTGATGATACAGGAGTTCCATTCATCTGAAGCTTGAACAGACATGTTGCAAGAGGACCTGTGATCGCAGAGGTAACTATAGGTGCGATCCAGATTCTCGGATTCTTGATGATGTTACCCATCTGGAGCATTGATGTTCCGATTCCCTGTGAAACAAGGCCACCCCATTTATTCTCTCTGAATGACATAACTGCAAATCCAACCATCTGCGCACAACATCCCGCCACAGCAGCACCGCCGGCCAGACCTGTAAGTCCGAATGCCGCACATATCGCAGCGGATGATATCGGAAGTGTAAGTGCCACACCGACGAGAACTGATACCGCAATACCCATCCAGAACGGCTGAAGGTTTGTAGCCAGCATGATGAGATCTCCGACCTTCATGGCTATGGCACCGAGTGTAGGTGCAAGAAGTGCAGACACAGCCACACCACTTCCGATGGTAACCAGAGGTGTCACCAGTATGTCAATCTTTGTCTCCTTTGAGACAACCTTTCCAAGTTCAGTTGCAATAACTGCAATAAAATAAACTGCCAGCGGGCCTCCTGCGCCGCCCAAGGCATTTGCCGCAAATCCAACTGTTATCAGTGAGAACAATACGAGCTGTGGTGCCTTAAGAGCATATCCTATAGCCACCGCCATCGCAGGTCCTGCCATAGCAGATGCGAGACCTCCAACTGTATAATCTGTTCCATTCACGGTCGCAACAACCGCTTTAAGAAATCCTACACCAAACTGATTGCCAAGTGTGTTCAATATAGTTCCGATCAGCAGAGTACAGAACAATCCCTGTGCCATGGCACCCAGGGCATCTATTCCGTATCTCTTGACACTGAACACAATGTCCTTCTTCTTCAAGAATCCTTTTACCTTTTCCATCATTCTTCTCCTTATTGAAATTATATTGCTGTCAATTACTTCAATTTCTCAAGTATACCCAGTGTATACTTCCATGTTCTCTGCACACTGGCTACATCCATAGACTCTCTGCTTGTATGGATATTCTTCATATCCGGGCCAAATGATACGCAGTCCAGACCAGGCAGCTTACCGGCAAAAAGACCACACTCCACTCCGGCGTGAATCGCCTGTATAACAGGCTTTCTTCCATACTGCTCTTCAAACACATCCACCATAATATCTCTGAGAGGAGAATCATGTCTGTACTCCCATGCAGGATAATCCCCCTGCACATCCAGACTTCCACCAGCCGAGACAGATACACATCGGAGCTGATCTATCAGATTTTCCTTTTCAGACTGTACACTGCTTCTTACTGAAAAGCTTGCTGTGACCTCATCCTCAGTTGTCTTCAATATTCCAAGATTCAGCGATGTCTGCACAAGCCCTTCTATATCATTGCTCATCTTCTGAATTCCATTTGGCATCATCATAAGACTCCTGATAACTATATCCGATGACTTTTCTGTCATAACTCTGTTGATCATGGTTCTACCATACATATCGTTCTGCACATCATCCGCGTTATTATATGAACCCAGATCATCTGACAGATCCGTTTCTACTTTCACTACAAGCTCTGGATCAGTATTTCCCAATTCATGCCTCAGAATCTTCTCATTCTTTTCCGCAGATTTTACAAAATTATCCACATCCTCCGGATCAATACCCACATATGCCTCCGCCTTGTTAGGTATTGCATTGTCCTTAAGACCGCCCTTTATAGATATCAGTCTGTATGGAACATCCCTTCCTATATTATATAGAAGTCTTGCAAGCTGCTTGTCGGCATTTGCCCTCTGTTTTATGATCTCCACGCCGGAATGTCCACCGGTAAGACCCTCTACAATAATTTTCACAACTGAATGATCATCTTCTGCATTCTCATATTCAACCGGAATATGGCACGTAGCACACGCACCTCCGGCACATGACACCAGCAGATACCCCTCATCCTCAGAATCCAGATTGAGCATGATCCGTGACTTAAGTGGACTACAGTCAATCGCCGCAGCTCCCAGCATTCCTATCTCCTCATCAACCGTAAATACACACTCAATCGGTGGATGTGGTATATCATCGGCATCCAGTATAGCCAGTGCAAATGCCACAGCTATCCCGTCATCTCCGCCAAGGGTGGTTCCATCAGCGGATATCACTCCGTCCTCAAGCACTAGTCTCAGTCCGTCCCGCTCAAAATCAATATCACAGTCAACATCTTTCTCACAGACCATATCCATATGTCCCTGTAGCATGACAGGGGCACTGTCCTCATACCCGGCAGTTCCGTCCTTGAATATGATCACATTGTTGCTCTCATCCTGTATATATCTCAGATTTTTGTCTATGGCAAACTTCACCAGATAATCACTTATCTTCTTTGTATCCGACGATCCGTGTGGAATCCCGCATATCTCCTCAAAGAAACGAAAAACTCCATATGGCTCGATATTTGATAAAACTCCCATGCTATATTCTCCTTTTTATAGTATTTTTCATGCCCAATTACTCTATTAGAATACTTTCTATCAGGTATTTCATTTCAACTCTACAATCCGTATACTATCATGTCTCTGATTATATATTTGACACCCGTCAATTTCAACTCACCTCTCAAATTTCATAGTACCTGCCTTCATTGACTTTGTAACCTCTTAATGATATATATTAATCAAATGCGTAACTTAGCATACAACACAGATTGCACAGACATCCATGTGCAGTAGATTGGAGAGTATCATGTCAGAGAATTGTACACACAACTGCAGTACCTGTGGTCAGAGCTGTTCCAGCAGAACAGAACCACAGAGTCTTATCATAGAGCCACATCCAGATTCACATATAAAACATATTATTGCCGTGGTCAGCGGCAAAGGAGGAGTCGGCAAATCCTCAGTAACCTGTCAGCTCGCCGTTCTCATGCAGCGCATGGGTTACAAGACAGCCATACTTGACGCAGATATCACAGGACCTTCTATTCCAAAGGCATTTGGCGTACATAAGACACCAGAGGCAGAAGGAGATTTCCTGTATCCCGATGAGACGGAAACAGGAATCAAGATCATGTCTGTGAATCTTCTTCTGGACGACGAGACAACACCTGTCCTCTGGAGAGGACCTATCATAGCGGGAACAGTCAAGCAGTTCTACTCAGACATCATCTGGGGAGACATAGACTATATGTTCATCGACTGTCCTCCTGGAACCGGCGACGTGCCACTTACCATATTCCAGTCCATCCCTATAGATGGAGTTGTGGTAGTTACCACCCCTCAGGATCTCGTATCTGTCATCGTTGGAAAGGCTGTTCACATGGCAGACAGCATGAATATCCCTGTCATTGGTATGATAGAGAATATGTCATATTTCATTTGTCCTGACTGCAATAACAAGCACTATATATTTGGCAAGAGCCAGCTTGAGCAGGTCATAAGAGACCTGTATATAGGCCACGCGATCCGTCTGCCTATCAATCCTTCCCTTGCGGGGCTTATGGATAGGGGTGAGATAGAGCACATAGAAGCAAATGCTGATCTTCAGGAATTTGCTGATCTCATAAGCACATTTGACCCTGACAAATACTAATTCACCTGTCAGTTAATAACAATTATCATCTATTTTGGAGGTAAATAATATGGATATCCGGCACATCCTGAACAACTGCATATTGTGTCCAAGAAAATGCGGTGTAGACCGTACATCCGGTCACACAGGTGCCTGCCATATGACAGACACAGTCAGGGTGAGCCGTGCAGCGCTACACATGTGGGAAGAGCCATGTATATCCGGAGAGAACGGTTCAGGTGCCGTATTCTTCTCCGGATGTGCACTTGGATGCTGCTTCTGCCAGAATAAAGCCATATCCGGAGGCAAGGCTGGCAAGAATATATCCATATCAAGGCTGTGCAACATTTTCTTTGAGCTTCAGGATAAGGGTGCCAACAACATCAATCTTGTCACACCGGATCACTATATACCACAGATCATATCAGCTATAGACATGGCGAGATCAAGGAACTTCAAGCTTCCATTTGTATATAACTGCAGTGGTTATGAAACGGCCGAGATGATACAGCTACTTGATGGCTATATAGACGTGTATCTTCCTGATTTCAAATTCATGTCACCGGATCTGTCCGCAAAATACAGTAATGCTCCAGACTATCCTGAACATGCCAAAGCCTCCATATCTGAGATGGTCAGACAATGCGGAGGAGACCAGACCCGCTTTGATGACGACGGAATTATGCAGAGAGGTGTTATCGTCCGTCATCTGCAGCTTCCTGATCATCTGGATGATTCCAAGTCAATAATCACATATCTATATAACACATACAAAGATTCAATATATATAAGCATCATGAACCAGTACACCCCTATGCCGGGAATTGAGAATAGATTTCCAGAGCTTGGCAGAACTATAACTCCTTCTGAATACGATGAGCTTGTGGATTATGCCATTGATATCGGCGTTGAAAATGGATTTATACAGGAGGGTGAGACAGCAAAAGAGAGCTTCATTCCAGCATTCGATAACGAAGGCGTGTAACCCACACATCTTCAAATAAGGAAATAAATAAAAGGCCATGGATTTTTGCACAAAAAAATGGACCAGCCACAACATATTGCAGTCAATCCATCTTGTAGTGGGCCGCCGGGGGCTCGAACCCCGCACACCCTGATTAAGAGTCAGGTGCTCTACCAAATGAGCTAGCGGCCCGTATTTATTTATTATGTTCGTCACAACAGAGTAGATTATATATCAGTTCTGAGAATAATGCAAGTGTTTTTCTCATTTTTTTCAACTTTTCTGACATCCAGCAAATGATTTCAAACTGAGTGACAAAAAAATGGACCAGCCACAATTATATTGCAGTCAATCCACCTTGTAGTGGGCCGCCGGGGGCTCGAACCCCGCACACCCTGATTAAGAGTCAGGTGCTCTACCAAATGAGCTAGCGGCCCGTATTTATCATGTTGTGTTCGTCACAACAGATTAGAGTATACATTAGTTCTTTTTATAATGCAAGTGTTTTTTTCAACTTTTTTCATTTTTATTTGTTCGGTATTACTCTGCTCCTATCCCATACCAAAATTACCAGTTATATATATTGTTTGAATATCATTTTCGCCTATGTTATTATTATAAGGTATGACTTTTTCAATAAAAAGAAGATTTTTACAATAAATAAATGGAGATTACTATGAGACTGAGAAATGTAAAAGGATCAAGAGAGACTATCGCAGCAAATGACTATGTAGTGCACAATGAAACAGGCATGAAGGGGCATTGGCATGAGTTATTTGACAACGATAACCCTATACATATTGAGATAGGCATGGGCAAGGGACAGTTTATCATGGAGCTTGCAAGACGCAATCCTGATATCAATTACATAGGCATAGAGAAGTATTCAAGTGTCCTGGTGCGTGCCCTTGAGAAAAGAGAGCTTGAACCTGAGATGACGAATCTCTACTTTATAAGAATGGATGCCGAATATATAACTGACGTATTCGATACAAATGAAGTAGATAGAATATATCTCAATTTCTCGGACCCATGGCCAAAGGACAGGCATGCCAAGAGACGTCTCACATCTACACATTTTCTTGGTCTGTATGATCAGCTCCTCGCCCCTGAGGGAAGAGTTATATTTAAGACTGATAACAGAGGACTCTTTGATTTCTCTCTGGAACAGGTTCCCGAGGCAGGATGGATCCTTGAGAACTACACATATGACCTTCACAATTCAGAATACAACGAAGGCAACATCATGACCGAGTATGAGACCAAATTCTCAGCAATGGGAACACCTATCAACAGACTCGTCGCATACAGAGAAAAGAAATAAACGTTGATTTTGCATTTGTTGACACACAGTTTTTGGTATACTAGAATGAAGATTACAGCAAATTTATGGAAAGGAGTTTCATCATGGATACATCTTCTATAGAAAGTCTCAAATTGGTGCGCAAGACCAATCAGGATCTGTTGAATTTCTTCAATGATTCATATATCAGCAAGCTTGAGCAGGTTCAGTCACTCAAAACTGAAGATTTTGAACTCAAGGCAAAGATAGACCAGCTTATAAAGACATTAGATGTATACTCCTTCAAGACAAGCACTGGTCACAATGTATTTTCACCATTCTCAGTAGACACCACCTCACAGCAGGAAAAGGCTACTCAGATAGAGCTTCAGTTAAAGGAGCTTCAGGATATGCAGCAGACTCTTCATCTTCAGATCAAAGAGGACGAAGAAGAAACCGCATTGCTTAAGAAGCGTATAACTGATCTATCCACCTCCAACAGACATATAGATGATCTTCTGACGGAGGTGACTGAGGAAGTATCTACTATTAATAATGAAGATACAACAGAAACTGACGGACCAGATACTGATTCCCTGACAGCAGCGGATCACGGAAAAAATATCCTCAGATTGTACCAATATGAGAAAAAACAGCTTGCGGACAGGATTCAATCTGACATCACAGATGTTCTTGACTCCAATTCACACAAGTTGGATGTACTGTCCTGGCTTATAAGATCAGATATCAACAGAGCTAAGGTCACACTCGAAGAGCTCACCTCATCAACGGCAAAACTTGCCGACCATGTAGATGAACTTGCCAATTCTCTCTCTGGAGAATCAGACAGCGAAGAGCCTGTATGGAATCATCTTGAGAAACTTTTCCAGGGTTACAAGGATGAACATCCTGAATGTGGCATATCATACGACATCAACTGTGCTGATTATGCCATGAATATTCCAAGTATTGTAGCCACATATCTTTTATCAATAACTAAAGATATTATGGACAACATATTTGTTCATTCAAATGCCAACAAGGTCTCAATCAAGATATATCTGAGCAGTAAGCTCATAGATGTATATATCAACGACAATGGCGTGGGTATAGACAACAATTATGATACCAACAGTCCATGGTACAGCAGTCTCCACAGAATCAAGGAGATCATATATCTGTTAAATGGAACTCTGAAGATCGATGGAGATTCAAAAACCGGAACAAATGTAAGATTTACTATTCCACTTGAATAATAACGTATCTGTTGAAAGACATATATTACTTAATTTACAGGTTGGATATCTTAAAGTAACAAGGTGTTATATTGTGTATATGTTGTTTTATCAACACATATATATTTCGAATAAAATAAACATAAAAGGAACATTATCATGAAAGAAAAAATTGCACAGCTTATCTCAAATAACGTAGAAGGAATCGAAATGTCAGATATCATTGCTTCAATCGAGATTCCACCACGCCCTGATATGGGTGATTTTGCATTTCCTTGCTTCAGACTGGCAAAGGTGCTCAGAAAAGCCCCAAATATGATTGCAGCCGATATAAAGGAAGCCATAGGAGATGTAGATTTCATCGAGAAGATCGATGTAGCAGGTGCATACCTGAACTTCTATATCAAGAAAGATGTATTTGTAAAGACAATGATAGAGGCAGCCAACACAGATAACTTCGGCAAATCCGATATAGGCAAGGGACAGACCATATGTATTGACTACTCATCTCCTAACGTTGCAAAGAATTTCCACGTTGGCCATCTCAGAACTACAATAATCGGTAACTCTCTTTACAAGATTCATTCCAAGCTTGGATACAATGTTGTAAGAATAAATCACCTTGGCGATTGGGGCACACAGTTTGGTAAGCTTATCGTAGCTTACAAGGCATGGGGTTCAAAGGAAGCTGTTGAGAAGGATGGAATCTCAGAGCTCATGAAGCTGTATGTGAAGTTCCATGAAGAGGCTGACAAGAATCCAGAGCTTGTTGACGAGGCAAGAGCATGGTTCAACAAGATGGAAAATGGAGACGAGGAAGCACTCAGCATATGGCAGTGGTTCAAGGATATAAGTCTTGTTGAATACAAGAGAACATACAACCTCCTCGGAATGGATTTCGACTACTATCTTGGAGAGAGTTTCTATAGAGACAAGTGCCAGGCTGTTGTGGACAAGGTTAAGGCTGCCGGTCTTCTGAAGGAGAGCGAAGGTGCAATGATCGTTGATCTCTCAGATTACGATATGGCTCCATGTATCATAACCAAGAAAGACGGAAGCTCAATATACGCAACAAGAGATCTTGCTGCTATATTCTATAGAAAAGACACATATCACTTCTCAAAGTGCTTATATGTAACCGGTCAGGAGCAGAAACTTCATTTTGCACAGGTATTCAAGGTAGTTGAGCTTCTTGGAAACGAATGGGCAAAGGATCAGCTTGTTCACATTCCTTATGGTCTTGTAAGTCTTGAGGGAGCAAAGCTTTCTACCAGAAGCGGTAATATCATATACGCAGAGGATATTCTGAAGGATGCCATTGCAAAGAGTCTTGAGATAATCACCGAAAAGAGCCCAAATCTTCCAAACAAGGAGGATGTAGCCAAGAAAGTTGGTGTTGGTGCTGTTCTTTTCAATGACTTATATAACCAGAGAATCAAGGATGTATCATTTAGCTGGGATAAGGTTCTCAACTTTGACGGTGAGACAGGTCCTTATGTTCAGTATACACATGCAAGATGCTGCAGCGTTGTAAGACTTGCTGAGTCATTCGATCCATCAAAACCGGTTAACTACAATCTCATTACAGAGCAGGATGCCATAGAGTTATTAAAAGAGATCAACAGATTCCCATCTGTGATCAAGGATGCTGCTGATAAGTATGAGCCATCTGTTGTAGCAAGATATGCAGTTGATGTTGCTCAGGCATTTAACAAGTTCTATAACTCAACAAGAATCAATGTAGATGATGTTGAGCTCAAGAATGCAAGAGTTATGATCACATATCTCACTAAGAATACAATATCTGAGGCACTTAACCTCCTTGGAATCGAAGCTCCAGAGGCAATGTAATCAGTGCTTCTTCTATATTAATATATGACCATATAACCTGGTTAAAGAAAAAGAGAATGTTTCACGTGAAACATTCTCTTTTTCTCATATATCTCCAGGAATCATTTTAAATTATATTGTCATAGATATTATTGTTTTTGATACTTTTCTCTAAATAATATTACTCATGATATTTCTGTTCTGAATATTATCTTCTAAACACTATCTTCCAGACATCATTGTTTCGAAATTATTATCCTAGATAATTTTGTTCTGAATATCTTTACTTCAGGTATTTTTTCTTATATCAGAATATTTTTAGGTATTCTTCTCTTGTTTTTCTAAGTTTTACAGTTCTCTTTGTGAAGAAATTGTTTATTAAAATAACAAAATCATATTTCTAACCATATTACGTATTATATAATCTCTTCTGTTCTATTCCTTTATATACTTCTATATTCTACATTGCGTTTTTATGAATACAGAATCTTTAAAGCTGTTAAATACTAAATTATATGGTGATTTAAATAATTTCAATAAATAGATCCTTTGTATATTTAATTTTGCTTTAATATTATATATATTTGAATGTTTCACGTGAAACTTTATGATAAACGTATTTCAACTCAAACTTCAGATATCGCTTACATTTGTTTTCTACACTTATAAATCTTTTACATCTTGTTTGTCGTTTTTGCTACCTTATTATTCATTTACATTATAACAAAGTATTATACAACTCAATTACCACTCCATGAACTACTTTTCTGATTTATTTGATAATATTCATGTTTCACGTGAAACATTTTCATCATTACATATAATATTTATATATCTAAGTAATCCACATATAATAATTGTACTTTCTTGTCTATTATTCTGATTTTTTTCAAAGAATTTACAGAACTTTCAAGCATAGTCAATACTTTACTTACCTTTTTAACCATTAATTCAATTATAAAATGTTTCACGTGAAACTTTACCCATATAACGAATACAAAACATGCACCCACTATTTATCAGATTTTACACAGTTTAATTGCCACTTTGTATACGATATTATCCATTCATTAGATAATAGAATGTTTCACGTGAAACATTTTATTAAACATCATATTTTTTCTGTATTTTGTAGAATTAGCACTTTATAAGTGCTATAATAGACAAGCACTATTTATAACATAAAATATCATCATATTTTATCTATATTAAATAAGCAAACAACAATGTTTCACGTGAAACATTCTTTTTTTGAATGAAAAGGAGACAAAATGGGCAGAATTATAGCGATTGCTAACCAGAAAGGTGGCGTTGGCAAGACAACAACAGCCATAAACCTTGCCGCATGTCTGGCAGCAAAGGGTAAAAAAGTTCTGGCCGTTGATATGGATCCACAGGGTAATATGACAAGTGGATTAGGTGTAGACAGGGATTCTCTTGAATACACAGTCTATGATATGTTGAGAAATGAGTGCAACATAGGAGAATGTATGCTCATAAACGTATATCCTGGTCTTAATCTCATTCCTGCCAACAGAGAACTGGCAGGTGCTGAGGTTGAATTTGTCGGAATGGAGGATATGCAGCACATTCTTAAGACACATATCAAGAAGGTAAAGAACAAATTTGATTACGTTATCATTGATTGTCCTCCTGCACTTGGAATGCTTACTGTAAATGCTCTTACAGCAGCAAATACGGTACTTGTACCTATTCAATGTGAATTTTTCGCACTGGATGGTCTCTCACAGTTGGTATACACTATTGAACTGATAAGAAAAAATCTGAACAGACTTCTTACTATAGAAGGTGTTGTATTTACAATGTTTGACTCAAGAACCAATTTATCAGTTCAGGTTGTTGAAAATGTAAAAGAAAACCTCAAACAGCACATATACAACACAGTTATACCGAGAAATGTCAGACTTGCTGAAGCGCCAAGTTACGGAATGCCAATAATTGAGTATGATCCAAGATCAGCCGGAGCTGAGCATTATATGATGTTGGCAGATGAAGTTATAGAAAATGACTACTATAGATAATGGAGGGCTAATATGGCACAGAAAAAAGGTTTAGGAAGAGGTTTGAACGACCTTTTAGGCACTTCAGAGGCTTCAAAGCCGTCCCGAAGTAGAAATAATCAGCAAAACTCCTCTGAAAACACAAGTAAAGAGGTAAAAACAGTAACCAAAGAGGTTGTGAAGGAAGTTGTAAAAGAGGTTGAACAGAAGATTAAGATCAATCTCATTGAGCCAAATAAGTCACAGCCAAGAAAGCAATTTGATGAAGAAGCATTACAGGAATTATCTGATTCCATTAAGAAATATGGTGTTCTTGAGCCTCTGATTGTCACTAAAAAAGGCGATTATTATGAGATAATTGCAGGTGAAAGACGTTGGAGAGCTGCCAGAATGGCAGGAATAAAGGAAGTTCCTGTAGTTATACGTGATTATACTGACAAAGAAATAATGGAGATTTCTCTTATAGAAAATATTCAGAGAGAAGATCTGAATCCAATTGAAGAAGCTGAGGCTTACGAAGCTCTTATATCGGAATATAATCTCAAGCAGGAAGAAGTTGCAGAGAGAGTATCAAAAAGCAGATCAACCATAACCAATTCTCTCCGACTTCTGAAGCTTTGCGAGGATGTAAGACAGATGGTCATGTATAATATGATATCAACAGGACATGCCAGAGCACTTATTCCTATAGAAGATCCTAAATTACAGTACGAAACGGCTGCAATTGTATACGATCAGAAGCTCAGTGTTAGAGAAACAGAGGCATATGTAAAGGCAATTCTGGAGAAAAAGCCGGAAAAAGAGGAAAAACAGAAGCCTCAAAAGGATTTATCCGTCTTCTATTCTGATATAGAGAACAAATTAAAGTCAATTTTAGGTGCAAAGATAGCTATCAAGGCATCTAATAACGACAAAGGCAAAATTGAGATAAACTACTATTCTCAGGACGAGCTTGACCGAATAACAGAGATGCTTTACTCAATCAATAAAGAAATGATGTAGTAACCATCTGCATCATACATATGCACAATCAAGGAAGGACAATATTATAATGGAAAGTTCCATATTACAAAAAATAGGTATTGATCCTGCCTACATACTAATTGGTATGCTGGTTCTCATAATAGCCTTGTTTGTACTATTATTCATATTGATGGGCAATATTAAAAATAGAAACAAACAGATAAAAAGGCTGTTGAGCGGAACTCAGGCAGGTGATCTTGAAGATATTATCATGAAAAGATTCGCTGAGATGGATGCTGTAAAAAACAATTCCAAGCGACTCACAAAGGAACATAAGGAAATACAGAGTCATCTTTCAGCATGTGTCAGTAAAATTGGTCTTGTAAAGTATAATGCATTTGAAGGAATGGGTGGTAATCTAAGTTTTGCACTTGCTCTTCTGGATACAGAGAACAATGGTGTCGTACTCAACTGTATGCATACCAGAGAAGGCTGTTTTAACTATGCAAAAGAGATCATAGGTGGTGAAGCATATGTTGCACTGTCAGAAGAGGAAAAAGAGGCTATTGAACGAGCTAAAACCCTCGAGGATGAAATAGCTGAAAACAAACTAAAATAACCATATTTCAAAAAAATATTATACAAAACATGCAACGTACAAATGTGTATGAAACGCATAAAATAGAAAAGCGTATAAAGCACAAAAGTATATAAAATACAAAAGCGTATAAAACAAAAAAGCGTATAAAACGTAAAATCGCTAAAACGATAAGAACAAGATTTATAAAATAAACAAGGAAAAAAAAAGAAACAAAAACATGGAAATATATTATGTAGCTACATTATTATAATATATTTTCAAATAAATTTATATATTTAATAGGAGGATATCATGATTGATATTAAATTCTTAAGAGAAAACCCAGACATAGTAAAACAGAATATAAAGAATAAATTCCAGAATGACAAACTTCCACTTGTCGATGAAGTAATAGAGCTTGACAAACAGGCTCGTGCTGCTCAGCAGGAAGCTGATACACTCAGAGCAAACAAGAATGCAATAGCAAAGCAGATCGGTGCTCTTATGGCTCAGGGAAAGAAGGAAGAGGCTGAGGAAGTTAAGAAGCAGGTTGCTGAGACATCAGCAAGACTCAAGGAGCTTGAAGCTTTAGAGCCTGAGCTCAAGGAGAAGGTTAAGAAGATCATGATGATAATTCCTAACATCATTGATCCATCAGTTCCTATAGGAAAGGATGACTCAGAGAATGTAGAGGTTCAGAAGTATGGTGAGCCTGTTGTTCCTGACTTTGAGATTCCTTATCATGCAGATATCATGGAGGCACTTGGAGGAATTGACCTCGATTCAGCAAGAAAAGTTGCAGGAAACGGCTTCTACTATCTCATGGGCGACATAGCAAGACTTCACTCTGCTATTATCTCATACGCAAGAGATTTCATGATAGACAGAGGATTCACATATTGTATTCCACCTTTCATGATCAGAAGCAACGTTGTCACAGGTGTTATGAGCTTTGCTGAGATGGATGCCATGATGTATAAGATTGAGGGTGAGGATCTGTATCTCATCGGAACTTCAGAGCACTCAATGATCGGTAAGTTCATCGACACTATAATTCCTGAGGATGAGCTTCCAAAGACTCTTACAAGCTACTCACCTTGCTTCAGAAAAGAGAAGGGTGCTCACGGAATTGAGGAGAGAGGTGTATACAGAATCCATCAGTTTGAGAAGCAGGAAATGATCGTTGTATGTAAGCCTGAGGACAGCAAGATGTGGTTTGACAAGCTGTGGCAGAACACAGTTGATCTCTTCAGATCAATGGATATCCCTGTAAGAACACTTGAGTGTTGTTCTGGAGATCTTGCAGATCTCAAGGTTAAGTCTGTAGATGTTGAGGCATGGTCACCTCGTCAGAAGAAATACTTCGAGGTTGGAAGCTGTTCAAACCTTGGCGATGCACAGGCAAGAAGACTTCAGATCAGAGTAAAGGGTGAGGATGGCAAGAAGTATCTCGCTCATACACTCAACAATACAGTTGTTGCTCCACCAAGAATGCTTATCGCTTTCCTTGAGAACAATCTCCAGGCTGACGGAAGAGTCAGAATTCCAGAGAAGCTTCGTCCATACATGGGTGGAAAAGAGTATCTTGAGAAGACAGGAAAGTAATAATATAAACAAAAACATACAACAAGGGAGGTGTCGGAATGCATAGTTTTCTTCCATCTATAGGCTTTACTAACATAAAAAACAGACAGCAGCTTGAACCTATATACAGGCAGATTCTTGAATCGCCTGACAGGAAATTTATATCAACTATAAGTGCTGACACCTGTCTTGTACAATTCAGCAAAGACTTTGGGGAGAGATTTGGAATATCGCTTGTAGGTGAAATGTCAAAGGATGGCTCAATATCCATTGAGTATTATTTTCCTTACGTCACATCAAAGCTTTTGACCGATGACGAAAATATATACGTTGAGAAATATTCTGACAAGAGAGCATATGCCGGTGTTAGCAGTGATTTCAGTCTTGGAATGACTCTTATTTTCTTCATAACCAACATAGCAGACTATGAAAAATCATTGTGGATGAACAGATCAAACAAGTACTTTTCAAAGGCGTATTTTTCCGGTCTGTCAGTAAATGGTATGATTATTCTTGATGTGGATGATCACAGTGATAAAAATACATCCTACGGCAATGCAAAGAGAAGTAAACTCATCGAGGCTGCAAAGAAGGGTGATCCGGACGCAATAGAAAGTCTTACTCTTGAAGATATGGACACCTATAACACCATTGGAAGAAGGACTCACAAAGAGGATGTTCTGTCCATAGTGAAATCAAGCTTCATGCCTGTCGGTATTGAGACTGATCACTACGCAGTTATAGGAACTATCACATCATATATCGAGACAACCAACAGCTATACAAATGAATCGATATATCTGATTGATGTAGAAAGCAATGATCTGACATTTACCGTAGCGATCAACAAAAACCATCTTCTGGGTGAACCTGCTCCGGGAAGAAGATTCAAGGGTGATGTGTGGCTTCAGGGGCATATAGTTAATCCTTGACTATAAACTCTATAAATGTTACACTTATAATTGATGTGCATCTGTAGCTCAGCAGGATAGAGCGTCCGCCTCCTAAGCGGAAGGTCGTGGGTTCGAATCCCGTCAGGTGCACTATTTTTCACTAATAAATTTTCTAAAGGGACATGACTATGAATTATATTGTTATGGATCTTGAATGGAATCAAAGCTACAATGGGCATATGGGTGAACATCCACGTATGCCTTTTGAAATTATAGAGATTGGTGCCGTTAAGGTAGATAAGAATCTCAACATCATTGACGAATACTCAAGTCTTATCAAACCAAAAATTTATAAGAAATTACATTCAAAGATCAGAACAATTCTGAACTATGATGAGGATGACCTGAGTCTCGGAAGAGGATTCAAGGAAGTCTGTTCAGAATTTCTTGACTGGTGTGGAAAAGATTACATATTCTGCACATGGGGACCTATGGACCTCACAGAGCTTCAGACTAATATGGACTTTTATTATATGGACAAGCTTCCTAGGCCACTTAAGTTTCTGAATCTCCAAAGTATATATGCAAGCGTTACGAATACCTCAGGAATACCTCAGAGTATGAGTAAACTTGAAAAAGCGGTCAGTGAGATGAATATTCCGGAAAATGAACCATTTCACACAGCTCTCAACGATGCAAGATACACCGCACTTGTTATGAAAGAGATGAAAGCCAAGAATATAAATCAGCTTTACAGCTTTGATCTCTATATAACACCTAAGAATAAAGAAGAAGAGATTGAAGTATCTCATAATAACCAGTACGAATATATCTCAAGGGGTTTCAGAAATAAACATGCAGCACTGGACGATGAAAAAGTAACTCAGATTCGTTGTTACAAATGCAGCAAGAAGGTCAAGACACATATTGACTGGTTTGCAAATAGTCCATCATCGTACATGTGTGTTGGAAAATGCTGGATGCATGGTTATTTTTGTGGCAAGATAAAATTCAAATCTGTAAACAATAACTATTATGTTCACAAGACAATAAAACCTATCGACAAACAGGGTATAGAGGCAATTAAACAAAAACAGGAAGATATTCGTGAAAAAAGAAAAGAAAAAAGACATATGAAATCTTCAAACTAAAAAATAAAACAGCCATTTGAGGCTGTTTTATTTTTTTATGCTATTGGCTTTTTAGCAGCTCCCGCTTTTCTCGGGTACTTGTTGTCTGTATTTGCAATCTTCTTTACAAACACAAAGCTTCTCTGGTTATTGGTCTCCGGTATATTCGTATTAAATATGTTCTCGACCTGTCCCCCAAGAATCCTGATTGCTTTCTTTCCATCCCGCATCTCTTCCGGCAAAGCATTTGACTTATAAGATACAAAATATCCACCCGGCTTGACAAATGGAATACACCATTCCGACAGAGTTGCAAGATTGGCAACTGCCCTGGATACAGCCAGATCATATTTTTCTCTATGCATCTCATCTCTGCCTCCATCCTCTGCTCTTGAATGAACAGTGTGGATATCCTGCAGTCCAAGTTCATCTATAACTTCATCGAGGAACTTTAATCTCTTATTCAACGAATCCATAAGTGTTATATTCAGCTCTGGAAAAGCAATCTTCAGAGGAATTCCCGGAAATCCTGCACCTGTACCAACATCTATAACGTCAATATTCTCATGAAGATCTTTATACTTTGAAAGAAGCAGACTGTCAGCAAAATGCTTTATTATTACATCTTCCTTTTCAGTTATGGCTGTAAGATTCATTACCTTATTCCACTCAACCAGAATATCATAATATTTTGAAAATTGTTCTATCTGCTTATCACTCAATTCCAGACCAAACTGTTTTGTTATGGAATTTAATCTGTCCATATTGTTCTCCTTCAACAAATTATTCTGAATAACTTCTATACCAGTTTAGTCTCTACCCTTCATCTTGAGATACACCAGCAATACTGATATATCAGCCGGAGAAACTCCTGATATTCTTGACGCCTGTCCAATATTTTCAGGTCTGATGAGAGACAGCTTCTGTCTGGCCTCGATTCTGAGATTTGATATATCATTATAGTCAATATCTGCCGGCAGCTTTTTCTTCTCCAGCTTCTTAAACTGATTTACCTGCTGATTCTGTCTGTCTATATATCCCTGATATTTTATGGTTATATTTATCTGTTCTATAACATCATCCGGAAGTTTGGTTCTTCCCTCATCTATTGGATCAATCGCCTCATATGACAGTTCCGGTCTTCTTATAAGTTCTGCAAGAGATGCAGCAGTCTTAAGTCCTGTACTTCCAAGATCATCAAGGAACTTCTGTATGGTTGAATTTGCTCCAACCATGGTGCTCTCAAGTCTCTGTATCTCATCCATTATCTGTTGTCTCTTCTTTGTAAATGCAGCATATCTCTTGTCATCTATAAGACCGATCTCATGTCCGATCTCCGTGAGTCTCAGATCAGCGTTATCCTGTCTGAGAAGAAGTCTGTACTCAGCTCTGGATGTCATCATTCTGTATGGCTCCGATGTCTCTTTTGTGACAAGATCATCTATAAGAACTCCTATATATGCCTGTGATCTGTCAAGAACCACCGCTTCCTTGCCCTGTACTTTTCTGGCAGCATTGATTCCTGCCATTATACCCTGGGCTGCAGCCTCCTCATATCCTGAACTTCCATTTATCTGGCCGGCACCAAAAAGTCCTGATACACTCTTAAACTCCAGAGAAGGTTTTAAGTTAATGGCATTTATACAATCATACTCGATGGCATAAGCATTCCTTATTATCTTTGCATTCTCCAGTCCCTTCATGCTGTGTATCATCTCATACTGAACATCCTCAGGAAGAGAGCTGCTCATTCCACCCATATACATCTCATTCGTATATTCACCCTCAGGCTCAATAAATATCTGATGTCTGGTCTTATCAGGGAATTTCGTAACCTTATCCTCAATAGAAGGGCAGTATCTTGGTCCTGTACCCTCGATCACGCCTGAAAACAGAGGTGATCTGTCTATATTATCTCTGATTATCTCATGTGTCTTCTCATTTGTGTAACAGAGCCAGCATGATATTTGATCACGTCTTATATCCGCCTCAGTATTTGTAAATGAGAATGGAACTATCTTCTCATCGCCCTTCTGTTCCTCCATCTGAGAAAAATCTATCGTTCTTTTATCCAGTCTGGCAGGGGTTCCCGTCTTGAATCTTCTTATCTCTATCCCTGCATTCTTCATGGAATCTGACAAATAATTAGCTGCCATAAGTCCATTAGGTCCGGTGTGATATACGACATCTCCGTATATACATCTAGCCTTGAGGTATGTTCCTGTACACAAAACCACAGCCTTTGCAAAATAAGTTGCTCCTGAATATGTCTTTACACCCTTAACCACATTATCCTCGATGATAATTTCCGACACCTCTGCCTGTCTCAATGTGAGATTATCTGTATTCTCAAGGGTGTGCTTCATGGTTCTGGAATAATTTGCCTTGTCTGCCTGGGCACGAAGAGAGTGAACCGCCGGACCCTTAGACGCATTAAGCATCTTTGACTGAATATACGTCTTGTCTATATTCTTGCCCATCTCTCCGCCAAGTGCATCTATTTCCCTTACCAGATGTCCCTTAGAGCTTCCTCCTACATTCGGATTACATGGCATCATGGCCACACTGTCCATACTCACCGTAAAAATAATAGTATTCAGACCAAGTCTTGCACTTGCAAGAGCTGCCTCACATCCTGCATGTCCTGCCCCCACAACTACCACATCATATTCTTCATTCAAAACAGGCATACAAATGTCCTCCTTCCAGTACCTTATATCCTGCAATCTATTTTCCCATACAGAATTCCTTAAATATCTTATCAGCCAGATCATCTCTGGCAGTTTCACCTATTATCAAACCGAGATGTTCATACGCATCCATGAGATCAATGGAGAAAAAGTCTTCCTCCATTCCCATATCTATGCTTTCTTTAACCTTTAACAGTGCATTTTTGGTGCACACAAATTCATTTTTGTGTCGGGTATTAGTGATATAAAGCTGATCATTATATGTCAGTGTACCCTCAAAAAACATCCTGTTCAGAAGCTCATACAATTCTTCACTGCCATCACCGGTCAGTGCTGACAACTGAATTATATCTGCATCTATATATTTCTTAATATCCGATTCGTCTATCTTCTTTTCCAGATCAGATTTGTTGAGTATCACAACAACATTCTTATCCTGTATTCTGGACATGATCCTGTGATCGTTCTCATCCAGGTCAATTGAACTGTCTACCACATAGAGCACAAGATCAGCTTTATCCACAGACTCTAATGCCTTATCCACACCTATCTTCTCAACTACATCATCTGTATCTCTTATTCCCGCAGTGTCAACTATGTTCAGAGTTATACCTCTTACATTTATCACTTCACTGAGCGTATCCCTGGTTGTGCCGGCCATATCTGTTACAATCGCCCTTTCTTCGCCCACAAACATATTCATCAGCGAAGACTTACCCGCATTCGGTTTACCAACAATAACCGTATTTATTCCTTCAGACAACACTTTTCCATTGTCAAATGTTGTCAAAAGGTTATCCACACTATCTACAAGGTTATCCACAATTATTTCTAACTTTTGTGGAAAACCATCCAGACTGTAGTGTTCAGGATCATCCAAAGCAGATTCAATAAACGCCACATTGTACAGAATCTGTTCTCTCATATCAATGATCTTATCCCTAAGTCTTCCCTGAAGCTGCTCCACAGACGTTCTGGCTGCAAAGTCATTCTTTGCATTTATTATATCCATAACGGATTCTGCCTGTGACAGATCTATCCTTCCACCGAGGAATGCTCTCTTTGTAAATTCTCCAGGTTCGGCTGCCCTTGCACCACATTTTATTACCAGATCAAGTATCTTTCGGAGAACTACTGTACCTCCGTGACACTGAAGTTCACACACATCCTCACATGTGTACGTATGGGGAGCCTTCATGACCAGAAGTATAGCCTCATCTATCATTCTGTCATCCTCATACACACCACCAAATGCAGCAGTGTAAGATTTCATATTTACCGCTTTTTTGTTTTTATTTGCAGCGCGGAACAACATGTCTGTTATCTCACATGCCCTGTCTCCGCTGATCCTTATTATTCCAACTCCGGCATTACTCATACCGGTGGTTATAGCTGCAATGGTATCTTCCTTGAACATATCTGTCTTACACTTTTCCTTTCACCGTGATTAAACAACCTATCTATGTAGTGTACAACATTACCAATTCATTTTCCACATAAAAAGACTAAACTGCAACAAAAAAGAGACCATTTTCTCAAATGATCTCTTTCCTGTCACCATAAAATATTGCGATGATCTTTACACGCATCAGCGTGACTATTATTTCTTCTTGAGATATACAATAACCTTACGATATGGCTCCTCGCCCTCGCTTCTGGTTGCTACATACTTGTCGTTCTGAAGAGTAGCATGGATTATTCTTCTCTCATAAGGATTCATTGGCTCAAGAGCAAATGATCTCTTTGATCTCTTAACCTTGAATGCTATATTCTTGGCAAGATTCTCAAGTGTCTCTTTTCTTCTTGCTCTGTAGTTCTCTGTATCGAGCTTAACTCTGATACGTGACTCGCTCTTCTTATTGATAGCAAGTGTTATAATATACTGAAGAGCATCTAGAGTCTGTCCACGCTTTCCAATCAAAATTCCCATCTCTGGTCCCTCAAGATTGATAGACAGAACATTCTCTTCCTCATCAAAATCCATCTGGATCTCTGTCTGGATATCCATAGCCTTGAACAGGCTGTCAAGGTACTCCTTAACATCGTCCAGGAATGTCTTCTTTTTTCTTGCCTTTATGATACAAGGCTTTGAACCTATACCAAGAAATCCCTTTGTCTCTTCGCTGATAACTTCATACTCAAGATCTGTACTAGGGACTCCAAGTTCAACACTGGCCTGCATAAGGGCTTCATCTTTGGTCTTACCTTTGAATTCTAAGAATTCCATTATTTATTTCCTCCCTTATCGTTGCTATTGTTCTGGTACTTAAGCATTATATTCGCCTTAGCTCCTATACTGCCTGGTTTATAGTTTACATTTTCTCTGCGGGTTACATCATCACTGTCAACATTCACTGAATGTGCAGGATTAACATAACTCTTAAGTCTTGAAGAAGCCATCTTATTTATATTCTCTGACTGACTGTTCTCTGTTGGAACGTTACCATTCTGAGCATCCATCATTCTCTCATAGAAAGATTTCTTATCAGGGTTCTTCTTCTTTGCCTGCTTCTTGGCAGCCTTCTCGGCACACTTTGCAAGCAGCTCATCCTTGTCCTGATGATTATAATAAGCATCAACTATAAGCTGAGATATTATCATAATAACAGAACCAACTATCCAGTAAAGACCGATAGCTATAGGAAGAGTTATACAGAATATAAGTGACATGATAGGCATGTAGTACATCATACCCTTCATCATGTTGTTGGCTGTCTGCTGATTGCTATCCATGTTGCTATTCTGTGATGACTTCATGGATATCTTTGTCTGTAAGAACTGCATGAGAGCAGAAACGATAGGAACCACCAAAGCTATTGAAAGCTTCCATCCCGGTGCATCTGCAATATTCAGTCCAAACAGGAACTGGTTCATATTGTGGAACTGATCAACATAGCTTGTGAGAGTAGCATTACCTGTAAGATCAAGATTAGCTATCAGCTTATCCCAATCACTCTTAGAAAACTTATCAAGCACATCAATGATCTGATTCTTTGTAGGGTCATCACCCATCTGTTTCAATGCCATTGTAACTGTGCTTACCTTCGATTCACCTGCTACATCACTTATAGCCTTGACATAATCTGTCTTGGTACTCAGTATCTCTACAATCTTTCCGTAGGTCTTTGTCATTGATGGAACATACGCAGGTATATTCTGGATAACTCTGTACAGACCGTAAAATATAGGTAACTGTATAAGTGAAGTCAGACATCCTGATGCCATGCTGACACCATATTTCTTCTGGATCTTCTGAGTTTCCTGCTGCTGCTTCATCATTGATTCCTGATCAGTCTTGCCTTTATATTTCTTTGTTGCCTTGGCAATCTCAGGCTGGATGAAACTCATGATCTTACTTGATCTCTGCTGCTTGAAATATAATGGGAACAGCGCTCCTCTCAGTACAAATGTGAACAAAATAACGCACACACTGAGATTGACGTATGTGAATCCCATATGGCTTCCAATAAATCCAACGAACATGTAAATCCAATTGAATATCTTACCGAGCAGCCAACAAACTGGTCCGAGTATCATACCATCTTCTCTTGTTAGAAACATAATTTTCTCCTTTATGGAACTGGATCATATCCTCCTTTTGAAAAAGGATTGCATCTAAGTATCCTCCATACTGCAAGGAGACCACCTTTTAAAACTCCATACTTTTCGATAGCCTCAATTGCATACTGCGAACAAGTAGGAAAATACTTGCAGGTAGCATGTCCCTTAAGCGGTGACAAATACTTCCTATAAAATTTGATTAAACCAATAAATATTTTTTTCATTTCTTTACCCTATGTGGCTTATCTTCTTTAACCCACACAAATGCATCAAAGCACTCTCAATGTCCTGACATTTCTTGTCCTTTGATGACGGTCTGGCTACTATCACTATGTCATAGCCAACATCAATATTTGCTCTGTTTAATCGGTAAGCTTCTCTAATCAATCTGGTTACCCTGTGTCTTACCACACTGTTACCAACTTTCTTACTAACAGAGATTCCGAGTCTGTTGTAATCCAAGCCGTTGCTTCTCAGATACATAACTAAATATTTATTGGCTACCGAATTCTTTGTGCTGTACACACTGCCAAACTCTCTGCTGTTTTTTAATGTAATCATCTTACTCATTGTGTAACCACCGAAACTTTGATTATTAGAAAAACTGTTGCTGTGACCCTATAAAAAAAGGTCACAACCATGTGACCTTACGCTGATAATTTCTTTCTTCCCTTAGCTCTTCTAGCGGCCAGTACCTTTCTGCCATTAGCAGTACTCATTCTCTTTCTAAAGCCATGAACCTTAGATCTCTGTCTCTTCTTAGGCTGGAATGTCATCTTCATTACAAAACACCTCCTTCTTTACAAATTTACTTGCCTATTATAAATAAATAGGTAATGTGAGTCAAGCCTTTTTTGCCGTTTTTCCTATATTTTATAAGGATTTCAGCCACTATTTGATAAAGGTGACGAATCGTTCTGGATTAATTAGGTGGATACATTAATATTAATCACAAAATGTTGTGGTTTCATAGATTAATCACATTTTTGTAAGCATTTAATTTTTGTTACCAGTCGCTTTACATAATGTTATCCACAATTTGTTGGTAACTTGTTGATAACTTTTTACTTTTGTGGGTTTAATTCTAAAAAACCCAGTATTTATCGCTGTTTGTGATGTTCACAAATATAAAACAGTCATTTTTTTATATTTACATAAGTTTGAAAATAATAATTATTATGAAACTTATGTAACAAAGTTATCAACATTCCATGTGGATTATACACAAATAAGATTTTTTATTAACTTTTTTATTTTTTTGCCCCTTATTCTCGTTTATTTTGATTTTACCCCCAAATACGTGTACCTAACCGTATAAGCATGTAAAATCAAAATAAAGGCAATTTATCTTGTTTTTAACCTTAATATGCTTGAAATAGGGGTGCATTTATTATAAAATGTAATAGTGTTATTAATAATAGGAAGAATTATTTTTTTGAGGAAGGTTTTTTACGATGAAGGACTTAATATTAGCCAAGTGGAATGACATTTTGAATATACTTGAAAATGAACATGGAATTTCCCATATCATGATCCATACATGGATCGAACCTCTCAAGATATATTCAGTTGAGGATAACAAGGTCTATTTCACTCTGGACGAGGATTACGGACAGAGAGGCGTAGAATTTCTCAAGAGAAAATTATTTGATATATATCTTGAAACAGTTCTCAGAGAGCTCTTTCAGGACGATTCAATTCAGGTTATATTCACACTCGAGAGTCAGATGAGAAAGGATGAAAAGTCCCCTACATATTCAGAGGACTACAACGATGCCATTGCCAAGAGCAATCTCAGACCTGACTACACATTTGAGAACTTTATTGTTGGTGAGAGTAACAAGCACGCTCACGCAACATGTCTGGCAGTTGCCGATTCACCTGGACAGGACAAGTTCAATCCACTTTTCCTGTATGGAGGATCAGGACTGGGCAAGACTCATCTTATGCAGTCCATAGCCCACTATATACTCCAGCACAATAGTAATATGAAGGTTCTCTATGTGCCATCGAACAAATTCACAAATGAGATCATAGAAGCAATCTCCAAGAATAAAACTGAAGAATTCAGGAACAAATACAGAACAGTGGATGTTCTTCTGATCGATGATATCCAGTACCTGATTGGTAAGGCAAGTACGCAGCAGGAATTCTTTGACACCTTCAACGCTCTTCATGACGAAGGTAAGCAGATAATCCTGTCGTCGGATAAGCCACCAAAGGAGATCAAGACTCTGGATGAGAGATTCAGATCAAGATTTGAGTGGGGTGTTCCTATCGACATCCACGCTCCTGATTACGAGACACGTATGGCTATCCTCAAGAACAAGGCTGAGATAAAGGGACTTACCGATATCATCAGCGAGGAGATATTTGAGTATATCGCCAACAATATAACCTACAACGTACGTGAGCTTGAGGGTGCGCTCAACAAGCTCAGCGTATATTCAGAGCTCGGAGATATCAAGATCACTGAGGAACTTGCCAAGAACGTCCTCAAGGATTTCATATCCAAGGATTCCAAGGTGACCATAACACCTGAGCTCATTATCAACACGGTTTCAGAGCATACGAATATATCAGTCAGTGACATCGTATCCACGAAGAGAAGCCAGGATATAGCCACTGCCCGTCAGATATCCATGTACCTGTGCAGAAAGTACACGGACAAGGGTCTGAAGAGTATAGGAGATGCATTTGGAGGAAAGGATCACTCCACCGTGCACAGCAATATACAGAAGGTTGAAGATAAGATTGAGAAGGATCCTGAATTTGCCGAGATGGTTGACGTCATAATAAAGAAGCTTAATCCACAAAAATAGCAAGTTATCCACATTTTTATCTTATAAACTCACTAATTTGTTTATAACCTTACAAACATAACGTGATTGTATATTGTTATTTGATGTTTGTTACATGTTGTTATGTGTTTGAGAATTGTTCTTACGTCAAATGAACCTGATTTTGACATGTTGGTAAATGGTCAGTTTATGAACAGGTTAAAATTGATTAGTAACATGGACACATAATTCTCAAAGCCTTGATTTGTAAGGGCTTGATACACTTTCAACATTATCAAAATCACTACTACTGATACTACTAATTATCTTAATATATTTATAGTTAAGCGCTCGCGCTGTTTGTTGTTATTTGAAGTTATACACACATATCATATTTTGATGATCATTATATTTGGACATGAAAGGAGATCACACTTAAAATGAAAATTTCCATAAGAAAATCTAACTTACTTCAGGGTATAAATATCGTATCAAAGGCTGTCTCAAACAAGACGACCCATCCGATACTGTCTTGTATCCTGGTTGAAGCTGCAGGCGGTGTTATCAAGCTCACAGCTAATGACATGGAGATAGGAATAGAAAGTTATGTTGACGGTACTGTTATAGAGGATGGAAAGGTTGCACTCGAGGCAAAGCTTTTCTCAGATTTCATAAGAAAGCTTCCTGACAGCGACATAACTATAGAGAGTGATAAGGACAGCAAGACACTTATCAAGTGTGAGAGACTTGAGTTCAACATACCTGGAAAGTCAGGAGAGGATTTCTCCAATCTTCCTGTTGTATCAAAGGATAAGTTCATAACCATATCCCAGTTTGCGCTGAGAGAGGTTATCAATCAGACAATATTCTCTATATCAGATAATGAGAACAATAAGCTTATGACCGGTGAGTTATTTGAGGTATCAAACAATAAGCTCAGCGTGGTTTCTCTGGATGGACACAGAATATCCATCAGATATATAGAGCTCAAGGGAGATAATTCAGACATTAAGGTTGTAGTTCCAGGAAAATCCCTCAGCGACATAAGCAAGATCATGAACGGTGGAGTTGATGATCCTGTAAATATTTATTTCACTGACAACAATATATTATTTGAGTTTGATAATACAAAGGTTGTTTCAAGACTGATAGAGGGCGAGTATTTCAGAATAAGCCATATGCTCTCAGTTGATTATCAGATCAAGATGAAGATAAACAAGAGAGAGTTCCTTGACAGTTTGGACAGAGCAACTCTTCTTATAAAGGATTCAGACAAGAAGCCTATCAGACTCAGCATTGATGACAGAACTCTCGGTCTCAAGATCAGTTCTCTCATCGGTTCTCTGAATGAGGAGATAGATATCGAGAAGGAAGGTAACAATCTTGTCATTGGATTTAATCCAAAGCTTATAATAGATGCACTCAGAGTAATTGACGATGAGAATGTAACTATTTATTTCAACAATACAAAATCTCCATGTGTTATCAAGGATGATGCAGAGACATATATCTACCTTATCCTTCCTATGGGAATCAACGAAGAGTAAGAAGGGGTGAGAATATGGAGATAATCAAGTTAAGAGATGAGTTCATAAAGCTTGGACAGGCGCTTAAGGCTGCCGGTCTGGTGGAGTCAGGAGTTGACGCAAAGGAGGTCATAGTTCAGGGACTGGTTGTGGTTAACGGTGAGATAGAGACCAGACGTGGAAGAAAGCTTTATGATGGTGATGAAGTAGAATTTGATGGTGATAAGATAAGTATTCAGAAATAATTGTGGTCGCCATCTTGCAGATGGTGAAGGTTATGTATATAGAGTCGATAGAGCTGAGTAATTACAGAAATTACAGTAATGTGAAAGTAGAATTTGGAAAAAATACGAATATCCTGTACGGCGATAACGCCCAGGGCAAGACAAATATACTTGAATCCATATACATGGCAGCGACTACGAAGTCACACAGAAAAAATACGCAGGATAAAGATATCATAAAGATAGGTGAAGATGAGAGCCATATAAGATTATTTGTCAACAAGAAAGACATATCGCACAAGATAGATATGCATCTTCGAAAGAGCAAAAATAAGGGAGTGGCGATCGATGGCATACCCATAAGGAGGGCCACGGAATTATATGGTCTTCTCAATGTCATATTCTTTTCACCTGAAGATCTGACTATCATTAAAAATGGACCAGCCGAGAGGAGAAGGTTCATGGATCTTGAATTGTGTCAGATAAGCAGATTGTATTATCAGAATCTGGCATCATATAACAGGATACTCAATCAGCGAAATAATCTGTTAAAGCAGATTTATCATAACAGAAGTCTCATGGATACACTGGATGTGTGGAATATGCAGCTTGTGGACTATGGGTCGAGGATAATAAAAGAGAGAAGAAATTTTATCGACATGATGAATGAGATAATTGGGGAGATCCACAGTCATCTCACATCGGGCAAGGAAAAGCTGGAGATAGTGTATGAGTGCAATGTCGATGAAGATAAATTCGATGAGACACTTCAGGAAAAGACTGAGATGGATGTCAGATATTCAAGTACACAGTCTGGTCCACACAGAGATGATATAAGTTTTCTCATAAATGGAATAGACGCCAGAAAATATGGTTCACAGGGACAGCAGAGAACAGTTGCCCTGTCACTCAAGATGGCGGAGATAAAACTTGTAAAAAGGATAATCAATGATAATCCGATATTGCTTCTGGACGATGTCATGAGCGAGCTGGACACCAGCAGACGTGATGCATTGATAGAAGAGATAAAAGATATACAGACTATCATAACCTGTACGGGATATGATGATTTTGTTAAAGAGCAGGTAATAATCAACAATGTTTATAGCGTGGTAGAGGGAACGGCCACCAGAGTAAGAACGGAGGAAGCATGACAATGGAAAATGATAATTATGGAGCTGAACAGATACAGGTTCTGGAGGGACTGGAAGCAGTCAGAAAGAGACCTGGTATGTACATAGGAAGTACATCCTCCACTGGACTTCACCATCTTGTATACGAGATAGTTGATAATTCTGTAGATGAGGCTCTGGCAGGATATTGTACCCACATTCAGGTGTATATAAATGAGGATAACTCCATCACCGTAGTGGATGATGGACGAGGAATTCCTGTTGGAATACATAAAAAGCAGGGAATACCTGCTGTTGAGGTGGTATTTACCATACTTCATGCCGGCGGAAAGTTCGGCGGTGGAGGATATAAGGTATCCGGAGGACTTCACGGTGTTGGTGCATCAGTTGTAAATGCACTTTCAACATGGCTTGAAGTCGAGATTACCAGAGATGGCAAGGTGTACAAGCAGAGATATGAGAAGGGCAAGGTTATGTACAAGCTTCAGGTTATAGGTGAAGCACCTGAGGGAGTATCAGGAACAAAGGTTACATTCCTGCCGGATCATACAATATTTGAAGATAACATATACGATTACGATATACTGAGAAACAGACTTCGTGAGATGGCATTCCTTACAAAGGGCCTGAAGATAAGTCTTACAGACAAGAGACTTATTCCTGAGAAGGTAAGATCATTCCACTATGAGGGTGGTATAAAGGAGTTTGTAACATATCTGAACAGACACAGAGATCCTCTGTACAATGAGGTAATCTACTGTGAGGGAGTCAGAGATGGAATAAGTGTTGAGGTGGCACTTCAGCACAATGATTCATACAATGAATCCACATACAGCTTTGTAAATAACATCAACACACCTGAGGGTGGAACACATCTGACAGGATTTAAGTCAGCCATAACAAAGGTGTTCAATGATTATGCAAGAAAGAATAATATTATCAAGGATAAGGATGACAATCTCTCGGGTGATGATCTGAGAGAGGGACTTGCAGCCATCGTATCTATCAAGATAAGTGATCCTCAGTTCGAGGGTCAGACAAAGCAGAAGCTTGGTAATTCAGAGGCAAGACCTGCAGTTGAGAGTGTTGTAACTGAGCAGCTTACATATTATCTTGAGCAGAATCCGCAGATTGCTAAGATAATTGTGAATAAAGCGGCTGTTGCACAGAGAGCCAGAATAGCTGCAAGAAAGGCAAGGGATGTTGCAAGAAAGGCAAATCTTTCAGACAACATGGCACTTCCTGGAAAGCTTGCGGATTGTTCAGACAAGGATCCAAAGAACTGTGAGATATACATAGTCGAGGGAGATTCCGCCGGTGGTTCAGCTAAGACAGCGAGATCAAGAGCAACACAGGCCATACTTCCACTCAGAGGTAAGATCCTTAATGTTGAGAAGGCAAGAATAGACAGAATCCTTGGAAATGAAGAGATCAAAGCCATGATCACCGCATTTGGAACAGGTATCCATGAGAACTTCAATATAGAGAAGCTCAGATATAACAAGATCATCATCATGACCGATGCCGATGTGGATGGAGCTCATATAGCAACTCTTCTCCTCACATTCTTCTACAGATTCATGCCTGATCTTATCAGGAAGGGACATGTATATCTGGCACAGCCACCACTTTACAAGCTGGAGAAGAACAAGAAGGTATGGTATGCGTACAGTGATGATGAGCTGAACAGTATACTTGATGAAGTCGGAAGAGATCAGAACAACAAGATACAGCGATACAAGGGACTTGGAGAGATGGATGCAGAGCAGCTCTGGGAGACAACCATGGACCCTGAGAGAAGAATACTTCTCAGAGTGGCAATCGATGACGATGATGAGTCAGAGATCGATATGACATTCAACGTTCTCATGGGAGATAAGGTTGAGCCACGTCGTGAGTTTATAGAGACAAATGCCAAGTATGTAAAGAATCTCGATATATAGTATATTGATTAAATAAAAGTGATAAATACAACGAATATCGAGAGAAAGGAAATCAAAAAATGGATGACGATAAGATTTTTGATAAAATAGATGAAGTTGGTCTGAAAAAGACAATGGAACGTTCATATATAGATTATGCCATGAGCGTTATTGCTGCCAGAGCTCTTCCTGATGTAAGAGATGGTCTTAAACCTGTTCAGAGAAGAATACTTCACTCTATGATAGAACTTAACAATGGACCGGACAAGCCACATCGTAAATGTGCGCGTATCGTCGGTGATACAATGGGTAAATATCATCCACATGGAGACAGTTCAATATACGAGGCACTTGTAAAGCTGGCTCAGGAGTGGAATACCAGATATCCTCTTGTGGATGGACATGGGAACTTTGGATCAGTCGACGGTGATCATGCCGCTGCCATGCGATATACAGAGGCAAGACTTTCCAAGATATCCATGGAGATGATGGCAGATATCAATAAGGATACAGTTGATTTCACACCTAACTTTGATGGTACAGAGAAAGAACCTGTGGTACTACCATCACGTTATCCTAACCTATTGGTGAATGGTACATCAGGTATCGCAGTAGGTATGGCTACCAATATTCCACCACATAATTTAAAGGAAACTATCAATGCAGCCATAAAGATCATCGATAACAGAGTGGAAGAAAGACGTGAGACAGAGATAGATGAGATCATGGACATAGTAAAGGGTCCGGATTTCCCTACAGGCGCACAGATACTGGGCAGACAGGGAATAAACGATGCATATAGAACAGGTCGAGGCAAGATAAAAGTACGTGCAATCACAGAAATCGAAACAATGAACAACGGAAAGCACCGCATTGTTGTAACCGAACTACCATATATGGTAAATAAATCACTTCTTATAAAGAATATGGTCGATCTTGTCAAGAACAAGAGAATCGATGGAATCACAGATATAAGAGATGAGTCTTCAAGAGAGGGAATGAGAGTTGTCATTGAGCTTAGAAAGGATGTCAATGCCAACGTAATACTCAACCAGCTCTTCAAGCACACACAGCTCCAGGATACATTTGGATGTATCATGCTGGCTCTGGTGGATGGAGTACCTAAGATACTCAACATCAAGGACATGCTCACATACTACCTGAAGCATCAGGAGGATGTTGTCACAAGAAGAACAAAGTATGATCTGAACAAGGCTGAGGAGAGAGCCCACATATTACAGGGTTATCTCATAGCACTGGACAACATAGATGAGGTCATCACGATCATCAGAAATTCAAAGAATGTTGGAGAGGCTAAGGCAAAGCTGATCGAAAGATTTGGACTTTCCGAGGCACAGGCCGGAGCAATCGTTGATATGAGACTCCGTGCTCTGACAGGTCTGGAAAGAGAGAAGATCGAGAACGAGTACAATGAGCTTATTGCGAAGATAGCTGAGTACAAGGAGATACTTGCAGATGAGAATAAGCTTCTCGGAGTTATCAAGACTGAGCTTGCAGCGATAGCTGACAAGTACGGTGATGAGAGAAGAACATCCATAACTGCATATTCAGATGATATAACAGATGAGGAGCTTATCAAGAGAGAAGAGATAGTTATCTCCATGACAAAGCTCGGATATATCAAGAGAATGCCAAAGGATACCTTCAAGGTACAGAACAGAGGCGGCAAGGGTATCAAGGGAATGAACACCATCGACAACGATATAATCGATGAGATATTCCTTACTAATACCCACAACTTCATAATGTTCTTCACCAATATGGGAAGAGTATACAGAATGAAGGGATACGAGATACCTGAGTCGGGACGTAATGCAAGGGGTGTTGCGATAGTCAACCTTCTTCAGCTTCTTCCTGGTGAGAAGGTAACAGCCATAATTCCTATAGCCGGATTTGACAAGAAGTATCTTATGATGGCTACAAAGAATGGTATTGTAAAGAAGACCAAGATAGAGGCATTTGAGAATATAAGAAAGACCGGTCTGGCAGCCATAACACTGAATGAGGGAGATGAACTCATAGAGGTTAAGGCAACGAGCGGTGAGAATGATGTATTTCTTGTAACTGCCAAGGGTATGTGTATCAGATTCAATGAGGAATGTGTCCGTGATACAGGACGTACATCCATGGGTGTACGTGGAATAAGATGCGACAAGGGCGATGAAGTTATAGCAATGCAGCTTGATGTTCAGGGCGACGAGATGCTCTTCGTAACCACAAAGGGTATGGGTAAGAGAACTGAACTGTCAGAATTTGTCCCTCAGATGAGAGGCGGTAAGGGTGTCAAATGTTACAGGATAACCGAGAAGACCGGTGACATCGTCAGCGCAAAGGCCGTGACAAATGACCATGACATTATGATGATGACCAATGAGGGAATCATGATCAGAATGCATTGTTCAGATATAACTGTAATAGGAAGAATAACCTCAGGTGTCAAGCTTATGAATATCGGCAAGGATGGCAACACATTTGTGGCATCTGTTGCAAAGCTTGCAAGAAGTGATGAAGATGAAGAGGCAGAGGACTCAGAGAATCCAGAATCAGCAGAAAATGAAGTATCAGAGAATGTAGAGAACGATACGGAGAATGATGCCGAGAGTAATTCAGAGGAGTAATTATAATTACAAATAAAGATAGATGTACTGTGTTGTAATATGCAAGACAGTACATCTTTTTTTATGTCCATGGATGTTTACAGATTGTGTGCAAATAGCCGTTATGATATACTTATCTTGGATTACACATTGGGAGAAAATAATCCTGAACGCAGGATTTTGAAGGTTATTATAAAGAGATTGGAATTATGGGAAAATACAACAAAATTATTGGGGGTAAAAGGCATGACGGCGAATGTGATACAGGTGGTGGCATCGGCAGCTACAACGGCTGCATCTACAGTTACAGAGGCAACAACGGAAGGAAAACTGGACAAGATATTCCAGAGTTCCGAGAAGGCGTCTGAACTTTCTTACAGTATAATGAACATCATATATATATTGGCGGCGATGATCATAGTTGTTGCGATATTTACAGTGGTGTTATACATATACAAATTCATCATGAACAGGAGAGATCCAAACTACAAAAAGAACGATGATACGTTCCTGGATGATTAAAACAAATTTATAAAATGGCGGTGAAGAGATGAGAGTTATTGCAGCAGAAGAGATTACCAGAAATGTAAGGGAGATGTGCATCGAAGCAAATGTAAATCTGTCTGAGGATATGGAGAAGGCGGTCAGGGATTCAGTAGAATCTGAGGACAGTCCACTCGGAAAGCAGATACTTGGACAGTTGTGTGAGAATCTGGATATAGCAAAGGAGAATGATATTCCTATCTGTCAGGATACGGGAATGGCTGTTTTCTTTGTGAATGTTGGACAGGATGTACATATAGAAGGAATGAACATAACTGATGCCATAAACGAAGGTGTGAGACAGGGATACACTGACGGATACCTGAGAAAATCAGTGGTAAAGGATCCTCTTATCAGAGAAAATACAAAGGATAATACCCCGGCGATTATACATTATGATATAGTTCCGGGAGATAAAATAGAGATAACTATAGCTCCAAAGGGATTTGGAAGCGAGAATATGAGCAAGGTGTACATGCTCAAGCCGGCAGATGGAGAAGAGGGCGTGAAGGCTGCTGTTCTTCAGGCTGTAAAGGATGCCGGACCAAATGCATGTCCTCCCGTATTCGTAGGTGTGGGTCTTGGAGGAGACTTTGAGCTTGCTGCGAAGCTTGCAAAGAGGGCTCTTACAAGAAAGGTAGGAGTTCACTCAGACAGAGAGCATATAGCAAGGATAGAGAGTGAGCTTCTGGAGATGATCAACAACACTGGAATAGGACCTGGCGGTCTTGGAGGAAAGACCACGGCACTGGCTGTGAACATAGAGACATATGCCACTCACATAGCCGGAATGCCATTGGCAGTTAATATGTGCTGTCATGTGAACAGACACGTTACGAGAGTATTATAGGAGGAGGTTAGGTTCATCATGGATAGACATATAAAGGCACCATTTGACAGAGAAGAGGTAAAGACCCTCAAGGCAGGGGATTATGTATATATAGATGGAATAGTGTACAGTGCCAGGGATGCCGCACACAAGAGAATGTATGATGCCATCATGGAATCAGGATGCGTGGACGCCAGTGGAACTGAGTTATACGAGAAGGGCATAGTTCCTATAGACCTTAACGGCAATGTGATATATTATCTCGGACCGACACCGGCAAAACCTGGACAGGTCATAGGCTCGGCGGGACCGACAACCAGCAGCAGAATGGACAAATACACTCCACTCATTCTCAGCAAGGGTCTGTGTGGAATGATAGGAAAGGGAAAGAGAAGCCAGGAGGTTATACAGGCAATAATAGACAACAAGGCTGTGTATCTGGCAGCCGTTGGCGGTGCAGGAGCGCTTCTCTCCAAATGTATCAAGAAATCCGAGGTGATCGCGTACGATGATCTCGGAACAGAGGCTATAAGGAAGATGACAGTGGAGAATTTCCCAGCTATTGTGGTTATAGATTCAGAGGGACACAACCTGTATGAAACAGCGGTAAAGGATTATCTTGAGCAGAATAAATAATACAGGAATAAAATAAAAAGTATACAGAATCTCAACAATGAATTAGCAAAAATGCACAAAATAATTGTTGAATATTACAGTCACAATAATGTTGACTAAAATATATTAAACTTGTAAAATTTTAATATGAGTTAGTCTCATATTAAATTAATTGTTGTATTAACAAGGGAAAGAAGAAAAAGGAGAGATTTAATGAGAAGAGAAAAAGTTTTCAACAGATCGTTATTGATCCTTGCAATCATGTCAATCATGCTCTTTGCAATGACAATAACAGCATCGGCAGCATCAGGAAGAGCAGTAACAAATCTTCAGCAGACAGATGATACCAAGACAAGTGTCACAGTTCAGTGGAGCGGTAATTATGGAGAGGAATACTTAGTGTATTTATCCCAGGATAGATCTTCAGGATATCAGGCATTAAGTTCTTATACTTCAACATCAAATAAGAAGTATATTTACAATCTTCAGGCCGGCAGAGCATACTATGTAATAGTTCAGACATATGTCAACAAGCAGCTTGTTGGACAGTCAGATCCTCTTCAGGTCATAACAACTCCTGAGAGCGTAGATTACAAGTCAATAAAGCAGACTTCAGGCACAAAGAATAAGATCGGTTTACAGTGAAACAGAGTTTCAGGTGTAACAGGATATGTAGTTGCCAAGATCAGCGGTTCAAAGGTTGAGGCTCAGTATAATGTTACTACAAACAAGGCAACTGTACCTGCAAAGGCCGGAACACATTATAGTGGATATTATGTATATTCATATAAGAGATCAGAGTCAAACTACATAGCACTTGGTTATGGACAGTCAACAGGTACACTCTACTCAGCACCTGTTAACCCACAGTATGTTGCCGATGCAAAGGCAGGAACTCTTATATGGAGTCCAGCTAAGAGTGGAAATGTAATAACAATCGGATGGAAGGCAAATCCAAACTATGACTATCCTACAGGATATCAGGTTCAGATCTACTCTCTCAACGGAAAGACCAGATTATACACAACAAAGGCTACAACAAAGACCAGAGTTAAGATCAACAACGCAAAGGTTCGTAAGGCAATCAACAACAAGGGATTCAAGGTAAGAATCCGTGCATACAAAGAGGCAAATGGTGGTGCTAAGTGCTGGAGCGATTGGTCAGCATTCAAGACAATCATACCTCAGGCATGTGTAAAGAAGAGTAATGTAACTTCTGTAAGCAGCACTGCTGCAAAGGTTAAATGGAAGAAAGTAGCAAATACAAAGTATTATCTTGTATACTATACAAAGAATCCATACGCTTCAAATGCAAAATGGATAAAGAAAAAGGTAAGTGCTAAGAGCAGCTCTTATACAATAAGAGGTCTTAAGGCATATTCTACATTTGGAGTATATGTTATCCCTGTTGTCAAGGTAGGAGGAAAGACCTACAGAGGACAGGCTTGTGAGTATATAAGATGCAGTTACTACTATAGATAAGATAGTAAGAAACATCTACAAAACGATAAGAGGGCGGATACAAAAAAGTATCCGCCTTTTTGTCGTTTTTTGGCTGATTATTTTCTTGTAAAAACTCCTTGACATTCACTGCCAGGTTTGGTATTATAAACAAGCGTCAAAAATTAAATACTCTTTGGTAGGAGATTTTTATTTAGGCATTTTGCAGAAGTACTCAAGTGGCTGAAGAGGCGCCCCTGCTAAGGGTGTAGGCCGTTTGCGCGGCGCGAGGGTTCAAATCCCTCCTTCTGCGTTTCCTTTTTGGGAGATGCTTATGACGTTATTCCTCGATAGCTCAATGGTAGAGCACTCGGCTGTTAACCGAGGGGTTGTAGGTTCGAGCCCTACTCGGGGAGCTTTAATTAAATAATATGGTGCGATAGCCAAGTGGTAAGGCCCCGGTCTGCAACACCGTCATCGCCGGTTCAAATCCGGCTCGCACCTCTCAAGCGGAAGATATATGTAATATATATCTTCCTTTTTTTGTAACCTTGAATATGCTTTTTTTGTCTGTTATACTGTAGAGGTATATTGGCTATTGAAATAGTAGGAGGTGGGGTATGACTCAAATTTTAAAAGATTCAATAAAAATTGAATACAAACTTGATCAGGTTACTCCTATTAGCAAATATGAAATGAATGCCTATAATGTGCCTTTTGCAGGCAACACAAGCATGTGCAGGGAAGTGTTTGTTAAGGGGGAAAGAAAACTCGAATTCTCAATAGATGGGGATATGAGTCTTAGTCAGATAATGCAGAAACCGGTTTTCAGGGATGAACTGGTGGAATACATATTCAGCATAAGCAAGCAGCTTGTGTCAGTCATACAGAATGGACTAGCACTCGAGAAGGTAGTGTGGGATACGAATTATATGTATGTGAGATTTAGTGACTTCTCCATACAGCTTCTGTATCTTCCACTTGAAAGCAAATTTGACAAGAAGGACATTGGGGAGTTCGTGAAGAGCATCTTGTCAGGATTTGTCTATGCACACACACCAGCCATAGAATGTGCTAACCAGATAGTTGATTATTTCAACGATCACAGGGAGTTTGATGCATTTCATTTCAATGAATTTGTGTCAGATCTCAGAGCATCAAGTCAGCTCCTTATAATACAGGGTGAAAAGGGCAAGAGTAAGGTACTCACTTCAAATGAGAATAATAAAGAGCTTGCAATCCACAAAGCCGAGGAGGCAGCCAGAAAGGCTGAAGAGGCAAGAATGCAGGCCGAGAATGAGGTAAAGAGACAGATAGAGGAAGCAAAGTATCAGGCGGAAGTTGCCAGACAGGCAGAGGAGACCCGTATGAAGGCCGAGGCGGCAAGGGTCGAAGCCGAGATATGGAGACAGAAGGTCACTGCTGAGGCAAAGGATTATGAGCAGACAGCGGTACTCACAGCTCAGGATATGTACTCATATCAGGGCAATTCCGATGACAGTGAGAGGCTTAAGGCTGAAGAAATGTTCAGGAATGCCGAGGAGGAGCGAATCAGGGCAGAGAAGGTTTCATCGCAGTATGCAGATGAGATAAGACGTGCCAGAGAGCAGGAGATGCATGCTGAGGAGGCTAGAATGCAGGCAGAATTTGCAGCCCGCAAGAATGCTGAGGAGGCTAAGAGACAGGCAGACCTTGCAAAGATCAAGGCGGAGGAAGCCAAGAGACTCAGTGAGCAGCCGGATGAGGAGCCACCTACAACACTGTTCAGCAACAGAACACTTGTCACAGGCAGCAAGCCGACCCTCACCAGAAAGACTACGGGTGAGAGCGTTCAGATTAATAAACAGGTATTCTGTATTGGTAAGGCTGATCAGGGTGTTGACTATAAGGTAACAGGAAACAAGTCTATAAGTAGAAGACATGCCTATATCACCAGTATCAATGGAACACATTATCTGAGAGATAACAACTCAACAAACCATACATTCCTGAACGGAACTCAGGTGTACAGCAATGTTGATGTGGCTATCCCTGATAACAGTGTGATAAGGCTTTCAAATGAGGAGTTCATATTCAGGATAAATTCTTAAATATGAAGTTCGATAAATGTAATAAATCAGGTTGATCCGTAAGGGATGTGTCAAGTTTTCTATGAAAACTTGACATGTAGCTCCAGCCATTTGCCGAAGGCAAATTTTGCATGGCTGGAGTTCAAGATGGAGGAAGAGATATGTATTGTGATAATTGTGGTTGTGAATTGGGGGAGAACGTAAGAAAGTGTCCTGTCTGTGGAAAAGAATTTCCTTTGATAGAGCCGGAAGTTGACGACAGCACAACTGTGCTTACAAGTGAGCCGGACGTCGATGAGGACGATGACAGCACAACTGTCCTGACAGGCGGAACACAGGGCATGCCTCAGATGATGCAGCAGCCACAGGGTAATCCTGTGCCACCGCAGCAGCCTCAGATGGGAATGCCACAACCTCAGATAATGCCACAGGAAGGCGCCGATATAATGATAAAGAAAAAGGGCGAGAAGAAGGGTATGAGCAAGGGTGCAAAGGCCGCACTCATAGCTATACCAGTGGTTATCGTCATCGCTATAGGCGTCTTTGCATTTATATTTGTTCCAAAGTTTAGAAAGTATAACGAGGCCAACGACCTCATGGACCAGGGAAAGGTTGAAGAGGCCGTGACACTGTATAAGGATCTTGGAAAATTCAAGGATTCCTATACAAAGGCAAACGGAGACGCTTATTATGAGTATGCCGAGGGTCTTGAAAAAGAAGGCAAGAACCTTGAGGCGGCTGAATATTATAAGAAGTCAGGCAACAGCAGAAAGGCTGCAGAGAACTACAGCAAGTCATCTGACGGTGACGAGGAGAGTTTCAGCAGCGATGACGCATTTGATAAGGCTTATCAGTGTTATTACAATGCGGGAATGGATCAGATGAATGCGGCATCCTACGATGCAGCCATAGATGCATTCAACAATGCAGGCTCATACAAGGATGCATCGGACAAGGTTATCGAGTGTACATATAAGAAAGCAGAGGCACTTATAACAGCCAAGAAGTACGATGACGCCATCAGTATTCTGTCAACCATAGAGGAGTACAGCGATTCCCAGACTCTTCTTGCAAAGTGCTATTACAACAAGGCATCAGAGCTGCTCGACAGCGGCAAATATGACGATGCGTATGATATGTACATGAAGTCAGAATTTGATGACTACAAGAACAAGGCCAGTGAGTGTACATACAAGAAGGCAGAGCAGTATTACAAGAACAAGGATTACGAGAATGCCATCAAGAGCTATGATAAGGTTGACAAGGATTACAAGGACTGTGTAGCTGAGAAAGACAAGTGTTATCAGGCACTTGGAGCCCAGGCATACAAGGACAAGGAATACAAGAAGTCAGTTGATTACTATGAGAAGGTAGTCAAGACTGATGTGTCCAAGAAGATAGCAAACGGAAAGCTTGCATTTGCAAATGCAAATAAGAACGCAGCCAATGAGACTACAATGACGTATCTCGGAGAACTCAGATACGACGGCAACGAGAAGGCTCAGAAGCTGTATTCAGAGCTTGTGAAGTGGAATATAGAATCATTTGTAAACAGCAGTGAAAAAGATCTTGATAAGGGATCTAACAGCATCAAGACAAAGGATGGATCAGATATATATATTCATACGTCATTTGGATTTGACGGTGATGACTCTATGAAGATATCGGGATACGTTGTGTATGCGGATGGAAACAAGTCTGACGTCATAACATTCTCAGATCCTGTGGTTGACGGCTGGTCAACATGGGTCAAGATATCAGGTGACAGCGCACCTAAGGGTGTAACATATCTGTATCTTCAGAACGAGACGACCAAGAAGATCATAGAGGTATATCCGTTCACAATAAAGTAAAGAGACAGGGTGATATATGTGATAAACAGACCTGAATTGCTGGCTCTGGAATTCTACAAGTTGCGGCCTTTTAAGGGCAGTGACAAGGGTATCCGTTACATGATACAGAAGGATGTTGTGGAGATTGAGCCGGAGGGTGAAAAAGATCAGACAGAGGAAGATGCACCGAAGGAGACAAAGACTGTACTCACGGCATTTATATGGCCGGAGCCATTCTGTTTTGAGGTCACACCGGATGAACAGAAGGGATCGAAGCAGTTTGATTTTTCCGAGGAAGGATTGTGTGAGGCCATAGCCTGGTTGAATGAAAATCATGATGCATATGCACAAAAAAAACAATAATAAACTACTTAAAAGAATAATTGGAATAACAGCGACTGTCATCATTCTGGTGGCAGCAGTTGTTGCAATTATTTTTTTTCATCTTATGAGAAAACCTCAGATAAAGCTTGTGGAGACCATGGTAAATACCATCAATTCTTCCAGAGAGTCGGAGATGAATCAGCAGTATGGCACATTTGACATGGGTATGAACATGATAAATGGCAGTCAGAGCTTTTCATTTGAGGATAATTCTGATCACAGTGTTGACATATCGCTGAAGAGAAGTGCTTCTGATCACAATTTTCTTGCGGAGGCAGGAGTTGATAACAAGACATTCAAACTCTATGCAAATAAGAGGACTTCTCTCATATATATAGATGATATGGCAATCAGAATACAGTACGCTGACAATCTCATCACGAACATGAGCAATTCTCAGGTGGTATCACTGCTCGGGATAGACAGCGACACAGTGTACTCATTTGGCACTGCTTATGAGAATTGTATGAGGATGGCTGCAAATAATTATGCGGACATCAACGGTGACGATATCCAGACAGATATTATCCAGAAGACACTTAAGTATTTCTTCAATATGGAGGGTACGAGTGAGGGAAAACAGACTGTGGTCACGGGAGACAGAACCCAGGACTGCAAGGTTTATTCTGTCATCTTCAATGTGGATGATTTCTACAGTTATCTGGACGACTGCTTTGGCACGCATGATATAAATCTTCAGGAAGTGTATGACATGCTTGGCAAATACATACCGGAGATAGATACCATTGACAATACGGCAGAATTGGTACATGATATAAAGCAATTTGTGGATGAAATGTTAGACGGCAGGGATATCACGCTCTATTTTGCTGTGAACAGTAATGATGAGCTGGTCAAGCTGTATGCGGATCATGTGTCCGACATGGATATGAGCATGTCGCTGACATTTTCCGGAGACAAATATACAGCACAGTCGTATGAGTTCACTGTTACTGACAATTCTGACAACCATCTTGTGATAAAAAAGAGGGATGTGAGCAGTGACGGAGAGACAGGAGTGGTGTTTGATGTGGATATATCGGCAGCCGATCTCATGGATTCCGTGAAGCCTGTCAGTATAAGTGCATCGCTGGAGCTTAGATTGTCTGGAAGTGATGCAATTCTTGGTATACAGGTTGGAGATGCCGTGTTCAGAAAAAATGCGGAGATCACCGGATATGATAAGGGTAACAGCATTGATCTTGCGTGGAGCGGGGACAGTGATGGAAGCATGCATATCGGATGTGATCCGGGAGCCATAGACAAACCGGAGTACAGGGACAGCCTGGATATATTTGACACAGATGTGATAAGTGCGTATAAATTTATAAAAGAGATAATGAACAGATAGATGGAGATTTGTATATGAGTAATACAGCAGTTGTGGATAACTCCACAGACAAAGAAAAAAGCAGATATACATCGGGAACCATATATAAGATGATAATCGCCATAACGTTCCTTCTGGCATTTGGACTGATAATGATATTCAGCGCATCCAGTTACGGTACGGCTGCCAGCAATTTCAGAAGCCAGTTGGTGTTTATCGTTTTCGGAGCATTGGCAATATGGGGATTGGCGTTTTTCCCATACGGTCTGTATAAGAAGCTTACATGGCCTGCATATTTTCTGTCATTGATACTGACATTTTTGCTTCTCACGCCATTAGGAGTAAATGTAAATGGTGCGACGAGATGGATCCAGATCCCTCACATACCATTCAGAATCCAGATCGCTGATATAGTGAAGACTCTCATGATCATATTCATAGCTTCATTTATAAGCAGCAAATGGAGAGAGATGCATAAGTGGCAGACTGTCATAATACTGTGGGTGCTTGTGGGACTCCAGGCGGGACTTCTGCTCGTCATATCCACAAACCTGAGTTCGTGTCTGGTCGTTCTTGGAATATGTTACTGTTCAACATTTATAGCCAGCAAGAACTGGAAACTGCATTTGGGAATATTGCTGATAGCTGTGGTGGTGGCGGTGGTCTATGTGAAGGTAGCCACGAGCTACCTGCCTACGGAGGAAGAACTTCTGTCAAATGACAACTTCCGTGCAAAGCGAATCCTGGGATGGCTGTACACAGAAAAATATGAGAAGAGTGCAGGATATCAGGTCATACAGTCGTTGTATGCCATAGGAAGCGGATCTTTCTTCGGCAAGGGACTTGGAAATGGAACACAGAAGCTTTCGGCTATACCGGAGGCCCAGAATGATATGATCTTCGCGATAATCTGCGAGGAGCTTGGTGTGGCAGGAGCAATCATGTTATTTCTTCTGTATGGCTATCTGTTATACCAGATGTATGTTATAGTTAAAGAGTCATCGAACGTATTTGGAAGCATGATGGTCATAGGTGTGATGGTACACCTTGTATGCCAGATAGTGATCAACGTAAGCGTTGCGACAAATGTAATTCCGAATACAGGTGTCACTCTTCCTTTCATAAGCTCGGGAGGTTCCGCACTTCTCATGACCATGGTCGAGTGTGGTATGTGTATAGGAATCAGAAGGCAGCAGACGAGAAGAGTGTATCAGAAGCATTTGAATGAATAAAATCCATGTGAGGAATAAGAGAGGTAGTATATGGTAAAGTTTAGAAAAATTGCGTTTTTGACAATGGCAGCAGTATTGTTGTCAACTTGTGCGACAGGAATCTCAAATCTGTCAGAAAGCAGGGTCGGCGGACAGTACACGGTGTACGCTGCGGAGACTCAGGCTGATGCCGGAGAGAGTGTTGCGACATTGACGGATGCAACTGCCACTGTGAAGAATAAGAAGGGCTGGTATACCAAGAACGGTAAGACATATTATTACGATGAGAACGGCAAGGCGTTAAAGAGCAAGTTCCTTACATACAAGGGCGACAAATATTATTTTAACAGATATGGCCGCATGGTGAGAGGTCTTAACAAGATCCAGAATAATTACTATTACTTCAGAACAAATGGCAAGGCACTGGTGAATACCTGGAAGAAAATAAAGGGTAAGAAGTATTACTTTGGTTCTGATGGAAAAGCCTATAAGGGTGCACATAAGGTAAAGAATAGCAAGTATTACTATAATTTCTCAAGTAATGGTTATCTTGCGGAGGGTGTCAGAAAGATAAATGGCGTGACATACAGATTTGCTTCCAATGGAAAGCCATATACAGGATGGTATACTACAAAGCTTGGAAACAGACAGTATTACAGCGCTTCAGGTGTTGCATACAAAGGACCTAAGAAGGTAAATGGCAAGCTGTATCTGTTCGACAAGAATGGTGCACTGGTGAAGGGCAGAGGCTGGAAATATTACAACGGCAAGCGTTACTTCGTAAGCGTCAAGGGAACATTACTCACCGGATACAGATATGTGGATGGAGCATACTATTACTTCAGTAAGAGCGGTGCCATGTACAGAAGCAAGTGGGCATATGCGAATGGATATAAGTTCTATTTCAACAGAGGTGGCAAGAGACTCACAGATGTTGATAAGATCCTCGGAAAACAGGATTCCTATGAGATAAAGGTCAACAAGACCACAAATGTTGTGACTGTATATGCAAAGGATGGCAACAAGGGATATATCATTCCGGTAAAGGCATTTGTATGTTCAGGCGGTGACACAACACCTCTTGGAACATTCTATACACCTGCAAAGGGAAGATGGTGGACACTGATGGGACCATGTTATGGACAGTGGGATACACTTATAACAGGTGATATACTGTTCCATTCTGTGTATTACGGAGAGGAGGATCCTACCACATTATCAGTCAGCGCTTATAACATGCTCGGAACGACATGCTCACACGGATGTATAAGACTTAAGGCAGGAGATGCAAAGTGGATATATGACAACTGCGATCTTGGAACAAAGGTAACTATATTCGAGAGAAATAAGAGCGGCCCGTTCCCTAAGCCTACATCAGTTCAGCTTGATTACAGCCATACATGGGATCCTACAGATCCAACCATGGCATACAAGTGTAGAGAGAACGGATGTCATAAGGGAATAGCGTGGTAATATCGTGTTCAATGTGGAGAGAATAGATATATGAAAAAAGCGTCGTGGATGGACATGGGCAGAAAATATATATTATTTATGATTGCGGTCATCTGTTTTGCAGGTATCTGCATGGGATGCGGGAAGGTGGATGACGGTCAGGAGGAGAGTACCGGTATCCAGATAAAGAGCGGTGATGTTGAATCCGCGGAGGATATGACTCAGATAGGAGTGTATCTCGATGTGGATAAGAACAGTTCCGAGATAACGGATGTGAAGTACAAGATATCCGGTGACATAGGTATCGTGAGTTTCAGGTACAGCGGAGTGAAGGTTGAACTCAGAGGCTCCTGCAAATACGAGATGTACGATCTGGCGGGCGTTGAGAACACCAGCAATGGTGACATGATAACCGGCAACATCCAGGGATACAGTGCTACTTATTACACTCTGACTCCCGGACGTATAGCTTTCTGGAGCGATGGAACAATTAACTATTCGCTATATATATACGTCACAGCCAGTGATGAGGTACTCAATGAAGTGCTGTCACATATAGTATTTGAGAACAGATATACGGACAGGGCTGATGTCCAGCAGCAGATAGAGACGGACAGCAGAGCATTTGCTGAGAAGATCGTGAAGGTGTTCAATGATGAAGATCTTGAGACCATGAAGGATATGGTTTTATATCCTCAGGAGACAAGTGGTGGACAGTCCATAGCAAATGAAAATGAGCTGTTGAATGTTGATAAGAAGGCGCTGTTCACTGACATTCTTATGAAGGCTCTGAACGATGAGAATGCACTGGATAATCTGAGAAAAACTAACGACGGCTCCGAATATGTAATTGGAACAAACTATAAAAATGTACATTTCAGACTGAACGACGATGGACAGTTTGTCATCACAAAAATAAATAACTGATATTTATCCCCTGCACATAAGGGCAAACTGATATGTGCAGGGGATTTTTCTGTTTAAAAATACTGAAAAAGTTCTATTTGTCACGAATAAGTTCAGAATGTGATAAGTATGGGAGTATAGTGGGAAAATTTAGAGGACGATTCGCGTTGAGACTGTGTATTAAAGTCCTTAGAATTGTATCAGGACAGGAAATAACTTAAGACAGGACCTGATCTGAGACAAGGAGGAGATATACACGATGACAGAGAGAGTTTACAGTATAAGTGAGGCAGCAGCCAAGGTTGAGGTTGAGTCACATGTGCTTAGGTATTGGGAGGAAGAGCTTGAGATCGATATCAAGAGAAATGACATGGGTCACAGGTGCTACAGTGAGAAGGATGTAAAGATACTTCAGAGGGTTAAGACTTTGAAGGATAAGGGGATACAGCTCAAGGCGATAAAGGATATGGTTCACAGAATGTATGAACTTCTTGACGAGGGAGAGAGCACAGAGGAAAAAAATGCGGATGATGCGGTGGCGGAGCTTATCGCAGAGAGAGAAAATACAGAGAAGAAGACCATAGAAACCATAAGGGTGAGCAGCGATGTGGGGGATGATTCAAGAATAGTTGATTTCAAGATGGCACAATTCCAGAATATCATGGACAAGATAATCAGCAACTCCATAAAGGACAACCTTAAGGTGATAACACAGTCAGTGTCCGCTGCGGTGTCCGATGACGTGGTAAAACAGATGGATGTGCTGATGAAGGAGAAGGAGGATCAGGAGGAAGCGAGATACAGAAAGCTTGACGCCACCATAAGAGAACTTCAGCAGACCAGACAGGAGGTTGCGGCAACGGAGATAAAGAGGAAGAAAAAGGGCATTTTCAGAAGAAAACAGAGAGAGAGTTTATAAAAACTTCACACACTAACAATAGGGATTAATGCTATAATTAGCGCTAGTAAGATGGGAGTTAACACGAATGAAGATTACTAAGAAAGTTAAGATAGCGATAATTTTTATATGGATAGCAGCGATATTGTCCATGGTTATAGGTACGGCTATCATAGGGCGATATTTTATCACTGGAACTTATGGCCGAAATCACTCACTGCAGCTTTTATATTCGGAGGACGATCCGGTCAATGATGTGTACAAATCTCTGTCCACATTGCGTGAGGAAGTTATAAGCAAGGTGAAGAAGAATCCTTCATACTATACAACCCAGGATAATGCAGATGCACTGGATGAAAAGAGCTCGGTATTAAATACTCATATAGCAGTGAAGAAGGATGGAGAGTACATATATAGTTCCGTTGATCCTTTTTCTGAGAGCCTGAAGGAGCAGTTAAAGAGAAATGATAACAGTTCGAATATCAATGCGATAGATGGTGATTCGATTGATACCGGAAATAACAGTGATATAAAGGTTCAGGAATATCTCATAACCCAGCCGTCATTCTATCTGTGCAACCAGGTATCATATGTGCTGGATGGAAGTCAGGTAGATATTTACATGCTCACATACTATGGTAATTATATGGCGAAGTTCAGGGGAACCATCATGGGTTATTCCATACTGATGGTTCTAATGATGATGCTCCTGAGCGGTGTCGTGGCATTCCTTGTATACCAGCAGTTTGTGAATCCTCTTGTCAAGCTCAAGGAGGCAGCAGAGCGTATGGGCTCAGGCAACCTTGACGAGAAGATAGACTTTGGCGATAACAGAGTCGATGAGGTTGGTGAGCTCTGTGAGTCATTTGAGGATATGAGACAGAAACTGTCAGACTTTACCAAGGCGAAGATGAGATATGAGGAAGAGAACAGGCAGCTCATAAGCAATATATCACACGATCTCCGTACTCCTATCACGACCATCAAGGGTTATGTGGAGGGAATCATGGATGGAGTTGCAGATACCCCTGAGAAGCAGGAGAGATATCTGAAGATGATATACAGCAAGGCAAATGAGATGGACAGCCTCATCAATGAGCTTTCACTGTATACGAATATCAACAACAACGCCATACCATATGAGTTCCACAGGGTATCGGTGAAGGATTATTTTGATGACTGTATGGAGGAGGTATATACGACGCTCCTTTCCAAGAACATGACGCTCACATACAAGAACTATTGTGATGACGATGTGAAGGTCATAGTTGATCCTGACCAGCTCAAGAGGGTCATCAACAACATAATTACAAATGCTATCAAGTATACCGATAAGGAATATGGACAGATAGATATCAACATATATGACAATGACGCGGAGGTTAAGGTATCCATAAGCGACAATGGCCGTGGAATAGATTCAGAGAGTCTGCCTCATATATTTGACAGAATGTACAGAGCTGACAGCGCAAGACAGTCAAGAGGCGGAAGTGGTCTTGGACTTGCTATATGCAAGAAGATCGTTGAGGAGCACGGCGGCAACATATATGCCACAAGCCAGCTTGGTGTCGGAACAACGATAGTATTTACCCTGAAGAAGTATATTCCAAAGGTTGAGGAGATCGGGGGTGATACTTCTGACGCCAGCGGTGAACAGCAGGCAAATGTAAAAAAGGATACACAGAAAAAAGATGATCAGAGAAAAGACAATCAGAAAAAGGATGGTCAGAGAAAAGGATCATTGCAGATCATAAATTCACTAAAGAAAAGGAGAGATACAGATGAGTAAGATATTGATCATAGAAGATGAGCTTAGTATTGCAGAGCTTGAGAGAGATTATCTGGAGCTCAATGATTTCGAGGTAGAGATAGAGACAAATGGACTTAAGGGTCTTGAGAAGGCATTGGATGAGGAATACAGTCTTATCCTTCTGGATCTCATGCTCCCTGAGGTGGATGGATTTGAGATATGCCGACAGATAAGGGAGAAGAAGGATATTCCGATCATCATGGTAACAGCCAAGAAGAATGATATAGACAAGATCAGAGGTCTTGGTCTGGGAGTTGACGACTATGTCACAAAGCCATTCAGTCCAAGTGAGCTGGTGGCAAGAGTCAAGGCGCACATATCCAGATACGAGAGACTTGTTGGTTCAACGGCACTCAAGAATGACGTCATCGAGATCAGAGGTCTTAAGATAGACAAGACGGACAGAAGAGTGTATGTTGATAACGAGGAGAAGGTATTTACGAATAAGGAGTTCGATATACTGTGCTTCCTTGCCAGCAACCCAAACAAGGTATTTTCCAAGGATGAGCTGTTCAGCAAGATATGGAATATGGACAGCATAGGAGATATAGCCACGGTTACTGTTCATATCAAGAAGATCAGAGAGAAGATTGAATTTGACACATCGAATCCACAGTACATAGAGACTGTGTGGGGCGTGGGCTATAGATTTAGGATGTGATAAGAAAGCCCCAGACGGCGAACATGCAGCGTTCATGCTTGCATGAAACGCTGCATGTTCATCGGATGGGCAGATATTCATGAGCATGTATGCCGATAGGCAGGAATGCGAATGAATGTGCGATTACGAGAGCCACGAAGTGGCGAAGTAATCGTAAGGCTTTCTTATCACAATTATAATAAGCCCCAGATGGCGAATGAGGAGAAAACAAATGAAATTAAACATTTTACATGAGGATAATGATATAATCGTGGCTGTAAAGCCATGTGGTGTGCCAACTCAGCCGGACAAGACCAATTCAGAGAGCATGGTGAGTATGCTCAAGCTCAGGATATACGAGAAGGAGAACAGAAAAGAGGAGCCATATCTTGTGCCTATACACAGACTGGACAGGCCTGTAGGCGGAGTTATGGTATTTGCCAAGACTCCTGAGGCGGCTGCAAATCTCTCAAAGCAGAGCGAGGATGGTTCTATGATGAAGTATTATCAGGCGATCCTCACTGGTGAGCTTCCAAATGACCAGGGAGTTTTGAAGGATTATCTTCTTCACGATACTAAGGACAATGTGACAAAGGTCGTGGACAAGGACACACCTGGAGCAAAGTATTCCGAGCTGGAATATGAGGTGCTGGATGTCATGGATACGGACGAGGGAGTTCTGTCATATATACTTGTTGAACTCATAACTGGAAGACATCATCAGATCAGGGCTCAGTTTGCGAAGAGAAAGTGCGGAATATGGGGTGACACGAAGTACAACCCTAAGTTCCAAAAGACGAAGAAGAAATATAAAGAGATAGGACTTCACGCGTCCAGATTGGAATTTGACCATCCGACAACAGGGGAACACATGGTGTTCAAGCATGAGCCGGAGGGCGGAGCATTTGCCATTCTGGATCTGGATGAGTTTTAGTTAAAATGGTATTTACAGGGCGGATGTTGGCATGTTTCGTGTTGACATACGTCCTGAAATTTTGTAGATTAAAGAGTGTATGCATTAGGTAGTTCAGCTATGCAGCAGATATAGAATGTTTTAGAATTAAGGAGATAAATAAGATGGCAAACGATAAGAAGATGGTTGAAGCTATTACTTCCATGGATGAAGATTTTGCACAGTGGTATACTGACGTTGTCCTCAAGGCAGGACTTATCGCATATACCAACGTGAAGGGATGTATGGCTATCAAGCCCGCAGGATATGCAATCTGGGAGCTTATACAGAAGCAGCTTGATGAGAGATTCAAGGCTACAGGTGTGGAGAATGTGTACATGCCTATGCTTATTCCAGAGAGCCTTCTTGAGAAGGAGAAGGATCACGTTGAGGGATTTGCACCTGAGGTAGCATGGGTTACTTATGGCGGACTCAATCCACTCACAGAGCGTATGTGTGTAAGACCTACATCAGAGACTCTGTTCTGTGATTTCTACAAGAATGATATCCAGTCATATCGTGATCTGCCAAGGGTATATAATCAGTGGTGTTCAGTTATGCGTTGGGAGAAGGAGACAAGACCATTCCTTCGTTCAAGAGAGTTCCTGTGGCAGGAGGGACACACTGCACATGCAACAGCCGAGGAGGCTGAGGCAAGAACAATACAGATGCTGAATCTGTATGCAGACTTCTGTGAGGATGTACTGGCTATGCCTGTTATCCGTGGACAGAAGACAGAGAAGGAGAAGTTCGCAGGAGCAGAGGCAACATACACAATAGAGGCACTTATGCACGATGGCAAGGCGCTCCAGTCAGGAACAAGCCATAACTTCGGAGACGGATTTGCCAAGGCATTTGGAATACAGTTTACAGACAAGGACAACAAGCTCAAGTATGTTCATCAGACATCATGGGGTATGACAACAAGACTTATCGGAGCCATCATCATGGTTCACGGAGACAATTCAGGTCTTGTACTTCCTCCAAAGGTTGCTCCAACTCAGGTCATGATCATTCCTATCATGCAGAAGAAAGCAGGAGTGCTTGAGAAGGCAGCAGAGCTCCGTGAGAAGCTTGGAGCATTCAGAGTAAAGGTCGATGACAGCGACAAGAGCCCAGGCTGGAAGTTCTCAGAGCAGGAGATGAGAGGTATTCCTATCAGAGTTGAGATCGGACCAAAGGATATCGAGGCCAATCAGGCAGTTCTGGTACGCCGTGACACAAGAGAGAAGATCACAGTATCACTTGATGAGATAGATACAAAGGTTGGAGAGCTTCTTGGGACTATCCAGAAGGATATGTTCGAGAGAGCAAAGGCTCACAGAGATTCACATACACATGCAGCTCTTAACTGGGATGAGTTCAAGAATATCATCGACAACGAGCAGGGCTTTGTAAAGGCTATGTGGTGCGGCGAGACAGCTTGTGAGGAGGCTATCAAGGATGAGACAGGAGCATCCACAAGATGTATGCCATTTGCACAGGAGCATCTTTCAGATGTATGTGTACACTGCGGCAAGCCGGCCAAGAAGATGGTATACTTCGGAAGAGCATACTAAAATATAGATAATAATCATGTATAATAACTTCTTCAGCATTTTGCTGGAGAAGTTATTATTTTACAGATATAAAGATGCGGAGAGAAGATATATGAGAATAGACATTCCAGAGGGAGCAAATAAAGTTATAGAGGGTCTTGAGGCAGCAGGCTATGAGGCCTATATAGTCGGCGGCTGCGTGAGAGACAGCATACTCGGAAGAGAGCCGGGGGACTGGGATATCACCACATCTGCCAGACCTGAGCAGGTCAAGGAGATATTCAGGCGAACCGTAGATACAGGAATAGAGCATGGAACCGTAACAGTCATGATGGGCAAGGAAGGCTATGAGGTCACGACGTACAGGATAGATGGAGAGTACAGTGATCACAGGAGACCGGATCAGGTGGAGTTCACAGCCAGCCTTGAGGAGGATCTGAAGAGAAGAGACTTCACCATAAATGCCATGGCGTACAGCCACAGCAAGGGCATAATAGATATGTTTGGCGGTGTGCAGGATCTGAATGACAAGGTTATAAGGGCTGTCGGTGTGGCAAGGGACAGATTCGATGAGGATGCACTTAGGATACTCAGAGCCATAAGATTTGCGGGACAGCTTGGATTTGACATAGAGAGGGATACCCGAAAGGCCATGATCATCCAGGCACAGTACCTCAAGGATATAAGTGCGGAGAGGATCAGGGTGGAGCTCACAAAGCTCCTTGTATCAGATCACCCGGACAAGCTTCTTGAGGCGTATGTCACAGGCATAACTTCATATATCCTTCCGGAGTTTGACAAGATGATGGAGCAGCCGCAGAACAATCCGTATCATAGATACAACGTGGGAGTACATTCCATAGAGGCGGTCAAGAATATCAGACCGGATGTGACCATGAGGTGGGCAGCACTTCTCCACGATGTCGGTAAGCCGGCAACACACACGATTGATGAGAATGGCATAGATCATTTCTTTGATCATCCCGAGAAGGGTGTGCCTATAGCGGAAAGCATTCTGCGAAGACTCAAGTTTGACAACAACACTATCAAAGATGTGTGTACTCTGGTCAGATGGCATGATTATGGAATGGGAAGTGTTCCGAAAAAGGGCAGTATAAGAAAGCTTTTGGGAGAAGTCGGAAAAGATTTCTTCCCATATATAATCGAGATAAAAAAAGCCGATATGGCTGCCCAGAGCGATTACAAGCTGGAGGAGAGACAGAGCCAGCTTGCGGAGCTTGAGAAGAAATATGAAGAGATCGTGGCAGATGCTGACTGCGTCAGGATCAAGGACCTCAAGGTAAATGGCGGAGACCTCATAAAGATGGGAATAAAGCCGGGACCTCAGATGGGCGAGATACTTCAGAAACTGCTGGATATGGTTATAGAAGACCCGGAGAAGAACGACAGGGAATATCTTATTGAACAGGTCAAAATGATGTAAGGAGTATGTATTTCCCATATCATATAAAAAAGAATTATTGGATGATGCGATAACAGTCGTAAAAAAATCCGGTAAAATATAATAACTTAAGAATGAATCTTAACAGCCCCTCATACAATAATTTAGCAGGTTATTATTGCTATAAAGTGAGCGACAGTTGTAGGAGGGGGTTTTTATTTGGCTGAAAAAATGGGTGAAGTGTATGAAGCATACGATATGGAAGTACAGGGAACGGGCAGAGGAAGAGGTGCTGTGATCCTGATGACGGACAAGGGGGTCAGACAGGTGTCATCCCTGAATGGAACTGACGAGAGGCTTCAGCAGGAGAAGGAATTCAAGGATAAGATATATGAAAAGGGCTTCTGTAATATAGACCGGGTCGTGGCCAACAGAGAAGACGAGCTGGTGACCTGCGACAGGTATGGAAATCCATTTGTGTGCAGGGAATATTTCCAAGGGCGGGAGTGTAATGCATCAAGCATAAGGGATCTTGAGAAAGCAGTTATAAATCTGGCGTGGTTTCACAGAGCCGGAAGGGAACTGTACATGGAGGAGAATACGTCATACACAAAAAAAACTCCGGGAAATCTGGATAGAAAGGTAAATGAGCTTCGCAGGATAAGAAATTTTGTCAGCAGGAGAACCCTGAAGAATGACTTTGAGATGATGTACATAAAGACATTTGATTATTTTTACAGCCAGGCAGAGAAGTGCCTGTCGCTGTTTCAGGATAATTTCACATACAACGACAAATGGCTTGGCTATTGTCACGGCTCGTATAATTATCACAGCGTGATGTTCTGTGATGGATACATAGCAACCATAAATTTTGACCGGTTCCATGTGGGATACCAGCTCATGGATCTGTACCAGTTTCTCCGCAAAGCCATGGAGAAGAACAGGTATGATATCACCATGGCGAAGGACATTCTGAGTGCGTACAGTCAGATCAATTATCTTGAACATGAGGATTATGAATTCATATATCTTATGTACAGTTTCCCGGAGAAGTTCTGGAAGATAAGTAACCGGTATATGAACACCAGAAAGAGCTACATATCCCCGGTTTTGATGGAAAAACTCCAAAAAGTTATCGAAGATGACCAAGAAAAGCTCAAAATTTTGAGTGAAATTAACGATACCTATGGACTTCACAAGCTGACAAATTAAGAGTATAATGTTGGGGCGTGGATAATAATTGAGTTAGACACGTGATACTGAATTGTGATGTATTTTACAGATGGTTTTTTCGTGTGTGTGTTTTCCATTTGTAGGATGCTCTATGGGTAACATAAAGCAATAGATTTCACAGGAGGCAAAATGATGAGCGATTATAATTACAAGGACGTGTATGAGCAGTGGGTGAACAATCCTTTGTTTGGTCAGGAAACCAAGGATGAGCTCTTAGCGATCAAGGACGACGAGAAAGAGATAGAAGAAAGATTCTATTGTGATCTTGTATTTGGAACAGCCGGACTTCGAGGCATCATCGGAGCTGGTACTAACAGAATGAACATATATGTAGTGCGCAAGGCTACACAGGGACTTGCAAACTACATCATCAAGGCGGGCAAGCAGGACAAAGGTGTGGCAATAGCTTATGATTCAAGAAGAATGTCACCTGAGTTCTCTATGGAGGCAGCTCTCTGCCTGGCAGCAAATGGCATAAAGGCTTACAGATTCGAGTCACTCAGACCGACACCTGAGCTTTCATTTGCAGTGAGATATCTGGACTGTGTAGCTGGTATCAATGTAACAGCATCACACAACCCACCAGAGTACAATGGATATAAGGTATACTGGGAGGATGGCGCACAGATCACACCACCTCATGACCAGGGAATCATGGCCGAGGTAAAGGCCATCACAGATTTCGCAGATACAAAGACCATGGACATGGTAGAGGCAAAGAAGAAGGGGCTTCTTGTAACTATCGGTTCAGAGGTTGATGACGCATACATGGGCGAGCTCAAGAAGCTCATCCTCAATCAGGATGCAATTGACAAGTATGGCAAGGATATCAAGATCGTGTACACACCACTTCACGGAACAGGCAACATCCCTGTAAGAAGGATTCTCAAGGAGATCGGATTTGAGAATGTGTACGTGGTTCCTGAGCAGGAGCTTCCGGATGGAGATTTCCCAACAGTTGAGTATCCAAACCCAGAGGCAAAGGAAGCATTTGCACTGGCACTCAAGCTGGCAAAGGAGGTCGATGCAGATCTCGTTCTGGCAACAGACCCTGATGCCGACAGACTCGGATGCTACGCCAAGGATTCCAAGACAGGTGAGTACAAGGTATTCACAGGTAACATGTCAGGAAGCTTACTCTGCGAGTATGAGGTAAGCCAGATGAAGGAGAAGAATGGCAGCCTTCCAGCAGACGGAGCAATCATCAAGACTATCGTTACTACCAACATGGTAGATGCTATAGCAAAGTATTATGGAACAGATCTCATCGAGTGTTTCACAGGTTTCAAGAACATTGGCCGTGAGATCCTCAGATTTGAGCAGACAGGCAAGGGAACATACCTCTTCGGATTCGAGGAGAGCTACGGATGCCTGATCGGAACCCACGCAAGAGACAAGGATGCCGTTGTTGCAACTATGGCTCTCTGCGAGGCAGCAGCTTACTACAAGGGTCAGGGCAAGACTCTTTGGGATGCAATGATGGATATGTACGAGAAGTACGGATATTATGTAGATGACATCAAGACCGTAACACTCAAGGGTGTTGAGGGATCTAAGAAGATCGGACACATCATGAATATCCTCCGTGCAAATGTACCTGAGGATGTTGCAGGCTACAAGACAAAGGTAGTTCGTGACTACCGTCTTGAGTATATAAGAAACATCGAGACAGGCGAGGTTAAGCCTACCGGTTTCCCTAATGCAAATGTACTCTACTATGAGCTTGAGAACGATGCATGGCTTGCAGTAAGACCTTCAGGAACTGAGCCAAAGATCAAGTTCTACTACGGAATCAAGGGTTCATCATACGATGAGGCACAGAAGGAGTCAGCAGCATTTGGTGACAAGGTCATGGATCTTATCTACGATATACTTGAAAAGTAATAAAGAAAAATAATCATAAACAAACGGATTGTTACAGTGACGTATAATATACGGTCACAATGTAGCAGTCCGTTTTTTATTTTAAAATAAATTAAGTATACAAAGGAGGTAAACTGCTCTTATTATATGGGCAAAGACAGTGGGAGAATAGATTATGACAGAGAGTGTAAAGAAAAATAAAGAAATCAGGACAAATCGGTATTTCTGGATCGCATGCATAGTGCTGGTGTTATTGCAGTATGGACTGTGCATCCACTACGGGCTTAAGAGACAGTATCTGTTTTGTGATGAGGTGTACAGCTATGGCCTTGCAAACTCCACGGACAAGACTTTCCTCCATCCGGGAGAGGACAACACGCCACTCGATGAGTGGGTGACGGGGTCATATTTTGAGAACTATATGAATTATAACGATGATTCATTCAACTACAGTGCGGCATACAGAAATCAGGAAAATGATGTCCACCCGCCGGTATATTATATGCTGCTGCATACGGTGTGCTACTTTTTCAAAGGAGCGGGATACAGTGCAGTTCCGGGAATAGTGCTCAACCTCATACTCCTGATATTTGTGGATATTCTTCTGTTGTATGTGGCGGCATATCTGCTTGGAAACAGATGGTATGGACTGATGGCGGCAGCTCTGTGGGGCGTATCATCGGTGGGCATAAGCAACTGTATGCTCATACGGATGTATCTTCTTCAGACCTTGAATGTATTGCTGCTGACGGCGGTTCATGTATATATACTGAGACATAAAAAGAAGATGACCGTGCCGTATTTTATATTGCTGGCACTGGCGGTCATGTTCGGCGGACTCACACACTATTATTTCTACTTCTATGTTGCCGGACTTGGATTGTGTGTATGTATATACCTGCTGTATATGCGAAAGGTAAAGCAGATGTTTGCGTATGGCTTTAGTCTTGTTGCTGGACTTGGTGCGGCAATAGCGGTATTTCCCGCAACGATAAAGCACATATTTGGTTACAGGGGAAGCTATGCTACCGATAATCTGATAGGACTTTCCGGTCACAAATTCTTATATTATATCAGTTATATAAACAGGTCGTATTTTGCAGGACTGCTTCCGCTGATCGTGCTTGTGGCACTGGTGCTCATCGTGGCAAGGATAGTGCTTTCATTTGTGGATATAAGGATATCCTTGGTCAGGAAAAATGATGGATTATCCTACAGAGTATGTACACACAGGAGAGATATAGATGCGGACAGAGCAGGAAGTATAGAGTCACGCTCACTGTTATTGGCGGGGGTTATCGTGGCCGACGCCGTTCTTGCATTTGTGGGAATACAGGGGTCCGAGCTTGTAAATGCAAGATATATCTACTCGGCACTTCCTATAGTGGCTGTGTTTATGATATGGTGTATGATGAAGCTGGTTCCAGTAATAACCAGGAAGAGATGTGCAGTTGTAACCGCTGTCATATGCCTTGCATTATGTGCAGGCAGTATAGCTGTAAAGGGTGTAGACTGGCAGTACAGGGGCTACAGCGACTGGAGCACAGCCTTGGAGGAGATGAAGGGACAGGACTGTATCATACTGTGTCACGGAGATGGCAAATGGAACAACGTGTACGCGGGAATGAACGTATTTTCCCAGATGGGAAGATGCAGGTATGTGTATGAGGATGATATAGACAGCATCGCAGACCTGGTGGAGGACTGTGGCGATGAGATATATGTGGCGGTCATCAATGATCCAAAATTTGAAAAGAAAAAGATACACAAGATGACTGAGAAAATAGCAGAGATAACAAAGTATACAAAGAAATCTATAGAATACAGATTTTCAGGAATACGAATTTATAAATTTAAAGCAGGTGAAACAAAATGAAAAAAGTTAGCTTGATAATTCCATGCTATAACGAAGAGCAGGCTCTTCCGATATTTGCAGGGGAGCTGGACAAGGTGAGACAGGAACTCAGGCAGTATGATTTTGAGGTTCTTATGGTTAATGATGGTTCGTCGGATAAGACTCTTGAGACCATGAAAAAGATCTCAGAGGAATACGATTATTTCAAGTATTTGTCATTTTCCAGAAACTTTGGTAAGGAGGCTGCAATGTATGCGGGCTTCTGCAATGCAGATGGGGATTACGTGGCGGTGATGGATGCCGACATGCAGGATCCGCCGAGTCTGCTCCCGGAGATGCTCGGTATACTTGAGCAGGGAGAATATGACAGTGTGGCGACCAGAAGAGTCACCAGAAAGGGCGAGCCGCCGATAAGATCTTGGTTTGCGCGGATGTTCTACAAGATCATCAACAAGATATCCGACGCCGATGTCGTGGATGGCGCCAGGGATTTCAGGCTTATGAAGGCAGAGATGAAGGATGCCATCGTGTCGATGTGCGAGTACAACAGATTCTCCAAGGGAATATTTGGCTGGATCGGGTTCAGGACAAAATGGCTGGAATACGAGAATGTGGAGAGAGTTGCGGGCGAGACGAAGTGGAACTTCTGGAAGCTTTTCAAATACGCACTGGACGGAATAATCAACTTCTCCGAGGCGCCGATGAGTATAGCTTCAGGATTTGGAATATTTTGTACATTTGTCGCATTTGTCATGATGCTTTTCTTCTTCATAAGAAAGCTGGTGTGGGGAGACCCTGTTGCGGGATGGCCGTCACTTGTGTGCATCATACTGTTTGTATCAGGACTCCAGTTCCTGTGCATAGGAATAATGGGTAAATATATCGCCAAGACATATATGGAGACCAAGGGAAGACCACATTATATAATTTCCGACACCAATAAAGACGACGTGAATAAGATAAATTGATAACATTATGAAGCTGTATTGTGATGGAATGGTTATGATACAGCTTTATTTGGATGATAAGACGTTTTATGTAATATTTACATCCGTTACAGGTACATATAGTTGTAATTTGACTACTTGATAGCTTATAATTTAGATGATACTGTTTTAGTCAAATGGGGCTTATGTTTGGTAGACATGGGGGTAACATGCAATGAATCTTACAGTAAAATGTCCATCCTGCGGCGGTGTTGTGGTACTGAATCCTAAGACGAGGCAGCTGCAGTGTACGCAGTGTGATTCGGTGATCAGCAGAGGCATAGGAGAAGAAAACTCTGCCATGACCAGGAATGAGGATGGAGAGCTTGTAGATAAGAGAAGCTATAAGGCAATTCAGAAGATTGCCAGAATAAAAAGATACATAACTGATGCCACGGATACGATATACACATTGGATGAGATCAATATTGGAAAGGATGATGAATCACCAAGGTATATGGATATGAATCTATATGAATGTACATCCTGTGGTGCAAGACTTATGGTGAAATCCACGGAAACTTCCAGTTTCTGTGCGTATTGTGGGCAGCCGATGATATTGGTTGACAGAGTTAAGGATGAACTGGAGCCGGATCTTATTATTCCATTTGGAATTTCTCAGAAGAGAGCAGAACAGCTTATACGTGACAGGTTCTGTAAGGGGTGGTTTGTTCCGGATGAGATAAAGAAATTTGAGATTGATAAGATACGAGGAATATATATACCATATTGGCTGGCGTCTTATCATGTTAGAAAAAAGCTCAAGTATGTATTTCAGGAGAATGAAAAAGGCGAGCGCGTTAGTAATTATGAAAAATGCTTTGGTTCTATAGCAGTAGTTGCACAGAAAGCTGCAGACAGAACTATCACACACAATTGTATGAGAGATTGTGAGTGTACAGTTCCAAGGGTACCTGGGGATGCAACAAGAAGATTGAATGATCACATTTCGGGAAGGCTGGAACCTTATGATTTCGACAAGGCTTTGACGTTTTCTCCAGAATATCTGTCCGGATTTTACACGGACAGGTACGATGTACCAGCTGCCGAGATCGCAGCCGTTGCAAAGAGAAAGAGCAATGATGCGGTGAAGGAAGAGATGATGAGTGATGTTCCGAAAAACGCACGGGTTACTGAGGAAAAAACGGATATAAAGATGACGGATATTGAGTATGCATTGCTGCCAGCGTGGTTCATGACTTTTCGTTATCAGGGAATACTCTATACCGTGGCGGTGAATGGGCAGACCGGCAAGGTCGTGGGAAATGTCCCATCCAACAGATTTAAGGTTGGGGCATCCATAGCAATACTTATGACAGTGATGGTTGTGCTGTGTACATATGTATCTGTATTTGTTGGGGGACTTATGACGGATCTGTATAGGATAAGTGCAGATGTGGGTGATTCAAGTGGAGCTTTTATGGTATTTTCCGCGTATGTGGCTGGAGTTATATATAGTTTGGTGAGTTTCTGGCGTGCGATCAACAAGCTTCACAGATCAAGGATAGATATTCACAGATTCAGAAGCTATGGCACTATAGAATACGTTAAGGAAAGGCAGGATAAGACATGGGTTCGATAGTATTTTTGTATGTTGCAATAGGTATCGTGTGCGGGATATGCTTAACGGTATCCATAGTGATTTCTGCTCTTGTAAGATCCAACAATATTGGACAGAATGAGGAGAAAAAAGCGGAATATGTTGATTATGCCACATTTGTGTATCATGCAAAGTATGACAGTCACAGCCCGATTAACTATTTCGATGGCTATTATAAGGATTGAGTCAGATCCTTCAATATTGCACAGAAGTTTATAGAGCAATGATATGATGACAAAACCAGGGGGATTTGGTATCATATTTTTGATATATTTTCACACAGGGAAAGGAATTGGAGGTAACAGGAATGAACGAGAATCAGGATCAGCAGTTTGGTCAGCCACAGGGAAAACAGCAGGTGGCAGATCAGGCACAGACAAATCAGCAGGCGGCGGAGAACAGCCAGCCACAGGCAGATCAGCAGGCAGCGGCTTACAGCCAGCCGCAGATGAGTCAGCAGGGAGTGTACAATCAGCAAGGCTATGGCCAGCAGATGAACCAGCAGGGTGCATACAATCAGCAGGGTTACGGCCAGCAGATGAACCAGCAGGGTGCATACAACCAGCAGGGCTACGGTCAGCAGATGAACCAGCAGATGTATAATCAGCAGGGTTATGGCCAGCAGATGAACCAGGGAGCATACAATCAGCAGGGCTACGGTCAGCAGATGAACCAGCAGATGTATGGTCAGCAGGGCTACGGCCAGCCACAGATGAACCAGCAGATGTACGGCCAGCAGGGCTATGCACAGCCACAGCCGAAGAAGCCATCAGCAGTGGGCAATATGATAAATGATCTTCTCAAGAATGTGATAGGTCTTTTCAAGAGCCCTGCAGATACAGCGGGTGAGATGGTTCAGAGTGACAACATGGTTCCTGGCGGAATACTTGCAGGAGTAAATGCCATCCTCTCACTTATATTTGTAACTGTCGGATTCCTCATAATGGGATTTGACTTTGGCGATTCAATAGCAAAGGGATTCTACATGTTCTTCTTCACTATAATCGCAGCAGTCATCATGACAGCAGCGGTATTTATCGCCGGAGGAATTATATTCAAGGGTGGAATCACATTTGGAAAAGCACTTAACGCCGTTGGTGTATTTGCACTTTATGAGGCAATAGCAATGGTTGCAGGAATCATATTTGAGATCATCTCAGCACTCTTCCACAAGGTTGATTTCCTCAGCGGAATCATCGGAGGCTTTGGATACATACTCTTCCTCGGAATAAGCCTTTGCGGAATCGTGATCGCAGCTCATGCGTTATTCGATAACCTTGAGACAAATGACAACTCAAAGATATTTGCAGTTATCGCTGCTATAGTTATCTCAGTATTCCTCATCACTGTTATAGATAACATCGCAGAAAAGATATTCAGTGACAGCGCAACATGTGCAGAGCAGGTACTCAGCTACTTCAAGAACGCTGCAACAGTATTTGGTTACCGTCACTGGTAAGACATAATTTATAAATATTTTACGGGAAGCAGACAGATCTGAAAATTGACAGGTTTGTCTGCTTTTGTTAAAATATAAAGGTGTTTTTGGTGTTAACTTATATAAAAGGGTGGCAAAGATATGGTAAAGGAAAGGACGGGTTATGGTAAGAAAGGTTGGTTTAACTGACAGTGTTGGTTTTGCTTGTCTGGAAGATCTACAGTTGTCGAACTCCTATATGTGGGGTACCGCAATCAGTCTGGACTATTGTGGCAGAGAGGATTGTATAAAAGGCTGGAAGTTTGGTCCATACGTCAGAGAATCATATGTTATCCATATGGTAAAGAAGGGCAAGGGTACATTTACAATTGCGGGGAAGACTTATGAACTGGGACCTGGACAGGCGTTTATCATCAGACCTGGTGAGGAGACTACTTACAGGGCTGACGATGATGATCCATGGAGCTACATGTGGGTTGGATTTCATGGCTACAGAGCTGAAGATTTTATTGAGGCGATGGGGTATGTAAAGGGCTCACCTATCATCAAGATAGAGCAGATGGATACGTGTGCAGAATGTATCAACAAGATGCTCGAATATTCCCAGATCACACGTATAAACGAGGTGAAGAGAATGAGTGCACTGATGCTTCTCTTCGCAACCATTATGGAGGATAATGCCTCCGATGCGCAGGAATCTGATAACATTGAGTATCCAAGTAAGATATATGTAAAGGCTGCTGTCGACTTCATAACAGAGAAGTACATGAACAAGATCAAGATCGATGACATTGCGGATTTCATAGGAATCAGCAGAAGTCATCTGACAGGAAGCTTCAAGAAGGAGATGGGTGTATCTCCTCAGGAGTATCTTATCAACTTCAGATTGGAGAAAGCTGCAAGTCTTCTCCGGTCATCAAAGGAACAGATCAATATAATCGCATATCAGTGTGGTTATGAGGATTCTCTTTCTTTCTCCAAAGCATTCAAGCAGAAGTTTGGAATGAGTCCTAAGTCATTCAGGAATCTTGAGGTTGAGCTTGAGACGAATGATGCCAAGTTTGGACATGAGGCTTCGAAGCTGTAAGATATAATTGAATCAAAAAATTTGAATTAAGCAAAAGGCGGGTGTGCGATTTGTCGCACATCCGCCTTTGCTGTATTTACGATATACGGTAAAAACTACTGTCTGCCATGATATGAATTGTCAACGATAAGCTTCTTGGTCACCTTTGTGGATTCAGGATTATCCTCATCTGATTCAGATGTCTGGTCATCGCTGTGCATCCATGAAGCAGGATCGTCGTCCGTGTACTTCTTTGTGACCTCATCCAGATATGGGGTGAATGCCTTCAAAAACATGAATGATGATACATATGCTATAAGGCCAAAGCCACATACTATGAACACGAATATACCTACCATGAATACCTGAGTGCTGGATAGCAGAACATATGCAGGCAGAGTGTAGAGAACCATGATCACTATTGTAAATATGAAGTTCTTGGCTGCCAGGTAAATGGACTGCAAGAGAAGGTTCTTCAATGTGTTCTTAAAGGCACTTATGACAGGGAACAGGTAAATTGCGATGAAGCATGTCAATATCATAAGCACGACACTGGTGTAGTACATGAGCTTGTTCTCCTGTGGACCACCCTTGCCAAAAAGGTTGAAATCCAGAGTGAATATAAATGATATAAGAAGGAATAGCAGCCATGAAATCGTTGACTGTTTGAAATTATCCTTGAAGCCTTTGAAGAATAATTTCACTACACCTCCATTTTCGCCTGTCCTCTGCTTCTTTAACAGAGTGAAATACATTGCACTCATGGAAGCTCCCATGGTGACTATGGGAATACTACACAATATAAATAGAATGTTCACTATTATAATATCGCCGAGCGTTCCAAAAAATCTGGAAAACCAGCCGTCACTGCTGAAAATGTTCATAAAATTCCTCCTGATGTAAAAAGTGATAATATCGTTTGTTTAACTATAGCACAAAAAGGTATGCCAATATATAGCGAATTTTACAATTTACCATATGTATTCTACATTATACCATAAAATAGCACAAAAACAGCGAACTTAACTACTTAAAAATATACATTTGTGACAAAACCCCATGATATTTTGACATTTTTCCATGTAAAAATCTTCACCAAAATTTTATAATTCAATCATAGAAAGCACACAGAACGCCGTAAGGCGAACCGGCAGAACAGGACGCAGAATTCAGGGTATGAAAGAGAATGTGGGTGTCGTAAATCCTGCCGGTGATGTAAAAAGGAGGAAGGTTTTATGAGAAGAACAATGAAGAAAGCTGTAGCAGTAGGGCTTGCAGCAGCAACAGCATTTTCACTGTGCGCATGTGGCGGCGGTGATGGAAGCAAGGGTAGCAGTAAGGATGCACTTGAGGTGGTTATCTGGGATAACAATCAGCAGAAGGGTCTGCAGCAGATATGTGATCTCTTCACAGAAGAGACAGGAATCAAGGTTGATGTACAGGTTAAGGAGTGGGATTCATACTGGACACTTCTTGAGGCTGGAGCATCAGGTGGAGATATGCCGGATGTATTCTGGATGCACTCCAACAACTCACAGATGTACATGAAGAACAACAAGCTCTTAAAGCTCGATGACTACATTGAGAAGAGCGATAAGGTTGATATGAGCAACTACATGTCAGAGATCACAGAGCTCTACACATATGATGGCTCATATTACGCAGTACCAAAGGATTACGATACAATCGCTCTCTGGTACAACAAGAAGATGTTTGATGATGCAGGACTTTCTTATCCAGATGAGACATGGACATGGGATGACCTCTATGATGCAGCTAAGAAGCTTACTAATGGCGATCAGTACGGTTTCTGTATGAACACATCAAACGATCAGGACACATACTACAACATGGTTTACTCAATGGGCGGTTACATCGTAAATGACGATCACACAAAGTCAGGATATGACGATGCCAACACTATCAAGGCTATGGATTATGTAGGAAAGCTCCTCAAGGATTGCTGCCCACCGGCAACAACAATGTCAGAGACAGGTACAGACGTTATGTTCCAGTCAGGTACAGTAGCAATGATCACACAGGGTTCATGGATGACAGCAGGATTCCTTGACAACGAGTATCTCGTTGAGAACTGTGACGTAGCAATTCTTCCATACGACAAGACAACAGGTATGAGAACTTCTATCTGTAACGGACTTGGATGGGCTGCATCAGCAGACACAAAGAGACCAGATGACTGTTGGAAGCTTATCGAGTGGTTAGGTTCAAAGGAAATGCAGGAGAAGCAGGCTGAGCTCGGTGTAACAATGTCAGCTTACGAAGGCACATCAGACAAGTGGGTTAACTGCACAGACAAGTTCAACCTCAACGCTTACCTTGATATCACAAAGGATTCAACAGTTTCAGGTGTTACAAATGAGCTCGTGCTCAGACCTTACACATACAATTCAACAGTATGGTCACAGGCTGCACAGACATTCTTCGCAGATGCATGGGCAGATCCATCAAAGATGGAGCAGTCATGTAAGGACTTCGCAGTTCAGATGAACCAGTACATCGATGAGGAAGACAAGTAATCCTACAGAGCATTTATAAGATAACATAACAGTGGGTAGGATGAAGGTCCTGCCCATTGCTTACCAGAAACAATGGGGTGTTAATTACAGTATAAATGATAAGAGGAGGGATTTTATGTCAGATAACAACAAGAAAGTTGAAGAAAAAGCGGCTGAGATAATTCAGGCTACAGAGACACAGACAGTTAAGCCGGCAGCAGCAGAAAATAAAGAGTTCAAGAAAAAGAAGTCAACAACATGGGAAAGAAACCAGCGCAAATGGGGCTGGGCATTCATCCTCCCAACAATGATAGGAATCATCGTACTTAACTTATGGCCTATAGTACAGACAATATATCAGTCATTCTGTAAGGTTGGATCATTCGGAGATTCATCATTTGCAGGATTTGCAAATTACAAGAAGATGTTTGCTGACCCTGAGGTATGGCAGTCACTTCTCAATACATTCAAGTATGCGATCATCGAGGTTCCATTCTCAATTGCAATTGCACTTATACTTGCAGTATTCCTGAATCGTAAGATGCATGGAAGAACAATATACAGAGCAATATTTTTCCTGCCAATGGTAGTTGCACCAGCAGCCGTAGCCATGGTATGGAGATGGTTATACAATTCACAGTTCGGTCTGTTAAACCACATCCTTGGTGCAAAGATCGAGTGGATATCCAATCCAAAGATCGCATGGATTTCAGTTGCAATCATCGGTGTATGGTCGATCATTGGTTACAACATGGTTCTGTTCCTTGCAGGACTTCAGGAGATACCTAAGGATTACTACGAGGCAGCAGATATTGACGGAGCATCAGGAGTAAGATCATTCTTCAAGATCACTCTTCCACTTCTCTCCCCTACAGTATTCTTCGTACTCGTAACAAGAGTAATCGGAGCACTTCAGGTATTCGACCTTGTATACATGGTAATGGATATTTCCAATCCGGCCCTCAAGAAGACAGAATCCATCGTATATCTGTTCTACCAGTACTCATTCCAGAATGGTAACAAGGGTTATGGATCAGCAATAGTAGTTCTTCTTCTCGCAGTCATCATGGTACTTACAGTATTCCAGATGATCGGTCAGAAGAAGTGGGTTCATTATAACTAGGAAGGGGGAATCGATATGACAAGAGGCGTACAGTTTAAGAGAAGAATGCAGAGATTATTGATTCACCTCATTCTGATCATATTCTCAATCATTATGATAGTGCCATTTGTATGGATGACACTCACAGCATTTAAGACAGTAACAGAGGCAACTTCGGTAAGTCCATTCGTAATATTCCCATCACAGTGGCGTACAGACGCGTTCACTACTGTTTGGAATAATATGAACTTCCTTGTTCTCTACAAGAACACATTACTGCTCATATTCTTTAGAGTTGTGTGTGCATGTCTCACAGCAACACTCGCAGGATATGCATTTGCAAGACTTAAGTTCAAGGGCAGAGACTTTATGTTCTCCCTGATACTTTTCCAGATGATGATTCCTTCACAGATATTCATCATCCCACAGTTCCTGATGATCAGTAAGATGGGACTGACAAATACAATGTTCGCCCTGGTATTCCCAGGTATCGTAACAGCGTTTGGTACTTTCCTGCTCAAGCAGGCTTACATGGGACTTCCTGGAGATCTCGAGGAGGCAGCAAGACTTGACGGATGTAACATTCCAAAGACATTCGTGTTCGTTATGGCTCCACTTGCAAGATCATCGATGGTTGCCCTCGGTATATTCACAGCAGTGTTCGCATTCAAGGATCTGATGTGGCCACTGGTTGTAAACAGCAGTGCAAACAAGATGCCGCTCTCAGCAGCTCTTGCAACAATGCAGGGACAGTATCAGTCCAATTATCCACAGCTGATGGCTGCATCTCTTATATCATGTATACCAATGATCGTTATATACCTGATATTCCAGAAGCAGTTCGTAGAAGGTATTGCAACATCAGGTGGAAAGCTCTAAAGAAAGTTAAAGAAGATATTATATATGACCACAGGGTGACGTCGGTTACTGACGCCACCCTTGTGAAATATATCGTAAGTGCGAAGCACTTGCGATGCTGCAGACGCCGCGCGAAGCGCCTCTCATGCGTCTGTTTCAAAATATATCGTAAATACGAAGTATTTACGATGCCGTGGACGCCGCGCGGAGCGCCTCTCATGCGTCCACTCCAAAATATATCGTAAGTGCGAAACAAAAGGAGGACGTCTATGAAAAAGCCGATAATCACGGAAGAAGAAAAACAGAAGATCAAAGAGATGGACTCCATACGCAAAAAAATAGGATATATCTGGGATTATTACAAGCTTTGGATAATCGGTGCGGTCGTTCTCGTGGGACTTGTAGTGTATTTCACTGTTGTGTTTGCAACGAGGGAGGACAAGCCGATACTGGATGTTGTCCTTGTGAACAACTACGATGATGTTTCAGAGGACTGCAGGCTGACACAGGGGTTTGTGTCGTATGTAGGGGAAGAAAATCTCCCGGGAAGGGTTACATTTGACAACAATGCATTTTTTAATCTGGCAAATAACTCAGATTATAAGAACAGTTACTATATGAAGGTGCTGGCATACCTTGAGGCGGACACTGCTCAGGCAGTCTTGTGCCAGTATGACAATCTCATAGGTCTGGCGAAGAGCGGCAGACTTGCAGACCTGTCGGATGAGAAGGTCGGCGATATATATGATAAGTATAAGGATAGGATAATTTATTACGAGGATGAAGAGGGGAAGAAGATACCTGTCGGAATAGATGTATCTGAAGGATACAAGGCGGCAGGACTTACTGAGTACACAGATGGCAAGGCATATATTGGATTGTCAGCATATGCGGCGGATTATGGATATGTGGAGAAATTTGTGGACTACATGGTGGAACTTGGAATACAATCCGGCGGAGCCGGTTGTAGATAAATTATGAGGAAAGATCAGTCAAATGAAATTTGGCTGTAGAGAAACTGGAGATCACGAAAAGGAGGACTTGGGCATGGCAATATTGATAAATGAAGAGAAAAAGCTTTTCACATTGAACACCAAAAATACTACATATCAGATGAAGGTGATCGACTATGGGTATCTGGCTCATCTGTATTATGGCAAGAAAATGGACGGGGATATGTCATATGTCATAACTCATTACGATAGAGGATTCTCAGGCAATCCTTATGAAGCACAGGAGCACAGAGAATTCTCTCTAGACAACATTCCACTGGAATATAGCTGCTACGGCAACGGAGATTTCAGGACTCCGGCATTCAACATAAAGGACATAGAGGGAATACATGGATGTGATCTCAGATATGTTTCATATGAGGTGATGGACAGTAAGTATAGTCTCAAGGGACTTCCTGCTGCTTACACAAATGACGGCGAGAAGGGTGAGACCCTTAAGATCGTTCTTCAGGATCCTCAGGTGGGAGTGGAGGTTGATCTTCTGTATGGAATTATAGAGGATAAGGATCTGATCACAAGATCAGCTATAGTCAGAAATATAAGCGATGCGGATATATTTGTGGCAAAGGCATCAAGTATGAGCCTGGATTTTGTGACAGGTGATTATGATCTCATCCACTTCCACGGAAGACATGCTATGGAGCGCATGTATGAGAGAGAAGCTATAAATCATGGTGTGAAGAAGATCGGAAGCACAAGGGGTACATCAAGCCATCAGCACAGCCCATTTGTGGTTATAGCAGGCAAGGATGCGAATGAGGATGCAGGTGACTGCTATGGAAGCTCATTTCTCTACAGCGGAAGCTTCAACTGTGAGGTTGAGAAGGATCAGACAGATCAGGTGAGACTCAATATGGGTGTTCAGGATGAGATGTTTGAGTATGTGCTCTATCCTGAGAGCGAGTTTGTGGCACCTGAGGTAGTTATGGTTTATTCACCTGATGGATTTGCTGACATGTCACATAAGATGCATGACGTTGTGAGATACAATATCTGCCGCGGTGAGTACAAGACAAAGAGGAGACCTATTCTCATCAACAGTTGGGAGGCAGTATACTTCGATTTCAATGGTGATGATATAGTTAATATAGCAAAGCAGGCTTCAGAGCTCGGCGTTGAGATGCTGGTTCTGGATGATGGCTGGTTCGGTGTGAGAAATGATGACAAGTCAGGTCTCGGCGACTGGTTTGTAAATGAGGATAAGATGGGCGGCCCTATGGCTGATGCTGTCAAGAGGGTTAAGGATCTCGGCATGAAGTTCGGTATCTGGATCGAGCCTGAGATGGTATCCGAGAAGAGCGAGCTGTTCAAGGAGCATCCGGATTATGCATTTGTGATCCCTGGAAGAAAGCCTGTCATGGGAAGAAGCCAGCTCAATCTGGACTTCTCAAGAAAAGAGGTCGTAAACTGCATATTTGACCAGATGACAGCAGTGCTGGACAAGATAGATGTTGATTACATAAAGATGGATATGAACAGAAGCATCTTAAATGTATACTCCATGACTGAGGGAATCCAGAACAATGGAACTATCCTCTACAAGTATGTACTCGGTGTATATGACTTTATGGAGAGGCTTCAGGCGAGATATCCAAAGATGTTCATCGAGGGTTGCAGCGGCGGCGGCGGAAGATTTGATGCCGGAATGATGTATTACACACCACAGATCTGGTGCAGTGATGATACAGATGCCATCTGCAGACTTGACATACAGTATGGAACTTCATTTGGCTATCCTATATCGGTGGTTGGTTCACACGTATCAGCGGTTCCAAATCATCAGACAGGCAGGACAACTCCATTCAATACAAGAGCCGTTGTTGCCATGGCAGGAAGCTTTGGCTACGAGCTTGATCTGAACAAGGTCAGCGATGAGGAGAAGGAAGAGGTAAAGGCTCAGGTAGAAAACTACAAGAAGTACTGGGATCTTCTTCATAATGGACTTTACTACAGACTGACGGATGCGGATAAGAGCAAAGGTGTAGCTGCATGGTCATTTGTCGCAAGGGACAAGTCAGAGACCCTTGTCAATATCGTGACGGTGGAGAGCTTCTGCAATGCCCCTGTACCTTTTGTCAGAGTAAAGGGACTTGATGTGGATGCCACATATGTTGACGAGGAGACCGGCGCAGAGTACAGCGGACAGGGACTTGAACAGATAGGACTTCCTGTACCACTCAAGTTCGGCGAGTACAATGCTTACCAGATCCATCTGGTTAGAAAGTAAAATTGCATAAGTGATATTGTGTTATTTATACATAAATATTAATTATATTGTATTAAATTACAGCTTCATGATAATATGAGGCTGTAATTTTTTGTGCTTATATATTCGGCATAAATGTGCTGAATATGTATGGGAGAAAAAGGGAGGTTACATATGAAATTGAAGGGGATAATGGCTGCGGCTGTAACTGTAGCCATGGTGTCGTCGTGCATTCATATACCGATGACGACTGCACAGGCACAGACTTTACTGTCAAATATGACAGCGTATGCCGTACAGATGAATGAAGCTGAGATATCAGCAGCTACAGAGGATATTTCAGAGCTTGAGGGTGACTATGGGGTTGTGAACATAGTTAATGGCAAGGAGAGTAAAATATCATTTGTCACGGATGAGACAGGATATTATGAGATAATATTGCAGGGAAGCCAGTCACGGCTGATGCTTCAGGAGACCTTGTATAACAGTAAGAGTAAGCGCCTTGCTACAGGTAAAAAGGATGGCAGTGGATGCTGCAGGCTGGTATACAAGTGCACTGCGGGGGAGAAATACATTCTTGGGTCTAAGTATGCCCGTTCTTATACAGTTTCCGAAAGTGCAAATATAAGCGTGAGAAAGCTTCCGGATGTGGCGGCAATAAAAATGGTGCCGGATAATACAACGATACTGGAGGGAACACCAGACTCCATAACATCGGCGTACGCAACGGTAACCTATTCCGGTGGAAAGGTGCGCAGTTCAGGTATCAGCGGCTCAGACTGTAAGATAGATGGAGTTACATACAGTCTGTGGGTGAAGGATTCCAAGGGAAGTTATTATTATGAGGGCGATGAAGGGGATATGGTATCGTATGCGGATGCGGAAAAACTTCCGGCCGGTACGTATACTGTTCAGCTTACAGATAAAATGGATAGTGAGCCGAACCAGTCGACCAAGATATACGATTCGTACACTGCAAAGGTGCAGACTCCTGCTGAATATTTTGTAGGAAAAAGGAATATCAGTGAGACGGATACCTACGCATATGATACCAGGGTGGACGGTTACGAGTATTACAGATTTATACCATCTGCAACTGCTGACTTTGTGTTTGAAGTAGATAAATCATCAACTGCATTTATAGATGTATATGATTCGGACATGGCGGTGGTTGAGACCGATAATGACAGGTATTCATTTGTCAAGGGAAAGACCTATTATGTCAGACTTTCAGGAACAACGGATGATGACAATGAAACATTGAATGAGGTCAGGCTCAAGGCAAAGAAGTATGCGGCACCTTCAGGGGTGACATTGAAGCTGGCAAAGAGCGAATGGGCAGCCGGAACGCCGATAAGCTTCATGAATGGTGCGAGCAGTACAATAAAGTATAATGATAAGTCCACGGAAAGCATAGATCTGACCGGTGGAAGTGGATACAGTAATGGAAACAGATATACAGTATATTATTCGTCATCTGATGATAACTGGAAAGAGTACGAATATGAAAAAGGTGTAAATCTTTCAGAGGGCGAGTACAAAGTAGCTGTGGGATATAATGCGGCTGAGGAAGATCAGGAGCTGCTCGGCACGGCAGTGCTTAAGGTAGTGTCCATAGACAAGCTGAGCGCAGGACAGCTCTCCGAAGGTGACAACAATGTGAGTGTCGGAACGGATGAGTATGACAAGGCCTATTACAGTTTTGTCATGCCATTTGACGGAAGTGTGGTAATAGAAAGCGACAGTCCTTATTGTGTATATGAGTCCGGTGATGAGGGCCCGGTAGAGGTTACAGGAAAACTTACTGGAGGCAGCACTTATTACGTAGGCTTGTATAATGAGTTATCTACTTCCAAGACAAATGTGAGACTGAGCTTTATTCCGAAAGTGACAGATATGATTGCTGTTCCCGAGAACACAGATTTCATCAGAATGGGCAGCTACGATAAGGATATCAGCAGTTATGTAGATGGAACCAGAGTAAAGATCTCGTATGCTGACGGAAAAACAGAGGAGCTGGTGTTTGACGATTCGGACAGTGTGGAAACCTCCAGAGGAGACGAGGTACGTGCTGAGATAGTTACAGATATGGAAAATGAGTGCCCTGTCGGAGCGGCACAGATTAGGATATACACACTGTATAGTGAGGACTCTTATGCATATGACATAGAGATAAAGGATATAGAGGATGTTGCTGCCGGAAGTCTTGCGGAGGGATCTAACCAGGTAAGTCTGTCGGAGAATGGCAGTGTATATTATACGTTTAAGCCTTCGACATCCGCCAGGTATACATTTGCCCCAGTGGGTGGCATGGAGATCTACAGCAAGATCGACGCTGACGATGAGACAATGTATGATCTGAAGAAACTTAGTGTATCGGATGGCGAGGCTGCACTTGAGAGCGGCAATACATACTATATCTGTCTCGATGGCGGAGTAGAGGACAAGTGGGGAGATACGCAGACCAGTTGGAGCATGAATGTGACAAGGGGAGAAACTTTGTCAAATTCAAAGATCAGTTCATGGAAGCTGAGAGATAACAGAACCTATGAATTCCTTCCAGATATGAAATTATCAGGTATCAAAAACCTTCTGGATAGAGAGACTCTTCAGTTTGTATATGATGATGGCAGTGTAAAAGAGGCCAGTGTCGGTGACAGCGAGGATAATGAGCTGATCACGAGTACATGGTACAGATATAACGAGAAAACTGGAAAGTATGTCGAGATCGCAGGCCTTGGCAGCAGGGTTGATACAGGCAGATACATGGTTGAACTTGCAATCGATGGTGCGGATGGCATGGATACGGTTGAGATACCATTTGCAGTGAAGACTGCACAGAGCATGAGCCTTGGAACATGGGACGGCTCAAAGACGCTGGATATTTCCGGCGACAGATATATGTATGTATATAAGGTAAGTGCCCAGGCGGGTTCGTATGTGGTATCCGCTGATGAGAAGATCGATGGCATCAGGATTTTAGATGCAAATGGAACAGAGATAACGACTAACAACGTGGCTTATTCATCTGATGGATTTGGCAGTGCGGGATTTGACACAGCAGGCGGGGATCTGTATGTATGTGTGTATCCGGGAAAAAATGTAAATAAATGCGGCGTGACAATGAAGGAGATCGTCAAGGCTGTAAGCGTAAGCACAACCGTTTCTAAGACTGAATATCTGAGGGAATTTGATGAGCTTAAGGGTAGCATAAAAACCGTTGTCACATATTCTGATGGAAGCACCAGAACATTTGATGCGGATGACGATGATACAAGCTATACGATCACGAAAAACGGCAGGGTGAGCAGCTATTTAAGCATCGACACGATAACAGAACAGACCGGATCATATGAGATAATACCTTACATATGGGGAATGGCTGACGATTGTGAAGTTCAGGGAGCATCATTTGATGTCGTGGATCTGAATGTGGATGAGCTGGAGTACCTGATATCAGGTGAGCCTGCGGTGCTTTCAGGTGTTGAGAACACTGGGGATGTAAAGCTGTACAGATTTGATATTGCGTCAGATGGAGTGGTATCCCTTCAGAGACAGGGCTTTGAGCTTAAGGGTATATATACCATTGAGGATGATGGCAGCTTTTCAGATACATATAGCAGTGGAGATGCTTTCTCTCTGAAAAAGGGAAGCTATATTATAGCACTCTATGCGAGAGAGAAAGATGATCAGATAACATTTACATATCACGATTCGTATGTGACAGGTAATGGAAAAATAACACCGGGTCAGAAGACAACAGCGGATATAAGCTATGACGGAGAGGGCATCGAGTATGAATTTATCCCAACGGAGACCGGAGAGTACAGATTTACGGTGGACTGCGGAGATAATACAGTATACACCAGAATCTATGTTGATGGGGTTCTGGAAAAGACATACTCACGGAACGGCGGACAACTCATTATAGACAGGACAATTGAGGCGAACCGCAGTTATACATTCAGGATCAGCCTTGCGTCGCAGCAGACAGGAAGCGTGACGATCACTCCTGAGAAGGTGAAGGCAGAGGTAGAGAACGAGTACGATATCTCCGCTGTGAGCATATCAGGATGCAAGGTGAAGAAGACAGAGGACGGATACAGTGTAACCGGAGATATAGAGATAACATATGCAAATAATGAGAGCCAGAAGACACCATTTGTCAGCGGAAGATGGACTGATGCATATGGAAATATCATTCAGGGAATCATGTCTGTTGTGGAAAATGACACATACACAGATGTGACTCTGGATCTCAGATATAAGAATACGGGTTCATCAGAATGGGTGTATGCCGAGTCAAAGACCCAGAAGTTTGGGGATGGAGATGACGAGGGATGGATCATAACCAAGATTCCGACATGTACTGAGAACGGAGAGAAGACAAGGTATATTGAGGATGAGGATATATATGAGACCGAGGTGATCCCTGCTACAGGACACAGCTTCACAAAGTATGAGTCAGATGGAAATGCCACATGTTCGCAGAAGGGAACCAAGACGGCAAAATGTGACAATAACTGCGGAGAAAAGGATACTATCATAGACGATGAGACCACAGTTCCTCACGATTATCAGACGGTGTGGACGGTTAAGAAAAAGGCATCACAGACCAGTGACGGATATAAGGCGCATGTGTGCAAAAACTGCAAGTCAGCCAGCAAGGAAACTCAGAGTATATACAGGATAAAGAGTATCAGGCTTGCATACAGCGCTGTTGAGTATGATGGTACAGCTAAGAAGCCTGCTGTAGAGGTCAAAGACTCAAAGGGCAGAAAGGTTGCCGCAGGAAATTACAGCGTTTCATATTCAAATAACAAGAATATCGGCAAGGCCAAAGTTGTCATCAAATTCAAGGGTGACTATGAAGGGGAGAAGACACTCACATTTGACATCAAGATGGGTGTGAGAAAAGTTGAGTCCATTGACAACACAGCAAATGGAATAAAGTTGAGCTGGAAGAAGTATAAAGCGGCATCGGGATATGTTGTTTACAGAGGAGTAAATGGAAAAGCATATACGATAGCAGGTGTTGTTCAGAATCCGGATACAACATCGTTCGTGGACGTCACAGCTAAAAATGTGGGTGTAAAGTATACATATAAGATAAGAACTTATAAGACATTTGGCGATGTGACATACAATTCGGCATTTGGCGGCGAGAAGACAGGAAGTTATGTACCTGCCGTGAAGCTGAAGAAATTCACAAGTGCATCGGCCGGAACAGCCAAGGTTACATATAATAAGGCAGCCAAGGCCACCGGATATCAGATACAGTATGCAGACAATGCATCGTTTAAATCTGCAAAGACGGCCAATGTAAACGGAGGTTCAGTTACAAGTAAGACCATCAAACGACTTACTAAGGGCAAGAGATATTATGTCAGAGTACGAAGCTTTAAGAAGATTGATGGTAAGGTTTACTATTCCGCATGGAGTGGAAAGAAATCGGTTGTAATAAAGAAGAGATAATATCAAAAGAAATAGAAGAATCCGCCATGGATACAATTTGTATCCGTGGCGGATTGTTTTTTTATTCTGTGTGTTCATCATCATAACGCCTTTTATTACATAATAGCGAAAGAAAACAGGTAATAAAGTGTAAAATTTGAGGTAATGTGATGTTTTTGGTTGGACATAGCAGATATAAAATGCTACCATGATTCTATGGGAACATTATTGTTCCAGAGCAGCAAAAGGGATGAGCAGAATAAGGAGAGAAAGATGGACGAGAATAACGTAAATGGATTTAATGATATGGACGACGATGAGGACGAGGGAACTACTGTCCTCACGACTCCGGGAGTGAGCGCATTTTCTCCGGTGCAGAACAGTGCACAAGGGCAGCCGAACCCGGGTCAGCCACAGCAGAATCAGCAGCCGGGTGGATTTGGACAGCCGATGGGCGGACAGTATGGAGGATTTGGGCAGCCACAGTATGGTCAGCCGCAGTACGGTCAGGGTCAGCAGTTTAGTGGAAATGTCCAGTCGACAGGTGGACAGTATGGAGGATTTGGACAGCCACAGTATGGTCAGCCGCAGTACGGTCAGGGTCAGCAGTTTGGTGGAAATGTCCAGTCGACAGGTGGACAGTATGGAGGATTTGGGCAGCCACAGTATGGACAGCCACAGTATGGACAGCCACAGTACAGCCAGCAGCCGGGCATGACTCCGGGTGTTATGGAGCCGGGTAAAAAGGTGAACAAGAAGCTTATAGCAATAATAGGCGGAATCGCAGCGGCAGTCCTGATCGCGATAATAGTCGTTGTTCTGATCCTGGCGGGTGGTCCCGGTGAGAGAAGTGCCAAGAAGGTCGGAGACAAGCTGGTGACAGCCTATGAAAAAGGCGATGCCGATGCCATGGTTGATCTGATGGACAAGGAATATTACAAGCTGTATAACAGGATAAGAAGCTATACAGGCAGTGATGACTATGTCAAGGATACATTCAACGAGCAGGTCAGCGACATGGTAGATGAGGTAGGCAAGGTCAAGAGCATCAAGGTCGAGGACAGATCAGAGAAGGAATATGACGAGGATAAGCTTAAGGATGTAAATGATACATTTGACATGCTGGATGTCGACATGACGGTTGACAAGTGCTACGAGGTGGACCTTGATGTCAAGATAAAAGGATCTACTGACGAATCAGATGGCGAGATCATATACACAGTTATAAAGACTGGCGGTAAGTGGTATCTTGTAGACTATGATCTCTACGTATATTAGAAAATAAATCTCATGGATTGAGGATAGATTTCTCAGTCCATGAGATTTTTTGTTTATATTAGATACATACGAATATGTTTTATAGCAAATGTGTATAAAAAACGAATTGTAATTGTAAAAGCATGGTGATAATATAAAAAATGTAAGAAATTGTTATATGTATCTTAATAATGGAGCTGGTGGATATATCGTATACAGAAAGGCTGGAAAGGGAAAGTACAGCAAGCTGGCCAATATAAACAAAAACACAATACTGAGCTATACAGATAAGTCAGCTAAAAATGGAACGGTATACACATATAAGATTGTTGCGTGCAAGACGGCAGGCAAGACAAGTTACAATGCGGCTGACAGCAATCAGAAAACCATTATGAGAATCACTTCGTCAAAGGTTACCAAGACCACGAACAAGGCAGGAAAGAAGATGACTGTTAAGTGGTCGGTAAATTCCAAGGTAGGAGGATATCAGATACAGTATTCTGTAAAGAGCAATTTTGCCAAGGCAAAGACTGTAAAAGTGACCGGAGCTAAAAAGTCAAATGTCACAATAGCAAAATTGGCTAAGAAGAAATATTATGTGAGAGTCAGAAGCTTCAAGAAGGTAGGAAAAACAACTTACTATTCTGCATGGAGCACAACAAAGAATGTGGTTATAAAGAAGTAGAATAGTAAATTATTTGCGCATATTGCGATTGACAAACCACAAATACTTGCTATACTAATGAATGGATAGGTTCAGAAATGGCTTATACAGGCGGTTTTCTGGATCATATAAGTTAAAAACGATGACAGAGACAGTACGGAGTCTGCGAGATCAGCAGCGAGCCGGGGGTGGTGCGAGCCCGGTGACAGTAGAGACTTTCGGAATATCACTCTGGAGTTGCAGACCAAAAGAGATTTGCTCAAGTAGGCTCTGACGTATTTCCTGCGTTAATGGGAGCGCATATGTTAGTATGTAAGTAATAGGTGGTATAACGAACTCAAAGCCCTTCGTCCTGATTACGACGAAGGGCTTTTTTATATTTATCACAGAAAGGAAAGACGACATGTACGACAAGGTTTCGACTAAACTGGAATTCGTGAACAGAGAGCAGAAGGTATTGGACTTCTGGAAAGAAAATCAGGTATTTGAGAAGAGTGTTGAAGAGACAAAGGATCTGCCAACATACACATTCTATGATGGCCCTCCAACAGCAAATGGTAAGCCACATATCGGACACGTTCTCACACGTGTAATCAAGGATATGATCCCTAGATATCAGACAATGAAGGGACATAACGTAGTCAGAAAGGCCGGATGGGATACACACGGTCTGCCTGTTGAGCTCGAGGTTGAGAAGCTCTTGGGAATCGACGGCAAGGAGCAGATAGAGGAGTACGGACTGGAGCCATTTATCCAGAAATGTAAGGAGTCCGTATGGAAATATAAAGGCATGTGGGAAGAGTTCTCAGGCAAGGTAGGTTTCTGGGCTGATATGGACAACCCATATGTAACATACCATGATGACTTCATCGAGTCAGAGTGGTGGGCGCTGAAGAAGATCTGGGATCAGGGACTTCTGTACAAGGGCTTCAAGATCGTGCCTTACTGCCCAAGATGTGGTACACCTCTTTCAAGCCATGAGGTTGCACAGGGATACAAGACAGTCAAGGAGCGTTCAGCAGTAGTAAGATTCAAGGTTATCGGAGAGGACGCATATTTCCTCGCATGGACAACAACACCTTGGACACTTCCTTCAAACGTAGCACTCTGTGTAAATCCAGATGAGACATACGTGAAGGTTAAGGCAGCAGACGGCTACACATATTATCTTGCACAGGCGCTTGCAGACAAGGTTCTCGGCGGTCTTGCAAAGGAAGCAGCAGACGATCAGGCAGCAGTTCCTGCATACGAGGTTCTTGAGACATATGTCGGTAAGGATCTTGAGTACAAGGAGTATGAGCCACTCTATGAGTGCGTAAAGCCTGTATGTGAGAAGCAGCACAAGAAGGGCCACTTCATCACATGTGACACTTATGTAACTATGACAGATGGTACCGGTATCGTTCATATCGCACCTGCATTTGGTGAGGACGATGCAAATGTCGGAAGAAACTACGATCTTCCATTTGTACAGTTTGTAGATGGCAAGGGTGACCTCACTGAGGAGACTCCATTTGCCGGAATGTTCGTAAAGGATGCAGACCCTGAGGTACTCAAGGATCTGGACGCAAGAGGACTTCTCTTCGATGCGCCTAAGTTCGAGCATGAGTATCCACACTGCTGGAGATGTGACACACCACTTATCTATTACGCAAGAGATACATGGTTCATCAAGATGACAGCAGTCAGAGACAAGCTGGTTAAGAATAATGACACTGTAAACTGGATCCCGGAGAGCATCGGTAAGGGTCGTTTCGGCGACTGGCTGAAGAATGTTCAGGACTGGGGACTTTCAAGAAACCGTTACTGGGGTACTCCGCTGAACATCTGGGAGTGTGAGTGCGGTTGCAGACATGCAATCGGATCAAAGGAAGAGCTCCGTTCGATGAGCGACAACTGCCCTGAGGACATCGAGCTTCACCGTCCGTTCATCGACGCTGTAACTATCAAGTGTCCTGAGTGTGGCAAGCAGATGCACAGAGTCACAGAGGTTATCGACTGCTGGTTCGATTCAGGATCAATGCCATTTGCACAGTGGCACTATCCGTTTGAGAATCAGGATATATTTGAGAAGCACTTCCCTGCTGATTTCATCAGTGAGGCTGTTGACCAGACAAGAGGATGGTTCTACTCACTTATGGCGATCTCAACGCTGCTGTTCGACAAGGCTCCGTTTAAGAACGTAATCGTTCTCGGACATGTCCAGGATAAGGACGGACAGAAGATGAGTAAGTCCAAGGGAAATGCGGTAGATCCTATGGATGCTCTGAACAAGTACGGTGCAGATGCCATCAGATGGTACTTCTACAGCAATTCAGCACCATGGCTTCCTAACAGATTCCATGAGGATGCGGTTGTTGAGTGTCAGAGAAAGTTCATGGGTACACTGTGGAACACATATGCGTTCTATGTACTCTATGCAAATATAGACAACTTCAATCCACTTGAGCATGAGCTAGAGTACGACAAGCTGTCACTTATGGACAAGTGGCTCCTGTCCAAGCTGAACTCAACAGTCAAGGCGGTTGACGCAAACCTTGGCGCATACAAGATCCCTGAGACAACAAGAGTTCTCGAGGAGTTCGTGGATGACATGAGTAACTGGTATGTCCGTCGTGGACGTGAGAGATACTGGGCAAAGGGCATGGAGCAGGACAAGGTAAATGCTTACATGACACTTTACACAGCGCTCGTTACGATCGCACAGACAGTAGCTCCTATGCTCCCATTCATGGCAGAGGATATTTACCAGAATCTGGTTAGAAATATAGACAAGGATGCACCTCTCTCAGTTCATCTGTGCTCATTCCCTGAGGTGGATGAGAAGATGATCGATCCAGAGCTCGAGGTAGCTATGGACGAGATCCTGAAGATCGTAGTTCTGGGACGTGCAGCAAGAAATACAGCAAATATCAAGAACAGACAGCCGATCGGCAAGATGTATGTCAAGGCTGACAAGAAGCTTTTCGGTGAGGAGAAGGCAATCATCGAGGATGAGCTGAACGTGAAGAATGTTGAGTTCGATGATGATGTAAGCGCTTACACAACATACAGCTTCAAGCCACAGCTTCGTACAGTCGGACCTAAGTACGGCAAGCACCTTGGCAAGATCAAGGAGCATCTGTCAGCACTGGATGGCAACGCAGCCATGGCAGAGCTCAAGGCAGAGGGCGCTCTGAAGTTTGAGGCAGACGGAGAGGAAATCGTACTCACTGAGGCTGATCTTCTGATCGACATGGCTCAGATGGACGGTTTCGTATCTGAGGCAGACGGCGGTGTGACAGTAGTTATCGACACAAATCTGTCAGAGGAGCTTCTTGAGGAAGGATTTGTCCGTGAGATAGTATCCAAGGTTCAGACTATGAGAAAAGAGGCTGGATTCGAGGTTATGGACAAGATCACTGTATACGCAGACGGAAGCCAGAAGGCAAATGACATCATCGCAGCAAATGCGGATGCCATCATCGGCGACGTTATGGCAACAGAGATCATTACCGGTTCAGTTGATGGTTACTCTAAGGAGTGGAACATCAACGGCGAGAAGGTAACTCTCGGAGTGAAGAAGAACGACTAAGGGATATAATATTAGGGCTTAAAACAGGCATTTTGGAAAAAATTATCCCTGATCAAGAGAATACGGCCCGAAAGGTACAAATCTTAAAGATTTTGTATCTTTCGGGCTATTTTTATGTGATTTAGGATAATTTTGTACTTTTTTTAAATATATTTGGATATTAGGGGATGACGGTGGAATTACGATTTATTAAGTTTGTGTATGTGTGGTGTTGGGAGTATATTATTGTATGAATAAATCGTACAAAGGACTGCCGTCAATATGTATATTGGCCAGTCAGAAAAACAAAGGAGAAAAAAGATGATAGCAATTTTTATTGCGCCTTTTTACATAGCGTTAAATATATATTTGTTCTGGAGAATAAAGGGTTGGGTACAGGCATATTTCCCGAAACTCAAAGGCAAGAAGGGCTGGATAGTCCCGATAGTGCTATATGCATTTCTGGCGTCGGCGCTGGTGATCGCATTCTTCCTGCCACAGGGAAGGTTCAAACGTGGCATGAAGCTGGTGGGAAATTACTGGCTGGGTGTTCTGCTTTATATGATATTCTTCATAGTGATAGCCGAGCTTGGAAGATTCCTACTGCTTCATGTATTCAGAGTGAGCAAAGATAAGATATGTGTGCCGCGGATTCGCAGGATAGTAGGCTGTGTGTGCGCAACACTCATCATGTGTATATCATTCTGGGGAGTGGTAAATGCGAGACTTGTGCGGGTGACGCCTTATGATGTGACCATCAATAAGGAAGCACGGGATGAGAATGGTCAGAAGATGGATTCCATGAAGATAGTGCTGGTTGCAGATCTTCATCTTGGATACAACATAGGCGTCAGGCAGGTTCAAAGAATAGTGAATTCCATAAATAAGCAGGACGCAGATCTGGTGCTGATAGCGGGTGATATATTTGACAACGAATGGGAAGCCGTTGACCAGCCGGAGGAGCTTGAGAAAATACTCCGGGGGATCAAATCAAAGTATGGAGTGTATGCATGCTATGGTAACCACGACATACAGGAGCAGGTGCTTGCCGGATTTACATTTGGCGGACAGAAGGAGAAGACCAGCAGTCCGGAGATGGACGAGTTTATGGAGAAAGCGGGAATCACTCTTCTTCGCGACGAGGGAGTGCTGATAAACGATTCCATATACATCTATGGCCGCCGCGATGCCCACAGACCGGGAAATGGAGTCACAGACAGAGTATCCGCAGACGAGATCACGAAAAATATGGACAAATCAAAACCTATCATAATCCTTGATCATGAGCCAAAGGAGCTGGAGGAGCTGTCGTCGGCAGGTGTGGATATGGACCTGTGTGGACACACCCATGACGGACAAATGTTCCCAGGCAACATCCTTGTGGCGATGATGTGGGAAAATTCCTGCGGTTACCTGAATGTTGACGGCATGCACAACATAGTGACATCAGGAGTCGGCGTGTTTGGCCCAGATATGCGGGTTGGAACCAAGGCGGAGATATGTCCGATAACGGTGAATTTTAAATGACCACCACACCACATAATATTTTGCCAACCGCCCACATAACTTAATTAATAAAGGAAAATAACCATAACACCACAATACTCTGGACTTTGTGGCAAAATTACAGTAAATTTACGGGTATATAAACTGATTCGGGACAAAAAATGAGGGGAGTGCCGGGTCGGATGATATGGATAACCTGGAAAGAGGAGGCGGTTGTATGGAAAAGTTAAATGAGATCGTGTCGGCGGTGGATGGATTTGTCTGGGGACCGGTCATGCTGGTGCTTCTGGTTGGAACGGGAATATTTTTGACGATCAGAACAGGATTTCTTCCCTGGAGGAACCTCGGCTATGCGCTGAAGAGTACACTTAGCAAGGAGGCAAGGACAAAGAGCAGGGGAACCGGAGACGTGTCACCATTTTCGGCACTGACCACCGCGCTTGCTGCAACCATAGGAACGGGAAATATCGTTGGTGTTGCAACGGCCATGGTATCGGGAGGTCCAGGAGCACTGGTGTGGATGTGGATATCCGCAGCATTTGGAATGACATCCAAGTTCTCAGAGTGTATGCTTGCTATCAAGTACCGTGAGGTGAATGCCAAGGGCGAGATGAGCGGCGGTCCTATGTACACTATGAAGAAAGCATTCAAGCATAAGAAGTTCGGCGCAGTGCTGGGCTGGCTGTTTGCACTCTTTGCAGTCATCGCCTCATTTGGAATAGGAAATATGACACAGGCCAATTCCATATCTGAATCTCTTAGCAGCACATTCAGCGTGCCTACATATGTGACAGGAATCATACTTACGGTTTTTGCCCTTCTTATAATAGTTGGAGGAATCAAGACTATATCTAAGGTGTCATCAGTTGTTGTTCCTTTGATGGCGATATTCTATGTTGTAGCCGGACTTATTGTAATAATCGTCAATATCCAGAATCTTCCGGCAGGAGTTGTCATGATATTCAAGATGGCATTCTCAGTCAAGGCAGTCGGTGGCGGTTTGTGTGGTACGATCACAGCAGCTATGATGAACGCCATGAGATTCGGTGTTGCCAGAGGAGTATTCTCAAATGAAGCCGGAATGGGCTCGGCGGCCATCACAGCGGCAGCTGCCACAACAGACAATCCTGTCCGTCAGGGTTACATCAATATGACAGGTACATTCTGGGATACTATAGTAGTCTGCACCATCACAGGTCTCTGTATTGCATCATCGGGTGTGCTTGGTATTACTGAGAACAGTACAAAGGGCAGCTATCAGGTGAGCGGAACGGCGGTTACTGTGGAGGCTGTTGATTCTGACAACAAGATTACCACGACGGATTATACATATGAATTCACAGATGACCAGCTCATTCTGACAGATACATCCAATTCGTCAAATACACTGACTCTTTCTGTTCTTCCATCCGACGAACTCAACAAGGATGAGAATACAAAGCTTGCAAGTGAGCTTGCGGTGGAGGAGAGTCAGGCAGCCATAGGAAGTCTTACCGGTACATGGACTGATGCAGCCGGAAACCATTATACATTTGCTGAGGATGGAACATTTGCCTGCTCAACTGTTATAAAAGGTGCAGCTCTCACGATACTGTCATTTGGCTCTGCACTTGGCAAGGTGGGAGGCTGGCTCGTAACTATAGGAATTGTGCTCTTCGCATTCTCCACGATCCTTGGATGGGAGTATCACGGAGAGAAGGCATTTGAGTATCTGTTCAAGTCACACAAGTACAATATGATATACAGGATAGTGTTCTCGCTCGTTGTATACGTAGGCGCGACGATATCACTGGATCTTGTATGGAACTTCTCAGATATAGCGAATGCGCTCATGGCGATTCCGAACCTTATCTGTCTGCTGGCATTAAGCGGAGAGATCGCAAAGGATATAAAGGAATTCCAGGCGGTTATCAAGGCAGAGAAAGTATCAAAGTAGAATATTAAATCCGGGGACAGAGGGGTCAGGTACCTCCGTCCCTTTTTTTATACTCTCTTAACCTAACTTTATACTTACTTTATTTTTTGTCCAAATTATGTTCATAAGTGATGGTTATTATATACAATATATAGGGACGGAGGTACCTGACCCCTCCGTACCCATGAGTAGATTAGAATACCATTACAGAGAGGTTGACATATATGAGCAGAGTAGTAGGAATAGACCTGGGAACAACAAACAGCTGTGTGGCAGTGCTTGAGGGCGATCAGCCAACTGTCATACCGAATTCGGAGGGCGGCAGGACCACACCTTCCATAGTAGCCATCACAAAGAATGGAGAGAGACTGGTGGGTGAGTCTGCCAGGAGACAGATGACTGTGAATGTGGACAGAACTATCACATCCATCAAGAGAGCGATGGGAACAACATACAGAAAGAGGATAGACGGCAAGGACTATTCGCCGCAGGAGATATCCGCCATCATACTTGCAAAGCTGAAGAGCGATGCTGAGAGTTATCTGGGCGGACCGGTATCTGATGCAGTCATAACAGTTCCGGCTTACTTTGACGACAGCCAGAGACAGGCCACAAAGGACGCCGGAAGAATAGCGGGACTGAATGTGCTTCGAATCATAAATGAGCCTACATCGGCGGCTCTCGCCTATGGTCTTGACAATGGACAGGCGCAGAAGATACTTGTATACGATCTGGGCGGAGGAACATTTGACGTGTCTGTTATAGAGATAGGGGACAGCGTCATAGAGGTTCTTGCCACCGCGGGAGACAATCATCTAGGCGGAGATGATTTTGATGAGAGGCTGCTGGACTACGTCATCAAGACCTTTAAAAAGGAGACAAAGGTCAATCTGGCGAAGGATATCACGGCATCCCAGAGAGTGAGGGAAGCCTGTGAGAATGCCAAGAAGGAGCTCTCATTTGCGCAGACTGCACACATCAATCTGCCATTTATATCGACAGTGAAGAATCAGCCGGTGCATCTAGACATGACGATAACCAGGGAGCAGTTCAACGAGCTCACCTATGACCTGGTGGAGAGAACGGCGGGACCTGTAAACCAGGCATTATCCGATGCGGGCATAACGAGAAATCAGATAGACAAAGTGCTGCTGGTGGGTGGCTCCACCCGTATACCGGCGGTTGTGGATAAGGTTCGTGCCATAACCGGCAGGGAGCCATCCAAGAATATGAACCCGGACGAGTGCGTTGCCATGGGTGCGGCGGTCCAGGGAAGCAAGCTCAGCGGCGAGCTCACCGTGTCGAACAAGGTGAATGACATTCTCCTCATGGATGTGACACCTCTTTCGCTGTCCATTGAGACCCTTGGAGGCGTGGCAAATGTCATCATTCCGAGAAATTCTGCCATTCCGACCAGGGCATCAAAGATATTTACCACGGCGGGCAATTTCCAGAGGGATGTCGAGATCAAGGTATACCAGGGCGAGCGGCATTTCACAAGGGACAACAAGCTGCTAGGCAACTTCAGACTCAGTGGTATCAAGAGAGCCATGGCGGGCGTTCCTCAGATCGAGGTCACATTTGACATGGATGCAAATGGTATCCTCAAGGTCTCAGCTAAGGATCTGGGCAGGGGTGTGGAACAGCAGATAGTGATCACATCCAGCACCAACCTTTCGGAGGAGGAGATCCGCAGAGCCAGGGAGGATGCGAAGAAGTACGAGGATGATGTGGCTGGAGCCAGAGAGTTCAAAGACATTATGAACGAGGCCGAGGCGTATGTATATAAGGTAGAGAATCTTCTTGAGACCAAGGGCGCACAGCTCGACAAGAAGGAGATGAAACGGATCAAGAGCGACTGCGAGTATCTGAGGAAGCTTGTGACACGAACAGACATGAATCATGTAGATGACGTGGAGATGGGCAGGATGAAGGAAGCCTACAGACAGCTCCAGGAATCCGCAGAGAAACTGGAGACAATGTAAGAATTTGCGAGGAGAATGGTGAATTATGAAAGACAAATTTATAAGATTTATGAGATCCAGGTACGGCAACGATCAGTTGTCATCATTCCTTACCTGGGGCGGATTGATATTTATGGTGCTGGATGCATTTATCAAGACAGGGATATTTTATTTCCTTGGACTTCTCATGTTCATATATGGATATGTCAGGATCATGTCCAAGAACTATGACAAGTGCGCGGCTCAGAACAGATGGTTTATGGAGCACACCGCAGGCGTGAGAAATATATTCAAGCGTGCGAAGAAACAGAAGGAAGCCGGCAAGGAATACAAGATATTTGTCTGCAGCAAATGCCAGCAGATGATCAGAGTTCCAAGGGGAAAGGGCAAGATAGAGATCAGATGCCCTAAGTGCGGCAACAGATTTGTGAAGAAGTCTTAGTAACAGCGCAGACGGATAAAGTCTTATGTTGGAATATAGTGTGGAGATTGAGAGATGTTTGGATATATAGTGGTGAACCAGCCTGAGCTTAAGATGAAAGAATATGATGAATACCGTAAGTATTATTGCGGCCTGTGCAAATCGCTGAAGGACAGATATGGTGCCAGAGGACAGATAAGTCTCAGCTATGATATGACATTTCTGGTCCTTCTTCTGACGGGACTGTACGAACCGGAGAAGCACTCGGGCAGCAGAAGATGTATCGCACACCCGACATCGAAGCATACTTATGTACAGAACGAGTACACAGATTATGTTGCTGATATGAACGTGATCCTTACCTATTATAAATGTATAGATGACTGGGATGATGAGCATATGCTTACCCGAAAGCTGTATGCGGATGTACTGCTCGCAGGACAAAATGGCAGGAGGCTCAAGGAAGATTATCAACAGAAGATCCAGGTTATTGCGGAGAACCTCAAGGCGATAAGTGAGCTTGAGGAGGTGGGATCCGATGACATGGATGCATTGTCAGGGCATTTCGGCAATATAATGGCAGAGATATGTGCCCCGAAACATGATGAGTGGGAATCATATCTCCGCACCATAGGCTATTATCTGGGCAAATTTGTCTACATAATGGACGCGTATGACGATATAGAGAAGGATATAGGTGCCGGAAATTACAATCCATTCGTGTGCAGGCTTGCGCATGAGCTGGGTGTTGAGGTACAATCAGTGGGTGTGGATAAAACCATAGAACAGGACAAATGGCAGGAGCTTGCAGAGTGGACGAAGGATGTTCTGATGATGATGGTGGCACCACTTGCAAAAGAGTATGAGATGCTTCCTATTATTGAAAATGTAGGTATACTCAGGAACATAATATACTCAGGAATATGGGAAGCATATTATTCGACTACAAATAGAAGATGCGGCGATGAGGAATAAATTATGAAAGATCCTTACGAGGTGCTGGGACTCAAAAGAGGTGCCAGCGAAGAAGAAGTAAAAAAAGCATATAGAAGGCTGAGCCGGAAGTATCATCCGGATGCGAATATCAACAATCCTCACAAGGATGAGGCTGAGGAAAAGTTCAAGGAGATACAGCAGGCTTACAAGTCCATAGTGAGCGGCGAGGCTGACCGTGCAAGTTACGGTGGTGCTGGTGGGTATGGAACTGGAAGCTCGCAGGGCTACGGCGGCGGTTATGGATCTGGCGGTTCATATGGTCCGTATGGTGGAAGTTCTTACGGCGGTTCGTCAGGAGGCTACGGACAGTATGATGATCCATTTGGCGGTTTCGGAGGATTTGGCCCATTTGGTTTCGGTGGCTATCAGAGACAGAATGACTACGATCCGAATGATAAAGATTCCAGATATTTTCAGGCCGCGAAGAACTATATGAACAGCGGAAGCTATGAGGAGGCGAAGAACGTCCTCAATCAGATAGAGAATCACGATGCCAAGTGGCACTATTACAGTGGCGTGTGCAACGCCGGACTTGGCAATCAGATAAGAGCCATGGAGATGCTGAAGCGTGCAATGGAGCTTGAGCCGGGCAATCAGGAATACCGTCAGGCATATGAGTCCATCAAGAGCGGCCGTCAGTGGTACATGGACAGAGGTGCCGGGTATGGAATGGATATGCCGACCGGCGGAAAGTTTTGCAACAACCTTTGTACCATATGTGCTCTCATGTCGTGCTGCATGGGCGGTATGCCTTGCGTGTGCTGCATGCCGAGTGGATACGGACGAAGTTAGATAACGATCCCCCTGGGAGTTGCCTCTCCCAGGGGTTTTATATCGTATACGTGGTGCATTTACAATATTCTGGTAATCATTGAAAACGCAAGAACCCCCAATTAATCTAGATATTATCAGACATTTATCGCCTTTTATGTAAAAAAAACTGCAAATTCTATTTGACTATAGTCTAATTTTATAGTGTTATTTAACAAATTTTTTCTCATGTATTGTTAAAAAAAAGGTTGATGATAGAATGAAACAGTGAAAATGGAAAAAATTATATCTATTTATCCAAGGAGGGAATGAATCAGATGAAGATGTTAGCAGATTTCGATAAGGAAGGCTTCAAGAAGGAAGTCATTACTAACGTAAAGACCCTTTTCCGCAAGCCTATCGAGGAGGCTACTCCACAGCAGGTATTCCAGGCAGTCAGCTACGCAGTAAAGGACGACATCATTGACAGATGGATTGCTACACACAAGGAGTATGAGAAGAAGAACGTCAAGACAGTTTATTATCTGTCTATGGAGTTCCTTATGGGTAGAGCACTCGGTAACAATCTTATCAACTTGACTTACTACGATGCAGTTAAGGAAGCACTTGACGAGTTAGGATTTGACCTGAACTTTATAGAGGATCAGGAGCCTGATGCCGCTCTGGGTAATGGCGGTCTCGGACGTCTTGCAGCTTGTTTCCTTGATTCATTGGCAACACTTGGTTATCCTGCATACGGTTGTGGTATCAGATACAAGTATGGTATGTTCAAGCAGGGTATCAAGGATGGATATCAGGTTGAGATGCCGGATGACTGGCTCAAGGATGGCAACCCATTCGAGGTTAAGCGTTCAGAGTACGCTGTTGAAGTTAAGTTCGGTGGATATGTCAGAGTTGAGAACAAGAATGGCAGAAACTACTTTATACAGGATGGATATCAGTCAGTTCGTGCCGTACCTTATGACCTTCCAGTCATCGGTTATGGCAACAACGTTGTAAATACACTTAGAATCTGGGATGCTGAGGCAATCCAGGAGTTCTGCCTTGACTCATTTGACAAGGGTGAGTATGAGAAGGCAGTAGAGCAGCAGAACCTTGCAAAGACTATCGTTGAGGTTCTCTATCCAAATGACAATCACTACGCAGGTAAGGAGCTCAGACTGAGACAGCAGTATTTCTTCATCTCAGCTTCAGTTCAGAGAGCAATCCTCAAGTTCAAGGAGCTCAACAAGGACATCCACAAGCTGCCAGAGAAGGTAACATTCCAGATGAATGATACACATCCAACAGTAGCAGTTGCCGAGCTCATGAGAATCCTCATGGATGAGGAAGGCCTTGAGTGGGATGACGCATGGGATATCACAACAAGAACATGTGCATACACCAACCATACGATCATGGCAGAGGCACTTGAGAAGTGGCCTATCGAGCTGTTCTCAAGACTGCTTCCACGTATCTACCAGATCGTTGAGGAGATCAACAGAAGATTCGTTCTCAAGATCCAGGAGATGTATCCAGGCAACCAGGATAAGGTTAAGAATATGGCAGTTCTGTACGATGGCCAGGTTAAGATGGCTCATCTTGCAATTGCAGGTTCTTACTCAGTAAACGGTGTTGCAGCTCTTCATACCAAGATCCTTGAGGAGAGAGAGCTTAAGGACTTCTATGAGATGAGACCAGAGCAGTTCAACAACAAGACAAATGGTATCACTCAGAGACGTTTCCTGCTTCATGCTAACCCACTTCTTGCAAACTGGATCACAGACAAGATCGGTGACGAGTGGATAACCAATCTTTCACACCTTAAGAAGCTTAAGGTATATGTGAACGATGAGAAGTGCCAGCATGAGTTTATGAACATCAAGTACCAGAACAAGATCCGTCTTGCAAAGTACATCAAGGAGCACAACAATGTGGATGTAGATCCTCGTTCAATCTTCGATGTACAGGTTAAGAGACTTCATGAGTACAAGAGACAGCTTCTGAACATCCTTCATGTTATGCATCTGTATAACAGACTGAAGACAGAGCCAGAATTCGATATGTACCCAAGAACATTCATCTTTGGAGCAAAGGCATCAGCAGGATATAAGAGAGCTAAGCTTATCATCAAGCTCATCAACTCAGTTGCAGATGTTGTCAACAACGATGCTTCAATCGAAGGCAAGATAAAGGTTGTATTTATAGAGAACTACAGAGTATCCAATGCCGAGATTATCTTTGCAGCAGCAGATGTATCAGAGCAGATCTCAACAGCTTCAAGAGAGGCTTCAGGTACAGGTAACATGAAGTTCATGCTGAACGGTGCACCTACACTTGGAACCATGGATGGAGCAAATGTAGAGATCGTTGAGGAAGTTGGCATCGAGAACGCATTTATCTTCGGACTTTCAGCAGAAGAGGTTATGAAGTATGAGCGCGAGGGCGGCTACAACCCAATGGATATCTACAATAACAACCAGGCTGTAAGAAGAGTTCTCACACAGCTTATCGATGGTACTTATGCATCGGATGATCCGGACAGATTCAGAGATCTCTATGATTCTCTCACAAAGGAAGATGTATACTTCATCCTCAAGGACTTCGATTCATATGCAGAGGCTCAGCAGAAGGTTGATAAGGCATACCAGGATGAGAAGGGCTGGGCAAAGATGGCTATGCTCAACACAGCATGTGCTGGAAAGTTCTCATCAGACAGAACTATCGAGGAGTATGCAAAGGAGATCTGGAAGCTTAAGAAGGTTAAGGTTTCCCTTGATAAGTAATTATCAGATAGAATGAAATAACAAAATAAAGGACGGACATCATATGGTAAGGATCGTATGGTGTCCGTTTTTATTTTGCATCTGTTAATACATCCGCGCCTATGTTATGATAGATATATATGTTACGTTGTGATGAAAAGGGGGTTATAAACATATGAAAGGTAGAAAATTGAGACACAGACTCACGGCTCTGCTGCTCGCATTTGCAATGATATTTACAGCGGTTGCAGTACAGCCGAACTGTGATGCATTTGCAGCTACGAAGGTAAAGACGCCGGTGGCGACACATGGAAGACTATCTGTGAAGGGGGCAGATCTGGTGGATGCCAAAGGCAAGAAATTCCAGCTCAGGGGAATCAGCACACACGGTATCAACTGGGATGTGGGATATCCTTATGTGAACAAGGCGGCGTTCAAGACTCTGAGAGACGACTGGGGAGTTAATGCGGTAAGACTTGCCATGTATACATCTGAATACAACGGCTATTGCGCGGGCGGCAGCAAAGCGGCACTTCGAAATCAGATATACAAGGGCGTGAAATATGCGACCGACCTCGGCATGTATGTGATCATCGACTGGCACATACTCAACGACGGGAATCCTATGACACAGGTTGCAGAGGCAAGAAGATTCTTTGCAACTATGGCGAAGAAGTATAAGAAACAGAAAAATATCATTTATGAGATATGCAATGAGCCAAATGGCTGCGACTGGAAGACTGTCAAGCGATATGCGTCCCAGGTCATAAAGGTCATAAGAAAGTATGACAAGAAGGCGATCATCGTAGTGGGAACGCCGACATGGTCCCAGCTCGGTTCGGATGGCACACACAATGAGGTTGCGGATAACCCTATCAAGGGCTACAAGAATATAATGTACTCACTCCATTTCTATGCTAATGAGTGGAGCCACAACCGGTATCTTCCTGCGAAGCTTGCATACGCAAGGAAGAAGGGGATAGCGGTCATAGTCACAGAGTTCGGAATGTCCGCGGCAAGCGGCGATGGAGGCATAAGCAAAACCTACACCGGCAAATGGCTGACCAGACTCAACAAGGCGAATGTCAGCTATTTCTGCTGGAGTCTCAGCAACAAGAATGAATCGGCATCCCTCCTGGCGTCGTGGACGAGCAAGACGAGCCGGTGGAAGACGAGTGAACTGTCTGAGGCAGGCCGTTATATCAGAGCGAAATACAGAGCCCGCAAGAAGGCTCTCGGAAGCAGGGCGTAACGGGAAGCCGTGAGGAAACCGTGATATTAACAAGCAATAAAAAACAGGCGCTATATAGATCAAAGATCTGTATAGCGCCTGTTCTTGTGTTAATGGTTATATGTGAATTAAGCTACAACTGTTACGTTAGTTGCTCTCTCCTTAGAAGCGTCCTTAGGATCAGCCTCTACATCAAATGTAACCTTCTGTCCCTCGTTAAGAGTCTTATATCCATCAGAGTTGATTGCTGAAAAATGAACAAATACGTCCTTTCCTGTCTCATCATCTGAGATGAATCCATAACCCTTTTCTCCGTTGAACCACTTAACTGTACCGTTCTTCATCACGAGTACCTCCTAAAAATGAAAATTTGTACTCAATGAAAACACTACAATATACCTTATAGAGAATACTCCAAAGAAAAGCTTACCTTATATAGCAATCGAACCGTTAATCTTGAATACGCTATTATCATATTATGTCATGTTGCATTTGTCAATAAACGATACGACTAAAATTTGCGTTAAGATTTCTCAGTAAAAAGGGTATATGAGCAGTGTAAAAACGATATATATATAAGAGGTATAAAAATGCGGGAGGGTGAAATGAGGAATGCAAAGACGATCATTATAGGGATTGCGTGTGCTATGGCACTTGCTTACATAATATCAGGAATATACGACAAGGCGGTTGGGGGAGATGACACTGACGGATCGGCAAAAAGCGGACGCAATGTGTGTATTTATGATAATGGGGAGTATTCCCTCGTGGATGTGGAAGAGTATACAGCATCGACGCTGGCGGGAATGATGAGTGACAAATGGAGCGATGAAATGCTCAAGGCGGTCGCAGTTGTGGTTAGGACCGGAATCTATTACCAGATGGATGAAAATGACAGAAATTCCGCCACACAGGGGCAGACAAAGAATCTTATAAATGAATCCCAGCTCCGGGAGATAAGATATACGGAATCACAGCTCAAGAAGAAATGGGGAGGCGAGTGCTCCGGGATAATGAGAAGGGCGGAGAAGGCGGTGTATGCGACCGGTGGACAGGTTATGAAATACGGTGGAGAGATAATACTTCCGGCGTATCATATGATAAGTACAGGGCATACTGTGAGTGCACAGGAAATATATGGGCATGACATACCGTATCTCAGGCAGGTGGCAAGTGATGTGGATCAGATGGCGGAGGACTTTTCGACCACTGAGATATACAGCGGGGACAGGCTTCAGAAGATATTCAGAAAATGGATAGACGCTGACAATATGACGGATGAGGTCAAGGTTATGACAGCCACAGAATCTGGATTTGCACAGACCATAAATGTATTTGGGAGCGAGCTGGAGGCTGATGTTTTCAAAGAACAACTGGGACTTGCCTCGACGAATATACACATAGATAAGGTTAAGGATGGATACAGGATTATAACGGTGGGCGTTGGAGATTCTCTGGGAATGTCACTGTATGGGGCGTCTGTATTGGCGGAAAATGGAGAGAAGTATGATCAGATCCTCAGGTATTATTATACTGGAATAGAGATTGCGAAATAAAGGTTGATAAAAAATATTTACACATTCAAATCATCTGTATATAAGTGCCAATAAGTGGACATGATACAGATGAGGTGATGAATATGAAGAAATTTTTGGGCGGCATAAAGAAGAATATATTTTATATCTCGCTCATCACAGGCATGGCAGTGCTTGTGACAGTGCTCGGACTTTATAACGCACAGACCAATTCAAAGGAGAAGACCATAACAATAGGACAGAATACGCCGAATGACAGTACGACAGAAGCCGATGCGAAGGAAGCTTTGAACGATAAGAAAAATGATAAGAACAGCGGAGTGTCGGATGAAGGTACATCAGAGCAGAAAGATATTGAGACGGATAATACCATAGAGGATTCCACTGCATCCACAGTGGAGAGTGAGAGTGCTGAGACTGGAGCTTCAGGAGTTTCAAATGACAGCCTGCATTACGATCCAAAGGATAGCATATCATGGCCTATAAATGGCAATGTGATAATTCCTTACAGCATGGATACGACAGTGTATTTTGAGACACTCAAGGAATACAAGTGCAGCCCTGCAATGGTAATTGAGGCGCAGACGGGCGATGAGGTCAAGGCTGTATATGAGAGTAAGGTAGCGGAGGTCTCAAGCAACCCAGAGCTGGGCAATTACGTCAAGCTTGAGCTTGGAGACGGCTACACCGTGACACTTGGACAGCTTCAGGATGTGAAGGTTGCACTTGGCGAGCATCTGGATGCCGGCCAGGTAGTGGGAACCGTTGGCGAGCCAAGCAGATTCTACAGCGAGGAAGGAAGCAATCTCTATTTTGCAGTCGAGAAGGACGGCAATCCTGTGGATCCGATGCTGCTTATACAGTAGAGGTAGGGTTGGACAGGTTGCTAATTTGTATCTTTTACGAGGACAACACAGCGTTTGGCGACAATCCCGTGGCGGGATGAAGAAGATAGGCCATATAAACAAAAGAGCCCCACAATATCTAAAATAGATATTGTGGGGCTTTTGCACTATATACTTACGTATATTTTCTTAAATGTGCTTTATAATCCACGGTCTATATTAGCCCATTACAACCTCTACTGAGTGAGTCTTGCCATCGCCAAATGCTGGGATAACGTTGCCCTCGATAGCGTTGCCATCAACGAGTACGCTCTTAACGCCCTTGTTGATGTGAGCTGGGTTAGAAACCTTGATGTCGTATGTAGCACCACGGAACTGACGTGTAGCTGTCATTCCATCCCATGCAGCAGGAATTGATGGATCGATCTTCAGACCATCGAAGTCTGCTGAGATACCAAGGATGTACTGTGATATAGCTACCATGTTCCAAGCAGCAGTACCAGTCAGCCATGAGTTCTTACCCTGACCGAAGTGGTTGCCCGGCTTGCCGATATCAGATCCGGCATCCTTACCACCGATCATCTGGCCGTATACATATGGCTCAGTCTTGTGTATATCTGATGTCTCCTCAGTGAAAGCTGGAGCTATCTCTGAGTAGTACTTAAATGCCTGATCACCGGCACCTGCGTAAGCAGCAGCACAGATGATCCATGCATTGTTATGTGTGAAGATTCCGGCATTCTCCTTGTATCCACCTGGGTATGTAGAAATCTCACCATACTGGATGTAATACTTTGTAAATGCTGGGTTGTTGAGTACAAGTCCGTGCTGTGTATTAAGTCTCTCATCGATTGCAGCAAGAGTCTTCTTGTCGCAGCCCTGATCCTTACCGATGTCTGACATGATAGCGAATCCCTGTGGCTCGATGAAGATCTGACCTTCCTCGCACTCCTTGGATCCCATCTTCTCACCGTTTGCATCGTAAGCTCTGAGGAACCAGTCGCCGTCCCATGCTGACTCCATGATGTTGGCCTTCATCTTGTCGATCTCAGCCTGAGCAGCATCAGCCTCAGCGTCCATTCCAAGGTGCTTAAGGATAGCAACGTAGTTAGGACCTGCATATGTGAAGAGTGTAGCAACCATAACTGACTCAGCAACCTTTGAGTATCCACCCTCAGCAGCGAACTTAGGGTTGGTGTATGTCTGGAAGCTCTCACCTGGTGTATCTGAGAAGCATGAAAGGTTGATACAATCGTTCCAGTCAGCTCTCATTGCAAGTGGAAGTCCGTGTGGTCCAAGGTTGTTCACGATCTTGTAGAATGAAACCTTGAGGTGGTCAAGCATAGGCTTTGCAATTGACATATCGTTGTCATATGGAACCATCTCGTCAAGGATGCCCCAGTCGCCAGTCTCCTTGATATAAGCTGAAACTGAAAGGATCAGCCATAATGGATCATCTGAGAAGTCTCCACCGATATCTGCGTTACCCTTCTTGGTAAGTGGCTGGTACTGATGGTAGCATCCACCGTCTGGGAACTGTGTTGAAGCTATATCGATGATTCTCTCTCTTGCACGATCAGGGATCTGATGAACAAATCCAAGCACATCCTGGTTGGAATCACGGAATCCCATACCACGGCCGATACCTGACTCGAAGTATGAAGCTGAACGTGAAAGGTTGAATGTAACCATACACTGATACTGATTCCAGATGTTGACCATACGGTTAACCTTGTCATCAGGTGTGTTGACGTTGAGAATGCTCAACAGTCTGTTCCAGTGCTCCTTGAGCTCCTCAAGACCTGCAGCAACCTTCTCAGGAGTGTTGTACTTCTCGATCATCTCGAGAGCCTTTACCTTATTGATAGTCTTGCCGTCTGCCTCGAACTTCTGGTCAACAGGCATCTCAACATATCCAAGTATAAATACAAGAGTCTTTGTCTCGCCTGGAGCAAGAGTGATCTTCTTGTAGTGTGAAGCGATAGGCGACCATCCATCAGCAAATGAATCATTTGACTTGCCAGCCTCAACAGCCTGTGGGTTGTGGAAGCCGTTGTAAAGTCCGATGAATGAATCTCTGTCTGTATCGTAACCATCGATCTCGTCATTCACTGTGTAGAATGCGAAGTGGTCACGTCTGTCTCTGTACTCTGTCTTGTGGTAGATAGTTGATCCGACAACCTCTACACGACCTGTACTGAAGTTTCTCTGGAAGTTGGTGCAGTCATCCTGTGCATCCCAGAGACACCACTCCTCAAATGAGAAGAATGAGAATGTCTTCTCCTCTGAGCCTTCATTTGTAAGAACGACCTGCTGAACCTCTCCAGCGTAGTTCTGAGGAACAAAGAAAGTAACCTCAGCCTTAAGGTCATTCTTCTTACCTGTGATGATTGTATATCCCATACCATGACGACACTGATACTCGTCAAGCTCTGTCTTTACCGGTGACCATCCCGGATTCCATATTGTACCATTGTCGTTGATATAGAAATAACGTCCGCCCATATCTATAGGCACGTTGTTATAACGATATCTTGTGATTCTACGAAGACGAGCGTCCTTGTAGAAGCTGTAACCTCCTGCAGTGTTGGAGATCAGTGAAAAGAAATCCTGTGTTCCAAGGTAGTTGATCCAAGGATAAGGAGTTCTAGGAGATGTGATGACATACTCCTTGTTGGCATCATCAAAATAACCAAATTTCATGTAGCATATACCTTCCTTCCAATGTTTTGTGAAGGCTTCCAGATGGCTATGCCAGCCCCCCTGAAGCCGCTTTTGTATCGACTTGTGCTAAATTCTCCCTTAAAGTCAGCCATACACTCTGATTATATAATAAAAGACTTTAAAACACAACAAAGTTATAGTGAAAATTGCACAATTACTAAATGTATTAATTCATGTATTTGAGTAATTAATTGATGCTTATGCTGTGTTATACTGTGTAATATCAAAACAGTATAGGAGTTATTTACTATGGGAAAAAATGAAACTAAGAATTATGTAGGCGGAAGCGGAATGGATGATATGGAGCTGGACGATCGTGATATACAGCTTATGGAGGAGAGCAGAAAAGAAGGTAAAAAGAAGCTGTTTATAGCACTTGGTGCGATCGTGTTAGCAGTGATAGTAGTGGTGATATACATAGTCGCCAGAAAAAATATGACCGGAAAATCAGAGAGCGAGGATTTGATAAAGACCTACATGGAGGGCCTTGAGGAAGCGGATCTTGACAAGGTGGAGAGTGTTATGGATCCTGATACCATAGACAGCGATTCGTCAAAGAATCTGGTCACTGTGTTCCAGACTTATAAGGAAAATAATATAGAATATACAGTCAGCTATACCATGGGTGATGGGCATGTGGCAGAGTCCAGCGATCTGGCGGCAGTCAGCAGCACTGTATATGGAAAGACCCAGAAGGAAGCAGGTATATCAAAGGGTTATGTCATTCCAGTTACCGGAAAGATAATGATGACATTCCAGGGTCAGACTTCACCGTATGATCTGGACATGGATATCATTTGTTATGAGAAGGATGGAGAGTGGTATCTCGGCGGAACAGTTATGACTACGGGAGATACGACTACAGATGATACGACAGAGTAGTCACGAGAAGGATAATTGCTGGATACAGATATTGAATACAGAAACTGAATATATGGACATGGATACATGAACAGACGACAAATGGTGCGGATATTAAATGTAATATTCGCACCATTTGCTGTCTTCTGCCAGTGTGCAGCTATCTCTCTTGATGAGCTTGCACTGGAGCTCAATTCTTGTGACTCCCTTGTGACCGCCCTTGAGTCTGTCCATTAGAAGCTGCAGGGCGAAGTGCCCCATGTCCGTCTTGGATATCTCCACGGTGGTCAGCATCGGAGTTGTGTACTGGGCTTCCTCGATACCGTCGCTGGATATGATGGAAGGAGTGTAATACCTGTTCTTGCATTTGCCGATGACGACGAGTCCGTCGTTGTGGCCGTCCGCTTCCTCGCACATCCTGCGGATTACAGAATCCACGTTCTCATACCTGCATCTCCTGTCGTTGGAGAAGATGGACCGATACCATACCTTGGACAGGATGCATCCGTTCTTGTGGATCTCACTCTCTATGACATGCAGCAGTTCTGTAAAGAATGGGTCCGACGCTCTGGGCGATGTCTTTTATGGATGCCACGGTCGTTTCTTATGTTCATGCTGTTACCTACCTTCAGTCTATGCCGCTGACTATTCTGACGTGCTGCCTTATTGGACTTTTCGGTATTATTTCTTCTTCATACCTGAAATTATGATTATCACAAACGAGATGAGAATGGTCGCAAGCACTGTTATAAGGATTATGAGCTGCAGGTTATGTACCTTGCTTTTACTCTTATCAGTGGAAGAGTAGCTGCCCACGGTGAGTGTGCTCTTTTCTGTTGTGACCTCAGTGGTCGTCTCGGTTGTGGTACGCTCTATCGTGGATATCTCAGTTGTGGTCGCCTCGGTCGTCACAGGGGTAAATGTATTTCTATACTCTGTGGTGACCTCGGTCGTACTTGCCGTTGTCGCCTCGGTTGTGGCTCTGGTAGTTGTCTGTGTGGTTGTGGAAGTCTCCTTCTTGGACACTGTAAATGTTGTCACAGCATCTCCGGTCTTGGATCTGATGGTTATGGTGTGGCTTCCGACCGAGAGGGATTCAAGATAGCTCGTCTTGAGCTCGATTATGATGCTTCCCTCTTTCTTGTTGTAATATGAAGGGTCAAGTTCCTTGTCATCTATGAGGACACAGACAAAGTCAGCGTACTCAGCGTTCGATCTGAACTTGATAGTGTTCTTGCTGGTCTTGCTCCATTTGCTTCCCTTGCCGCCGATGATCTCGGGTGCTGCCTTGTCGATGACTGTGTCAGCCTTGCTTATCTCCTTTGTACAGCCCTTGTTGCTGAAATATTTCTTGCAGGCTGAGCAATACCAGTATTCTATATTGCCCTTGCTGGAGGTGGTTGCTGCTACATAATCAGTTTTCTTAAGGTCTGTGTGGTTCGTTGTGCTGAGTTTGCCGTAGCTATTGCCGCACACAGAGCACACTGCCTTCTTCTGGCAGGTTGCGGTTCCGCCGGAGCAGTCCTGGATGACCTTATATCCACAGCCCTTGTTCTTGCATTTGCGGGAGTGGGTTTTGCCGTTGCCATCACTTGTCCAGTTGCCGAGGTCGTGGCTGCTCTTGCCCTCCACGACGATCTCACCGCAGTAGCGGCATTTCTGAGGTGTCGTGCAGTCACCGTCGTCGGTTTCTGCGGTGTGTTTCTTGTTTATTGTTACAGTCAATTTGGCTTCATTTCCCGCCTTGTCGGATACGATGATGGTCTGCTCACCATCTGTGGCTTCCAGAGCAAGTGAGTGATCGTCGTCAAGGGGTTTCTCCTCGCCGTTCACTGTGACCTTTGCCAGATGGGATTCCTTCACGGTCATCACGGCTGACAGGCAGTAAGTCTCTCCGTCGGCGATTCCTGTGACCTTTGGCGCGTGTGTGTCGATGATGAAACCATCTGTGGATAAGTATGTTGTTTTGCCGTCCTCTGATGAAAGCTTTGCGTATACAACATATTTGCCCTCGTCCTTTATGGAAAATGCTTTCTTATACTCGGTAAATGTTGCTGCACCCAGATCGTCCGATGACAGAGCTGAGTCGCTTATCAGGTAGCCGACTGTGATGGAAGGGTCGGAGTTGTTGTCACAGGTGATGGTAACCTTCTGGGCCTTGTTGTAATACTGCTCAAATGATGATACATCCTGGAGACCGTTCCAGCTCTTATCGCCCATGCTGATGGTGCCTGTAGGAGCAGAGCCTGATTTCCACATCGCATAAAATACCAGGTTTCTTTTAGCCGATGAGTCATCAGTATCGGAATACTCATATCCGTTATCTGCCGCCTTCTCAAAGGAAGAGGTGTATATGATGTTCACGGTCTTGCCTGATCCGTCGGACTTCGTGTTCCAGCCCTTGAACTCATAGCCCTCACGGGTCGGTGCGTAGTCGTTCAGTGCCACGCCATATCCTGATCCTGCTACATCAAAGTCATATGTTCCGCTGTCCGCATCTCCGAGCTTGCCTCCATTTGCATTCAGTGTGAAGGTGAGTCCTGAACCGGAGAAGCTGTCCTTGGTGTACATCGCTGTCAGCTTTATACGGTTTGTAGACTGGAAGTATGATGTGTCAATGCTGGTGACCTTTGTCTTGTCGTTGTACCATCCGGTGAATGTAAAGCCGTCTTTCTCCGGCTTGTACTTTGACAGGTCAACAGTCGTAAATTCTGCTGATGGGCTGCTTATCACAGTGGAAGTCTCCCCTGATAACTGTCCTCCTGCTGCATCAAACTCCAGATAGTATGTGTCTGGATCGTCGGTATCTTCTGCAAATGCTGTGAAGCATGTCATACAGAACATTGCCGCGAAAACCAGTAAAAATCTAAGTATCTTTTTCATAGAATCCCTCCTTGCATATGGTATTATAATAATTTTATTATACCGGGGGGAGAAAAACAACGAGACAGGGGAAAAATTAATAATATGAAAGAACGGCCTCCGACGGGAGACCGTTCCATAGAAAATGTCATGTTTTATGCCATTGTGAATATTCTTTCTTTTACTGTCTTGGACTCGCCTGGAGCAAGCTCTGTGTAGCCTGTGATCTCCGGTGCTCCTGAGAGATTTGGAGCGTCAATATTCCAGCTCATTGGCTCAGGACAGAAGTAACCCTTGTCGCCGTGATCGTTCCACATGATCCAGAATTTCATTGTGTCGTCAACCTCATAGCAGACCTTCTTGCCTGTGGCAACATCAGTTGCGTATACTCCGTAGAAAGGCTTGCCGTCCAGCTCGTTCATCTCCGCTGTGTAGAGATCGTTGTCGATGTCCTTCAGAACAGGTACCATGGTTCCGTTCTTGTACTGGAGATCGTAATCTGTTATAGGAAGGTTCTTCTCTGTAGGGATAGCGTGCTCATCAAGCTCCCATTTGTCTCCAACAGGTACACAGAGACGTACATCCTCGCCCTTTCCTGTGCTTGTGAAAGGCCCCTTGAATGCAACGTGGTTACATACGCCGTATGGCATCTGCTTGTCGGAGAGGTTGGTGAGTGTGAACTCGTAGTGCATACCGTCCGGAGCAAGAGTGAATGTGAAGTCTGCTCTGAAGCTCACAGGGTATGTAGCGAAAAACTCATCCTTCTCATCATATACATATGAAGTCTTGCCGATGGCCTTGTCTCCATCCACTGACACGCTCTCTATGCTGTGGTTTCTGAGATGAAGGAAACCGTGGAGATGGTTGCCGAGAGGATCATTGCATGGGAAATGATACATGGCATCGGAGGTTCTTAAGTTGCCGTGTGACAGTCTGTTAGGGAGATACAGGGTAGGCATTCCGTAGATCTCTGCTGCTGCTTTGAGCTGTGCAGGAGTCAGGGAAGGATCGTTCCTGAATATATCAATATCCAGAGCTGTGTTCTCCATCTTCATAATGTTGCTCCCGTTAAATGGTGCGATCAGTGCACGGTAATCGCCTGATATAAGTTCAATACAAGTCTCGCCCTTGTAGTCTATTGTACGTGCTGTAGTGTTCATCGTGTTCTCCTCTTCTATAAATATGTTGTGTTTGAGTTGTATGCTGAAATCCGCAAAAACATTGAACTTTCCTATGTGAAATAGTAACACGGAAAAAATTGTATGGCAACAATGAGGTTCACAAAACGCGGCGTTCTTGATTATTTTATCATTAATTGCTATACTATCATAGGATATTTTGCGAAAGACATGAAAGTTAGTTAATTCGGAGGTCGAAAGTGACTAAGAATAATAACACTGATTATAGAAAAAAGATATACAGACAGCGGCATCACCGCAGAATGAAACTCGTCGAGAGCGGAATAGGAGTGGTCGTCGCAGTTATAATGATATTTGCGCTTGGACAGGGCAACCTGAAAAAGAATGTGAACGGCCAGGAGGAGTTCCAGCCTGAGAGCGGAACATCGGCAGATATAAGTGAGAGCAGCACTCAGGATATGTCATACAGTGACACGGAGGGGGCTGCACAGCAGTATCTGGCAACTGCGGAGGATGCGGCCATTCCGGATCAGCGAAATGGTCAGTATGTACAATTTGTCAATTACACCAACCCTGATGTGAGCGGCAAGGGAGCGGACAAATATGACAGCAATATATACATGCCGGCGAATGCCACGGATGACCAGTATTTCTCGACATCTCTGCTCATAGGTGATTCCAGAGCCGAGGCGCTGGGACTGTACAGCGGTGTAGACAACTGGGATATGTGTGTGGCGAAGAATCTGGACATAGAGAAGGTCGCTAATACCAAGATGTTCACTTGCGATTCAGGAGAACAGTGTACGGTTGTCGAGATGCTTGGCATGAAGAGCTATGAGAATATATACATTTCATTTGGGCTTGAGGAGCTTTCGTGGTATAACGAGCGGTACATGTTGACCTACAAGACTTTACTGGATCAGATCTCCCAGTTACAGCCTGCGGCAAATGTATATGTGATGTCAGTAATTCCTGTATCGGCGGAGCTTTCATCAAAAGACCAGGTGTATAACAACCCGGGTGTGGACAAGCTCAATTCTCTCATGCAGGAGATGTGTGGCAGCTACGACCAGGTGATCTATCTCGATGTGGCTCACAGCGTGTCTGTGGATGGTGTTCTGCCGGAGGATGCGGGAATAGATGGAAAACATTGTAATAAGAAATATTGTCTCAAGATGATGGACTACATCAGAAAGAACGTGTATGTCAGAAGATAGTGGAGACGGAGGCATATGATAAAAAGAATAATATATTTGCTTGCATGCTGTCTGGTGATCTGTTCGCTTGCGGGATGCGCAGGAAATGGAGACGACGAGGCAGATACGCCGGATGTGCACTCTCTGGCTGATATGCTCATGCAGAACGTGAAGTTTGAGGATTCCGTGGAGGAGGTCTCCTCTGAGACGGCGCTCAGATATTATGGTATAGACAGCGCTCAGGTGCAGGACAGTGCAGTGTACATGTCAACGGGAGCCACCGCCGAGGAGCTCGCAGTATTTCAGGCGTCGTCAACGGTCGATGCCCAGGGCATACTGGCGGACATGAAGAAAAGACGCGACTCACAGTTGCAGATGTACCTTGATTACAAATCGTCGGAGGCCGCCAGACTTGATGATGCGGTTCTGTATGTGCATGATACATTTGTGGTATACATGGTGTCCGATGACAGCGAAACGGCACAGGGAATAATAAGTGATTATCTGGAATGATCTTCCGGGTGATCATTTTTTTTGTCTGCATTTCCTTGTGTAACACCGGGACAGATCATTCATATTATAGTAATAAATCCGCTGTCAATAAAATAAGATAAATAAAGAGCGCTGTATGCGGTTGTAATTTTATGCACTGGCATGTATTATTATGTATAATGTATACAATATACAAAATACGAACAATTGACAGCTTGAGATATCAGCACTGTGGTGCGTTGCGCCACAGTGACTGAAAGTGGCTGAAAATGAGTTGAAGGTCAATAGAGAAAGAGGTATAGACATGGCAAAACAGAATTGGAAACCAGGAAATATGTTGTATCCGGTTCCGGCAGTTATGGTGAGCTGCCAGAGACCGGGAGAGAAGCCAAACATAGTGACGATAGCGTGGGCCGGTACCATATGCAGCGATCCTGCAATGGTGTCCATATCGGTGCGTCCGGAGAGATATTCCTACGACATAATCAAGGAGACAGGAGAATTTACCATAAATCTCGTCACCGAGAAACTGGCATTTGCAACTGATTATTGTGGTGTGAAGTCAGGAAGAGACGTGGATAAATTCAAGGAGATGAACCTCCATGCATGTGACGGCGTGAATGTGTCATGCCCGGCTATAGAGGAGAGTCCGGTGAACGTAGAGTGCAAGGTAAAGCAGGTAGTTGAGCTTGGATCCCACCACATGTTTATCGCTGAGGTGGTCGGAGTCCAGATAAGTGATGAATACATGGATAAGACCGGCAAATTCAACCTCAACAGCACGGGACTTGTCGCATATTCACATGGAGAGTATTTTGCACTTGGCGACAAACTCGGCAAATTTGGATATTCTGTTAGAAAAAAGTGATCGCAGGCTGAAAAGCTGCAGGGGAAATGTCACGGACAGGAGAGAAAATGGAAATATCATTAAAGGCATATGGAAAGATAAACCTCGGTCTCGACGTGGTCAGGAGACGTGAGGATGGATATCATGAGGTGAAAATGATCATGCAGACGGTCGATCTGTGGGATGAACTGACATTTTGCGATGTCACCACAGACGAGATCGTTATAACATCGGATTCGTCGGAGCTGCCGGATGTGAAGGATAACATCATATACAAGGCGTGCCGGATGATGAAGGATATATATGGAATAGACAAGGGTGTTCATGTAACCGTGGATAAACACATACCGGTTGCAGCCGGAATGGCAGGGGGAAGCGCTGATGCAGCGGCAGCCCTCAAGGCGATGAATATGCTGTTTGGACTGAACCTTTCCGATGAACAGCTCATGGAACATGGAGTGAAGCTCGGCGCAGATGTGCCTTACTGTATCATGCAGGGTACGGCACTCTCGGAGGGAATAGGAGAGATCCTTACACCACTTCCACCTATGCCGGACTGCCTGATCGTCATAGCGAAGCCGGCGATCGGAGTGTCCACAAAATGGGTATACCAGAACCTGAAGGTGGATCTGCTGGAGGAGCATCCAGATATCGATGGCATGGCGGATGCACTCAAGACCGGAGATCTGAAGGGAATAACAGACAGAATGGCAAATGTGCTCGAGACGGTTACGATACCTGCAAATCCTGTGATAGATTCAGTCAAGAAGCTCATAGCGGAGAACGACTCCATGGGAGTGCTCATGAGTGGCAGTGGGCCGACAGTGTTCGGAATATATGACAACAGGGATAAAGAACTGGCACAAAGGGTAGTAGATATGCTGCGTGAAAAGGACGAGATACAGGCTGCGTATGCCGTCAGCCCGTATAACATAAGAAGAGGTATGTGATGGATCTTAGATTGAATATGGATGAGTACCTGCCCCTTCGAGAGGTAGTGTTTAAGACTTTGAGAAATGCTATAGTTCACGGTGAGTTTGAGCCGGGGGAGAGACTTATGGAGGTCACTCTTGCGAAGAGGCTTGGCGTAAGCCGTACCCCTGTCAGGGAGGCCATGAGAATGCTTGAGCTTGAAGGGCTTGTGGTCATGATCCCGAGAAGGGGAGCAGAGGTTGCCAGGATAACGGCAAAGGATCTGAGCGATGCGCTTGAGATCAGGATGGCGCTTGAGGATCTTGCGGCAGGGCTTGCCTGCAAAAGGATAGACGACGAGGGAAAAGAGCGGTTGAAGCAGTCCTATGCCGACTTTAAGAAAGCGGTAAGCTCCAAGATAATCCCGGAGATAGTAGATGCGGATGTTGCATTTCACAATACTATAATGGACATGACGAACAATCCGAGACTGATCAGCATGTCCCAGAGTCTTCGTGAGCAGGTGTACAGATACCGCGTGGAGTATGTAAAGGATTTCAGCTATCACGACAAGCTTATAGCGGAGCATGAGGCTCTCATGAATGCGATAATAGCCAGGGATGAAGAGAAAGCCAAGGAGATAACCCGTATACATATATACGATCAGGAACAGATTGTGATCGCAAATGTTGTCATAGCACAGAAATAACAATATGCATAATAATAAATACCTGTATAAGAGGCGGAATGCGTGAAAACGTGTTCCGCCTTTTTACGTGTATGTCTGAATAAAAACTCATCCGTTGGACAAGATAGATTACAGAAGATAAACGGTATGTTGGAGGTGTTTACGGCGGACGATGGCTTCAATCAGTAAAAAAATAGACGAAAACATCACACAAATTGAGACAATGTTCGGTAACTGGAGCGATATCGTGGAGCGAAGGTTTGATCTGGACCGCTGTGCCTGGGGAGATGATCCGGCAATATACGTGGTGTATATAGATGGACTGTGCGATCATGAGTTGATTGAGAACACATTAATAAAACCAATAACCTGGGAATGGCGGAATAAAGATACGGCAGATCTGTGGGAGCATATAATCTCCTGCGAGGGTCAGACGGCGGATTATACCCAGGAAAGTGACATGGACAACGTTGTCAGGGCGGTTCTCAGGGGGGATACGGCTATATTTGTATCCGGGAGCGATCAGGCAATAGTAGTGTCATCGAAACATTTCCCTGTGAGAGGTATAGAGGAAAGCTCCACCGAGGGAGGAATGAGAGGGCCGAGGGACAGCTTCAATGAGAACTTTAGGACATCCACAGCTCTGATAAGGAGAAGGATCAAGGACGTACATCTGAAGCTGGAACAGGGGACAATGGGCGTCAGATCCAGAACAGAGTACGGGATATTCTATATGGAAGATATAGCGGAGCCTGAGCTGGTACAGCAGATAAGGGACACCATCGATAAGTATGAGATAGATGCGGTGTTTGACAGCGGTATGGCTGAACATCTGATGGAGAAGAAATGGCAGGAGATATTTCCGATATACCAGGCGACCACAAGACCTGACAAGGCGGCCGCGGCTCTGGTGGAGGGCAGGGTTGTCGTTGTGTTTGACAATTCCCCTGAGGTCATAATTGCTCCAGCCACCATCAACACTCTGTTTCAGACGGCGGACGATTATTATAACAGATGGCCGGTGGCGACATTTGCCAGAATGATAAGGTATGTGGCAGCGTTCATTGCGGTGGGACTACCGGGACTTTATATTGCGATCACCTGTTATCACAGGGAGCTGATACCCGACAAGCTTCTGTATGCGATAGCCGATGCGAGAAGCCAGCTATCGTTCCCCGTTGTAGTTGAAGTGCTGATAATGGAGCTTTTGTTTGAATTGCTCCGGGAGGCCGGGATACGACTGCCGAGCCAGCTTGGAAATACGATAGGAGTGGTTGGCGGTCTGATAGTTGGTCAGTCAGCCGTGGAGGCGGGGATAGTCAGCACCATGGTTGTGATAGTTGTGGCACTCACGGCTATAGCTTCATTTGCTATTCCGAATGAGGCGTTTGCGTCTGTTTTCAGATTGCTTAAGTTTGTAATTATAATCACCAGCGCACTTTATGGAATACTTGGATTTATCCTTGCGATGCTGGTTCTCGTGTTTCATCTTGCATCCCTGGACAGCTTTGGCGTGCCGTATATGTCCCCTGTCGTGACCTGTGGATACACTGGCGAGGGATATAAGGACTTTGTTGTCCGCGTGCCTATAAAGAAAATGATCAACAGACCTAAATGGAGCAATCCTGACGAGCGGTGCAGGTTGGTCAGAAAGAGAAAATAGATATGAATGATAAATATAATGTGACGTTTTCTGCCTTTTTTAAGATGGCTTTGCTTGTTTTGCCAGGGATGATAACTTTTGTAGCTACATTAATACCCTCATATTTTGGAAGAAATTGCCTGATTTTGTCACTTTTTTTGACGCTATGCATGGCTTTTGCTTACGTGATAGCACTATATATTGTATACATGAAGATTGATGAGAGAGGGAACAGCGAAAGCGGTAAAGTCAAAAATAGGACTATTGCATTGATTTATGGGGCGAGAACTGCCGTTAGGATGGGCTTGCTGCTGTTTGTCCTTGCCGAATGTTCCAGGCAGTTAATGTTGAAAAGATACACGGTAATTGCTATCTCAATCCCCTTGCTGCTTGCATGTTTGTATATGGGTAGCCGTGGCACAAGGGGGATGGTCAGGTTTGCGGAGTCCGTGTTCTGGTTCGCTGTCGCGGCGGGGGCTGTGGTCATTCTGTCTTCTGTGAGTAACCTTGATCTGTCAGTGCTTAAGACTGTGACTGAGATAGGAGACGAGGGCGGGGCGAATCTCACCATAAGCCGTGTCATGGCTAGGGGAGGACTGCTTTTTCTTGGATTCTCGGCTATGGAGACGGTGGTGCTGGTGTATATACACGTCATTCGGAGGCGAAGAGGAATGTTGTGTGCAGCCGTAGGCACAAGTACCATAATAGGCATTATGTGTTCGATAATTGTGATATGTACACTGGGCACGGGTGCGCTCATGGCTAAGGAGAAAAATATACTATATATAGTGGGAGCCATGGAACTGCCTGGCGGAGTGAAGCTCAGGCCGCTCATGCTGGTGTGTTACCTTGTCATCGTGTTCGGTGTGATGGCACTGGTTCCAAATGTCATAGGTGGATGGGGCGCTGTGGACAGACTGGGTGTTCGGCACAGATGGCTGTGGAAGACATTGTGGGCAGTCCTTGCATTTGCCGTATGCCTGTGGGCCGGGATGCTGCCCGGACAGCAGGACCGTATAAAGATCATCTCCGGATATCTTATTCTGGTGGATGTACCCCTATCGATAATATTGCCGGCGGCATCACTTGCCGGGAAATGGCCTGTAAAAAAATCTGCCGGACTGGCGGCGGTGTTATTGACGGCGTGTATATTGAGTGGGTGTGAATACAAGCCGGTGGAGGATGTGGACTATGTGAATGCGGTCATCATAGAGCGCAGCACGGAGGAGCCTGCCGGCGGCGGGCTGAGATACAGTCTGGTCATAACAGGACTGGACGACGATGAGGATTCCCTGACCGAGGAGGGGGTGTACCAGGTGGACGCCGGTTCATTTGCCGATGCTTGCAGAAGTTATAATGAGAGTCATGCGAAGTCCCTCGATACGAGTCATGTGGAGTATATAGTAGCGGAGGATACCCAGGTAATGAACGAGGCTGCAGCCGAACTTGAGAAGGAATTTGCTACAAGCTATGTGACTGTGGTGATAGAACAGAATATACTGGAGAAAATCGGGGATAACAATACAAATGAATATCTTAAGACACACTATGAAGGCCAGTGTCTGGCGACATACGCGAGAGATGGGATATGTGAATAGAGACTTAGATGATCAGGAGGTATTGTTTATGTGGAGAATGTTCAGGGCGGCCATACTGGGTGTCCTCATAGGAATTGTCGGCGGTGTGATATTTGGACAGGTTTCTTATGTGAAGAAATATAAGGATAAGGTGTCGAGGGAGATAATGGCGGATGCGGTCATGTACAACAATTCACTGGATGACAGTGGAAGGGTCATAAGGCTTAAGGTCGATTATGATGGCGATATGAAGTCTGAGGATGAGAGAGATGAGCTTGAGAGCTATGTGGGCAACACAGTCATGAAGCAGATCGGCATGTGGCTTGGGGACGACTACAATGAGAATCTGAGTTATATACAGATGCGCCACAATCTTGTCATGGCGATGGAGGATATAAATGACATTGCCCAGAGCGCGGCAAATGCGTGGGGCGTGGATGCCGATGCAAACTCCGGATTTTCTTATGAGTATTTTGGCGATTCCGGGGAGGACTGTCCGCCCGGAATGTATGAGACATTATGTATAGATCTGGGGGATAAGTGACGTTGAAAAGTTGATTCCCAGGTGTTATACTTTGACCTGTGGTGTGCCCCGGGTGCACCGCGGATTAAAGTATAAGGAGCACATGTCATGGCTAAGGAAAATTTGGTTGTAATATTTGGAGGAAGATCATCAGAGCATGAGGTTTCATGTATATCGGTACAGACAGTTGCCAAGGGGGTTGATCTTGAAAAGTATAATATGACATTGGTTGGCATTACCAAGGATGGAAGATGGTTAAAGGCAGATAATATAGAGAGTATAGCGGATGGAAGCTGGTATGACAGCAAGGTCACAGCAGTGATCTCACCGGACACCAGAAGAGAGCTTATAGTTTTCTCCGATGCAGGTGTGGAGCGCCAGAAGGTGGACGTCATATTCCCTGTACTTCACGGTATGTATGGCGAGGATGGAACTATACAGGGATTGTTCGAGATGGCAGATATTCCATATGTTGGATGTGGCGTTCTGGCATCGGCAGCATCCATGGATAAATTCTATACGAAGATAATCGTTGATCACATCGGTGTTTCACAGGCGAGATTTGTACCTGTGCTTGCAGAGGATTTCAGCGACATAGACAGTGCTATGGACAGAGTTGAGGCTGAGCTTGATTACCCTGTATTTGTAAAGCCTTCAAAGGCCGGATCATCAAAGGGTGTAAATAAGGCGACTGACAGAGCAAGCCTTCTGTATGCGCTGAATGAGGCCGTAAAGCACGACAACAAGATCCTCGTTGAGGAGACGATAGTTGGACGTGAGCTTGAGTGCGGAGTCCTCGGTTACAAGGACAATACCAAGGCTTCGGGAGTTGGCGAGATACTTGCCGCTGCTGAGTTCTACGATTTCGATGCAAAGTACAACAATGCTGAGTCGAGAACGGTTATCGGCGCCGACATCCCTAAGGAAGCAGAGAACGAGATAAGGGAAGACGCTGTGAAGATATTCAAAGCACTTGACGGCTTCGGACTCTCCAGAGTGGATTTCTTCCTTGAGAATGGAACAAACAGAGTTGTATTCAATGAGATCAACACACTTCCTGGATTTACAGGAATAAGCATGTATCCAATGCTGTGGAATGCTCAGGGATACGATATAAAGACTCTCGTCACAACGCTTATTGAGATGGCAAAAGAGAGATAAATTTATAAAATTACATAGATTGGAAGTTTATATGGTAAAGAATGTTACTGTGACAGTAGTTGGAGAGCAGAGGACGAGCAGGGAAGAGAACAACGTTGAACCCATAGAGCTTGTTACCAGGGGAAGCCTTCATGAGAAGGACGGGGTATTTTACCTGAAATACGATGAGTATTATGAGGATCTTGAGAAACCGGCGAGAAATCTGCTGAAGTTTGACAAATTAGGACTTGACCTGACAAAGAAGGGCGAAGTCAGTGCTGCCATGTCGTTCAGACCGGGAGAGACCAGAGAGGCATTTTATTCTACTCCGGTTGGTATGATGAATATAAGCATACTCACTGAAGGCTATCAGCTCGTGGAGACGGAAAAGGGGCTTGGTCTGGTCGTGGTGTATGTGATGGATTATGGCAATGAATGTGTATCGTTTAACGTACTCAGGATAACCGTGGAGTGAGGATAGCTATATGGATGACGAGAAGGCGTTTGATGATTTTTTGTCTATAGATACGACGCTGTGTATAGGTGCGGAGCAGCCCACCGAGGAGAATAATATATATCAGGCGACTTACTACAGGGATCTTGTGACCCTGTTCAATGCCGTGTCCATGGAGCCGGAGGATACACTTGTTGATTTTGGCTGCGGACTGGGGCGTGTGTTGTTCTATGGCAACTCAAGGCATTACTGCCGCGCCACGGGTATAGAGGCAGATGCTGACATATACGAGAAGCTTCTGGAAAATGCCGCGGGTTATCAGAGCAGATTTTATGATCAGGAAGACAGGATGAACTTCTATAACATTCCGGCGCAAGAGTATGAGGTTGCAGATGAAGATAATTATTTCTATTTCTTCAATCCATTTTCCCCGGAGGTGTTCAAGAAGGTCATAGACAATATAATAGATTCCGTGCGCAGGGCACCGAGAAATATATATCTAATGCTGTACTACCCGACATTTGAATATCAGAGAGTCATGAGGGACAGCAGGTATTTTGTGTTGAAGAATATCATCAAGTTGTCAGGATACGAAGAGGATCCCGATGAAAAAGTGTATGTGTATCACATGTCAAGATACTTTGTGTGATTTGCCACTTCGGCGCAACAGCAGATATAGGGCGATGAAGCCTGCGGCTGACGTGATACCAGTTGCAAGTATACAGCCTGTATGTGGCAGTGCAAATGGCAGCATCCCGGTGAAATAAGAAGATACGTTGATCGTTATGTGAAGAAGGATCGATGGCAGCAGGGAAGACGTCCATGTGGCGAGCAGCGCGAGAAGGATTCCCATGGGAAGGGCGTAGCAGAACTGGACTAAATTGCCGTGATAAAGGGCGAACAGCAGCGCTGACAGTAGGATGGCGATGGCATCTGAATGTCTGCATGTAAATGCACGTCTGGAAGAACTCAGAGAGATCCCTCTGAACACAAGCTCCTCACAGACCGGTGCAAGCAGCATGACTGTTGTAACTCTGAAGATACCGTTGTTTAGAGAGAATGATGAACGAACCATGTCTCTGTAACTGCCGAGAAGCTCTGGACGATGGAGCTCAATGGCGTTCAGTATTCCGGTCGAAAAGAACTGCAGACTGAGGCCTGTTATGACAATAAGTATAAAAATACAAAAACAGAACAGGAATGAGAGTGATCTCGTTCCTGTTCTGTTTTTATTGTTACGGTTATCTCCTGTGGTGAATATCCAAGGATATATATGGTGTATACATCCGCAGAGAATAATTATTATAACACATGATACCAGAGATGATGGAATAAGCCCATGGACAAAAGTTATGCATATCGGTGCGAGTAAAGCTATTCCAAGTTCGCGGAGGTTAATATGACATTTCTTCATATTGGGAATCTCCTTTCAAGCTGTTACATCTTCAGGATCTTTTTAGCTCTCTCTTTTTCTTCCTTGGCCTTAGCCTTGGCTGCGGCCTTCTGCTCCTTGCTGAGCTTTGACTCGGCTACATCCTTATCGTACATATCCTGATACTTTCTCTGCTTTGCACGAAGCTTCTCACCAAAGGTCTTCTTGCCCTTCTTCTCCTCGATCTTACCACGAACATTCTTGACGCTCATGATATAGATACCGCTGACCATAGCCTTTACCTCTCCGCGGACAGGCATCTGATCATATATACCGTCATCACAGATAAGATTCATGATCTGAGGTCCGATCTTGGCCTTTACTATAGGCATCTTGGCCTTCTGGTAACGCTTTGGTGTCTGTTCCATTACCATCTTAGGCAATCCGGCATCCTTCATAGGGAGCATCTTCTTGTCGATGACAAGCATCGTCACAGGCTGTGCCTGTTCCTTCATCATTTCCTTCTGTGCAGACTGCTTTTTCTGAAGCTTATTGCCCACTATGTATAATGCAATAAGACCTCCGATAAGTATAACTGCAACTATTATCAACCATACCCACCATGCCATGTTTAGTTCCTCCTGATTATATTTAGTTATTGGTGTTTTGTCTTGCCGTGATCAGATTATTATAGTCTGATCACTTTTTTGTTGCAAGGGGAAGATTCTTAACCCTTGCTTTCTGAATGAGTGCCGGAATGGTTTCAAGAACCTCCTTGCGCTCCTTTGGCTTCAAGCCATTTATGTCGATAGGGTCAAGAAATTCGATGACCACCTTGTGACTTCTGATAAAGTTGTGCTTGTTGGCCTCCATGATATTGTCTGTTCCGCATATGGATACAGGTACGATAGGACATCCGGCCTTCTGTGCGATCTTGTATGCTCCGTCCTTGAAAGGAAGAAGTTCTTCGCCGTCATTTCTGTGTCCTTCAGGAAATACCATCATGGAATGTCCGGATTTTACGATATCAGCCGACTGCATGATAGTCTCCAGTCCCTTCTTCAGGTCGGACCTGTCAAGGAATGTACATCCTATGTCCTTCATATACCATGGAAGGATAGGAACCTTCAGGATTCCGTCCTTGGACATAAATCCCAGAGGCCTGTCCAGTGCGTTGTGACAGCACAGTATATCAAAGAAGCTTCTGTGGTTGCCGACAAACAGAATAGGCTGATCCTTCGGTACCCGTTCCAGACCTATGACAGTGCACCTGGCACCGCATATGAACATGACTATTCCAAAGAAGCCTTTGACCAGCTTCTGGGCATGGCGGTACGCCTTTTCCTGATCCTTCTTAGCCAGAAGGTACAGATATAGGTGATACGGAGTACACAGGATGATGCCCAGAAAGGCAAATAAATATGCAAATATTGTTCTCAATATTATAATTCTCCTTATGCTATTTTAAATGTTCCAGCATTGATTTGACTCGTCGTATGATTACTTCTCCTCAGAATCCTTCTTCTCCGGTATTGGAGTATATCTTCCATAGAGCTTTGATGTCTCAAGAAGCCTGTCTGACAACTGCTTGCTCAGGTCTGAGGCTTTGAATCTCCATGCCCAGTTGCCCTCTCCAACGCCTGGCGTGTTCATACGTGCCCATGAGTCGAGCTTTAGCACGTCCTGCATAGGAACGATGGCCATGTTGGCAACAGAAGAGAAGCATGCTCTTATCATAACCCAGCAGATATCACTTGCATCAGTGCTGTAGTATCTTCTGAGCTTATCCTTTGAAGCCTCATAAGCCTGCGTATACCATCCAAGGGTGGTGTCGTTGTCGTGTGTTCCTGTATAGCATACACAATTAGGTGTATAGTTATGTGGAAGGAAGTCGTTCTCGTTTGGATTTTCAAATGCAAACTGAAGGATCTTCATTCCAGGAAGTCCGAATTTGTCTCTGAGTTCTATGACTGAATCATCTATCTCGCCGAGATCCTCGGCGATGATAGGAAGATGGTAGCCGAGATTAGCTTCGAGCTGTGTGAAGAAGTTCAGCCCTGGAGCTGGCTTCCACTCGCCGTTGATGGCGGTCTCCTCACCGTAAGGCACTGCCCAGTAACGGTCAAATCCTCTGAAGTGATCTATCCTGAGGAAATCTGTTACTGTGAGCTGATACTTGATTCTCTTTATCCACCATGCATAGCCTGTCTCGGTATGCTTTTTCCAGTTGTACAGAGGGTTGCCCCAGAGCTGACCGGTAGCTGAGAAATAATCTGGTGGAACACCTGCAACCTCGATAGGGTATCCTTTTGAATCCAGCAGGAACAGTTCCTGATTGGACCATACGTCTGCGCTGTCCCATGCGAGGAATATAGGTGTGTCACCTACTATACTGATTCCGAGATCATTTGCATATGTCTTGAGGGCCTGCCACTGCTCTGTAAAAAGGAACTGGAGGAAGTTGTAGTAGCCGATGCCGTCTGCAAGCTTCTTCTTCCATGCGGTCTTCTGCCTTGCGGTAGGCTTCTTCAGTGAATCCTCCCACATGTACCAAGGCATTCCCTCGTGCGCATCCTTGCCTGCCATGAACAGAGAGTAGTCAGCAAGCCATGATGTATTCTTGACAAATGCATCGAACTTTGCCATGAGATCCTCGTCTCCTGACATATCATCTGCATAGTCAGCGTCGATAAATCTCTCGTACGCTTTCTTCAGAAGGCCAGTCTTGAATTCTATAAGTGTTCCATAGTCGATCTTCTCAGGATCCCAGTCAGGCATAGCTGAGAAGTCCTCGTCCAGAAGTAACTTCTTCTTTCTGAGGTAGTCGATATCGATGATAAGTGGTTGCCCTGCAAATGCTGAAAATGGCTGATAAGGTGAATCACCAAAGCCTGTGTGACCGAGTGGAAGCACCTGCCACAGATTTAATCCTGAAGCTGCAAGAAAGTCGATAAACTGATAAGCGCCCGGACCCAGATCTCCGATTCCATAAGGACTTGGGAATGATGTCGGGTGAGCCAGAATACCAGCGTACTTCTTAGGCTTTTTTCCGTTGTTCTGCTCTAACATAATCTATCCTCTTTTCATAATATGTAAAACCACAGAGCCATGCCACCTCACAGTCTCTTACGAGCCTGTTCGGCTGGTGTGCCCTGCGGCATTCAGAGCCATGCCACCTCACAGTCTCTTACGAGCCTGTTCGGCTGGTGTGCCCTGCGGCATTCAGAGCCATGCCACCTCACAGTCTCTTACGAGCCTGTTCGGCTGGTGTGCCCTGC